>MDTG01342796.1_pt1 | contig 205568 bp, 186 predicted proteins | sample 811421 | NCBI WGS metagenome assembly MDTG01 (sample SAMN05326645, study PRJNA326480) | marine metagenome | isolation source: seawater | place: Pacific Ocean: South East | collected 2011 | reverse complement strand
TTCGGAGCGGTAGAGGATCTCGGTCGCGCCCTTGGCGCCCATCACCGCGATCTCGGCCGTCGGCCAGGCGTAGTTGATGTCACCGCGAATGTGCTTGGAGGCCATGACGTCATAGGCACCGCCATAGGCCTTGCGGGTGATCACCGTCACCTTGGGCACCGTCGCCTCGCCATAGGCGAAGAGCAGCTTGGCGCCGTGCTTGATGACACCGCCGTATTCCTGGGTCGTGCCCGGCAGGAAGCCCGGAACATCGACAAGTGTCAGAATCGGAATGTTGAAACAGTCGCAGAAGCGCACGAAGCGCGCCGCCTTGCGCGAGGCGTTGATGTCGAGCACGCCGGCCAGCACCATCGGCTGGTTGGCGACCACGCCGACCGTCTGCCCCTCGATGCGGATGAAGCCGGTGATGATGTTGGCCGCAAACGCCTCCTGGAGCTCGAAGAAGTCGCCCTCGTCGGCGATCTTCACGATCAGCTCCTTCATGTCGTAGGGCTTGTTCGGATTGTCAGGGATCAACGTGTCGAGCGAGGGCTCGACGCGCGCCGGGTCGTCGAAGAACGTGCGCACCGGCGGCTTTTCCCGGTTGCTCGCCGGCAGGAAGTCCATGAAGCGGCGCAGCGCGATCAGCGCTTCCACATCATTGTCGAAAGCGCCGTCGGCGACCGAGGACTTGCTGGTATGGGTCTTGGCGCCGCCAAGTTCTTCCGCCGTCACCACCTCGTTGGTCACGGTCTTCACCACATCCGGGCCGGTGACGAACATGTAGGAGGTGTCGCGCACCATGAAGATGAAATCGGTCATCGCCGGCGAATAGACCGCACCACCCGCGCAGGGCCCCATGATGACGCTGATCTGCGGCACGACGCCGGAGGCCATGATGTTGCGCTGGAAGATCTCGCCATAGGCGGCGAGCGAGGCCACGCCCTCCTGGATGCGGGCGCCACCGCTGTCGTTCAGCCCGACGACGGGTGCGCCATTCTGCATCGCCATGTCCATGATCTTGCAGATCTTCTGCGCGTGCGTCTCCGAAACCGAGCCGCCGAAGACGGTGAAATCCTGCGAGAACACATAGACCTGGCGGCCGTTGACCGTGCCCCAGCCGGTGATGACGCCGTCGCCCGGCATCTGCGTGCCGCTCATGCCGAACTCGACACAGCGATGGGCGACGAACATGTCGTATTCCTCAAACGACCCTTCATCGAGAAACACGTCGATGCGCTCGCGCGCGGTCAGCTTGCCCTTTGAATGCTGGGCGTCGATCCGGCGTTGGCCACCGCCCATCCGGGTGGCGGCGCGGCGGTTTTCCAGCTCCTGCAAAATCTCCTGCATGGACGGGCCTTTCAGCTACGAGGACGAGGGGTCAGCGCCACGGCAATGGCGGCGGCGAGAAGTGACTTGACGATACCGCCAAGGACGAAGGGATACAGCCCCCAGGCGAGAACCGGCTTGTCGAAGCCGAGAAGCAGGCCGAGCCAGAAGAGACCGGGAATGAAGACGACAGCCTGGGCGATCAGCGCGGCCGGCACGGCGCGCCACAGGTCTTGCGTCCAGCCACGCAGGGCGAACCAGCCCGCAAGCCAGGCGGAGGCGAGGAACCCGACGAGAAACCCGCCCGTCGGTCCGGCCATATAGGCAAGGCCGATACCCTTGGCCGGCGTCCCGGAAAAGACCGGCAAACCGGCCGCGCCCTGCGCCAGATAGAGCAGCACGGCGGCAGCGGCGCAGCGCGGGCCAAGCGTGAAGCCCAGCACCAGCAGCGCCAGCGTCTGCAGCGTCATCGGAACGGGATAAAAGGGGATGCTGACCTTGGCGGAGACGGTGAGAAGCAGCGATCCGGCGAAAGCGGTGGCCAGCGTCGCGACAAGGCCCTTCGGCGCGAAGGACAGCGAAGCGCGTGTCGATCCGGCATGTTGCGTCATTGCGAAACCTCCCGATGCAATCGTCCGTGCTCCTACCCGTTTCACGCGGCGAAGTCAGAGTTGAAAAAGCCGCAAAGCGAATTTAATCTGTTTGCAAATTCAATTCTGCAAATTTGCAAACTCGCCGGACATGCCGTCACGGCGGATCGGGAGACGGACACGCCGGAATGAAAAAGCTTTTCCTCGGCCGCCAGATCCGCAGTCTGCGCGAGAAAGCGGCGCTGACGCAACGGGATTTCGCCGAAAGGCTCGGCCTGTCGACCAGCTACGTCAACCAGCTGGAGAACAACCAGCGCCCGGTTTCCGCCCCCGTGCTCTTGTCGCTCAGCGAGAAATTCAGCCTCGATATCTCCTCGCTGTCGGTGGACGACAACGACCGGCTGCTCGCCGCCCTGCAGGAGGTCTTTGCCGATCCGGTCTTCGCGGGAAGCGTGCCGGGGCTGCAGGACTTCAAGATGGTGTGCCAGAACGCGCCGGACATCGCCCACGGGCTGGTGCGGCTGCATCAGGCCTATCGCCAGACCAGCGAGCAGCTCGCCACCCTCGACGACACGCTGGCGCGCGACGAGACACTGGCGCGGCCGACGCCTTACGAAGAAGTGCGCGATTTCTTCCACTTCGAGAACAACTACATCCACGACCTCGACCTGGCGGCGGAAGCGCTGTCGCAGACAATCGCACCGGCCGGACGGATCTTCGCCCGCGATCTGGTCGATCACCTGGAAACCCGGCACGGCATCACCGTGCAGCGGCGCCGCTCGGGCGAGGACGCGGGCCAGATCCGTACCTATGACAGCGCGGCCAAACGGCTGGTGCTCAACGAGGCCCTGCCGGAATCGACCATCGTCTTCCAGCTCGCCCACCAGATCGCCCTGCTGGAGGCGACCGGGATCATGGACGGCGTGCTGAAGGATGCGAAGTTCCAGTCGGACGACGCCATCCATGTCGCGCGCATCGGGCTTGCCAATGCCTTTGCCGGCGCACTGGTGCTGCCCTATCGCGCCTTCCTGCGCGCGGCGCAGGAAACCCGCCACGACCTCGACCTGATCGCCGACCGCTTCGGCGCCAGCCTCGAGCAGGTCGCGCACCGCCTGTCGACGCTGCAGCGACCGCGCATGAAGGGCATTCCCTTCTTCTTCGCCCGCGTCGACCGGGCCGGCAACATCACCAAGCGGCATTCCGCCACCAAGCTGCAGTTCGCCCGCTTCGGTGCCGCCTGCCCCTTGTGGAACGTGCATCGCGCCTTCGAGACCCACGGCACCATCATCCGCCAGCTGGCCGAAACCCCGGACGGCTCGCGCTACATCTCGCTTGCCGCGCATGTGATCAAGAAATCGGGCGGCTACAGCGGGCCGGTGCTGCATTACGCCATCGCGCTCGGCACGGAGATCGCCCATGCCCGCGACATCGTCTATTGCGACGATCTCGACCTGACCCGCGCCGCCGCCTTCGAGCCGATCGGCATCTCCTGCCGCATCTGCGAGCGGCTGACCTGCCCGCAGCGCTCCGTTCCGCCGCTCAACCGGGCAATCACCATCGACAGCAACGACCGCCGGCTGATCCCCTATACGATTGCCTAAAAGCAGGCGCGCCCCGCGAGAACGGACAAATTGAATGGGAGCGCCCGCGATTCGTCGGTATCCTCGACGAATCACCGGAAGAAGGCACCAATCCCGATGGCTACGGCCCGCGATACCCTGGACAAGAAGCTCCTCGCGCTGCTGCAGATGAACGCGCGCATGCCGACTTCCGAGCTTGCGCGCAAGCTCGGCGTCGCCCGCTCCACCGTGCACGAGCGGATCGCGCGGCTGGAACGCACGGGCGTGATCACCGGCTATACGACCGTGCTGTCGCGCCCGGCGCAGGACAATCCCGTGCGCGCCCTGGTGATGCTCGCCGTCGAGCAGCAACAGGTGCGACAGACGCTCAAGCGTCTGGAAACCTTTCCGGAAATCCGCTCCTGCCTGACGGTCTCGGGCGAATTCGACATCTGCCTCGTCGTCGAGGCGCCGCAGCTTGAGGATCTCGACGAGGCGCTTGACGACATTGCCGGCATTCCCGGCGTGCAACGCTCGCGTTCCTCCATCGTGCTCGCCACCAAGTTCGACCGCAGCCCCGTGCCGACGCTTGCAGGCGGCTGATCCGGCAAATCGTCGGAAATTCTGTCAAATCGACGAAAAACCGGCAACATCCGGCGGAATGGGCCCTCCCCGGCGAACGGACACGGACGTAACCTCCTCGAAATCAAGACTTTTGAGGAGGATTTACGTCATGAGCACATGGCCGGTACTGATCGTGGGCGCAGGCAAGATCGGGCGCGCGCTTGCCGCGATGCTCGCCGATACGGGCGATTATGCCGTCACCATCGCCGACCGCGACACCGCCGCGCTGGCGAATGCCGCGCGTCCGGGCGTTGCCACCGAGGTGGTCGACGTCGCCGACGAGGATGCGCTGGTCGCGGCCCTGTCGGACAAGAAGGCGGTTCTCTCCGCCGCGCCGTTCTTCCTCACCGAAACGATTGCCCGCGCCGCAAAACGCGCCGGCGCGCATTATCTCGACCTGACGGAGGACGTCGCCTCGACCAAGGCCGTGCGCGCGCTCGCCGAGGGCGCGGAGACGGCCTTCGCGCCGCAATGCGGTCTGGCGCCGGGCTTCGTTTCCATCGCCGGTCACGACCTCGCCAAGCGCTTCGACACGCTCGACACGCTGACGATGCGCGTCGGCGCGCTGCCGCGCTTTCCCACCAATGCGCTGAAGTACAATCTCACCTGGTCGACCGACGGGCTGATCAACGAGTATTGCGAGCCCTGCGAAGCCGTCGTCAACGGCAAGCCGACGCTGGTTCAGCCGCTTGAGGGCTACGAGAATTTCACCCTCGACGGCGTGACCTACGAGGCGTTCAACACCTCCGGCGGTCTCGGCTCGCTGAGCGAGACGCTGGCCGGCAAGGTCCAGAACCTGCGCTATCTCACCACCCGCTATCCGGGGCATCGCGACATCATGCGCATGCTGCTGCAGGACCTCGGCATGAAGGATCGCCGCGACCTGATGCGCGAGGTGCTGGAAACCGCCGTGCCGATGACCCGGCAGGATGTGGTGCTGATCTTCATCACCGCCTCCGGAACGAAGGGCGACCTGCACGAGCAGGATTCCGCCGTCTACCGGGTGACGGCGCAGGAGTTTGCCGGCGACACATGGTCGGCGATCCAGAGCACCACATCGGCCGGTGTCTGCACCGCGCTCGACCTGATGCGCGCAGGCAAGATCGCGACGCGCGGCCTGATCAAGCAGGAAGACATCGCGCTCGACACCTTCCTTGCGAACCGCTTCGGCCGGATCTTTGCAAGCGGCGCGGCAACGCCGGCAAGCGTCGCGACGACCGCACCGCGCGCCGCCGCCTGAGGCGACCGCAATTCGGGCCCAAATTGCCGTATAGTCGGGGGAATTGCACGATTCCCTCGACACGCCCCGACACCGGGGCAGGGCCACGCTGAATGCTCGAAACGCTGAACCTCGTGATCCTGATCGCCTCCGGTCTCGTGGCCGTGTCGGTGTTCACGTCGCTCGTCAGCTTCCGGGTCGGGGCGCCGTTGCTGCTCGTGTTCCTGCTGGTCGGCATTGCCGCCGGGGAGGACGGTCCCGGCGGCATCGCCTTTTCCGATGCGCGCGCGGCCTATTTCATCGGCTCCATCGCGCTTGCCATCATCCTGTTCGATTCCGGTTTTCGGACCCGACTGTCGACATTCCGGCTCGCCGCAGCGCCGGCCCTCGTGCTGGCGACGCTCGGCGTCGGCATCACCTCGGCGGTGGTCGGGACGGCGGCGCATCTGCTGTTCGACTGGTCCTGGGTGGAGGGGCTCCTGCTCGGCGCCATCGTCGGCTCGACCGACGCGGCGGCGGTGTTCTTCCTCCTGCGCGTCGGCGGGGTCCACCTGCGCGAGATGATCTCCGCCACGCTGGAGGTGGAATCGGGATCGAACGACCCCATGGCGATCTTCCTCACCATGACGCTGGTGAGCATGATCACGGCCGGCGCGCTGGACTTCGACAGCGGCACCGCCGGCGGACTTGCCCTGCAATTCGTCCAGCAGATGGGTATCGGCCTGGCTGCGGGTCTCGCCGGCGGCTATGCCATCGTGCAACTGGTCAACCGGGTCAACCTGGAGCCGGCGCTCTATCCGATCGTCGTGCTGGCGCTGGCGCTGGCGCTTTCCGGTGCGACCTCGCTTGCCGGCGGCAGCGGTTTCCTCGCCGTCTATGTCGCAGGTATTACTTGCGGCAATGTCCGCATCCGCCAGCAGCCGGCACTGAAAAACTTTCAGGGCGGCATGACCTGGCTCGGGCAGATCGGCATGTTCGTGACGCTGGGCCTTCTGGCGACCCCCTCGCAGTTCGGCGAGGTGGCGCTCCCCGGACTGGTGCTCGCCGCCGTGCTGATCTTCGTCGCCCGGCCCGTCGCGGTCTGGCTCTGCCTGCTGCCCTTCGGCTTTACCCGCGCGGAGATCGCCTTCGTCTCCTGGGTGGGCCTGCGCGGCGCGGTCTCGATCCTGCTCGCGATCCTGCCGCTGATCGCGGATCTGCCGAACGCCCAGGCGATCTTCAACGTCACCTTCCTGATCGTGCTGACCTCTCTCGTCCTTCAGGGCTGGACAATCCGCCCGATGGCGAAATGGCTGAAGCTGATCGTGCCTGCAAGGCGCGGCCCCGTCGAGCGGATCGAGCTGGAACTGCCGGGCGGGCTCGATCATGAAATCGTCTGCTACACGGTGCATCCGGCAAGTGCCGTGGCGCGCGGGGCCCGCATTCCCCGCTGGGCGAGGCCGACGCTGATCCTGCGCGATGGCAAGACGATCCGCCTGCAAAAGGCCGGACGTCCCGAGGCCGGCGACCGGGTCTATATCCTCACCAACGCGCGTCAGGTACCGGTGCTCGACGCACTCTTCGCCGGCGCGCCGGAAGACGAGCACGACCCGGCGCTGTTCGGCGACTTTCCGCTCGATCCGGCAACGCGCATCGCCGACGTCGGCGCGGCCTACGGGTTCCGCGTGGAGCGGCGCGACGCCGAACTGACGCTCAAGCAGCTGATGGAACGCGAGCTTGGCGACGACATCGAGCCGACTGACCGCGTGCCCTATGGCGACATCGACCTCGTCGTGCGCGACATCAACGACGATCACGGGATCACCGCCGTCGGGCTTGCGGTGGAACATGTCGAGCCGGAAGAGCCGGTGCTGCCGTTCTTCTTTTCGCGGCAGGATCTCAGTCGCCTGGGCAAACGCGCCGCAAACCGGCTGCGCATGCGCCGCGCACGCAAGAAGGTGACCGCGCGCAGGCTCAAGGGCTATGATACGCCGGAACGGGCCACGGAGGCGGACCCTCCCCAGCCCCCGGTCTGAACCGTCAATGCGCTTGCAGAAAAGCAGGTTGGCTCAGTTTTCCTGGCGCTTCTTGCCGAAGCGCTTTTCCAGCTCCGCGCAAGGGTCGCCGCGCTCCGCCCCGCGTCCGGGCGTGAACCAGACATAGTCGTAAAGCGCCGCGTCACCGTCGCCGACCGCCGCATAGTCCTGCGGCTGCGTCGCATCCGCGCGCACCTCGACGAACCCGACCGTGACGACGGTGGCCGTCGCGTCGCGCCATGCCAGATAGCGTGGCACGCCGAAATCGGCGCGCACATGCCCGGCCCCGGCGATCAGCACCGCACCGTCTGCGCCTGCGCCATCTGCCGCGATCATCGCATCAGCCAGCGTCGCATCGCGCAGCCGCTGGACCGTGACCAGCGGCGCCAGCGCCGCGCGCGGCATCAGCCCGCAATGACCGTCGAACAGCGTGTCGAGAAGCCTGGCATCCTCCGCCACACCGAGCGGGGCGTCCAGCGACAGCGTCGCGACCGTCTCCGTACCAAGGCTCTCCAGTCCCTCCCGTGCCAGCGCGCGGCGATCCGCGCGCGGCGCATCGCCCGCAACCACGCTCAGCCCGGCCTCCAGGGCGGTCTCAAGGATTGGCCGGTAGATCGCATAGTCCGGCCAGCCAAGCTCGGACCAGCCGACGGCCGCGCCGAACCCGGCCGCATCCGCCGGCGTTCCAGCGAAATGCGCCTCGATCCTGTCCTGCCGGTCGCGCGGGATCATTTCCAGCACCACAGCGGGGCGGCGGCCGTTTGAGGCCGCCTGACCCAGCAGATAGGCCTGGAGGGCATGGTGGTCCGGATTGTCGTGGATCTCGCCGAGAAGCACATAGCGCGCATCGCGCACAGCCGTCCCGACCGCGTCGCCCGATACGAAATCCCCCTCCGCGCGCGACCAGACCTTGCCCGAAAGCGGATGATCCGCGCCTTGCGCCAGCGTGAAGGCGGGCACATCCGCGCGCGCGGACAGACCCGCAAGAAGGACCGAGAGGGCAACGAGGCCCCTGACTGCGAGACCGGAAACAGATGACATCAAGGTTCCTTTCTGCCTGCGTTGCGGACACAGCGGATGAAGCGCGTCTTTCAGACCCAAGATAGGCGTCCGGGTCCGCCCGGCGAGCCACGCGGTCATTTCAAGCCGCTTCGACGTCACCGGAAATTCAAGTGTATTCATACGTATTGACTATTTTGACGTGCACCGCTCGAATTCCCGGTGCAAGCCATCAACGGTCTGGCGTTTGTCGCCAGACGCGGGCGACGGCTCACCGAACACGGCTTGCCCGCATCTGGCGGTCACGGTGGAGCCGTTGACAGGTGTCGGACACATCGCGGCGAAGGCGGGATCGGACACCCCAACCAGGGAGACAGCATATGGCCAAAGCCCCCGACGGAAAAACCCCGGACAAAAGGCTGACGGACAGGCTGAAACGCGAAGAAGACCTGCGCAGGGTCATTGGTCAGGGTATTATCGACGGCCTGCTGTCGCCGGTCGGCGTCGTGCGGACCAACGGCGACGGCTACTACGGACAGACCAACGGGGACTACACGCAGACCGGCGGGTTCCACGATCAGGGCAGCGGCGCCTACAACCAAAGCCCCTGACAGCGGGCGCTTGCCGCCGGCCCTACCCGCGCGCCCTGCTCGGACGCGAAAAACGCCTCACGGCCCTGCGACCGTTTGCTCCTGCTCCGGGCATCCGGAGGGAGGCCCGACGTGCCGCGGGGCCGTGACCGCACAGCCCGTTCCCGGAGGTCAAGATGTCACCTCGCACCGCGGATGAAGCACCCCCCGATACGTTGCAGGTGGTGTTCAAGGTCGCCGAACGCTGCAACATCGACTGCGACTATTGCTATTATTTCAACATGGGGGACACGCGCGCCCTCGCCCGCCCGCCGGTTGTCGATCAGGACCGTGCCGAGGCGGTCGGCCAGTGGATCACGCAAGGCTGCGACGATCTCGGGATCAGGAAGGTCCTGCTGTCCTTTCACGGCGGCGAGCCGATGCTTCTGAAGCCGCGTGCCTTCGATCGCATCTGCGCGTCGCTGCGCGCGGCGATAGAGCCGAAGGCGTCTCTCGGTTTCGCGATCCAGACGAATGGAACCATCCTTTCGCCTGCGTGGCTCGAGGCGTTTTCGCGGCACCGCGTCCACGTCGGCGTCAGCATCGACGGCGACAGGCTTGCCCACGACCGGCATCGCCTCGACAAGCGCGGACGGTCGACCTTCGAGACGACGAAACGGAATCTGGAGCGCTTGGTGGACTGGTCGAACGACGACCGGGCGCTTGGCCCCTCGACGATCTCGGTGCTGGACTGGCGCAACGACCTGGCCGAGATCTACCGCAGCTTCCGCGCAATGGGGGTGCGCGAGATGAGTTTCCTGCTTCCCGACCGCTCTCGCGACGACGGATTTGCCGGCGACGGCGAAACCGCGGCGGCCTACGGGCGGCAACTCGCCGATGTCTTCGAAGCCTGGCTCAAGGAAGACGATGCCTCGGTGTTCGTGCGCCAGATCGAGCGCGCCCTGGCTCGGTTTCGTCTGGGCGGCCCGATGCGCAGCGAAAATGTGCAGATCGTCGTCGTCCAGAGCGACGGCAGCATCGCGCTGAATGATTCCTATATTCCCGCACTGCCCTGGTACCGCGACCTGCCGCAGACGTCTGTCGACGACACTCCGCTGCGGGATCACCTGACCCTTGTGCGCAGCCTTGAGAGCGAAGCCGGTCTGCACAGCCTGCCGAGCGGATGCAACGGCTGCGAATGGGCGCGCCTGTGCCGCGGAGGGGATGTCGAGAACCGGTTTTCCCGAAACGGCGGGTTCAACAATCCGTCCGCCTATTGCGAGGGCTATCAGGTGTTCTACGCCCGTGTCCGGGATCTGCTCGTCGCCAACGGCTACCCGCGGGAGATCTTCGAGACCCGGCTTGAAGGGGCGGCCTGACGCCACCCCCTCAAGCGCACGATCCCTGGGGCATGCTTTGGGCGGCCATGCTTTAGGCGGGAATGCTTCGGGCGGGTCCGCCTCACGCCGCGCTGAGGTTCTCCAGCGCCAGCGCAATGCCCTGCCCGCCGCCGATGCACATGGTCACCAGCGCATAGCGCCCGCCGGTGCGCTCCAGCTCGTACATCGCCTTGACGGCAAGGATACAGCCCGTGGCGCCGACCGGGTGACCGAGCGCGATGGCGCCGCCGTTCGGGTTGACCCGATTGGAGGGCAGGCCCAGTTCGCGCATCACCGCGCAGGCCTGCGCCGCGAAGGCCTCGTTGGATTCGATCACGTCGAAATCCGCCGCCGTCATTCCGGTCTTTTCAAACAGTTTCTGCACCGCCGGAACCGGACCGATGCCCATGACATCCGGCGAAACGCCGGCATGGGCATAGCCGATCAGCCGCGCCATCGGCGTCAGGCCGCGCGCCTCGGCCGTCGACCGTTCGGCCAGAACGACGGCCGCCGCGCCGTCGTTGATCCCGGAGGAATTGCCGGCCGTCACCGAGCCGTCCTTGCGGAACACGGCCCGCAGGCCGCTCAGCGTCGAGGGCGAGGTGTCCGGGCGCGGATGTTCGTCGGTATCGAAGGTCACGGTCTCGCGACCGGCGCGGACCTCGATCGGCAGGATCTGGTCGACGAAGCGGCCGTCGCGAATGGCAATGCCCGCACGGTTCTGGCTGTCGACGGCCAGCGCATCCTGCGCCTCGCGGCTGATGGTGTAGCGTTCGGCGACATTTTCCGCGGTCACGCCCATGTGCCCACCGCCGAAGGGATCGTTCAGCGCGCCGAGCATCATGTCGTGCAAGGCGGCATCGCCCATCTTCACGCCGAAGCGCGCGCCCGACGAGGCGTAGGGGGCGCGGCTCATCGATTCCGCGCCACCGGCGAGCGCGTAATCGGTATCGCCGAGGAGGATCGACTGAGCGGCCGAGACGATGGCCTGCGCGCCCGAGCCGCACAGGCGGTTCACGGTCAGCGCCGGCGTCTCGACCGGAATGCCCGCCTCCACGGCGGCAACGCGCGCAAGATACATGTCGCGGGGTTCGGTGTTGATCACATGGCCGAACACCACATGGCCAATGTCGGTTGCGGCCACGCGCGAGCGCCGGATCGCCTCGGCGGCCACCTTCGCCCCCAACTCCGTCGGCGGCACGCTCTTCAGCGATCCTCCGAAGCTGCCAATTGCCGTGCGCACACCCGAAACGAGAACGACTTCACGCTGCGTCATCTAACCCTCTTGGACTGTTGACCTTCCGCGGTCGCGGCGGCCCCGATTTTCCGGCAGCCTATCGGGACTTGCGGGGAACCGCAAACACGACCGCACCGGAAGGTCTCCCAGCCGGCAAATCGTGGCGGCAGACACGAAAAAGCCGGGACGCAGGTCCCGGCTTCTCGTCAGCGGCTTGCGCGCTGTCGGTATCAATACGTGGAAAAGGGGATCCGGACACCGATCGAGACGGTGTGGAGCGTATTGTCGTAGTTGAACGGCTCCCGCGGAACGCTTGTCCCGCTCCCCGGCAGCGGAGTGCCTCCACCCTGGACCTTTCCGGCATCGATGTAGCGATAGGTCAGGTCGAGATCGATCGGGCGCCCCAGGCCGAAGAGATCTCCAAGCGATGCCGAGACACCGCCGCCGATCGACCAGGCGAACGAGGTCTCGGTGTTGCCCTCAAACGTACGGACAGGCTGAACGGCTGCCGGATTGGTGCGGGTCCAGTCGTCCATCTGGTTGAAGGCCACACCCAGACCGCCGGTCACAAACGGGCGGATGGGGCTTTCGTAACCGGCAAGCGCCAGCGGTTCGGCAAAGACGTTCGCCATCACGATCCAGCTCGAAACGTCCACATCCATGTTCGCATGCGGCGCGCCCGCGGCCGGAGCGATCCACTGCCCCTTCACATTCATGCGGCTCTGGTAGGACAGCGACAGATCGGTGCGCAGGCCGTCAAAGACCGTGGTTCCCACGGCGACGGAGCCGAAGAACGCGCCAGGATTGCTCAAGGAGTGCGTGATCTGGGGATCCGCAGGTCCCGGGCCGGTCCAGTTGCCGCGATTCTGGCCCAGAAAGGCGCCCCCGGCCTCAAGACGCATATAGATGTCACGCTCGAAGGAGCCTGCGTCCTGCGCAAGAGCGGATCCGGCCGCGAGTGATGTGGCCACCACACCTGCCAAAGACAAAATTTTCGCTGAAGTCATAAATTCCCCCGCAGTCGAACGCAGGCCAAAGCCGTTAGAATCTCTAGCCCGAAAACTAGGGCAATGGTCCTTTCCTTCGCAAGGATGAAAGTAGCCGAGCGCCCGCTCCAGCGAAAAACAATTCGACCTGTAGCTGATGCGCCACAGTTCGCAGCTGACATGCCGCAACGAAGCGCCACTCCACAGGCCACCCCGAGCGGGACGATCCAGACCCTCCCCTCCGTTGAGGAAAGCTCGTCTTTCCAAACCCTAATTTGCAATAATATGAATATTTGATATCAATCAATGAGGGCCGTGCGTACGGCGCTAAAGTGGCCATGGTCTGCAAGCGGTCCGGACCGGAGAGCGACCGGATCATCGCCTTGCCTTTTGGGAGACACGTCATGAAATACCGTTCAGATTTGATCCGCAGCTCCGCCCTTGCGATTGCGCTGCTCTGCGGCGCCGCGCTGGTCGCCGGCAGTTTCACGATCGCATCGGTGTCGGATGCACAGGCTCAGCAGGGAAGCGGCCAGGGCGGCGGCGGCCATGGCGGCGGAGGTCAGGGTGGCGGCGGCCAAGGTGGCGGCGGCCAGGGTGGCGGCGGTGGCGGCCATGACGGAGGCAGTTCGGGCGGCTCAGGCGGCAGCCAGGGCGCAAACAAGGGTGGCGGCCATTCCACAAGCGCGGAACCGACCGACTCCGACGGTCGCGGACCGCAGTACGGCAAGCCGGACGGATCCCGCGGAAAGCCGGTCTGGGCCGCTGAGGGAATCCCGGAAGTCGAACTGGGCAGGCTGAACGTCATTCGCGCACCCGGGAACATTCTGGACAGCGCTCGAGCCGAACTCGTCAAGACGTTCGATGCGGACGGCATCACCTACTACAATATGACCGCGGAAGCGCTTGCGGATCTTCTGCGCAGCGACTGGGACAATGTGACGGCGGTGATGATCGACTCGCCGCTGGAAAATCTCGCCGTCTTCCGCGACGCGGTGAATGGCGTCTCCGTCCTGCCCGGGGTCACGGTTGACATCGACCTGATGGCCATCACGCTTGGCATGGCCTCCGACAAGAATGTCCCGATCTCCGACAACACCGTGATCGCCGTGATCACGATCCTCGGTGGCGATCCGGCCGACTTCAATGTCTCCGCCCTTGCCGACAAGGCGGAAGACATCCGCGCCGCCGCATTGGCCGGCCACGGCTGATCATCACCGCAGTTGCGCCGGTCACACCGGTCACAAACGAAGAAGGCCGGCTGCGGTTGCGCAGCCGGCCTTCTCAATTCCGCTTCAGCCGGACCACGGGCTGACGTCCGCTTGATCCCGAGCCGCGTTCGCCCGACCGGGTTGCGGTCTCGACGCGGGCTGCGCCCGCTTACCCTCGACCGCGTTCGCCCCTTCGATCATGCCACTGGCATGAACGATCCGGCCCTGACGGGCCGGACCGGGGCTCACTTCATCGTCGGGATGACGAATTCGGCGCCGTCCTTCAGGCCCGACGGCCAGCGCGAGGTGACCGTCTTGGTGCGCGTGTAGAACTTGAACGCGTCCGGGCCGTGCTGGTTGAGATCGCCGAAGCCGGAGCGCTTCCAGCCGCCGAAGGTGTGATAGGCAAGCGGCACCGGGATCGGCACGTTGATGCCGACCATGCCGATGTTGATGCGGCTGGCGAAGTCGCGGGCCGTGTCGCCATCGCGGGTGAAAATCGCCGTGCCGTTGCCATACTCGTGGCTCATCGCCAGATCCAGCGCCTCGTCATAGTCGGGAGCGCGGACGACCGACAGGACCGGGCCGAAGATCTCTTCCTTGTAGATCGACATGTCCCTCGTGACATTGTCGAACAGGCAACCGCCCATGAAGTAGCCGTTCTCGTAGCCCTGCATGGTGAAGTTGCGGCCGTCGACGGCAAGTGTCGCGCCTTCCTTCACGCCCTGCTCGACGAAACCGAGCACACGCTCCCGCGCCTGCGCCGTCACCAGCGGGCCGAAATCAACGTCGTCGCCGGCGGTATAGGGACCGATCTTCAGCGCCTCGACACGCGGAACGAGCCGCTCCATCAGCGCATTGGCGGCTTCCTCGCCAACCGGGACGGCAACCGAGATCGCCATGCAGCGCTCGCCGGCAGCCCCATAGCCCGCGCCGATCAGCGCGTCGGCGGCCTGATCCATGTCGGCATCCGGCATGATGATCATGTGGTTCTTGGCGCCGCCGAAGCACTGCACGCGCTTGCCGTTGGCGCAGCCGCGCGAATAGACGTATTCGGCAATCGCGGTGGAGCCGACGAAGCCGACGGCCATGATGTCCGGATCGTCGAGAATGCCGTCCACGGCTTCCTTGTCGCCATTGACGACATTGAGAACGCCCGCCGGCAGGCCGGCCTCGAGCATCAGCTCCGCCAGCATGATCGGCACGGACGGGTCGCGCTCGGACGGCTTCAGGATGAAGGCGTTGCCGGCGGCGATCGCCGGGCAAAACTTCCACATCGGGATCATAGCCGGGAAGTTGAACGGCGTGATGCCGGCAACGACGCCAAGCGGCTGGCGCATGGAATACATGTCGATGCCCGGGCCGGCGCCTTCGGTGAATTCCCCCTTCAGCAGATGCGGCGCGCCGATGCAGAATTCCGCGACTTCCAGGCCGCGGATGACGTCGCCCTTGGCGTCGGGAATGGTCTTGCCGTGCTCGCGCGAGAGCGCCTCGGCGAGCTTGTCCATGTCGCGGTGCAAGAGCGCGACGAACTTCATCAGCACGCGGGCGCGCTTCTGCGGGTTCTGCGCGGCCCAGGCCGGCTGCGCGGCGGCAGCGTTTTCGACGGCGGCGCGCAGCTCTGCCTGCGAGGCAAGCGCGACCTTGGCCTGCACTTCGCCGGTCGCCGGATTGTAGACGTCGGCATGACGGCCAGAGGTGCCTTCGACGTGCTTGCCGCCGATGAAATGTCCAATTGTCTTCATGGGTCGTTTCTCCCTTTTGGCCAAGCCGCGGCTTTCGCGCGTGCGGTCCCCTCGTCACTGAGCGGAACGAATTGGCTGGACCTGTATTGCCTTCGTTTTTTGTCGGATGCAATGTGAGGAAAGCCGCATCCGTTGTGCAAAAATCGAAACTCGCGCCTTTCAGCGATCCAGACCGGAGCCTACATGAACTGGGACGACACGCGCATCTTCCTTGCTGTCGCACGCCATGGCCAGTTGCTGGCCGCCGCCCGCGCGCTTGGCGTCAATCACGCGACGGTGGCCCGCCGGCTGTCGGCGCTGGAGGCGGATCTCAAGGTAAAGCTTGTCGACCGGCGCACCACCGGGTCGGCGCTCACGGAAGCCGGCGAACGGTTTCTCGCAACGGCCGAGCGGGTCGAGGCGGAGATGCTGGGCGCCCGGGCGGAAATCGGTGACGCGGATGTGGCCGTTTCCGGCACGGTGCGCATCGGCGCGCCCGACGGCTTCGGCGTCGCCTTTCTGGCGCCGCGGCTCGGCGAACTGACCGAGCGGCATCCGGAACTGACGCTGCAGCTCGTGCCCGTGCCGCGCGCGGTGTCGCTGTCGCGCCGCGAGGCCGATATCGCCATCACCGTCGAGCGGCCCGACCACGGCCGGCTGGTCGCCAAGAAACTCGTCGACTACGCGCTCGGCCTCTACGCCTCAAAGGCCTATCTGGCCCGCGCGGGCAAACCGTACACGCCGCAGGACCTCAAGCGCCACGCACTGGTCGGCTATGTGGAGGACCTCGTCTATTCCGCCGCCCTTGCCTATGCCGACGAGATCGACCGCAGCTTCCGTCCGCGTTTCGAGATCGGCTCCGCGCTCGGACAAACGGAAGCGGTGCGTTCGGGAGCGGGCATCGGCATTCTGCACGCCTTCATCGCCCGCAATCACCCGGAGCTTGAGCGCGTGCTGGAGGATCAAAGGATCGACCGAAGCTACTGGCTGGTGCTGCACGAATCCTCGCGCGATCTGCGCCGGGTGCGCGTCGTCGCCGATTTCATCGCCGAACAGGTCGCCCGCGACCGGACGATCTTCACCTGACGGTCGATCCGTCGAGCGACGCCTCGTAGTCGGCACGTACCTCGCCCTGAAAAAGCTGCTGGAAGCCCACCGGCTCGATTGCGCCAGGCGGCAGATAGGGATTGGAGAAGGCGGTGACGAAGAAGATGATCATGCCGGTATAGATGCCGAACACCGACAGAAGCACGAGGTTGACCGTCGTTGGCGCGAAGGTGAAGAAACTGAGCGACGTCAGCACCACGCCGATCACCGCCGCGGCCATGAAGAAGGGGTTGACCGAGGAGAGCGCCGCATTCTCCCGCTGACGGCGCAAGCGGGAGATCTCCCGGATTTCGGCCTGCAAGGTCTCCTGCAACCGGACCTGTCGCGGCGTTTGCGGCGCAAGATCGAGAATGCCGGAATAGACGGTCGACCAGCGATCCCAGGCCGCGGCGGACAGGCGCCGGTTCTCGGCAAGCTCCCGCCATTCATCGTTGACGACAAGCGCCACATAGGTCGCAAGCTCCGTGCGCAGTGCCGCCGTCTGCTCCGGTTCGTAGCGCTTGAGATCATAGTAGATATCGGCGATGAGCGCTGATTCCCGGGACGTCGTCTGCTTGATGCCGTTGACGTTGACGATCTCCTCGGCAAAGACGAGCGCAAGGATGAGCCCGTGCAGCGCGGAAACGCGGAAGATCACCGACCCGGCAAGATCGCGGGTCTCCTCGCCGCTCAACGGCAACAGCAGCTTGCGCCCGAGAAGATAGGACCCGATGGCGAGCGCCACCGTTCCGCCGACCGTGAGGACCGCAAGCAGGGCGGCAAAGACAAAATCCGGAAACGCACCGCTCATCGAACCTCCCGCAGCCCTCTCTCGCCGCCGAGAAAAACCTGCGGCACCATCTTGACGCTACGGCATTTCGTGTGAAGCGCAACCGCTTCGAAACCGGCGGGAAGGCCCGCGCCCCGATCAGGCGACCTCCACCCATCCGCCGACCTCGAAGGACCGCGCCGCCGCATGCACCGCACGCTCGATCTCCAGCCCGTCGGCGAAGGAAATCACGCTCGCCGGTTCGCCGGCGATGGCGCGCAGCAGCTCGCGGCACTCGATCACCTTGAGATCGTTGAAACCGAGGCCGTGTCCGGGCGCGGGGATAAAGCGGTCGTAGGGCGGGTGCTGCGGTCCGGTCAGGATGCGGGCGAAGCCCTGCTGGCGCGCGTCGCCCTCGGCGCGGTAGAGCTCGACCTCGTTCATCCGCTCCTGGTCATAGAGGATCGAGCCCTTCGAGCCGAAGACCTGAAGCGCGATCCGGCCCTTGCGCCCCCAGGCGCAGCGGTTAACCTGCAGGCTTGCCTGAAGCCCACCCTCAAGGCGCATCAGCAGGTTGGCCATGTCATGGGTCTCGACCGCACGCGCCTCGTCCCCGCCGTCCGGTCGGGTCGCATAAGGCATCGCCATGTCGCAGAAGACCCGCTCGACCCGCCCGAACAGGCGCTGGATCAGCGACAGCGGGTGGACCGCGAAATCGTCGAGTGCGCCATAACCGGACGAGGATGCATTCTTCCAGAAGAACGGCGAGTCCGGATCGGCCATGAAATCCTCGTCCATCTCGGCGCGGATCTGGAACGGCGTGCCGATGGCGCCCTCGCCGATCAGCCGGGCGATCTCCCGGAACGCCGGGTTCTGGATGTAGTTGTAGCCCAGGATCGCGACACGGCCGCTCTCCTCGGCGGCAGCCTTCATGGCGAGCGCATCGGCAAATTCGGGCGCCATCGGCTTTTCGCACCACACGTGCTTGCCGGCTTTCAGCGCGGCGATCGCCATCTCGGCATGGAACGCGTTCGGCGTGGTGATCGAGACGACATCGATGGCGGGATCCGACACCAGCGCGCGCCAGTCGCTGGTTGAACGGGCAAAGCCGAACTCCTCGGTCCGCGCGCTTGCATAGGCTTCGGAGGTTTCGCACAGAAGCTCGAGCCGGGGCCGCGCGACGTCCCCGAACACGGGTTTCACCGCATTCCAGGCCAGCGCATGGCACTTGCCCATATAGCCCGTTCCGATCAGCCCGACACCGAGCGGCGCATTCGAGTTTGCCATGACTTCCTCTTTTCCGGCTTGCGCGGCAGGGTGCGCAAGTGCGACGCCAGTCCCGCCGCGTCTCTCGCCAGGCCCCGTTCAGACGCCGGCAGCGACCTTGCGCGAGTGAAACGTAAATTCTATGCTGCGGTCAATATGGAACATACATTCTCTTCGAAAGGACCAGACGTGCTTTCCATCGCTATCATCGGAGCCGGACGGATCGGGCAGATCCATGCAGCCAATCTTGCCGCGCGCGCAGCCGACCACAAGGACGTGGCGCTGGCCGGCATATGCGACGCCAGCGAGGCGGCCGCGCGCGCGCTCGCGGGGCGGCTCGACGCTGCGGTCATCGATCTCGACGAGGCGCTGGAGGGAAGCGGGTCCAATGCGGTGCTGATCGCCTCGCCCACCGACACGCATTCCGACTTCATCGAGCGCGCGGCCAGGGCCGGCAAGGCGATCTTCTGCGAAAAGCCGGTGGACCTGTCGGCCAAACGCATCGAAGGCGTGCTGAAGATCGTGGAGGCGGCCGGCGTGCCGCTCTTCATCGGTTTCAACCGGCGCTTCGATCCGAATTTCGCCAGCGTCAAGGCGCGGATCGACGACGGCCAGATCGGCGAGGTGGAACTGGTGACCATCCTGTCGCGCGATCCCTCCCCGCCGCCGGTCTCCTACATCGAACGCTCGGGCGGATTGTTCCGCGACATGATGATCCATGATTTCGACATGGCCCGCTTCCTGCTCGGCGAGGAGCCGGTCGAGGTGCATGCGGTCGGCTCCAGTCTGGTCGATCCGGAGATCGGCGCGGCCGGCGATGTCGACACCGCCGCCGTTCTGCTGAAGACGGCGAGCGGCAAGATCGCTCAGATTTCCAATTCCCGCCGCGCCACCTACGGCTACGACCAGCGCATCGAGGTGCACGGCCAGAAGGGCCTGCTGCGGGCCGGCAACCAGCATGAAACCACAGTCGAGCTGGCAACGGGGGCGGGTTTCACCGCCGATCCCGCGCAGAATTTCTTTCTCGAGCGCTACGCAACCGCCTATCGGCTGCAACTGGACGCGTTTCTGGCAGCCGCCCGCGGCGAGCAGGCGCCCAGGCCGGACGGGCATGACGGGCTGATGGCACAAAGGCTGGCGGACGCGGCAACGGAGTCGGCCAAAAGCGGGCAACCGGTCCGTTTTTGAAATCAGGTCGTTGAGCGGCGGCGCGGGATCAAAGGTCGCCGCCCTCCCCCTCCTCGCCACGACGCAGCTCGGCGGCGGCGACACAGAGCGCCATCGCAAGGCACAAGGTGCCGGAGAGCGAGCGAAAGGCACCGAGATCGGCTTCCACCACCTCGATCACGGCGCGGGCCGACTGGATCAGCGGCGAGAACGGGGAATCGGTCAGCGCCAGCACCGGCACGCCGCGCTCGGCCGCCGCGTTGGCGACATCCACTGTGAGCGAGGTATAGGGGGTGAAGCTCACGGCGACCAACAGATCCTCGGGGCCGGCCGCGCCCGCCTGCTCCGGACCGAGCGAGGCCAGATTGTCGACCAGCACCGCCGGCATGCCGAGCTTGGCAAGCGCGTAGGACATATAGGCGCTCACCGGAAACGCGCGGCGCTGGCCGACCAGATAGATCACCCGGGCATCGGCCATCAGCCGCGCCGCCTCCTCCATCGTGTCGCCGGAAATGGAATTGCGCAGCCTGAGCAGCGAGGCGACCGCCGTGTCGACGAAATCTCCGAACAGCGCATGGGCGCCCCGGCTTTCGCCCGACCGCCGCCGCAAGGCCTCCAGCCGTTCGTCATAATCCGGCCAGCGCTCGCGCAGTCTGGCCCGAAACACGTCCTGGAACTCCGAAAACCCCTGATAGCCGAGAGACTGGGCGAAGCGCACAAGCGTCGAGGGCTGGACGCCCGCCTGCTCCGCGATGACGGCCACCGTTCCGAAGGTGACATCGTCGGGACGGTCGACGGCGAAGGCCGCCACCTGCGCAAGCCGCTTGGGCATGGACGGCCGGCGCGCGATCAGGAGCGCACGCAAACTGTCGTAGTCCCGCGGGGCCTCCTGCACATCGCTCATTCCGCATCCCTCTCCTGTCCACATTTGCCGGCGCACAATCGCCGATCTTGTCAAAAACCGCAAAGCCTCCCGACACATGTCGCGTCCGCCGCCGGCCGTTTCGGTTTTCAGCTTGACACCGGCGAAGCGAAAATGGAATAAAAATTCCAGATGTCGATTTTTGGAATGCGGCATTCCGGCCGCTTCGATGCCATTGCAATCCTGCACCCGTTTGGGAGCGGGCTGGATTGCCGGTCCGGCGCAGGGATGCGTCCCGGGCGAGGGCATCGCACAGGCGGCCGTCAAGGGAGAATTGCCTGAAATCCCGTTCAACGGGGTCCCCGCTGCGGGGAAACTGGGAGGAAACCAAATGAATCGCTTGTTCACACGCTTGCTGTCGGCGGCCGCCGTCGTCGGTCTGACCGCGGTGGCTCCGGTCGCCCCGGCCTCGGCCGAAGACATCAATATCATCGTGGTCAGCCACGGGCAGGCTTCCGATCCGTTCTGGTCGGTGGTCAAGAACGGTGTGGCCCAGGCCGGCACCGACATGAATGTCGCGGTCGACTACCGCGCGCCGGAAACCTTCGACATGGTGGCAATGGCCCAGTTGATCGATGCCGCCGTCAACCAGGAGCCGCACGGGCTGATCGTCTCGATCCCGGATGCGGATGCGCTCGGCGATTCCATCCGCAAGGCGGTCTCCGCCGGCATTCCGGTGATCTCGATGAACTCCGGCTCCGACGTCTCCGCCTCGCTGGGAGCGGCCCTGCATGTCGGCCAGGAAGAATATGACGCCGGCAAGAAGGCCGGCGAAGAGCTCGCCGCGATGGGCGGCAAGAAGGGTCTTTGCGTCAACCACGAGGTCGGCAATGTTTCGCTCGACCAGCGCTGCGAGGGCTTCACCGCCGGTTTCGGCGGGTCGGTGACCGTGCTTCCCACCACCAACGATCCGGGCGAGATCCTGTCGAAGGTCAAGGCGGCGATCGCCTCCGACGGCGACATCGACACCATCATGGCGCTCGGCGCGTCGCTCGCCGGCGAGCCGGTGGTGCAGGCGGTCAAGGACAGCGGCATGATCGGCAAGATCAATGTGGCGACCTTCGACCTGTCGGCAAACTTCCTGCAGTCGGTCGCCGACGGCGAAGCCGCTTTCGCCATCGACCAGCAGCAGTATCTGCAGGGCTACCTGCCGGTTGTCTTCCTGGCCAATCACGCCCGTTACGGCCTGATGCCGGGCGGAAACGTGCCGTCGGGTCCGAACCTGATCACCAAGGACAAGGCGGCCCAGGTGGTCGACCTTTCGGCCAAGGGCATCCGCTGAGCGGATGATCGACCGTTGACCGCCCGGGGGCGCGGCCTTGCGCCGTGCCCCCGTTTCGTTTCCGCTACCGATCGCGGCCTGAGCCGGCGCCCCCTGGCGCCCCCCGCGACGTAGGCTTGCGAGGCCACACGATGAGCGATGCAGACGCGGTGCCCGCCACGCCGGCACAGCCGGATGAACGGCTCAAGCAAACCACCCTGATGACCCGACTGCTGCGGCGCCCGGAACTCGGCGCGCTGGCGGGGCTCATTCTGGTGACGGCGTTTTTCATGACCGTCGCCAATCCGGCGATGTTCTCGCTCGCCGGCATCATGAACTTCATGGCGCCCGCAGCCCAGCTCGGCATTCTCGCCATCGGCGCGGCGCTGCTGATGGTCGGCGGCGAGTTCGACCTCTCGGTCGGCTCGATGGTTGCCTTCGCCGGCCTTGCCTTCGGCACGGTGCTCGTCACCTGGGAGATGCCGCTTATCGTCGCCATCGTCGCCACGCTGGTGTTTGCCGGCGGCATCGGCGCGATGAACGGCCAGATCGTGCTGCGCACCGGCCTGCCCTCCTTCATCGTGACGCTGGCCTTCCTGTTCATCCTGCGCGGGTTGACGCTCGTCGGGCTGAAATGGGCAACCGACGGCGCCACCCAGTTGCGCGGCGTCAAGGAAGCCGCCGGCGACAGCCCGTTCCTCGAACTCTTCTCCGGCGAGGCCTTCGAAGGGCTGTTCGCCATGCTCGCCGCCAACGGCTGGATCGACACCTTCCGAAACGGCACGCCCAAGGTGACCGGCATGCCGGTGGAGATCCTCTGGTTCGCTGGCATTGCGCTGGTCGCCACCTGGGTGCTCTTGCGCACCAAGTTCGGAAACTGGATTTTCGCCGCCGGCGGCGACGCCAATGCCGCGCGCAACTCCGGCGTGCCGGTGCGCCGGGTGAAGACCATCCTGTTCATGGCCACGGCCATGTGCGCGGCGCTGGTCGCGATCCTCACCGTGCTCGACGCCGGATCGACGGATGCCCGGCGCGGCTTCCAGAAGGAATTCGAGGCGATCATCGCCGCCGTCATCGGCGGCTGCCTGCTGACCGGCGGCTACGGCTCGGCCATCGGCGCGTTCCTCGGCGCGATCATCTTCGGCATGGTGCTGATCGGCCTGACCTACACCGACATCGACCAGGACTGGTATCTGGTGTTCCTCGGCGGCATGCTGCTGCTGGCGGTCCTGTTCAACAACTTCATCCGCAAGCGGGCGACGGGGGAGCGCTGAGGCCATGACCGAACCCAACTCCACACCGCTGATCGAGGTGCGCGACCTGGTCAAGCACTTCGGCTCCGTGATCGCGCTCGGCGGCGTCTCGATGAAGGTCCATGCCGGCGAAGTGCTCTGCCTGCTCGGCGACAATGGCGCCGGCAAGTCGACGCTGATCAAGACGCTGTCCGGCGTCCATGCGCCGACGGAAGGAACCTTCCACGTCGAGGGCCGGCCGGTCTCCTTCCAGAGCCCGCGCGACGCGCTCGACGCCGGCATCGCCACGGTCTACCAGGACCTGGCGATGATCCCGTTGATGTCGATCACCCGCAACTTCTTCATGGGCCGGGAACCGCTGAAGGGATTTTTCCCCTTCCGCCACATGGACATGGCCCATGCCGACACGGTGACGCGCGAGGAGATGCGCCGCATCGGCATCGACGTGCGCGATCCGCAACAGGCGGTGGGAACCTTGTCCGGCGGCGAGCGCCAATGCGTCGCCATCGCCCGGGCGGTCTATTTCGGCGCCAAGGTTCTGATCCTCGACGAGCCGACCTCGGCGCTCGGCGTGGCGCAGACCTCCATGGTGCTGAAGTATATCAACCAGGTGCGCACCAAGGGGCTGGGGGTGATCTTCATCACCCACAACGTGCGCCATGCCTTCGCCGTCGGGAACCGCTTCACCGTGCTCAACCGCGGCAAGACCCTCGGCACCCACGCCAAGGACGAGATCACCATCGACGAATTGCAGAACCTGATGGCCGGCGGCAAGGAGCTGCAGGACCTCGGCGCGGAACTGGGCGGAACGGTCTGATCGCAGGGTCCGGCAACGATGCCCGGAACCGTCACGGCCTTCGGATGGCTGAACGATCTTGTCTCGAATTCGCAAGATCGTTCACCCAGACCATACAATCCGTCTTGCGAACGGAGGCTGGAACCGGGCACGGGATGGATTATCCTTTGAGACAGGACGGGCGCCCGACGCGCCCGACACACCTGCCGAGGAGACAGCCATGACGTGGATGCCCGATCTCGACCCGACGCCCGGCGACGCAAAATCCTGCGACATGATCGACACGATCATCGTGCCGCGCGCCCGCGATCTCGGCGACTTCGAGGTGCGCCGCGCGCTGCCCTCGCCCAAGCGGCAGATGATCGGCCCCTTCATCTTCTTCGACCAGATGGGACCGGCGGAGTTCCTGCACACCGGCGGGATCGACGTTCGCCCGCATCCGCACATCGGCCTGGCGACAGTGACCTATCTGTTCGAGGGCGAGATCCACCACCGCGACAGCCTCGGTTCCGACCTCCCGATCCGGCCCGGCGAACTCAACTGGATGACCGCCGGCTCCGGCATCGTCCATTCCGAGCGCGAGGACCCGGAACAGAAGGCGCGCGCGCGCAAGCTCTTCGGCATCCAGAGCTGGGTGGCCTTGCCGAAACACGCGGAGGAAACGGTACCCGCCTTCGAGCATGTCGGCAAAAGCGACCTCCCGGTCCTCACCGATCAGGGCGCAACGGTGCGGGTGATCGCCGGGGAAATCTATGGCGCGCGCTCGCCGGTCAAGACGGCGTCGGAGACGATCTATGCCGATGTCACGCTGGAGGACGGTCGACGGCTTCCGGTCGACGCCACCCATGAGGAACGGGCGATCTACACCGTCGGCGGCACCATCGAGATATCCGGCGACACCTTCGAGGAAGGGCAGCTTCTCGTCTTCAAGCCGGGCGACGCCATCACGGTCACGGCGCGCGGACCGGCCCGGTTCCTGATCCTCGGTGGCGAGCCGATGGACGGGCCACGCCACATCTGGTGGAACTTCGTCTCCTCGTCGAAAGAGCGGATCGACCAGGCCAAGGAAGACTGGAAGCAGATGCGTTTCGACACCGTTCCGGGCGATGCGGAGGAGTTCATTCCCCTTCCCGGCCGCTGACCCCGCGCGCATCGCGCGTCTGCGGGTCCGCCCCGCCAACCGGCCGGTTGCGCCGGCGCTCGCTCGCCCTCTCCGCCTCCCAGGCGAAGGGGGCGAAGATTTCCGCAGGGGCAACAAGGTCGACGACGGGAAACTCGACGATGACATTGACCCGCACCACGCCGGGCAGATCGCCGGTCAGGTCCGGGTCCTCCGGCAGGATCGTCACCGTCATGCCGTATTGCTCGAATGTCGCCGCGCGATTGTCCGTCACCGCCTGCTGCACCCCCTCGGGCCAGGGCCAGCCGTAGCGCGCGCCGACCGCATCCAACACCCGCAGCAGCGAGGCCCGCGCCCGGCTCACCGTCGCCGGGTTTTCCGCATTGAGCTTGATGCGCACGGTGTTGAGCGACGTTTCGCTTTGCCCCCGCAGATTGACGAAAAGCGTGGCGTGCCGTCCGTCCGGCGCGGTGCGTCCAAGCACAACCAGCTCGCTCGCGCAGTACCAGAAACCGGCGACAAAAGGGTCCGGCTTCCAGTCCGACATCGGCACGCCGAGACCGGAGATCGCCGCGCAGAGATCCGCCGGATGACCGCCATAGACACGCTTGAAGACCGCGGGACGGTCAAGCATGGGGCGCAACAGCCGCATCCGTTCCTCCGGCGGAAGACCGGCCAAGGCATCGGCCGGCAGCTCCGCGGCCCTCTCGCCGGTCGTCGGCAGGGGCGGCGCGTCTCCCATGATCATGCGGGCAATCGCGAGGGCAAAGGCAACGGCTGCGAGCACGCCGAAAAGCCCGAGGAGACGGCGGCCCGTCTGCAGCCGATGCAGGCGGGCGAGCGCCTGGGGCCCGCCTGCGCCATCCGTCGGGGACGCCCCGGACCTGCCTGACGCAGCGTCTTCGGTGTTTTCCCAAATCGTCTTCGGCACGTTCCGCCCTTCGATCCGCAAAACGCCGTCAGCGCGCTGGAAAGCCGCCGCCCGGTGGTGCACCATGTGCACGGACAACCGGTGCAAGTTTGTGGTCGCCCGGCTCTGTCCTATCACGGGAGGCGACATGCTGGAGGCGCTTTTTCGGCGCGTCGACGACAAGCGCGACGAGCTTGTGCGGTTGACCCAGGACCTGATCCGCATACCGACCGTCAACCCTCCGGGCGAAGCCTACACGCCCTGCGCGGAGTTCATCGGCACCCGGCTCGCCCGGCGCGGCTTCCAGGTGAGCTACATGCGCGGCGAGGACACGCCCGGCGACAGCGCCCGCTATCCGCGCACCAATGTGGTGGCCCGCATCGAGGGCCGGCGCCCCGGTCCCTGCGTCCATTTCAATTCCCACATCGATGTGGTCGAGGCCGGTCACGGCTGGACCGTCGACCCCTTCGCTGGAATCGTGCGCGACGGCAAGGTTTACGGGCGCGGCGCCTGCGACATGAAGGGCGGACTCGCCGCCTCCATCATCGCAATCGAGGCTCTCCTGGAAGCCATGCCGGAATTTCCCGGCGCCATCGAGATTTCCGGCACGGTCGACGAGGAATCCGGCGGCTTCGGCGGCGTCGCCTATCTGGCCTCCAAAGGGCTGTTCTCCAAGCCGCGCGTCGACCACGTGATCATACCCGAGCCGCTCAACAAGGACCGAATCTGCCTCGGCCATCGCGGTGTGTGGTGGGCGGAGATCGAGACGCGCGGCTCCATCGCGCATGGCTCCATGCCGTTCCTCGGCGACTGCGCCGTGCGCCACATGGGAGCCGTGCTGGAGCGCTTCGAGCGCGACCTCTATCCGAAGCTTGCCGCCAAACACACCGACATGCCCGTGGTGCCCGAAGGCGCGCGCTCCTCGACGCTCAACATCAACTCGATGCACGGCGGCCAGCCGGAAGGTTTCGACGGCCTGCCCTCGCCTTGCGTGCCCGACAGCTGCCGGATGGTGATCGACCGCCGCTACCTGATCGAGGAAAGCCTTGAGGAGGTGAAGGGCGAGGTGATGGACATTCTCGACGACCTCGCCCGCACGCGGGACAAATTCGACTACCGGATCCGCGACCTGATGGAGGTGATCCCGACGATGACCGACCGGGACGCTCCGGTGGTGCGCGCGGTCGCCGACGGAATTCGCGACGTGCTGTCGAAGGCGCCCGACTATGTGATCTCGCCCGGCACCTACGATCAGAAACACATCGCCCGCATCGGCCATCTGCACGATTGCATCGCCTATGGCCCGGGCATTCTCGACATGGCCCACCGGCCGGACGAATTCGTCGGCATCGACGACATGGTCGACAGCGCCAAGGTGATGGCGCAGGCGACCGTGGCGCTTTTGACCGCCGGGCGCTAGGCTCGCACGCAGGCGCGACGCAGTCATGCGACGGCACGGCGCCCGACCTCGGGCGCCGCACGAAAACGGGAGGTTTTTCGATGATGGCATTCTTCAACCGGCGCGCGGCACTCGCCGCCGGCCTCGTGATCGGCGCGGCAGCGGCCTTCGCCCCGCTGCCCGCCGAGGCGGCCCGCACCGATATCGTGCTCGGCGTCCAGCTGGAGCCGCCGCATCTCGACCCCACGGCGGGCGCGGCCGCGGCAATCGATGAAATCACCTATGCCAACATCTTCGAGGGCCTGACCCGCATCGACAGGAACGGCGCCGTGCAGCCCTTGCTCGCCAAGAGCTGGACGATCTCCGAGGACGGGCTGACCTATACCTTCCAGCTTCAGGAAGGCGTGACCTTTCATGACGGCACGAGCTTTGACGCAGACGATGTGAAGTTCTCGCTCGACCGCGCCCGCGCGGAGGACAGCACCAACGCGCAAAAACCGCTGTTTGCCGGCATCGAGACCGTCGAGGTCGTCGATCCCGCGACGGTCCGGATCACGCTTGCCAAGCCGAACGGCGGTTTCCTCTTCAACCTCGGCTGGGGCGACGCCGCCATGGTGGCGCCGGAAAGCGCGGAGACCAACAAGACGAAGCCGGTCGGCACCGGGCCGTTCCGCTTCTCCAACTGGGCCCAGGGCGACAACGTCGAGATCGTGCGCAACGATGCCTATTGGGGCGACCCGGTGGCGCTGGAAAAAGCCACCTTCAAGGTCATCGCTGATCCGGGCGCGGGGCTTGCCGCGCTGCTGGCCGGCGACATCGATGCCTTCCCGGTCTTTCTGGCGCCGGAAAACCTGCCGATGCTGGATGCCGATCCGCGCTTTACCGTCGCCGTCGGCACCACCGAGGGCGAAACCATCCTGGCGATGAACAACAAGGCCGGACCGCTCGCCGACTTGCGGGTGCGCCGGGCGATCTCCCATGCGATCGACCGCCAGGCGATCATCGACGGCGCGATGTTCAGCATCGGCACGCCGATCGGCACGCATTTCGCCCCGCATCATCCCGCCTATGTCGATCTCACCGACACCTATCCGCTCGACCGCGACAAGGCGAAGGCGCTGCTTGCCGAGGCCGGCTATCCCGACGGCTTCAAGGCGACGATCAAGCTGCCGCCCCCGGTCTACGCCCGGCGCGGCGGCGAGCTGATCGCCTCCGACCTGAAGAAGATCGGCATCGAACTGGAGATCATTCCGCTGGAGTGGGCGCAGTGGCTGTCGGAGGTGTTCAAGGGCAAGGACTTCGACTTCACCATCGTCTCGCACACGGAACCGATGGACATCGGCATCTACGGCCGCAAGGACTATTATTTCCAGTATGACAGCGCCCGGTTCGACGAGACCATGGCCAAGCTGGACACCGCTTCGGCGACGGACGAACGCTATGCGCTGATGGGCGAGGCACAGCGGATCATCACCGAGGATGCGGTGAACGTCTATCTGTTCCAGCTCGCCAAGGCCGGCGTCTGGGCCTCGGGCCTGAAGGGGCTTTGGGTCAACTCCCCGATCCAGGCGAACGACCTCACGGGTGTCTCCTGGGAGTAGGCATCGTCTCTCGCATGGAGAGACGATCGACGGGCGGAGGCGACAGGTCTCCGCCCTTTTTCGTTTGCGGAGCCAGACGACCAGGACCTGGGGAAGCGAGCAGTTCGCTACTCAGATCGCCCCGCGCTTACACGTTATCCCGGACCTGATCCGGGATCCAATCCACGCCGCAGCGCGCTCAAACCCTATACTGCGTCTCTGCATTTCCGACCGTGACCTATCCCACGACGGCTGAGGGCGCCAATCGACCCGGCTCGCGGCTTGCGCCTTGACCGGGGTGACGGCGGTGCGTGGGGCGGCGTTTGACGCCCCCTCACACGAAGAGCAACACCCCGCCGCCGGCGACAAGTCCGGCGCGAAGCAGCGGATTGAGCGGGGCGATGACGCCGAAGGAGATCGCGCCGAGGCCCGCACCGGACTTGAGGGCGGCGAGAAGCGCGGCGACCGGGGTATCGGCGAGCGCGATCAGGGCCGGATTGGCGATCATGCCGAGCGGCACGAGGTAAAGCCCGAGGCCGAGCGCCATGGCGGAGAACGCGACCTTCAGCCAATTCTCGCCGACCATGCCGGCGGCGATGAAGACCGCGCCGCAGACCGGGGGCGTAATGGTCGACAGGAGCGCGTACCAGAAGACGAAGAGATGCGCCTGCAAGGGCTCCAGACCGAGCGCGATCAGCGCCGGTCCCGCGACCGATACGCAGATCACATAGGCGGCCGTTGTCGGGACCTCCATGCCGAGCACCAGACAGGCGACCGCCGTGAGCAGCAGCGCCGGCCACAGGTATCCGCCGGAGCCCGACAGGATCAGCGAGGTGATCTTCACGCCGAGCCCGGTCATGCCAAGCACGCCGATGATGATCGAGGCGCAGAGGATGATCGCGGCGATGGTGCCGATCTGCTTGCCGCCGTTGATGCAGGCCTCCTCCAGCCGGAGCAGCGTGCGCTTCCAGTCGAGCGTGAGATTGGCGTCGAGCGCCAGAAGCGCCGCGCCGGCGAGGATCGCGAGCGAGGCGGCATATTGCGGCGTCACCCCGGTGACAAACATGCCCCACAGCAGCACGGTGAAAGGCACCAGAAAAAAGGCCGAGGTGATCGCGACCGCGCGCAGGGACGGCCGGTCTTCTGCTGCCAGCCCCTTCAGCGAGTGGCGCAGCGAAAAGGCGTCGATGCCGATCCAGACGGCAAAGAAATACAGGAAGGCCGGCAGCAGCGCCGCCATGACGATGTCGGAATAGGGCGTGCCGGTCAGCTCGACCATGACGAAGGCGCCCGCCCCCATCAGCGGCGGCATGATCTGCCCGCCCGAGGAGGCCACCGCCTCGACCGCGCCGGCAAGCGCGCGCGGATAGCCGAGCCGGGTCATCGCCGGCAACGTGATCGCTCCGGTGGAGGCGACATTGGCGGAGGCAGACCCCGAGATCGAGCCGAAGAGCGCAGACGACAGCACGGAGACCTTGGCGGCGCCGCCGCGCAGGCGCCCGGCCGCGGCGGCCGCGACATTCATGAAGCCCTGCCCCGCCTCGCCGGCGTTCAGCACCGCGCCGAAGATCACGAAGATCGCCACCACATTGACCGACACGCCGGTGAGCTTGCCCCAGATGCCCCCCTCGGCGATCGTCAGCGTGCCGAAAAGGCTCGCCATCGGCAGGCCCGGATGGCCGAACTCGCCGGGAATTGCCGCGCCCCAGACCGCATAGGCAAGCGCAAGCGCCGCCACCAGCGGCAACGGCCAGCCGATCGCGCGGCGCGCCATTTCCAGCACCACGGCCAGAAGCGTCAGCGCGACCGCCATCTGGAAGGGACCAGAGAGATAGCCGTATTGATCGCCAAGCGCATCGGCGTTGACCGCGACCCACAGGCAGGCGGCGATCCCGATAGCCGCGATCGCCGCGCCGGACCAGCGCTCTGCCGGCGTTCTTGCCAGAAGCACCAGCACGAAGGGCAGCGCCAGCGCCATGTGCAGCGGCCGGCTGACGAGGTTCGGCACCAGACCGGAGAACACCAGAGCCAGATGGAAGGCGATGGAGACGGCGCCGAGGACGGCCCAGAAAAGGCGCGCGGATGGGGACATGAGACCAAACCCGGGAGGCCGGGCCACAGCCTGACGACACAGGCCGGCCGGCACGATGAAAAGAGACGGAAACGGCCCGGACACTGACGTCCGGGCCGTCGATCTCGCCTATCGGTCCTGCGCCAAAAGCGCAAGCGCTTACTTCTGCGCGTCGGTCAGAGCGACCCCGCGTTCGGCGTAGTAGCGCTGTGCGCCGGGGTGGATCGTGCCGGTGATATTGGCAAGAAGCGCATCCGAGACGCCGTTCCACCAGGGGGCGGCGGCACTCATCTTGTCCTTCTGCTCCCAGAAGGTCTTGGTCAGTTCATAGGCGGTGTCGTCGTCCATCGCCGTCGTGGTGAAGGCGACGACGGGAAGCGACGTCGTGACGATGTCCTCGCTCTGACCCGCATAGGTGCCGGCCGGAATGACCAGCTTGGTGCGCTTGGTCTCGGCGATCTGCTCGTCGCTCAGCGACAGGATCGACACGCCGGTGCCGGCGGCCGCCTCGATCACATTGGGCGCGGGGTAGGAGCCGGCGGTGACAAAGCCGTCGATCTGGCCGTTCTTGAGCGCGGGGCCCGCGTTGGACAGTTCCACGTCGGCGAGCGTCACCTTGTCCTTCAGACCGAAGAGTTCAAGGTATTTCTCGCCCTCGCGCGCGCCGAAGCTGCCCTTGCCGAGCAGGATGGTCTTGCCGGCGAGATCCGCGAAGCTCTCGATGCCCGCGTCGTCACGCACGACGAAATGCATGGTCAGCGAGGGGATCGGGAAGAGCGCGCGGATCTCGGCGAACTTCGGGTTTTCCTTGCCCTCGAACATCGCCTTGCCGCCCTGTGCGAGCGAGACGAGAACCGGCGGCGTGGTGAAGACGTAATTGCCCGGCCGCACGGCCGCTTCCATCACGTTCTGCACCGACCCCTGGCTTTCCTCCAGCGTGACGATGATCTCGCCATCGGTGCCGGCCTTGATGGCTTCCGCGATCTGCACGCCCATCTGGTAGTAGGACGAACCGGCGGAGGCCGACTTGTAGGTCACCCGCGTTTCGGCAGCAGCAGACAACGGCAGAAGCGCGAGCGCGGAGGCGGCGAGCGCAAGTTTGCTCCAGATGTTCATGGTCCCTCCCGGGGAATTTTTCGTTACGTCGATGGGTGTGGCCCGCCCGCCGGAGCCGGAGGCAGCGGACAGTGCGGAGACCAAACACTAATGCCAGTGGCCGCACCTTGCACGCATGAAGATTGGGAAAAGTGACGGGGGCGGCAATCGTTTTGCACTCGGTCACTGCAATTCGCGATAGCGGAGCATTCACCTCCCGATCTACAAAAATTCCCGCACTTTAGCTTTTAAACCAGCGTCTCTGCATTCAACAGCGGCGCTTTACCTGCCGTGATCAACAGCGACCATTGCCATCTAGGCGATGGCCGCTTTTCTTTCATCAAGAATACACACGCTCCAACAGGGTCGAAACAAGCAGTTTTCCATAAAACCCAACACGGAACTTTCGAAACGATCTGGATCAACTCGCCGTTCTGGTGTGTTCATTTTACCGTCGGCACAGCCTCCCCCTTTCCCGGTTCTCCCTTCCCCTGTAGCCTCAAGATGCGATTGAGAGATTCCCGCCGGAGACCCGATGCTGGTCTATGCCGCCAAACGCTTCGCCAGTCTCTTCGCGACGCTTCTCGTCGCGACGCTTCTGGTGTTCGTTGTGCTGGAGATCCTGCCGGGCGATCCGGCACAGCTGATGCTCGGGCTGAACGCGCAGGACGATACGCTGGCGGCCCTGCGCCAGGAGCTCGGCCTCGACCAGCCCGCCTGGGTCCGGTACCTCGCCTGGATCGGCGGCTTTGCGACCGGCGACCTTGGCACCTCCTATACCTATTCCGTTCCCGTTGCCGATCTGGTGGCGGATCGCGCCGTCGTGTCGCTGCCCCTGGCGTTGATCGCACTGGCGCTTTCCACCGTCATTGCCATCCCCGTCGGCGTCTATGCCGCCCGCCATCGCGGCGGCTGGCAGGACGGCGGCATCATGGCGCTGACGCAAATCGGCATCGCGATCCCGAATTTCTGGTTCGCCATGCTCCTGGTCTATGTCTTCGCGGTGACCTTGCGCCTCGTTCCCTCAGGCGGGTTTCCGGGCTGGGGGGGCGGCATCGGTCCGGCATTTCTGGCGCTGACCCTTCCCGCCATCGCGCTGGCGCTGCCGCAGGCGGCAATCCTGGCGCGCGTCATGCGCTCCGCCCTGATCGACGCGCTGCATGAGGACTATGTGCGTACCGCCCGCGCCAAGGGACTGACCCGCAACGCGACGCTGTGGCGCCACGCGGTGCGCAATGCCTTCATTCCGGTGCTGACGATCCTCGGCCTGCAATTCTCCTTCCTGATCGCCGGCACGATCATCATCGAGAACGTCTTCTATCTGCCGGGACTGGGACGGCTGATCTTCCAGGCGATCACCCAGCGCGACCTGATCGTGGTGAAAAGCGTCGTCGTGCTTCTGGTCGGCACCGTCATTGTGGTGACCTTCCTCGTCGACATGGCCTATGCCGCGGCCGATCCGCGGCTGAGGAAACGGTGAACCCGTGAGCCAGACCCCGCCCGCCCTGCCGCTCGTCTTTCTGCTCATGCGCCACCGCGCGCTGCTCGCCGGCGGCGCCATCGTCACGCTGGTGCTGGTGGCGGCCCTCGTCTCGCTGGTGTGGACGCCCTATGCCATCGACGCGCTCTCCGTCGCCGACCGGCTGAAGGGATCGTCGCCGGCGCATCCGCTCGGCACGGACCAATACGGCCGCGACATGCTGTCGATGCTGATGGTCGGCGCGCGCACCTCGATTGCCGTGGCGCTGCTGGCGGTCGGGATCGGCGTTTGCCTCGGCGTGCCGCTCGGACTGATCGCCGCCGCGCGCGGCGGCTGGCTCGACGAGGGGCTGATGCGGGTCAACGATCTCATCTTCGCCTTTCCGGCGCTCCTGTCGGCGGTGATGATAACCGCCCTGTTCGGCGCCGGCGCGATCAATGCGATCATCGCCATCGGCATCTTCAACATCCCGGTTTTCGCGCGGGTCGCACGCGGCGGCGCGCTCGCCACCAAGTCGCGCGAATTCGTGCTGGCGGCGCGGGTTTCGGGCAAGGGCGAGATCCGCATCATCGCGGAGCACATCCTGCCCAATATCGCGAACCTCCTGATCGTGCAGGGAACCATCCAGTTCTCGCTCGGCATTCTGGCGGAAGCCGGGCTGTCCTATGTCGGCCTCGGCGCACAGCCGCCGCTCGCCTCCTGGGGCCGCATGCTGAACGAAGCGCAGACGATGATGATGCTGGCGCCGACGCTTGCGCTCTATCCGGGGCTGGCCATCGTCGTCACCGTGATCGGCCTCAACCTCCTCGGCGACGGCCTGCGCGACCTGCTCGACCCGCGCCTGAAGCGACGGGCGGCCTGACATGCTGTTCCATGCGCGGGACCTGAGGGTCGAAATTCACGGAAAACAGATCCTGAAAGGTGTCAGTGTCGACATTGCCGCCGGCGAAACGCTCGGCCTCGTCGGCGAGAGCGGATCCGGCAAGTCGATGACGGCGCTCGCCGCCATTGGGCTTCTGCCGCATGGCGCGACGGTGGCGGGACAGCTACCGCTGAACGGGCAGGACCTTCTGCAATTGCGCGAAGCGGAGATGTGCAAGTTGCGCGGCCGTCGCATCGGCATGGTGTTTCAGGAGCCGATGACCGCGCTGAACCCGGTCAGGACCATCGGCGACCAGATCGCCGAAGGGATCTTCTGGCACATGCGCGTGTCCCGCGCCGTTGCGGCCGAGCGCGCCCGCACCCTGCTCGACCGGGTGGGACTGACGCGGGCGCGGGTGACCGGCGAGCGCTACCCGCATCAGCTCTCCGGCGGTCAGCGCCAGCGCGTCGTCATCGCCATGGCGATTGCCTGCCGCCCGGACCTCCTGATCGCCGATGAGCCGACAACCGCGCTCGACGTCACCATCCAGGCGCAGATCCTTGCCCTCATTCAGGAAATCGTGGACGAGAACCGGATGGGCTGCCTGCTGATCAGCCACGATCTTGCCGTGGTGGCGCAAATGGCGGACCGGGTGGCGATCATGCGGGAGGGCGAGATCGTGGAAAGCGGACCGACGGTGTCGCTCTTCGCCAATCTCACGCACCCCTATTCCAGGGCGCTGATGGCGGCCTCCAATCATGTCCCGATCCGCGCACGGCGGCCGATCCGCCCGGGCCGCGCCGCCTCCGACGAATTGCTGCTGAGCGTGCGCGACCTGGTGCGCAGCTACCCCCAGCCGCGCAAGCGCTTCTTCGAAAAGCCGCGCCGGCTGACCGCCGTCAAGGGCGTGAGCTTCGATATCCGCGCCGGGCAGAGCGTCGGGCTGGTCGGGGAATCCGGCTGCGGCAAGTCCACACTGGCGCGCACGCTGCTTGCCCTGGAAGCACCCGACAGCGGCACACTGTCGGTTCTTGGCCGCGATCCGTTTTCGGCGCGCGGCGATGCCCGCGAGGCCGTGCACCGCGCCGTGCAGGTGGTGTTTCAAGACCCTTACGGCAGTTTCAATCCGCGCCATCGCATCGGCCGGGTGGTGGCGGAACCGCTGCATCTGCTGCGCGGCGAGATCGGCCCGAGCGAAAAACGCGACCGCGTCGCACAAGCCTTGAGCGAAGTGGGCCTGAGCGCCGAGGATGCGAGCAAATATCCGCATGAGTTTTCCGGCGGCCAGCGCCAGCGCATCGCCATCGCGCGCGCACTGGTCACCCGGCCGCGGCTGATCATCGCCGACGAGCCGGTTTCCGCGCTCGATGTCTCGATCCGCGCGCAGGTGCTCGACCTGCTGGCGAGCTTGCGCGCGAAGCTCGGCCTCGCCTATCTGTTCATCTCGCACGACCTCAGCGTGGTGCGCGCGATCACCGACGAGGTAATGGTGATGAATGGCGGGAAGATCGTGGAGCGCGGGCGTACGGCGCGCGTGTTCGACCACCCCCGGCATCCGTATACGCGCATGCTGGTCGCCGCCGCCCCGGATCTGAAGACGGCGCTGGCGGCGCGCCAGGCACGAGACGCCGAGCGACAGGGAGACACCGACACGCCATGACGCAAGACACCTCACGGCGGCTCAGGATCGGCATCGACTGGGGCGGCACCAAGATGGAGGCGATAGCGCTCGCAGCCGACGGAACGGAGCGCTTCCGCCAGCGGATCGCGACCCCGCGCGACGATTACGCCGGCTGCGTTCGCGCGGTCGCAAGCCTGGTGGAGGCAGCGGAGGCCGCGACCGGAGAGACGGGAAGCGTCGGGCTCGGCATTCCGGGATCGTTGTCGCCGGCGACCGGGCTCGTCAAGAACGCCAACTCCACCTGGATGAACGGACAGCCGCTCGACCGCGATCTCGAGGCCGCGCTCCGACGGCCCGTGCGCATCCAGAACGACGCGAACTGCCTGGCGGTCTCGGAGGCGACCGACGGTGCCGGCGCCGGCGCGCGGGTCGTTCATGCGATCATCATCGGCACCGGATGCGGGTCGGGGATCGCCATCGACGGCGTGGCCCATCGTGGCGCCAACGGCATCGGCGGGGAATGGGGCAATATCCCCGTGCCGTGGATGACGGAAGACGAGTTTCCCGGCCCCGACTGCTGGACCGGGCATCGCGGCACCATCGACCGGATGTGCTCGGGAACCGGATTCCAGTGGGACTACGAACGGGTCACCGGCACGTCCGCCACCGGACGCGAGATCGTCGCCCGCGCGCGCGCCGGAGAGATCGAGGCGCAAGAGGCGCTGGAGCGCTACATCTCGCGGCTTGCCCGGGCGATGGCGATGGTCGCCAACATTCTCGATCCGGATGTCTTTGTGCTCGGCGGAGGCATGTCGAACGTCGACGAGCTCTATGCGCGACTGCCGAAGGCCATGGCGCCCTACATCTTCTCCGACCAATACGCCGTGCCGATCCGCAAGGCGAAACACGGCGACAGCTCCGGTGTGCGTGGCGCCGCCTGGCTGTGGAACGACTGACGGCCTCCCCCTCGCCGCACGCCAAAAGCTTGCCTATATCCTTGGTTGCGGCCCGGCATCCGCCGATGCCCCGCAAGTCTACAAAGGGAGGTCAGAATGCGTCGTTACGGAACTCTCGCAGCCCTCGCCCTCGTTGCGGCATGGATCGCGCCGGCCGATCCGGCGCGCGCGGACCCGCGCGATTTCAGGATCGATCCGGCGCATTTCTCGATTGTCTTCAACGCCGACCACATCGGCTACGGGCCGACCTGGGGCCTGTTCCTGAAGGGCGAAGGCTCCTTCTCTTACGACGAAGAGACCCGCACGCTGTCCGATCTTACGGTCACCATCCCGGCAGACAGCGTGTTTTCCAACAATGAGCGGCGCGACGAGCATCTGCGCTCCGACGACTTTCTTTCAGCCGAAGCGCATCCGGACATCACTTTCCAGATGACCTCGGCACATGAGGACACCCCGCGCAGCGGTACGGTGACCGGCGACCTCACCCTGCGCGGCGTGACCCGTCCGGTGACCCTCGACGTCACCTTGAACAAGGTCGGCCCCTATCCCTTCGGCGGCACCTATGTGATCGGCATCAGTGCGACGACGACGCTGAAGCGCTCCGATTTCGGCATGACCTATGCGGTGGAAAACGGCCTAGTCGGCGACGAGGTGCCGATCCGCATCGATCTCGAAGCGATCCGGCAGTAGGGCGCAAGGAGCGCTCAGCCGCCCGTCGGTGCGGTGACTTCGCGCAGGTGGCCGGTCTTGACGAGGACGCGCGCGCCTTGCGCTCCGGCAACAGCCTGCAGCCGCGCGCCGACCGGCAAGCGAATCCAGCCGTTTCGGCCGAAGATCTCGTCGCCCTGGCGCAAGCTTCCGTCGAGCACGAGCAGTTCAGCCCCGCCGGCGACTTCGAGGCCAACCTCGGCATCCGGCTCCCAATGCTCGACGCGCACGTCCTCATGATCGTCGGCAAACAGCGGCAGCACGGAGACGCCCGGCCGGTCGCGATGGGGCACCGGCGCGGCCTTGTTGGTGTCGACGATCACATGGCTCTTGTCGGCGGGGTCGAACTGCCAGAGCTTGACGAAGATGACACAGCCATCCTTCGAGGCGGGCGTGTGGCTCGATCCGGGCGGATTGCGCACATAGGTGCCGGCCGGATAGTCGCCATGTTCGTCCTGGAACACGCCCTCCAGCACGAAGAACTCCTCGCCGCCGCCATGGGTGTGGGCAGAAAAGGCGCTTCCCGCGTCGTAGCGCACGATGGAGGTGGCACGGGCCACCTCGTCGCCGATCCGGTCGAGCATCCGCCGGCTGACGCCCGGCATGGGCGATGCCCGCCATTCCAGCTCGCCGGCATGAACGGCGACCGGCTGTTCGAATTCCGCGTTGAGGTCCATCGTGATCGTCTCCTTCGAGCGCCCGCAGGCGTCTTGCAGACGCTTCAGGATGGGGCGATCGCGTCTGCGGTCAAGGGCCGCGCGCCTACACCCGGTTGAGCAGCCGCGCGCGGATCGTGCCCGACAGCTTGCGGATTTCCTCCAGAAGGGTGACCGCGTCCTCCACCGGTCCGTCGGCGTCGAGCACGACGTAACCGATCTCGCCGTCGGTCTGATAATGCTGCGCGGCGATGTTGACCTTCCACTTGGCGAAGAGGTCGTTGAGCTTGCCGAGTTCGCCGGGCGCATTGCGCTGCACCTGGATGAAGCGGGTATTGTTGGTTCCCTTGGGCAGCTGCACCTGGGGGAAATTCACCGCGCCGATGGTGGAGCCGACGTCGGAATATTCCACCAGCCGGCGGGCGACTTCCTCGCCGATGCGCTCCTGCGCCTCTTCGGTGGAGCCGCCGACATGAGGCGTCAGGATGACGTTGTCGAGCCCGCGCAGCGGCGACAGGAATTCCTCGTCGTTCGACTTCGGCTCGCTCGGGAAGACGTCGACGGCGGCTCCCGCCAGATGGCCCGACTTCAGCGCATCGGCAAGAGCGTCGATATCGAGCACCGTGCCGCGGGCGTTGTTGATGAGATAGGCGCCCTTCTTCATGGCGGCGATCTCGGCGCGTCCGATCATGCCGCGCGTCTCCGGCGTTTGCGGCAGATGCAGGGACACGACGTCGGAGGCTTCCAGAAGCGCCTGCAGCGTCTCGGTCGGCTCGACATTGCCGTGGCGCAGCTTGTCGGTCTGGTCGAAGAAGATCACCCGCATGCCCATCGCCTCGGCGAGCATGGAGAGCTGCGAGCCGATGTTGCCGTAACCGACGATGCCGAGCGTCTTGCCGCGCACCTCGTTGCTGCCGGCCGCACTCTTCAGCCAGCGACCGTTGTGGGCGGCCATCGACTTCTGGAAGGTGCCGCGCATCAGCATGACGATCTCGGCGAGGGTCAGCTCGGCGACGCTGCGCGTGTTTGAAAACGGCGCGTTGAACACCGTGATGCCGCGCCGGTTGGCCGACACCAGGTCGACCTGATTGGTGCCGACCGAGAAGCAGCCGACGGCAACCAGCGTCTGCGCCGCTTCCAGGATCTCCGCATCGACCTGGGTGCGCGAGCGGATGCCGAGGATATGCACGCCCTGCAGCGCGTCCTTCAGGGCTTCCTTGTCCAGCGCGGTCTTGAGCAGTTGAACGTTGGTGTAACCGGACGCGGCGAGTACGTCGGTCGCTGACGGGCTGATGCCCTCAAGCAGCAGCCAGCGGATCTGGTCCTTGGGGCGAGACAGACCGGTGTTCATGGGCGTTTCCGTGATCCTGGGGCAGGCGCGCGGAAGCCCGCGCGCGACAGATTGCGCTCTCCTGCCCTGTCCGCGTCCAAAATTCAACTGTCGCCAGGTGGAAATGCGGGTCTAACGTGCTGCGACCCAGTCGCGCAGCTCGCGCAGGAACCGGGTCAAACGCTCCTGCGTGTTCGGAAAATCCGCCGTCTTTTCAAAGCTCTCTACGTCCATGTAGAGAGCGCGACTGACCTCGATCTGCAGGCTGTGGACACCCGCGTCCGGATTTCCATGCTGACGCAGGATCTCCGCCCCCTTGAAGGGATCGTTGATCGCAACCGAGAACCCCAGGTCGAGAAGGATCCGGCGGGCTTGCGCAATGAAGCCGGCGGAACAACTGCGGCCCTCGCGGTCGGACAGGACCATGTCGGGGCGCAAGCCACCGGTCTCGTCTTCATGCATGGCATTGGCCACCGGCTGCATCGAATGAAGATCGAGATGATAGACCCCGCCGGCCGCACCCCTGGTCTCGGCAAGCAGGTCCGCAAGGGCGGCGTGATAGGGCCGCCAGCAGCGCTCCAGGCGCGCCTCGTAGTCGGAGCGCGGCAATGCCGAGGCGAGCAGCGGCGCACCATCCGGCGGCGTCGCGGTCCACACCACGCCCTTGCCGAGCCGGGCCTTGGCGCTGGGCGCCAATACCAGTTCGTCGCCGTCGGCGAGCGTTTCGGGCGCCAGATCGTCGAAGGCCCGGTTCACGTCGCAGTAGATCCGGCCGAAACGGGCGGCGAGCAGAGGCATGCCGAGGTCGGGCGCTGCCGAAAACAGCTCGTCGACATACATGTCCTCCGCCCGTCGGTAGCGCGACGGCGGCTGCAGCGGATCGAAATCCTCCGGATAGACCGTGCCGGAATGTGGGCTGTCGAGCACCAGCGGCGCCAGCACCCGTGCCGGCCGGCGGATTTCGATCATCTCGGCTCCAACGCGCCCACCGTCTGCCATCTCCCGCTACCCGTCGTTCAGGTGGCAGGCCGACAGACGACCCGGCGCGATCTCGCGCAATGCCGGCGCTTCCTCGCGGCAGCGCGCGAAGGCATGCGGGCAGCGCGGATGGAAATGACAGCCCTTCGGAGGATTGATCGGCGACGGGATCTCGCCCTTGATCGGCTGGAACACCCGCTTGCGCGTGTCGATGCGCGGGACCTCGTCCAGAAGGGCCTGTGCGTAAGGGTGGTTCGGTCCGGCGAAGAGCTCTTCGGTCGGCGCCACCTCGACCACCCGGCCGAGATACATGATCACCACCCGGTCGGAGAGATGCTCCACCACGCCAAGATCGTGCGAGATGAAGAGATAGGTGAGACCGAGGTCCTCGCGCAGGTCCATGAACAGGTTCAGAACCTGGGCCTGAATCGAGACATCGAGCGCGGCGATGCTTTCGTCGCAGACGAGGAAATCCGGTTCCACCGCCAGCGCGCGGGCAATGCCGATGCGCTGGCGCTGGCCGCCCGAGAACTGGTGCGGATACCGCATGCGGAAGCCCGGATCGAGCCCGACGCGCAGCAGCATCTTGTCGACATAGTCATCGACCTCGCCGGCCGAAATCAGCCCGTGAACACGCGGCGCCTCGCCGATGATATCGCGCACCCTCATGCGCGGGTTGAGCGAGGACATCGGGTCCTGGAAGATCATCTGGATCTTCAGGAGCGCATCGCGACGCTCGGCCCCGCTCAAGGTGGAGACATCCTTGCCACGCCAGTAGACCTTGCCGTCGCTTGCCGCATGCACGCCGGCGACGACACGCCCGAGCGTGGACTTGCCGCAGCCGCTTTCACCGACGAGGCCAACGACCTCGCCGTCGGCGATTTCCATCGAGACACGGTCGACCGCATGCACGACTTCCTCGCGCCGATCGCCGCCAATGAGGTTGACGATCTTCTCGGCGGTGTCCAGCCGCTTGGCGAAGCGTTTGGAGACGCCCTCAAGGCGCATCAGGGGCTGCTTGCTCATGCCGAGCCTCCTTCATAGGCCGGCTCGTCCGGTCGGTGCGGATGGTGGCAGCGCACCGCGCGGCGATCGCTTGCGGACACCAGTTCCGGCATTTCCGTGCAGGCGGCGTCGGCGCGCGGACAGCGCGCGGCAAAACTGCACCCAGGCGGCAAGGCGAGCAGCGACGGCGCCATGCCAGGGATCTGCGTGAGCCGCTTGCCCCGCTGGTTGTGGCTCGGCACGGAACCGATCAGCCCGCGCGTGTAGGGATGAAGCGGCCCGTCGAGCACCTCGCCCACCGGCCCCTCCTCCACGATGCGTCCGGCGTACATCACCGCAACGCGATCCGCGAGACCGCCGACAACCGCAAGGTCATGGGTGATCCAGATCATCGCAAGTCCCGTTTCGGCGCAGAGTTTCTGCACCTCGTAGAGGATCTGCGCCTGGATCGTCACGTCGAGCGCGGTCGTGGGTTCGTCGGCGACGATCACCTCCGGCTCGTTCAGGAGCGCGATGGCAATGGCGACGCGCTGGCGCATGCCGCCGGAAAACTGGTGCGGATAGGCGACCAGCCGCTCGTCCGGCGAGGGAATGCCGACCCGCGCGAGCGCGGCCCGCGCGCGTTCCCGGGCGGCCTCTTCCGACACATGCTCATGCGCGCGGATCGCCTCGATCATCTGGGTGTCGACCCGCAGCACCGGATTGAGGGTCATCATCGGATCCTGGAAGATCATCGCGATCTTGCGTCCGCGCAGGGAGCGCCAGTCGTGTTCCGACTTGCCGACAAGCTCTTCGCCGGCCAGCCGGATCGATCCGCCGACGACCTTGCCGGGCGCATCGACCAGACCCATCAGCGAAAAGCCGGTCACGGTCTTGCCGGAGCCGCTCTCGCCGACGAGGCCAAGGACCTCGCCGCGCGCCAGCGAAAACGACACGCCGTCGACGGCGCGGGCAACGCCGGCCTTGGTGAAGAAATGCGTCTTGAGGTCGTTGACCTCCAGGACGGGTGACTTGCTCATGCCGTCCTCACTTTTGCAGTCGGGGGTTCAACACGTCGCGCAGCTGGTCGCCGACCATGTTGATGGAAACAATGGTGATCAGGAGGGCAACGCCCGGGAAGACGGCGATCCAGTATTTGCCGGACAGCATGTAGTCGAACCCGTTGGCGATCAGCAGCCCGAGCGACGGTTCCGTCGGCGGCAGGCCGACACCGAGGAAAGACAGCGTCGCCTCCAGCGCGATCGCATGGGCCGTTTGCACCGTACCGACCACGATCAGCGGTGCGATGCAATTCGGCAGGATATGGCGGAAGATGATGCGCGCGTGCCCGAGACCGAGACAGGCGGCGGCCTCGACATATTCGCGCCGGCGCTCGACCAGCGCGGAGGCGCGCACAGTGCGCGCGTAATAGGCCCACTGCGCGACGACAAGCGCGATGATGATCTTGTCGACGCCCTTGCCGAGGATCGCCAGCAGGATCAGCGCGATCAGCACCGCCGGCAGCGACAGCTGCAGATCGACCACGCGCATGATCAGGTTCTCGGTGCGCCCGCCCGCATAGGCGGCTGCGAGCCCGACGCTCATCCCGACAATGATGGCAATGATGCCGGACGCGACGCCCACCGACAGCGAGATGCGCAACCCGTAGAAGATCGCGGACAAGAGATCGCGGCCCGCGCCATCGGTGCCAAGCAGGAACGGCGTACCGTCCATCGCGTAGCTGCCCGGCGGCATGCGCGCATCGAAGATCGACACGGTTGCGAGATCATAGGGGTCCTGCGGCGAGATCCAGGGCGCGAAGATCGCGATCAGGATGATCAGGAACAGGACGGCCGCCGCCACGACCGCAAGCGGGCTGTCGGCGTAATCCGACAGGAAACGCCGCAGGGGCGTGTCGACCTTGGCGGGCAAAGCCGCTGTGGTTTCTGTCACGGTTGGTGTGTCCAATGGATCGCTGGCGCTCATGGGTCCACTCAGTTTCCGCGGTCTGCGAGCCGCACGCGCGGATCGAGAAGCGAGTAGACGATATCGACCAGGAGGTTGATGACGACGAAGAGGAAGACGATCATCATCAGGTAGGCGACGATGACCGGCCGGTCGAGCTGCTGGATGGATTCGATCAGGAGCTTGCCCATGCCGGGCCAGGCAAAGATGGTTTCCGTGACCACCGAGAAGGCGACCAGCGAGCCGAATTCCAGCCCGAGCACCGTGACCACGGGAATGAGGATGTTCTTCAGCAGGTGCACGCCGACGATGCGGTTGCGCGACAGGCCCTTGGCGCGGGCGAACTTGATGTAGTCCTGCAGCATCGCCTCGCGCGTGCCGGCCCGCGTCAGGCGGATGACCAGCGAGATCTTCAACAGCGCCAGATTCAGCGCCGGCAACGCCAGATGCTGCAGCCCGTCGAGGGTCAGAAACGAAAGTTCGACGCCAAAGACGTCGACGGTCTCGCCGCGCCCCGTCGAGGGCAGCCAGCCGAGCACCACCGCAAACACCATGATCATCATGATGCCCACCCAGAAGGTGGGAAGCGAAAAGCCGAGGATCGACCCGGCCATGATCGTCTTGGAGGTCTTGCTGTCGGGATAGAGACCGGCATAGAGGCCGAGCGGGATGCCGAAGACGATTGCCAGGAACAGGGCCGCGAAGGCCAGTTCCAGCGTTGCCGGCATGCGCTGCAGAATCAGGCCCAGGGCGGATTCGCCAAAGACGAAGGACTGACCGAGATCGCCCTGGATCGCGCTGGTCATGAAGGCCCAGAACTGCTCCCAGATTGGGCGGTCGAGGCCGAGCGCGCGGGTGACCTGCTCGATGTCGGCCTGGTCCATGTCCGGGGAGACGAACATATAGACCGGATCGCCGACCATATGGATGCCGAAGAACACGATGATCGCCATGGCGACCATAACAAGCGCGCTTTGCAGCAGGCGGCGAAGAATGAAAACGCTCATGGTCCGGGGGTTCCTGGGCCGGTGTGCGGAGCCGCGCCATCAGGGAGCGCTTGTCCGGGGCGAGAGCCGAAAGGCTGAAAAGAGGCTGAACCGGAAACTGGCGGCGCCCGATCTGCGAACGGGCCGGGCGCCGCCAAAGTCAAGGGATCAGTCCTTCACGACGCCATAGGCGACAGTGTACTCGTCCGTGCGGGGGATGTAGCTCAGCCCCTTGCGGCTCGCCCAGGTGTTGACCTGGTAGTGGATCGGGATGATCGCGAGATCCGCAATCGCCATTTCCGTCGCCTTGGCGAGCAGGTCCTGACGCTTGGCGTCGTCGACCTCGGCAAGCGCCTCCTCGATCACCGCATCGACTTCCGGATTGGAATAGCGGCCGCGGTTGGCGGTGCCCATGCCCTTGTCCTTGTCGAAGGTGGCGATCAGCGCGCGCAGCGGCGAGGACGCCTCACCCGAGCCGGCACCCCAGCCGACGAGGATCAGCGAGAACTCCGGCAGGCCATCGGCCCCGGTGGACGCGCGGGAGAAGTAGACCGAACGCGGCAGCGTCTCGACCTGCGCCTTGATGCCGACGCGGTTGAGCATCTGCGCGATGCCCTCGACGATCTTGGCGTCGTTGACGTAACGGTCGTTCGGGCCGTGGATCGTCAGCTCGAAACCGTCCGGCACACCGGCCTCGGCGAGAAGCGCCTTGGCACCTTCCGGATCATAGGGCTCCGGCTTCAGGTTCTCCGACACGCCGAAGAAGCCTTCCGGCAGAAGCTGTCCCGCGGGAATGGACAGTCCTTCCATCACGCGGTCGCGGATCAGCTCGCGTGAAATCGCCTTGGAGATCGCCAGACGCACCTTCTGGTCCATCAACGGGTTCTTGATGTCGCCGCCGCCATTGGCCTTCACGAAGGGCGAGTTCTCGCGGAACTGGTCGATGTGCAGGTAGATCACGCGGTTGGACACGCCCTGCGACAGGGTGACGTCGTCGCGCGCCTTGAGCGTCTCGATATCGGTCGTCGGCACGCCGCTGATGACGTCGACGTCGCCGGCGAGAAGCGCTGCAACGCGCGACGGGCCGGATTTGATCGGCTTGAGCGTGACCGTGTCCCAGATCGGCTTGTCGCCCCAGTAGTCGTCGTTGCCCTCAAGCACGATCCGGTCGCCCGGAACATATTCGACGAACTTGAAGGGCCCGGTGCCCGCGGCCGCCTTGCCGGAGTTGAACTCCTCCGTCGTGCCGTTGCAGCCGCCCTCGTTGGAGATGATCGCGACGTTGCCGAGATCGTTGACCATCAGCGGATAGGGCGCCTCGGTCTTCACATGGACCGTGTAGTCGTCGATCTTCTCGAAGCTCTTGCCCTTGGTGTAGGTGGAAAAGCCCGCCGGGGAATTCGGCACGTTCGGAGCGCGCTCGAAGGTGCAGATCACGTCGTCGGCGTTGAAATCGGTTCCGTCGTGGAACTTCACGCCCTCGCGCAGCTTGAACTCCCAGGTCGTCGGATTGATCGGCTTCCAGGAAACCGCGAGGCCCGGCTTGAAGTTCTGCCGCTCGTCGGGATTCGCCAGACGGTCGTAGATCATGAAGCCCAGCTGGTTGTTGGGCCCGAGGTTGTGGAAATGCGGATCGACGGATGTTGCCTCGGAGGCCACGCCGATCGTGATGTCCTCGGCAGCGGCCGGCCCGGCCAGGGCAACGGCGGAACATGCCATGCCGAACATCGCGCACACCATTGGCGCCTTGGTAAATTTCATCAGGACAATCTCCCCTCCGTATCCCTCTGGATTTTCAAACAGCCGGAGCGGGATCGGAAAGATCTCCGGCTGGGAACGGCCGTCTTTTTCGTCTGACGGCTCCATCTTGTTCCTGAGGCTATTATGCGATTATATGATGGACAATCGAAAAACGATAACCAAAAGACATAGCTGTATTCCTGTCGTAAATACCTAGCTTCGAGGTTTCCATGACGCGCCCCGCGGGCGACGGCAGCCATCGCAACGGTCCGACCCTTCGCGAACTCGAAGTCTTGCGCGCGGTCATCACCGAGGGCAAGACGACGGCTGCCGCCCACAAGCTCGGCATCTCGCAACCGGCGGTGAGCCGCGCCATCCAGCAGCTTGAGGCCCGTCTGGGGCGGCAGCTGTTCCATCGCTCCGGCAACAAGATCCAGCCGACCTCAGAAGGTCTTGCCTTCAACGAGCAGATCGAGCCGATCTTCGCGACGCTTGCCCGTCTCGAGACGACAAACAATGACGAGGGCAATGCCAAGCGGCTTCGCATCGCCGCGCCGCCGACGCTGAGCCACCATTTGCTGACCGGACTGTTCGCGGGGTTCCTCAAGGACCACCCGGGCGCCAGCATCCACCTGGAAATCGGCATGTCGACGACGGTCGCCGCGGCCGTCGCGGATGAAAACGCCGATCTCGGCATCAGCGACCATCTGATCCGGCACGACGGACTGCGCATGCATCCGTTCCGCCACGCCATCGCCCATGCCGCGATTCCCTCCGGGCACCGTCTTGCGAAGAAAACGGAAATCACGCCGGAGGACATGGCGGGCGAGCCCTTCATCGCCCTCACCCGCCGCTTTCACCAGCGCAATGTCTACGACCGGATCTTCGCCGAACGCGGCATTCATCGCGAAATCAAGGTCGAGACAGCCACCAGCATCGCCATCTGCGAGCTGGTGCGATCCGGCATCGGGCTTGGCCTCGTAAATCCCTTTCCGGTGGGACAATGCCAGTTCGAGGGTGTCGAATTCCGCCGGTTCACGCCCCGTGTGGACTATCTCACCCAGTTTTTCATGCCATCCGGCAAGGTGACCCCGATCGCGCAGCGCTTCATCGAACACGCCCGCCGAACGGTCCCGGCCGACGCCTATTCACACCCGGCCTGACGGCCGCCAAAGGACGACTGACATGTTAACCTCAGCAAGACCCGTTGCGGCGCAGATCCTGACCGACCTCGTTGCCTTCGACACCACCAGCCGCAACTCGAACCTGGCCCTGATTGCCTATGTCGAGGACTTCCTGGCAAGGCGCGGCGTCTCGTCCACCCGCATTCCGGACGAGACTGGCGAAAAGGCCAACCTGCTCGCGACCATCGGCCCGCGCGACGTGCCGGGCTTCGTGCTGTCCGGACATACCGACGTGGTGCCGGTCGACGGCCAGGACTGGGCAAGCGATCCCTTTTCGCTGGAAGAACGCGACGGCAAGCTCTACGGGCGCGGATCCTGCGACATGAAGGGATTTCTGGCCTGTTGCCTTGCCAAGGTCGACGACATGCTCGCCCGCGACCTGAAGGCGCCGATCCATCTCGCGTTCTCCTATGACGAGGAAATCGGCTGCAAGGGCGTGCCGAGCCTGATCCGCAAGCTGGTCGATACCGTTGCCATGCCGCGCGCCTGTTTCGTCGGCGAGCCGACCGAAATGCAGGTGATTGTCGGCCACAAGGCGAAGCGCTCCTACAAGGCCATCGTCACCGGCCGGACCTGCCATTCCTCGCTGGCGCCGCAGGGCGTCAACGCGGTCGACTATGCCGCCATGCTGGCGCTGAAGGTGCGCGAAATGGGCAAGACGCTCGCCAAGGGCATGAGCGACGATCTCTACGACGTTCCCGTCACCACCGCCCATACAGGCATCCTGCAGGGCGGCACGGCGCTCAACATCGTGCCCGACCGCGCCGAATTGTCCTTCGAGTTCCGCGCGCTCCCGGCGGAAGACGTCGATGCGCTGGTCGACGAGGTGATGCGCTACGCCCGCGAGGAACTGGAGCCGGAGATGCAGGCGATCGCGCCGGAAACCGGCATCGCCTTCGAGCAGATCTCCAGCTTCCCCGGCCTCGATACCGAGATCGACGCCGAGGTGACGCGGCTTGCCAAGCGTCTGGCGGGGCGCAACGACCACGCCAAGGTCGCCTATGGCACCGAAGGCGGCCGCTTCGTCGAGATCGGCGCCGTGCCGACCGTCGTCATCGGCCCCGGGTCAATCGAGCAGGCCCACAAGGCGGACGAGTTCATCGCCCTTTCGGAACTGGTGAAATGCGAGGCCTTCCTCGACAAGGTCCTGGACGAGGCCAGCGCCTGAATTCTCCCCGTTCCCTCACCCTTCCAGACACAAATAAAAACGGACCGAATCATGACAGCAGTTGCCGCCGACACGCCCCCCGTCGAACTCTCAAAGGTCGACATCACCCCCTATCTTGCCGGCAACACCGGCATTGAGGGCGTGACGACCTTCGACAGCGGCAAACCCGGTCCGCATGTGGCGATTTCCGCCATCGTGCATGGCAACGAGCTTTGCGGCCCGATCGCGCTCGACTGGCTGTTCAGGCACGATGTCCAGCCGGTCAGGGGCAAGCTGTCGCTGGTCTTCGTCAATCTCGACGCCTACGCCCGCTTCGATCCGGCCGACCCCTTCGCCTCGCGCTGGGCGGATGAGGACATGAACCGGCTTTGGCAAGCGGAAACGCTCGACGACGACGCCACGCTGGAACGCCGCCGGGCCCGCGTTCTCCGCCCGTTCTTCGACACCGTCGATCTTCTGCTCGATCTCCATTCCATGCAGAACGCGACGCCGCCGCTGATGCTGGCCGGTCCGCTTGCCAAGGGACGCGATCTCGCCCGCGCGATCGGCGTTCCGGAGCTTGTGGTGAGCGATGCCGGTCATGCGGCCGGCAAGCGGCTGCGCGACTACGCGGACTTCATCGATCCGTCGAGCGAGCGAAACGCGCTTTTGGTGGAGTGTGGCCAGCATTGGGAGGCGGAGGCCGCCGACGTCGCCATCGAAACAAGTCTGCGCTTCCTCCATGCGACAGGCACGGTCGCGCCGGAGTTCGGAGCCGACTATCTCGCATCGCGTCCGGCCCCCGCGCCCCAGCAGTTCATCGAGATCGCAGCGCCGATCACCATCACGACCGACACCTTCCGCTTCACCCAGCCCTTCATCGGCGGCGAGGTGATCGAGCGGGCCGGAACCGTGATCGCCCATGACGGCGGCGTGTCCGTCGCGACGCCCGAGGACAACATGATGCTGATCATGCCGACGCGCCGTCTCGACAAGGGGCTGACCGCCGTCCGGCTGGGCCGGTTGGTTGACGGCACGCAGGATCCGAACCCGGCCCCTCCGCTGACGGCATGATTTGCACGTTGCGCGCGCGCACGCCTTGCGCTACTGAAACTGCATGAGCGACATTCGGATCCTGAACAGCGGCTGGTGGTGGCGCGCCCTTTAAAGGCGGCAATCGACAGCGCGTGACCGAACGTCACTTGAAGCAAATCGAAAAAGCCGCCGCGGGGTCCCGCAGGCGGCTTTGTCATGTCTGGCGGCGGGAAAGGGTCCGGCGGCGCGGCAAGGGAAGAGACGGACATGTACACCGGACGCGAAATCAGCCTCGTCACCGAGGGCGGAATCGGCATCACCACGCGGGTGCGTGCTGCCGACTATGCGCAAGGCACTGCGCCCTGGATCGACCGGCTGGATGCGGAACGCGGCGCCGTCTTCTCCTCCTCCTACGAATATCCCGGACGGTACACACGCTGGGACATGGCGCTGATCAATCCGCCGCTGGTGCTGGAATCGCTCGACCGCGACGCGCACATCGAGGCGCTCAACGATCGCGGCCGAATCCTCCTGCCTGCCATCGAGACGCATCTGCGCAAGCTTGAAGACCTGGAAAGCCTGACGCGCGACGGTGACCGGCTGGACATGCGCATCGCCCGACCAAGCCGCGCCTTCACCGAGGAGGAACGCTCGCGCCAGCCGTCAATCTTCTCCGTCATTCGCGCGATCAACGCTCTGTTTGCCTGCGACGACGAGCATATCGGCCTTTATGGCGCCTTCGGCTACGACCTCGCCTTCCAGTTCGAGCCGATCGAGCTGAGCCTTGAACGCCCCGACGACCAGCGCGACGTGGTGCTCTATCTGCCGGACGAGATCCTGCTGGTCGACCACTACGGCCGCAAGGCGCATGTGGTGGAATACGAGTTCTCCGTCGACGGCCAAAGCACCGAGAGACTGCCGCGCGACGGCAAGTCGGAGGCCTATCGTCCCGCTCAGGGCGACCCGGGGCGCGGCGACCATGTGCCAGGCGAATATGCGGAGCTGGTGCGCGCGGCGAAGGATCATTTCAAGCGCGGCGATCTCTTCGAGACCGTTCCGGGCCAGACCTTCTACGAGGCCTGCCCGGCGGCCCCTTCCGCCGTCTCCCGCAGGCTCACCGAGATCAATCCGTCTCCCTATGGCTTCTTCATCAACCTGGGGAACCAGGAGTATCTCGTCGGTGCTAGCCCGGAAATGTATGTGCGGGTGTCCGGCGGGCGCCGCGTCGAGACCTGTCCGATCTCCGGCACGATCCGTCGCGGCAAGAACGCCATCGAGGACGAGGCGCAGATCCGCAAGCTGCTGAACTCCGCCAAGGACGAGGCGGAACTGACGATGTGCTCCGACGTCGACCGCAACGACAAGAGCCGCATCTGCGTGCCCGGCTCCGTGCGGGTGATCGGCCGCCGCCAGATCGAGATGTATTCGCGGCTGATCCATACCGTCGATCACATCGAAGGCATCCTGCGCGACGATCTCGACGCGCTCGACGCCTTCCTGTCGCACACATGGGCCGTCACGGTAACCGGCGCTCCGAAACGCTGGGCGATGGATTTCATCGAACGCCACGAGAAAAGCCCGCGCGCCTGGTACGGCGGCGCCATTGGTGCCGTACTCTTCAACGGCGACATGAACACCGGTCTGACGCTCAGGACCGTGCGCATCAAGGACGGTGTCGCGCAAATCCGCGCCGGCGCGACGCTGCTATACGACAGCATCCCGGAAGAGGAAGAGGCGGAGACCGAACTCAAGGCCGAAGCCATGCGAGCCGCCGTGCGCGAGGCCGGACAGGGCCGCGCCGCCATTGCCGGAGCCGAGGCATCGCTGCCGGGCAAGGGGCTGAAAATCCTGCTGGTCGACCATGAGGACAGTTTCGTCCATACGCTCGCCAACTACTTCCGCCAGACCGGCGCGGAGGTCGTCACCTACCGCTCGCCGGTGTCGGACAGCGTCTTCCATGATGTCGCGCCGGACCTGGTGGTCCTCTCCCCCGGCCCCGGCAGCCCGAAGGACTTCGACTGCGCGGCCACCATCGGACGGGCACGGGCGCGCGGCCTGCCGATCTTCGGCGTTTGCCTCGGGCTTCAGGCGCTGACCGAAGCGCTCGGCGGAAAACTGGCGCAGCTCGACGTGCCGATGCACGGCAAGCCGTCGCCGGTGCGCTTCGAGGCGGGATCGATTCTGTTCGACGGTCTGTCGTCACCGGTGACCGTCGGCCGCTATCATTCGCTGCATGCGGTCAGGGAGGCCCTGCCGGACGGCTTCCGCATTACATCCGAAACGGCGGACGGGGTGATCATGGCCGTGGAACATGCCGAGGAGCCGATCGCGGCCGTGCAGTTCCATCCCGAATCGATCATGTCGCTCGACCAGGATGCCGGCCACCGGATCATCCACAATGTGGTGACCCGGCTGGCGAAGGCGCGCGCTGTCGCGCCCGGGGCGGCCGCTACGGGCTGAGCGCGTCGCATGGCCATCGAAAACAGCGGCGCGGCTACTCCGTTGCCGCGCCCTCGGCCGTCAGGCGACCGTCCTGCTCTCGCATTTTCAGCTTGTGCGAAACCTCGACGATGGCCCGGATCGCCGGCAGAAGTTCCGCTCCAAGGTCGGTGAGCGAATATTCGACCGACGGCGGAGAGGTCGGCCGAACCTTGCGATTGACGACGCCCTTGCGCTCCAGCTCCTTCAACCGCGCCGTGAGAACCTTGGCCGAAACGGCCGGGATATCGAGCCTCAATTCGGAAAAGCGGCGCGGGCCGGCCGCGAGATGCCAGATCACGTTCGGCGTCCACGCACCTTTCAAAATCTCCATGCAGTGGCTCAACGGGCATCCGTTGGGCGGCGGCGGACTTTGATTTTTTCGCAGTTTCAGCGCCATGAGAACATGATCCGCATTTTCGCCTTCGCTCCCTCGCTTGCCCGCATTGTTCGTCCACACGCGTGGACCCGGCATCTGGTTACCGCATGGAAATCTCATTATTTCGTAACATAAGGTTTGCAGGTTTACAAAGGTAACTTCAATTTCCTAGATGCTCCCGAACGCGGTGAACCGCCGCACCAACCACCTGGCAGGCCTGAGGGGCCGCCGCCACCAACGGGAGATTTTCATGAAGCTCTACTACAAGACCGGCGCCTGCTCGCTCGCCACCCATATCGTGTTGCACGAACTGGACCTGCCCTTCCAGGTCGAGAGCGTCGATACCGCTGCCGGGACGACGCAAAGCGGCCGCGACTTTCGCGAGATCAATCCGGACGGCTACGTCCCGGCGATCGAGCTACCCGACGGCGACGTGCTGACGGAGGGCGCAGCGATCCTGCAATATCTCGCCGACAGGCACCCCGAAGCCAGTCTCGCCCCGGCGCCTGTTTCCCGGGAGCGCACCCAGTTGCACCGGCATCTCAACTTCATTTCGGCAGAGTTGCACAAGTCCTTCTCACCGCTCTTTGCCAAACCCGCTCCGGAAGGAGCCGCACGCGACGCGGCAGTCGAGAAAATCGGTGGCAAGATCGCCCATTTCGAACGGATACTGGCCGATGATCGTCCCTATCTGTTGGGTGAAACCTTCTCGGTCGCCGACGCCTATCTCTTCACGGTGCTCAACTGGACGAATTTCACCGGTGTTTCGCTCGACGGATATCCGCATGCGAAAGCCTTTGTCGCCCGCGTGGCGGAGCGCCCCGCAACCCGCGCTGCTCTTGCGGCGGAAGGCCTGCTGAAGGCCGCCTGACCAATGACGCACACTCCGGCGGCCGGGCGGACGCGTTCCGTCCGGTCGTCGGTCCACCAAAAGGAGGCAGATCATGCAGGATGACGCACGCGCCGAGATTGTCGCGCTTTGTGCCCGCTATCACGACGCGCTTCACCGCAGCGACGCCGAACTGCTCGGCAGCCTGTTTCATGACAAGGCGCTCTACGCCACGACGACCGACGGCGATATCCGCTTCTGGTCGATGGATCGCTACCTGCCGGTCGTGGCGCAACGCCCTTCGCCCAGCGCGCGCGGCGAGGCCGCGGACGGACGTGTTGTCGCCATCTCCTTCGCCGGGCCCAACGCGGCACTCGCCCAGGTGCAGAGTTCCATCGGCGAGCGCTTCTTCACCGACTTCCTGTCATTGGTGAGGGTCGGCGACACCTGGCTGATCGCCGCCAAGGTCTTCGACTACGTCACGCGCGCCAAAGTCTGACGAAAACGCATTGAGGGATCGGAGGAAAACGGCATGCCCTATGTGAATATCAAGGTGACGCGAGAAGGTGTCACGCCAAAGCAAAAGGCACGGCTGATCGCCGGTGTCACCGAACTGCTGGTCGATGTGCTCGACAAGGATCCGGCGACGACGTTCGTCGTCATTGACGAAGTTGACATGGAGAACTGGGGGATCGCCGGCGAACCGGTCGACATCTTCCGCGCGCGCAAGGCGGCCGAAGCGCAGGGTTGAGACGGTTGGCGGCGGGCCCCGATCAGCCCGGGTCCGTCTCTTGGAACCCGCCGAACCGCGCAAACTCATCGACTGCGGCACGCTCCGTGCGCAAGCCGTTGATCGGCGCCGTCTCATCGGCATAGCCGAGCGCGACGGCGCAAAACAGCATGTGCTCACCCGGCGGCGTCAGATGGTCCGCGACCAGTGAATGCCACTGCGCCCAGGCCTCCTGGGCGCAGCTGTGCAGTCCGTGCGCACGCGCCGCCAGCATCACGCTTTGCAGGAACATGCCGCAGTCCGCCCACTGCGACGGCCCCATGGTCCGGTCGAGATAGACGAAAAGCCCGACCGGCGCGCCGAAGAGCTCGAAGTTGCGCCGGAACTGCCGCCCGCGCGCCGCCTTGTCCTCGCGGGCGACACCAATGGTCGCATAGAGATCCTCCCCGGCCCTGAAGCGGCGGGAGGCATAGGGCTCCTTGAGATCCGGCGGATAGACGCGGTATTCGCCCGGTTCGCCGCGCGGCATCTCGCTCATGCGCTCGCGCACGGCCTCAACCAGCCGCTGAAGCGGGTCACCGGCAAGCGCATGCACGTGCCAGGGCTGGAGATTGCCACCAGACGGCGCGCGCGATGCCGCCTGGAGAATGTCGCGCACCACCTGCTCCGGGACCGGGCGGGACAGAAAGGCGCGGCAACTGAAGCGGCTGTCGAGGGCGTCCAGGACATCCATCGTCGGCAATTCCTTACTGACCGGAGACACGGGAACGCCAGACTAGCCTTTCGCTCTCCGCCGGCAAGTCCGGCATCGCTCCCGGTGCCGGCTCACTCCGGCAGGATCGCCGTGCCCTCGATTTCGACCATGGCCTCCGGCTCGACCAGCGACAGCACCTGGACCACGGCCATCGCCGGGAAATTGCGCCCCATGACGGAGCGATAGGCCGGGCCGAGGTCCTTCAGGCAATTGCGGTAGGCCTCCATGTCGGTGACATACCAGGTGAGCCGGGCGATATGCTCCGGGCCGCCGCCTGCCGCCCGCACGACGGCCACGACATTTTCCAGCGTCTGGCGCACCTGCTCGACGAAGACATCGGAGAACTTGCCCTCCGGCGTCCAGCCGATCTGGCCGCCAGTGAGCGCCATGCGCCCGCGTCCCGCCATGCCGTTGGCATAGCCGCGAGGCTGCGGCCAGCCCTCGGGCTGAAGCGCCTGCAAAAGCGACGGCGGGGCTGCCGGTGCGGCACCGGTTCCGGGTTCGATCCTTGCGGTTTCGGCTGTCTTGGTCATTCGGTCATTTCCATGTTCAGGAGGCGGCGCGCGCGGAACCCGCGTCGCCCGATTCATTGGCCGCGATCTCGCGCAGGGCGAAGCGTTGCAGCTTGCCGGTTTCGGTGCGCGGCAACTCGCTGACAAACTCGATGGCGCGCGGATACTTGTAGGGAGCAAGCTCGGCCTTGACGTAGTCCTGCAATTCCTTCGCGAGCGCCGCATCACCGGTCACGCCCGGCTTCAGCACGATATAGGCCTTGACGATGCGGCCGCGGTCGGGGTCCGGCGCGCCGACCACGCCGCATTCCGCCACGGCCGGATGGGAAAGCAGCGTGCCCTCCACTTCCGGCCCGGCGATGTTGTAGCCCGACGAGACGATCATGTCGTCGGAGCGCGCCTGATACCAGAAATAGCCGTCGGCATCGCGAATATAGGTGTCGCCAGTCACGTTCCAGCCGTCGATGACATAATCCGCCTGACGGCGATCGGCGAGATAGCGGCAGCCGGTCGGTCCGCGCACGGCCAGGCGTCCGGGCGTGCCGTCCGGCACCTCCTTGCCATCGGGACCGATGACCTTCGCCTCGTATCCGGGAACCGGTTTGCCGGTCGCGCCCGGTCGCACCTCGTCCTCGCGCGCGGCGATGAAGATGTGCAGGAGCTCGGTCGCGCCGATCCCGTCGAGGATCTTGATGCCCGTCGCCGCATGCCAGTCGTCCCAGGTCGCCTTGGGCAGCGCCTCGCCGGCCGACACGCATTTGCGCAAGGACGAGAGGTCGGCATCGCCGCGCTTCGCCAGGATCGCGCGATAGGCGGTCGGCGCGGTGAAGACCACCGTCGGGCGCATCTTCGGGATCGCGGCCAGAAGCTCATCCGGCCCCGCCTTTTCCAGAAGGATCGCGGTTGCACCGGCGCGGAAGGGAAAGAGCACCAGGCCGCCAAGCCCGAAGGTGAAGGCAAGCGGCGGCGAGCCGATGAAGACATCGCTTTCCAGCGGACGCAGGACCTCGCGCGAATAGCAGTCGCAGATCGCCAGCATGTCACGATGGAAGTGCATGGTCGCCTTCGGCTCGCCGGTCGTGCCCGAGGTGAAGCCGAGCAGGCAGACGTCGTCGGCCGCCGTGTCGCAGGCGGTGAACTCGGACGATGCGCGCTCCATGCGCGCTTCCAGCGTGTCGTCGCCCTCGCCTCCGCTGTAGAGGATCTGCTCCAGACGGTCCGTGCGCTTGCGGGTCAGCTCCATCTCGTCGGACAGGCGATGATCGCAAATGGCGAGCGACAGCTCCGCCTTGTCGGTGATGACCGCCAGCTCCTTGGCCCGCAGCAGCGGCATGGTGGCAACGACGACCCCGCCGGCCTTGAGAACGGCGAAATAGACCGCCGTCATCATCGGCGTGTTGGGGAAGCGCAGCAGAACCCGGTTGCCAGGCTTCAGTCCGAAGTCATCGACCAGCACATTGGCGATGCGATTGACCTTTTCGGCAAGCTCGGCGTAGGTCCAGCTCGTCGTCGGCGAGACCAGCGCCGGCTTGTCGCCACGTCCTTCCGCGACATTGCGGTCGAGCAGTTCGCTCGCGCAGTTCAACCGCTCGGGATAGCCGAGCCGGTCGAGATTGATGAACTCCGGCCACATCTCCTGCGGGGGAAGATTGTCCCGGGTGAAGGTGTCGAGATGCGCTGACTGTGCCATGCGGCTCTCCTCTGGATGGGTGTCAACGGCCGGTTGTCCGGCGCTTCGTCTTGGCTTTATTCGGCGGCGGCTGCGCGGGACTGGGCGCGCGCGGCGTGATCGGCAATCGCCTGGCGGGCGATCACCACCTTCTGGATTTCCGTCGCGCCCTCGTAGATGCGAAGGGCGCGGACGTCGCGGTAAAGCTCCTCGATCTTGGTGCCGACGCGCACGCCGGCGCCGCCGTGAAGCTGCACGGCGCTGTCGACGACCTTTTGCGCGTTCTCGGTCGCGACCATCTTGGCAAGCGCCGCCTCGCGGGTGACACGGGCAGCCCCCATGTCCTTGGTCCAGGCGGCGCGATAGACGAGAAGGGCCGCCGCATCGACGTCGGCGATCATGTCGGCGAGCCGCCCTTGCGTCATCTGCAGGTCGGCAAGCGGCGCGCCGAAAAGCTCACGGCGGGTGGTGTGTTCCAGCGTCTCGTCCAGCGCCCTGCGGGCGAAGCCGAGCGCGGCCGCGCCGACGGTGGAGCGGAAGATGTCGAGCGTCGCCATCGCCACCTTGAACCCCTCACCGCCCTTGCCGAGGCGGGCGGAGACGGGAACGCGCACGCCCTCGAAACCAAGCGTCGCCAGCGGATGCGGCGCGACGGTGTCGATGCGCTCGCGCACGCTGAAACCGGGGGCATCGGCATCGACGACGAAGGCGGACAGCCCACGCGCGCCGGGCGCCTCGCCGGTGCGGGCGAAGACGACGTAATGATCGGCGATCCCGCCATTGGAGATCCAGGTCTTCTCGCCGGTGATCAGGACATGATCCGGTCCGTCCGGTTCCGCGACGGTTGCAAGGGCGGCGACATCGGACCCTGCTTCCGGTTCGGAAAGTGCGAAGGCCGCGAGCTTTTCCCCGCGCCCGACCGGCGGCAGATAGCGCTGTTTCAGATCATCCGAGCCGAACAGCGAGATGGATCCGGTGCCCAGCCCCTGCATGGCGAAGGCGAAATCGGCCAGCCCGGCGTGGCGGGCCAGCGTCTCGCGGGCGATGCAGAGCCGGCGCACGTCGAGTTTCTCGCTCAAGCCGCCATAGGCCGCCGGCACAGCCGCCTTGAGGATGCCGGCCTTGCCCAGCGCCGCGACCAGCCGGCGGCAGGAGCCGTCGACATCATGGTGATCGACCAACGCTTCCGCGTGTTCACCCGCCCAGGCGTCCACTTCGGCGGCGAAGGCACGGTGACTGTCATCGAAGAACGGCCAGTCCAGAAAGCTTGTGTCGGTCATGGCGAAATCCTTGCGAAAAGCGCGGCCTCAGTTGCCCTGAAACACCGGCGTCTGCTTGGCGGCGAAGGCCTCGAAGGCACGGCGATAGTCCTCGGTCTTCATGCAGACCGCCTGGGCCAGCGCCTCCGCCTCGATCGCCTGGTCGACCGACATGTCCCATTCCATGTGCATCATCCGCTTCGTCATGGAGTTGGCGAAGGTCGGACCGGCGGAGAGGCTGTCGGCGAGCGCACGCGCGTCGGACAGCACCGCATCACTGTCGACCAGCCGGTTGAAGAAGCCCCAGCGCTCGGCCTCCTCGCCGCTCATGACGCGGCCGGTATAGAGAAGCTCCGATGCCCGGCCGTGACCGATGATGCGCGGCAGGATCGCGCAGGCGCCCATGTCGCAGCCGGCAAGGCCGACGCGGTTGAACAGGAAGGCGACTTTCGCCTTTTTCGTTCCGACGCGCAGGTCCGAAGCCATGGCGATGATCGCGCCGGCACCGACGCACACGCCATCAATGGCGGCGACGATCGGCTGCGGACAGGCGCGCATCGCCTTGACCAGTTCGCCGGTCATCGTGGTGAACTGCAGGAGGCCCGGCATGTCGCGCGACAAGAGCGGCTCGATGATCTCGAAGACGTCGCCGCCGGAGCAGAAATTGCCGCCCGCCCCGGTCACGACGATGGTCTTGACCTCCTCGTCGAACTGAAGCGCGCGAAACAGGTCGCGCAGCTCGGCGTAGGACTGAAACGTCAGCGGGTTCTTGCGGTCCGGCCGGTTCAGCGTGATCGTCGCCGTCTTGCCGGCCACATCCAGCAGGAAGTGCTGCGGGGTGTAGTCCCGCACGGGCAGCGTGATCGCGTAGGTTTCCTGCGGGGCGAGGTCAGCCATCGGCGGTGTCCTTTTTCGGCAGTGTTGCTTGTGTGGAAACTTGCGGCGCGCCCTCGGCCGCCAAACGCGCGGAGGCCTTGGCTTTGGCAAGCAGGCCCATCAGCACGTCGATATCGCCGGCGTCGAGGCCGGAAAACAGATCGGCCACCCAGTCCGCATGGGCCGCAGCCATCGTCTCGAAGCTCGCCCGGCCGCTGTCCGTCAGGCTGACGAGCGCGGACCGCCGGTCGCCCGGCGCCGGGCGCCGCTCGACGAGACCGTCCTGCACCAGCCGCTCGACCAGGCCGGTGACATTTCCGGCCGACACCATCATGCGGCGAGACAAATCGCCCAGCGTCATGCCGTCCGGCGCGCGCTCCAGCTGCGCCATCAGATCGAAGCGCGGCAGCGTCACGTCGAAACGCGTGCGCAGCAGCGAGCGGATCTCGCTTTCGATCAGGTTGGTGCAGGTGAGCATTCTCAGCCAGAGCCGCAGCTCGGCGTGGTGATCGCCGCTGCCCTGCACCCGGGTTTCGGCATCGACCGTCTCCGGCAGGTCCTCGTCGACGAGCTTTTCCATCAGCGCCTCACATCACTTCGCCGCCGGCAACCGCCAGCGACTGGCCGGTGACCGACCGCGCACCGTCGCCGGTGAGCCAAAACACGCAATCGGCCACTTCCTGCGGGTCGATCAGGCGTTTCTGGGGATTGTCGCGCACCATGTCGGCGACGATGTCCGCCTCCTCGCGCCCGGTCTTCTCGCGAATTCTCGCAACGCTCTCGCGCACCAGATCCGTGTCGGCGAAGCCGGGGCAAACGGCGTTGACGGTCACGCCCGTCTCCGCCGTCTCCAGCGCGAGCGCCTTCGTCAGGCCGACCACCGCGTGTTTCGCCGCGACATAGGCGGAGACATAGCGATAGCCCTTGAGGCCGGCGGTAGAGGCGATGTTGATGATCCGGCCCGTTCCGGCCGCGATCATGCCGGGCAACACCGCATGGCAGGCCGTCACTACACTGTCCAGATTGACCGAGAGCATCCGCTGGAACTGCTCGGGCGGGGTCTTGAGGAAGGGGGCGCTTTCGGCAGCCCCGGCATTGTTGATCAGGATCGACACGCCGCCGTGGCGCTCTTCCGCCGCGCGGATCGCCTCGCTCAAGCCATCCCGGTCGGTCACATCCGCCGAGACGAAGCCGGCGGCACCTATGGTCCTGGCGACCTGTTCGGCGCGGGTCGCATTGCGCCCGAGGATCGTGACGAGCGCGCCTTCGGCGACGAGGCGCTTTGCAATCGCCACGCCGATGCCGCGACTTCCCCCGGTCACAAGCGCATGACGGCCGTGCAGCGGTCCCTGTGTCATGAGATGCGACTCCCTTTTATGCCTGCGCCGGCCGGCTCAATCCGTTTCACCTAACGTCCGCGTAAGGGAAACAACGACCATTGCGCCCCGAATTATTTTAAGTTTAAAATATCTCCAGCACGGACGCAAGCGCCAGCTCCCGGGGAAATGGGCCGGCCGGCGCGCAAGGAGAGGAACGGTCATGCGTATCGAGGTAATCGGCGGCGGCCCGGCGGGCCTGTATTTCGCGATCCTGATGAAGAAGGCGCGGCCGGACACACGCATCACGGTGCACGAGCGCAACAAGGCGGACGACACATTCGGCTTCGGCGTGGTATTTTCCGACCAGACGCTGGAAACCTTCGAGCGCTACGACGCGGAGAGCTACCGGGCGATCACCGAGAATTTCGCCTATTGGGACGACATCGCCATCCACTACAAGGACGACGTCTTCCGCATCGGCGGCAACGGGTTCTGCGGCTGTTCGCGCCGCACCCTCTTGCTGCTCCTGCAGGAGCGCGCGCGCCAGCTCGGCATCGAGATGCACTTCGAGGCGGATATCAAGGGCATCGAGCAGTTCGCCGGTGCGGACCTGATCATCGCCGCCGACGGCATCAATTCCGCCGTCCGCGAGGCGCATCGCGACCACTTCCAGCCGAGCGTCGACCTGCGTCCCAACAAGTTCACCTGGATGGGCTCGACCAAGCCGCTCGACGCCTTCACCTTCTATTTCAAGGAAACCGAGCACGGCATCTTCATCGCCCATACCTACCAGTATGAGCCGGGCCTCTCGACCTGGGTGCTGGAGACCGATCCGGAGACCTTCGACAAGGCCGGTCTGGAACACATGAGCGAGCAGGAGTCCGCGACCTTCCTGGAAGGCGTCTTCGCGGAGGAACTCGACGGCCACAAGCTCAAGATCAACCGCTCGATGTGGCGCAACTTCCCGATGATCCGCAACGCCCGCACGACGATGGACAATGTCGTGCTCTTGGGTGACGCCAAGTCGACGGCGCATTTCTCCATCGGCTCGGGCACCAAGCTCGCCATGGAAGACGCCATCGCGCTTTATGAAAGCGTGATGCGCACCGCCGACGTGCCGGCCGCCCTTGCCGACTTCGAGGACACCCGCCGCGAGGAAGTGGAGAAGACCCAGCACGCCGCCGACGTGTCGCTGGTCTGGTTCGAGCACGTCAAGCGCTACTGGCACATGGATCCGGTCACCTTTGCCTTCGGCGTGATGACCCGCTCCAAGGCGATCACCTACGACAACCTCGACCTGCGCGCGCCCGATTTCGTCGCCAAGGCCACCCGCGCCTTTGCCGAAAAGGTCAAGGCGTCGGGCCTGAATGTAGACACGCAAAACCCCGTCGTTCCCGCGTTCCAGCCCTACCGCCTTCGCGACATGACGCTTGCGAACCGCTTCGTCGTCTCGCCGATGTGCATGTATTCCGCCGTCGACGGCGTTCCGCAGGACTTCCATCTCGTGCACTACGGCTCGCGCGCCATGGGCGGGGCGGGTCTGGTCTTTACCGAGATGACCTGCGTCTCGCCGACGGCCCGCATCACGCCGGGCTGTGCCGGCATCTGGAGCGACGAACAGGAAGCGGCCTGGAAGCGGATCGTCGATTTCGCCCATAGCCAGTCGAAAGCGAAGATCTGTCTGCAGATCGGTCACGCCGGCCGCAAGGGCGCCTCGAAGCTGATGTGGGAGGGCATGGACCGACCGCTTCCGGCTGAAGAAGCCTGGCCGATCCTCTCCGCCTCGCCCCTGCCCTATTATCCCGAAAGCCAGACGCCCAAGGCGATGGACCGGGCCGACATGGACGCGGTGAAGGCCGACTTCGCCGCCGCCGCGCAGCGCGGCGCGCGCGCCGGCTTCGACATGCTGGAGCTGCATTGCGCCCACGGCTATCTGCTGGCGAGTTTCCTGTCGCCGATCACAAACACGCGTACCGACGACTACGGCGGATCGCTGGAAAACCGCCTGCGCTTCCCGCTGGAGGTGTTCAAGGCGGTGCGTGCGGCCTGGCCCGAAGACAAGCCGATGTCGGTGCGCGTCTCGGCGACCGACTGGATCGAGGGCGGAATTACCGGCGACGACAGCGTCGTTATCGCCAAGGCCTTCGCGGATGCGGGCGTCGACCTGATCGACGTCTCCACCGGACAGACCAGCCCCGACAGCGCGCCGGTTTACGGACGCATGTTCCAGACGTCCTACGCCGACCAGATCCGCAACGAGAGCGGCATCGCGACGATGGCGGTCGGGGCGATCACCTCGGCGGACCAGGCCAACACGATCCTGGCGGCGGGCCGCGCGGATCTCATCGCGCTCGGACGGCCGCATCTGGCCGACCCCGCCTTCACGCTGAGGGCCGCCGGCGACTATGGCTTCGGCGACATCTTCGCGCCGAAACAGTATCAGCCGGGCAAGTTCCAGTTGCTCAGGAATGCGGAACGGGAGCGCGAAGAGCTGAAGGAACTCAAGCTCAAGGCCAAGCCGAAGACCCACAATCCGGCCTTCCGGGAGGCGGCGGAGTAATCCACCGCCAATCCGGGGCGGGACCGCTCGCAAATCGGGTCGCCCACGCCCCACCCATACGGCTATCCGTCTGGTGCACTCATTGCCAGACGGAGGCAGACCATGGCCGCACTTCGATTTCTCGCACTCGATACCGACACCGTCCGCCGCTATCAGGCGGGCGGGCCCGATGCCAACGGCCAGACGCCGGAAAGGGCGACCTCCAGCGGCGACGGCCTTCCCTGCCGGCACTGCCTGAGGCAGATACCCGAAGGCGCGCCGTACCTGATCCTCGCCCACCGGCCGTTCCCCCAAGCCCAGCCCTATGCGGAGATCGGACCGATCTTCCTGTGCGCTGAGCCCTGCGAACGACATCCCGACAGCGACACGCTACCGGAGATGTTCGCCGGAATGGACAGGCTGATCATGCGCGGCTACGGCCATGACCAGCGGATCGTCTACGGGACGGGAGACGTGGTCGACACGTCGCAGATCGAGGTGCGCGCCGAAGCCTTGCTTGCACGCAACGACATCGCCTTCGTGCATCTGCGCTCGGCCCGCAACAATTGCTACCAGGGCCGCATCGAGCGGGCGTAGGGAGGCTGCGGCTTACTTCGTTTCTACGGAAATGCCGTCCTTGCCGACCTGGATGTTGATGCCCGACGGCTCCTGCTGGTCCTGGTAGACCTTGTAGCCCAGCACGCCCGCCGCGACGGCGAGAACAACGATAATCAGATACAGTCCGTTCCGTTTCACCCGAAAGTCCTTCCTTCAATGCCGGGCCTCGCGTGGGCTCCGGTCCGGCGACGGTACTGCCCCTCGCGCCCAAGGCAAAGACGGCTTTGGCGACATACACGGCAATCGCACAAGAAAACGGGCGGCCAGAGGCCGCCCGTTTCAGGATCATGAGCGATATGGTGGCACGCGATCTCAATCGACGCGGCGCACCGCACCTTCCGCCGCAGAGGTCGTCAGCAGCGCATAGGCCTTGAGCGCCGTCGTGATCTTGCGGGTGCGCTTTTCCTCGGGCTTCCAGGCATTCGGGCCCTTGGCTTCCATCTCGGTGCGCCGGCTGGCCATCTCCTCGTCGGAAATCGCCAGATTGATCGTGCGGTTGGGGATGTCGATCTCAAGCGTATCGCCTTCCCGCGCCAGACCGATCGCCCCACCTTCCGCCGCTTCCGGCGAAACGTGGCCGATGGAGAGGCCCGAGGTGCCGCCGGAGAACCGGCCGTCGGTCACGAGCGCGCAGGATTTGCCCAGGCCCTTCGACTTCAGGTAGCTCGTCGGATAGAGCATTTCCTGCATGCCGGGGCCGCCGCGCGGTCCCTCGTAACGGATCAGCACCACGTCGCCGGCCTGGATCTTGTTGGTCAGGATCGCGCTGACGGCGCTGTCCTGGCTTTCGAAGATGCGCACCCGGCCGGTGAACTTCAGGATCGAATCGTCGACGCCCGCGGTCTTCACGATGCAGCCGTCGAGCGCGATGTTGCCGTAGAGCACCGCCAGGCCGCCGTCCTGCGAGAAGGCATGCTCCTTCGAACGGATCACCCCGTTCTCGCGGTCGTCGTCGACGCTGTCGTAGCGGCAATCCTGCGAGAATGCCGTCTGCGAGGGGATGCCGGCCGGACCTGCCCGGAAGAAGTCGCGCGCGGTCTGGCTGTCTGTGCGCTTGATGTCCCACTGGTCGAGCGCGTGCTTGACGCTCTCGCTGTGCACCATCGGCAGCGACGTGTCGATCAGGCCGGCACGGTCGAGTTCGCCCAGGATGCCCATGATGCCGCCGGCGCGGTGAATGTCTTCCATGTGCACGTCGGGCACCGACGGCGCCACCTTGCACAGCACCGGCACCTTGCGCGACAGCTTGTCGATGTCGGACATGGTGAAATCGACCTCGCCCTCGCGGGCGGCGGCGAGCAGGTGCAGCACCGTGTTGGTCGAGCCGCCCATGGCAATGTCGAGCAACATGGCGTTGTGGAACGCCTGACGGTTGGCGATGTTGCGCGGCAGAACGCTTTCGTCGTTCTGCTCATAGTAACGCTTGGCGAGATCGACGATCAGGTGCCCGGCCTCGACGAAGAGACGCCGACGGTCGGCATGGGTCGCAAGCGTCGAGCCGTTGCCCGGCAGCGACAGGCCAAGGGCCTCGGTCAGGCAGTTCATGGAGTTCGCCGTGAACATGCCCGAACACGACCCGCAGGTCGGACAGGCGGAGCGTTCGATCGCCGCGACATCCTCGTCCGACATGTTGTCGTCGGCGGCCGCGACCATGGCGTCGACCAGATCCAGCGCCCGCTCGGTGCCGTCGGCGAGCCGGACCTTGCCGGCCTCCATCGGTCCGCCGGAGACGAAGACGGCCGGAATGTTCAGCCGCATCGCGGCGCTCAGCATGCCCGGCGTGATCTTGTCGCAGTTGGAAATGCAGACCATCGCGTCGGCGCAATGGGCATTGACCATATATTCCACGCTGTCGGAGATGATCTCGCGCGAGGGCAGCGAATAGAGCATGCCGTCGTGGCCCATGGCGATGCCGTCGTCGACCGCGATGGTGTTAAACTCCTTGGCGACGCCGCCGGCGGCCTCGATCTCGCGCGCCACAAGCTGGCCAAGGTCCTTCAGGTGCACGTGACCCGGCACGAACTGGGTGAAGGAATTCACCACCGCGATGATCGGCTTGCCGAAATCGCCGTCCTTCATGCCGGTCGCGCGCCACAGGCCGCGCGCCCCCGCCATGTTGCGTCCGTGAGTGGTGGTTCTAGAGCGGTAGGTCGGCATGCTCGCCCCTGTCGGTTCGTATGACTATTAGTGGAAGTGACGAGTAAATTGTCACCTGCCGAAACGCAAGAGAAAGCACGGCGACAAAGGGTATGCCAGAGGCTCAGGGCTGCAACGAATGTCTGTCGAGCCCATGCAGTCTGGCGAGGGAGCCGGGAAGCATGCGGCATGCGTCATCGCGGTAGGGGAGCCGGCGCACCGCGTCCTCCAAGGAGTATTCTTCGAAGACCCGGTTGATCCGCGCCATCCGCCCGCGGTCCTGGGCGTCCCACAGATCTTGAAGAGGTTGAAAACCTTCGGTCCCATGGATCCCCAGCGCCTCGGCGAGGCGGACGAGATACACGCCCTCGCCGGGCAAATGTTTCAGGCTTTTCAATTGCGCATCGACGCGAAGAAGAAATTCCAAGGCCCCGGCATGATGGTGGCAAGCGGCGAGCTGCTTGAGGACAAACGTCGCGTCTAAGAGACGTTCGTCGTCCAGCTCGACGGGGCGGGTCGCGGTCGCACGACCGATTCCAATGACAAATTGCGCCGTGTGGACGTCGACCTCGTCCGCCCACTCTTCGGTGAGCCTTCGCGCCTCCGCAACCAGCGGCTCGACAATGCGGAGGGCCTGGCAAAAGGAAAACACGCGCGCATGGATCGGGAATATCGCCTTGCGAAACAACGGACCGATATCGGGTTCAGCAAGGACAGGCCTCAACTCCGGATACAGATGCTCGAAAGCACCCAGCTCGATCGCTGCGACCTCGCCGCACGCCCTGTTCCTCAGGGCAGCATCCAGCCGGCGCCGCTCACCCGGGTCCAACACCTCGGAGACCTGTTTTTCAAGAAACGGAAGCCAAGGGCTCCTCCCTCTGAACCAGTCCTGCCCATCGTCCCGCGAAAGCGCGAGCCCTCCCGTTACGAGCGTTCGATACTCCCTGACGTCACGCTTGAATTTTTCCGCGTCGAAAGGCTCGGCGTAGACTCCAAGAAAGGGAAAACAAAGCCAACAAGCAAAGACCAGAACAGCCTTAAATACCTGGTAACGACGTAAAACTCCTTTCATTTTCATACACTTTCTTAAAAAATGATAACTTTGTTCACTCTCCGAAAAAAAGCACTAACCTGAATGACCTCAATTCATTTTGGCGAAAATGAGGATTTTCGAATGCATGATCTCCATCGTATCCAAGCGTCTCGCCAGACGACTGCATTCGGCGAAGCACCCGAGAAACGAATGTCGCTTTCGCCCCACGACTTCAATCTTAGGAACCATTGTCGCTCGCTTCGTACAGAGATGGCCGGCGTACGATCCGATCTTTCAAGGCTTGAGACTGAGCGAAGCGACCTCAGGCAGGAATGGGAGAGGATCACCAGCGAACGCCACGATGGCGCAACAGGTGATCGACTGGAGGCTATCAAAGCCGAGCAAGGCCGCCTGAGAGGGCGGATAAATGTGTCCGAAACCCTCATCCGACAGGCCAATGAGCGTCTCAAGGCCTTGACGAACGATTGGGACATTAGCGGCTGCAATCGGGCTTGAGACTGAGGCCCCGCGCGGGCGAACACGCGGCGCGTGTCACTTCATCGGGCTGGCCGCCGACAACCGACGTCAACTCAAACGCTCAAATAGCGCTCCCTGATCGTCGGATCGGCCGCGAGCTCGGCGCTCGTGCCGGACCAGACCACCTGTCCCTTCTCCACCACGACATGCGCGTCGGCGAGCTTTTCCAGCGCATCGACATTCTTGTCGACGACGAGGATCGACTGTCCCTCGCCCTTGAGACGTTCCAGGCAGGCCCAGATCTCGGCGCGCACCAGCGGCGCGAGGCCTTCGGTCGCCTCGTCCAGGATCAGCAGCTTGGGGTTGGTCATCAGCGCGCGGCCGATGGCGAGCATCTGCTGCTCGCCGCCCGACAGCTGGTTGCCCATGTTCTGCCGGCGTTCGCGCAGGCGCGGGAAGAACTCATAGACCCGCTCCAGCGACCAGCCGGGCGTTGCCCCGTGCCGATTGGCGCTGGTGGCGATGAGGTTTTCCTCCACCGAGAGTGTCGGGAAGATCTGCCGACCCTCCGGCACCAGCCCGAGGCCGGCCTGCGCGACCCGATAGGACGGGCGCCCCGTCACGTCTTCGCCGTCGAAGACGATGCGCCCGCCGTCGGCGGCAATCATGCCGAGCAGCGCGCGGATCGTGGTCGTCTTGCCCATGCCGTTGCGGCCCATGAGCGTGACGACCTTTCCGGCCGGCACGGAAAACTCCATCCCGAAAAGAACCTTCGCCGCCCCGTAGGAAGCTTCCAGCCCGGACACTTCGAGCAGCATCGTCATGCCACCGCCTCCTCGCCGAGATAGGCCTCGCGCACGCGCGGATTGTCCCGGATCTCTTCCGGGGTTCCGGTGGCGACGATCTCGCCGTAGACCAGCACGGAGATCCGGTCGGCGAGCGCGAAGACCGCGCTCATGTCGTGTTCCACCAAAAGCATCGCATAGCGCCCCTTGAGCGCGCGCAGGACCTCGACCAGACGGTCGGTTTCCTCGCGCCCGGTGCCGGCCATCGGCTCGTCGAGAAGCAGGAGCTTCGGCTCGCAGGCCATGGCGATGGCAAGCTCCAGCGCGCGTTTCTCGCCATGCGACAGCGTGCCGGCGGGCACCTCGGCGCGGGCCTCCAGGCCGAGTTCCGCCAGACAGGCGTCGGCGCGGGCATTGAGATCCGCGTCGCGCGACACGTTGCGCCAGAAACGGAAGGAATGCCCCTCGCGCGCCTGCAGCGCCAGCGCCACGTTCTCGCGCGCGGTGAAGGCGGGAAGGATCTCGGTGATCTGGAACGAGCGCAGCAGACCCGCATGGGCACGCGCATGCATCGGCAATGACGTCACGTCGCGCCCGTCGAAGCTGATGCGGCCGCTGTCGGGGGCGAGCGAGCCGGAGATCTGGCCGATCAGCGTGGTCTTGCCGGCGCCGTTCGGGCCGATCACCGCGTGGATCTCGCCGGGCCGAACGTCGAGACTGACATGGCTTGTGACCTTCAGCGCGCCATAGGCCTTGCAGAGATCGTCGAGCGCGAGGATCGGTTCAGCCATTCTTACGCCCTCCCGGCAGCAGCGAAATCAGGCCGCCGCGCCCGAACAGCACGACGAGCACGAGGAAGGGGCCGAAAATAAGCCGCCAGTGCTCGGTGAAGTGCGACAGCACCTCCTCCAGCACCAGGAAACTCGCGGCCCCGACAATCGCGCCGAGCAGCGACCCGAGACCGCCGAGCACCACCATGACGATGAGTTCGCCCGAGCGGTGCCAGGACATATAGGCGGGCGAGACGAATTCGGCCGCATTGGCCAGAAGCGCCCCGGCAAGCCCCGCCATCATGCCGGCAATGACATAGGCGACGAGCCGGTAGGCGTATGGGTCGATGCCGATGGCGCGCAGGCGCATTTCACTTTGCTTGGCACCCTGCAGCACCCGTCCGAAACGCGAGGCGACGATCATGCGCGCCAGCAGATAGCAGGTCAGCAGGCATCCGAGCACGACATAGTAGAACACCGTGCGGTCGCCGAGCGCGGTGGAGCCCAGGATCTCGGTGCGCCCCCACATGGTCAGCCCGTCGTCGCCGCCATAGGCGGACAGCGAGGTTGCCGTGTAATAGGCCATCTGCCCGAAGGCGAGCGTGATCATGATGAAATAGACGCCGCGCGTCTTCAGGCTGATCGCCCCGGTGACGAGCGCGAACAGACCGCAGACGGCCAGAGTGACCGGCAGCGAGACGGTCACGTCCCAGATGCCGTGTTCGGCCAGGATAGCGACGCTATAGGCGCCGAGACCGAGATAGGCGGCATGGCCGAAGCTCACCATCGCGCCATAGCCGAGGATCAGCGACAGGCTGACGGCGGCAATGGCGAACACCATGATGCGGATGGTGAAGAAGACGACGAAGGTGTCGCCCATCGCATCGGCGAGAACGGGAAGGCCGGCGAAGAGCGCGAAGACGACGAGCGCCCCGATCAGTTCGCGCGACAGGCGGGTGGAAGCGGATTGCGTCGACATCGGCGTCAGCCTCCCCGCACCGGAAAGAGGCCGGTTGGCCGGAAGAACAGCACGCCCGCCATCAGGATGTAGATCAGCATGGAGGCGATGGCCGGGCCGACGTCATTGGCCGCGGAGGGCGAGAGCAGCAGCTTGGCGATGTCGGTTGCAAAGCCCCGGCCCAGCGTATCGACCAGCCCGACGATAAGGGCCGCCAGAAACGCGCCGCGGATCGAGCCGATGCCGCCGATGACGATCACCACGAAGGCGAGGATCAGCAGATTGTCGCCCATCCCCGGTTCCACCACGAGGATGGGGGCTGCGAGAATGCCGGCGAAGCCCGCGAGCATGGTGCCGAAGCCGAAGACCAGCATGAACAGGCGGCGGATATCGACGCCAAGGGCGGAGACCATCGGCGCATTGGTCGCGCCGGCGCGCACCAGCATGCCCGCGCGGGTCTTGCTGACGAGCACATAGAGAAGGGCTGCGACCGCAAGTCCGGTGACGATCAGGGCGATCCGGTAGACCGGGTAAAGCAAGCCGTCCATGATCTCGATGGACCCGGAGAGAAGGTCGGGCATCGGCAGCGTCAGCGGCGCCGCGCCCCAGATCACCTTCACCGCCTCGTTCAGAAACAGGATCACGCCGAAGGTCGCCAGCACCTGATCGAGATGATCCCGGTCGTAGAGATGTCGGAAGATCAGGGCCTCAAGCAAAAGGCCGACAACCAGCGCGCCGATAAGCGCAATCAGCATCGCACCCCAGAAGGTGCCGGTGATGGCGTAGCCCGCGACCGCCAGATAGGCGCCGAGCATATATTGGACGCCATGGGCGAGATTGATGAAATCCATCACGCCGAAGACGAGCGTCAGGCCGGCGGCGATCAGAAACAGCAGGATGCCAAGCTGCAGGCCATTCAGCGTCTGGACGGCAAAAAGGGTGGCGCTCAACGGTCCGACCTCGTCGGTTGCGCATGACTGCGGAGGCGATGGGAGTGCAAACGGTCCGGGCGCGGAGCCCGGACCGTAGGACGAACGGGTGTCAGTTCATCCGGCATTCGTCGACATAGGCGTCGATCTTGTCCTCGAACACCTTCTCGACCGTTTCGGTGACATATTTGCCGTCGTCGCGCTTGACCGCCTTGACGACATAGACGTCCTGGATCGGGAAGTTGTTGGTGTTGAAGGTAAAGTCGCCGCGAACGCTTTCGAAGGGAGCCTCCTTGAGCGCGGCCATAAGGGCCTGCTTGTCGCCCTTGCCGCCGGCCTTCTTGAGCGCCGCGTCGATCAGGCGGGCCGCGTCATAGCCCTGCGCGGCATAGGTTGCCGGGGCGTAGCCATATTCGGCTTCAAAGGCTGCGACGAACTCCTTGTTGGCCGCATTGTCGAGGTTCGGCGCCCATTGCGCACCGGCCTGAAGGCCAAGCGCGGCGTCCTGGGTCGCCGGCAGCGTGGTCTCGTCCACGGTGAAGGCGGAGAGGAAGGGGATCTCGCCGGCAAGGCCGGCCTGGGCATATTGCTTCACCAGGTTCACGCCCATGCCGCCCGGCATGAAGGTGAAGATCGCATCGGGCTTCGCGGCCGCGATGCGGGTGATCTCGGAGGAGAAGTCGAGCTGGCCGAGCTTGGTGTAGAGCTCGTCGACGATCTCGCCCTTGAAGTGGCGCTTGAAGCCGGCGATGGAATCCTTGCCCGCCTGATAGTTCGGCGCCATCACGATCATGCGCTTGTAGCCGGCGTCCTCGGCGTATTTGCCCATCGCCTCGTGATTCTGGTCGTTCTGATAGGACGTGGTGAAGAAATAGGGCGAACAGGCGCGGCCCGCGATCGGCGACGGGCCGGCGTTGCCGCCGATGAAAATCGTCTCGCTGTCGATGATCGGCTTGTAGACGGCCATCATCACGTTGGAAAAGACGACGCCGGCCATCATGTCGACCTGGTCGCGCTCCAGCAGCCCGCGCACCTTGGTCAGCGCGCCATCCGGCTTCAGCTCGTCGTCCACGACGATGACCTCGGTGTCGAGGCCGCCCAGCTTGCCGCCGGCCTGCTTGACGCCCAGCAGGAAACCGTCGCGCATGTGCTGGCCAAGAACCGCAGGCGGTCCGGAAAGGGTCGCCAGGAATCCGATCTTCAGGCTCTCCGCCTGCGCGGCGGCGCCACACAGGCCCACTGCGGCCGCGGTCACCGCGGCAGTAATAATACGCTTCATTGGTCTCTCCCCTCAGGCCCGCCGCACGCCGCGATCCGGTCAGCAGCAGTCCTCTGGATGGTGTCTGTCGTCTTCTGACGCCGCATGTTGAACGGCTCACCGCTCTGCCGGCGGCTGGAAATATTTTAGACCTAAAATATCTCCGGTGTGAAGTCCATTCTTGCGCGGCGCGCCCGAGTTAAGCATGCGGAAGGGAGAATTCGAATAGGCTGACGGCGTTTTCGCCCTGCCCTCGCAAAGCCGTGGCTGGAAACGGGGCGCCGACCGCCCGGATGCAGAGCGCGCCACGCCATGGCCCTGATCGAAGGGCAGACTGCGACTGTTCGCTTTGTCGGGACAGGCTGTTCGCCGCGCCGACGATACCGAAAGGACCCTGCCATGAGCGCCGACCTTGTCATGTTCGACCACACCGCCTCCGGCGCCACGGCGCGCGGCAGCTGGTCCCTTGCCGTTTTGATGGTTCTCGCCAGCACCTCCGCGAGCCTTGCCGATTCCGGACCGGAGCCGGATGCCTGCTCGCTCCAGGCCGCGGCCTATGCCGACCGCGCCGGTGCGCGCGGCATCGATGGCGAGGAGGTGGCGGCAGCAGCAATCGAGGGCGCGACCATTGGCGGGCTCGCCGGTCCCGGGCCTGCGCCAGGAGGATGGAGCGTGCGCGGAGCGCGGCGCGGCGCCCGCCTCGGCGGTGGATTAGCGACACTTGACGCGTTGAACGGTCCGGACCTCAACGACTGGCAGCGTAGCTTCAACGCCGCGTATCAGGCCTGTCTGTCCGGCCAGCCGATGCCGACGCCGCCCGACAGCCGTTGCCCGCCGTCAACGGGTGTGGTTACCGGGTCCGGCCAGGGCGGCCTCTACGGCGCATCGTCGCGCCGGAACTGCCGATAGGCAAGCGCCCGCGGCGCTCCTTGCGGCTCATTGCGGGCAAAGGCGTTGCCGGCAATCTCGCGCAGCAACTTTCGCTTCATCGCCGTGCCGTAGTCGGCAAAGCTCTCCGCCGTTTCAACAAAGGCACCGGGACCGCGAATGACGGTCTCGCGGTAATATGCCACCGGATCCGGATCCGCGCCGCGGATGACGAGCCCGTTCACCGTTGTGCGGGAGAAGTCGAAAGCGCGATAGGCGCTGGCCGGCGGAAAGCCCTCGTTGTTCACTCCGTCGCCAGAGACGTCGACGACCTGCCGGGCGCAGGCTCGCGGCGCGCGGTTGAACTGGATTGCGGCATGGCCCAGCGCATATCCGAGTGCTGTGGGAAACCGGTGATGACTGCGCGATGCGCCGGCCAGACGATCCGCAAAGGTCTGCACGGCGGCGGGCGTCTCAAGCCAGGTCCAGTCGGCGATGGGAACCTGCTGGTTGCGGCCGCTCCACTCGAAGGCCGTCACCAGAACGCCGCCGTTGGAAACGATTGCGTCAACGACCTCGCGATCCTCGAAGGCCTCGCCCAGGCCACGCATTTGCAGGCGATAGTCGCTGGCATCGACGCTGGAGGACACATCGATCGCCAGCACCAGCGCGAGCGGACAGGCCATCGCCGCCACCGGAAGCATCAGGGCGGACAGCCCGGCGGCGACGCCTGCCGCCAGCCGGCCTCTTCCGGCCCGGGGTCTCCGCGGTCCCGCGTCCTCAGCAAAACGCGGGCGTATAGACTTGAAGCGCTGCACCCACTGATCTCCCCTGCCGCTCGCGCCATCATCGGCGCTTGTGACAATTAGGGTAGAAGGGCAGGCCCGCATGGCAATGGCGACGCAGCGGAAATCAGCCGGCGCGCGCCTTTCCCTCCACCAGACGGCGAAGCAGCGCCTCGAGCGGCCCCTGACGCCAGCGGCGCAGCCAAAGCAGGACCACGACGATCTGGACCGCGTTGATTGCCAGCGCGACAAGCAGCAGCTGATGATGCTCCAGCGTTCCGAACTGTCCGAAGCCGACGCCGTAAAACACCGTAATGCAGACGATGGTCTGGCTGACGTAGACCGACAGCGGCATCCGTCCGACCTGCGCCAGGACCCGCACGACGGCCGCCGTCGCCCGGGCATGCGTCAGGACATGGAACAGGCCAACAACGCCCAGACACAATGCCAGCCGGCGGGCGTTGTAGAGATAGGCATCGGCCGTCCCGACCGAATAATCGTCCCAACCCTCGATCGCCGTTGCCCCGTGGATCCCGAACCCGAGCAGGAGGCCGAGCCCCAGTCCGCCGACCGCAAGCGCCAGATAGGCGCGAAACGGCCATGCGCCAGACAAGGCCCCGAGACGGAACAGCGCCATGCCGAAGAACATCATCGCCCCGACATCCAGCAAATGATCCGAGACGAACATCGAGGTCTGCTCCTGGAACGTCTGCAGCGCCATGGTCTTCACAAGACCGGGGTAGTCCTGCAGATGCTCCTCGATCTCGTAGAGCGCCATCCGCTCGATATCGTCCAGCATCGCCCGCTCGATGTCGGAGCCGTCGACCGTGCTCGCCTCCTCCTCCGTCGGACCGGGGTCAGGGACGCCCGGTGCATCCGGCGGCGACTGCGCCGCCTGGAGCATCATCTTGGCGTCGAGCGCGTTCATGGAATCTTCCGCAAGGCTCCAGCCGGTGCCGTCCTTGAGTGACGACACGGCGAAAATCACCAGAGCGATCACCAGAAGCCAGCGGCCCGAAAGATTGCGAAAGACGAAGAGGAACATACCGATGACGCCGTAGACGTAGAGAACGTCATGCGGCCACAACAGCAGATAGCCGTGGACGAGACCGAAGACGATCAGCCACATCAGCCGACGAAAATAGAGGTCCGCAGCGGCAAGACCGCCGGGGCGCACGGCGTATTTTTCCATGATCAGGATCGCGGACGCACCGAACAGGAGCGAGAACAATCCGCGCATGGTGCCGTCGACGAAGATGACGACAAACAGCCAGCTCGCCACATTGGCGCCGGTCGACACACCCCATTCCTCGGGAAGCGAAAAAGCCACCGCCGGCATGCCGAACACGAAGATGTTGCGCCACAGGATGCCAAGGGCGGCAAAGCCGCGCAGGGCATCGAGAACGGCCAGGCGGCCCGGCGGAGATGCCTGAGCGGCGCCGGGAACGGCCGAACGGATACTTTGATCCACTTGCGAATTTCCAGAAAACGGGGACGATTGCGCGTGTCTACAACCAAACATAGAGTCGCACAATAAAATAGAACGGCCCGGATCTACTTATCCGGGCCGCTGTCATGTCACGACGAAAAAGAATACCCGCCTCAGCGCGGCGCCATCCGGATGGCGCCATCGAGACGGATCGTCTCGCCGTTGAGCATCGGGTTGTCGACGATCGCCGCGACGAGATTGGCATATTCCTCCGGCTTGCCGAGACGCGAGGGGAACGGAACCTGCTGGCCGAGCGAGGCCTGAACCTCCTCGGGAAGTCCGAGCAGCATCGGCGTTTCGAACAGGCCCGGCGCAATGGTCATCACGCGCACGCCCGATTTGGAAAGATCCCGCGCAATCGGCAGCGTCGCGGCGGCGACACCGCCCTTGGAGGCCGCATAGGCAACCTGACCGATCTGGCCGTCGAAAGCTGCGACGGAGGCGGTCGAGACGATCACGCCGCGCTCGCCGTCGGGCGTGACGGGATCAAGCGCGGTCATGGCGGTCGAGGAATGGGCAATACAGCGGAAGGTGCCGACGAGATTGACCGCGATCACCTTCTCGAACATGTCCATGGGGTGCGGCTCGCCACGGGAGGTGGTCTTCGCCACCGGCGCGATGCCGGCGCAATTGACCAGGATCCGCTCCACGCCGAAGCGCTCGCGCGCGGCAGCGAAGCCTTTGGTGACGCTGTCGTCACTGGTGACGTCAACCGCCACGAAGGCGCCGCCGATTTCCTTTGCCACGGCCTCACCCGCCTCGACGTTCATGTCGAAGAGCGTGACCTTGACGCCGGAGGCGGCGAGACGGCGTGCCGTCGCAGCGCCAAGCCCGGACGCACCGCCCGTCACCACGGCGGAAATGGTATCCCCCAGTTTCATATGTCCTCTCCAGTTGTCGTCCCGATACAGGCACCACCCTCGCAGTGCATTCGGGGGAGACTGGTGGCAGGAAGCCGCCAGACGGTCAAGTAAGACGCGCCCCGGTGCGGGGCGCGGGGTCTTCTCAAGCCAGCACCACCAGGTCCACCGGTTGCGCGATGCCGGCGACCTCCCGGGCCGGGCGCAGGTCGAGCGGCGCCTCGCGGTACCCTTGCGCCCTTGCCGCCTCGAAGGTCTCCAGGTCCGTCAGCACCCGTGTCGCCTGCGCCTTGTTGGCGTCTTCGAGCTTCGCCGCCCGGTTCACCGTATTGCCGATGACCGTGAATTCCAGGCGGTTCGCGGCCCCGACCACGCCGACCGTCACGGCCCCGTAGGTCACCGCTCCGCCGGCACGCAGGGGCTCGGGCCATCCACAGGCCAATGCGCGGGGCACCAGCCGCTCGACGGCCGCGGGCAGCCCGCAGGCTGCCCGCACGGCATCGGCGGCGGCGGTTTCGCTCGGCTCCACCGCACCGAAGGTTGCCAGAATGCCGTCGCCCAGGAACTTGTCGACCCGCCCGCCGTGCGCGGAGATCAGAGCCAGCATCTCCTCCTGATAGCAGGCGAGCACCTGCATCACCGTCGCCGGCGGCAGCCCAGCGGCCGTGCGTGTGAAACCGCGAATATCGATGAACATAACCGCGGCCTTGCGGATCTCTCCGCGCCCCGCGGTCAGCGCCACATCGGAATCCGTGATCGTGTGAGCCACCTCTGGCGCGAAAAAGCGCTTGAGATCTTCCGCGGCCGCGTGATCGCGCACCGCATCGAACAGAACCTGCCGCCCCCGGTACAGGGCCACCGACAGAAACAGGGTGACGCCCAGGATGATGATCGTCTTGTCGAGTTCCGCCCCGATCAAGATCGCGTTGGAGGTGAGATACTCGACGTAATTGCGGGTGATGCGCATGTCTCCCATGTCCGAGAGCACCGCATAGCCGACCAGCGCAAGCCAACCGGCAACGCCCACCAGACCGGTGATCAGGACAAACCGCGGATCGAACCGCAGGGCCCTCAATGAGATGAAGATGAAGAGATACATCAAGGTCGGTGCCTTGAGATAAAACGTCGGATGCTGACCGTACTGGATGTGAAAGGAGAAGATCAGGGCGCACAGGAGCGCCACGTCGACAACAATCGAGACCACCAGGTACCACGCCGGCAGTACGAAGCGGTAGGACAGGCCGACGCGCAGGACCGTGAAGAGGAAATAGGCGGCAAGCGCCAGCGGCACGAAATTGAACCCGTCCGCGCCCTCAGCCCGCGGCGCAAGCGAATAGAGCCCGGCGAAGAAAACCACCATGGCGAGCTGGACCCAGCCGATCAGGCGTTCGGCGCTGTTTTCGCGCATGCGGATCTCGGCCCGCACCCGTTCGGGGATTCCGTCCTGCCGGGGACCGCCGCGAAGAATGTAGCCGACCCAGCCGTCCCGACGCCGGGGGGGCGCAACCGCCTTGCCATTGTCCACGTCGCATCTCCGCCGGCTTCGGGTGTACGGGCCGCTTCGAGCACTTGCGAGCGCCCCGCCTCCGGCCATAAAGACCGCAAACCCGCTCAGCGGCAACTCACCGCCGGCGGCGTCACCGCGACGTGATCGCGCGTTACGGGGTCAGCACCATGCCCTCGCGCCCGACAAGCGCCCCGGGATGGCGTTTCGCCGCCGCTTCGCCGATCGCGTCCAGCTGGTCGTCGGTGCGGCGCGGGTCGTGATGGAACAGAACCGGACAGGCGACGCCGGCGTCCAGCGCCAGTTCAATGCCCTTTTGCCAGGTCGAATGCCCCCAGCCGACGAAGCGGTCGTATTCGTCATCCGTGTACATGGCGTCATAAATCATCACGTCGGCGCCTTCGACAAACCGCCGGACGGCCTGATCGATCTCGGCATTGCCATGCTCGTGGTCGGTGATGATGCAAATGGACTTGCCGGCATGGTCCAGCCGGTATCCGGTGGCCCCGCCCGGGTGGTTGAGCCCGACGGTGCGCAGGGCGATGCCGTCGCCGCGCTCAACGGTTTCGCCGGACCGGAAATTGCGGAAGGACACCGCCCGCAGCTTGTTGGCGGCGACGGGAAAGATCGGCGGCGACATGATCCGGCAGATGATGTCCATCAGCCCGGAGCGGTCGGCGAAATGCCCCGCCCAGGCCGTGATGGAAAAGCGGTCGTCATAGGCGGGCGTGAAGAACGGCAGTCCGCAGATGTGGTCGAGATGGGTGTGGGTGAAGAACAGGTCGAAGGCGCGCGGCGGCGCGGCGTGCAGCTCCACACCGAGATTGCGCGCGCCCGACCCGCAATCGATCAGGATGGAATCTTCTCCCGCGCGGATTTCGAAACAGGTGGTTTCCCCGCCATAGCGAAGCGTGCCGGCCCCCGGCGTGGGCGTCGACCCGCGCACACCCCACAATTTCAGCGACAACGACTGCGACACTCCGTTTCCTCGCCTCAAGCTGCCGCGCCGGACGCCTTTTGCGCCGCGAGGTCTTGTGTCGTGCGCTCCAGACGTTGCGCAAGCGTGCGCATGACCTCGAGCGACATGTCCGGAAATTCCTTGAGCAACCGGAGAAAATCATCCTTCGATACGGTGAGGACGTCCATTTCCGTCGCCGCCGCCACCGTGGCGGTGCGCGGAACGTCGCACAGGATCGCGATTTCGCCAACAATGGAATGCTGCCCGAGCCGGGCGACAGTCCTTTCGCCATCCGGCGTGGAAACGCGAATGTCCGCCTCGCCCTCCAGAATGATGAAGGCGGAATCGCCCTCCTCTCCCTGACGGCACAACTCCTCTCCGGGCGCGAAATGCGTCCGGTCGGAAATGAAAGCCAGCAGCCTCAGTTTTGTGGCATCGATGCCCCGGAACAAAGGCACACGACGCAGGGCGTCAACTTCAGAGTCTAGGGTCACAGATCCTCCTTCGGCCCGGCGGCACGCAACACGCCGCGCATGCCGGCACTCGGGCCACTCGATATGATCGGGACAGGAGAGCGAAATCCGGATCAATCCGCATTGTCATCCCCCGACGCGCTCTCCGTCATCCGTCCCTGGTTCATCACGATACTATGGTCGAATTCCTCCGCGACGATCAAATTCGACGCCCCGAACAGCAGCATGCGCCCGTCGAGTTGCTCCCGGATCACCTTGCGCAGCGCCTTGTCGTCGTCGCTGTTTCCGGTTGCCGTCTCGTCGAGGATCGTCACCGGCGCATTCTTCATCAGCGCGCGCACCAGCGCGACCCGCCGACGCTGGCCGGCCGAAAGCCGCGACCCGGCCACCCCGACATGGAAGCCCAGTCCCGCACGGATGATCGGACGGCGCAACTCCATCTCCTCGACGAGTGCCCGGATCACCTTGTCGATCTTCTCGCGCGCATCCCGCCGGTCGACGCGGGGCCGGCCGAAGAGGAGATTGTCCTCGATGGTCATCGGCGCGACGAAGCGGTCGCGGTCGAACACGACGAAGCGGCGCTCCGCTTCGTCCATACGCTTGTGGAAGGTCGCGCGGGCCGCGACGATCTCGCCCCGCATGTCGTCGTCGAGCACGCCCAGGCGGTGCCGGGCGGGAATCAGCTTGAAGGCAAGGCCGATGAGGCGCTGCTCGTCGGTCGGGGTCAGCCCGCCCTTGCCGGACCCGATCTTCGCAGCCCTCAGGATCCGCTCGAACTCGGGCAACTCGTCCTGGGTGATGAACGAATAATCGCCGAGCAGGCCGGAATCGTCGCTGATGTTGGCGAAGAGCTCGACCATCGTCTCGGCGATCTTCTGGCCGATCTCCAGCAGGCGCGTATAGAGCCCGGACTCCTTCAAGGCCGCTTCGATGTCGGGATCCGACGCCAGGGTGTCGATCCCGATGGAGCTATCCGCGGGCGCCGCGAACAGGAGGTTCTCGGCGATGCTGGCGCTGTTGTTGAAACGGTCGATCTGCCAAAGCTCGATCATCGCGGAAAAGCGGTCGTCATGCGCGACCCGGTCGGCAAGCGCCCGACGCGCGGCCAGGATCGCCTCCGCGAACTCCGGCTGCGACTCCGGATCGATGGTTGCCTGCAATCCCATGCGGAACACATCCGCCGCCAGGCCGGTGAGCTCGATCAGGGCGAGCGCGTGCTCGACAAGGTCGTCGACATCCGCACAGGCCAGCGCGTCCAGATCCTCCCATTCCGCCTCGATGTCATATTGCGGGTTGCTGGTCAGCTGGGCCTCGGAAAGCCGTCGGGCGTAATCCGCCTTGCGCTCGCCGGTCCGCTCGGGCGGGCGCAGGGGCCGGTGCCGCAGACCGTAGAAGATGTTGTCGCGCACCGTCCCGGTCCAGACATGCACGGACGGCCCGACATAGGCGATCTGGCGGCCGAGCACGGATTCGCTCAAGGTCTCCAGGTTTCGCCCGCCGATCTCGACCCGCCCGCTTGTCGGGCCGAGCAGGCCGGCGGCCAGTTGCAGCACCTCCGAGCGGCCCGATCCGTCCGGGCCGATGACCGCCAGATGTTGGTCCGGCTCCACCGTCACCGTCACGTCGAAGGCCTCCTGACCGGCCGCGCCGCCCGAGACGCTGACATTCTTCAGAGCCAGCGCGCCGGAGAGCGGCTCGGGCTCGTCGGTGACCAGGCGCGCGACGGGGTAGATGTCCGGCGGATCGAAGTTTTCCACGACCGTCTGGTACTTCACGTCGACATCGGCAACCATCTGATAGTAGGCGAGCAGTTCCTTCCAGGGACCGGCAAGGTCCTTGTAGGCGGCAATCACGGCAAGCAGCGCACCAATGGACAGGTTGCCCTCAATCACCAGCCAGCCGCCGATCAGATAGAACAGGAACGGCGTCAGCTGATTCATGAAGTTATTGAGAAACTTTATGAAATACTTCCAATTGAAGATCTTGAAGCGGATCTTGTAGTTGGTATAGAGGCGATCGGAAAGGTCGGCCGAATGCCAGGCCGACGCATCGTTGGCGTGGATCTCCGACACCCCGGTGATGCTTTCGCCGATCTTGTCGGCGATGACGCGCACGTTGCGCACCCTTTGCCGGGACAGCAGCACGACCTTCTTCTGCAGCTTGGGAATGATGTAGGCCTGCATCGGGTAGGACGAGATTGCCGCCAGCCCCAGAAGCGGGTCCTGCATGAAGATGAAGCCGATCTGGACGGCCAGCATGCCGCCCTGATAGGCCGGCAAGGCCACCGCCTCGCCGATGAAGCCGCCGACATCCTCGACCTCGGAGGTGATCATCGGAATGATCTCGCCCGAACTCACCTTCTTGAAATGCGGAAGACGGAAGCGCAGCACCCGCTGAAACAGCTCGAAGCGCAGCCGGCGGAGCATGCGCTCGCCAAGACGCCCCTTGTAGACATTGAGAACGAGCTTGATCCCGTTCGACAGGATCACCAGGCCGAGGAAGGCGAAACACAAGAGCACCAGATAAGAGATCTGGTCGAACTCGAAGCCCAGGACCTCGCGGGGAAACAATTCTCCCTGGATCGCGTCGTTCACGATCAGCTTCGGCAGCTCCAGCAGGATATAGCTCACCGGATACGACAGCACGGTGATCAGCAGGATCACCATCTGCTGCCTTGCGCTATACTGCCAGATGAAGCGGAAGAGGCTTTTTTCCATAGGGGGTTGTGTGCCTGGCTGGCGTTGGTCGCTCTCGATCTTCTCGCATCATAACGCGGTGTTTTCAAAGCGCCAGTTAGCGCAGGATGCATTTGGCAACCGTTGCGGTCCAGGTCGTGCGAGCGGCTGAGTATGCAACGGGGCTTCAGCCTTGCGCGGGACAACCGGAGCGTTCCGGTCTTGCATCGCGTTGGCGCCGGGGCTAGAGCAGAAGGATATGAGGGAATGCGTGGTCGTGCCGGACACCGGTTGCGCTGACCGAATGGGGCCGAATGACGAACACTTCCCCGAAAGTGCTGATTTACAGCCATGATTCCTTTGGTCTGGGCCATCTTCGGCGCTGCCGGACAATTGCGCATGCGCTCACCGAGCGGTTTGGCGACCTCTCGGTCCTGATCCTGTCCGGATCCCCGATCATCGGCAGCTTCGAATTCCGCACGCGCGTCGACTTCGTTCGCATTCCCGGCGTCATCAAGCTCAGGAATGGCGAATACACGCCGCTGTCGCTGTCGCTCAACATCGAGCACATCCTGGCGATTCGCTCGTCGATCATCGAACACACGGCACAGGTGTTCGATCCCGACATCCTGATCGTCGACAAGGAACCGCTCGGATTGCGCGGCGAGATCCTCAGCACGCTGGAGATGCTCAAGGCGCGCGGGACCACACGGCTCGTTCTCGGCCTGCGCGACGTGATGGACGATCCGGCGCATCTGCGCGAGGAATGGACCCGCAAGAATGTCGACCCGGCGCTTGAGCGGCTCTACGACGAGATCTGGATCTACGGACCGCCCGACCTGCACGACCCGTTGGCTGGCATGGACCTGACGCCCGCCGTTCATGCCAAGGCGACGAACACCGGATACCTGCGCCGCGACATTCCCGCCGACGCCAAGATCACCGAACCGCTGCCCTTCGACGACGAACCCTATATTCTCGTCACGCCCGGCGGCGGCGGCGACGGCGTCGAGCTGGTCGACTGGGTGATGCGCGCCTATGAGGCCCGCTCCCAGCCGCTGTTTCCCGCCCTGATCGTTCTCGGCCCCTTCATGCCGGCCTCATCGGCGACCGAATTCCTGGCACGGGCGGAACACCTGCGCGATGTCCATATCCTGCGCTTCCTGCCGACCATCGAGCCCTATATGGCCGGCGCAAAGGCGATCGTCGGGATGGGCGGCTACAACACGTTTTGCGAGATCCTGTCGTTCGACAAGCCGACGCTGATGGTGCCGCGCGTCGTCCCGCGGCGGGAACAGTCCATTCGCGCGACACGGGCCCAGGCCATCGGCCTGCTCAAGGTGCTACCGATCGAGGACTACCCCGATGTCGACAAGATGATCGCGGCGCTGGTTGCCCTGCCGAACTCAAATCCGCCGTCCGCGGCCGGAATCGATAATCTGCTTGGCGGGCTGGACGTGATCGGCGACCGCGTCGAAACCATCCTGGCGGACAAGCCGCGCCCGGATGCGCTGCGCATCACAGCGCGCGGCGGTGACTGACCGCTTCTCGCCTGCCCTTTGAACCCTGTTGAACATCAGGATCACATGTCGCGCCTCGCCGTCGTCGTAAAAGGCTATCCACGCCTGTCGGAAACCTTCATCGCCCAGGAGATCCACGGGCTTCAGACACGCGGGATCGACCAGCTCATCGTGGCCTTGCGCAAGCCCTACGATCCCTTCATCCACGAAGTGCATCGCAAGATCACCGCCGATGTTCTCTATCTTCCCGAGTATCTGAAGGATGACCCGGCCCGCGTTGCCCGCGCGCGCCGCTGGGCGCAGGCGCAGCCGACCTATGCGGAAGCGCGCGCGCTTTTCGAGGCGGACTTCGCGCGCGAGTCCAATGCCGGGCGGCAGCGGCGCTGGGGCCAGGCCTGCGTGCTTGCCCACGAGCTTCCCGACGACGTCTCCTGGATCCACACCCATTATCTGCATACGCCCTGCACGGTTGCCCGTTATGCCGCGCATCTGTCGGGCCGGCGCTGGTCGTTTTCCGCTCACGCCAAGGACATCTGGACGAGTGCGGAGTGGGACCTGAAGGTCAAACTCGCCGATGCCGCCTGGGGCGTCACCTGCACGAAGATCAACGTCGATCACCTGAACGCGCTCGCCGACACGCCGGACAAGGTGGATCTCGTCTACCACGGGCTGGATTTCTCGCCCTTTCCGCAACCGGACGGGCCACCCGGCACGGCAAACGGCGCGACGGGCGCGCCCGTGCGCCTGCTCTCCGTCGGGCGCGCGGTGGAAAAGAAGGGCTACGACGACCTGCTGCATGCGCTGGCTGCCCTGCCCGCCTCGCTCAACTGGCACTTCGACCATATCGGCGGCGGGGAAAAGGCCGATGACCTGAAGGCGCTCGCCGAGCGCCTTGGCCTGACCGACCGCATCTCCTGGCAGGGCGCGCGTCCGCGCGAGGACGTAATTGCCGCGGCGAGCCGCGCGGACCTCTTCGTCCTGACTTCTAAGGTCGCCAAGTCCGGCGACCGCGACGGACTGCCGAACGTGCTGATGGAAGCGCAGGCAATGGGCCTGTGCTGCCTCGCCACCAGGGTCTCCGCGATTCCCGAACTGATCCGCGATGGCGAGACCGGCGTTCTGGTTCCGCCGGCGGATCGCTCGGCGATTGCTGCCGCCATGGAAACGCTGATCCGCTCGCCCGACACCCGCCACCGGCTCGGCCAGGCGGCGGCACAGGACGTCCGCGCCCGGTTTTCCGCCGACCCTGGGCTCGATTTTCTGGCAGACCGGTTTCGCAAGATCCTGTAAGGCACAGCGATGCGCATCGCCTTCACCGCTCCGATGAAACCGCTGGACGATCCCGTGCCGTCCGGCGATCGCACCATGGGCCGGCTGATTCTGCGCGCGCTGGAAACGGCCGGGCACGAAGTCTCGGTCACCTCGCGGTTTCGCGCCTGGCGCAAGGACGGCGGCATCGACATGCAGCTTGCGCTGGAGGCCGAGGCCAGGCGCGAGGCGGCGCGGATCGCGCGCGAATGGCGATCTGACGGCACCCGGCCCGACGCGTTCCTGACCTACCACCTCTACCACAAGGCGCCGGACTGGATTGGCCCCGCGCTTGCCGACGCCTTCGACCTTCCCTACGTCGTGATCGAGGCAAGCCGGGCGCCCAAGCGTCGCACCGGCCCCTGGTCGCACGGGTTCGCCGCAGCCGATGCGGCCCTCGCCCGCGCCGACCGGGTTGCTGCCCTGCACAGCGCCGACCTGGGCTGCCTCAAGGAGGTCGTGCCGGCCGACCGGCTGGAGGTGTGCCCGCCGTTCCTGGACGAGGCACCGTTTCGCGATGCGGCGTCGTCCCGCAGTGCGGCGACCTCGCCCTTGCGGCTGCTGGCGGTCGGGATGATGCGGCCCGGAGACAAGCACGCCTCCTACAGACTGCTCGCGGACGCGCTTGCCCTGCTGGCGGGGCGACCCTGGCAGCTGACCATAGCCGGCGACGGGCCTTGCCGGACGGAAATCGCAGGGTGGTTCGATCCCGCGCGCGTCACCTTCACCGGAGCCCTTGCGGAGGATGACATGCCCGCGCTCTACGCCCGTCATGACGTCCTCGTCTGGCCGGCGATCCGCGAGGCCTTCGGCTTCGTCTTTCTGGAAGCGCAGGCGAGCGGGCTTGCTGTTGTCGGCGGCGACACCTTCGGCGTACCGGAGGTGGTGGCCGACGGCAAAAGCGGGCTTTTGTCACCGGAGGGCGACACGACCGCATTCGCCGCCAACATCCGCCGTCTGATCGACGATCCCGGCCTTGTGGCGCGTCTCGCCAGCGGCGCGAGGGCAAACATCGCCCAACGTCACAGCCTCGCCAGCGGGGCGCAGCGGCTTGATGCCTTGATGCAAGCGGCCGGCGCCACCCATGCCGCCCGAAGCGGGACCTTGCCGTCATGACCCTCTCCGCCTTCATCCACGTCCAGCACCTGCTGGGGACCGGCCATGTGCTGCGGGCCGCCGCGATCGGGCGCGCGCTCGCCGAGCGGGGCGTGGCGGTAACACTCGCCACCGGCAACACGCTGCCGCCGCATGCCGATGTCGGTGGACTGGAGATCGTCGAACTGCCGCCAGTGCGCGCCGCCGACGCGCGGTTCAAGACGTTCCTGACGCCCGAGGGACGGGAGATCGACGACGGCTGGAAGACGGCCCGCCGGCAGGCGACGCTTGGCGCCTTCACCGCCCGGCCCTATGACCTGCTTCTGACCGAGACCTGGCCCTTCGGCCGCCGTCCCTTCGCCTTCGAGATGGAGGCTCTGACCGCGACCGCCCGGGCGTTGGATCGCCCGCCGCTTGTCGCCGCCTCGATCCGCGACATCCTGGTGCGCAAGCAGCAGCTCTGGAAAGAAGAGCAGATGGCCGAGCTTGCCGAGGCCTTCTGCGACCGCGTGCTGGTGCATTCCGATCCGGAGTTCATCCGGCTTGAGGACAGTTTCCCCTTCACCGATCGTATCGCGCCGCTCCTGCGCTACACCGGCTTTGTCGACACGTCGACCGGTCGCCCTGACGCGCAGGAGGGAGACGGCGAGGACGAGGTGGTCGTCTCCTGCGGCGGCGGGGCCGTCGGCGCCGACCTTCTGGCAGCGGCCATCGACGCCCGCCCGCTCTCCAGGCGCGCCGGCGATTGCACATGGCGGCTGCTTGCCGGCCATGACATCGACGCCGCCACCTTCGATGCACTTTCGAACAAGGCCTCAACCGGCATTGTCCTGGAGCGCGCACGGCGGGACTTTCCCTCGCTTCTGGCCCGCGCACGGCTTTCCGTCAGTCAGGCCGGCTACAACACGGTGCTTGATGTCCTGCGGGCAGGCGTTCCGGCAGTCTTTGTGCCCTTCGCCCAGATCAAGGAAACCGAACAGCAGCAACGCGCCGAAGCGCTGCAGCGCCATGGGCGGGCGGTCGTCACCCCGGAAGCGTCCTTGACGCCGGAAGCCCTGGCCGGCGCCATCGACGACGCGCTTGCGCTGCCGAAACGCCGGTTTACCGTTCAAACGGGCGGGGCAGAGCGCAGCGCCGAGATCCTGATGGACGACCTGGAGCAGCGGAGCCGATGACCGATGACGGGTTCAGCGACTTCCGGGCGCAACTCGAGGCGCATCTCGACTGGTTCGCCGAACGGGGCTTGAGCGTGCCGGTCTGGTGGCGCGACGACGACGCCGTCGAACCGACACCGGCGCTCGACCGCCTGATCGCCATCGCCAACACGCATGACATCGAGGTCTCGCTTGCGGTGATCCCGAAGGAGGCGACAGAGGCGCTTGCGGAGCGAATCGCGAACGAACCCTTCGTCGCGGTGCTCCAGCACGGGTACGAACACCGAAACCATCAGGACAAGGCGCGCGGCGAAAAGGCGGCGGAGTTCGGATCGCGCCGCGATGCCGATGAGTCGATCCGTCAGCTGGCAAAGGGCTGCGAAAGGCTCACGGCCCTGTTCGGCCCGCGGTTCGTGCCCGTGTTCGTGCCGCCCTGGAACCGCCTGTCGCCGCAGATCGCGCGCCGCCTGCCGGAGGCCGGACTGGTGGCCTCATCCACCTTCACGCAGTTTCACCCGCGCGCCCTGCCCTATCTGCAGACCCATATCGACATGATCAAGTGGAAGAAGGACCGGCGCTTCATCGGATGGCGCTCGGCCGCGCTGCGCTTCGACTACCAGCTGGCGCGGCGGCGCACCAATGCGGGCGAGCCGCTCGGCATCCTGTCGCACCATCTGGCGCAGAACGACGCCTGTTTCGACTTTCTGGACAAGACCTTCGAGATCCTGCGGGCCCATCCCGGCGCGCGCTTCCCGCGCGCCGGCGCGCTTCTGGCCGCGCGTTAGACCGCCGGCCTGACCAGGCGCAGCCGCCAGGTGACGTTCTTCTTGTCGGAGGTCAGCCGGTAATCGTCGAGAACGTCCCACTCCGCACCGTCGGTTGCTTCCCACAGGCGGGAAATCAGGCGGTTGGCGCCGGATTCAAGCCGTTTGGGCGAATACATCGACACGGCAATCACGCCGCCCGGCGCCAGGAACGGAACGTAGCGCGCAACGGCTGCGGCCGGATCGTCGGAGAAATGCAGCACCTCGTTGAAAACGATCGCGGAGAAGGTCTCGCCCTCCTCCGGCGTGAAGGTGTGCAGATCGCCGGCGCGCAGCGAGGCGAGGTCCGGGTCGACATTGGCAATGTTGAGCGCGGCCGGCGCCAGATCGACGCCGACGTAACGCTTGATGCCCATCGGCTGCAGGCGCTCGTAGAGCAGCCCTTCGCCGCAGCCGATGTCGAGCACGCTGTCGAGCGTCTCCGTCAGCGACAGCCACATGCCGATGATGCCATAGCGACCGCTTTCGGGCAGATCGCGCAGGAACGACCAGCGCCCGGCGCGGTATTCCTCGTCCCAGCCGTCAGCGGTCGATGCGTTCTTCGCCATTCTCGTCTCCGGTTTGCCAGCACACGCCCCCGCGCGTCCCGCCTCACTTATACGGGTCGGCGGCATCACGCAAACCGTCGCCGAGGAAATTGAACGCAAGAACGACGATGATGATGGGGACAACCGGCGCCATCAGCCACGGATAGACCACAACGACCGAGATATCCTGCGCCTCGTTGAGCAGCACGCCCCAGGACACCGCCGGGCGCCGCAGCCCGAGATTGAGGTAGGAGAGCGCCGTCTCGCCCAGGATCATCGCCGGGATCGACAGCGAGGCGGAAGCGATGATGTGGCTGGTGAAACCCGGCAGCAGATGCTTGCGGATCACGCGCGAGGGGGTGGCGCCCATCAGCGTCGCGGCGCGGGCATATTCCTCCTCGCGAAGCGCAAGCAGCTTCGATCTCACCGCGCGCGCAAGCCCCGGCCAGTCGAGCAGCCCGAGGATCACAGTGATGCCGAGATAGATCCACACCGGCGACCAGGTGACGGGAAGTGCTGCGGAGAGCGCCATCCAAAGCGGAAGCTCCGGCAGCGAGCGCAGGATCTCGATCACACGCTGGACCAGGCTGTCGATGATGCCGCCGAAGAACCCGGCGATCCCGCCGAAGAACAGGCCGAGAACGATGGAGATGGTCACGCCGACCAGACCGACGGTGAGCGACAGACGCGCGCCGTAGACCAGCCCGGAAAACACGTCGCGGCCCAGCCTGTCCGTGCCGAGCAGGAAGAGCGTGCCGCCTTCCGCCGGACAGAACAGGCGGAAACTGCCATCGATCAGGCCCCAGAACTTGTACTGCGACCCGAAACAGAAAAACCGGATCGGCTGGACGTCGGTCCGGTCTTCGGTGAAGACCCAGCGCACCGTTTCCAGATCGACGCTTGCCTCCAGTCCATAGACGAAGGGACCGGCGAAACGGCCTTCGTGGAAGAAGTGAACGGCCTGCGGCGGCGAATAGAGGTGATCGTTCGAGCGTTCGTTTGCCGTGTAGGGCGCGATCAGCTCGGCAAAGGGCACGGCCAGATAGAACAGGATCAGGATCGCGCCCGACCATACGGCCAGCTTGTGGCGGCGGAACTTCCACCACATGATCTTCCACTGCGAGGCCTGGTAGTAGCGCTCCTGTTCCGGCGACAGTGTCTCGGCCGCGGTCGGATTGAACGGCTCGGGGTTCACATAGTGATCCCGATCCAGCGGATCGCCCCCCTTCACGGTCATGACGGCGCCTTTCCGCCCAGGCGGATGCGCGGGTCGAGCACGGCGAGCAACAGATCAGACACCAGCATGCCGAACAGCGTCAGGATCGCCACGAAGAGCAGGACGAAGCCGGACAGGAACTGGTCCTGCGATTGCAGCGCATTGAGCAGGACCGGCCCGACTGTCGGCAGGTTCAGCACCACCGACACGATCACCGACCCCGACACAAGCGAGGGGATCAGGTTGCCGATGTCGGCGATGAAGGGGTTGAGCGCCATGCGCAGCGGATACTTGAGCAAGAGCCGGGCCTCGCGCATGCCCTTGGCGCGCGCGGTCGTGACATACTGCTTGTGCAGTTCGTCGAGCAGGTTGGCCCGCAGCCGGCGGATCATCGCGGCGGTGCCGGCGGTCCCGATCACGATCGTCGGCACGATCAGATGCGCCAGGATCGACAGCGCCTTGGCAACGCTCCAGGGCTCGCCGATGTATTGCGGATCCATCAGCCCGCCGATCGACAGGCCGAACCAGCGGTTGGAAAAATACAGCAGGATCAGGCCGAGCAGGAAGTTCGGCGTGGCAAGGCCGATATAGCCGACCAGGGTAAAGCCGTAGTCCCCCCAGGAATACTGCCTTGTGGCCGAGTAGATGCCGATCGGGAAGGAGACGACATAGACAAAAAGGATGGTCGCCGTGTTCAGCACGATGGTCAGCGGCAGCGTCGGGCCGACCACCTCCGCCACCGGCTTGTCGTATTCGAAGGACCAGCCCCAGTTGCCCTGGATCAGCCCGTCGAAGCCGTGCGGTCCGGGCCAGAACCCGATCCAGATCAGATAGCGTTCAAGGAACGGGCGGTCGAGCGCAAACTCGCTACGCATGAACTCCAGCTTGGCGATCGACGCGCTTTCTCCCGCAGCCCTCAGGGCGGCGATCTGATTGGAAATATAGTCCCCCGCCGGCAACTCGATGATGATGAAGGTCAGCAACGAGATGACCAGCAGCGTCGGGATCATCGTCAGGATCCGGCGCAGCACATAGAAGGCCATCAGGCGACCTCCTGCAGGGGGATCGTCATATTGCGTATTAAACCAATCATCTCACGAAGAACTCATCCATGCGGTGAATGCCGAAATGCGCACCCGGGTCCCACCCGTAGATGCCTTCCTTCGGCACGTTTCCGAGGTTTTTCACGACCACCGGCTGACGCACCTCGGACACCAGCCCGATATGGATCGTTTCCTCGGCGTGAATCTCCAGGATCTCGTGCCAGATGCGCTCGCGCTCCGCCTTGGAGGTCGAGACGAGCCAGGCGTCATAGAGTTCGATCAGGCGCACGGCCGGTGCCCAATCCGGTTTTTCACCGGTGAGGCCGTCGGTCTCGTAATAGTCGCCCCACCGTGCCCAGGACAGGAAATCGCCGCGAACCGGCGCGAAGTCCTCCGGCGGCATGTCGGAGGTAGGGATGCCGTTCTCGAAGCCGGACCACACAGACATCACCAAAAGCCCCGAGAGCGCGCGCTCCCGCATGATGTCGCGCTGGCTCGGCTTGGGGAACAGGCGCACGCCGATTCCGCGCCAGGTCTCGCTGACGAGCTCCAGCGCATCGAGCTGTTCCTGGCTTTCCCCGGACGCCTCGATGATGATTTCCAGCGGCCGGCCGTCCGGCAAGAGCCTTGTGCCGTCGCTGCGGCGTTCGGTCAGGCCCATCTCGTCAAGCAACGCGTTGGCCTGATCCGGGTCGTAGGAGGCATAGGCCTCGCGATAATGCGGCTTGTACAGCGGACTCTTGGACAGGACCGTGTCGTTTCCGGGCTTTCCGAAACCGAGGTAGAGCACCTTGTTGATCATGTCGCGGTCGATCCCGAGCGAAAGAGCGCGCCGGAAGCGGGTATCGCGCAGGACCTTGCGCCAGACCGGATCGGCGACCGTCAGGTTCGGCAGGATCGAAATCTCCGATCCCTTGGAGATCGGCCAGAGATAGGTCTTGAACTTTCCGGACTTCTCGCCCTGCTTCAGGATCGTGATGTCGGAAAAACCGATGTTGCGGGCCTGCAGATCGGACTCTCCCGCCTGCGCCTTGGCGGGAATGATCTTTCCGTCGGCGACCGTCATGATCACCCGGTCGATATAGGGCAACTGGTTTCCGGCCGTATCGACCCGGTGATAATAGGGGTTCCGCTCCAGGACGAAACGCCGCTCGCCATCGTCCGTCAGCCTGAGCCAGGGCTGCAGGCTGGGCAGATCCGGGTTCCTGGCGTCATACATGTCGTCCATCTTGTTGAACAACGACGCCCAGTTGCGCAGCTTGCGCGCGGCCGCAAGCTCGGCGATCTCGTCCATGTCGCCGTATTTGGCGTGGAACTGCTTGAGATAATGCGCAGGCCGGTAGATGAACGGCGGACGCGACTTGGCCAGTTCCGGAGCAAAAAGCGGATTGGGCGCGTCCCAGGCGAACCGCACGGTCGTTTCGTCGATCACCTCGAACACGGGCGGCTTTCCGCCGGCCAGCATGAAGGCGGGAAGACCGGCCGGCTGCAGCTCCTGGTTCAACGCAATGTCTTCGTACCAGAAGCGGATATCCTCGCTGGTGAAGGGCGCACCGTCCGACCACTTGTGCCCTTTTCGCAGATGCAGCGTGAAGCGGCGATCATCCTCCGACACCAGATCCTTGAGGAGATCGGGAACGAGAACGAGGTCCTCGGTGTATCCGACGAGGCGCGCGTAGCCCCAGACGTTGATCAGGCGGACGTCCTTCGAGCGGCCGATCAGGGTGTTGATCTCTCCCCCCGACGTGCCGATCTCGCGCCCGGCCGCCTCAAGGTCGACCACGAGAGGTTCGGCCGGAACCCGCTCCGCCACCGGCGGGAGGTCCTTGCCGACACGCTCCGCCAGTCCCGGCGTTTCCTTCAGGTCAAGGGCCGAAGCGGCTGTGCCGAGGGTCGTGAACGTCAGCAGTGCGATTGACACGATGGTCGAGGAAAGCCTCAAGCCCAGGCTCATGATACAGCCTCCTTGACGGATGAAAGGGGAGCGCGGCCGGCAAGGCCGGGGGCGCAGACAAAATGGCCCGGCTCCGTTTCGACAAGCGTCGGCGTCATGCCGTCGGTCAGTCGATAGGGGTGCGGCCAGGCATCGGGCTCCGACGCGCGTCCCGCGTCGAGCCTGGCGAAATCGAGCGGCGCGTCGAGATCCGGCTCGGGGACCGAATCGAGCAAGGCGCGCGTATAGGGATGCAGCGGATTTTCGATCAGCTCGCGGGTCGGCGCGACTTCCACGACCCGTCCGCGGCACATCACGGCGATGCGGTCGGCGATATAGTCGACGACGGCCAGGTTGTGGCTGACGAACAGATAGGTAAGGCCGAGTTCCCGCTTCAGGTCCTTCAGCAGGTTGAGGATCTGCGCCTGGACGGACACATCGAGCGCGGAGGTCGGCTCGTCGCAGAGAATGAATTCCGGATTGAGCGCAAGCGCGCGCGCGATGCCGATGCGCTGGCGCTGTCCGCCGGAGAAGGAATGCGGATAGCGACGCAGGAAGCGGGCGTCGAGCCCGCCCAGCCGCATCAATTCGCGCACGCGTTCGGCGCGCTCCTCGGGTGTTCCGACCTTGTGGATCACCAGCGGCTCGGACAAGAGGTCGTTGACCGTCATGCGTGGGTTGAGCGAGGAAAACGGATCCTGGAAGATCAACTGGACCCGCTTGCGGTAATCGAGAAGATCGGCGCCGGAGAGTTTGGAGACATCAACCGGCCCGGCGCCGGCATCGTAGCGGATCTCGCCCCCGTCGATCTCGATCGCCCGCAGGATCGCCTTGGCGGTCGTCGTCTTGCCGGATCCGGATTCGCCGACAAGCCCGAGGCATTCGCCGCGATTGACCGTGAGGTTGATGTCGTCGAGCGCCAGCAGCGCGTGGGATTTTCCGCCGAACATCCCGGCCTTGCGTGTCACGAAGCGTTTGGTCACGCCGGAGAGCGAAACGAGCGGCGTGCCCGGCGTGGCCGCACGGGTGCGGCCGCTCTTCAGGAACCCTTCCGCGTGCGGCTCGATGGGCCGGATGGGAACCAGCCGTTCTCCCGGCTCCATCCCGAACCGCGGCACGGCGTTGAGCAGCGCCTTGAGATAGGCATGCTGCGGATTGCCGAACAGCTGGGCGGCGCTGCCCTGCTCCATTACCCGCCCGTGGTAGACGACGACGACCTCGTCGGCCATGTTGGCGACCACGCCGAAATCATGGGTGATCAGCAACATCGACATCTTCAGGGTTTCCTGGACGTCCTTCATCAACTTCAGGATTTCCGCCTGAATGGTGACGTCCAGGGCCGTTGTCGGTTCGTCGGCAATCAGGAGCGCGGGATGGCAGATCATCGCCATGGCGATCATCGCGCGCTGGCGCAAGCCGCCCGACAACTCGAAAGGATAGGCATCCAGGCCGCGCACGGGATCGGGAAAGCGGACAAGGCTCAGCATTTCGCGGGTGAGTTCACGCGCTTCCGCCGGCCCTGCGCCGCGATGAAGTTGGGCTGCCTCGCCAATCTGATCGCCAATCGTATGCAGGGGCGACAGCGAGGTCATCGGCTCCTGAAAGATGATGGCGATGCGGTTGCCGCGGATGGCGCGCAGGGTCGGCCCCTTGCGGTCGAGCTGCGCGATATCGACCGGGTCCCCCTCGGTCGCCGGATCCCGGAACAGGACGCGCCCGCCGGTGACATGGGCCTTTTCCGGCAAAAGCCCCATGATCGTCTGGGAAATCACGGTCTTGCCGGAGCCCGATTCGCCTACCAGCGCGACGGTGCGGTTGCGCGGAACCGAAAAGGAAACGTCGTTCACTGCCCGCGAACGTCCCTCCGCGGTCACGAAATCGACGCTCAGCCCTTCGACCGACAACACATTCACCTAGATCGCCCTCCTCCCGGCGAATTCAATCCGAACGGGGGGCGGAAAAAGGGCGCCCGCAAGAGCGCCATGCCGTTTCCCCACCCCGCCGACACAGTGTCACGGCGACTTTAAAGACAAGTGATGAAAATCACAAAAGAATGTCTTGCGATTGACGGTGCATTTCATTCACCGGCAAGGCCGATGAGCGCCGGCTCCGCAACCGCATCCGGCGCGGCCGTGTCGTCAATGCGCCACACTGTGACCGCTCCGCTGCGACCACGCAACTGGTAGGCGCCAAGCGATGAGGCGCCGACCGGCCCGATCCGCGAAACGGTCTCGTCGCTCGCCAGAATCACCACCTCCGCATCGGGCGCCACGTCCCGGCCAAGGGTCTGCAGGCGGTCGCACAGGTTTACCGCGTCTCCCACAACCGTGTAGTTCCAGCGATCGAGCGCCCCGACGTTGCCGACAACCGCCCGACCGCTGTGAATGCCGATGCGCAGCCGGATCGGCTTGCCGCCCGCCTCGACGGCTTGCGCGTTTGCCAGCTTCACCTTCTGTGAAATGGCGAGGCAGGCGCGCGTCGCGGCCAGAGCGTGATCGTCGCGCGCGTCCGGCGCGCCCCAGAAGGCGAGCATGCCGTCGCCGACGAATTTGTCCACCGTTCCGCCCTCGGCCTCCACGGCCGCGACCAGCAGGGCGAAATGGTCGTTCAATAGCTGCGCGGTTTCCGGCGCCGTAAGGTGCTCCGAAACCGAGGTGAAGCCGACGATGTCAGTGAAGATGCACGTCAGGTCGCGCTCCTGGGCCACGGCGGCGCTGTCGACACCGAGGCGCATCAGCTTGCGAAACAGGCTGCGCGGCACATAGGTGTTCATCGCCTTCAGGCCGATCACCATCGCGTTGAAGGCCTGATAGACCTGATCGAGCTCCTTGATCCGGCTTCTCGGCAAGGGAGCGACCTGGTCGAACTCGAGTGCGCCGACATGTTCCGCGCGCCTGGCGATTTCCGACAGCGGCCGCGCCGCCCGGCGCACCAGCAAGATCGACAGCCCCAGCGCGATCACGATCGACACCAGCCCGACCGCGGCAGACCCGAACAGGCGCCGCACCTCGCGCGAAATGCTGGATGCCTCGTAATACTGACCCACCGTCCACACACCGGGACCGTAGCCGGCGATGGTTTTGGTCATAGAGAGATAGTTGGGCCCGTCCTCGGGCGTTTCCAGGTCGCGCACATCGACGCCGGCCGCGCTGGCGCGGCGGAAATTGTCGAGGCGCGGGCTTGTCCTGAGGCGTTGAAGGGCGACGTCGCCAAGTTCCTCGATCGTCGCCGGCACCACCGCGGGCCGGCCGTCGATCTGCGGAAGACGTTCCAGGTCGGAATGCGCAATGACCTCGTCGCCATCGGCAATGATGAAAACGGTCGCGAAGGGACCGTCGTCGAGCTGACGCACCGTGTTGCCGATCTCTTCGGTCGAAACGGCGGCCGTGAGATAGCCGGACAGTTGCCCCTCTTGCACAAGCGGCACGGTGACATTCGCATAGAGCGCGCCGTCGGACTCCATCAGCGGCCCCCAGGTCGCCGGCGCATCCATGCCGATTTCGGGAATACTGTAGCGCGACGCGACTTCCGGCACCTGCTGGCGCTGAAACGGCCAGAGCTTTCCCGTTTCCGACCGATAGATGCCAAAGGCCTCGCCGTCAGGGCGGGAGACGACCAGAACATCGATGGCGGGATTGGCGTTCACGGCGGCGAGCAACACCGGGCGCAGCTCCGGATAGGCGGAGACATCAAGCGGACGGCCGTCCATCTGGGCCTTCAGGCCGTTGACCGCACTTGCCGCAAGATCGAGGTGATCACGCACCTGCCGTTCAAGAGCGCCGGTGGCCAGGACCGCCTTGTCGTTGAGGAGCGAGAACGTGTTCTGGACGTTCGCGGTCACGGCGAGGCCGAGCACGAGAAGCATGGACACGGTCAGCAGCGCCCCGAAGGCAGCGCCCACCAGAACCGTCATCGAGATCCCCCGCACGCGGGAGCGCCCATATTTTCTCAAACGCTTGATCATTCGGCGCGTCGATTCCTGCCCGTGCAGTCTTGAAAATCAGACGCACCTTACACCGGAAAGACGCGCGGCGGCGACCCCGGACGTCACGCCAGCGCAAGGGTCGAAGGCGCGCATGCTCTCTCTGTACTCGCGGGCGACGGGCAGGTAAGACGGCAGATGAAACAGGAGCACCGGCGTGATCGACTACGAAGCGGAATACAACAACAGGGCGCTTGTCCCGGAGCATCCGGCGCTGATCGAGGGCTGGAAGCGGGATGCGGCCGCCTACAGGGCCGAGGCGCACTGCGATCTGGCGATCCCCTACGAGCTGTCGGAACGCACGACCTACGATCTTTTCCTGCCCGAAGACGGCATGCCCCGCGGCGGCGCCATCGCCCTCTTCCTGCATGGCGGCTACTGGCAGGCGCTTGATCGCACCTTCTTCTCCCATATGGCCCGCGGGATCGTGGCGCATGGCATTCCCTGCGCGGTGGCGAATTACACCCTGTGCCCGCAGGTGCGCGTCGGAGACATCGTCGAGGAAATCCGCCATCTGGCCGGCCACATCTGGGAGCGTTATCGCAAACCGATTGTCGCCTTCGGTCATTCCGCGGGCGGGCACCTGACGGCCTCCCTGCTCGCCACCGACTGGGCGCAACGCGGCCTGCCGCTGCGCCTGGTGCCGGCGGGCCTGTCGATTTCCGGGGTCTTCGACCTGCAGCCGCTGATCGACACCTCGCTCAACGCGAACCTGCGCCTTGACCGCAAGGAAGCCATCGACGTCTCGCCGCTTGCCATGGTGGCGCCGTCCGGCACCCATCTCACCGCGGCTGTCGGCGGCGGCGAATCCAGCGAGTTCATCCGCCAGTCCCGCATCATCGCCGACATCTGGGGACGCGGCGGCGTCGACACGCGCCTCGATATTCGCGGGACCGACAACCATTTCACCGTGATCGCCCCTCTGGCCGATCCGCACAGCGATCTGACGCAGACCCTCGCCGCCATGACCAAAGCGGTCTGCTGAGCAGCCGAGAAGCGACGCGGCAGACCCGCGAAACCACGATTGCCGCATGCCTCCCGACGATGCCCGGCACCGGCCGGACACAAGCGCCCGAGGATGCGAGCCGCAAGAAGGAGCCATTGATGCGCACGGAGACCCCTGCCCCGGTCCGCCTCGAGGACTATCGCCCGCCGAGCTTCCGGATCGACACCGTCGACCTCGATATCCGGCTGGCTCCGCGCGCCACAAGGGTCGCCGCGCGCCTGACGATCCGCCGCGCGGCCGATGCGCCGGCGGACGCGCCGCTCGTCCTCGACGGCGACGAACTGACCCTCGTTTCGCTGGCGCTCGACGGCCAGGTGCTGGCCGCCGACCGCTACCGCGCGACCCCGTCGCGGCTTGAGATCGACAAGCTGCCCGACGGCCCGTTCCGGCTCGATATCGAAACGCGGCTGGATCCGGACGCAAACACCAAGCTGATGGGGCTTTACCGCTCGAACGGCACCTATTGCACGCAATGCGAGGCGGAAGGATTTCGCCGCATCACCTATTTCCTCGACCGGCCGGACTGCCTCGCCGTCTACACCACCCGCATCGAGGCCCGGGCCAGCGAGGCGCCGCTCCTGCTTGGAAACGGCAATCCGGTCGAACAGGGCGAGGTGCCGGGAACGGACCGGCACTATGCGGTCTGGCACGATCCGCATCCCAAGCCGAGCTATCTCTTCGCGCTTGTCGCCGGCGACCTCGCCTGCGTCAGCGACCGTTTCACCACCGCCGAAGGCCGGGACGTCGCGCTCAACATCTATGTGGAGCATGGCAACGAGAACCATTGCGGATGGGCAATGGACAGTCTCAAGCGGTCGATGCGCTGGGACGAGGAGACCTTCGGGCGGTGCTACGACCTCGACGTCTTCAACATCGTCGCCGTCTCCGATTTCAACATGGGCGCGATGGAGAACAAGGGCCTCAACATCTTCAACGACAAATACGTGCTGGCCGACCCCGATACGGCAACCGATCAGGACTATGCCGGCATCGAGGCCGTGATCGCGCATGAGTATTTCCACAACTGGACGGGCAACCGCATCACCTGCCGCGACTGGTTCCAGCTGTGCCTGAAGGAAGGCCTCACGGTGTTCCGCGATCAGGAGTTTTCCGCCGACATGCGCTCGCGCGCGGTCAAGCGGATCTCCGACGTGCGCCTGCTGAAGTCGCACCAGTTCCCCGAGGATGCCGGTCCGCTGGCGCATCCGGTGCGCCCGCGCCTTTATCACGAGATCAACAACTTCTACACGGCCACCGTCTACGAGAAGGGCGCGGAGGTCGTGCGCATGCTCAAGACCGTGCTGGGTGCGGATGATTTCCGCAAGGGCATGGATCTGTTCTTCGAGCGCCACGACGGCGAGGCGACCACGATCGAGGCCTTTCTCGCCTGTTTCGCGGAGACGAGCGGCCGCGACCTCAACCAGTTCGCGCTGTGGTACGAGCAGGCCGGAACGCCGTCCTTGCGCATCGACAGCGACTATGACGCGAATGAACAGCGCCTGACGCTGACGGTGGCGCAACACACGCCGCCGACCCCGAAGCAGAGCGACAAGCCCGCGCTTCATATCCCGGTGCGGATCGGCCTCGTCGGACCGACCGGGACGGAGCTCTCGCAAGGGGCCGTTACCGGCGCGGAAACGACCGGCGACGTGGTGCATATCACCGCCCCGAAGCAGAGGGTCGTCTTCCACGACGTCGCGGAACGTCCCGTCCCCTCGCTGTTGCGCGGCTTTTCAGCCCCCGTCACCCTGAAGAGCGATCTGGGCGACACCGACCTCCTGTTCCTCGCCGCCAATGACACGGACGCCTTCAACCGCTGGGAGGCGTTGCAGACGGTCGTCTTCAAGACCCTGATCGCGCAGACTTTCGCCGGTCCGCGCCAGCAGCCGCTCGAGATCGACCCGCGCCTGACCGCCGCCATCGAGGCGACCATGACGGACGACACTCTCGAGCCCGCCTTCCGCGCCCTGTGCCTGCAGCTGCCGGGCGAGGCAGATATCGCCCGGGAAATCGGAAGCAATGTCGATCCGGAGGCGATCCACCTTGCCCGCTCGCAGATGCGCGCCGGGCTCGCCGCCGCACTCGCACCGTCCATCAAGCGGATCTACGACGGCATGAGGGAGACGGCGCCCTATGCGCCGGATGCAGCCGCCGCCGGTCGCCGTGCGCTGAAAAACGTCCTGCTCGAGTATCTGGGTCATGCCCACGGCGGCGAATATGACGCCCTCGTGCGCCAGCAGTTCGACGCGGCCGACAACATGACGGACCGGCTCGCCGCCCTCACCGTCCTCGTGCACGCGCGCCTGCCGGGGTATGAGGACGCGCTTTCCGCCTTCGCCGACCGCCACGCGCGCACGCCGCTTGCGATGGACAAGTGGTTCATGGTCCAGGCCACGGCGCCACGCGAGGAAACCTTGGCCGCGGTCAAGACGCTCACCGCGCATCCGGGCTTCTCGGCGGCAAACCCGAACCGCGTCCGCGCCCTGATCGGCGCCTTTGCCAGCGGGAACCAGAGCCAGTTCAACCGCGCCGACGGCGCGGGTTTCGACTTCATCGCCGACTTCGCGCTGGATCTCGACACGCGCAACCCGCAGGCCGCGGCCCGGCTTCTGTCCGCATTCCGCTCCTGGCGGGCACTCGAGCCCGGCCGCCGCGCCCGGGCGCGGGCGACCCTTGAGCGCATGGCGCAGGCAAGCGACCTGTCGCCCGACGTGCGCGATATCGTCGACCGCTGCTTGCAATAACGCCGGGCGGCCAAAAGGCCCGGAGACGGCGGACAAGAAGCCTCTGCCGTCTCCATCGCGCCGGCCAAGGCCAGACTCGCGATAGTTGTGTTTAAAGACCGACGCATTAACCTTCGATTAACTATATTTTTCTTGCCCAGCTCTGGACAAAATCAACGAATGCGATTCAAATAAAGTTGATTCGAACGCCTGTCGCGTTCTCGTTGCGGATACATCGAAACATCGGGAGCCATTACGATGGCGCGTGCCCTTGCAGGTTCAGCGTCCGCGCGTCGATTCGCGGAGCTGCTTCGGAAACAACGCGACGCCCAGTCGCTGACCGGACACATTCGCCTGCTGGCCCAACCGGCCTATCAGCGGCTCCTGACCGCAGAACCGTTCTTTCGCCGCGCCATTCCCGTTCTCTGCGTCGTTTTCATCGCCACGCTCGCCACCTATCGCGCCCTCACCCTGTCTTACGAGCATGAAGAGACCGACCAGCGGGCGCGCGACGACCTCACAATGATCGCAACGACCCTCGCCGCCCGCCTCGGCGCCGAGGAAGCCGACCTGCCGGAACAGGGGTTCCATACCGCACTGCAGGCGGCGCTTGCCGACAGCCTGCCGCCGCGCGCCACGAGCGACGCCCGCCGCATTCTGGTGGCCGACAAGGACGGCCGCATCGTCGCTACCGCGCCGCTTCGCTCGGACCTGGAAGGCCGCCCGCTGTCGGACCTTCTGGGCGTGGGCCAGCCGCTGACCGTGTTCGGCGCGCGTGCCGGTGTGCTGACGATCGCCGCCGACACGGATGACGAGGCCTATGCCACCGTGCACCATCTGGACGGACGTCTCGGCATGGTCGCGCTCATTCAGTCGAAGGACATGCTGTTCGCCGAATGGCGCGCCGGCGTCTCGGCCAATGTCACGCTTTTCGTCGGCACCGCCACGGTGATGCTGATCCTGATCTACGCCTTCTTCGCCCAGGCGACCCGCGCCGAGCAGGCGGACCAGATCTACGCGGCGACGCGCGCGCGCATCGACCTCGCGCTCAACCGCGGCCGCTGCGGCCTGTTCGACTGGGACCTGTCGCGCGGACGGATCTTCTGGTCGGCCTCGCTCTACGAAATGCTGGGCATGCCGCCGCGGGACGACATTCTCGGCTTCTCCGAGATCTCCGCCCTGACCCACCCCGACGACATCGACCTTTACGATCTCGCGGAATCGCTGCTGGAGACCGGGGAAACAACCGTCGACAAGCAGTTCCGCATGCGCCACGCCAACGGCGAATGGGTGTGGCTGCGCGCCCGCGCCCAGGTGCAGAGCGAACCGGGCATCTCCGAACCGCATCTGATCGGCATCTGCATCGACGTTACCGAACAGAAGCAGCTGGCCGAGCAGAGCCGGACCGCGGACCTGCGCCTGCGCGATGCCATCGAGACGATTTCCGAGGCCTTCGTCCTGTGGGACACGGAAAACCGGATGGTGATGTGCAACTCCAACTACCAGACGCTGCACAATCTGCCGAACTCCGCCATCAAGGCCGGAACGCCCTATGCCCAGGTGATGTCAAGCGCCCGACAGACGGTGGTCTCCGCCAGCCCGACGATCGGCAGCGACGGATCCGACCCCTCTTCGAGCTACGAGGCGCATCTCGCCGACGGGCGCTGGCTGCAGATCTCCGAGCGCCGCACCAAGGACGGCGGCTTCGTGTCGGTCGGCACCGACATCACCGCGCTCAAGCGGCACGAGGAAAAGCTGATGGAAAGCGAGCGCCGGCTGATGGCGACCGTCGCCGACCTGCGCCAGTCCCGCCAGAAGCTCGAGATCCAGGCCCAGCAGCTCGTCGAGCTTGCCGAGAAATATTCGGAAGAAAAGACCAAGGCCGAAGAGGCGAACCAGGCGAAGAGCGAGTTCCTCGCCAATATTTCCCATGAGCTGCGCACGCCGCTCAATGCGATCATCGGCTTTTCGGAAATCATGGACCAGGGCATGTTCGGCCCGCTCGGATCGGACAAATACCGCGAGTATTGCAGCGATATCCACGACAGCGGCCGTTACCTGCTGAACGTCATCAACGACATTCTCGACATGTCGAAGATCGAGGCCGGCCGGCTGGAGCTGAAATACGAGGAAATGGATTTCGGCGCCGTCGTCAGCGACGTCTCGCGGATCATCGCCTCGGCCGCCGACGAGAAGAACATCTCCGTCACCACCGAGACGGCCGACGATCTCCTGCTGAACGGCGACCGCCGGGCGATGAAGCAGGTTCTCCTGAACCTGCTGGCAAATGCCGTGAAGTTCACGCCCGACGGCGGGGCGGTCAGCCTTTCCGCCGCTCACTCGGGCAAGGGCGACACCGCGCAGATTGTTGTCGACATCCGCGACACGGGCATCGGCATCAAGCAGAGCGACATCGTGCGCCTCGCCAAGCCCTTCGTGCAGGTCGAGAACCAGTTCACCAAGACCCACAAGGGCTCGGGCCTCGGGCTGGCCATCGCCCAGTCGCTCATCAAGCTGCACGGCGGGTCGATGGCCATTCAGTCGACCGTTGGCAAGGGCACCTGCGTCACCGTGACCTTGCCGGTCCGTCGCCCGGCGACACCGCCGGTCGAGCTGCCAGCGGCCTGAATTCCAAAGGCGCGCGCGGCGGTTCAGTCGCCCGCCTTTTCCACCGGTCCGACGATCCGCGCGAAGGCTTGCCTGACCGCGTCCTGACAATCCTTCAACCGATGTTCCAGATGGCTGAAGTCCGGTGCCTCTCCGGCATGGACCAGAAGGTCGCGCACGCCCTTGGGCGCGGCGTCAGCCTTGAACGGCCCGTCGAGGGTCAGGCGCTGCACCTGGGTCAGGGCGTGATAGAGGCGGATGGCGGGCAACAGCACTTCGGCATCGCCGGCGGACAGAAAACCGGCGCGCGCCGCGTTTTCCAGCGCCGTCTCCGTGGTCTGGGACAGGATGGCGGGATCTGCCTCGGCATGCACAAGCTGCAGAAACTGCGCGATGAACTCGATATCGACCAGTCCGCCCGCTACCTGCTTCATGTCCCAGATGTCGGATGTGCCCTTCTCCGCCTCGATGCGCGCGCGCATGGACGCCACTTCCCGGGCCACCTTCGCCGCGTCGCGCGGCCGCGCCAGCGTCTCTCGGATCAACGCATGAATGCGGTCCGCGAAGGCGTCCGACGAGGTGGCGATAACCCGTGCCCGCGTCAACGCCATATGCTCCCAGGTCCAGGCTTCCTTGGCCTGATAGGCCTCGAAGGACGCAAGACGGGTGGCGAGCGGGCCGGCGTTGCCCGACGGGCGCAGCCGGAAGTCGACCTCGTAGAGAAGCCCTTCCGCCGTCGGTGCCGAGAGCGCCGACACCAGTCGCTGGGTCAGGCGGATGTAATACTGGCTGGCGGCAAGCGGGCGTGACCCGTCCGTCTGGGCGGTCTCGTCCGGGTGATCGTAGAGCAGGATCAGGTCGAGATCGGAGGAAGCCGTCATTTCCCGGCCTCCGAGCTTGCCCATGGCGAGAACCGCCCAGGACCCGCCGGGCAGCCGGCCGTGGTTTTCCGCCACATGAGCGATCACATACGGCAGCAAGCCCTCAATGATCGTCTCCGCCAGGCGTGCCAGCGCCTCGCCGACCTGGTGGGCGGTCAGCGTGTCCGACAGAAGCCGGAGGCCGATCAGGAACTGCTGCTCCTGCGCGAAGATGCGCGCACGGTCGAGCGCATCCTCATAGAAGCGCGCGAGGTCCAGCGTGCGGGCAAGGCCGGCCCGGAATTCCTCGGAGGTCGGCATCGCGCCGAAGAAGGCCGGATCGAGAACCGCATCCAGCACATGCACGCGCTTGGAGACGACCTCGGCAAGGCGGGGGGCCGAGCCCATCACGGTCGCCAGCAGGCGCAGCAGTTCCGGGTTCGACCTGAGCAACGAGAACAGCTGCACGCCGGCAGGCAGCTTGGACAGGAACCCGTCGAAGGAAAGCAGCGCCTGATCGGCGTTGTCGGTGCTTGCCAATGCCGCGATCAGGACAGGGTGCAGCTCGGTGAGCCGCTCGCGCGCCTTGGAGGAGCGCACGGCCGGATAGCGACCGAAGTGCCAGGCGCGAATGATCTTCGCCGCCTCCTTCGGCCGGGCGTAGCCGAGCCCGCTCAGCGTTTCCAATGTTTCAGGATCGTCGTCGTCGCCGGTGAAAACGAGGTTGCCGAGATCGGAGGCGAGCTCCGGCTCGTTCTCAAACAGCGCCGAATAGTGCCGCTGGACCGTCTTGAACCGGGTGCGCAGATCGTTTTCGAATGCCGTGAGGTCGGTGTAGCCCATCAGGCGCGACACCCGCGCGCGGGCGCTCTCGTCCGCCGGCAGGATATGGGTCTGCTCGTCGTTCACCATCTGGATACGGTGCTCGACGTTGCGCATATAGACATAGGCCTCGGCCAGTTCGTCCCGCGTGTCCGGCGTGATCCAGTCGAGATCCGCCAGCGTGCCGAGCGTGTCGAGCGTGCGCCGCCCGCGCAGTTCGGTGATCCGGCCGCCCGCGATCAGCTGCTGGGTCTGGGCGAAGAACTCGACCTCGCGGATGCCGCCGCGCCCGAGCTTCACGTTGTGGCCGGCGACCGCGATCTCGCCGTGCCCCTTGTGCACATGGATCTGGCGCTTGATGGAATGCACGTCGGCGATCGAGGCGTAATCGAGATACTTGCGCCAGATGAAGGGAACGATTTCCTTGAGAAAGGCGTCGCCGCAGGAAATGTCGCCGGCGCAGGCCCGCGCCTTGATCAGCGCGGCACGTTCCCAGTTCTGACCCAGGCTCTCATAGTAGACGAGCGCGCCGGGGATCGACATGGCAAGCGGCGTCGCGCCGGGATCGGGACGCAGCCGCAGGTCCGTGCGGAACACATATCCATCCGCCGTCCGGTCACCCATGATCTTGACCAGACGCTTGGTCAGGCGGACGAATTCCACCGGAGCTTCCGCCCCGCCCCCCATCGGCGCCAGATCCGGGTCGTAGAGCACGATCAGATCGATGTCGGAGGAGTAATTCAGCTCGAAGGCGCCATATTTGCCCATCGCCAGAATGACGAAACCGGAGCCCTCTTCCGGGCGCGTCGCATCCTTGGGAACGAAGCGGCCGCGGCGCTCCAGATCGCGCAGGCAGAAGCGGATCGCGGCGGTCAGCGCCGCATCGGCAAAGCGGCTGAGACCGCCGGTCACCGCATCGAGATCGATCGCCTGGCCGATGTCGGCGAGCGCGAGCGTCAGCGCCAGATCCTTTTTCAGATCGCGCAGCGCGCGCATCAGGCCCGCCTCGTCGTCCACGTCGAGCGCGCGCGCCTCCGCGATCAGGCGTTCGGCGCGCTGGCGCGGCGGCGTGGTCAGGATGGTCGCAAGGCGCTCGGGATCGGAACAGGCGAGATCGCGCAGATACGGCGCATTGGAGAGCGCCCCGGACAGGAAGGCGCGAGCCCTTCCCTGCAGGCCGGCATCGGCGATCGCCTCCAGTGCCGGCGCGAGATCGGCCAGAATGACCTCGCCGGCCTGTCGGTCGGCCGGGGCCGGTTCCACGGTCAGCGCCTCGATCAGCGACCGTTCGCCCGCCATTTGGTCGTCAGCCGCCTGTGCGTCCGCCTGCTCGCCCGTCACGCTCATCTCCCCCGTTTCCCCGTTTCCCGGATGCCCCGCCAGCCGGCAGCCTTAGTTCGGCACGCAATCCCGGATGTGCATCCGCCAACACCAGACGCCCGCCATGCAGCCGCGCGACCGCGGACACGAGGCTCAGGCCGAGCCCTGACCCCGGTGCATTGCGGCTTTCCTCCAGCCGCACGAAGCGGTGCAGCACGCGTTCCTTGTCGGCATCCTGGATCCCGGTTCCGAAATCGCGAACGGCAAGCACCACCGTGTCGCCGTCCCTGTATCCCTCAAGCGCGACCCTGACACCGGCGTCATCCGGGTTTTGAGCGTATTTCAACGCATTTTCAATGAGATTCACCAAAGCCTGCACCAGCAGCTCGCGGTTTCCGCAAAGCGTCATCCCCGTGCCGGCGTCCAGCTCGAGCCGGCCTCCCTGATCCTCAACCACCGGAGCATAGAGCTCGCCAACCTCGGCGACGAGAGTGCCCGCGTCAAAGGTTTCCTGGACGGCATCGGAGGACCCCGCCTCCACGCGCGCGATGCGCAAGAGCGCGTCGAAGGTGCGGATCAGCGTGTCGCAATCCTCGATCGTCGCCTCCAGCGCCGCGCGCGCCGGCGCATCCGCATCCTGCTGGCGCAGCGCCTCCTCGACCCGATTGCGCATGCGCGTCAGCGGGGTCTTCAGGTCGTGCGCAATGTTGTCGGAGACATCCTTGAGGCCCTGCATCAGCGCCTCGATGCGCTCCAGCATGGTGTTGAGGCCGATCGCCAGGCGGTCGAACTCGTCGCCGGTGCCCTCCACCGGCAACCGCTCCGACAGATCGCCCGACATGATCCGCCGGCCGGTCGCCGCCATGGCGTCGATGCGCTTGAGCACGCGCCGGCTGACGTAGATCCAGGTCACCAGACCGAGACCGGCAAGCACCAGCAGCCAGAAGCGCATCGCCTCGACCAGCAGCGAGCGGAAATACTGCTGTTCCTGGAGATCGCGCCCGACCAGAAGGCGAAAGCCGCCGGAAAGCTGGAACACCCGCACAAGCGCCTCGCGCTTGTCGCCGCCGCCGAGCGGCGTGTAGCTCACCCGCTGCAGCTCGCCGCTCTCGCCGGCCAGCACGCGCTCGTCCAGTCCCTCGACGTTGCCGACGAGCTGGTTGGCAGCAAAATCCGTGACGAGATAAAGGCTTGCGCCGGGCCGCCTGGAGCGCGCCTCGACGGAGGCGACCAGGCCGCGAATGCCGGCGATGCGGTAGCGGTCGGCTAGGCCGACGATCTCCGCATCCACCGTCTCGACGATCTGCTCGCGCAAGACCGTCGCCGTATTTTGCGACAGATAGACGATCACCGCGCCGGAGGCGAGCGAGAGCGCCGCCAGATAGATCAGCGCAAGCTTTATGGCCGTGGTGCGAAACAATTTAGCGAGCGGTGTCACGGATCGTGTACCCGGCGCCGCGCACCGTATGGAGAAGCGGGCGGTCGAAGTCCTTGTCGATCTTCGCGCGAAGCCGCGAGACGTGGACGTCGATCACATTGGTCTGCGGATCGAAGTGATACTCCCAGACATGTTCCAGCAGCATCGTGCGGGTCACCACCTGCCCGGCGTTCTGCATCAGATATTCCAGCAGCTTGAACTCGCGCGGCTGAAGCGGGATGTCGCGGCCCGAGCGGGTGACCGTGTGGGTGAGCCGGTCGAGCGTCAGGTCGCCCACGGTATAGCTGGTGTCGATGTCCTGCTGGCGCGGGCGCCGGCCAAGCGCCTCGACGCGGGCGAGAAGCTCGGAAAACGCATAGGGCTTCGGGAGATAATCGTCACCGCCGGCGCGCAATCCGGTGACCCGGTCGTCGACCTGGCCAAGGGCCGACAGCACGAGGACCGGTGTGTGATTGCCGTCCGCGCGCAGGCCGGAAATCATCGAGAGACCGTCGCGGCGCGGCAGCATGCGGTCGACCACCAGAACGTCATAGGGCGCGGAGGACGCCAGTTCGTAGCCGGTCTCGCCGTCGGCCGCGTGATCGACCACATGGCCGGCCTCGCGCAGGGCCTTGGCGAGATAGTTGGCGGCTTCGGTATCGTCCTCGACAATCAGGATTCGCATCGGCTTCTTCACATCGCGTTGCGCAGCGGTTGCTTGCATATCACCGTCGGGGAGCGCGGTCTAATCGCGCGCCCGCGACGCCAAAGCCCCGGACCGTATCACCGGTCCGGGGCTTCGTTGCGTTTCAGGCGCCGGGTGGCGCCGGCTTTCGCCCCTTGAGGACCCGCCCGCGTCAGCCGCGGGCGACCGGGACCGCCACGAAGCGCGTGGCGTTTTCGCTCTTCACCCGCATCAGGACGGCCTTGCGGCCTCCCTCGCTGGCGCCGAGCACGGCACTGGCCACATCGCCCGGAGCGTCGACCTGCTTGCCGGCGACCTCGAGGATCACGTCGCCGCGCTTCAGGCCCTTCTCCGCGGCCGCGCTGTCGTTCGCGAGATCGGTGATCACCACACCGCGCTCGCCCGCGCCGACCTTGCTGGCGGATGCCAGCTCCAGGCCGAGGCTGTCGACGAAGGCGGTTGCCTCGCCGGTCGGCTCGACCGCCGCGGTGACGCTGGCCTTTTCCTGCAGGCGACCGAGGGTCACATCGACGCTCTGCTTGCGGCCGTCGCGCCAGATGCCGAGCTCGACCACCGTCTCCGGCGGATAGCCGGCGATCTTGCGGGCCAGTTCACGCGGTCCGTCGATCGCTTCCCCGTCGACCGTCAGGATGGTGTCGCCGGACTCGATCCCGGCCTGCAGCGCAGGGCTGTCGGCCTGGGCCTCGGCAACGATCGCGCCCTTGGCTTCCTCGAGACCGAGGCTTTCGGCGATGTCGGCGGATACCGGCTGGATTTGCACGCCGAGCCAGCCGCGCACCACCGTTCCGTCATCCTTCAAGTCGGCGATGATGTTGGTCGCCGTCGACGCGGGAATGGCGAAGGCAATGCCGACATTGCCGCCCGACGGCGAGAAGATCGCCGCGTTCACGCCGATGACCTGCCCCTTGGTGTTGAAGGCGGGCCCGCCGGAGTTGCCGCGGTTCACCGGGGCATCGATCTGGATGAAGTCGTCATAGGGACCGGCGCCGATGTCACGGCCGCGGGCCGAGACGATGCCGGCCGTCACCGATCCGCCGAGACCGAAGGGATTGCCCACGGCAACCACCCATTCGCCGACCACCGGCGCCTCATCGGCGAATTCGACATAGGTGAACTCCGTGTCCGCATCGACCTTGAGCAACGCCAGGTCGGTGCGCTCGTCGGTGCCGATCAGCCGCGCCTCATACTCGCGCCCGTCGTCGCCGACCACGGTGAATTCGCTGCCGCCGGCCACGACATGCTCATTGGTGACGAGATAGCCGTCCTCGGAGATGAAGAAGCCCGAGCCCTGGCTTGAGGCACGGCGCTGCGGACGCGCGTCATCGCCGCCGGGCTTGCCGCCGAACTGGCGGAAGAAGCGCTGAAGCGGATGATCGCGGGGCAGATCCTCAAAGCCCGGAATGCCCTGCCCGCGCGAGGACATCATGCGCGGGGTCCGGTCGGAGGTGACGCGGACGCTGACGACGGCGGGCTTCACCGCCGCGACGACCGGCGCGAAGCTTTGCGGCGCGGCCGCCTCGACCCGCACCGGGTCAGCAAGGGCGAATTGTCCGGGAACAACGGTCTGCGCAGTCAGGCCGCCGGCAAGGCCGAGCGCCAGCGCACCAACGACAAGGCCCTTGCGCCCACCGCGCGGCAGACGGCGAATGGCTGCGGGAATTTTCTTGGTCGACATGTTTGGTCTCCACGTCTTGGTCAGGAACATCAAGCCGGGCCGGCCTGAGGGGAAGTGGCTGCCCGGGTGTCACCTGAAGATATGGACCATGTCGCCTTACAGCCGCCTGTCGAAGCGATTAAGCTTTGGTAATGTTGGCAGGCGTCCGCCGCCCGACGGAGCGAGAAGCGGCCGTGTCAGTCCCCGGCCGCATCCCCATCCCGCGTGACGATGGCCGCGCCGGCCTCAAGCGTTCGGTGAACGGGACATTTGTCGGCGATCTCCAGCAGGCGAGCACGGGTCTCCGCATCGATCTCGCCGGGAAGGTGCAGGATCCGTTCGAAGCGGTCGATCCGGCCACCGCGGGCCCGTGCCTCCTCGGCGCAGTCGGCACAATCCTTGGCGTGAACCTTGGTGTGGCGGACCGTCGTGCCGATCCGCTCCAGATCGATGCCCTTGTGCTCGGCATACATGCGCAGCGTCATGACGGTACAGGCACCGAGCGCGGCCGCGAGATAGTCGTAAGGCGACGGCCCGCTGTCGAGGCCGCCGACGTCTTCCGGTTCGTCGGCAAGCAAGCGATGCTGGCCGGCGCGCACGAGCGCCTGGAACTTGCCTTTTCCCGTCTCGGTAACCACAACCCCGTCCGCCGCGCTGTCGTCGGCCTGGCTTTCGGCTGGCGCAAGATAGCGGCTTGCCCAGGCGGCGATAACTTCCGCCGCATAGGCAGCATCGTCGGCGTTGCTCAACAGATGGTCGGCGGTATCGAGGGAGATGAAGCTCTTGGGATGTTTGGCGGCCACGAAGAGCGCCGTCGCGTTGTCGATGCCGACGATCTCGTCGCGCGGGGCATGCAGCACCAGAAGCGCCTTGCCGAGCCGTGCCACCCGGTCGCGCACCGCGTGCTGCGACAGGTCGTCGAGAAACTGCCGCTCGATGGTGAAGCTGCGCCCGGCAAGCGTAACGTTCGCCTGTCCGTCCTGCCGGATCGTCTCGAGGTCGGCATGGAAATTATGGACCACGTGATCGGCATCCGCCGGTGCGCCGATGGTGGCGACCGCCACAGTCTCTGGAATATCGGCAGCAACAGCAAGCACCGCCGCGCCGCCGAGCGAATGGCCGATCAAGAGGCTCGGCGCCTCGTAATTGGACCGAAGGAAGTCCGCAGCCTCCAGAAGATCGGCGAGATTGGAGGAAAAATTGGTGGAGGCGAAGTCGCCCCCCGAACCGCCAAGGCCGGTGAAATCGAAGCGAAGCACCCCGATGCCCGATGCCGTCAGCGCCTGCGCGATGCGGCGCGCCGCGACCACATCCTTGGAACAGGTGAAGCAATGCGCGAACAGCGCATAGGCCCGCACGGGGCCGTCCGGCAGATCGAGCCGGGCGGCAAGCTCGGCTCCCGCATGTCCGGCAAAGGTCAGTCGGATCGGCTTGGCAGTCATTCACGCATCCCCGGTTTTCTGGCGCGGCACAAGCGGCGCGGCAAAAAGACGCCGCCCCCTGTCATGTGGGACGGCGTCTTCGGATTGTCGAGCGGGAGGTTAGCGCGCCATCGCCCCGGCGCGCGGAGACATGCGCAAGACCCGCTCAGCGCCCGTCGGCCTGTTCGGCGAGAATACGGTCGAGTTTCGCCTGTTCTTCATCGCTGAGCGATGTGGTCCGCGTCGTCGCCAGCGTGCGCGTGCGCCGTCGCGCCGCGACCAGCAGGACGATGGCGCCCAACAGCAACCCCAGCGGCGCCACGGCCCACAGCAGGATCGTGTTCCAGGAGAAGCGGGGCTTAAGCAGGACGAACTCGCCGTAGCGCGCGACCAGATAGTCGATCACTTCCGCATTGGTGTCGCCGGCCACAAGCCGCTCGCGCACCAGCACGCGCAGGTCCTTGGCGAGCGGCGCATCGCTGTCGTCGATCGACTGGTTCTGGCACACCATGCAACGCAGGTTCGCAGACAGATCGCGGGCGCGCTGTTCCAGCACCGGATCGTCGAGGATCTCGTCGGGGGCAACGGCCCCCGCCGGCAAGGCCGTGAGGCCAATCGCCAGCCCGGCAAGGATCGCGAGAACGATGTTGCGCATTGTCACCGCTCCTATTCCGCCGGGACGGCGCGCATGCGCGCCGGGCGCGGGGCGCCAACCCTAAGGCGGCGGTCGAACAGCGACAACACGGCGCCGAAACCCATCACCAGGCAGCCGAGCCAGATCAGCGTCACGAAGGGCTTGTGATAGAGCCGGATATCGGCACCGCCGTCGGCGTGAACCTCGCCGATGGAGACATAGACCTGCGACAGGCCGAAGGTGACGATGCCGGCCTCCGTCGTCGGCATGCGCCGCGCGGTGTAGAGCCGCTTGGCCGGATCCGCTTCCGCGACTTTCTCGCCGCCCTTGAAGATATCGAAATGGCCGACGTCGTCGATGTAGTTCGGTCCGGTGCGACGCACCAGGCCGCCGAAGGCAAGCTCGTAATCGCCAATGGTCACGGTCTCGTTCGGACGGATCGTCAGGACCTTTTCTTCCTGGAAGGCTTCCGTGGCGACGATGCCGAGCATCACGACGCCCATGCCGATATGCCCGAAGGCCGCGCCCCAGGCGGAGCTCGGCAGGCCGAAGAGCCGCCGGAACCCCGTCGACATACCAACATCGGCGAACCGGGCGCGCGAGAGGATTTCCGCAACGGCTCCGGCGATCACCCAGACACCGGCACCGATGCCAAGGGCCGCCAGGATCTGCTGCGGCCCCTGAAACCACACCACCATCAGCGTTGCCAGCAGGGTCAAGCCGAAGGCGCCGTAAAGGCGCTGGGAGACGGCATAGATGTCGCCGCGCTTCCAGGCGAGCAACGGCCCGAAGGGCATTGCCAGCAGGAGCGGGATCATCAGCGGGCCGAAAGTGAGGTTGAAGAACGGCGGTCCGACGGAGATCTTCTCGCCGGTAACCGCCTCCAGGGCCAGCGGATAGAGCGTGCCGACGAAGACGGCCGCGGCCGCGACCGTCAAGAGCAGGTTGTTCAGCACCAGCGCGCCCTCGCGGCTGACCGGCGCGAACAGGCCGCCCTGCTTGAGAAGCGGCGCGCGCCAGGCGTAGAGCGCCAGCGATCCGCCGATGAAGACGACCAGGATGCCGAGGATGAAAGTGCCTCGGGCCGGGTCGGTGGCGAAGGCATGCACGCTGGTGAGCACACCCGAGCGCACCAGGAAAGTGCCGAGCAGCGACAGCGAGAACGTCAGGATCGCAAGCAGCACCGTCCAGACCTTCAGCGCGCCGCGCTTTTCCATGACGATGGCGGAATGCAGCAGCGCCGTGCCGGCAAGCCAGGGCATGAAGGAGGCATTCTCCACCGGATCCCAGAACCAGTAGCCGCCCCAGCCGAGCTCGTAATAGGCCCAATAGGAGCCCATGGCGATGCCGAGCGTCAGGAACAGCCATGCCAGCAGCGTCCATGGACGGACCCAGCGTGCCCAGGCCGCATCGACGCGCCCGAGGATCAGCGCCGCAATGGCGAAGGAGAAGGTGATCGAGAAGCCGACATAGCCGACGTAGAGCAGCGGCGGATGGATCGCCAGGCCGATATCCTGAAGGATCGGATTGAGGTCCTGCCCCTCCATCGGCGGCGGCGTCACGCGAATGAACGGGTTCGAGGTGACCAGCATGAACAGCAGGAAGGCAGCAGTCACCCAGCCCTGCACACCCAGCGTCGTCGCCCGCAGTTCAGGCGGAATGTTGCGGCCAAAGGCGGCGACCAGCGCACCGAAGAGCACGAGGATCAGCACCCACAGCAGAAGCGATCCCTCGTGATTGCCCCACACGCCGGTGATCTTGAAGAGGTCGGGCTTTGCCGAATGGGAGTTCTGCACCACGTTCAGAACCGAGAAGTCCGACGTGACATAGGCCATCATCAGCGCGACGAAGGAAATCCCGACCAGGATAAACATCATCGCCGACACGGGCGGTGCGACGGCCATCATCCGCTGGTCGTGGCGCAGCGCGCCCCAGATCGGAACCACCGACTGGACGAGGGACAGGACGAACGCGAGAATCAGTGCGAAATGTCCGACTTCAACAATCATTCCGGTCCATCCTTCCAGCTCTCGGATCACACGCGCCTGCGGTCGGCATCAAGTCTAGGGCTTCCGGCGGGCGGAAGGTCAACCTCTCCTTGCAGCATCGGCCGTACGGCAACGGTGGCGCAGGCCCCCGTCGAGGTCAATTCACGCGCCCGGCATCGCGCCTATTGCTCGCCCTGCCACACGCCCTTGCCCTTGAGCGCATCGGCGACTTCCTTGGGCATATAATTCTCGTCGTGCTTGGCCAGCACATTGTCGGCCCGGAAGATCCCGTCCGGGGTGAGCACCCCTTCGGTTACGACGCCCTGCCCCTCGCGAAACAGGTCGGGGAGCAAGCCGACATAGACAACGTCGACGGTCTCCACGGTGTCGGTGACGGAGAAGCGCACCTGCGCGTTCTCGCCGCGCTGCACGCTGCCTTCCGCGACAAGCCCGCCGAGGCGGATCCGCTGGCCATCCGGCAGCCCGCCGGCGACGATATCGCTCGGGCTCTGGAAGAACACGATCCGGTCGTTCAGGGCGAACAGGATCAGGCCGACGGCAACGGCAAGCACGCTGCCGGCCGCGGCGATCATCGTAAGGCGTCTTTGTTTGCGCGTCATGTCAGTCCCGGTGCGATCCCATCATCGAAGCCCCCACGCCCCGTTCGAAACATCATGATCCGACGCCAAGCTCGCGGGCGAGGGATTTCACCTGCGCCACGGCCGCGGGATCTCCTTTCAGCGCCTCTTCAGCGCGTGTCGCCGTGTCACGCAGGCGGTCGGCATCGCCGAGCACCGCGACGGCGCGCATCAAACGCAGCCATTCGTCGGTCGAACCGCCCTCCTCGGACAGGCGCGTGTCGAGCCGGTCGACCATCGAGCGGATCATCGCCGAGCGGTCCTCGGCGGTCATCTGCGCAGCGGCGGCAATGTCGTCCTGGTTCGGCCCCGGCGCGGCGGCGACTGCCGGTTCGGTCTCGACGCCGAGTTTCGCCAGTTCGACGCGAACCGCCTCGGCCCAGGCCTCCCCGCCCTCAGCCTCGTCGAGAAGCGCCTGCCATGCGGCGATCGCCTCGTCCTTGCGGTTTTCCTGGGTCAGGGCGAGGGCGAGAAAGAAGCGCGGCTTGATCGCGCCCGGGTCCAGCGCCACGGCGCGCTCGAAGGCCGCGCGGGCCTCAGCGCCGACGATGCCGTTGTTGGCGATCACCAGCGCCTCGCCGCGATCGGTCTCCCGGCGTTCGGTGGATCCAAGGATGCGGATCGCCGCGGCATAAGCCGCCGCCGCATCCTCCGCACGCCCGAGCCGCATGTAGGCCGGCGCGATCACGTCCCATCCGCGCCCGTCGGACGGCTCTTCGGCCAGCCGCTGCTCGACCCTGGCAACGAGATCCGGCAGCGAGCGGTTCTGCACCGGCTCCTGGAGACGGGCCTGGAGCGGCTGGTCGGGAACATCCGGCGAACCGATGACCGAATAGAGGCCGATGGTTCCAAGCGGCACTGCGACGAGCGCCAGCGCCTGCGCGACGCGAAGGCCGATGCGCGCGCGCGGACGCGAGCCCGCGTCCGCCGTCGGCGTGTCCGGCGCTTCTTCCCCTGCGCCACCGGCCGCGATCAGCCGGCGGGCGATTTCCGTGCGTGCCGCCTCCGCGGCCTCCTCGGAAATCAGGCCGCGATCGAGGTCGCGGTCGACCTCTCCGAGCTGGGCCTTGTAAACCTCGACGTCATAAGCGGCGGTTTCGCGCTGCTCCCGACCGGAACGCGACAAGGGAACCAGCACCGAAAGCGCCGCTGCAACCGCCAGAACGGAGAACACAATCCAAATCATCATGACGGGCATATAGACCGCGACTTGCGACGTTCCGCAAGCAAAACCGGACTGTGACAGGGCGTCGCGGGTGGGTGCGCCGGGTCAGCTCGCGGCGGATTGCTTCTTCGGTTCGGTCGCGAGCGCGGCCTTGCGGCTGCGGCGCAGCTGATCGGCATACTCCTTGCCGAAATAGCTTTCGCACAGGCCGATCGCCGCATCGACGGCCACCAGATGGGCCTTTCGCTCGGCGCCGGCCTTTTGCGAAAGCTCCGAGAGCAGCGCGCGGGTCTTGATTTCCAGCGACTGGTCGAGGGCCGTCCGGGTGCGGGCGGTGATCTCGTTCACCGCGAGGCTGTCGGCAGCGTCGCGCATCTTGTCGAGCAGCATCATGCCGCGATGCGCCTCCTCGATGGCCGCGGTGTCGGTTTTCGGCTCTCCCGCCTCGTCGAGCCGTGGAACAAGCAGCGCACGCCGGACACTGCCGGTCATGGCTTCCAGTTCCCGCGTGACCAGCGCGGAGACGGAGCGGCGGGTGACCGCCATCCGTTGCTGCCATGCGCCGGATTCGGCAAGATCGTAGTGGCGGTCGATGGTCTTCATCAGCCGGCAATAGGCGTTCAGCGCCTCCGCGAGATCGGCGTTCGAACACGCTCCGCAGGCAATCGCCGAGAAGCGCTCCGCTTCGGAGAACGCCATTTCGGCGAAGATCGCGTAGGGCGACGCGGCCATCTTCTTGATCGAGGTCGAGCCCGCAAGGCTGGCCGTCAGCGCCAGCAGCGTGTCGGCAACCTCGACGCGGCTCAGCACGACGGAGGCAATCAGCGGCGCCTGATCGCCATGCCGGTCCATCACCGCCTTGATCCGCAAGAGCGAGGGGCTTCCCGCCTTGAAGTCCCATTCCGTGAGGCGGACCGGCAGGCTTTCGCGAAGACCGTCGAGCCACGGCCGCCCGTTGAATGCTGCGAGAATATCGTGAAGATCGCGCAGTGCCCGTTCGCCGCCGACAAGCATCGCGATCTTCTGGTGAACCCTGTCGCTGGAGTGCGCTTCCGCCAGTGTCTCCGCGACCAGCGGCATCGCCTGCTGACGCAGGTCCTCCGCAAGCGTTTCAACGGTCTCCGGTTCGGTCTCCATGCGCATGGAAACCTCCTCGGCGGAGCCAAACGCATCAGGCGCAAGGTCGCGGGTCATCCAGGTCCAGATCAGCGGGAGACTGGAGCGGTTGATCCGGCCCGGCACCTTGCCGGAGAGACCCTCATTCGCCAGAAGGTCCTCGATCGGGCGATAGAACGCTCTTTGCAGCCGTCCGTCGCGCGGTTCGCTGTCGAGCACCAGCGTGTCCGTGCTGCGGACGGCATTCAGGCAGGCATCGAGAATCAGGTCGAGATGCGGGTCGTCCGAGCCCTGCGAGCGCGCGTGCTCGAGACTGCGCAACAACGTCCGGATCGCGCGCGGAGACAGCGCGTCCAGATAGGACTTGATCTTCAACGTCAGTTGATGCCGGTCAGGCATTGGGTCCGCTCGCAACACAGGCGTAAACACATCTCGGCGGAACCGTCGCAGAAAAGGATTAAACAAGTGTTGGCGCGGACTTCCGGCGGTTCGCGCGGGCAATATTCCGTTACGTCACCCGAAGGGGTGCGGCACGGGCGTCAGGTGATCGGCTGCCAGGTGCCGGCCTCGCCCCGGCAGGCCGCGCCACGCAGCGAGCTCTCGCGGTCGTCGATCAGGATGATATGCGTGTAATCGCGGCAAACGATGTTGTTCACCTGATAGTTCGGTCCGGTAACGACCCGGCCCCTGGCGCCACTGGTGCGGTTGCGCCATTCCACGGTCTCGCCCGTGCGATCGACGGCGAGCGCACCACGCAGCGCGGTGGCGGCGGCGCGCCGGTCCGCATCGGACATCGCCTGCCCGGTTTCGGTCTTGAGAAGATCCGCCAGAGCCCGGTCGGCTTCCGACTGGGGCACAGCGGACGCGCTGAACGCACTGCCGAACAGGCCGTCGCCGACGACAACCGGGCCGGTTGTGCCCGTACCCTGCGAACTGGCGCAACCGGCAGCCAGAGCAGCAAGGCCAACGGCCAGCACAAGCCTGAACGCGTTCATTCCAACTTCCCTATCCATACGGGGCGGCCCGCTCCGCCTCCGACCGCCATCGTCTGTGTTTCCATGTCCCGTTTCCATCCGTTCCAGCCACGGAAGCGACTGACCGGAACGCACCCCGATGATCTTCAGGATCGGGGAGAAATTACATGCATTTGTGGCCGAACTGCGTCTCGCAATCCGCCTGCGGGTCACGTCTGCGAGTTGCGCGGCGTAGCCGCATCCCCACCCTCCAGCATCGGCAGCACCAGCGTCGCGCACAGCCCGCCGGCATCCGACGGCGACAGGGTGAACTGTCCACCGTAAAGAGCCGCGAGATCGACGACAATGGACAGGCCGAGCCCGGTTCCCGGCACGGTTTCGTCCAGCCGTCGGCCGCGCTTCAGCGCTTCCGCCCGTTCTTCCGGCGAAAGCCCCGGACCGTCATCCGAGACGCGAATCGCAAGCCGTCCGGCCCCGGTCCCGTCGAGGCGTTGGAGGGAAACCTCGACCCGCGACCTTGCCCATTTGCAGGCGTTGTCGATCAGGTTTCCGGCCATTTCCTCAAGATCGTGTTCCTCGCCGCGAAAGCGAAGCCCCGTCTCCCCGGAGAGCGTTACATCGACGTCGCGCTCGCCGTGGATCTTCGCCATCACCTTCACCAGCCGGACAAGCACGGGGGATACCTCGGTGGACACGCCGATGACCCGGCGTTGTGCGGCCATGCGCGCGCGTTCCAGGTGATGATTGACCTGCGCCCGCATCACGGCCGCCTGTTCGCCGATCTTGCGCGCGTCGGGACTGTGACCGGCGCGGACCTCGTTGAGGATCACGCTCAGCGGCGTCTTCAGCGCATGCGCGAGATTGCCGACATGGGTGCGGGCGCGTTCGACCACTTCGCGGTTGGACCGCACCAGGGCGTTGAGCTCCTGCCCCAGCGGGCGAAGGTCAGGGGGAAGATCTTCCTCGACGGTTTCCGCGTCTCCGCGCCGCACGGCGGCAAGCGAGGCGCGAAGGGCCGCCATGGGGCGCAATCCGATCCGCACCTGAAGCACGATCGCGCCCACCAGCCCGATGCCGAGAACCAGAAGCGTCAGCGCCACCTGTCCGGCGAAGGTCGCCTCGCGCTCGCGCAACTCCTGCGTCTCGCCGGCGACGGCGATCCGGTAGGCCGCGGCCTCCGCGAAGATGATGCGCCTTTGAAGAACCCGCAATTCCGCGCCACGCGGACTGACAATGACAGAGCGCAACTCGCCGTCGACGGGGAGATCCGGCAACTCGAGCCGGTCGCCGAACAGGGAGAGGGAGGAAAACAGCACCTCGTCGCTGCGCGCGTCGAGCACGACCCAGTACCAGCCGGACGCAGGCAGGTCGAAGCGCGGTTCGCCGAGGTTGCCGGGTTCCGCCGGCGCGCCCGGCGTTCCGCCGGCCATCTCGCCGACAATGGCCTTCACATAGACGTCCAGCCGAGCATCGAAGGCGCGTTCGCTCGCCTCGCGATAGAGCGCGACCAGCACGAAGCCGGCGATAAAGATGGCGATTGCCGACCAGATGGCCGCGACCAGGATGAGCCGCGCGGCCAGCGAGCGGTTGCGCATCCAGCCGGACAGCCGGCCGGCGTTCCCCACCGCCTGTTCAGCCATCCGCCTCGCCGATCCGGTATCCAAGGCCACGCACGGTTTCGATCAGACCGGTGTCGAATTTCTTGCGCAGACGCCCGACAAAGACCTCGATTGTGTTGGAATCGCGGTCGAAATCCTGATCGTAGAGATGCTCGATCAGCTCCGTGCGCGACACGATGCGGCCCTTGTGATGCATCAGATAGGACAGCAGCCGGAATTCGTGGGAGGTGAGCTTCACGGTCGTGCCGTTTTCCGTGACCTTGCCGGCGCGCATGTCGAGACGCACCTCGCCGACGGCGATCTCGTTGCTCGCATGACCGGCGGCACGCCGCAAAAGCGCCCTCAGCCGCGCCACGACCTCCTCCATGTGGAAGGGCTTGGCAACATAGTCGTCCGCGCCGGCGTCGATGCCGGCCACCTTGTCCGACCAGCGATCGCGCGCGGTGAGAATCAGCACCGGCATCGTTCGTCCGTCGCGCCGCCAGCGCTCCAGGACGCTCAGGCCGTCGAGCACCGGCAGGCCGAGGTCGAGAACCACGGCGTCATAGGGTTCGGTGTCGCCCAGGAAATGGCCTTCCTCGCCGTCCTTCGCGCTGTCGACGACATATCCCGCCTCCTCCAGCGCCTCGCGGAGCTGACGGTTGAGGTCGTCGTCGTCTTCCACAACAAGCAGTCGCATCTTGGCGAAAAACCTCTTCCTCAAATTCCCGAAGTCAGCGCAGGACCCTGCCGCTCTGGGCATCGACCACGCGCGTGTCGACCCGCCCGCCGCTCAGCACCGAAAGCACATAGACAAGACGCCCGCCCTCGCGGCACAGGTCCGCCCGCACGATTTCCCCTCCCACGGCCCCCGCGACACGGCCGAGCGGCAGCGCCTGGCCGCTGGAGACGGCAGCCCGTGCCTGCGGCTGGCTGAGACATTGCGCCTGCGCGGTCACGGGCTGTGCAAGTGCCAGCATCGCGAAGAGGACAACGGCCGTCAGCGCCGGGCGGGTGGCTTTCAGAAGCCGGAAGGAAGGGTGTGTGTGCATGTAGGTTCCGTACCGGGTTTCGTGTGAATAGCACATGAATGACCCTTTCAAGAACCCGTAAGCCGACAGCGAATTCAGCCATCGCCGGCTCAGGCGTCCTTGCCTGCCCCTCGCCCGACCCGGGTTGCGCGCACAGCGCCCTGAAGGCCGTCGACAAGAAACAGCGACAGGAGGATCCCGCCCGCCCACTCATCGAGCGGCGACGGCAGGGCGGCAACATTCCAGGAGAAGGAAAAGATGCTGTCGGCGATCACCGCCGTCCACCACAGGCCGAGCGGCACCACGAACATCAGCCGCCCCAGGCGCGCGGCGGTGAAAAAGCTGCCCTGTTCCGCCAGCAGCACGGCGCGGGCATGGGACCGGGCCTCCATCTCGGAGCGGATCGCCGTTGCGGCGAGATCGGCCGAGAGACGCTCGCTTTCGCCACGCGCTGCGATCCGGCGGTCGAAATGGGCGAGCACCAGGCGCAGAATAGGTCCGGCGAGCCATTGCAGGAGCAGGGTCATCGGCGCCCCTCCCGCCAGGCCGGCGGACCGGAGGTGACATGGCGCAACACGATGTTGGCGACATTCACCCCGACCACCAGCCAAAGCGCGATGTGCGGCGGCAGATGCGCGCTCCAGTCGACGTCGGCGAGATAGCGCAGGATCTCCAGGAGGACGACGCTCAATGCCGCGCCAAGGTTGAGCAGCAGCGTTTTCCAGCCACGCATGAACGTTCCTTTCGGTCTTGATGGTCGGGGGAAACGGAGGCGTCAGCGCGAGGGTCCGCGCCAGCGTCGCCAGGCGGCGCGCACGGCGCCAAGGAGCGCAAGCCCCACTGCCAGCATCCAGGTGAGGCTGGAGGGGCGGATTGCCGGGGACGCGGGATGGCGGCTCCTGACCGTGGCCTGCAGGCGGCGGTCGGCCGCCGCACGGGTCTTCGGTCCGAAGATCCCGTCGACGGCAAGAGGCGGGCTGTCGCGCTGGAAGGCGCGTGTCGCCGCCATCGGATCGGCTTGCCGGTAGCCCAGCGCCCGCAGCATGCGCATCGCGCTCTCTTCGTCCATGAGCGCATCCGCCGGCCGCCGCGGCGCTTCAGCGCGGTCAAGGCCCGGGAACACCCCGGTGCGCAGCAGATGCGCCTCCTCCTTGTGCCGGCGCACCAGCCCCGGCAGCTTGCGGCCACGGGCGGTGTTGTAATTTGCGCTCAGGATCGCGGCGGCACGGGCCGGATCTCCTGCCGAGAGCGCGCGCGCCCAGCGCCAGGTCAGCGCCCGCGGGCCAAGGTTGTAGGCGACCGAACAGGCGGCATCGAAGTGATGCTGCGGCAAGGCACCGAACCGGGCGGTAACGGCCGCGCCATATTCCTCGTCCACCAGCCGCTTCAGGATCACATCCGCATCGGCGCGCGAGATCGCGTCGCCCATGCGCAGTGCCCGCCCGTGCCGGGTCCGCCACCAGGCGGCAAAGACCCGGCTGCGCATGGTGAAGCCGTATCCGATCGTGAGAACGCCGACCGGATCCCGGTAGGCGGTCGACACAAAGCCTTCATGCCCGGCGATGAACGCCAGACCCTTGTCGCTGATTTTCATGATTGTCTCCCGATGGCCGGGCCAGGATGCAGCCCTCACGTTCACACGATGAAGTCCGCGCGCGCCTCCAGTCCCGGACCGACGGCGTCGGAGATCTGGCGCACCCGCAATCTGACCAGGGATTGCGGAGCTCCGAAGACGGAGAGTTCCTCGGCGTTTGACAGGACGACGGACGGGGCCGCCACCTCCCGCGACCAGACCGTCAGGCCGGCGGCGTCGAGCAGCTCCGCCAGATAGGCCTCGCGCGCCTCACCGAGCGGGACATCGACCGTGTTCCAGGCATCGCCGCCGGTGCGCGTGCGCCGGATCCAGGAAAAGGCGATCCCGCTGCCGGCGACCCGCTCGGCCGCGAGATGCACCGGCGCAAGGGGCATCAACGCCCGCGCCCGCCAGACATGCGCCAGGTCCTTGCGCGCCGCGCTGTCGAGCGGCAGGCCCGCCGGCAATACGGCATAGGTGAAGGGCACGCCGATTTCGTCGAGCGAGGGCGGCAAATGCGCGACCGCTTCATCGAGCAGAACGCCGCGGGCACCGGCGGGAAGCGGACGGGCGGCGGCGCCTTCGGTGCCCAGAAGCCCGCGCAGCAGCATGCCGAGCCGGTAGCGGCGCGGGCCGATCAGTTCGGCGCGCTGAAACTGCAGCACCTCCACGTCCCCGTCGGCGCCGACGATGGCAAGCGGGTTGGCGCCGCCAAGCACCTGGTCCTGCGACACCTCGGACAAGGTGCCCGAGGAGATCTCGACATCGACCTCGCTCACCCGGTCCCAGCGCGCCACCGGCCCCGCCGAGAGAGGCGTCAGGGTTTCCACCAGAAGCGCGGGGGCGGTCAGTTGGGCATGATACACCGGCGCGCCCTCGCCGCGGACCCGGTAGACATCGACCGCCCCCGGCCAGGGCGCGGCGAAGGCGGCCATGCGCGGCGCGGCGTCCTGCGCGTCGCCCGGCAGTGTCGGCAGATCGAGGATCAGCACATCTGCCGCGCCGGTCGCGGCGATCACCGAGCGCGGGCGCGCCTCGCCGCCGAGGCTTCGGGCGCGCAATGCAACCGGGGCCCGGGCCGCGCGGGCGCTGACGCGGCGCGCAGCCCCCTCCTCCACCGCCTCGATAAGGTATTCGGCATCCCGCCCCCGTCCGGCGGAGGGATCGGCGGCAAGCGTCACGACATCGCCGGGTTCAAGCTCCAGCCGTCCGGGCGGCAGCGAGAATTCGACCTCCTCGCGTCCGCTCCAGCGCGCGAGCAACAGCTGATCGGCAAGCGCCGCCGCCAGGGCAGGGTCGAGGGCGCAGGCGAGATCGATCTGCTCGACCCGCGCGCTGTGCCCTTCCCGCCGCTTGGAGGAAATCACATAGCGGCGATGCCCGCGCGCCGCGTCGCGGGCGGCGATGCGGATTTCAGCCGGAAGGTCCGCATCCTGGGCACGCCGGACACTTGCCGCCGCCGCATCCCGCTCGACAGCCAGATCCGCATTGCCGAGACGGGCGACAGGCGGGCTCCAGCGCGGCAGCACGGCAATCTGCGGACCGCGATCCACAGCGACCGCGCCTGCGGCATCGAGAAGCGGCGACAGCACGTTCCTGAGCGCTTCCGGTCCCGGGATCGCGGTGCCATCCAGGGTGCCGGCAATCTCGCCAACGGCGAAAAGGCTTGCCGGAATGTCGAAGTCGGCGGCAAGCGCGCGCGCCAGGCCGGCAACGGACGCGCTGCCCAGGCGTCCGCTCAGCCAGTGTCCGGCGCGCCAGTTCACGCCGTCGGCCCAAATATCGGTCTGGCTGGGAAAGGCGGGAAACGGCCGCGCGTCCCAGGTCCACAGATAGAGATGGCCGGCATCGACCATCGGCGCGCCATAGACCGGCGACACCGGGTTGTCGCCCGCCGCAATCTCGGGGTGCGCGCCGGTCCACCAGCCGAGCACCGTTTCCAGTGCGCGCCGCTGGATGAGATCGTCGCGCCCGCCGCTGGAGAAGCGCGGCCAGGCGGCTTCCGACGACTTGGCGTCGAAGAACAGGTTCGGCTGGTTGGCGCCCTTGTCGATGGCCGGCACACCGAGTTCGGTGAACCAGATCGGCTTGGACCGCGGCACCCAGTCCGTCGCGATGCCCGTCTCCACGCCCGCCTCCCGCTCGATATGGGGGTTCGACCACCAGCCGGCGAGGTCCTTGGCGCGATAGACCCAGGGCTTGCCGTAGGCACCATCGGTGATCGGCGTGCGGGTGCCGGCCGCGCGCGCCGCATCGTCGGCATAGTACCAGTCGTGGTCCTCGCCGCCGGCAACGGCCGCCCGCAGCACCTCCCGGTCGTATGGGTTGACGTTGCCGTCCGGATCGCCGCCATCGCGGGCATCGGCTAGCGGGAAATAGGCGTTGATCCCGACCGCATCGATATTGGCATTCGCCCAAAGCAGATCGAGGGGAAAACGCAGATCCCCGCCGCCCGGCTGATGGGCGCCATATTCGCTCCAGTCCGCCGCATAAGTTACCTTTGCGCCCGGGAGCACGGTCTTGACGTCGGCGGCAAGCGCCTTGAGCACATCGACAAAGGGATAGACGCCCGGTCCCGCGCTCAGCCTTGTCAGGCCGCGCATTTCCGACCCGAGCAGAAAGGCGTCGACCCCGCCGGCCACGGCGGCGAGCCGTGCCTGATGCAGGATGAAGCGGCGGAACGACCATTCCGCCGGGCCGGCATAGCCAACCCCCTGCGCCTGCGGGAGAAAATGCGCGACCTGGGCCGTTCCGGCAAAGGCCGCGACCTCGCTTGCCGCCGCCGCTGTTCCCTCGGGCGAGCCGGCAAGGCCCGGCGCCAGCGACGCGGTGATCCTGCCGCGCCAGGGGTGGGCGGCCTGTTCGCTGCCGCCATAGGGGTCGGGCAGGCCGTTTCCCGCCGGAATGTCCATGAGGATGAAGGGATGCAGCGTGACCTGGAGCCCGCGGGCGTTGAGGTCCCGGATCGCGGCGATCACGCTCGAATCGGCCGGCGTTCCGCCATAGGCCGGCCGTCCCTCATGCAGGCTGACGGTCGCGGCCGTCCCGGCGGTTTCGCCGGAGACCGCCCACACCGCCCCCTGCACGCTCGAGCCCGCGGTTTCCACGCGTGGCCGGATCGAGCACGACCCGCAGCGCAGATCGTCGCCGAACCAGGAGACGACAAGCGCCACCCGCTCCAGATTGGGACAGACCGCCTGCAGTTCGTCGATGGAGGCGGACCAGTTGCTAGACGCATGAGCGATATGGCGATTGACCGTTTGGCTGACCCCGGGGCGCACGGTCCGGGTCACCGGCTCGGTCGCATAGACGAATTCGCCTGCCCCCGGGATCACCGTCATCGCCCGCACCATCGGCTCGAGCGGCTCGACCGAGCGGATGATCTCGAAGGTCAGTTGCGGCAGGCGGTCGCCATATTGATCCAGCGGCAGGCGCTCGAAAACGGCGTAGGCCACATTGCGATAGGCCGGAGACGGCCCCTGCAGCACGGCAATCAGCGGGTCCGGCTCCTGATCGGGCGTACCGTGATAGAAGCGGACGGTGACGCCCTCCATCTCCATCGGCTTTCCGTCAGCCCAGATCGCGCCGACATGGCTGACCGGCCCGGCCGCCAGCGCGACGGCGAAATTCGCGTAGTAGCGATAGCTGCGGGTGGTCGTGCGCGGACCGCCGCCACCGCCCTTGCCGCCGCTCGTTTCCTCGCGCACCTCCTCCTCGAAACGGGTTGCCCAGATGATCTGGCCGGCCAGACGCACCCGCCCGTAGACCATCGGCAGGCTCGCGCCCTCGACGGAGGATTGCACGGAAAGGTCCTCAAGCCTGCGGCCCTCAATCCTGCGGGTGGCGCCGAACAGGCTCTGATCGAGCGCATAGCCCGCGATCGCCCCTGCCGCCTGCCCGAGGAGCGCCCCCGCGCCGCCCAGCAGGGCGCCACCGATGGCCTTGCCTGCCGCCGCCAGTACTAGGGTTGCCATGGGTCCACCTCGGGAAAGAGAAAGGCTGCAATGATGCGCCGCCGCCAGGCGGGCACGAGCGGGCTTTCGGTCACGCAAAGCCCTTCATAGGCATGGATCATCTTTGCCGGGCCGCTGAGGATCGCGGCGTGTTTCACCAGCGCGGCGTCGCGCCAGCGAAACAGCAGCAGGTCGCCGGGTCCGGCCGCATCCGGCGGGACCGGACGCATGTGCCGGCCCGCCGCGGCGAGCAGCGTGTCCGCGCCACCCTCTTCCGCCCAACCGCGCGTATAGGGCGGCGGGCGTTCCGGCTCCGCCCCGTAGAGCGCGCGCCAGACCCCGCGCACCAGTCCCAGGCAATCGGCGCCCGCGCCTTTGCAACTTGCCTGGTGACGATAGGGCGTGCCGATCCAGCCCCGCGCCTCGCGCAGGATGCAATCGCGTGTGACCATGCTGGTATCTCCCCTGTGCCGATCCGCACCGCCGGTCAGTCGACCAGCGGGCCGCCGTCGTTTTCGGCAGCGCCCCGGCTTGGATAGGCAAGCGCGAAGTCCGCGCCGGGCATATGCGGGAAACCCTGGAAGTTCTCCGTGTTGAAAAATTTTCCGGTACAGGTGGCAAAGCGCTTGTCGCAGCCGGCGGTCAGGCGCACGGCCGAGCCGGGCGCCGGCAGCACGGCAAGCGGGGCCAGCAGCGCAAGCACCCGCACGGCGCCGTCAAGACGGTCGGCGACAATCTCCCCGGTCATGCCGGCATGCGGACCATCGACGATTTCCAGGCGCCCGCCGGCAAACCAGTCGGTCTCGGGTCCGCCGATGCCGGCCACATTGAGAGCCGCGCCATCGATGGCGGACTGCACCGTGCCCTCCGCGCGAAACCCGCCCGCATAGAGATCGACCCGGCAGCGCGCGTCACCCAGATCGGCATCGCAGATATGGGAGAAAACCCGCCCGCGCGGCTGGTCGAAGAGATGCGCGAGCCCGCGCAGCTCGGCGCGAAACGCCTTGCCGGAGCGGGTCACCTCGCCCACCTCGGCGCGGCGCATCAGCACGCGTGCCTCGGGGTCCTGCCAGTCCACCGCGAAAACCTCGACCGCCGCACCGTCCCACAGCCCGCCGGCAAGATCGCCGTCGGAAATCTCCGGCGACGACAGGATGCCGGCGACCTCAGCGCTTCCAGAGGCAAAGTCCGGCTCCAGTGTGGAGGCGGTCGTCTCGAATCCGAGATCGGGGCGGAACGTCGCGCCATCGAAGGCGATCTCGCGGTCATGGTCGGTGAAACCGAACACCTTGCCGTCGCGGCGGGTGATCCGCCAGCAGGTCGCGCGGGTGGTGGCGGCGCCGGCAAACCGGGCCGCCGTTTGCAGTGACAGTGTCTTCATCGGATCTCAGGCCTCCGCGTCCGGGTCGACTTCGACCAGCGGGATCGTGGGAACGCGCCCCGCCTCGACATGGGTCAGGCCGAGTTCCAGCCGGTCGGTGTCGAAGCGCACCGGCACGTCGAAGCGGAAGCCGGCCGTCACCTCGACCCCGGCGGACGGAGGCCCGGCCACAAGCGTCACGATGCCCGTCACCGGATCGCAGGTGAAATCCGTCGTCTCCACAAGTTCCACGCCATCAAGAGCGACGCGCACGCTGCCGGCGACCGGTTTGGCGATCGGCCGCTTGCGGGTGAAATCGCCGCCGCCATAGGTCTTGGCGAGCGCAAAGCTCGACGCGACCCCGTCAGCGGTGGCCAGAAGACAGTCGAGCGGGGTCACCGTGTCGCCGGTCGCGGCGGAGGTGTTGTCGAAGGGATCGCGAAACCGGAACCCGTAGAGGCGGCCGTGCATGCGCTCGAAGAAGGCCGCCACCGCCTGGAGATCGGCCAACGACCCCACGCCGGTGCCGGCATCATACCGCCGGCGCGACCCCGCCCAGCGCGCGTTGCGGGTTTCCGCGCCCGACGCCAGCGCCACGACCTCGGTGCGCCATTGCGGCCCGCCGGTCGCGCCGAAGGCTATCCCCAGCGGAAACCGTTCCTCCAAGAATGCAGGCATGTCTAAGCCTCCCGGACTTTGCTAAACCGCGATCGCCCTGTGCAAAAAATGTCGGACGTCCGAGCGGTTTGATCTTGCTCAAAGCGCAAGCGTCCCTCGTCGCGCATTGTTGGGCTCAACAACGGAGGTATCCCCTACATGAGTCACGTTCCCCACGAGCTGCACGAAGAGTTCCCGGACAAGGCCGATGCGCTGCATTCGCTGAAGCTTTCCAACGCGCACTTCGCAAAACTCGCGGATGAGTATCATGCGGTGAACCGCGAGATTCACCGCGTCGAGACGGACGTCGAGCCGGCGTCCGACGAGGCTCTCGAAAACCTCAAGAAGAAGCGCCTGCATCTGAAGGACGAAATCGCGGCCCTCCTGGCCGCTGCCTGAAACGCCGGCGCCTGAGCCCCTCCTCTTCAGGCCCGACGTCAAAGCCCGCGCCGTCCCCGTCCGACGGCGCGGGCTACCATTGTCTGGATCTGCGCTTCCGAACGCGCGAAGCTTTCCGCATCCCGCGTCTCCACATTGAAGATGATCGGCGGCATCGCCGCCGCGTTTCCGGCCCCGCTGACGCCCAGCCGTCCGTGCGCATCGCGCGCCAGCGGCAGGATCGCCTCCGCGCCCGCCTCTCCCATCAAGCCGACCGACGCACCGCCTCCCCCAGCATTGCCGAGCGGAAAATAGGTCGGCGACGCCACGACGCCGCCCTTGGCGAAGGGGAGAATCCCCGGTCCCGGCGACAGCACGCTCGACGCCAGACCCGTTGCGAGACTGCCAAGTCCCTGCGCCAGGCCTTTTTCCAGCTGACCGATGGCCGTCTTCAGGGCCATGTCGGAAAGCGACAGCGCGATGGAGCGAAACACCGCATCCAGCGCCTTGCCGTTCCTGACCGCCTGGGTGAGGCCAACTGTCAGCGCGGATGCGATCTGTCTTGAGGCCGTGTGGATGTCGTTCATGGTCCGCTTCAGGTCGTCCGCCTCCTTCGCCGGCAGATCCAGCGGGGCGTTCATGTCCTCGGTCATCGCAGGTCTCCATCGGGAAAGCGGCGCATCAGCGCCTCAAGACGGTCGCGCGACAGCAACGGGCCGCCGGCGGGCGGACGCCCGATCGCGGCAGCGACCTCGCGCGGGGTGGCCGCCCACATGGTCTTTGGCGACCAGCCCAGCGTGACCAGACAGACCCGAAAGACGTCGGCCCAGGGAAATGCCGCGGGCGGGGCATCACCCGCGGCCCTCAAGGGTTTGCGGGACGCAGCGCCTCCCCCTCACCGTCCTCGTCACCGCAGAAGGTGACCTGAAGCAGCCGGGCCGCCACACGGGTGAGCGCAGGCAGGCCGCCCTCGATCTCCATGGCGAGAACATCGGCGTCGTCGATGTCCTCCCCGGCGCCACGCAGGCCGGCGCCGATGATGCGGGCGAGATCGCTTGCCGAAAACCGCCCCTGCCCGAAGCGCTCCGCCAGGGCGGGGAGATCCGTCGCTGCGAAGGCGCTTTCCAGCTCGGCCAGCGCGCCCAGCGTGAGCACGAGCGTGCGGCGCCGGCCGCCGAGAACGGCGGCAACCTCGCCGCGGTGCAGGTTCGCCATGGCCTAGCTCCCCGCAAACGTCAGTTCGCCGGCGGATTCCAGCGCGATCTCGTAGGTGACCTCGCCGTCATGGGTGCCGGAATACTCCAGCCCGACGATCTGGAAGCGCCCGGTGATCGTCCCGAAATCGGGCACCACCACCTGCCAGTCGCGGATAATCCCGTCGAAGAACAGCCCGCGCACCGTTTCATCCGCGCTTGCATCGCGAAAGATGCCGGAGCCGGACAGACTTGCAGCCCGCGTTCCCGCACCTTGCAGCAATTCGCGCCAGCGGCCGGCACTGTCGGCATCGGTGATGTCGACGCTTGCCGCATTGAGCGCGATGCGCCTCGCACGCAGCCCCGCGACAGTGACGAATGTCCCGACACCATCGGTGTCGCATTTCAGCAAAAGGTCCTTGCCTGCCTGAGCGGCCATCGCATTCTCCCCTTTTCACATGACTTTGCTTTGGGTTGGCTCCCGCCCGAAGGCCCGAAGGGACGCTGCCCCTCAGGCCGCCGGCTCGGTGACGATCCGGACGCTCAGCCGCCCGCGCCATCCGCGTCCGTCGCGCTGGCGCTCGCTGCGCATCACCGGGTCGGAGACATGCACGAGGCGCTGCGCCCCGACGGCGGGGCCGAGTTCGGCCAGCACGTCGCGGACCGCGGACAGCACCGCGCTGACCTCGCCGCGCGCGGGCTTCCGCGAATAGGCCAGCACCTCGACGATGTGGCGCTCGCCCTCGCCCGGCGTTGCGGCAAGCAGGCGCGTTTCCACCGCGCCGAGATCGACGAAGGGAATGGCGGCGCCGCGGGGCGCGCCGTCGTGGACCCGATCCGCGCCGATCACTGCGGTCAGCGCCGCATCGGCGCGCAGCGCGGCAACGATCGCGCCGCGCAGATCTGCCTGGGCACTCATGCCGTTTCCTCCTCAAGCACGCATGTCACGAGGCCCGAGCGGCGGCGGGCATCGTCGACCGCCAGGACGCGAAACGCGCGCATGCCTTCGGCGAGCCGCCAGCCACCGGCGATGGCGGTTCCGCTGCGCAGCCGCGCCACATGGGTCGCGACCCCGCCGAGGCGCCCGCTCACCTGCCGTTCGGCAAGGCTTGCCGGCGCCAGCGCCACGAACACCAGCCCGACGTCGGTGAAGACCGTTTCCGCCTCCCCGTCCGCCGCCTCGATCCGGTCGGGCCGCGACAGCCGCATCGCCCGGTCGAGTTCGTCCGCCGCGCTCACAGCCTGAGCATCCGGTAGGGCGCAAGCAGCGCCGACCAGCCGGCCGGCACGCCTGCCGTCGCAAGATCGAAGCCGGCCGCCCGGCCGTCGAACCAGTGAGCGACCAGAACAAGGATCGCCTGCCGGAGCGGTTGCGGCACGGCATCGGCATCCGCACCATAACCGGCGGTGAATTCCACCTCGATGCCGTTGAAGCCGGAAATCGCGGCCGGGGCTGCGGCGGCCACCCGGAGCCGCGGCGGCTCCGCCTGTCCGTCCAGCCGGTGGTCGGCCGCGGCCAGCGGCATCGGCAGCCCGTCGCCGTCATAGACCGTGATGCTGTCGACGGACTGCACCGGACCGACGGGCAGGCGGATGATGCGCCCCGGCGGCCAGGCATCGAGATAGAGCCGCCAGCCCTGGGTGAGGAGCGCCCGGCGCGCGACGCGTTCCAGGTGCTGGCGCGCCGCCATAATCAGGCGCGAGATCAGCGGGTCCTCTTCGGTTCCGCTCACCCGGAGATGCGCGCGCGCCTCTTCCAGCGTCACCGGTTCGAGCGCCGGCGGGGTCGTCACAATCGCCGTCATGGCGGTCCTTTCCAACAGGATGGCAGTTGAAGGATGCACTTCCGGAAACCGGGAGCCCGCCCGTGCGGCGGGCTCCCGCACCCGGTCAGACAGAAAAGGTCAGGCGGAGAAGGTCAGGAGCTTGATCGCGTCGAAATCCTGCACCCCGCCGCCGACGCGCTTGGTCGTGTAGAACAGCACGTAGGGCTTGGCCGAATAGGGATCGCGCAGAATGCGCACGCCCGTGCGGTCGACCACCAGATAGCCACGGCGGAAGTCGCCGAAGGCGATGGCCGGCGCATCGGTCGCGATGTCGGGCATGTCCTCCGCCTCGGTGAGCGGAAAGGTCATCAAGGTGGCCGGCGCGCCCACGGTGGCCGGCGGCTGCCACAGATAGTTGCCGTCGGCGTCCTTCATCTTGCGCACCACGGCCTGGGTGCGCCGGTTCATCACGAAGCCGGCGTTCTGGCGGTAGCCGCTCTTCAGCGCATAGACGAGGTCGATCAGCGTGTCGCCGGGGTCGGTCACGGGAAAGGCGCCGGCCACGCCGGTGGTGAGCTGGCCGAGGTTGCCCCAGCTCCAGGACGCCTCCGCCACGCGCGGATAGTCGAGAAAGCCGCGCGGCTTGTTGACGCCGTCGCCGGTGACGAAGGCCGTGCCCTCCTGCTCGGCGAAGGCGAGTTCCACCTCCTCCGCGATCCAGGCATCGACGTCGACGGCCGCATCCTCCAGCAGCGACGGCGTCGCGGCCGGCATGGCGTAGAGCTCCATCGTCGGGAAGGAGAGCTCGGAGAGCGTCGGGGCGCCGGTCTGCGGACGGGCGGCGGTTTCCGCGACCCAGCCCGACTGCGGACCGGAGATCGAGAACGGCTTCTTGAAGACGCTGGACGACACCTGACGTGCACCTGCGATGGCGCGGATCGGCGAGACGCTCGCCATGCCGCGCAGGATTGCGGTCTCGGTCTCGTCCGGCACCAGATAGCCGCCGTCGGGGTCGGAGCCGACCGAGAGCGCCTTTTGCTCCAGCGCGCGCAAGCCGTCTTCGCGGCCCTTGCGCATGTAGGACACGAAGGCGCCCTTGTGTTCCGCGGCGAGACCGTCGGCGGGTTCGTCCGGGCCTGCGCCGCGCGGCGGCCGGGCGGATTTCAGCGCGATCGCGTCCAGCCGGCGCTGCTGGCGGTCGAGCTGCGCGTCGATGCGCGCGAGCTTGTCCTGCGTCAGGGGATCGACGGCCCCGCGCGTTTCGATCTCGGCGAGACGCTCCTCATTGGTCTCGCGGTAGGCATCGAAGGTGGCGCGCATGTCGTCGAGCTCAGCGCGATGTCCTCCCGCAGCAGTGGCATGGGTGACGGCCTTGGTCTCGGGGACGCCCGTCCCGGCTTGGGAAAATTCGGTAGGCATGGTCGAAGGATCTCCAGTTTCATGAATGCGACCGGCGCTTCGGCGGTCAGGAGCGAACCGCGCGCAAGGGCGACACGGCGGCGGTGCCGGGCACGTCGAGACGGGCGCCCGGATGCAGCGGGAAGGTGACGAGCGACACCTCCCAGAGATCGATGTCGAAGACCCGCCGCACCCCGGTCGTCGGGTCGCGCCGGGCGCTGCGGGTGCGAAAGCCGATGGACAGACCGTCGAGCGCGCCGCCGGCGAGAAGATGCGCCGCCTCCGCCCCGGCGGCTGTGCGGGTCAGCAGGCGTCCCTCGACGCGCAGGCCGCGCGCATCCTCGAACGCCCGGTCCCAGACGCCGATGGGCCTGGCCGGGTCGTGCTGCCAGAGAAAGCGGATGCCGCTGGCGCCCCGTTCCGACAGGCTGCGACGGAACGCACCGCGCACGACGAGATCGCGCGCATCGTCGGGCGTGGCGAAGAGGCTGGCATAGCCGCTGACCGCGACGCTCTCCCCTTCAAGGGGCGGACGGGCACTCACGCGGCGTGCGCGCCGGATCGGGCGCGCCGGCTCAAGAGCACCGCCAGGCGCGCGGCAAAATGGGTGAAGATCGCTCGGTGGGCGGGGTGCGGGGCATCGTTCGCGCGCATCAGCATGCGCACGCTCTCAAGAGGCTGAACTGTCATGGATCTCTCCATTGCGGCGCGGACGCGCCAGTTGGCTTTGGCCAGCGGCGTCAGGAATCGAAGTCGCTGAACAGGCGGTTGAGGCGGGCGATCGCCTCGACGAAATCGTCGAAGCGCTTGTTCGAACGGATCGTCTCGCGCAGGCTCCAGACCAGCAGGCTGGAGGCCGAACTGGCCCACAGGAGCAGGACCAGATGGGCAAGGTCGCCCTTGCCGGCGATGGTCTCGACAACGGGCTCCATCATGTCGGATCCGCTTCCGGCGCCGCCCCACGCTCCCTCGTCGCGGGCTCCCCACCCTGCGGCTCCGCGCCATAGCCGACGGCGATGCGCTTTTCCGCCCGGGTCAGGAAGCTTGCCTGTTCGAGCCGCGCCCACAGGCCGGCGCGTTCGCTGGACAGCGCCTCCACCTTGTCGAGATCGGGGGCGAGCCGCAGCGGCCGCGCCCGGTCGGGCGACAGCCAGCGCGCCAGCGCCTCGCCGACGCGCGACGACAGCGGCAGGACGGTCTGGCGCCAGAAGGCGCGGTTGGCCTCCTGATAGTTGGAGTAGGTGTTGTCGCCCGGAATGGCGAGCAGCATCGGCGGCACGCCGAAGGCGAGCGCGATCTCGCGCGCCGCCTGGTTCTTGGCGGCGATGAAATCCATGTCCCGCGGGGTCAGCCCCATCGGTTTCCAGTCGAGACCGCCTTCCAGCAGCAGCGGCCGTCCGGCATTGGAGGGACCCTGATAGCCGTCCTCCAGTTCCTTCTTGAGCCGGTCGAACTGTTCGTCGGACATGTTGGAAGCGTCCGGCCCGCCATAGACCAGCGCGCCGGAGGGCCGTGCGGCATTGTCGAGCAGCGCCTTGTTCCAGGCGCCCGCAGCATTGTGCAGGTCGAGGCTGACCTGCGCCGCCTCGATGGGGGCAAAGCCGTAGTGGTCGTTGAGCGGGTGGAACACCTTCAGGTGCAGCACCGAATGGCCGCCGTCGCGCGCATCGGCCGATAGCCGGACCGTGCGCCCGGCGACCGTATAGTCATAGGCCTCCGGCCAGCCGTCGCGTCCAAGCACCACCTTCACCCGGTCGGGACGCAGGGCGTGCAGCTCGCGCAAGGTGCCCTCCACCGAAACGCCCTCCACATAGGCGTTGCCGGCGACCAGCAGGTGGCCGTAGACCTCCTCCAGGAACGCGGTGCCCGACGCCATCTGGTTCGGTGCGGCAAGCAGGTCGAGCGCCGGATGGCGGTCGAGTTCGCGCTCGCCGTCGTAGAGCACGAAGGGCACGCTCGCGGCCGCCTCCGCGATCATGCGGACCGCACGATGGACCACCGGATTTCGGGCGTAGCCCTCGCGGGCGAGTGCGGCGTAGTCGCGCGGCGTCCACACCGGACGGCCTGCCCCGTGAAAGGCCAGCAACGGTCCGGCGCGCGAGGCCTTTCGCTCCTGCGGCGCGCGCAGAACCGATTCAAACATGGTTCGCAACCCCATGATCGCTTTTCCTTTTTTGCAATGTCTTGAGAAACCGATTCCGCGACTTGAAGTGCGCAGCCAGCGTCTTGAGAAAGGGATTCAGATGCTGCGCAGGCGCGGCGTCCCGCCGGCCTTCAGCGCCAGTTCGTGAAGCGCGTAAACGAGCGCGTCGAGCCGGTCCGGCGAGCGCCCGTTCGACAGTCCCTCGCGGGTGAAATCCGTCATCTCGTCTTCCAGATCGGGGAAGGCCCCGACATGGCGCACCCTTCCCTGCTCGTAGAGCATGGCCACCGGTTCGGCGCGCAGCCACTTGCCGCGCCGCGCGCGCACGGCTCTCACCGGAACACCCGGGTCGACGCCGGCGATCACCGCCGCGACCATCTCGCCGCCCTGGTTGACCTCGGCGACCAGACAGTCGGCCTCGAGATCGCGCCACAGCGCCACGGCGGCGGAGGCCCAGCGCGCAGGCGGCGCCGCCCCCAGGCTCCGGTCTGCGAGCACATGAACGATCCCGTCCGCATCGATCCCGGCGGCAACGATGCCGCAGGCATCCGAGGCAACGCCCGAGCTTGCCGGCGGATCGACCGCGACGACGATGCGCTCCAGCGCCGGCGCCCGGTCGGTCCGCAGCGCCTCCAGCGCGTCGCGGTTCCACATGGCGCCGTCTCGGCTTTCCACCATCTCGCCGTCGAGTTCCTGGCGCGCCAGACGGGTTCCGCCGTAGCGGGCCCGGATCGCGGCAACGAAGCCGGCGGCCAGATGGGCGGCGTTGCTTTCCGTCGGCGCGGTCACCGCCACCGTTGCGGGATCCGCCATAAGCCGCTTGAGCAACGGGATCGGGCGCGGCGTCGTGGTGACGAGCTGACGCGGACGCTCTCCCAGCCTCAGGGCGAATTGCAGCATGTCCCAGGTCTCCTGGACGTGACGCCACTTGGCGAGCTCGTCGCACCAGGCCAGATGAAACTGCGGCCCGCGCAGCGCGTCCGGGTCCTCGGAGGAAAACACCTGCGCCACCGCGCCATTCGGCCATTCCAGCCGGCGCCGGGAGGACTGCCAGCTCGGGCGCTCGCTCGCCGGATGGACCGAGAGCAGGCCGGAGATCCCCTCCACCATCACCTCGCGGGCGTCGCTCTGGGTCTCGCCGACGAGCGCGATGCGAAACCCGTCGGAATCGGGCCGCAGCGCGGCGGCACGCACACAGGCGCGCAGCCATTCCGCCCCGGCCCGCGTCTTTCCGGCGCCGCGCCCGCCCATCAACAGCCAGCACCGCCAGTCGCCGGCGGGCGCCAGCTGGTGCGCATGGGCCCACAGCCGCCAGTCATGGCGCAGGAAGGTCAGTTCCCGGTGGTCCAGCCGTGCCAGAAACGCCGGCAGCAGCCCCCCTTCGGCACAGCCGATCAAGGCGCTCCGCAAGCTCTCGCCTGAGTGCATCTTCATCTCCCCCCGTGGGATCGAGCGAGGCGACGCCGGAGCGGAGCTCGATCAGGACGTCGAGCGTCTTCGCCAGACTGCCCAGCGTTCTGGCGTTGCGCTCCAGCGTGCCGCCGTCGGCTCTTGCCTCCCCCTCGCCGGCCGCAGCGCGAAACTGCGTCTCGATTGCCGAAATCTGATGTTCGAAGGCCTTGGCCAGCCGCGCGACCATCCGGGCAAGGCCCGGCGTGTCGCCGGCCTCGATCAGGTCGCGGACGGAGGCGGCCCGAAGCCAGGCCTCGTCCCTTGCGTGGCGGGCGACGGTGGGAACGGTCACGTTCATCCGCCGGGCGATGGCATCGAATTCCAGGCCGTCGTTTTCATAAAGGCTGCGGGCGATGCGCCAGCCGTCCGCGCTCAGGTGAACCGGTCGCTTGCGGGCGCGCCGCCGGCGGGGCCTCGATGCGGCGCGCGGTGTCTCCTCGTCCATGCCGTCTCCTCGTGTTCTTGCAACAGACGTCGGGCAACGGCTATGGACCGCCCTTGCCTCATGCGCGCGCAGGCCCTAAAACCCATTCATCGGCAATTTGCGATGAAAGTGTTTCTTGGCCCGCTCCCGTTCGACCACATGCGCCGCTGAAAGCCCGGAAACGGCCGGCCCGCGCAGGCCCCGCGCCGCCGCCTGTTGCAGCGCCCCGGCGGATGTCGACCTTCCCGACGTGTTCAAGGCGCTCGGCCATCCGGCCCGTCTGGAAATCCTCCAGGCGCTTGCCGCCTGTGACACCGCCTGTTGCGGGGATCTGGTCAAGCGCCTGCCGCTGGCGCAATCCACCGTCTCGCAGCATCTCGCGGTGCTGCGCGCCGCCGGCCTCGTGGGCATGCGCGGCGACGGCCGTTGCTGCCGGTATCATCTCGAGCCGGGGGCGCTGACGCGCCTTACCGGCGATGTCGAACGCCTGTTCGCCAGCTTTCTGCGGCAGCCCGCGCCGGCGCCGCACCTTAATGACCGCATGGCGCCCGCGCGCCCGCGAAAGGACACCGAATGACAAGCCGCCGCTCCGGCGTACCCGCTTCCGCTCCGCGCATTTCGGCCGACGAGACCTCGACGCTGAAGACGCTCGGGCAATTGTGGCCCTACATCTGGCCCCACGACCGCCCGGACCTGAAGTCCCGCGTCGGCCTTGCCGTGATCGCCCTGGTCATCGCCAAGATCGTGACGGTGCTCTCGCCCTATTTCTACAAGTGGGCGACCGACGCACTGACCGGCGAGGGCAGCGCCGGCGCGGCCGCCTCCGGCAGCGAGGGCGGCCTTCCCGTCTGGATCGTGGCACCGGTGATGCTCGTCATCGCCTATAATGGCGCGCGCATTCTCTTCGTCGGCTTCAACCAGCTGCGCGATGCGCTGTTTGCCCGCGTCGGCCAGCACGCGGTGCGCCAGCTCGCCTATCGCACCTTCCGCCACCTGCACATGCTGTCGCTGCGCTTTCACCTGCAGCGCAAGACCGGCGGCCTGTCGCGCGTCATCGAGCGCGGCGTGAAGGGCATCGAGAACATCGTCCGCTTCACGATCCTGAACGGCATTCCCACCATCATGGAGTTCGCCATCATGGCGGGGGTGATCTGGTACCAGTTCGGCTTCGCCTATGTGGTCGTCGTCGCGGTGATGATCGTCGCCTACACCTGGTTCACGGTGCAGACCTCGAACTGGCGCATCGCCATCCGCCGCGACATGAACGCCAGCGACACCGACGCCAACTCCAAGGCAGTCGACAGCCTGCTGAATTTCGAGACGGTCAAATATTTCGGCAACGAGCAGTGGGAAGCCGACCGTTTCGACCGCTCGATGGAAGGCTACGAACGCGCCGCAACCCGGACCTGGACCTCCCTCGCCTGGCTCAACTTCGGCCAGGCCGTGATCCTCGGCGTCGGCACGGCGATCTGCATGGTGATGTCGGCGCGCGCCGTGATGGCGGGGACGCAGACCATCGGCGATTTCGTCATGATCAACGCGCTCCTGCTGCAATTGTCGATTCCGCTCAATTTCATCGGCTTTCTGTATCGCGAGATCCGCCAGGGCCTCACCGACCTTGAAGCGATGTTCGAGCTGCTTGGCGAGCCGGCCGAGATCAAGGACAAGCCGGGCGCGGTGCCGCTCAGCGTCGACGGCGGCACCATCCGCTTCGAGGACGTGCACTTCCACTATGACGCCGACCGGCCGATCCTGCAGGGCATCTCCTTCGAGGTGCCGGCCGGCAAGACGGTCGCCATCGTCGGACCGTCGGGGGCCGGCAAGTCGACGATCTCCCGGCTGCTCTTCCGCTTCTACGACATCACCGGCGGGCGCATCACCATCGACGGGCAGGACCTGCGCGACGTGACGCAGGCCTCGCTGCGCGGCGCGACCGGCATGGTTCCGCAGGACACGGTGCTCTTCAACGACACGGTCGCCTACAACATCCGCTACGGCCGCAACGACGCTACCGACGAAGAAGTGCGCGAGGCCGCGCGCATGGCGCAGATCGCCGACTTCATCGAGAGCCTGCCGCAGGGCTTCGCCACCGAGGTGGGCGAGCGCGGGCTGAAGCTGTCCGGCGGCGAGAAGCAGCGCGTTGCGATCGCCCGCACCATCCTCAAGGCGCCGCCGATCCTGATCCTCGACGAGGCGACGTCGGCGCTCGACACCCATACGGAGCGCGAGATCCAGGCGGCCCTCGATCAGGTCTCCAGGAACCGCACCACCGTCGTGATCGCCCACCGGCTGTCGACCGTGGTCAACGCGGAGGAGATCCTCGTCCTGGAAAAGGGCCGTATCGTCGAGCGCGGCCGCCATCCCGATCTGCTTGCCGCCAACGGGCTTTACGCCTCCATGTGGGCGCGCCAGCAGGAGGCGAGCGAGGCCGAGGAGCGGCTGCGCGCCGCGACCCTGGACGACCCCGGCTTCGTCGTTCGCGGTCCGCGCGCCGGCGAGGAAGAACCGGCGCAATAGACGCGCGCGACGTCGCGGATTGATTTTCGCGCCCGCTCCGGTGCACAAGAGGCGTTCGACCGGGCGCTGGTGTCCGGGAACGCAACCGGGCCGGGGCACTCTCCGGCGCGGCCCACAGTCACGGAACCGCCGATGTCGCTTACCGATACGATCACCAAGACGCTCGTCCCCATTCACCGCGAGGGCTGGCCGTTCGTCGCCATTGCCGGTGCGGCGACCGTTCTCGTCGGCTGGTTCGTCGACCCGCTGTTCTGGATCGGCCTGATCCTGACCGCCTGGGTCGCCTATTTCTTCCGCGATCCGCCCCGCGTCACGCCGATCGACGACGACGTCGTCGTCTCGCCCGCCGACGGCACCGTGTGCCAGATCGGCCAGGCCGTGCCGCCGCGCGAGCTCGAGCTCTCCGACGAGCCGATGATGCGCATCTGCATCTTCATGAATGTGTTCAACTGCCATGTGAACCGCGCGCCCATGGGCGGACGCATCACCCGCGTCGCCTATCGCGCCGGCTCCTTCCTCAACGCCGAATCCGACAAGGCGAGCGAGGACAACGAGCGCAACGGGCTCGTCATCGAAAGCGGCGAGACGCGCATCGGCGTCGTCCAGATCGCCGGCCTGGTGGCGCGGCGCATCGTCTGCTTCGTGCGCGAGGGCGAGAACCTCGGCGCCGGCGAGCGCTTCGGCCTGATCCGCTTCGGCTCGCGGCTCGACGTCTATCTGCCGCTCGACACGCGGGTTTCCGTTGCCGTCGGCCAGACCATGATCGCCGGCGAGACGGTGATCGCCGATCTTGCCTCCGAGACCCGCGACGCCGTGCTGGCGCGGGTCAGCTGAGCGAGGTGTCATGACCGCCCCTTTCGCCCCCTATGATCCCGGTCCGACCAGCCGCCGCCGCGGCCGCGCGCCGCGGTTCCGCCGGGTGCCGCTGCGCCTGATCCTGCCCAATCTCGTCACCCTGCTGGCGCTGTGTTCGGGGCTTACCGCCATTCGCATGGCGCTGGAGACCCGCTGGGATTTCGCCATCGGCGCCATCGTGCTGGCCGCCGTGCTCGACGCGCTCGACGGACGGGTGGCGCGACTGGTCAAGGGCACCTCGAAATTCGGCGCGGAGCTGGATTCGCTGGCCGACTTCGTCAATTTCGGCGTCGCGCCGGCGCTGATCCTCTATTCCTGGCTGCTCGACGAGGTGCGCTCCATCGGCTGGATCGCAGCCCTCGTCTTTTCGATTTCCGCGGCCCTCCGGCTGGCGCGCTTCAACGTCTCCATCGACGATCCGGACAAGCCCGCCTGGGCGGTCAATTTCTTCACCGGCGTGCCCGCCCCCGCGGGCGCGCTCGCCGTGCTCTTTCCGGTCTATCTGGAGTTTGTCGGCATCCTGCCGCACTGGCCGGCGCTTGCGCCGGTCGTCGCCGTCTATGTCGTGATCATCGCGCTGTTGATGGTGTCGCGGCTGCCGACCTTTTCCGGCAAGAAGCTCGGCTCGCGCATCCGCCGCGACCTCGTGCTGCCGCTCTTCGTCGCCGCCGTGCTCTTCGTCGCGCTTCTGGTCAGCTACCCGTTCGAGATGCTCGCCATCGGCGCCGCCGCCTATCTGGTGTCGATCCCGGTCGCCTGGCGCTGGCATCAAAAATACGCCTCCGGCCAGATCCCGGGTGCGGCAGCCGACGACACAAGCGCCAATGACGATGGAGACGAGGCCGACACCGACCTCGACCACCTCGGCGACCGCGACAAGGGCGACACCGGCTGAGCGGCCGACCGCCGTCCCTCGCCCCCGCCCCCGCCCGTCACGCCCCACCCGAACAGTCGGGCGGCTCCGGAAGCGGGCTGCATCCAACAGCTTGAATCAAAAAGGCCGAACGCTGCGCCGGCTTCCCGCCGGCCGCACCAGTTCGACCATGCCTGAACCCTACCCGATCAGCGCTGCGCTGTCAAGGAATTTTTTCCTAATTATATACTTGACGTACCAAAGCGTATTTTGTACCTTGGGATCAAGGAGCTAATGCGATGTTCGATCTGACCAACGAGATTTACCAAGACGCCAACAAGGCCCGTGAGCATCTTGAGGCCATCCACTGGCCGCATGGTCCGAACTGCCCGCATTGCGGTAATGCCGATCCCAAGCGCATTACCAAGCTCAAGGGTAAGTCCACCCGCCCCGGCGTCTTCAAGTGCAACGAATGCCGAAAGCCTTTTTCCGTGACTGTCGGCACCGTCTTTGAGCGTTCCAAGATCCCGCTGAACAAGTGGGTTCTCGCCACCCACCTGATGGCCGCTTCCAAAAAGGGCATGTCCGCCCACCAGCTGCACCGCATGCTCGGCGTTACCTACAAAACCGCATGGTTCATGGCCCATCGCATTCGCGAAGCCATGCAGGAGACCAACAACGACGCTGGCCCCATGGGCGGCGAAGGCAAGACCATCGAAGCCGACGAGATGTATCACGGCAAGCGTGAGACGCCCCGTCAGTACGCCCGTGGCCGCAAGCCCAACCCGGTAAAGTCCGGCAAGGCCGGTGGCGCACAGAAGCGCGTGATCGTCGGTCTGGTCGAGCGTGGCGGCAAAGCCCGCATGTTCCATGTGAACAACGCCACGAAGGCGTCAGTTCGTGACGTGCTGGTCCGCAACGTGTCGCGCGATACGACGCTCTACACCGACGAGTCCCGCCTTTACACCGACACCGGCAAGGAATACGCGGACCACAGGACCGTGAAGCACTCCGCAAAGGAATATGCTCGTCGCGAAGGCGAGACCGTCGTGCACACCAACACGATTGAGAATGTGTTCTCCGTCTTCAAGCGCGGCATGGTCGGTGTCTACCAGCATTGCGGCGAAGCCCACCTTCACCGCTACCTTGCCGAATTCGATTTCCGCTACAATCGCCGCTCTGCCCTAAAGGTATCCGATGCAGAGCGCGCCGAAGATTGCCTTCGCATGGCCCGCGGCAAGCGTCTTACCTATCGGCGGATTGACGAAGCCGCGCACGCCTAAGCAGAAGGCACGACGTCTTATGAGGCGTCGAAAGAAGCAGCGTAAGGCTTGATTACCCCTCGATCACCTTAGCCCGGTGATTGGGCTCCATGACTTCATGGGACCCAACACCTTCAATTATCCTATTTCGGACGAAGGGAGCGAGCACTCCATGGTTCCGATTTGGATCGCCGAGCGCATTGTCGACTAGATCGTCCGGAATATCGTCTTGCAGCTTGGTTGTGTCTACAAACGACAAATGGCCCAAAAATAGAGCTTCGTGGCTTTCTATCGAAACCGCCATGTCACGCGCTTTTCGATACATCGGAGGTCTACTGTTGATAAACATGAACCAACGGTTTTCAGGGCATATGCAGATGCAAAACTTATCGTGCGGCTCCGGCAGGTGGTCGCAGTAAATACGGATTACCTCCCACTTCTGCATCGGTCTTCAGGCGCAAGCTGTGTGTTCGCGCAACTGCATTTTTGCAGTTTCTGGATCCTCCAGCCATTTTTCAAGCCAAAGTTCAATGTCCATCTCATTGGCGTTGCCCGGCTTATCCCAAGCAGCAACATACGCGGGATCATCGTGCGAGATTTTCTTCAACTCGCCAAACGACATACACGCGTACTTCTCAATGGACGCGTGCAAATATTCCTTGTCTGACCCTGAAAGGGCGGGGAAACCATCGTCGCTCTTGGAAGAAACGTGCTGCTTGTTAGCAGCGTGTGTTATCTCGATTCTTGAAGCAAGCACATCGAGTATTTCGTCGGGATATCCCGAATCCGGCTTAAGTAGGTCGCGAACGGCAGATGGAACAGGGCCGTGCTCCATAGCGACGTAGCGATCCCCGGTGATCGGTCGCCCATAGTCAAGCAGGTGCTCGCGATCAGCAAAAAACAATATCTTGCCAATGTAGTATTGGGTGATACCGGGCCGCTCCCGAGCGATGAAGTCAACCGCTTGGATCGCCTTTTCCCATTTGAGCCGAAATCGTGTCATGCATCCACCATTACCCGAAAATTGTGTGGAAATTACGAACTTCCCAGCAGGCGCCCTGTCGGCTTAATTCCAATTCAATCGCCGTCGCCTCTTTTCTGATTTTTTTCAGGCTTCTCATGCGACTTCGGCAGCGTCTTGAGCATCCGCCTTAGGATCTCGTCGCCATCCTTTTGATTCGGGTTGACGTCTGTCTGGTCGTCTTTCTTGTCAACACCCATCACGTTTCGCCCTTGCATATCCACACGCCGTCCGCGCAAACGCGGGTTCACTGTTGCTACCGACAGTAGACAGGGAACAGAATACTTGTGCTGACGCGACGGGAGCGGGCGATTCGGGGTTGCCGCCCCATAAATCACCCGCTCGCCATCTGGCCCGTTAGCTGGCGCTACCCGCTATGGGTGCCCTTGGAGCCGCCGTCGAGGCTCCATTGTAGTGGGGGCGGCTTGGTGCTGGGCACGGCTTCCGACCTGACGTCCAGTGGTTTCAATTCCCACCGCCTCCACCGTTCGCCACTCTACTCCGAGAGTGGAAATTTCCAAGTCTTGACTTTCCTAAACGACCGGCCTGTCACGCTTGGGAATCATGCCCTTTCCGATCTTGGTACGTCAAGTATATAATTAGGAATTTTTTCCTATGACCAATTCTCCCGAGCGCAGCGCCTGTCTTCGTGATCATCCAGATCACAGCTTCAATACCTAAATCATGCCTTTAATCACCCAACACAAGCTTTGAGACTCGTCTATTCAAAGAGCGAGACGGTCATTCAAATCTTGCTAGTTTGTAATATCGAAGGTGACGCGATTAAATTTCCCTTTGGCGAGATCTTTCCGCGAAATGACAAAAACAATGGAATAGCAATCCCCCCAAATCCATCTTGTGAGCGGGTTTGAAGGAAGTTCCAACAGCACTTCATTCGGCGTCGCAGGTCCGTAAGGGGTATAGATGTGACCTTCCGGAGAATGCGCCATCGCGGCTCGACTGCGATCGGCTTCCAGTATCCAAGTCTGCTCCATATGATGGCGGAGCGGAGATGGAAGCCTCTCGGGGTCCCGGGAATAGGCACTCAGGGCGCGCTGATAGAGCACACTTGCATAAAGTTCAAACCACCAGAGCGGGCCAGCGCCGCGATCAGGACGATCTCCGAGACGCCGAATTGAAATATCCAGGTCAGCAAACCCATCTTCATCATTTTTGCGGTATATTATCTGACTTATAGGCAATTCATGTATTTCTTCCAGCAAACAAAGATCTTCATCAGACCTCAGTCGCTCATCTCGCGCATACATTTGAGCTTTCACGACCTCGAACCGGCCAATGGACGCTGAGTTTAAATCGGCCAACCGCGCAAGTTCAGCCGCATCTTTCGCATGTAGCTTCTTGTCGGAAATAAATCGCTCGATCTGGCGCTGCTTCGCTTGCAAATACTCCTCGAGAGAAGAAACTAAAAGGTTGAGTGTCACCTCGTCAAAAGGATGAATTTCCGGGCGGGAGAGATCAGCGAAGTCAGCTTTGAAAAGAAGTGAGGGCCCGTACAACTCTTCTCGTGCATCTTCTTGAGAGACCACCCGCCCTTCGGATCTTTCGGTTATGTAAAACGGCCACTTGGGAGAAAGCGGATCTTCAATCTGCGCTTCGGGAGACCATCGACGGAACCATCCGGCGTCGCTTTGGCCGGGCCCGTCTCTTTCGGAGAGCGGCTCCATGACATGGAGAATATGCGGTCGATAGTCGATCGGATGCACGAAGAATGCAAGCCAGCCATGGCGGGGACCGACACCGCCCCAGAGTCGGCGCGGCAGCTTCGACAAGTCGATCTGACAAAGAAAACGCAGCGGCTCGTCATCGATATGCGGCCATTTGGTCTTTGCCGGCAGCTTGGGAGCGCCACCGAACCAACCGGCAGTTTCCTCCGTCGTTCCCGACATGGCCGACATCAAAACGACACAAGGTCCGCCCTGTTCTCGCGCCTCGCGCTGTCGCTCCAAAGCCTCGATTTCATTTTCCAGTATTCCGAGAAGCATCTGGGAGTCCGATGATGAGGACTTCGCTTTTGCTTTGAACGTCGACAGAAAATTCAATAGCTGCCCAATCAATGTTTACCCCTATTCAATCATGGATAATCCATGCGCCGGGAGGAGGACCTGCGTTGGCTTTCCCCTAGACGGCGGCGTCGAGATCCGCACATTCAATTAAAACGAGAAAAAAATGTATCAAAAATTGCAAATCCGGAGTTAACGATGCGACGTTTCCCTTAAACCCTGGTCATACGAAAACGGCACACCGACAAGCCTCCCGCTTTGGGATCGCGCGCACCCGACTCGCCCCCCTCACCCCTCCTCCGGTCCCTCCCCCGGCCAGTCGACGACGAAATTCTCGTAGTCTTCCAGCTCGATGCCGTCTTCGGGAAAGGTGCGGCCGCGCACGGAGATGCCGGCGGCGTGGACGGTTTCGGGGTCGCCCGAGACGAGCGGGTGCCACCAGTAGAGATCGTGCCCCTCGGAGATCAGCCGGTAGCCGCAGGTGGGCGGCAGCCAGGTGAGCTGCGGCACGGTTTCAGGCGTCAGCGGCAGGCAGTCCGGCACTTTTTCAAGACGATTGTGATAGTCACCGCAGCGACAGGAGTGCTGGTCGAGCAGCGTGCAGGAGAGCGAGGTCCACACCACCTCGCCGGTGTCCCAGTCCTCCAGCTTGTTGAGGCAGCAGCGGCCGCAGCCGTCGCACAGGGATTCCCATTCCGTAGCGGTCATCTCGGCGAGCGACTTGGCGCGCCAGAACGGCACGGTCTCGCTCGGCGCCTCGGCTGGAGGCGCCGCGCCGTCGACGCGGGCCGGACCGCCGCCATCTGCCGCAACGTCAGCGGGGCGCACGTCTGTAGCCCCGGCATCGGGTGTCTTTGCGCCGGTATCGCGCGCGCTCATTGGCTGTCCTTCCCTCACCTTTCTTGAAACGCCGGCCGGATCGGGAGTACAACTGGGCGCGCGGGGCACGCGCATGCGGCGGCGTCAAACCCGACCGCCATAGCAGAACGGACGGACAAGGTGAACAAGGGATCAGCTCCCCCCGACGGCACGGAGCCGGATACGCCGAAGGCTCAGGGAGGGGCACGGCCGAAGGGCGGGCGCCTCAAGGCCGGCCTTCTCTCCGCCGATGCCTGGGTCGACACCGCACTGTGGCGGCTCGGATCGGGCCTGCGCGGCGCGATCGAGGGCTATTCCGCCTGGCTGCGCCGCTTCCGGGTGCGTGGACCCGCGCGCGTGGCGGCCGAGCTTGCCTCAGACGGGGTGACCTTCGGCGTTCTCGGCCTCGTGGTCATGCTGGCGCTGGCCCAGGACGCGATCGACAAGACCGCGCGGGCCGACTGGCGCACGACGGAGGATTTTTCCGTCACCTTCCTCGACCGCTTCGGCAACGAGATCGGCCATCGCGGCATCCTGCTGAATGACACCGTGCCGCTTGAGGAAATTCCCGACCATATGATCAAGGCGGCGCTCGCCACCGAGGACCGGCGCTTCTTCCACCATTTCGGCATCGACGTGGTCGGCACCTTCCGCGCGATGATGGAGAACGTGCGCGCGCGCACCGTCGTCCAGGGCGGCTCGTCGCTGACCCAGCAGCTGGCCAAGAACCTGTTTCTCTCCAACGAGCGCACGCTGGAGCGCAAGATCAACGAGGCCTTCCTGGCGCTGTGGCTGGAGATGAACCTCTCCAAGCGCGAGATCCTCAAGCTCTATCTCGACCGCGCCTATATGGGCGGCGGCACCTTCGGCGTCGCGGCGGCGTCGGAGTTCTATTTCGCCAAGAACGTGCGCGAGCTGAGCCTTGCCGAGGCCGCGATGCTCGCCGGCCTGTTCAAGGCGCCGAGCAAATACGCCCCGCACATCAACCTGCCGGCGGCGCGCGCGCGCGCCAATGAGGTCCTGACCAACATGGTTCAGGCCGGCTTCATGACCGAGGGCCAGGTGATCGGCGCAAGGCGCAATCCGGCGGTCGCCGTCGACCGCAGCCGCGAGCGCTCGCCGGACCATTTCCTCGACTATGCCTATGACCGGCTCAAGGAGCTGGCGCGCGAATATCCGGCCCTCGCCAACGACCGCATTCTGACGGTGCGCACCTCGCTCGATCCCGGCCTGCAGCGCCAGGCGGAACGCGCGATCCTCGACACGCTGCGCCAGCACGGCAACCGCTACCGGGTGGAGGAAGGCGCCGTCACCGTCATCGTGCCGGAGACGGGTGCCGTGCGCGCCATGGTCGGCGGCAAGGATTATGGCGCCAGCCAGTTCAACCGCGCGGTCGACGCCCTGCGCCAGCCCGGCTCCTCCTTCAAGCCCTTCGTCTATATCACCGCCTTCATGAACGGCTATTCGCCGGCCTCCGTCGTGCCGGACGCGCCGATCAACATCGGCGGCTGGAGCCCGCGCAACTACGGCCGCAGCTACCGCGGCCCAGTCACGCTGAAACTTGCCCTCACCAAGTCGATCAACACCATCCCGGTGCGCCTGTCGCAGGCGCTCGGGCGCGACAAGATCGTGGAAAACGCCCATGCGATGGGCATCAACACCGAGCTGAAGATCACCCGCGCGCTGCCCCTCGGTGTTGCCGAGGTCACCGTGCTGGACATGAGCGCGGCCTATGGGTCGTTTGCCAGCGGCGGGCTCAAGGTGGTGCCGACGCCGATCCTTGAGGTGAAGAATTCCGCCGGCGAGACCGTCTATGAGCTCAGCCGGCACCGCCGCCCGCCCGAGCGCCTGTTTCCGCCGGAAAAAGCCGCGGAAATGAACGACGTGCTGGTCAATGTGGTGGAGGCGGGCACGGGCCGCCGCGCGCAGGTCCCCGGCGTCACCGCCGCCGGCAAGACCGGTACGACCCAGGCCTATCGCGACGCGTGGTTCGTCGGCTACACCGGCAATTACGCGGCGGCCGTCTGGTTCGGAAACGACGATTTCAGCCCCACCGCGCGCATGACCGGCGGCAGCCTTCCCGCCATGGCCTGGCAATCGATCATGGAATACGCCCACAAGGGCATCGAGCTGAAGCCGATGCCGGGCGTCGACCGTCCGCCGCAGCCGGCCGAGGCGCTGGTCGCCGATGGCGGCGCAGGCTCCGCCGCCGGCCGTCCGCGCCTGTTGCGCGAACAGTCGATCGCCGTGCTTGAAGAAATCGGCGCGCGGCTCGATGCCATCGGCAAGCGCGCGGATCTGCCGGGCGGCGCGCCGGCCGCGACGCAAGACGGCGTGGAGTCCATCACTCAGTGACCCTGACGTTCGACAGAAACCCCGAGACCGACGGGCTGGCCCCCGACCGCGTGCCCGCGATCCTGCGCCGCGGGCGCATGCCGGGCTGGCCGAAACTCGCCGCCATCCTCGTCATCGGCCTCATCACGGGGCTGGGCAGCGCCTATCTCGCCGTCGACAACGCGCCCGCCTTCGACACGCTGGAGCTCGGCGTGTGGGAGGCCCGCCCCCTGCAGGGCACCGGCGAGGCCGACCCCTATTCTGCCGCCACCCATGCCCGCACCGGACGCGTGCCGCTCGCCTCCGGCGAGGGCCTGATCTTCCTGGCCCGCACCGACACGGCCGGCGCAAGGCTGTCGCCGGCCTGCGACTACACGCTGGAGGGGCAGGCAGCGCCCGCGCGGCTGTGGACGCTGACGACGCTCGACGAAAACCTCCGGCTGACCGAAACGGATGCCGAACGCACCGGCCTGCACAGCCGCCAGATCCTGAGGCGTCCCGACGGCAGCTTCACCGTGCAGGTCGCGGCGCGGGCGCGGTCGGGCAACTGGCTTCCGGGCGGGCGCGACGCCAACGGTCTGGTGCTGGCGCTCAGGCTCTACGACACGCCGCTGACGACCGGCACGGGCGTTGCCAATGTGCCGATGCCCGAGATCACGCGGGGGGATTGCCGGTGAGCGCGGCGGACCGGGTTCTGAACAGGCTTCGCGGGATCGAGGCGCTGGACGTCGCACGCGCGGGCGCGGTCCTGCTGGCCGGGCTGTTGCTCGGCGGCATCATCCATGTCGTTGTGGTGATGAGCGTGCCGCATTTCGTGCCGGTCACGGCCTATGCACGGGTCGCGACCTTCGGGCCGGACGGTATGTTCAACCACCTGCCGGACACGCGCGCCGGGGCGGAGCCGCTGCCGATGCTCGATCCGATGATGCTGCATGCCGCCTGCCGGTTCGACCTCACCGACGGCCCGCTGAAGATCGTCGCCGCCCTGCCGCCGCCGTTCTGGTCGTTCGCGCTGTTCAATGCGCGCGGCGAGGCAATCTATTCGCTGAACGACCGCACCTCCGGCAACGACGGCATGCTCGACGTGCTGGTGATCACCACCGAGCAGTTGAGCGTGCTGCGCGAGGATCCGCCGCCCGGACTGGAGGACCTCATCGTGATCGAAACCACAGAGACCCTCGGCTATGCGTTGCTGCGCTCCTTCGACGGCGATCCGATGCGCCGGGACGTGAAGGAAGCCGCGCTCGCGCAAGCCACCTGCCGCACGCTCGACCAGGAATGACCCGTCCGACTGCCCGAATGCCGTTTCAAGACATTTCCTCAGACCGAAAGACCTTTGCATGACCCAAAGCGGCGCCTCCGAGACTGCCCCGCGCGACGCCCGCACGCTGGCGGCGACCCGCAAGGCCATCGGCGTGTTGCGCCCGCATATGGACGCGCATTTTTCCGTACGCCTGTGGGACGGCTCGGTCGAACCGCTCGGCGACAATGTGGTGCCGGGCCTGATGCTGGAGATCAACGAGCCCGGGGTGCTGCCGTCGCTCATCCGCCGGCCGTCGCTCGACCGGCTGATCCGCCACTATGCGCATGGGCACATCGATATCTCCGGCGGCACGATCATCGACATCGGACGGCCCTATGCGGTCGACAAGGCGGCGCGGCGGCGGCTGCGGAAAGTCGGCAAGCTGGCGCTTGCAAAGGCCGCCTGGCCGCTCTTGACGGCGCCGGCGATCTCGCCGGACGCGACCCGCGGCTTTTCCGGCGACGCGGACGGACGCGCGCGAAAAGGCACCAGCGACAACAAGCGCTTCATCGGCTTCCACTACGATGTCGGCAACGACTTCTATCAGCTCTTCCTCGATCCGGAGATGCAGTATTCCTGCGCCTGTTTTCCAGCCGAGGACGCGACGCTGGAGGAGGCCCAGCAGACCAAACTCGAGGTCACCTGCCGCAAGCTGCGGCTGACGCCCGGTGAGCGGCTTCTCGACATCGGCTGCGGCTGGGGCGGGCTGTTGTGCTACGCCGTGCGCCACCACGGCGTCATCGGTCACGGCGTCACGCTGTCGGAGGAGCAACTGGCCTTCGCCCGGGCCAAGGCGGAGGCGCTCGGCATCTCCGACCGGGTCACCTTCGAGCTGAAGGACTACCGCGACCTGACCGGGACCTTCGACAAGATCGTGTCGGTCGGCATGTATGAGCACATCGGCCTCGACAATATCCCGGCCTATTTCTCGACCGTGCAGCGGCTGCTCGCGCCGGGCGGCCTGTTCCTCAACCACGCGATCTCGCGCCGCGCCAAGAAGCGCCGCCACCGGCTGATCAAGCGGCCCGAGCAGCGCGCGCTGCAGAAATACATCTTCCCCGGCGGCGAACTGGATGACATCGGCCACACGGTCGCGGAGATGGAGCGCGCCGGTTTCGAGGTGCAGGACGTGGAAAACTGGCGCCAGCATTACGAACGCACGACGCAGGTTTGGTGCGAGCGGCTGACGGCGCGCCGCGCGGAGGCCGAAGCACTCGCGGGACCCGAACTCTACCGACTATGGGTCGCCTATCTCGGCGGCTGCGCGCTGACCTTTCATCGCGGCTCGGCGCGCATCTACCAGACGCTCTGCGGCAAGTCGGCCAAGGGCAGGCCGGCGATCCCGCTGACGCGGGCGGATCTTTATCGGTAGATTGGGAAACGAAACGAAGACACCGCGCGGCTATTTTACCGGCGCGGCGCGTTCCGTGCCCCAGTTGTCATAGATGCGCGAGCGCCGCTGCACCTCGGGCTGGCCGTAGCGGTTGGAGGTGTCGCAGCCCTTTTGCAGGCGCACGATCTCGGCCGCCAGACGCTTCCAGGCGACATTGGCATCCCAGACCTTGTCGCTCGACGGGGTCTCGATTTCCAGCGAGTCGATTGCCTGGCGATAGGCGGTCAGCCGGTGGCGCAGCGCCTGCACGGCCCAGTCGATGTAGCGGCGGTTTTCCCAGACGCGCGCCTGGGCGCCGGCAAGTTCCTCCTGGGTGGAGAGGTCCCGCCGCCCCAGCGCCCGCAACCGCTCCTGATCGGCGGCGTCCACCCGTGCCACCACCCGGCAGAACGGATCGATGAGGGCTGCATCGGCATTGGCGTCGGCGGCAACACGGTCGTAGCGCACCTGACTGGAGGAATAGCGATCGGAGCGCAGATAGGCGTAATAGCGGTCCGGGTCGGCCTGCCCACCGATTTCGGGAATGATGCGGGTGCGGATCAGTTCGGTGCGCGTGCCCTCGATCCAGTCCTTCGACGCGGGTGGGCGGATCAGCGTCCAGGCGCGGTCGCGCAACTCCCGCTCGTCGTCGGTGAGATTGAACTTGGACACCGGCTCGCCGCGCTCGGCCGCGAGTTCGTCACCGGCAAGCGGCATGATCTTGTCGTGCACGACGGAAGGCGCCGCGCGGCCGAAATCACCGGTCGGACGCTGGCAGGCGGCAAGCGCGAGACACACGGCGGCAAGCCCCGCAAAGCGCAGGAGTGCCCGGCGTCGCCCCGCCGAATTGCCGATACTGCCAGTCTTCACCCCGGGGGCCTTTCCCGTCGCGGAACCTGAAAGCATCGACGCGCGCACCCGAGGCCCGCCCCGACACATCCAAGGCCGTCTGCCTTCAGAGCGGGCGGCCAGGCTCCCGATCCGCGCCAAGTTGCGGACCATTCTCTCGTTTGCGCCCGATTCGGGCCGCAAGATCAAGCGTATCACGTTCCATGCGCACGCCTGGAAAGATCACGACCTCGGCTTGATGACCGGGTCGATACGATGCGCAACGACCGCCTGCGCGATCGAAACGACGGGATGAAGTGAAACTCAGCACGGTGCCCATTGCATCCTCCATGAGCCCAGCGGCGCGGCGGGAGGCCGGGCCTGGAACCCTGGCAGGTCACGCGAAACCATCTGCCGTCTTTGAAGTAGGCGCGAGTCACGGTTAACAAGTCGCTAACGGTTTTCTGTCAATTCTATGCAAGCGGGCCGTTCGTGCGCGATGGTCCGGCGTGTGTGTTGAGTCCGGGGCGCGTGTCTGTCCCGTGTAGAGTGACAAGTCCGCCCCGTGTCTAAAACCGACAAGCATCCGTCCAGTTCTCACCTGCCGCAGGGCTCCCGGCCGGCGGCCTACAAGCCGTTGGATGGCGTCGTGGATCTCTCTCTCGATACGCAAACCAAGCGCAAGGAACACCTGCTGCTCGCCGCGAGCGAACTCTATGTCGCAACGCCCTCGCATCCGCGCCAGGAGCAAAGGGTGTTTGAAGAGCTGTTTCGGCAATTGCTGCCCGAAACGCCCGCGGCCCACCGGCTGACCATCGCCCGGTTGCTGGCGCCTTATGGCGACACGCCGATCGATTGCCTCGCGCTCCTGACCTTCGACACCGACGCCAAGGTCGCCGCCGCGGCCCTTGCCACGCCGCTTTCCCTGCCCGAGGCGGGCCTGATCAACCGCGCCGCGCGCGGTCCCGAGATCGTGCGCCGGGCGATCGCGGCCCGGTCTCCGCTCTCGGCCCGCGTCGTCTTTGCGCTGTTCCGCCATGGCGAGGCCGAAACCCTTCGCGGCCTCCTGCAACGCGACGACATCGAGATCGGCGACGACCTGCTCGACGTGCTCGCCGCCCGCCCCGAGGTGCTGGCGCCGCTGGCTTCCAGCCTTGCCCGGCGCAAGGCCCTGCCGTCCGCCATGCTGTTCCGGCTGTTTCTCGATCTGGACACGACCGGGCGGATGGAGGCGATTGCGGCGGCGGAAACCCGCACGCTGTCGGAGCTCGCCCAGAAAGGCGATCCGCGCATTCTGTCGGCGCATTTCAAGCCGGCGGTCCTCAAGTCGCTGGTCGATGCTGCCCTGTCCGGCGGCGTGGCCGTCTTCGCCGCCCATCTCGCCTATACGCTCGACCTGCCCGGCGATGTCGCCGCCCGCATTGTCGATGATCTCGGCGGCGAGGCACTGGTCGTCTGCCTGCGCGCGCTCGGCACCAGCGACACGGAAAGCGGCCGCATCCTGGTGCGCCTGCTGGGTGCCCGCCTGCCCCTTGAAGAGCTGCGCGTGCTGATCCGGCTGCATGACACGATCACCCCGCGCGCCGCGATGATCCTTGCCCAGGGCTGGCGCAAGGCGCCGGCGGAGGAGACGCAGGCACCGGACAGACCCGCCGTGCACGCGCCGCTGCAGGAAGGCGTTGCCCATGCGGAGCGCCGCGCGGTCGGCGCGCCCGCGCAACCGGGCCGGGCCGGATCGCCGCTTCCCCAGCGCACGGTTCGTCGCGACGCCGGCTGAGACCCTCCCCGGACGCCCCCTGATTGAAAGCGGTGCCCCCGCTTTTGCTTCTCCCGGCGGACGGGACGTGCCAAGCTCCCTGCTATCGGCGATGTCATGCGATTTCACGATGCGGGGAGACAGGCGATGGCGGAACACCAGGGCGGATGCCTTTGCGGGGGCATTCGCTACGAAACGCGCGCGATGCCGACCCGCGTAACGGTCTGTCACTGCCGTTTCTGCCAGAAGGCCACAGGCTCGGCCTATATGGTGGAGCCGATCTTCAACCGCGACGATTTCGCCGTCCTGACCGGAGCGCCCGAAACCTTCGACCTGACATCGACGGGATCGGGAAAGACCGTGCACGTCCATTTCTGCGCGGAGTGCGGAACAAAACTCTGGCTCAGCTTCGAACGGTTTGCGGATGCCGTCGGCGTCTACGCCGGAACCTTCGACAATCCGTGCTGGTTCCCGATGGATCCCGCCAGTTCGAAGCACATCTTCCTCGGCGCGGCCCGCGGCGACACGGTCATCCCGCCCGGCGTGCCGACCTACGACGCGCACGCAACCACCCGCGACGGACACCCGCTGCCGGCAACGGTGTTCGAGACCTGCCACCGGATCAAAAAAGCCTAGGCCGCGGCAAGGGACGAGCGGAACCTGACCATACGGCCCGGCCTCTTGCGCTGATTGCATATTATTACATCATGCGCTTTATACGGGAATCATTGTAGTCTCGGCCCGGCTGGCCCTCCACCGAAAGCGTTTCGGCCGGGCGCCGGCCGGACCGCCGGCACGCCTCCATTGGGCGCGCGGCCGCGTGCGGTCGTGGAACCGTCCCGGCGCGCTGCGGGGACGACACCGGAGGGGCGCGACATGACCCGGATCACCCATGGCACTTTCCCGATCGCCAAGCCGCCGCATCTTGAAACGCGGGCCGATGCGACCCCGCCGCTCCTGCCGGCGGCCTGGGAATGCACCGCGCTGCTGCACGCCTACAGTCCGCCGCCGCGCAACGACCCCAAGACCACGCCGTTCTACCAGATGTGCCTCGCCTTCATCGGCTATGTCGCCGGAGAGACCATGTCGATCCGGGTCGTCGGACTCGACTATGGCACCTGGTGGTATGTGATCACTCCCTCCGGCACCAAGGTCTCGACCGACAAGGGGCTGACCTTCACGGATGTCGACATGGGCTGGACCTTGCCGACGCAGAACTGGCTTCCGAGCACCGCGAGCTATTTCCAGACCGGCTATCTCAACTGGATGGAGGCGCAGGAGGTCGACTGGTGGAAACAGCCGGTGGAAAATTCCAATGCCGCGACCTGGACCTGGTTCGACAGCGCGACGTCGCTGCCGTTCCGCATGATGTTCGGCGCGCCGCCGCCGTCGCCGACCATGGGCGATCCGGCGCAGCTCGCCTTCTTCCAGAATTTCTCCTTCACCTACTTCCCGACGTTCGAGGCCACCTCCTCGCCCAATGTCAGCACATGGGTCACCCCCGTCATCGAGGGGTTCCAGCCGGGAAATCCGAACAATCTCAAACTGGTGGTGTGGAACGACTGTTTCTACATGACCACCTTCATGACACCGGTGGATTCCGCGAGCCTGCCGCTGCCGACCGTCGTGCTCTACCAGTGGAAGCCGGATGCCGACTACCGGGTGGTGACCGACCGGGCGCAGGCGACCATCATGTCCTATGAATACAATCCAAACGCCGGCTTCCAGGATCAGGTGGCGCTGCTCTATGGCGTCGCGCCGACGGGCACCACGCCGCCGCCCTGGGCGGGAAACGGCTTCATCTACAACGAGATCTATTTCCTGACCCGGGGGTATCCGACGCCGGTGGTGCTTTCCTGCGACAACATCGGCCTCGGCCAGCAGCCGCCGGACTGGGCCCGGATTCCGGCCGTTGAAGGCACGATCCACGCAACGGTCACCGACAACTCCGCCCTGTCGCCCGGTCAGGCGACCAACATCATCTCGGTGCTCTTCCCGCCGACCAGAGAGTATCCGCAGGGCCGCTATCTCTGGACCTGGTACGCGCTCCTGCCCGGCTCCGACGGAACCAATGCCCGGCCCGTCACCTTCATGGAATCGGCGTCGAATATCGCCGAGGGCGGCACCAGCCTGGCGCTGGCGGACTACTACGACTACGTCGAATCCCCGAGCTGGTTCCCGGCCGAATATTACGCGCTGCCGGAGCTTTGCACGGTTTCCGGCGCAGACGGCAAGGCACCGGACAAACCGACCGGCGCAGTACTCCATCACACCGCGCCTGCCCCCAAGGCGTGATGCCCGAGCCATGGAGACCGGGACGATGACCAACCTCTTCGACACGACCCGGCCCGCCCGCCGGCACTCGCCCGTTGCCCGCCACGCCTGTGCCGGCGCCCTCTTCCTTCTTGCCGGCATCGCCGCCCCCGCCTCCCATGCGCAGGAGGTCGAGGCCTATGCGCTCGATCCCGGTTTCCCGCAGGCGGGAAGCTTCGACTTCCAGAACGTGAGCTGGACGACGCTGTCGCCGGACGGCGAGCGGCTTTTCATGGTGCAGCGGGGCAATCCGGCGGTCTCCGTGTGGAGCCTCGACGGCGCATTGCTCTCCACCTGGACGACGGGCGACCTCGGCGAGCCGCATTCGCTGACCTTCCAGAGCGCCGACGGCACCCATTACGCCTGGATTACCGACATGGCGCCGCCGGTGACGGCGAGCGAGAGCTACGGCCACTGCCTCAAGAAATTCAGCCTCGACGGCGCCTATCTCGGCAGCATCGGCACCTGCGGCGAGACCAGCCAGGGCTCGGGCCTCGACCCGGTGCAATTCGACAAGGTGACCGACATCGCCTTCGACAGCAGCGGACTGATGTGGGTGACCGACGGCGATCTCGACGGTCTGAACAACCGGGTCCTATCCATCGATCCGGCAACCGCCACCGTCCTGAGCCACTGGTCGGCGCCCGACAACCAACCCGGATCCGGCGAGCGGGAGTTCAATCTGCCCCATGCCATCACCGTCGATGCCTGCGACCGGGTCTATGTCGCCGATGCCCTGAACCACCGCGTCCAGATCATTCGCACGGACGGCACCTTCCTGCAGGAGCTCGCCTGTTTCGGCGACCTCGGGGTCTACGGCCTGTCGCTGGCGCGCGCGCCGGGGTCCTCGAGCCTGCAAATATTCGTGACCGCAAGCACCACCACCTTCACCGGCAAGGGCATCGCCTCGGTGTTCGATGTCGACCCGCTCTGCACGGTGGCTCTTCCCGTTCCGTCGGGCTGCGATGCGGCGGCAAGCTGGGAGATCGCACTCCCGCAAGGGTCCAGCGGCGAGGCGCTGCATGCCGCCGAGGCGACGGCCGACGGGGCTGCGCTATTCATCTCGCCGCTCGGCGGCGACCTGCTTCCGCAAAAATGGACCCGCTCGGCGGCGGTTCGCGACTGACGGACCGTCTCGCGCCGGTCGGCCCGACGATTGCGATCCTGCGGTGTGACGTGCGGTCGTTCAGATGTTACATGGATCTGCTATCGCCCCGGCATCGCCCGGGTCGCCGGGCCGCACTGTCTGGGAGATCCCTATGTCGTTCACCTTCAAGGCCGCCCTTTGCGGCGCAGCACTTGCCGCAACCGTTTCGATCAGCCCCGCCGCCTTCGCCGACGTGTCGGGCAAGCTCGTGCTCTACACCTCGCAGCCCAATGCCGACGCGCAGCAGACCGTCGATGCCTTCACCGCCAAATACCCTGAGGTCGAGGTGGAATGGGTGCGCGACGGCACCACCAAGATCATGGCCAAGCTCCGGGCCGAATTCACTGCCGAAAGCCCCCAGCCCGACGTTCTCCTGATCGCCGACATGGTGACGATGGAAGGCCTCAAGCAGGAAGGCCGGCTTATGGCTCATGAAACGGCCGACGTTTCCGCCTACGACCCGGCGCTGATGGATGCGGACAAGAGCTATTTCTCCACCAAGCTGATCACCACCGGTATCGTCTACAACACCAGCGCCGAGATGGTACCGACCTCCTACGCCGACCTCCTGAAGCCGGAGGCCAAGGGCCGCATCGCCATGCCCTCGCCGCTGACCTCGGGCGCGGCCACCATCCATATGGCAGCGATCACCGCGCATCCGGATCTCGGCTGGGCCTATTACGAGGGGCTGGCCGATCAGGGCGCCAATCCGCAGGGCGGCAACGGCGGCACCTACCGGGCGGTCGCCGGCGGCGAGAAGCTCTACGGCTTCGTCGTCGACTTCCTGCCGATCCGCGGCGCCGCCGACGGCGCACCGGTTGCCTTCGTGTTTCCCGAAGAAGGCGTATCGGCCGTGACCGAGCCGGTGGCGATCCTCTCCACCGCGAAGAACCCGGATGCCGCCAAGGCCTTCGTCGACTTCCTGCTGTCGGCCGAGGGCCAGCAGCTTGCCGCCGACCAGGGCTATCTGCCCGCGCATCCCGCCATCACGCCGCCCGCCGGCTTCCCGGCTCGCGACACCATCAAGCTGCTCGACTTCAATCCGGCGAAGGCGCTCGAAAACGACGTCGCCGACAAGATGAAGTTCGAAGAAATCTTCGGCGGGTAACGCTTGCCGAAACTGACAGGACGCATTGGCGGCGGCGAAGGGCTTTCCCTCGCCGCCGTCGTATCTTTGACCACGCTTGTCTGCGGCCTGCCGCTGGCGCTGCTGTTTGCCGTCGGCCTTGCGCCGGAGGGCACGGTGACGCTTGCGCCGCTGGCGGAAACGGCCGGCTCGCGCTCGGTCCAGCGCGCGCTGTGGAACTCGCTGGAAAGCAGTTTCCTCTCCGCCGTGCTGGCGAGCCTTGCCGGCACGGCGCTTGCGCTGGTGATCGGCCTGACCAATGTGCGGGCCAAGGGAGCGCTGGTCTTCCTGGTGCTGATCCCGATGATGATCCCGCCGCATGTGACCGCGATTGCCTGGAGCCAGGCGCTCGGCCCGGCAAGCCCGGTGTTGCAGTGGCTCGGCCTTGCGCCGGCGCCGGGAAGCCCGCATCCGGTCTATACGCCCGGCGGGCTCGTCGCGCTTCTGGCGTTGCAGCACATGCCGATCGTCTTTCTGGTGGTGCGGGCCGCACTCCGCGCCTTTCCGCGCGAATTGAGCGATGCGGCAAGGGTCAGCGGCGCCCGCGGGCTGCGCCGGCTTACGCGCATCACGCTGCCGCTGCTCGCCCCCGCCCTTCTCGCCGGCTTCATGCTCGCCTTCATCAGCGCGCTTGGAAATTTCGGCATCAATGCGCTGATCGGCATCCCGGCGCGTTACACCACCCTGCCGGTGCTGATCTGGCGCCGGCTTGCCGGCTTCGGGCCGGATGTAATCGCCAATGTGGCGCTGATCTCCGTGATCCTGGCGCTGGTGACACTTGTGCTGGTCGTCGCCCAGGGGCTGTTGCAGCGGGGCATGCGCAATGCGCTGGTCGGGCTGCCGCAACAGCCGCTCGCCATCGATCTCGGGCGGATGCGCGGCGCTATCGAAGCCGCGCTCTGGGCCTTCATCGCGCTGGCGCTCGTGTTGCCCGCGACCGCGCTCTTCGCCACCGCGCTGGTCAAGACCTACGGGCTGCCGCTCGCCGCCGACACCTTCACGCTATCGAATTTCGCGGAGATCCTGTTCCGCCAGTCGGTGACCCTGCGCGCCTTCGCCAATTCCACCTTCGCGGCCGCCGTGGCGGCCCTGCTGATCGCCGCGATCTCCGTGCCGCTCGGCTATTTCCTGATCGTGCGGCGCGGGCTTGCGCGCAAGCTGGCGGGCGTTGCCGCGGCCCAGGCCGACGTCGCCTATGCGGTTCCGGGCCTCGTCATGTCGATTGCCTTCATCCTGATGTTCCTGCGCCCGCTGCCCGTCTTCGGCGTCAGCCTCTACGGCACGCTGGCGATCATCCTGATCGCCTATGTCGGCGTGTTTCTCGCCATCGGGCTGAAGTCGGTCACGGCGGCTTACGTCCAGATCGACGACAGCCTCGACGATGCCGCGAGGGTCGCCGGCGCCGGCTTTGCCCGCCGGTTGCTGCGCATCTATGCGCCGCTGGTGGCGCCGGCGGCGGCCTCGGGCGCGATCCTCGTGTTCCTCACCGCCTACAACGAGGTCACCGTCTCCGCCCTCCTGTGGTCGGCCGGCAACGAGACCATCGGCACGACCATCTTCAACTACGAGGATGGCGGCTACACCACGCTTGCCGCCGCGATGGCGAGCGTCACGGTGTTTGCAACGGTGCTGGTGATGCTTGCCGTCAACGGACTGGCGCGGCACGTGCCGCCGGGCACGATCCCCTGGCGCGACTGACAGGAACCGACCGGCGTCAGCCTCACTCCGATGGCAGGACCCAGCCGGAGGCGAGGCTGACCGGAACGGTCTCGCCCGGGGTCAGCCGTTGGCGCACATGCGCGACAAGCGGCGTGGCAACGCCCTCCACCGCAAGGGCCGCATCCCAGAAGCCGCCGCGATAGACAGCCGCCTCCACCCGCGCGGGAACCGCATGCGGTTCGGTGCGGATCTCGACATCCTCGGGACGCAGCACGATGCGCGCCGGTCCCTCGCCGACAGTGCCCGCGCATTCGGCGGCGAAGCGGAACGGCCCGCAGCGCACCTCGGCGCGGCGTGTGCCATTCACGCCCGACACGCCATCCAGCATCCCGTCCCAGATCGCGGCCCGGCCGATGAACCGGGCGACGCGTTCGCTCGCGGGTCTCCGGTAGAGATCCTCCGGCCGGTCGGCCTGCAAAACGCGCCCCTCCCACAGGATCGCGATCCTGTCGGCAAGCGCCATGGCCTCGCGCTGGTCGTGGGTGATGTAGAGCGTGGTCGCCCCGGTCTTGCGGTGAAACTGTGCCAGTTCCTCTTCCATCGTCTGGCGCAGATGCGGGTCGAGATTGGCAAGCGGCTCGTCCATCAGCACCGTGCCGGCCGCCTGGGCAAGGCAGCGCGCCAACGCCACCCGCTGGCGTTGCCCGCCGGACAGGGACGCGGGCTTGCGCTTGGCAAATCCATCGAGCCCCACTGTCTCCAGACTGCGCTCCACCCGGCTCTTGCGGTCGCGCGCCGACAGGCCGGCGCTTTCGACCGGAAAGGCGACGTTGGCTTCCACGCTCATATGCGGCCAAAGCGCATAGGACTGGAACACGACGCCGACGTCGCGGTCCTCCGGCGGCACATGGAAACCCGCACCGGCGACGCGCCGTCCATCGATGTCGATCTCGCCGCTGTCCTGGGTTTCCAGACCGGCGATCAGCCGCAAGAGCGTCGACTTTCCGCAACCGGACGGTCCGAGGATGACGAAGAAGCTGCCGGTCTCGATCTCGAGCGACACGTCGCTGAGCGCCTTATGGGCGCCGAAGCGTTTGGACAGGGAGCGAAGAGAAACGGACATTTGGCCTTTTCAAGCTTGTCGCGGGCCGGTCCACCGGGGCCGGCCGCAAGGAAACACGGCGCGACTATGCCGGTACGACGCGGCACTATGAAAGGGGTTTGTGAAGCCGGGGTGACGCAGCGAGCGCGGACCGCACCGCGCACCGGCCGTCAGCCGTCCGCAAGGTCCCAGAACACGCGGCCCTCGCGATCCTCGATCTCGACGATCCAGACATCCGGGTCCATGCGCCGCTCGGAGGCAAGCCGGCGGTCGAGGTCTTCCTTGGGAGCTGCCGTCAGCAAGGCCTCGAACAGCCGGCCGCCCGGCGTCGTCTCGTCAAAGGCCGATTGCGGTGCCGGGCCGTAGAGATCAAACGTCCCGTCGCGCCGGTCGACGACGATATAGATCGCCCCCGCCTCCAGCGCGCCCTTGGAGGCAACGCTGGCATAGGCGTTTTCCGAAAAGCACCGGCGCAGCAGTGCGGAAACGAAGAAGTCGGATGTCAGGCGCATTGGGAGCTCCGGCGGCACGCCCGTCAGGAGCGCGAATCGCGCCCCAGCATACTCACCTCGCCAGCGGCCGGCCCAGAACGTTTTCCAGTTCCGTCGCGATGCGCTCTGTGATGGCACCGTTGATCGGAAGGCCACGGTCCAGCTCGAAGCGCCGGATCGCATTGGAGGTCTGCTCGCCGGCATAGCCGTCGATCTCGATCGGACCGTAGCCCAGTTCCGCCAGTGCGGACTGGATGCCGACGATCCGCGCGCGCTCCGGCGACAGCGCAGTGGATGGCGCTGCGGAAGGTGTCGCGGAGGAGGCTCCCGGCACGGAGGCCGGCGGCACGGGCGGCAGCGGCGGCGCGTCGGGCCCGTTGACCCCGTCGCCGGTATCGAGCGCGAGTCGGGCCATCAAGGCCTCGTCGACGCGGCCGGTTTCGGCCAGGCCGCGGGCGCGTTGATAGGCGCGCACCCCGCGCTCGGTCGCCGGGCCCTTGAGGCCGTCGAGCGGCCCCTCGTACATGTGGAGGCGGCGCAGTTCGACCTGGATGTCGCGCACCAGCTTCTGCGCCTGCAGCGTCGCCCGGTCGGGAGTGGCGGGCGCAACTTGCGCGGGCGGCGGCGCGCGGTCCCTGGTTGCGACCAGCGGCGCCGGATGACGGCCCGACTGAAACGCCGTCGCATTGGCGATGATCAAAAAGCCGGTCAGCACCATGACCAGCCAGCCGCCGGCGGCGACCGGATTGTCGAGCGCGGCCGCGCCGAGCCCGCCGCCGGAGCTTGAGGCGTCCTGTTCCACCGCCCGGGTCCTGCCCTGCGGTGCCCTGGTCTTGCGCCGTCCCTCGCTCATTCCAGCCCCCGGGTCATGCGATCCGCCTCACCGCCGCGTCCTGCGCAGGGTCGGCCGCGACACGGACGCCGGGAGCGGATGCGGCCACAGGCCCGGTGTCCGCCGGATCCGCCTTCGCCGCCGCCAAAGCCTGACCGACCGGCAGATAGACCGTCACGCAGGTTCCCGCGCCGACGCGGCTTTCAAGCGAGATCCGCCCGCCGTGCAACTCGGCGAGGCCCTTGACCACCGACAGTCCGAGGCCGGCGCCGTCGTGGGCGCGCGCGTTGCCGTCGCTTGCCTGCACGAAAGGCTTCGTCACGCGCGCCAGATCCGGTCCCGCGATGCCAACGCCGGTGTCGCGCACGCCGAAGACCAGTCCCGAGGCTTCCTTGCGGGCAAAGAGCACGATCCGTCCGCCGGAGGGCGTGAACTTCACGGAATTAGCAAGAAGGTTCAACGCGATCTGCCGGCAGGCGCGCGGATCGGCGGTGAATTCGCCGAGATCGAGCGGGATGTCTGACGACAGGCGCAGGCCGGCCTGTTCGGCTTCCGTCGCCATCATCCGCCGGCAGCCGTCCAGACAGTTGCGCATGTCGACGGGTTCGACGGTGATGCGGAACTGGCCCGCCTCGATGCGGGCCATGTTCAGCATGTCATTGACCAGCTGCAGCAGGTGGCTGCCCGACTGGTGGATCAGGCCCGCGTAGTCCTGCACCTTCCGGGTGTCGGCGGCTGCCTGCGGCAGCTTGCGCATCAGGTCGGAGAAGCCGAGAATCGCGTTGAGCGGCGTGCGCAGCTCGTGGCTGACGGTGGCCAGGAACCGCGAGCGCGCCTCCTGCGCCGCGTCTGCCGCTTCGCGGGCCGCATCGCGGTCGGCTTCCATCTCGCGGCGCGTGTCGATGTCGCGGATCACCGAGACGACGCGCCCGCTTTCGGCATCGTTCATCACCTCGAAGTCGATCCAGCCGAAATCGGAGACGCCGGTTTCGCCCGGGCGATTGCCGCCCCGACGCAGCCGCAGCTCGAGCCGGCGCGTGGCGCCGTCGGCGGCCGTGTCGGAAACCGCCTTCAGATAGGCCGGCCGGTCGCCGACATGCAGGCGCTGGAAGAAGCCGTCCCCGGCGAATTCCGCCGGCGCGAGGCCGAACAGGCCGCGCACCGTGGGTGAAATGCTTGCAATCCGCCCGCCGCTCTCGTGAACGGCGACCGCATCGCGGGCGTGGAGCGCGAGCAGCCGGTGGCGTCCCGCCTCGCCCCGCGCCTGCCCCTCGGCGGCGCGCAGGTCCGCGACGAAGGCAAGTGCGAGAAGGCTTGCAAGCATCAGGGCCATCGCGGTCGCGACGGCACCAATGGGCAGCAGGCCGAAAAGCGGTTCCGGCGCAGCAGGCAACAGGGCGGCGGCATCGGCGCCCGCGAGGGCTGCGACCAGCACAAGGCAGACGAGAAGCATCAGGGCGACCGGGCCGCGCCGGCGGGTGAGCGCGGCTTCGAGCGGGGCCAGCACCAGAAAGGGCAGCGCGGGCGAGGCAAGGCCGCCGCTCAGCGCGGCCAGTCCGGCGACGAAGCCGGCGGATGTGACGGCGGAGCCGAGCTGCCCGCGGGCGAGCGCGCCGCTGCGCGAGACATACATCGCCAGCGGCAGCTGCGTCAGGGCCCAGGCGAAGACCAGAATGGCGGTGAGCGACAGCGGTCCGTGCAAGGCAAGCAGCATCGGCAGCACGGCAAGCGCCAGCGCGCCGCATGCCAAATGCGCGCCGATGAAGGCCCGGTGTCTGGAGAGGCCGGCGGCATCACGCGCCGCCGCCGGGTGGACCAACTGGTCGACGAGCGAAAGCCCGCGCCGAAGCCGATCCCGATACTCTGGCATCATATTCCTGGTCCCGGCACGCCTGCCGTTTGTTCGCCAATCTTGTCTGCAATGGTCACAGGAACGGCTTAAGGAACCGTGAAACCATCGCTTTTCGGATTTGCACCCGGCGCGGCGGCCGGCTCGTCAATTTCGCTAAAATTTGATGCAAATTTTGCGAAAACTCGTCTCGAATTTGATGAAAATGCAGGTTTGAGCCGCAACCGCTTTTTTGAACGTGACTGCTAATGTGCGGGCATAACGGTTCGCGACGACCCGTCTGCGGCGATCGGAACCGACCTTGAACAGGACGACTGAACGAAGGGCGGCAAACATGTTCTTCTTGCTGAGATGCGCATTCTGGATCGGTCTGGTGCTGCTGCTCCTGCCGATCGACACAGGCCCGGACGAAAGCTCGACCGCCGGAATATCCCCGGTGAAGGCCTTCTTCGCGGCGCAATCGACCATCAGCGACCTTTCCGGCTTTTGCGACCGCAATCCGGAGACCTGCGCGACCGGCGGGCAGGCCATCGCCCGGATCGGCGAAAAGGCCAAGGTCAGCGCCAAGATCCTGATCGACTATATGGACGAGGACGGCACGCTGGTGACCGGCGCTACCGGAACGCTTTCGGCGGCCGATCTGGAACCGGCATGGGCGCTTGACCTGCCCTCCGCCGCGACGCGGTCGCAGGCTCCGGCGGCCGTGGCCCCGCCTGCAGCCGAGACCGTCGACCTCTCGCCGAACGCTGCCTTGCCGCTCCCGCGGCCCCGCCCCGGAGCCTGATCAGCGCAACCGCAAGATTTTTCACAAATACTCCCGGCGCGCTCCACGAACAGACGTTTGCGCCAACACTTGGCGGGTCTTTCCGCCAGCCGCAGGCGAATTGCTGCCCTTTTCGCCTGCGGCCTTTTCTTTTTCCCCGGATCCACAAGGCCACGGCCCGGCCGAAAACCCCGCCTTTGGGCGCTCGATCCGGCGCACCGGTGCCGAGCAACGGTTTTCTTGGACAGGGATGCGGACTATATACGGGTGCGAGTTCTCCCCCGACCCGACAGGCGCCATGATCCCTCCGCTTTCAGAAATCCTCGACAACTTCGAATTCCTCGACGAGTGGGACGACCGCTACCGCTATGTCATCGAGCTCGGCCGCACGCTTCCCGACTTTCCCGAAGCGGAACGCACCGATGCCAACAAGGTGCGCGGCTGCGTTTCGCAGGTCTGGTTGTCGAAGACCGCGACGCAGGATCCCGACGGGACCACCCGGCTGAGCTATGACGGCGACAGCGACGCCCATATCGTCAAGGGCCTCGTCGCCATCGTGCTGTCCGCCTACAACGGCAAGAGTGCCGCCGAGATCGTGGACACCGACATCGACGGCGTCTTCGGCCGGATCGGCCTGAAGGAACACCTCACGCCCCAGCGCGCCAACGGGTTGAAATCCATGGTGGAACAAATCCGCCACGACGCGCGCGCGGTCCTCGCCGAGGCCTGAAGCAAGATCGGTCCCGGAGCAAGGGCCCCGGGCGCGATGCGTCAGTGCCGCCCGTCTTCCGGCGGCATCAGCCCGTAGTGGCGGGCAAGCCGCGCCAGCCCCATCATCAACACCACCTTGGCGGAGCGCGGCGGCCAGCGGCGGACCTTCTCCACGTCGCCGAGCCCTTTCAGCTCGCAGCAGACGTCGACCAAGACCGGCGCCAGTTCCGGCCCGACCGCTGCAAGCGCGCGCTCCACCCGCAGGCGGGCGGCCACCGCCGCATCGGACAGATCGGCAATGCCGGAGGCCGCCGACCGCCGCGCACCGGAGGCGCCAAGCCCGTCCCAGCTTTGCGTGGCAAGCCCCGGAACGATCCGCCCGAAGGTGACATCGGCCCGCAGCCGCTCGCCGGCCTCGAACCGGGCCGCATCGATCAGCGCGGCGCCATCCGGCCCCTTGCGGTTGCGCAGCCAGGCAAGCGGGCTTTCCCCGTGATCGACCGCAAGAAGCGCGACCGAGCCGTCCGGCCCCGGCTGGCGCCTTGTGCCGCGATGCTGGTGCTGGCCGCGAAACCCGTCGTCGCCGCAAGAGATCCGGCGCAGCCGCGCCTGCCCCGCCTGCGACAGGCGCAGCGCGCGGCTGTCCCTGTCGCAGCGCTCGACCAGATCCCGTGCCCGCGCCGCCCGCAAGAGGGCGGCCGACACGACAACGCCCTGAGCCTGAGTCTGGGCTTGGGCCTCAGCCTCGGCCTCGGCGCTGCGTCCGGTGCCGGACGCCGGAACCAGCCGCAACAGCTCCGAGCCGTCATCGTCCGCGGCATCCGCCTTGCCGGCGGGCCGGACCCGCCAGGCCTCGGCCCGGCCCAGCCGGGTCAGCAGCCGGTCGATCCCCCGCTCCGTCGGAGCGCCCGCCGGTGACGGGGCGCGCAGGGAAACGCCCGCCATCACCCCTGCCCCCGCGGCGACCGGCGAAGCGGTGCGACCGCGCCCTGGATTGCGCGTTCGATCGCGTCCAGACACTCCTCGAAGGCCGGATCGTCGCGCCGGTCCTCGACCACCCGACAGGCATGCGCCACGGTCGTCCTGTCGCGCGCAAACCGCCTTGCGACCGCCGTCAGGGTCTGGCGCAGCACCACATGATGCATGTACATCGCGACCTGCCGGGCGAGCGCCACATGCGCCAGTCCCCGGCTGCGGCCGGCGATCTCCCTTGGCGATACCCCGAAGGCGGACATCACGCAGGCGAGGACGATCAACTCCGCGCCCTGGGGGTTTTCCGCAAGCTGTGGGGCATCGCTGTCGACGGCCATCCCGGGGCGCGGCCAGCGGTTTGCCGCCTCGCCCCCCTCGCCGGCATGCCACCCAACGCCAGGCGCAATGGCAGACCGGCTCGCTGTTTCCCTCTGGTTGACCTGCATGTTTCAACTCCCGACATCAATCATAGGTTTATATTCCTATATCAATACGGGAGAAATACACGCACGGGGATAAATCGTCCGCCTCCTGTGCCCTGTCGGCATGGGCGCAGCGACTTTCCTCCCGCAGCCCGGGCCGGCCTCATACTCGGGCTTTCCCCAAGGCGCGGCTGCGGGGCAACCGCAGGCGTGACCGGTGCAGACGGAGGGACGCGGGATGATCCCGGAACACCGACAGGACGGGCATGCGCCCTGCCCGATGGCAGGTCACGGCGCGTTCGTGCCGCGTCCGACCATGCCCGCTGATGCCTGCCCGCCGGCCTGCACGGAGCTCTACCGGCGGCTATGCGAACGGCTGGCGGTTCCCTCGCGAACTCCGCCAAGAGACAGCCCGGAAGGGTGCGAGACCGGCGCCGAGCTCCTGAAGACCCAGGCGCAATGGCTCAAGCGCGCGATCGCCCATGAGCGAGAGCGCGGACGCGCCGGATCCTGGCTTCACGACCGGCACCGGCTGATAGCATTGCGACAACTGCGCGCCATGGCGCTGTGTCTGGCCCGGGGCAGCCCGCACAAGAGGGAGGCCCGAACGACACCCCCGAACGCAAACGACCGCCGCGAGATCTCGCGGCGGTCGTGAGGGTCCGGCAGAGCCGGACAAAGGAAGTTGGACGCGCTTACTTGGTGCGCTTGCGCTGCTGGCCGAGGCCCATCTTCTTGGCGAGTTCCGAACGGGCGGCCGCATAGTTCGGCGCAACCATCGGATAGTCGCTCGCAAGGCCCCACTTCTCGCGGTATTCCTCGGGAGACATGTCGTAATGCGTGCGCAGGTGACGCTTCAGCGACTTGAACTTCTTGCCGTCTTCCAGGCAGATGATGTAGTCCGGCGTCACGGACTTCTTCACCGCGATGGCGGGCTTCAGCGGCTCCGGCTCCGGCTCGACAGCAGCCGTGCTGGTGCGGTGCAGCGCGTTGTAAACCTCGTTGATCAGCCCCGCGAGGTCAGTCGCGGCAACCGTGTTGTTTGCCACATAAGCCGAGACGATATCGGCGGTCAGATCGATGAGATTGTCGTCGGCGACCATTTCAGTCATTTTCCACCCACTAGTTATGTCGGAACACATTGGAAATAGATCGGCAGAATAGCCTTTTCATAGTGATCAACGTACTGTCGCGATATTGCGACTTAACCCCGACCGACTTCGATTCTGCCGTCGTAAAAGCATGAAATCCGTATATATCGCGAAAAATGAGATCACAAGAAAAAACTTGGAAGAATCTACGGTCCGATCCTGCTTCTTCGCAGGAACTCGTGACTAAACGCTAGATTTCGTATCCCGGAAAAGAAGCAGACAACGAATATTCAGGCTGAAAACCGTGCCGCGACGCATCCAGTTGACGTCACGGCACCGGCTTCATTCGTTTCCTTTGCCCATCTCGTCGATCTTGGTATCCGCACACGGCCGGTAACCGGCTTCATAGGCGGCCTTGGCCAGAAGATGCGCGGCGACCGGGGCCGTCAGCAGGAAAAACACCACGCCCGCAAAGGCACGGGTGATCACGTCGATCTGATGGGCATGCACGGCGAGCGCGACCAGCATCAGGCCCGACCCGAGCGTGCCGGCCTTGGAACCGGCATGCATGCGCATATAGACGTCCTTGAGGCGCAACAGGCCGATCGACGCGATCAGGGCGAAGATGGAGCCGGTCACCAGCACGATGCCGACGATGATTTCATAAACCGGGTTCATCGGCCTGCCTCTCGATCCGCAATGCTTCGTTTCACTTCCTCGACGATGGTCGCATCCTTGGCCAGCCCGCGGTTGAGAACGAAACGGGCAAAGGCGACCGTGGCAAGGAAGCCGACAAGACCAAGCGCAATGGCGATGTCGACATAAAGGTAATAGTCCGTCTGGATGCCAATGGCCGCGATGAAGCCGATGCCGAGGGCGACCAGCATGTCCAGCGCCACCACCCTGTCCGGAAGGGTCGGCCCCTTGATGATCCGCACCACGGTAAGAAAGAAGGCGACCGTCAGGAGGGCCAGCGAGATGTTCACGCAGACATCCAGAAACTCGCCCGCGAATTGCTCCAGTCCGCTCATCGGAACGCCTCCAGGATCTTGCGTTCGAACCCGTTCTTGATGTCGTCGATGGTCGCCTGCGGATCGGGAACGTCGATGCAATGGACGAAAAGCGTCTTGCGGTCGTCCGAGACGTCCACGGACAGCGTCCCCGGCGTCAGGGTGATCAGATTGGCCAGCATGGTGATCTCAAAATCCCGGTCCACGGTCAGCGGATAGGCGATGATGCCGGGCTGAAGCACGATCTTCGGACGCAGCACGATCCCCGCCACGCGCAGCGCCGACAGGACCAGCTCATAGAGAAACAGCAGCGCCAGGCTGACGATCTGCCAGGTGCGCGTGAGATAGCCGCGGGTTCCGACCTGTTCGCGGATGATGTAGAGCGCGCCCGCGCCCAGCACGAAGCCGAAGAACAGATTGACCTCGGCGAAGCTCCCCGTCACCGCGCCCCAGGCGAGCGCGAGAAGGATGTTGATCAGGAACAAGCTGGTCATCGCGCGACCCCCCCAAAGACCGACCGGAGATAGCCCATCGGCTCGCTCAGGGTCGACGCGCCGCGACCCGACACCTGCATCATGAACTCAGGCTGCACGCCGAGCAGCACGACAAGCCCCAGAAGCACGCCGATCGGCAGCCAGACGTTCGCGCCCACGGCCTCCGGCGCCGGAACGGCGAAGGCGACAAGCTGGCCGTCGGCCGTGCCTTCCGGACCGCCCCGCCAGAAGGCGTAGATCCACACGCGGCCGACCGCGATGGTGGTCAGCAGGCCGGTGACGAGGATGGCGCCGGCGATCCAGCCGTGGCCGCCGACAAGGGCGGCATCGACCAGAATGACCTTGGGCCAGAATCCGGAGAACGGCGGCAGTCCGGCAACCGCGAAGGCGAGCATCAGGAACACCGCGGCAAAGGCCGGACTGGCGCGGTAGAGCCCGCCCAGCTCGCGCAGCGAATAGGACCCGCCGAGCGCCCGCATCATGCCGGCCGCCATATAGAGCGCGGTCATCACCAGGATCGAATGCACCGCATAGAAGATCGCCCCGGCGAGCGCCGGCGTGGTGCCGATGGCGAGGCCGGCGAGCATCGAGCCGATGCCGGAGATCACCAGATAGCCGAGCAGCCGACGCACGTCGGTCTGGGCGAGAGCGCCGAGCACGCCGGTCAGCATGGTGACGATCGCGACCAGCGCGATGATATCGGCGAGCGCGATCCGCGCCTCGGGCAGAAGCAGCGCGAAGATGCGCAGCAGCGCATAGACGCCGACCTTGGTCAGCAGACCAGCGAAGACGGCGGCGATGACGATGCGCGGCGTATGATAGGAGGCCGGCAGCCAGAAGTTCACCGGGAAGGCGGCGGCCTTCATGGCGAAGGCGAGGAAGTAGAGCACCGCCACGGTCATCAGCGGACCGTCAGAGCCGGCGCCGCGCGCCTTGATCGCGATATCGGCCATGTTGAGCGTGCCGAGAATGCCGTAGAGCAGGCCGGTGGCGATCAGGAAAAGCGTCGTCGCGATGATGTTGAGCAGCGCGTATTTGACCGCGCCGTCCAGCTGCGCCCGCTCGTTGCCAAGCACCAGGAGGCCGAAGGACGAGATCAGCAGCACCTCGAACCAGACGTAGAGGTTGAAGATGTCCCCGGTCAGGAAGGCACCGCAGACACCGGTCATCAGCAGGAGCAGAAAGGGATAAAACCCGTAGCGCCGGCCGGAATTGTCGACGTCGGTCATGCCGTAGACGGCGGCGCAGAGCGCCACGATGGACGACGTCAGCGCCAGGGTCGCGCCCAGCGCATCGACCGTGAAGGCGATGCCGAAGGGCGGCAGCCAGCCGCCGGCGACCATGGTCACCACGCCCTTGTCCAGCACATGCGCCAGAAGCCCGGCACAGGAAAGGACCAGCAACGTCAGGAAGATGATCGCGACCTTGGGCTGGGCGGCCGTGTTCTTGCGCGTCATCAGGCAGAGCGCGCCGCCCAGGATGGTGATGATCAGCGGCGCGACCAGCAGCCAGTCGGCCGGCAAGACCGGCTCCAGGCGCATTGCCTGCGACAGGTCCACGGCGGAATCGGTAGCGGCCATCTTCAGTACCCTTGCGGCGGAGACGCTTCGCCCGTCGGCTCGGCCACCCGCATCTCATTGGTGTCGTCGGTGCCCAGTTCCTGATAGGCGCGGAACGCCAGCACCAGAAGGAAGGCGAAGAACGAGAAGGAAATCACGATCGCGGTCAGGATCAGCGCCTGTGGCAGCGGATTGGCGATCGGGCCGGGCGGCACCTGGAAGGCCTCCGGAATCACCGGTGGCACCTCCCGCATAAGCCGTCCCGAGGTGAAGATCAGAAGGTTCACCGAATTGCCCAGGATGGCGATGCCGAGCAGGATGCGCACCAGCTGGCGCGACATCAGCAGATAGGTGGCAACCGCGAAGAACAGGCCGATCAAGATCGAAAGGGCGGCTTCCATCAGTCACTCTCCCTTTCTTCGAGCGCCAGCGCGATGGAGCTGATCGAGCCCACCACGACGAGATAGACCCCGATGTCGAAGAACAGCGGCGTCGACAGCGGGATCTCGACGCCAAAGGCATGCACATACCACCACTGGCTGGTCATGAAAGGCTGCTTCAGGAACAGAGACGGCAGGCCGGACAGGCCCGCAATGAACAGGCCCCAGGCCGAGATCGTCATCGGATGCAGGGTGATCGCGCGGCGCACGGCGGCAACACCGCAGGCGATGCCGTAGATGGCGAAGGCGGAGGCGGCGATCAGTCCGCCGATGAAGCCGCCGCCCGGTTCATTGTGCCCGCGCAGCAGCACGAAGATGGAAAACAGCACCATCAGCGCGGCCAGATAGGGCGCAATGGTGCGGAAGATGATCGTTCTCATACCTGCACCTCCTCACGCTTGGACAGCGCCTCGTCGCCGGACGCCTTGTCGAGCGCCCCCTCCGCCGCGCGTTTCGGGCGCACCCGGATCAGCGCCAGCACGCAGAGGCCGGTGATCATCACCACCGCGATCTCGCCGAAGGTGTCAAAGCCGCGGAAGTCGACCAGGATCACGTTCACGATGTTGCGGCCATGGGCGATGGTGCGGCTGTAGGCCTCGAAGAAGTCCGACAGCGAGCGGTCGAAAGTGAGCTGGGTCACCCGGATCAGCAGCATGGCGAAGCCGACGCCGAGCGCCGTCGCGATCAGGCCGTGGACCACGCGGTAGCCCTTCGGCCGATGGTCGCGCGGCTGCAGGTTGAGCCGTGTCATCACCAGCGCCAGGATCACCACCGAGAGGGTTTCCACCATGAACTGGGTGAAGGAGAGATCCGGCGCGCCGAACAGCATGAAGATCAGCGCCACCGCGAAGCCCTGGATGCCGAGCGAGACAATGGCCGTCAGCCGGGTGCGGGCGGTGAGCACCGCGATCAGACCGACGGCGGCAATCACCAGCACGCCCCATTCGTAGAAGCGGAAGTCCGGCATCTCCAGCGCGGCCGGGTAGCTGTTGGTCAGGAGCGGCGGGGCCAGCAGCGCGATCGCCGCGACCAGGAAGGTCAGCGTCATGTAAATGTCCATCCGCCCGCTCTGCAGGCGGTGGGTGACGGCAGCGGAAAAGCGCACCAGACCGGCGATCGCCTGGTCGAAGCCCTTGTCCGGACCCCAGCCGATGGCCGCAAGCGTGCCGGCCATCGCCGCGCGCAGGGCATCGAGCTTCAGGTAAAGCACGATGCCGAGCAGCACCGTCAGCCCCGACAGGATCAGCGGCGCGCCGACATAGCCCGGCACCAGATGCACGTCGACCGTGCTCTGCACCCCGGTGATGGAGGTGATCACCGGCTGGATCAGATACACGCCGGTGGAATGGGCCAGAAGCGCGGTGGCCAGACCCGTCAGCGACAGGGCGACGGGACCGGCGAAGAGCAGCAGCGGGCCTTCATGGGCGTGTTTCGGCGTCTCGACCTTGGCGCCGAGGAAGGGCTTCAGCGCGACGGCAGCGGCGATCACCAGCATGAGCGCGTTGCCGATCACGGCGGTCGCCGTCAGCGCGTAGTAGATGCCGCCGTCACCCCAGATCCCGGCATAGAGATATTCCTTGGCGATAAAGCCGACGAAGGGCGGCAGGCCCGACATCGACAGCGCGGCGAGACAGGCGGCGACAAAGGTCACCGGCATGGCGCCGCGCAACCCGCCGAGCCTGGTCACGTCGCGGGTGCCGGCCTCGTGATCGATGGTGCCGGCGACCATGAAGAGCGCGCCCTTGAACAGCGAATGCGCCAGGAGGTAGAGCGCCGCGCCCTCAATCGCCTTTTCCCAGCTGGTGCCGGTCAGCATCACCAGCAGGCCGAGCGAGGCGACCGTCGTATAGGCGAGCATCAGCTTGAGGTCGGTCTGGCGTACCGCCAGCAGCGTGCCGACGATCAGCGTCGCGCCGCCGAAAACGGGGAGGATCGTCGTCCACAGCGCCGTGTCGCCGAGCACCGGATGCATGCGCATCAGGAGATAGACGCCGGCCTTCACCATGGTGGCGGAATGCAGGAAGGCGGAGACCGGCGTCGGCGCTTCCATGGCGTTCGGCAGCCAGAAGTGGAACGGAAACTGCGCCGACTTGGTGAAGGCGCCGCCAAGCACCAGCAGCAGGATCAGCGGATAGAGCGCATGCTCGCGCAGCACGTCGCCGCCGGCGAGCACCTGCGACATGGAGGCTTCGCCCGTCACGCTCATGATCACCAGGAAGCCGGCCAGCAGCGACAGGCCGCCGCCGCCGGTGATCACCAGCGCCTGGATCGCGGCGCGGCGCGAGGCCGCGCGCAGGTGGTCGAAGCCGATCAGCAGGAAGGAGGTGATCGAGGTCAGTTCCCAGAACACGAAGAGCGTCAGCAGGTCGTTGCCGAGCACCAGACCCAGCATGGCCCCCATGAACAGGAACAGGAACGAGAAGAACCGCCCCTGATGGGCGTGGCCCTTCAGGTATCCGCCGGCATAGAGAATGATGAAGGTGCCGATGCCGGAGATCAGCAACGCGAACATCGTCGACAGGCCGTCGATGAAGAAGGAGAAGCTCACGCCATAGGCGGGCGCCCATGCAATACCCGGGGTGAAGCTCTCGCCGCCGGCGACCTGGGGCACAAGCCCTGCGAAAAACACGAAAACCGCAGCCGGCACGAGAGCCAGCGGCCAGGCGGCGTTGTGGCCCATTGCCCGCGTCAGCGCCGGAGCGACAATCGCGGCGGCAAACGGCGCCAGTACGGCGAAGAAGGTCGCCTCGGGTCCGAACAGCGGCATGGGCCTCCCCAGGAAGATGTTCCGGCCAGACACGCCGGTGATGAATACGAATCGACGTTTTCTAGCGAGTGTTCGTTAAGATTTGCTCCACATACATGCAGGTCCAAACCGGGGGCAAGCGTTTTAGGCGACCAGTCGAAAGCTTTCGTCATTCGACCGCGAAGGCATTGTCGCCTGGCCGATCCGGTCCTATTTGAGAGTGTCGCCGAGAAAACGCGAAGCGGGACCTTTTCCATGACCGATACATCCGTGCGCCCCAAGGTTCGAAAGTCCGATGCCGAGTGGCAGGCGGAGCTGACCCCGGAGCAGTTTCACGTGCTCAGGCGCGCGGGCACGGAACGCCCCTTCACCGGTCCTTATTGGGACACCTTCCGGGGCGGACTCTATTCCTGCGCGGGCTGCGGCACGCCGCTGTTTCGCTCCGATACCAAGTTCGACGCCGGCTGCGGCTGGCCGAGTTTCTTCGAGACGCTCACCCCCGACGCGGTCACCGAGATCGAGGACCGCTCACACGGAATGCTGCGTACGGAAATCCGCTGCGGCACCTGCGACGGCCACCTCGGCCACGTCTTCCCCGACGGCCCCCCGCCAACCGGCCTGCGCTACTGCATGAACGGCACGGCGATGACGTTTGAGGAAGAATAGAGCGCCGCGACCGCGAGCCGGGTGATCTAGCCGGCCGGCCCCCGCAACTGCTGAGGTTGCCGATGGCGCCTTGGTCGCGCTGCGGATGACAGCGGCGCGGGCGTCGGAGTTGCTTGCGGCTGCAGACAGACGACTGTCCCGGCACGTTGCTAAGCTGTTGCGCGACCGCAATATTTTGATCTACTTCTGAACCCCTTTGGGGTCGGGGGGGGGGAAAATTTTGGTTCAGGCAATTTTTCATCACAAGACCGAAAGCGTCTATAACGACGTTATCGGACAACAATATCATTTCCCAAAACGGTACCTTTCCCGTATCGAAAAAACCATAGACGACTGGATTATCTACTACGGTGCGATCCCGGGGAAGAAGTCGCGTTACTACTCCGGCATCGCTAGAGTCCGATCAGTCCGCCCGGATCCGGCAAAACCGGGACACCATTATGCCTACCTGAGCGACTATCTCGATTTCGACCGACTCGTCGAGTACGCTGAAAATGGTGGCTATGAACGCAAGCTCTTCCAGGCGGATGGAACAATTAACGGCGGGACCGCACAGAATGCTGTTCGCTTGCTCGAGTTATCAGAGTTTTACGCCATCGTCATGGCCGGCCTGTCGGCGCCTGAAGAATGGCCTGCACGCGAGGATGCTTCAGAGTACGACGAAGCCAGACTGGAGCTAGACGACACCGCGCAAGAGCCCTTCTGGGGCCAAGAAGAAGAACGCCGGATCGTTTCCCAACTTCTCAATCGCCCCTTTCGAAAGGCCAAATTCCGACAGAACATCCGCACAATCTATGACCGAACGTGCGCTTTTACGGGGCTACGGCTCATCAACGGTCGCGGACGCCCCGAAGTCGAGGCGGCGCATATCATTCCCGTGGAAAAGGATGGCAGCGATTCCGTTCGAAACGGTATCGCCTTGTCGGGCACGGTCCATTGGATGTTCGATCGCGGACTTCTGTCGCTGACAGATGACTTCAGCATCTTAGCGTCCCGACACCTGAACTACGATGTGTCGCATCTTTTGCACAAGGACATGAAAGCACGCGTACCGAGCGCGGAGCGCTTGCGTCCACATCCGCACTGTCTTGCCTGGCATCGCGAGAATGTTTTCAAACAGTAGCAAGTTTGGATCTCGTGGACGGGTTGTCCCTAACGAGAGAGCCGCTTCGGCACAATTGCGACCGCGGCGCGAGACCGCGATCGCCATTCACACAGCTCCGCCCTTACCGCGTGCAGCCGTTCACGTCGGCGGCGCAGTAGAAGCCGTCGGTGGAATTGCCGCAGCAGTAGAGGAAACCCGGAGAATCGCAGCGGTATTGCGACGAGCCGCACCGTCCGGCGACCTGCATGGGTGCCGCGTCCGGCGCGACCGGGGTTGCCGGGATCACGCCCGCCAGAGGTGCGGAATAGGACGCGCGCACGGTCGTTGCCGGCCTGTCGAGACTGGCGAGAACGAGACCCGCTTTCGAAGGACCGGACGACAGGGCGCCGGAAGCCGCGCATCCCTCGAAGGAGCGGACACCGGACCCGAGGGACTCCGCAGTGGCCGGCGGGGCGACAAGGCCGAAGGACACCGTGCCCGCGACCAGAGCAAACAACAGCGTTTTCATGGGGCATCTCCCGTGATCTGGGTTGTTGTGGTTCTTGCCCCTCCTCTGATCCCGATTATATCACATTCCGTTAGGGAACTCGCGATTTTTCGCAAGCACGCCCGGATCGCCGACGGGTGGCCGGGGGCGACGGGACCGACACCGACGCGCCCTGCTGACACCGTCCTGTCAGCAGGCCGTGCCTGCGCCGTCGCAACAGCGGTGCGGAGGGGTTTCCGTCGACCGCCTTTCGGACCATATTGCGGCCATGGCCAAGCGACCCTCCCCCACCCGCAAGGCGCCGTCCCGCGCGGACGACGCATCGATCCAAGACGACCCGACCGCAGTCGACGGCTTCGGCGAAGCCGCGCAGGCGCCCTTCGAAGGCGCGCCGCTGACCGGCGGCGTCGCCGACTGGGCGCGGCAGCTGTCCGAGGACGACGGCGCGCCGCCCCCTGACGCCGACACGGCGGCGACGCCCGCGAAGAAACCCGCCAAGGCGAAGCGCGGAAAAGATGCGAAGGCGGAAAAGCCGGCGCGATCGGCGCGCGGCACCTCGATGGGTGCCTCCAACGATCCGCGCGAGCGCGCCGCCGGCGGACTGAACCCGGTCGCCGGCCTCGACATGAGCCTAGAGGACGCGGAGGCGCTGCTCGCCAGGCAGGTGGCGGAGACCAAGAAGCGCAACAAGGGCAAGGGCAAGGCCGCCAAGCCGGTGATGTCCGACGGCACCACCGGCCATACCGCCACCGTGGAGGCGCTGTCGGCGCTGATCGAAAGCGGCAATCCGCTGCACAAGAACGGCGAGGCCTGGGTCCCGCACCGCCCGGCCCGGCCGGAGAAATCCGAAGGCGGCGTGCCGATCAAGCTCGTCTCGGAATATGAACCGAAGGGCGACCAGCCGACCGCCATCGCCGATCTGGTGGAGGGGCTGGAGAACAATGACGACACCCAGGTGCTGCTCGGCGTCACCGGCTCGGGCAAGACCTACACGATGGCCCAGGTGATCGCCCGCACCCAGCGCCCGGCGCTGATCCTGGCGCCGAACAAGACGCTGGCGGCGCAGCTCTACGGCGAGTTCAAGTCGTTCTTCCCAGACAATGCGGTGGAGTATTTCGTCTCCTATTACGACTATTACCAGCCCGAGGCCTATGTGCCGCGCACCGACACCTACATCGAGAAGGAAAGCTCGGTGAACGAGCAGATCGACCGGATGCGCCACTCGGCCACCCGCGCGCTGCTGGAGCGCGACGACGTGATCATCGTCGCCTCCGTGTCCTGCATCTACGGTATCGGCTCGGTGGAAACCTATACGGCGATGACCTTCGCCATCGAGGTGGGCGAGCGTATCGACCAGCGCCAGCTGCTCGCCGACCTGGTGGCGCTGCAGTACAAGCGCAACGACGCCGCCTTCCAGCGCGGCACCTTTCGCGTGCGCGGCGACACGGTGGAAATCTTCCCCGCCCACTATGAGGACCGGGCCTGGCGCATTTCGCTGTTCGGCGACGAGATCGAGCAGATCACAGAGTTCGATCCGCTGACGGGCCAAAAGTCCGCCGACATGAAGTCGGTGAAGATCTACGCCAACTCGCACTATGTGACGCCGAAGCCGACGCTGAACCAGGCGACGAAATCGATCAAGGCGGAGCTGAAGCAGCGGCTGGAAGAGCTGAACGCCCACGGACGGCTGCTGGAGGCGCAGCGGCTGGAGCAGCGCACGCTGTTCGACCTGGAGATGATGGAGGCAACCGGCTCCTGCGCCGGCATCGAGAACTATTCGCGCTATCTCACCGGCCGCGCGCCCGGCGAGCCGCCGCCCACCCTGTTCGAATATCTGCCCGACAACGCCATCGTCTTCGCCGACGAGAGCCATGTCACGATTCCGCAGATCGGCGGCATGTACCGGGGCGACTTCCGCCGCAAGGCGACGCTGGCGGAATACGGCTTCCGCCTGCCGTCTTGCATGGACAACCGCCCGCTGCGCTTCGAGGAATGGAACGCGATGCGGCCGCAGACGGTCTGCGTCTCTGCGACGCCCGGCTCCTGGGAGATGGAACAGGCCGGCGGCGTCTTCGCAGAACAGGTGATCCGCCCGACCGGCCTGGTCGATCCGCAGATCGACATCCGACCCGCCTCCTCCCAGGTCGACGACCTGCTCGGCGAGGTGCGCGAGGTGGCGGCAAAGGGCATGCGCACGCTGGTCACCGTGCTGACCAAGCGCATGGCCGAGGATCTCACCGAGTATCTGCACGAAAACGGCGTGCGCGTGCGCTACATGCACTCCGACATCGACACGCTGGAGCGCATCGAGATCATTCGCGACCTCAGGCTCGGCGCCTTCGACGTGCTGGTCGGCATCAACCTTTTGCGCGAAGGGCTCGACATTCCCGAGTGCTCGCTGGTGGCGATCCTCGACGCCGACAAGGAAGGCTTCCTGCGTTCGGAAACCTCCCTGATCCAGACCATCGGCCGCGCGGCGCGCAACGTCGACGGCCGGGTGCTGCTCTACGCCGACCGCATCACCGGCTCGATGGAACGCGCCATCGCGGAGACCAACCGCCGCCGCGAGAAGCAGGAAGCCTACAACATCGAACACGGCATCACGCCGGAGAGCGTCCGCCGCAACATTGGCGACATCCTGCAATCGGTCTACGAACAGGACCATGTCACCGTCGAGGCGGGCTTCGCCGAGGAGGGCAATCTCGTCGGCCATAACCTCAAGGCCCATATCGAGGATCTGGAACGGCAGATGCGCGAGGCCGCCGCCGATCTCGACTTCGAGACCGCCGCCCGGCTGCGCGACGAGGTCAAGCGGCTGCAGCAGACCGAACTGGCGCTTTCCGACGATCCGCTGTCGCGCCAGTCCGACGTCGACGAGAAGACCGGCGGTTACCGGGGCGACAAGAAATTCGGCAAGGGCGGCACAAAGGCCGGCGCCAGCGGCGCGAAACGCGAAACCGCGAAGGACCGGGCGGCGAAGGCCCGCGCGGGTGCATCGGGCTTGCCCGACACGTCAAAAGTGCGCAAGAATACGCTCGACGAGATGACGGTGGGCCGCACGGAAGTGCCATTGTCGAACCGGCCGCTGCCGAAAAAGCCGGTCAATCCGGCGCAACAGGCCGAGGAAGACGCCCGCCCTGTCGTGCGCGGCAAGATCGGCACCGGGTCCTACGAGGATCCGGCGGAAGAAAAGCGGCGAAGGGGCCGGCCGAAGAAGAGCGGGCGGCCGGGGATGTGACAGATCGGGAGGCAACGCGGTGCGTTTCTTCCTGACCGGACAGAGGGAGAAGCGTGACGGAGGTTTCCTGAAATTCATTTCAACGGCGGGTCAGCCGCCCGTCAGGCGCGACTGCGCCACCTCGCCTTTCCAGCACAAATCCTTGTGAGAGATAGATTATGGCCATTTTCAAGACCGCCGCCGCCGGCGCGCTTTTCCTCGTCGCGCTGTCCGTTTCGGGACCCGCGACCGTCAACGGACCGATGCTCTCGATGTCCTCCGCAAACGCGGGCGTCGCGTTGAACCAGCGGGACTACTATAGCTGCACGTTCCGTCTTCAAGAGTTTCGAAAAGAGCATCAGCAGAAGAAATACGCAGCCTTCGCCCGAGGTCGTGCATTCTCCATTACCGGGATGCGCGGCTGCGGCTGGACCTCCAACCAGCGCACGCAGGCAATCGCCGACCGGGTTGCCATGGAGAAATGCCGCAAGAATGCCAAGAACCCCGACAAGTGCTACGTCTCCGACCGGACGAAGTAGGCAAAAGGGTGCACAGACAGCCCCAGGAAGCACGCAAGAATACGCTCGACGAAATGACGGCGGGAGGTAGGGAGGCCCCTCACCCCGGCACCGCCGGCAGGACGAAGAACAACACCACCGCGATCACAAAGGCGGCGAGGGCGAGCCAGTAAAGCCGCGCCACGCCGCGGCGGGAGACTTCAGCGGTCTCGCCATAGCCGTTGGGCGTGAAAATGCGCTTCCACAAGCGCACGCCCTCAAGCGGGTTGAAGCTGGCGTCGGCCAGCAGCTTCTGGCGGCGGATGAAGAGAAGCGTGCGGATGTAGGCGGCGACCATCAGCAACAGCGCCAGCGTCATGACCGTCATGAAGATCAGATAGGGTCCGCTCATTCCGTCCTCGCCGATTGTCCGTGGCGTCCGGCCTTGTCAGGGACCGCGCAGGCAATAGAGTAGCGCGATGATCATCCGACGCAAAACCGCGCGATCCGGCGCCCGGACTTTCGTTTCCCCGCTCCCGCGCTCGTCACATGCCCGGCGCCTCGTGCTCGCGAGTGCCATGGCCTGCGCGCTCGCAAGCCTGCCGGACGGACCCGCAAGCGCCCAGTCGCTTCCCGGATGCGCGCAGACCGGGGCTGCGTCGGTCTTCATCAACGGCCGCCCGATGCTGCGGCTGTCGGACGTTGCGGGATGCCCGGCGGGCATGTTCGAGACCGTTCCGGGGATCTTCGTGGAAGGCCAACCGGCGGTCCGGCTTGCAGCACCCGCGCCCGATTGCAGCGGCGGCGGATCGGCGGACGTTCTGCTGGGCGGCGCCCCCGCGGGTCGCGCGGGCGACGCGACGTGTCCGCAGCGCGAGTAAGCGGGCAGCGTCACACGAAAGCGCCGGCGCACGGACAGCCGCTGCGGGGCCCCGCTCATGCTGAGGGAACCAATGGACCCCGGCTCGGGGGCCGGGGTGACGGCGGTGGGTGGGGCGGGCCTCCTGGGAGCGCCGCTGACAGGCTTGACCGGATCCGGAACGGGAAAGCGGGGCAAACCGGCTGCCATTGCTCTCAGCCGTCACACCGGACGACGCGCAAGCGGTTACGGGAATGACGGCTGGGGCTGTGGCTCCGCGCCGACCTCAAGGACGATCCCTGCGGCGACAGGCGAGCCGTTGCGCCCTTCCCTCACGCCTCCGGTTCGGTCGCGAACATCAGCGGGAAGCCGTTGGCCTTGGCGGCGTCGGTGGCGCGGGTGGCCTTGGTCTCGGCGACGTCGCGCGGGAACACGGCCACCACGCAAACGCCCTGCTGATGCGCCGCCATCATCACCTTGACGGCCTCGTCCTCCGACATGCGGAATTCGGCCCTGAGCACCGCGACGACGAACTCGCGCGGGGTAAAATCGTCGTTGACGAGCAGCACCTTGTAAAGGCGCGGGCGCTCCGTCTTCGTCGTCGTGGCCTGTTTCAGATTGGTGTCATTATCGCTCATGGAGACAATTTTAGCATAATCGGTTCGCGCCCGCATCCGTACCGCACCGGAGCTTGCGGGCCGGATCACCGCACCCGCGCCGTGCCGCGCCGTTGCTCTGGACACTTGCCATCACGGAGCAAAACCCCTACCTCCCGCGTCATGCTGAAGACAAACCCCTCCCCCGCTCCGCGCGCTGAAAAGCGCCCCGTCACCGCCACCGTCCACGGGATCGACCGCACCGACCCCTATGCCTGGCTCCGCGCCGACAACTGGCAGGAGGTGATGCGCGCGCCAGATACGCTGGATCCGGCGATCCGCGCCTATCTGGAAGCCGAAAACGCCTATCTGGAAGAGGGTCTCGCCGATACCTCCGCACTGCAGGAGACGCTCTTTGGCGAAATGAAGGGCCGGATCAAGGAAGACGACAGTTCGGTGCCGACCGCCGACGGTCCCTATGCCTATGGCGTGCGCTATGTCACCGGCGGCCAGCACCCGAAGCTGGTGCGCATCGCCCGCGACGACATCGACGCGACATCCCCGGCGGAAGAGGTGCTGATCGACGGCGACAAGGAGGCCGAGGGAAAAGCCTATTTCCGGCTCGCCGGCGCGATGCATTCGCCCGATCACGGCAAGCTCGCCTGGGCGTTCGACGACAAGGGCTCGGAGTTCTACACGCTGCTGATCCGCGATCTCGCAACGGGCGAGGACATGCCGGAGCGCATTCCCGACACCGGCGGCGGCGGCGTCTGGTCGGGCTGCGGGCGCCATGTCTTCTACGTGCGGCTCGACGAGAACCATCGTCCGTCCAAACTGTTCCGCCACGAAGTCGGCAGCGATCCGGCGAGCGACGTGCTGGTCTATGAGGAAGCCGACGCCGGCTTCTTCATGGGGGTGGGCAAGACCCAGTCCGGCCGCTTCATCACCATCGACATCCACGATCACGAGACCTCGGAAGTCCACCTAATCCCGGCCGACGATCCGACCGCGCAGCCCGTGTGCGTCGCGCCGCGCGAGACGGCGACGGAATATTCGGTCGAGGACGACGGCGGCGCGCAGCTGGTGATCCTGACCAATGCCGAGCGATCCGAGGATTTCCGCATCGTCACCGCGCCGGTCGCCGACACGCTCGCCGGCAAGGGCCGCAGCGTCTGGTCCGACCTTGTGCCGCACAAGCCGGGCCGGCTGATCCTGTCGCACACGCTCTACGCCAAGCACATGGTGCGGCTGGAGCGCGAGGACGGCCTGCCGCGCATCGTCGTGCGCCGCCTCGCCGATGGGCTGGAACACGCCATCGCCTTCGACGAGGAGGCCTATGCGCTCGGCATGTCGGACGGCTACGAGTTCAACACCAACCGCATCCGCTTCACCTATTCGTCGATGACGACGCCGAGCCAGGTGTATGACTACGACATGGAAACGCGGGCGCGCACCCTGCGCAAGACGCAGGACGTACCCTCAGGCCACGACCCGAAGGACTATGTGACCCGGCGCATCCACGCCCCCGCCGCCGACGGGGAGAGCGTGCCGGTGACGCTGCTCTACCGCGCCGACACGCCGCTCGACGGCAGCGCGCCCTGCCTGCTCTACGGCTATGGCTCCTACGGCATCTCGATGCCGGCGGGCTTCAACACCAACTGCCTGTCGCTGGTCGACCGCGGGTTCGTCTATGCCATCGCCCATGTGCGCGGCGGCAAGGAAAAGGGCTTTCGCTGGTATGCCGACGGCCGGCGCCAGAACAAGACCAACACGTTCACCGATTTCATCGCTGCCGCGCGCCATCTGGCTGAAGAAGGCTTCACGGCACCGGATCGGATCGTGGCGCAGGGCGGCTCGGCCGGCGGCATGCTGATGGGCGCGGTCGCCAATATGGCGCCGGAGGCCTTCGGCGGCCTGATCGCGGAAGTGCCCTTCGTCGACGTGCTCAACACGATGCTCGACGACACGCTGCCGCTGACCCCGCCGGAATGGCCGGAGTGGGGCAACCCGATCGCCTCGGAAGAAGACTACCGCCAGATCGCCTCCTACTCTCCTTATGACAATGTGACGGCGCAGACCTATCCGCCGATCCTTGCCGTCGGCGGGCTGACCGATCCGCGCGTGACCTATTGGGAGCCGGCGAAATGGGTGGCGCGGCTGAGGGAGTTGCGCACCAACGACGCGCCGCTCTATCTCAAGACCAACATGGACGCCGGCCACGGCGGCGCCTCGGGCCGCTTCGACCGGCTGAAGGAGGTCGCGCTCGTCTATGCCTTCGCGCTGAAGGTGGCCGACAAGGCATAAGGCCTGCGCCACGCCTGACGACACCGCCCCGTGCGAGCCCCGTCTCGCGCGGGGCTTTTTCGTTCCGGGATGCTGTTTTCGCTGGAAAAGCGATCACAATCGCGCGAGATGCGACGTTTGCGCGCAGCCGGTCTTTCGCGACGGGCGCGCCCGCGCCAAACTCCGCCCCGATGCGGCCCGCGACCGGCTCCGGTCGACAGTCCGCTTGCACAAGCTTCGTTTCGCAGTCAGGAAAACCGCCATGTCCCGCCTTCTCCGGTGCGTCGCAACCGCATCGCTCGGCCTCGGGCTGATCGCCGCCCTTCCCCTTTCAGCCTCCGCCGCCGAGTTTACCTGGAGCGCGCCGACGGATCCGCAGACGATGGATCCGCATGAGGTCAACACCACGCCCGTGCTCGGCTTCCTCAACAACATCTACGAGGGACTGGTGCGTCGAAACGCCGAGATGGCGATCGAGGGATCGCTCGCCGAACGCTGGGAGGCGCTCGGCACCGACGGCTGGCGCTTCCACCTGCGCAAGGGCGTGACCTTCCACGACGGCGCGGCGTTCGACGCCGAGGATGTCTACTTCTCCTACGAGCGCGCCGCGTCTGAGGCATCCGACACCAGCTCGTGGTTCGCGCCGGTGCGGGAGGTGCGGGTGGTCGATGCGCATACCATCGACTTTCTCACCCATCAGCCCGACCCGCTGTTTCCCGATTCCATCGCCAACTTCATGATCATGGACAAGGGATGGGCCGAGACCAACAACGCCGCGCGACCCGACAAGGAAAACGCCACCTTCGCCTCGCTCAACGCCAATGGCACCGGCCCGTTCCGGCTGGAAACCCGGGAGCCGGGCGTGAAGACCGTGCTGGTGCCGCATGACGGCTGGTGGGACACGCGCGAGGACAACGTCACGCGCGCGACCTTCCTGCCGATCGGCAATGCGGCGACCTCGGTTGCCGCATTACTCACCGGCGAGGTCGACATGATCAATCCGGTTCCCGTGCAGGACATCGCGCGGATCGAGGCGACCGAGGGGCTGACCCTGCATCGCGGCATCGAGGCCCGGGTGATCATGCTGGGCTTCGCGCATCAGGCCGATACGCTGCTCGGCGGCGAGGCGGGCAGCGGCAATCCGCTGAAGGACGCCACGGTGCGCGCGGCGATTGCCAAGGCCATCGACGCCAAGGCCATCGTCGACAAGATCATGCGCGGCAATGGCGCTGTCGCCTCGCAGCTCGTCAGTTCGCAGATGAAGGGCTACAGCGAACAGGCTGCCGAGCGCCCGGCCTATGATCCGGACGCTGCCAAGGCGGCGCTCGAGTCGGCCGGCCTCGGCGACGGGCTCACACTCACCTTCGCCTGCACCAACGACCGCTACATCAACGACGAGGCCGTCTGCAAGGCGATCGCCTCCATGCTGGCGCGCGTCGGCGTCACGGTCGAACTGACGACCATGCCGGTGCGCAGCTACTGGGACACGCTGCGGGCGGGCGAGTTCGACATGTATCTGCTCGGCTGGTCGCCCGGCACCTTCGACGCGGAGCATCCGGTGCGCTTCCTCGTCGCCACGCCGAACCCGGAAAAGAAGCTCGGCAGCTGGAACTTCGGCGGCTACTCGAGCGAACGCGTCGACACGCTGCTGCCGCAGGTGCAGCGGGAGATCGACCCGGCCGCGCGCCAGGCGATGCTGGACGAGATCGCGGCCATCGTTCAGGACGAGACGGCCTATGTTCCGCTCCACGTTCAGCCGCTGCTGTGGGGTTCGAAAAGCTCCGTCTCCCTGGTGCAGAGGCCGGACAATTTCTTCCTGCTGCGCTGGGTGACCATCGCCGAGTAAATGGACCGGCCCGATCCGGGCCGTCCGCGAATGCGTAAAGCATGGCAGACCCTGAAACACAGTCAGAGGATGCCATGCTTTCCATCTCCCGCGTTATCGCAGCCCTTGTGCTCAGCATCGCGACGCTGGCCGCGCCGGCCGCGCTTGCCGCCTCCAAGCCGCTCGTGCTGGAAGACTACTTTCGCGGACGCGCCGTCGGCACCGGCGTGTTCGAAAGCGGTATCGCCGGGGTGCGGCGCGAATTCCGTGTCGTGACCCATGGCACCTGGAACCCGAAGACCTTCACCCTGCGCCTGCGCGAGGATTTCCAGTACGACGACGGCGAGCGCGACACCAAAGTCTGGTTCTTCAAGAAGGTCGCGGAAAACCGCTACATCGGCACCCGGTCCGATGTGCTCAATCCGGTGACGATCACCACGGGCGGCCCGCAGATCAAATTCAACTACGCCGCCAACGTCGAGACCAAGGACGGCCCCGTGGCCGTGCGCTTCTTCGACACGCTGACGCTGGTCGACCGGCGCACGCTGCGCAACACCGCCGACGTGATGAAATACGGACTGGTGATCGGAACGGTCGACCTGACGTTCAAGAAATAGTCGGGCCGGCGGCGCATTCAGCGGGTGAAACGCGCCGCCTGTTCGCGGGTTGCCAGACCGCAGACCAACTCCGGCGCATGGCGCAGGCCGCAGGCCTCGACCATGCGCCGCGAGACCTCGTTGGTGGCCGACACGAGCTCGTAGACGTGGCTTGCGCCAAGATCGCGAAACGCGGCCACCACCATCATCGCGTTGATCAGGCGACCGAGCCCCTTGCCGCGTTGGGCGTCATCCACCGCCACCAGGCCACCCCAGGCATGGCTCCGGTGCCGGCTCGCGACATTGTGGGGGAGATAGGCATGGGCGCCTGCGGCAATGCCGCCCGATGGATCGCAAAGCGCAAGTGTCACCGCCGGACCGGTGTCGCCGCACAGCATGGAGCCGGAAAAGGGCACCACGCCGGCGGCCGACATCATCGCCTGGATCCGGCGCGTCGTCGCGCCCTCAGGCGTCAGCGGCGCATCGAGCTCCGCCAGGCCGTCGGGCAAGCCGCGCTCCACAATGGGGCGGCAGGCGGCAAGGGCCGTGTCGCGATCCGTCAGGAAAACGTCCCAGGTGTCGAGACGGAAACCGTTGGCGCTCAACCGTTCCCGCAGCCGTTCGGCCTGATCGGTCGTGATCAGGCGAAAGCCGCAGATGCCGTCGCGCTGAAGAAACGCCTCGATCCGCTCCCAGCCGAGCGCATCGGGGTCGTCGCAGCCCATGGTGCGCCCGGCCTGGCACAGGCCCGGCGTCGCCGCGATCTCTCCGGCACTGGCCTCGGCCCGCGCCTGCAGGGTCTTTTGACTGTCCGTTCCGAAATAGCCGGCCAAGATCGCCCCCATCTGCCGCTGCGATCACAACAGCTTAGGAGATAAATCAAGCGCTGGCGACCCTTGCGCCGCCACAGGGCTGCGGACGCAAACAGACCGGGGATCCCGTCCATCCCCGGTCTTTGCGAGAGGCGGCAGCGCACCGATCGTGGCTGCGTTCGACCGCGCCAACCGCCTCATGCCCGTCAGACGCAGGACGTGCGATCAGTCAGCCTTGCAGGTGCGAATGCCAAGCAGCGTGTAGGCCGGGCACCATTTCAGGAAGGCGGTCGCCAGCGGCAGGACGCCGATCCAGCCGACCCACTTCCAGGAGATATCGGCAGGCGCGAACAGGGCGAAGGCGATCAGCGCCAGCCCGACGACGATCCGCGCGATACGGTCGGCACTGCCGACGTTGGTGGTGACAATGGCCATGATGCAGTCTCCACATTGCCCGCATTTCGCGGGAAAGGACCGCAGGTCGCGGCCCTGTTTATTTCAATAATTAGAATATAGTGAAGGAAGGCAGGCCCGGCAACCGCGTTGCTCTACGTAGCCGGGCGACAGGACGCCGCAGCGGCCCGACCGGGAAAGGAAGCAAACGGGAAACCACGCCCGCAAAATCCCCGTTGCCGCACAGTGTTTTTCCGCGACAGCGCGGGACCTGTCGGGATATGGTCGCTCGATAATCAAAGAGGCCAATATGACGATTCGCTTTTCCAAAGGCGCGACTGCTGCCGTGCTCGCCGCCAGCCTCGCGCTCGCTGCCTGCAGCCCGTCCGGCAATGTGGCCGGCGGCGGCGGCATCATCGAGACCGCGCTATTCAGCCCCACCTACAACGACGACTATGTGCCGCAGACCTATGGCAGCCGCTACGACTGCCGCGCGATGACGGCGCAATATGGCGCGGCCAACGTCTGGCGCGGCCTTGTCGGCGGCCGCAAGCAGGTCGACTTCAAGACCCGGCCCTATTCGCGCGAAGGCTGCTTCCAGAGCGAGGCCGAGTGTCAGGCGTTCCTGACCTATGTCTCCAGCTTTCTGCTGCAGACCTTCACCCGCGAGTGCCGCCTCGGCGCCTGACGCGATACAAACCGTTTCCAGCGCATACAAAAAAGGCGGGCGATGAAATCGCCCGCCTTTCGTCTGTCCGGCCGGAGCCGGAGGTCGTCAAACCGGTATCAGGACGCGGCCTGGAACAGCTCGTCGACGTAGTCCCAGTTGACCAGGTTGTCGACGAAGGCTTCCAGATACTTCGGCCGCGCGTTGCGGTAGTCGATGTAGTAGGAGTGCTCCCACACGTCGACGCCGAGCAGCGGCGTGGCGCCGTGCACCAGCGGGTTCTCGCCGTTCGGGGTCTTCATGATGACGAGCTTGCCGTCCTTCATGGCAAGCCAGGCCCAGCCGGAGCCGAACTGCGTCGTGCCGGCGGCGATGAAATCGGCGCGGAACTTGTCGTAGCCGCCGAGGTCGGCGTCGATCTTGGCTGCCAGACCGCCGGGAAGCGACGTGCCGCCGCCATTCGGCTTCATCCAGTTCCAGAAATGCAGGTGGTTGAAATGCTGGCCCGCATTGTTGAACAGCCCGGCGTTCTTGCCGAAGCTCTCCTTGACGATCTCTTCCAGCGACTTGCCCTCGAGACCGGAATCCTTCAGCAGGTTGTTGCCGTTGGTGACATAGGCCTGATGGTGCTTGTCGTGGTGATACTCAAGCGTTTCGGCCGACATATAGGGCCCGAGCGCATCATAGGCGTAGGGAAGATCGGGAAGTTCGAAAGCCATGTATTCGTCCTCCAAATGGGGGCGCCAAACGGCGTGAGACCAGGTCGCGGGCGATCGAGCGCAAACGCCTTGCCGGCACGACCCGGCCGGATGTTCGGGTTGGAAGCGGCGCGAAAGCTGCCCCGCTCCGCGACGAGCCGGCGACCGCCGCACCGCGCGATCGGCGCGGGTGGCGGTTACCGCTTGTCACACAAGGCAAAATAGGGATGCGACCGGCAATCGGCAACGCCTCATCCGGAAAAACCCGTGGATGCGGGCAGAACAGGGGCCGTCCCGGCGCGCGGGACGCCCGTCAGGCCCCGCGAGCCGCCCGGTCGGACGCCCCGCGAGGCCACAGGCTCAATAGGTCATCATCGCCGGCAGCGCCTTGGCCTGCTCGACCCATTTCTCCACCGACGTCTCGCCCGGCACCTGGCGCACGAGTTTCTTTTCCTCGTTCACCTCTTTCATCTTGGCGGCGAGATTGGCGGCATTGCGGTGCTTCAGCTCCTTCACGGTGTCGACACCGGCGGCTTCCAGAAGCTCGGAGTATTCCTCGCCGACACCATTGATGCGCATCAGGTCGGCCATATTGGCCCACTTCAGGATGCGCGACGCCTCGATGCCCGTCTCCTCGGCCAGCGCCTTGCGCCCCTTCGGATCCTTGGCGCGCTCCAGATAGGCCTCGGTCGTGCGGATGCCGACCGCTTGCAGCTTTTCGGCATAGACCGGACCGATACCCTCAATCTCGTCAATGGAATACGACATCTGCATCTCCCCCTTTGGGCGGCCGGCACCGGCCAGCCTGCATGACACCCGCGCTAGAGAACCTGATTGAGCCCGGGAATGGAATTGACCACGTCGTCGACCGCCTCCGCACCGACCTGTTCGCGTGCGGCGTCCATCAGTTCGCGCGTGACGCTTTGCACCTGGGTCATGTCGAGACCGGCGCTGGTGAGTTCGTTGAGCGCCGCCATCGCGCCCATGCCGCCGCCGAGCATGCCGCCAAGGCCGCCGAGGAAGCCCCGTCCGCCGCCATCGGACTCGATCACGTCCTCCGCGCCGGGCAAGGCCGCCAGGATCTGCTGGACCTGCTCGGACGGCCCCTCGCGATTGAGAAAACTGAGGATGATCGTGATCGCCTGGCGGGCGACGTCCTCGCCAATACCGGCAGCCCTTGCAATCCGGCCGACAAGCTCTTCCATGCGCCCCCTCCAGAATCAAAATCCAACGTGTTCGTATCTGACACCACAGTTCCCGCGACGACAACCGCTATACAGCGCTCACCGTGCGGGTTACATGACGACGGACAGCAAATTGATGCCGTCAGGTGCGAGACAGGCAAAGCGGGAGACGGGCGGGTGCTTGCAGACGACAGGATCTTCATCGGCGGTTCCACCAAGGCGGAATATCTCCACCTCAAGCTCGCCAACCGGCACGGCCTGATCACGGGTGCGACCGGCACCGGCAAGACGGTCTCGCTCCAGATCCTCGCCGAGGGCTTTTCCAATGCCGGCGTCCCGGTGTTTTGCGCCGACGTGAAAGGCGATCTCTCCGGCATCGCCGCCGCCGGCGTCGAGAAGGATTTCCTGGAAAAGCGCGCCGACCAGATCGGCTTTGCCGACGACTATGTCTACGAGGGCTTCCCGACGCTGTTCTGGGACCTCTTCGGCGAAAAGGGCCACCCGATCCGCACCACCGTGTCGGAGATGGGGCCGCTGCTCTTGGCCCGCCTGCTCGACCTCAATCCCACGCAGGAGGGCGTTCTCAACGTCGCCTTCGAGCTGGCCGACGACGAGGGCCTGCTGCTGCTGGATCTCAAGGACCTGCAGTCGCTGCTCGCCCATGTTGCCGAGCGCGCCTCCGAACTCTCGCGCGTCTACGGCAATGTCTCCAAGGCTTCCGTCGGCGCGATCCAGCGCCAGCTGCTCGTGCTGGACCGCCAGGGCGGAGACGCCTTCTTCGGCGAACCGGCCCTCGACATCCGCGACATGATGCGCACCACCCGCGACGGGCGCGGCATCGTCTCCGTGCTCGCCGCAGACAAGCTGATGAGCTCGCCCCGGCTCTACGCCACCTTCCTGCTCTGGCTGCTGTCGGAGCTCTTCGAGGAGCTTCCCGAGGTCGGAGACCCGGAGCGGCCGCGGCTGGTGTTCTTCTTCGACGAGGCGCATCTCCTGTTCGACGAGGCGCCCAAGGTGCTGGTGGAAAAGGTGGAACAGGTGGTGCGCCTGATCCGCTCCAAGGGCGTCGGCGTCTATTTCGTGACCCAGAACCCGCTCGACGTGCCGGACGAGGTGCTGGCCCAGCTCGGCAACCGGGTGCAGCACGCGCTGCGCGCCTTCACCCCGCGCGAGCAAAAGGCCGTGCGCGCGGCGGCCGAGACCTTCCGCCCGAACCCGGATCTCGACACCGAACAGGTGATCATGGAGCTTGGCGTCGGCGAGGCGCTGGTCTCCACGCTGGAGAAGAAGGGCGTCCCCTCGGTCGTGCAGCGCACGCTGATCCGCCCGCCCTCCTCCCGCCTCGGCCCGCTGGAGGACGGTGAACGCCGCGAGATCGTCGCCGCCAGCCCGCTTGCCGGGATCTACGAGCGCATCGAGGACCGCGACTCGGCCTTCGAGGTGCTCAAGCGCCGGGCGGAGGAAGCCGCCCTGATGGAAGCGCGCCAGCTGGAGCGCGAAGCCGAAGAGGATCGCCGGCGCGGCGAACCGCGGCGCACGCGCTCGGGGTTCGAGCTGCCCGACTTCGGCCGCGACGACCGCCCCAAGACCCGCCGGCGGACGACCACCCGCCGCTCGCGAAGCGACAGCGTGGTGGAAACGGCGGCGAAATCCGTCGCCCGCTCGCTCGGCTCCGCACTCGGGCGCGCCCTGGTGCGCGGAATCATGGGGTCGTGGAAACGGGGCTTCTGAGGTCGCGATTCCCCTGTGAGCGTCTGACCGGGTCCACCGGCTCGGCGCACCGGCGCCGCCCGCGGCGAAACCTCCCGTCGCGGGGACGCGGCGGCAAGCCCACAGGCGCCGGAAAACGGCCACATTTATAATCCTGAGGAATTGACTCCAGTTTTATTGCGATTTATGCCGAGGCCATGACCCCCGGCGCGACCGCCGGCGGCAAACATCCGCGGCGCCCGACCCAGCCCATCCGCAAGGCCCGGCCCGCTCCCACGACATCAAGGAGAGATTGCGCGCGGGCGCCGCGCCACGGCGGAGCTGTGCCCGCTGCGGCACGCGCATGCCCGGCGCCGACCGGCACGCCATGACCAACACCCGCACCCTCTTGCTCTGCGCCACCGCCCTTTGCGCCACGCTCGCCCCCTCGCTTCCCGCGCTCGCCGAAGACGCGCCCCTTTGGGGGCCGCATCTGGAGGTCGGCGGCAAGGTCGGCACGAAAACGGATGTCGGCGAGACGACGCTCTTCGTGCCGCTGTTCCAGACGTTCGACCGGCTGATCTACACCGACATTCGCGGCAGTTTCGGCTCGCCCGGATCGCAGGAATTCAACGCCGGTCTCGGCGTTCGCCAGATCATCGACAACCGCTGGATCGTCGGCGCCTACGGGTTCCTCGACTACCGTCGCTCACAGCACAACAACCATTTCACGCAAGTGACCCTCGGCGCGGAAGCCATGAGCGAGCGTCTCGGCCTCAGCGCAAATGTCTATCTGCCGTTCGGCAAGACCGTGCATCAGGCCGCCGCGCATGATGCGGCAAGCGTCGGCGACGCCTCGATCACCGTGCGCGGCGGCGAGGAACGCGCGATGCGGGGCGTTGACGCGGAAGCCAGCGTCCTGACCGGCCTCAGCCTCCTGGGCGACGGCAGCGACGCGCTGTGGCTCCATGGCGGCGGCTACGCCTTCTGGGAGGACAAGGCCGATACGGTCTGGGGTCCGCGCGTGCGCGCCGAATACCGCGTCGACGACGTCCTTTTTGCGGGAAGCCGCGTCAGCCTCATCGCCGAATACCAGTATGACGAACCGCGCGGGTCGCAAGGCTTCCTCGGAGCGCGGCTCAGGCTGCCGCTGCAGCGCGTCGACGATGACGGTAGCTCCCGCCTTACCCCCCTGCAGAAGCGCATGACCGAAACCGTCACCCGCGATGTCGACATCGTCGCCCAGGCCGGCGCCTTCGGCCGGGCGGTCACCGGCATCGACGCGGCGACCGGCAATGCGCTCGACGATCTCGCGATCATCGATCCGGCCGCCGGCGACCTCGCCCAGCAGATCGACGCGGCCGGCAGCAGCCGACAGGTGTTCATCAACGGATCGGGCGGCGAGATCGCCATCGACGACACGATCCGCCTCACCGCCAACCAGCGCGTCGCCGGTGCGTTCAATGTGCGCAACCCGCTCACCGGCCGGGTGATGCGGGTCGGCGACACACGGCTGCACGGGACCGATGCGTCGCGTGATCTCTTCGCGATGGCCGACGATACCGCACTGTCCGGCCTGAGCCTCACCGGCGGACGGCACGCGGTCACCTCCGACGGCGCCGACCGCGTCGCGCTCGCGGATCTTTCGATTTCGGGCGTCGCCGGGGCGGGCATCAACTTCGAGAACGGCACTGGTCTGTCGGTGGCGCGCGTCGCGCTCTCCGACATCAGTTTCGAGGGCGCCAACGGCTTCAGCAACTTCGATCCGACGGCAACGCTCAGCGGTGTCGGCGTGCGTCTCAACCGGGCGAGCGACGTGACGATCAAGGCGGTCACCGCCGCCCGGGTGGGCATGGGCCTCTTCGCCAATGTCTCGCAGGACCTGACGCTAAGCGACATCGACATCTCCAACACCGCCAAGGAAGGCTTTGTCTTCCACTATGTCCATGGCGCGACGCTTGATCGGGTGAACGTTGCGCAGACGACGGCCGACGGCGCCGCCTTCGTCGCGTCGGGCGACATCGCCTACCGCAACTCGACGCTCTCCGGGCTGGGCGCGCTGCCCAACATCGGCAAGCGCAGCGGCATCAACATCTCCGCCTACAGCGGCGACGGCTCGATTATCGTCGGGGCGGAATCGAACACCGGCTATGACTTCGAGAACCTGACGATCTCCGGCGCCAGCAACAGCGGCATGATGATCATGGGCATTCGCGACTCACGCTTTGCCGACATCAAGATCTCCGACGTCGACATCATCGGCATCCAGCTCATGCAGATGCTCACCCCCTCGGACAACATCGCCTTCGACACCGTTTCAATCGACGGCGCGGGACGCGCCGGCTTCTGGATGATGGGCGATTTCGCAAACCTCACCGGGACCGTCGCCGTCAGCGGAACCCCGGCACCCTGCGGCCGCTCGCCCTACATGCCGACAACGCTGACGCAACCCGGCGGCGGCACGCTTGCAATCAACGGCGCGACCCTCGCCCCCGGAGACGTCGCGACCACCTGCGCTGCGGTCGCGAACTTCTAGACGGGAACGCGCATTCCGAAACCGGCCGGCGGGGGAGGAACCCTCCCGCCGGCTCTCGGTGTTTTCACCGCGCCTGCCTTCAGAGGCCGGGATATGCATATCGACAGCCCCCTCCCCTTGCCACGTCCTGCGTTCTGGCGCAGTGTTGCGGTCCCCGATTTGGCGTCTGGCACGGGTTTCCCGGCGCGGCGCAATCCTTTCATACCGGAGCAGTTTCATGTCCCAACTCGACCGGGTCCTGTCGCGCATTGACGCCGATTTCGACGCCTCGTTGTCCCGCCTGTTCGACCTGTTGAAGATCAAGAGCATTTCAACCGACCCGGCGTTCAAGGGCGACTGCCGCGCCGCCGCCGACTGGCTGGCGCGCGAACTGACCGGGATCGGCATTGCCGCAACCGTGCGCGACACCGACGGCCATCCGATGGTGGTCGGTCACAAGACCGACACGGACAAGCCCGGCCCGCATGTGCTGTTCTACGGCCACTACGACGTGCAGCCCGTCGACCCGCTCGACCTTTGGGAATGCGATCCATTCGAGCCGCGCGTCGTCACCCGCGAGGACGGCAGCAAGATCATCGTCGCGCGGGGTGCTGCCGACGACAAGGGCCAGCTGATGACCTTCGTGGAGGCCGCGCGCGCCTGGATCGCGGAGACCGGCGGGCTGCCGGTCAGCGTCTCGGTGCTGCTGGAGGGCGAGGAGGAAAGCGGCTCGCCGTCGCTGCATCCCTTCCTGGAGGCCAATCAGGACGAACTCTCCTGCGATCTGGCGCTTGTCTGCGACACCGGCATGTGGGACCGCGAGACGCCGGCGATCACCACCATGCTGCGCGGGCTCGTCGGCGAGCAGATCACCATCACCGCCGCCGACCGCGACCTGCATTCGGGCATGTACGGGGGCGCCGCGCGCAATCCGATCCATGTGCTGAGCGACATCATCGCCGGACTGCACGATGAAAACGGCAAGGTGACGCTGCCGCATTTCTATGACGGCGTGATCGACATGCCGGAGGACGTCACCGCGCTGTGGGACAAGCTCGGCTTCGATCACGAGGCGTTCCTGGGCGGCGTCAACCTCAAGCATCCGGCAGGCGAGGCCGACCGCAGCGCGCTGGAGCACATCTGGACGCGGCCGACCTGCGAGATCAACGGCATCTGGGGCGGATATACCGGCGCCGGCTTCAAGACCGTGATCCCCTCGCAGGCGCATGCCAAGATTTCCTTCCGCCTGGTCGGCGATCAGGACCCCGACCAGATCCGCCTCGCCTTCCGCACCTATGTGCGCGAGCAGCTGCCGGACGACTGCGAGGTCACCTTCTCCAAGCACGGCGGCAGCCCGGCGCTCAGGCTTGATTTCGACAGCCCTGCGCTCGCCAAGGGCCGCAAGGCACTCTCCGAGGAATGGGGCAAGGAAGCCGCGCTGATCGGCTGCGGCGGCTCGATCCCCATCGTCGGCGACTTCAAGTCGATGCTCGGCATGGATTCCATGCTGATCGGCTTCGGCCTCGACGACGACAAGGTGCATTCGCCCAACGAGAAATACGAAATGTCGAGCTACCACAAGGGCATCCGCTCCTGGGCCCGCGTGCTCGACGCGCTTTCGCGGGACTGACACAGACAGCGCCGCGGCCCGTGTGTTCGGGCCGCGGTGCCCGACGACACGACGGGACATCCGATGAAATCGATTTGCGTCTTCTGCGGCTCCAGCATGGGCCGGCGGCCGGACTATGAAGAGGCAGCGGCCGAAACCGGACGCGCCATCGCGCGCAGCGGCCGGCGTCTCGTCTATGGCGGCGCCAAGGTCGGGCTGATGGGCGTTGTCGCCGATGCCGCCCTTGCCGAGGGCGGCGAGGTGATCGGCGTGCTGCCGGTCGCGCTGGAAAAGAAGGAACTGGCGCACGAAGGCCTGAGCGCCCTTCACGTCGTCTCCTCCATGCATGAGCGCAAGGAGATGATGGCCGACCTGTCGGACGGCTTCATCGCGCTTCCCGGCGGCGCCGGGACGATGGAGGAACTGTTCGAGATCTGGACCTGGGGCCAGCTCGGCTACCACCGCAAGCCCTGCGGCCTGCTGAATGTCTCGGGCTTCTACGACGGACTGCTCGCCTTCCTCGACCTGCAGCGCGACGAGGAGTTCGTGCGCCCGGAAATGCGGGCGATGGTGGCGGTGGAGGAAACCCCCGACGCCCTGATCGCGGCCTTCGAGCGCTATCAGGCGCCGAAGACGCCGAAATGGATCAAGCGCAGCGAGACCTGAGACGGCGACCGGCGTTCACCGCCGCCGCGCGTCCCTCAGCTGAGCGCCAGCAGGCCATTGAGGTCGCTGAGCACCGCCGCCGGCGGCAGGTCGGTGTATTCATCCGCCGCGCCGGCCCGGTTCACCCAGACGGTGCGGAAGCCGAAGGCGGTGGCACCGGCAATGTCCCAGCGGTTCGACGACTGGAAGGACACGGCCTCCGGATAGACGCGGAAGTGGTTGGTGACGATCTCGTAGACGTCCTGACGGGTCTTGTAGGTCTTCAGCAGGTCGGTGGAAAACACCTCGTCCAGCAGATCGTCGATGCCGGCAGCGCGCGCCGCCGATTCCAGCATCGCCGGCGAGCCGTTGGACAGGATCGCGAGACGATGGCCGTCGTCCTTCAGGCGCTTCAGGACGGTGGGAACCTCCGGGTAGCAGTCGAGCTTCCAGTAGGCGTCGAGAAGACGCTGGCGAAGCTCCGCGTCGTTCTTTCCAACGATCGCCATCGCCGTGTCGAGCGCCTGTTCGGTCAGCGTCCAGAAATCGAGGTAGCGGTCCATCAGGGCGCGCGTCCAGGAGTATTCCAGCTGCTTGTCGCGCCACACCGACGACAGCCGCTGCGCCTCCGGCCCCAGGTCTCCGGCATAGCGGCGCACCGCCGCGTGCACGTCGAAAAGCGTGCCATAGGCATCGAAGACGAAAGCGGAAACGGGCTTGGACGACGGATGCGACATGGGCGGGCCTCGGTTGGTTGCCGATTTTTTGTTCAGATGCCGAGCAAACAGCCATCGCCGCTTGAGGTCAATGCTTTTGTGCAGCGCACAAAAGCCTGGCACGACAGCCCGCCTGCGTCGGGAGGAACATGCCGGGGGACAAATTCCGGAAATTGCCGGTAGGCGGTCGATCGTATTTCCTCATCGGGGAATTTCAGAACTTTCCGTCTCTTTTTACCGTTAAGCGCGGCAGGGTCTTGACCTGACAGAGGGATCGGCGTTCGATCCCGACCATTCACGAATTTGAATTCAATCAAGGAGAGCGGTATGGCCGAGTGGTCGCAGACCTGGAACTGGATCGACGGGCAGTGGCTGGATGGCAATCCGTCGATGATGGGCCCGCGCAGCCATGCATCCTGGCTGGGGTCGAGCGTCTTCGACGGTGCGCGCGGTTTTGACGGCCTGACGCCGGATCTGGACCTGCATTGCCAGCGACTGAACGATTCCTGCGTCGCGCTCGGCATGAAGCCGACGATGAAGGTCGGCGAGATGATCGAGCTTGCCCAAGAGGGCATGGCGAAATTCGCGCCGGGAACGGCCGTCTACATCAAGCCGATGTATTGGGCGGAAGGCGAAGGTCCCGGCGTGATCGCGCCGGATCCCGACAGCACCCGCTTCTGCATGTGCCTGTTCGAGGCCGCCATGGCCCCGGCCGACACCGCGATCACGCTCACGCTCTCGCCGTTCCGCAGGCCGACGCTGGAGACCATGCCGGTCAACGCCAAGGCGGGGTGTCTCTACCCCAACAACGCGCGCGCCATCGTCGAGGCCAGGTCGCGCGGCTTCGACAATGCGATCGTGCTCGACATGCTTGGCAATGTCGCCGAGCTGACCACCGCAAATGTCTTCATGGTGAAGGACGGCGAGGTGCACACCCCGGCGTGGAACGGCACCTTCCTGAACGGCATCACCCGCCAGCGCGTCATCAAGCTCCTGCGCGATGCGGGAACCGTCGTGCATGAGCGCACGCTCGGCTACGGCGATTTCCTCGATGCCGACGAGATCTTCTCCACCGGCAACTACTTCAAGGTGGTCCCGGTGAAGCGCATCGAGGACCGCGACATGGAGCCGGGTCCCATGGCCGCGCGCGCGCGCGAACTCTACTGGGACTTCGCAAAGGGCTGAGACGCGGTCTATTCGTCCGGCGTGCGTTTCGATCAGGCGCGCGCCGGGCGCAGCGTCAGGAGTGCCGCGACCACGAGAAGAGCCGCCGCGCACAGCGACGGCCAGAAGAAGCTTCCGGTCAGGTCGGCGGCATAGCCGGCAAGGGTCGGCCCCAGCATCTGCCCCAGCCCGAAGCAGGCGGTCATCATCCCGAGCACCGTCTTCGGCTCGCCGCCCGACAGGCGCCGCGCCTCGACCAGGCCGAGCGAGGTGATGCCCATGAAGGTGCCGCCGAGGAGAACCGCCGCGAGGACGGCGCCGGCCGCGCCCGGAACCAGCACGCTTGCGGCAACGCCGACCGCCTCCACCGCACAGGCCAGCGAAAAGGCGCGCATGCCGCCGAGCCGCGCCGACACGCGCCCCCAGATCCAGACCGAGACCGCCGCCGATACGCCGACCGCCGTCCAGGCCGGCGTTTCGTAGACGGAGAGCGTTTGCGACGCGCGCAGAATACTGGTGAGAAAGGTCGCGGTCACGACGTAGCCGACCCCGAAGAGCGCATAGGCAACGGCAAGCCGGACCAGCGCCGGGGACGGGCGGGCGATGCGCGCAGCAGGCGCCGGCGCCGCGTCCGCCGCAGATGGACGAGGCTCGACGGCGTCATCGCTCGCAACCAGGCAGATCCAGGCACCGATGCCCAGCACCCCGGCAAGCGCGCCGGCGCCGATCCATTGCCCCTGCCACGCCGCTCCGCTACGGACAAGCACACCGACCAGAACCGCAGACACCGCGATCCCGACACCGACGCCGGCGAAATGCAGGGCGGCAAGGCCCGTCCTGTTCATGCGCGCCAGGCGCTCTAGCACCAGTGTCGAGGAAAACACGAGAACCCCGGCGCTGGCGATGCCGCCCAGGAAGCGCCAGAGGGCGAGAACCGGCAGCGCCGCATCCATGGCCATGAGGCCGGTGGTCGCCACGCTGGCGATGAGGCTTGCGCGAAAGCCGCTGCGCACGGCGGATCCGGCAAGCGACATGGCGGCAAGCGCGCCGACCAGATAGCCGAGGAAATTGGCCGAAGCGACCATCCCCGCCTCGGACGCACTCAAGGGGATTTCCGCACTCATCGAGGGAAGGATCGGCGTCAGGGCAAAGCGGCCGATCCCCATCGCAACCGCAAGCGCGCACAGGCCGCCGAGAGCAAGCCGCACGGGCGAACCGCCAGCCGCAGGCATTATAGGGGTCTCCCGACGGAGGCCGGCGCCCGCCGTTTCGCGACCACGCGCGACACGGCACCATGTCGCGCTTTGCGTGAACCGTCCCGGAAATATCGAGCAAGGGGAGCGGAAGTGCCGTTCATTTTGAGTGTCTTTCGCGGGCCCGGCGACAGGTGGGGAAAAAGCGGCCAATACCAGAGGCACGCTTGTACCACGAGGAACGTCATCCCTCCATCGGCAGTCGGCCGGTCAGCCTTTCAACCACATTTCGGCATTCTCGAACGGCATGCCCTCGTCATCCTCGGCCCGTCGCGACCGCTCCGTGAAGCCGAGCGCCTCGTAGAACGCGTAGGCCCGTGCGTTCGCGGTATAGACCTCCAGCCCCAGTTCGCCCTTGCGTTGCAGTGCATGCGCGATCAGCGCCCGTCCGATCCCCTGTCCATGATGGCGCGGCGTGACGAACAGCCCGCCAATGAAACTGTCGAGCAGACTGATAAAGCCGACAGGCTGCGATCCCCGACAGGCCACCCAGGTTTCCGAATTGGGGAGATACTCGCTCTCGATCAGTGCGCGCTGCTCACGCAGGCGATCCCGGCCGACGAAGGCATGTGCCTGAAGCGAAGCCTCGAGCCAGATGCCCGACAGCGTTTCAAGGTCCGTCGCGGCGTCATAGGCGCGGATGTGCGTTTCAAGGAGAGTCATGATGGCTGCGGAGACACGCCTGCGATCCGGTGGAGGGAAAACCCCATGCGCTCGAAACGAGCCCTGGCTCCTGCCCTGACACTTGCAACACCAGTGGGTAGGCGAAACGCAGGCGCCGGCAGTCGACCGGCGCCCCTTCGTTCAGATGCGTCTGGCGCGGGTCAGACGATCCGCGCCGGGCGGTTCACAGCCGGATCTGCCCGTAGCGCAGCGCCTCGACGACCGTATGCGTCTTGTTGGACGCATTCAGCTTGGCGCTCGCGTTTTGAAGATGGGCATGCACGGTGCGTTGCGAGATGTCGAGCAGCCCGGCGATGTCGCTGGCGGTCTTGCCAAGGGCGGTGAGTTCGAGCACCCGGCGTTCGCGTGCGGAGAGATCCCCCGGCCGCTGCGCCGAAATCACGCCCAGATCGATCAGCCGGCGGAAGGCGGCGTTGCAGATCAGTTCCAGATTGGACAACTCGATCTTGCCGGCTTCCAGATGGGAGCCGCCGCCCAGAACGAGCGCCTGGAACGGATGCGTCTCGGTCACCGGAACCACCACCACGCGCGTGTCGCGACCGAGCGATGCAAGCAGTTCGGAATGCGACATGTCGCCTTCGGTCACATCCCAGATGAACGGGCGGTTGCGCATGAGGCCCAGCATCAACGCGCTGTCATCCGCATCGAGATCGGAGCGTTCGATACCGCCGGCGCGATTGTCAGCCCAGCGGAACCTGTGCACCAGTCCGGAAATCGGCCGGTTGGGCATTGGAAGCCCTGCCGCGAGGATATGGGTCGCACCCAACCGGCGCAACTGGGTCTCAATGATATCAAGGACATGCTTTCCGGTCTGGGCGTCGGCGATTGCCTGTGCCCGCGCCTGCATTTCCGTAGGGTCAGCCATGCGTTCCTGCCTTTCCGTCATCTCGCCAAGGCTCCTGGAGAGCCCGGACGATCCTGTCGGTCGATTCGAACCACATTCACTGCGTCAAAATCGCAGGACGCCCCGCTCGAAACCGATGTCCCAGCAACATCGACCCGCCTCGTCCGTACACCATCCCCCGATGGATATTTCCCGAAAAAACGTCTCACCAGACTATACCTCAGCCCTGTCCCAATCCAGAATCTTTGCCAATGTCGTTGTTTTGACCCGGACCACCCCCGAGGCACCGGCTCCGCCCGGATCGCTGTGGAAATCCGATTAACCGATTCTGGAAACCACACGATCCCATTGGCAAGGCTTTACTTTTTTCAGATGACCGAAACCAGCTTATCGCGACGATTGTGTTGATTAAAAGGACGTATTAATGTTTTTTGCAACCTTAACGTTAACAAATCGTTTCCGGCTTTGGCGCATTCTTACTGACCTGCCATCAAGTAACAGTGTCAATTTTGACAGTATCGTCAAAGTTGACGGAAAAAACGGCGCACCGGACCGCGGCTGTCCCGCGTCGCCGCAACAGGCAGCGGCTTCCCTCCTGGCCTCGCCCCTCAGCCAGAGGCCTTGCCGGTGTTCGCACAGGCCTTTCGCGCCGGGGGCATGGATGCTAAGTCCGGGCGGCGACCCTGGCCGGACCGTTCGACGGCCGGCGGTCAGCCCCCCACAACGAGAGGCGCCATGCGGTTTTTCAAACGCTTTTTCCCGGTTGTTCTGATTTCGGTTCTGGCCGGTGCCTGTTCGCCGACGCTTGACACCGGACCGGTCACCGTCGCGCGAACCTCGAATATCACACTCGTCAAAATCACGGATGCGGGCGCGGGTGGCATCACGTCCGAAACGGTCTATTCCGAGAAGGCGGTCGCGCAGGCCTTGCCGGGCTTCACGGCAGAGGGCTTCCAGTCGGCAACTGAGGACAGGACCGAATGGGCCATCGGCGCCTTCAATGCCGACGGGTTCCAGGTTCTGCAGATCTACAAGGGCGGCGACGGCAAGGTGCGCGCGGTGCATGGCGTGACCCATCACCTGCAAGGGCCGAACGGCGAACGCATCGGCATGACCTTTGCCGAGGTCGGCACGTCGCGTAGCGACTGCCGCGTCGGCCGCAACCTGTGGCGCGGCATGGCGATCTGCAAGGCCGACGGCAGCGACAATGTCACCCTCGTCTATGCTATCTCGCAATATGCCGGCCCCTTCGACCGGCTGCCGCCCAGCGACCAGCTGCGGGAAGCGGCGATCCAGCGCATCATCTGGACCGCGCCCTGAGGCAAAGCGGGAGGCAAACCCGGCGGCACTCGGTCCAGCGCATGCCCCCCGCAGAGCCGACCGGTGCCGCCTAAGCCTGCTTCAACCGGGCGATACCTTCCGGCGCGGCGGTGTTTTGCAGAAAGCCGGTTGCCTCGGTGAAGGTCATCGGGCGCGCGAACAAATATCCTTGGCCGAACTTGCAATCGAGACTCTTCAATTGCGCGAGCTGTTCGGGCCGCTCGATCCCTTCCGCCGTGGTCGGAATATCCAATCCGTCCGCAAGAGCGATAATCGATTTCACGATCTTCAGTCGCTTCTTATCCTTGCCGACGGCTTCGACGAAAGCGCGGTCGATCTTGATATAGTCGAAGGTCAGATTGGACAGTTGCGAAAGGCTTGAGTAGCCGGTTCCGAAATCATCGAGGGCGAAGGTGACCCCTTCCTTGCGCAGGCTGTTGATGACGGCTGTTGCGGTGTCCAGATCGCGCACAAGCGCGCTTTCGGTCACTTCGATCTCCAGCTGTCGCGGCGCCAAACCGGTGTCGGCGAGGATGGCGAGAATGCGATGGGCGAGAAGGCGGTCGCCCATCATCGATGGCGCAACGTTGAACGCGATCTTCAAATGCGCCGGCCAGTTCAGCGCATCCGTGCAGGCGCGGCGCAGCAGGTTCTCCGACAACTCGATGATGATGCCGATGTCATCGGCGATCTGGATAAACTCGTCCGGCGGGATGAACTGTCCCGGAGCATGCTCCCAACGGGCAAGCACCTCGAACCCGCGCACGTTTCCCGTCTCCAGGTCGATCAACGGCTGATAGTGCGGAACGATGGCTTTCTCGCGCACGGCACGGCGAAGCTGCTGTTCCAGCTTGGCGCGTCCGCTCATCGCCCCGTCCATCGCCGGGTCGTAGTGCATGGCACATCCCCGACCCGCCTTCTTGCCGCTGTAAAGCGCATAGTCCGCCCGCAGAAGCAGATCCTTCAAGGTCGCCGCCTGTCGATCCGAGGGAGCAGCGATGCCGACGCAGGCTCCGATCTCGACGTGAACGCCCTTGATGGCAACCGGACAACTCAAAAGCGAGATGATCTCTTCAGCCCGCGCCGTCAGTTGCAGGGCCGGCGCGGTCTTGCAGATCACAACGAACTCGTCGCCGCCAAGACGCACGACGATGTCGTCGGGAAACAGGCGCCGGAGACGCTGAGCGATGTCCGCCAGCAGCGCATCTCCGCCATCGTGTCCGATCAGGTCGTTGACCCTCTTGAAGCCATCCAGGTCGATCGCAAGAACGGCGTGGCATTGCATGCCGCCCCGCTCCGCGATCATCTGCACCGCCTGCTGCTCCAGAAAGCGACGGTTCGGCAATCCGGTCAGCGCATCGTGAACCGCGGTCCAGCTGGCCTGGGTTTCCGCCGACCGCCGGAAGCGCGCCTCCCGTCGGAAATCGTTCATCCGACGCACCGCAAAAACGAACCCCATGAGACCGGCGCAGATCAACCCGACCAGCACCTCATCCAGTTCAAGCGCTTCATGCGCTTCGATAAAATCATGAAGCTGTTCGTAAGCATCGTTGTGGACCGCCACGGCCCAGAGCATCAACGCCACTGCGCTCAAGAGCAGAAGCTCCGAATAAACGCCGATGCTGATGCGCCAGAATCGCTTCTTCTTCATTGTTTCCTCAGCGCGAAACAGCCACACCCCAAACAGAATTTATCAGCGGGACCTCTTTCGTCCAAGTTAATGAAAAATGTTTTATCACTTTAATTAAAAAACAGAATTGAACCCGAAGTACAAAATCAACAAATTCAAGCCAGAATATACATAAACAAGTTTTGCAACTTGAATTACGCAACGACACTTCCCAGCCGAAGCGTGCCGTTGCGCCGCAATTCTATGACGTTTTTTCGATTCGTGCAGTTTTTCAAGGCTTCAGGCCGGGATGCGGCATGCGCGCCGACAGGTGCGAATACCCCCTTCCCCGGACGAACCACGCCGGGCGCCGGATGTTCCGTTTCGGGACGTGCGCCCGGCACGGCATTTGCGTGGCTGCGGATGCGGAAGGACCAACGACATGGAACGAAACAGTCAGCGCATCGCAACTGCAGGCATTTCCCGGCGCACCCTGCTCCTTTGCGGGGCGGGTACCCTTGCCGGCGCGGCTCTCGCCGGAGCCTCGCTGCCGGCGCGCGCGGCCGTCCGGGTCGCGGACCTGCGCGGCACCATCGACGCGGCCGAATTCGGCATCCGCCCGGGTGCTGCCGACGATCAAAGCAGCCTGATGCAACAGGCGATCGACGCCGCCGCCCAGCGCGGGCGCGCGCTGTTTCTTCCCGGCGGACGCTATACGGTCGCAAACCTGCGGCTGCCGTCGGGGACCAAGCTGGTCGGCCTGCCGGGACAGACCCGTTTCGACTACCAGGGCGGCGGCCACCTGATCTATTGCGAGAAGGCCAAGTCCGTCGGCATCGAGGGCATCCATTTCGACGGCGGCAACCGCTTCATCGGCGAATACGCCCCGGCCCTGCTGCATTTCGCCGACGCGCAGGATGTCGCCATCGAGGGCTGCACCGTCACCGGCAGCACCAAGATGGGCCTGGCCCTCGACCGCTGTTCTGGGCGCGTGGCAAACTCCACGATCTCGGGCGCGCGCCTGGCGGGCCTTCGCAGCGTCGAGGCGAGCGGACTGGCGATCACCGGCAATCATGTGCACGACTGCGCCAATGGCGGCATTCTGGTGCATCGCTGGCGCGAGGGCGACGACGGCACCATCGTCTCCGGCAACCGGGTGGAGCGGATCTTCGCCCGCGAGGGCGGCACGGGCCAGAACGGCAATGGCATCAACATCTTCCGCGCGCACAACGTCATCGTACGCGGCAACCGCGTCGCCGATTGCGCCTTTTCCGCGATCCGCTCCAACGGCGGGTCGGGGATCATCATCGAGGGCAATTCGTGCCTGCGCTCGGGCGAGACCGCGATCTATTCGGAGTTCGCCTTCCAGGGCGCAGTGATCGCCGACAATCTGGTCGACGGCGGTGCCATAGGCATTTCCATCGCTAATTTCCTGGACGGCGGCCGGCTTGTCACCTGCTCCGGCAATCTCATCCGCAACATCGCCGATACCGGCCCCTATCCGGCGGAAGTGCAGGGCTTCGGCATCGGCATCGCGGTCGAGGCCGACACGGCGGTCACCGGCAATGTGGTGGAAAAGGCCGCGCGCTTCGGCCTCCACATGGGTTGGGGGCCTTACCTGCGCGATGTCAGCATCGCGTCCAACGTCATCCGCGATTGCCCGGTCGGCGCGGCGGTGACCGT
>MDTG01103134.1_pt1 | contig 206968 bp, 202 predicted proteins | sample 811421 | NCBI WGS metagenome assembly MDTG01 (sample SAMN05326645, study PRJNA326480) | marine metagenome | isolation source: seawater | place: Pacific Ocean: South East | collected 2011 | reverse complement strand
ACTCATGCCTAACTCCATGTTTTACAACAGATATAGGTATAGTCGAGAACCGGACAGATGGCGTGCTACATAAACCGGACAAATGGCATGTTACCAACAATAGCGGTGTTCAACTATTGGCCGGGGAGGCATATTCGAGTATAATCAGCTGCAATTATAAGAAACAAACAATAAGAGGAAACCTGCCATGCCTTTGACTAAGAAAGAAGAACAACTGCATGATGCCGTTATGGCGAATGATGCAAGCACTGTTATAAAGCTAACAAAAACTGACGTTAATGTTAATGCTCAAAACCAAGATGGCGAAACACCACTCTTAATTGCTGTCTCAAATAGAAATATGTTAATAGTTCAAGCGCTCATAAGCACAGGAGGAGATGTTAATCATGGCAATTATCCCACGCCACTCCAGCTTGCCATTATGACGAATAATATCGACATTGTGTTAGCACTTATAAAAGCTGGAGCTAATGTTGATGATGCCGGCGCTACAAGCATCCCACCACTCACTCTTGCTATTGAACGTGATCATACAGAAATTGCTAGGGCTCTTATTCAAGCTGGGGCTGATGTTGATGCTGCTACTGATAAAGGTTATACACCTCTTCATTCAGCTATCAAAAAAAATAACATGAATATTGCAATAGCTCTTATTGATGCTGATGCTAATGTTTATTCGCCTGTTAATCCAGAATATGTCGATAGCATAACTCTATCAGAGCTAGCCATTAATAATGGTAAAGATGAAATTATCACCAGATTTGTTAATAGATATCATGAATTATGGATGACTTTACTTCTCATTATGAAAGAAGATGTTAGCTTTTCTGTACTGCCAGTAGAAATAATTGCATTGATTGTTCCTACAGTAAACCCATCACTCACTCGCGATTCAATTAAATATCAAAATAATCAACTTAGACTAAATACAGCCCTCAACCTTGTCTGTATCAAAGCCATCGAAGTGAATCAACAAGGAAATATTAGCTGGGGATTTTTCCCAAACCCTGGTATAACATATGCCGCTAATTGTATAAAACGTCGTATTGAGACCATAAATAATAGCAACCTCGAAGACATACTATTACATATAAAAAGCGATATGGAGAGCTTTAAAGGATGCACCAGCTACTCGTATCATCCTATATATGACGATGTGATATCGATAATCACGTCGGCCTTGCCACCAGCCGAATATAATGATAGCAATGAGACAGCAGAAACTTCATTGTCAGCTAGATCAGATAATGACAGGCGAGGCAGTGGTCGCTGTATTGTGTGCTAAGGCTAAAATATAGTTTTATTGGAAATTTACTAGCTACACTATTGAGCTGATTACGAATCAGGGAGTTGGGGTATAACTTATTGATACTTGGGCGAATGATTGTGCCACCATTTTTTCTCATCCGAGTAACTGCAAATAACGGCTTCTAACCCAATCTTGCAAAAATCACCCAAGAACCACCTCAACAGCCCGTGTCATCTGTCCGGAGTGGTGTAGCCAGGTCACTATGCCGTCAGAAGTTTTTGTGATGGTACTACTTCATGTACTTTTGCTGTTGATAATTCGTTATGTGGCGATCCAGCACCATACGATGTGAAGTCTATCACTGTTGACTACCGATGTGGTGAAATCGCTAAGCTAGGCACTGCTGGTGAAAACCATTCACTCACTCTCTCTTGTGCACAAAGCTAGCCTGATATTCTGCCCTCCCCGCTGATAGTATTCAACTGTCAGCGGGTTTTTACATTTTTACCCGGGAAAATTACTAGTTTCAAGAAGTTACGCCCATGGTAATATGCCTTTACCATTTACAAAGGACATTAACTGCTCTATAATTGGACAATTTTATACGGTTGCAAATAGCGCAATTTTAAAAAACGTCTTTTTTTCAAAGCGTTAGCTGCAGCTACAACGGGTTAACTCAATGTATAACGATGCCATACAGCAAGCTGTCAATGCCAGTCTCTTAGATGCGATGCCCCAGGGTATCTACATCAAGGATAAAGACTTGGTGTTTCGCTATGGTAATCACCTGGCTGTCGAGCCTTCTGGCCTAAAAGCTGATGATTATGTAGGTCGCAGTGATTGGGAAATGCCCTGGGATAAACATGCTCAAAGCTACATTGATTACGATAACGATACACTTGCCGGCCATCACTACTCGAAGCTATCTCTCAGCAATGGTACTGACGGCGAAAAAATTGTTATTCATGACAGAAAGTTTGTCTTAAGTGGGCTCAATGGCGAGCAGCTGGGCGTTATTGGTACATTTAAAATTATTCCTTTCAAGTACTTTGAAGTCTTCAAGGTGATTAATGGCCTTACCCAAGACAGTTATAAAATCTGCGCCGATCTTAATAACTACCTCAACAGCACCAAGGAAAATTACACACTGACCAAAAAAGAAAGCACCTGCTTGTTTTACACTTTACATGGCAAAAGCGCGAAAGAGATCGCCCGCGTGATGGGGATCTCTAACAAGACCGTTGAGTTCCATATCGCGAACATCAAAATAAAATGGAATTGTAATACTAAACAGGACTTATTTGTTAAAGCCTTCGAACTCGGTTGCTTTAACGTGCTGCCACTGCATATCTTGCAGGAGTTGTAGCTTGTTCAAAACCGTTAGATACTTAAAATCACCCGCTACGTCTTTGCAATGACTATGAACTATTTTTAGCAAATACTGCAGCCTAGGGCTTCGTCAGCGAAAAACTTCAGTTGCATCAGAAACACCATAAACAACATCATAGATTACGTTCATGACCTGTATGGCACCCATGCTATTTCAATGAAAATATTTCTTAACATTTGCTCCCGTTATCGCATACGTTTGTGCGGAAATAGCCATAAGGTAATCGCTGTTTTAAAACAGATATAGTTATAGTCGAGAACCGGACAGATGGCGTGCTACATATAACGGACAACTGGCATGTTACCAACACTAGTAATTCTCCTGGGTGATAGCGCAGTCTATTTTATATACAATAATGTCATTAATTAGATGTCGATAGAAATAATAATATGAACATTTACAACAACAAGGAGCGTTGTCATCACCTAGCTATTGCGATGGGGACTGTGTGAATTTCATATGGTTAATCAATCATAACGTATACGGGAGTAAGATCATGGGAGAGGTATCAACAGCAGGTATCTACAAAGCTGGCATTTCAGATCAAGATTTTGTCCAAATAATTAATAAGCCTGGCGAGTATAAGCGGCTCGTTAAAAGTATTAGTGACATACTACAGTTATCTTCACAATTTCCCCAGCACATTGAGCTTATATTTCGGCCATTGTGGACTAATCATGAGGTGTTTAATCAAATTGTCAGCACGGTTAACGACTTAATATTGATCTGTGAAAAATACCCACAATACACCAAACAAATGATGAAACAAGTATTAACCGAACCCAGCGAGTTTTGTCGCTTGATTACATGTTCTGATGATATACGGAAAATGTGTGAATATTTCCCCCGTTACAGGCAGACTATTCTAAATTATATTGTTAATGCTCCAGGTGAGTTTAGACGGCTTATCCGTTGCCTATTTGATGCTTTTTATATAGGACAGTCAGCTCCAGATGATATTGCTATCCTATTCCATCATATTCTTCATGCTGAAGGTGAATACTGGCGATTGTTGATTGAGCCTGATGATTTACGCAAGGTTTGTAATGACTATCCTGAATTGGTCGAACCATTCACGAAAAGACTTATTGAGAGTAAATACGAGTATAAGCGCTTGGTTACTGATATTGATAGTCTTAAGTGGCTATTTAACAGGACCTCTCAATATAAAAAAGACTTGTTTAAATATATTGCGGAAACAACAGCTGAGTTCACATCTTTATTCAAAACTATCGATGACTTGAAGTGGTTAATGAGTTCTTGCCCAGAGTATACAGATGTTATTATCAAAAAACTGCTGTGTGACCCAGTTATATTCGAGCGGTTAGTCATTGATAGTCATGATTTACGCTGGGCTATTGATGTTTGTCCAAGTTGTGTCAAATCAGTCAGTGTTGCCTTAACAAAACACGGTGTTCACTCGAGATTAATAGTTAGCCATTATGACTTACTTTTGCTTGCCGCAACTTTTCCATTTTTGAAGCCCGTCTTAATTAAGCCGCTATTGAGTGACAGTGGCATATATCAAAAAATCATCGGTTGTACTATTGCATTAAGACAAGTCGTAAAACTGTTTCCTGATTACAGGGATGAATTGATCCGGCCAGTTATCGATAACCATGAGGAATATCAGCGTTTAATAACAGCGGGGTATGAGTTAAATGGATTAGTTATTGACTTTCCACAACAGGCTGAGACAATGATTAGCACCTGTTTTGACGATATCAAAGAGTTTCAACGTTTAATACACAGTGTTATGGATTTAACGATGCTATTAATAAGCTATAGTCAATATATGGGGCTATTAATTAATATCCTTAGTGATAATCCTGATGAATTTAGCAGATTGTTCCACTCTTTCAATGATTTGAATGACATCATTAAACTATGCAGGCCACATGAGGCTAAGTGTTTATTTGAAATATTATTCAGTATTCCCGGTGAGTTTAGTCGATTAGTCAAGTCCTTGATGTCTTTGCATACCATAATAAGACTTATGCCTGAGAAAAGAGAGTTAGTAGCAAACCTAGTAATTGAAAATATGGATGTTTTTGAGTGCATGGTTGTATCACTGACACATTTACAAGAGCTAGTGATTATATTCTTAGAGCCTGATGTACCTGGGCTAAGAGGTTTTGAGCAGCAGCAAACCCATAGTCATAATACCTGTTGGTGGTTACCAAGGTCACTTCCTAAACATGTCTATAAGCTTATCCAGCCGATACTCACTAAGCGTAGTTTGTTTGAGGAGCTCGTGATATCTATCGATGATTTGCTTTTTTTGGCAGCGTCGTTCTCCGATGTGGCAAGTAATATGATAAATATGGTGCTGACTAATACTAGTGAATTTAAGCGGCTATTCACCTCAAATGATGATCTACAAAAAGCAGCTGATGCATTTCCCCAGCATGCTGACATATTTACATTACCTGCCGTAGAAGATGCTAGACAAGTCGTTGGCTGGAAAAATAGCCACGGAGAGCTGCGTAAAAATGCACGATTAATGGCCCAAGGTGTGAGAACAGGGTCTTTATTCTCATTATTGCCAAATGAACTAATTTTTCATATTGTAGCGGAAACACGGGATCATCATGCTCATTCGCGGTTTGATGCTATTGCTATCGTTAAGCGAAATATGCAAAAGCCAGAAATGCCCAATGATGTAAGCCCCCGGCGAATTATCTAATTATCCTCAAATTAATCTTAACAGGCTAACATAAATCTGACTTGGCTACGATAATTCTTACATCAGCGACAGCCCACCTGACAACCTGATTACGAATCAGCTTGCTGTTATTCAAATGCAGTGTCGGCAATAGTGTAGTCAGGTCACTGATTTTAAAAATAGCTAGTAAGTTCATTATATAGTTTCTGCTTCAGTTCGCCAAAACTTAGATTTTACCTCATCTTTTTCAACTCCGAAGCCTAAATGGTAGGCTTGAGCGACAAATAGCTGGGCTCTTTTATTGCCACCCTTAGCGGCACGTAGCATCCACTTCAGCCCTACCTCTCGATCTGTCTTCACCCCTAAACCGAAACTATAGGCACTCCCCAATGCCAGTTGGGCTTCAGTATCATTGTTCTCCGCTTGTGCTAAACAATCTTTTAACCTTTTGCCATCTTCTGCAAACACTGAAAAAACTAATGGCCTAATATCAACAATATTATTACTGTTGTAGTGGACTATGTTGACAGCGTATTGTATATCTCCCTCACTCGTGTGACTTGTCGTGATATCATTTATTAAATAATCACTCCCGGGAAATGAATCATAAAACTGCATCGCGTTAGCGACAGGAGGAGTCACTGTTTTTATCAACTTAGGTGTTTTAAACGCGCTTATTATAAAAATAAAGAAAACAGCTATCATTATGGCTACAAATCCTCTATGAGGACTATAGCGCCAAGCGGGCTGATAAGGAACATTAAAATCTAACGCTTCTGCGCGAATTGACTCAGATGACAGAAGCCTATACACGCTAAGGATAACAAAAAAATAAATGATATTCGTCAATAATCTTCCTGCACCATCATGTAATAAGAGTGCTTTATATAGTCCAAGTGGTATATCCCATAGATAGATACTGTATAGGCTACCAAATGTTTTAAATAGAGAAAAAGCAAACATAACAGAGACCAAAAAAGTAATTCGACGTGCTGATTTGTAACCTTTACATTTTAAGATCACGCCCAAAACAAAGTAAATAATCCCGTTGATATTTAAGCGATGAACACCTACTGGTGAAGAGGAAGCTTGATTAATTGCTGTCAAATCGAGAATAAATACGACTATTCCCAAAATAATCAAAATAGTTGCAGCTAAATTAATTTTACTTCGGCCGGGTGCTACTGATAATTGAGCCATCTTTTAATACCTAAATATTACCATTACTATTGTTTGGTGCGATTATAGCAGATGATAATTTTGCGAGCAATATTTAACCATAAATACGATACTTGGGAAACCATTTTAAATCATAGTGTTAGAGCACTAATGATTGCACCGACCGTTAGAGCCTCGCTTCTTCTGTAAAAAGGCTTGTTGCTGAAAGTATGCAAGCCATGATTGACCTGGCTACCCGATTCCGGACACATAAAAGGTATCGCAAAGATATGATTACGAATTAGAGGGTTGGGCTGTAACTTATTGATTATTGGAATATTGATTTCTTCCAATTAGCATGCACCTACAGTACTTATGCCTAATATCGTAAAGTCCTCTTCCACAAAATTCACGCATATTTAAAAAACATTCTGGGAGCAGATGTGAATACTTGTTAGCCTTAACTCTGGAATCAAAATTTTGACGCAGTCAGTATTCGCTAAACCTGTATATAACCTCCCAGTTTCCCATAAAATCTACTGTGGGGATTTTGTGGGGATGAGGTGTTGCTATGATTACCGATCTGTAGCAAACTGCCGCAATAAATAGAAGGTCATCATAATGTACGTCCAAACGCAACAACACATACTGCAGTCAGCGCAGGAGATACTAGAAAAAGGCAATGATCCCCTGACGAATTTAGCTTTATTATCTACGCTGCTAGATACAAAAGAAACACCGGAAAAATCTGCAGATAGCCAAGCTATGGGTAGTATCTTCACAGAGGATAAAAATAATAATCGAAAAAAATTATTTTCCATTTACGATGGTATTTTACCCAGTTCAATATCAGATGAATTAATTAACCAATATTTTATGGTGGAGTTCCGCCTTGCCAAGATAGCAAGAAATCAAACGGTCTATTCACTGTGCATTGATGACGTGAACGGTGCATTTGATTATTGCCGATTTTTTTATAGCAATCAATATTTTCCTTGCTTTTGTGATGCACTTACCATTATTTATCAATATATTGATGATGTTGAATTCAGCGAATTTTATTCGCTTGCCACAGAATCAATTGTTAAAGAACCGACTGGGTCATGTTACTTGGGGTTTTGGTCTACACAACTTAGTGGAACATTCTTAGAGCATAATAATTTAGAGCTTGGTAACCCAGACATTTATACGTCCAAGCTCACTAAACTGTTTATTTTACTTGCCAACACCCACTTCGAATTATCCGCAAACAATAATGAGAATAAAAAAGTCAGTTCTGAGATCTTCAAATGCTTTCAGGTATTATATAAAAAGCTAGGCTTAGCCATACTTGATGTTTTTAATGGGCTCACATGTGATATCAATGACAAGCAAAACCTATTTATTGATTTAACCAAATTCATTTTAGAGGCAATAAAAGATACAAGATGCGCTACATCATCGCAACCAGTTTTTCACTGTCAATCTTCGGATGTGGAAACTTTTATTAAAATATATCTTGATTTGTTTAGTGATTGTATTACCGCCTCAAAAAAACAAGCAGTGGAGCTATTTACCTCAGCAGATAACTTGCGCACTTTTGACAATAATCGCCAGCTCCTTGAGGTTATATGTATATTGATATTACCCAATAAGTTAGACCAGGGCGACGAGCTCCTTTGTGGTATTTACAGTGTATTTTCATACCTTCTTTCTGAAAGTCCGTTCATGCTTATTAATAATATAATCCAATTCGCTAAAAATGAGCCTTTTCAAATCATATCTGGGGAGAATAAATATTTGGTGGAGCCGGCAAACTATCAATCTCCAGAGCAATCACTCCTAAGAAACTTTGCTCGTGCTATCAAAGGCATTGTCAATATTACTGGGAGTAACTCACGGTTACCTTTGCTGAAAAAAATACAAGATGTCACTACACCCAAACAAGCTTATCAGTTATTAACGCTCTTTGGTGCCCGCACTATTTCAGCTAAAACGCAGTTACGTGACATTAACAATTGCCCACTAACTGGATACACAAAAATGCTCTTAGAAAGCTGGATATATCATACTTCAGATACTGGTAAAGATATTGATGAGCCATTAACACTATGGTCAGAGCTAATGGACCTGGCAAAATTGAATGTAACCGCCCTGCTATTAGTTTCATCGACTTTTTCAAGTAATTTGTCAAAAATGAGTAGCGATACCGATACCATTAAGAAGGATTTTACAATAGAACCTCACTCCAAAGAACCTGTCGATAATTCTGATATTTGTGGTATCCAACTAAGTCACTGGGTGTACCTACAACAAATAGTATCTGAGAAAAAGAACGATATTAATTGTCTCACTCTCAATATTGCAACGTATGGTAAACTATTTCAGTGCACAGTTAGTGAATTATTTGCCAATGAACATATACATGGATATATCTCTATTAATTCGCTCAGATGCTAATGTATAACTTCATACTTGATCTGACACACCCTCTCTGCCAATCTGCCTGAATCACGAATCAGCGATCAGGACTTTTCTACAACGTGAATATTAGGTATTATCAAACTTAAAACATTGCAACCATCCCATAACGAGATACCTTTATTATGCAACAGACATTCAAACTTATATCATATATTGGCTTACTTGTACTATCCACAGCCTGTTTAGCATACCCGAAAGATTGGGAATATAGTCACCTCGGTGTTCCAACCAAGGAGCATAGTAAAAACGAACTATATGACTCTAAGTGGAAGTACTATACTTGGGGCTATGACGAAAGTGAGTTTAATATTCAAATGCATCGTTTTGATGACGACGCACCGTTCCCTGAACTTATCAAGACTAAAGCGCATTTAGCTTTTAAAGTCCCTAATCTTAAAGACGCTATTAAAAACCGGGACGTTATATGGGGACCTATCGAATCCAAGCCTGGCTTATTCGTTGCGATGATCAAAGATCCTGCAACTGGAATGCCCATCGAGTTGTTGCAAACCCCTCTATCAAAAGAAGAAATGATTGAGAAATATCATGTGCCACTTCATAACCAAAGCCATAACTACAAGAGAAATATACCTACTTAAAAGTCCCTTGCTCCCCTCTCGACATAACAATATACTGTGTATTTTTAGCAATGAGGAAAAGCAATGACCCAACACTGGCACTGTAAACCCTACAATGAATTAAGCCTTGATGAGCTCTATGGCTGTCTACAGATACGCTCTGAAGTCTTTGTCGTCGGGCAAACTTGTGTATATCAAGATATGGATGACAGGGATCAACAAGCCTGGCATCTATTTGGGATGATTGACGATAAAATCATTGCTTATGCGCGGCTATTACCACCTGGGATCGCCTATCCAGATGCTATTTCGATGGGTCGTGTTCTAACGCACCCGGACTTCCGCGGCCAAGGGCTCGGAAAATCCTTAACCGCAAAAGCCTTAGAATTCCTCGCTGAAACCTTCCCCAAAGCCCACCTTAAAATCAGCGCTCAAGCCTATTTACAAAAATTTTATGAAGGTTTTGGTTTTGTTGCCCAGGGAGATCTGTACGACGAAGATGGGATCCCCCATATATTAATGGTGAAATAGCTACAACCCCGATATCATCTTCAATTGCTGCTTTTGCACTGCAGAAAACTTCAATAACGGCAACATAAAATGATTGCGGGCCCAAATCTTCATGGGACTTTGGGTCGTCATAAGGTTATAAAATTTCGTCGTCATGTTGATGACATGTCGGGCAGCAGGCCTTCTGTCTGTCGTATAGCGGTCTGTTTTACCTGCATCGATGTAGTCAGCCAGAACACAGGCATCCTCAATACCTAAATTCATCCCGCGTCCACCTACTGGTGTGTGAATATGAGCGGCATCTCCTGCCAAAAACACATTGGCTTTTTGGAATGTTTGTGCGAGGCGACAGCTTAATTTGAATTGCGATTCCCATAAAGAATCTTCGATACTATAGGGTTTAGGCAAAAAGCCAAACACTTCTTCACGATTACTGAGCAAACGATAGCGAGTCCCTCCCAACGGGAATGTCAGACCAACCGTGCCATCTTGCTGAAAAAATGCTTGGGCGTCATGGCCATTTTGTTGATACGGCCAATCAATGTGAACATCCGCTAAATACCAAGGTTCCTCGATAGCAATACCCTCAAAGTCAACATTGATTTGTTTACGCGTCATACTATGGGCGCCATCAGCGCCGATGATAAGACTATTACGAATAGTTTCGCTACCCCATTGGCTTTTGATCAACGCCTCATATCCCTGCCCCGTCTCAATCAAATCATCTAATTCAGCAACCCGTTCGACTTTCACCCCTAACTCATTAAGTCGTTCCTCAAGGATAGTCTCAGTTTCATCTTGGGGTAAGGCTATCAGAAAATTATATTTGTGGGGAATTTTATCCAGATGAATAGCAATCTGTTTGTCATCACCGTAATGCATACGCATCCGATTCAGTTTCAGACCCTTAGTCAACAAACGTGGCGTAACACCGGAAGCCTCCAACAACGTCAAACTGCGGGGATTAATCCCGATAGCCTTACTGATATGCTCAGGTTCTGATTTCTTCTCGATAATACGCACGGGAATACCGCGGCGGGCGAGTTCGATAGCACAGGTCAAACCAGTGGGCCCAGCGCCAATGATGAAGACGGAAGGTTTATCCATAATGATTAGCTCCTTGAAGGTTATTGGTCTTACTCTAACCTAAAATGACGTGAAATATAACCATATAACCTGCTCCTTCGTACCCGCGAGCAAAAAAGGCCATTTTGGTCTTATTTAGTTCAAAAACCGCCTAAAGTTGCAAAAAGTGGCAGTTTAAGCCACTTTTTACATGTAAAAAGTGGCAGTTTGTGCCGTTTTTTGCTTGTAAAAAGTGGCAAGCACTCCTATACTCGAGGCATGAGAAGACATGCAATGAACCGCTTAATGGCCTGGAAAGAGGCCAGCTCGCGCAAACCCCTGATCCTGCAGGGTGTGCGTCAAACGGGCAAAACCTACCTACTGACGCAGTTTGGTGAACAGCACTTCCGCCAAGTCCACATCGTTAACTTTGAAAAGCATCCCGAGTTAGTCAGTCTATTTGCTAAGAACCTCGACCCAAAACGCATCATTAGCGAGCTTGCCTTCGAGCACAATACCCCTATCGATATCAACCATGACTTAGTCATATTCGATGAAATTCAAGCCTGCCCGCCAGCTATCACGAGCCTGAAATACTTTTGTGAAGAAATGCCTGAGTTAGCACTTTGTAGTGCCGGCTCCCTATTAGGCCTCCATTTAAATGACACGTCTTATCCGGTTGGCAAAGTCAACATGATGCATCTGCATCCCATGACGTTTACCGAGTTTCTTGCTGGTGTTGGCGATACCATGGCCTTAGATGTGGTGAATGATTATGAGCCCAGCATGGATATTTCAGCCATCAAACATCAACGCTTGTGGGAACGTTTGCTGCAGTACTATATTACCGGAGGATTGCCGGAAATTGTTAAACTGTTTCGCGATCGCCAGGACAATATCTTCATTGCTTGTCGTGATGTACGTGAACGCCAACACGAACTGATTAAGGCGTATTATGCCGATATCGCCAAACATTCCGGCAAAGTCAATGCCATGCATATTGACAGGACATGGCGCGCAGTCCCCACACAATTAGCTGGCCATTATGACACAAGTACGAATCGATTTCGGTTCAAAGATATTGTTCCCACCATCAGCCGCTATCGTCAACTGGTAAATGTTATTGATTGGCTAGAAGCGGCAGAGTTGGTATTGCGTTTGCCCATAGTTGGCGCCTTTGAAGAACCTATTCATGCCTATACCAAAGATAACCTATTTAAATTAATGTTATTTGATGTAGGTTTACTAGGAGCGATGAATGGACTCGAACCGGGCAGCATATTAAATTCTGACTACGGCACATACAAAGGCTATTTTGCCGAAAACTTCATTGCCCAGCAGTTAACGGCTATCACCAACAAAACCCTATACAGTTGGCAAGAGGATCGCTCAGAGATTGAGTTTTTATTGCAATCTGAACACGGTGTTATACCGTTTGAAGTCAAAGCGGGCACGTCCACCAGAACCAAAAGCCTGGAAAAATACCTCAACAAATACCCATCGCAGTCTGCTGTTATTTTGTCCGCCAATCCACCGCCGGTTAAGCACAAACCGCCCATTGTTCATTTACCGTTATATTTCATTGAGCGGGCTTTGGATTGTTTGTATTAATTTCAGCGAGAGCCGCTGTATTAGGCCACAACCACTTGCCACTTGCTGTTTAGTAGCAGCTATGCTGAAATGCTCTTTCGCTGATGTTTGGAGAACATGATGACTGTCATCTGTTGGTTTCGCAACGATTTACGCTTACGGGATAACAGTGCCCTCATCGCTGCCGCGAAGGCCAGTGATGACGTGATCCCCTTATATATACTGGACGATAAACAATATCGCCCATTGGGTGGCGCGCAGCGCTGGTGGTTACATCATAGCTTGACGTCCCTCGCCGCTGATTTAGATAAGTATGGTTTGCAACTCTTATTGCGTAATGGCAACAGCAAAAAAATCTTAGCTGAACTCGCGGATACGCACAATATCACTGGTTTGTATTGGAACCAAGTTTTTGAACCAAAAAAACTCGCCGCTGATAACGCCATTCGCAAGTTTTTTGAGAGTAATAATATTGAGGTTGACGTATTTAATGATAATTTGCTCAACCACCCCGATGACATCAAAAATAAATCCGGCCAATACTTTAAAGTATTTACCCCTTATTGGCGCACAGCTAGTGAGTTTGTGGTAGACGAGCCGCCGCGACAGAAGCCCCGTACACTCGCCCAGCGTACCAAACGCCGTGGTGATAAACTTAATGATTGGGATTTGCTACCAACCCGGCCCGATTGGAGCGGTGGTTTTGATTGTTGGCAGCCTGGAGAGGCTGGTGCTCACAAAGCCTTAGGGCAATTTGTTGATGCTCATGTGCATGAGTATCTTGATAAACGTGACCGCCCTGATCTCCCAGGAACATCACAGTTATCGCCCTATATTCATTTTGGTGAATTGAGCCCGCGCCAAATTTGGCACAGCGTCAAACAAGCTGAACAAAGCCGTTCTGGCATGGCTAAAGGCGCTGCAGGCTTCTTGCGACAATTAGGCTGGCGCGAATTTTCTTATCATTTACTGTATCACTTCCCAGAATTCCCGACGGATAATTTCCGTGCTGAATTTGATAAATTCAGCTGGGATAATGACAAACAACAACTAAAAACTTGGCAACAGGGTCAAACCGGCTATCCCATCGTGGATGCAGGCATGCGTCAACTCTGGCATACCGGCTACATGCACAATCGCGTGCGCATGATCGTCGCGTCATTTTTAACGAAAGACTTGTTCATTGATTGGCGCAAAGGTGAAGCCTGGTTTTGGGATACCCTGGTGGATGCCGACTTGGCCAATAACGTCGCTGGTTGGCAATGGGTTGCGGGCAGTGGTGCGGATGCATCGCCTTATTTTCGTATTTTTAATCCAACCACCCAAGGTGAGAAGTTCGACCCCGATGGGGATTATGTCCGCCAATGGGTGCCTGAACTGGCTGACCTACCGAATAAGTTCATCCATAACCCCAGTGCTGCACCCAAGGCAATTTTAGATGAAGCAAATGTTATTCTTGGTGAAACCTACCCCTGGCCTATGGTTGATCACAAAGAAGCGCGGGAAACGGCACTTGCCCGTTATAAGGATGTCAAATGAGTACAATATTGATTTATGGTTACAGTGGTATTGGTGCTGCTGTCGCAAAGCAACTGCACGCTCAAGGTGATGATATTATCATTGTCAGCCGGCAAACCTTGAGGGACTTGCCCTACACCTGTATCCATGAAGATGTCTTGGAGCAGACACTACAGAGTGGAATACCTGATGTTGTCATTAATACTGCAGGGATATTACATACCGCTGATCATGGCCCCGAAAAAAATATTCAACAACTGGATGCCGCGTGGCTAAACGAAAATATTCAAGCTAACGTTATGCCAACGGTTAGGCTTGCACAATTGCTAACAAAACACATGTCACGAAATAGCGCATTACGGTTTTTGGTATTATCAGCGCGAGTCTCTAGCATCAGCGATAACCATTTAGGCGGATGGTACAGTTACCGTATGAGTAAAGCAGCCTTGAACATGCTCGTCAAAAACCTCAGTATCGAATGGCAACGGCAATTCCCTCAAGCCACCATTGTTGGCTACCATCCTGGGACCGTGGATACAGCACTCTCTAAGCCGTTCCAAGCCAATGTGCCCGCCGAACAGCTATTTTCCCCAGAACAGGCGGCGAGTTATCTACTCCAGGTATTAGAGGGCTTGAGCCTTGAGGATTCAGGGAAATTAGTCGATTGGCAGGGAGACGTGATCCCATTCTAGAGGCCACTGGCATCAGTCGGGTTGTTCAGGTACAATCCATTTTTTGTACCAACAATAGTCACAAACATGACCTTTAACACTGAGATCATCAAACAACACCCCAGCAATCAGGCCCGGGTTACCAAGGTTACAACCCACCATGGGGAGTTCACTACACCAGCCTTTATGCCCGTGGGGACTAAAGCGGTGGTAAATTGTATGTCACCCCGCGACTTAACCGAGGCTGGCAGCGAAATTATTCTCGGGGGCAATACCTACCATATGTTATGCACACCTGGCATGGATATTATCCAAACTGCTGGTGGCATGCATGAATTCATGGGTTGGAACGGGCCAATGTTAACGGACAGTGGCGGTTTTCAAGTGTTTAGTCTGTCCAAAGACAGTAAAATTTGTATTATCGATGAGGACGGTGCTCACTTCCGTCACCCAGTGACCAACCAAGTCATTAACTTAACCCCGACATCATCGCTAGAGACACAAAAGATCATTGGTGCTGATATCATTATGGCATTTGATCAATGTACGGCGGATTCCAACGAAAAAGACTTTGTCGTGAAAGCGATGGAGCGCACTCACCGCTGGTTATTATCTTCGATAGATTATCATACGAACAATCCAACCTCCGTTTATGGTTACCCGCAAGCCTTATTCGGAATCATTCAGGGCAGTTATTTTCAAGATTTGCGCGAAGCAAGTGCTGAGTTTGTAACGAGCCAAAACCTAGACGGCATTGCCATTGGTGGTGAGACCATTGGTTTTGATATGGATAAAACACGAGAAATTCTTAACTGGGTACAGCCTTATTTACCCGCAAATAAATTACGTTATACCATGGGCGTGGGATTACACCCACAAAATCTCATCGATGTTGTGGCTCAGGGTATTGATGTGTTTGACTGTGTGGCGCCCACCCGCAATGCCCGCCATGGTTCATTGTATGGCAGTAAGATACACATTAAAGACAATTGGGTTTGGCTTGAGAATGAAGAATCCAACGGCATTATTCATATCAAAAAGAGTAAATATGCCAAAGATAATTCACCTTTGGTAGAAGACTGTGATTGTCATACTTGTCAGAATTATACCCGCAGTTATATGCATTTTCTTTTCAAAGAAAGAGCGCTGGCTTATTATAACCTCGCCTGTGTGCACAATATCCGGATGTTACATCGCGTATGTGAAGCGATGCGTCAATGTATCATGGATGCGTGAATTAGCTCACATCATGTTCTGCTATTGCAATAATGTAATCGCCCTGCTCAACACTCTGTAAAGTCCAGGAGGCTGCTTTGTCACGACTATTCTCAATACTCAAAATAGCCGCGGGTTCATCCGCTAGCACTGTCACTTCACATTGATTAAGCGGAAACGTCAAACCTGCGCCGAGGGCTTTGAGTAAGGCTTCTTTGCGGGTCCAACAGCGAAAAAAAGCTTTGGCTTTATCGTCGCCAGAAAGACTTGCTAGCTTGTTGGTTTCATTCTCCGTAAAATAACGTTTGCTCAAATCGTCATACTCGACTTCACGTTGCCAATTCTCGATATCAACGCCGATGGGATTGTGGGGATGCAGTGCGATAACAGCGATATCTTCGGTATGGGATAGATTAAATTGCAACTCAACACCAGACACTGACGGCTTGCCATGTTCGCCATACTTAAATTCAACGGCTTCAGGAGCAATGCCCAACTGCTCTCCCAGCAGTTGTCGCAACTGGGCGCGAGCAATGATAAAGCGACGGCGATGAATAGGGAATTTGAAGCGCCGAGCCCGGTGCTGTTCATCTGATGCCAACAGGCAATAGAGGGCTTGCTCATTATATTGGGCCCCAGCCAAATCTATTGTAACTAGCGTTGTTTCAGCCATTAATTGGATACTCTCACCTGCAAAAATCTGCTATAGTTGAGCCAGTTTAACAGATACTAACGCTTATGAGCAAAAAATATCAACGCTCCTTCCTGAAGTGGGCAGGCAGTAAATACCAACTCCTGAAGCATATTCTTCCTATCTTGCCAGACGGGAAAACCCTGATTGAACCATTCGTTGGTTCTGGCGTAGTATTCTTGAATACCGACTATGACAACTATATTCTTTCGGACAGTAATCGTGACTTGATCAATGTTTATCAGTTTGTCCAAAAGGAAGGATTCAAGTTTGTCGACGATGCCAACTATCTATTTAAATCTGAACATAATCGTAAGTCTGCTTATTATCAATTTCGTGATGAATTTAATGCCAGCAAAAAGAAGCGCGAGCGCGCATTGCTGTTTATATACCTAAATCGTCACGGCTACAATGGCTTGTGTCGTTACAACAGCTCTGGTGAGTTAAACGTTCCCTTTGGTCAACATGACAAACCATCACTGAACATCGACAATATTATGCGTTTCCATGACAAATCCCAAAACGCCCTGTTCACGTGCGAGGATTTTCGTGACACCCTCAAGCGCGCCAAAAAACACGATGTAGTGTATTGCGACCCACCTTATGTACCGTTAAGTGATACAGCATATTTTACCAGCTACAATAAGCATGATTTTGATGTCGATGATCAACTGGCACTGGCGGAACATGCACAGCGACTACAAAAAAAAGGCGTGCATACGTTACTTTCTAATCATGATACTGAGTTTACTCAGTCTGCTTATCATCAAGCAGATATTACTAGTTTTGATGTCCAGCGCATGATTAGCTGCAAAGTCGATAACCGAGCCCCTGTCCGGGAACTATTGGCTCTCTATTCCCCACGATAATCTTTCTCTGCCAAACTGCTATAGTTAGAATTAGGCAGAAAAGGCAGATTTCTATGAAAAACCTTAATAAACAGCTGGTTTGGCTGGTAGCCCTATTATTATTAGTTGTTGCACTAGCAATCACCAGTGCCCAACTCCTTGTAAATGAGGCCTATTTTCTTGAAATTATTGTTTTTGCCTGCACCCTAGTGACGATGGGCCTTATTATCACCCTGTTTGCCAAAACGCTAGGGCAAATCAAGGCCATACGCAGCCTTGTCTACCGCGATTATTTGACCGGTCTACCCAACCGCCACCTATACGAAAAACTCTTAGATCAAACCATTGCCCGTGCTCACCGCCACCATATTAATTGTGCGATCTTGTTTATTGATTTAGATAATTTTAAACAAATTAATGATTCCTTAGGTCATGCTATGGGGGATATACTCATTAAACAAGTTGCCGAACGATTTCAGCCCTTTTTACGCAAGAATGACTCTTTATGCCGTTTTGGTGGTGATGAATTTATTATTATATTAGAAGGTCTCGCTCAGCATGATGATGCGACTATTGTGGCGAATCGGTTATTACACTGCCTAGAACTGCCCTTTGTCGCCAATAAAAACACGCTATTTACTAGTGCAAGCATTGGTATTGTAACTTTTCCTTCAAGCACTGATAGCGTATCGACACTAACGCAAAGTGCTGATATCGCTATGTACCAAGCTAAAGCTAAGGGCGGTAATGTTGCAGTAGTATTTACTGATAAGCTTCGAGATGACAGTGTCAAAAAAAACCAAATCCACAAAGAGATCCGTGAGGCAATGGAAAAAAATCATTTTTACTTAAGCTATCAACCGCGGGTATCGCTTCCCAACAAAAAAATTACTGGCATTGAGACATTAGTACGTTGGGATCATAAGAGTTTGGGCTTATTGTATCCTGATTCTTTTATTACAATTGCAGAAGAAACTGGCTTGATTATTGGTCTTGGCCATTGGATCTTCGAGCATGCCTGTGAGCAACTTGCTGCATGGAACAAGCTTGGTTTTAATGAAATACAACTTGCAATTAATTTTTCGGCGGAACAACTAATACATTCGCAACTCGCACAGTTCATCATTAAAACCATTACTAAATATGAACTCAATCCTAAACACATCGAGCTTGAAATTACCGAAACTGCTGCGCTCAAAAACCCTGAAATAACTGAACGCGTGCTAAAGGAATTAAATAATATCGGAATTAAAATTTTCATTGATGATTTTGGTATTGAGTATTCTTCTTTGCGCCAGCTGCGCCAGTTCCCTATTCAGGGTTTAAAGATTGACAAGTCTTTTATTCGTGATGTTATCGATGAGCCTAGTGATGCAGAGATTGTAAAATCCATCATTGCTCTTGGTAAAGGCTTGAATGTAGAAGTTATTGCTGAAGGGGTCGAAACTCAAGCGCAATATGACTTTCTTGTGGCGGCAAACTGCCCCCAGGCACAAGGGTTTTATATCAGTGAGCCTCGCAGTCCTGAGCATATCACAGCGCTATTACAACGGGATTGCGGTGACAATATTATCCCAGCAAAATTCTAGCAAGCGCTGGGATTTTTTGTTAAACTTTGGCCATAATTGCCTACAGGACTCCCATGGATTTAATCCAACTTAAAATATTATTTTTAATCATCATCCTTGCCAGTGGTTTAATTGGTGGGCTCTATCCTTTGTTAGATCCACTGAAAAAACGCCACTATGGCAAGTCTGAAGCCTTTGCCTGTGGGATCTTCGTTGGCGCAGCCTTATTTCATATGCTACCTGATGCTGAGTCGGCTTATTATCAACTGTACCACTCTAAGCAATGGCCACAAGTCGCCTTCTTCTGCGCTATAGGTATGGTATTTCTGTGGTTTATTCGTCGTCTCAGCCAAATTGTTTGTCCCCAAGACGACCGCCATATCCTCGCCATTATTCCTTATATACTCGCATTGATTTTGTCTCTGCATGCCTTTATTGCTGGTGCAAGCTTAGGTCTAGGTAACAGTATTGGCGCCATCAGCATTATAGCCATAGCAATTATTGCCCATAAAGGCACAGCCAGTTTTGCCTTGAGTGTGAACCTACGCAAGAGTGCCACCAAGTACTCATTACAGATCTATACCATCGTATTGTTCACCCTGATGACGCCATTGGGTATTTTATTCGGTGCGAATTTGCAGCATATCTTGTCGACACAACAGGCGCTATTCTATCAAGCGACATTTAATGCCATTGCCGCTGGGACATTCATTTATATTGCCAGTCTCCAACCCTTGGGTCAGCAATTGATGCGAGGCCACAAAATCGTCCCTGGCGAAATTGTCAGTGCCATATTTGGTATCTTGCTAATGGCAATAATTGGGATCTGGGTCTAGCACGATTGCCGACGTTTGCTACAATCAAAAGAAACCACCAGACTCTGGAGATAGAAAGTGCCCAAAAAGGAACAAAGTCTCATATATGCCTATATCCTCGATGGCAAGGGCGGTGGTAGAAAGCTTGATTGGAAAGAAGTTGAGCAATGGACTCCTGATCAAGGATTACTTTGGGTTCACCTAAATTACACTGCTACACGATCAATACGCTGGATCAATCGCCATAGCCCATTGGACAAAATAGCCGCCAAAGCCATTGTCACCGAAGAGTCTAGGCCCCGCGCCGTGCCCAGCGCTGAGAGTCTGTTGGTATTTCTCCGTGGCGTTAATCTCAACCCTGGCCAAGATCCAGAAGACATGGTTTCCATTCGTATCTGGCTCAATCATCACTGCATTATCACGACCCGCAAACGTCGCTTATTGTCCGTTGAGGATATGGTTAATATGGTTGAAATGGGCAATGGGCCAAAATCACCCTCTGAATTTTTGATAACCTTAAACGAGCGTCTGACCCAGCGGATGTCAGATGTTATTGACAATATTGACGAACAAGTTGGTAACCTCGAAGAAGAAGTCATCAGTCAGGAGAGCCGTTTATTACGTCCCAAAATTGCCGAACTCCGGCGTCAATGTATATCTATTCGTCGCTTCTTAGCCCCACAGCGCGAAGCCTTGAATAAGCTTTATAGCAATCAATCCCCCTTTTTAACGCCTGAAGACCGTCTCATGATCCGAGAGACAACAGATAGGGTTCAGCGTTATATCGAGGACTTAGACTCAGCCCGTGAACGAGCTGCCATTACTCAAGAAGAACTCGCCAGCCGCCTCTCAGAACAACTGGACAAACGCATGTACATGCTGTCATTGGTTGCTGTTGTCTTTTTGCCACTCGGCTTTATCACCGGCTTGCTCGGTATCAACGTGGCAGGCATGCCGGGAACCGAAGATAAATTTGCTTTTTGGTGGGTATGTATCCTCCTAGGTGCTATATTTATAGGAATTGTTGGATTCTTACGCAGTCGTAAATGGATGTAAGCATTATGCTTAAACGTTTTTTTATTTTAGTACTTATGGTGCTTGTTGCTACTGTCGCTTATGCTGAAGCACCCTTGCCCATTGCTAATAGCAACGCACAATTCGATGTGACTGCCGCCAATAACGAACTTGATAAGGTAAGCATTAAACTCTCCACCCAAGATCTCAGGCTCAATGATATGCTAGCGGCCATCGAATCATTAGAACTACTAAAAAGCAAAGCAGACAATTGTGTTACAGATGCGAAAGCACAAGTCAAAAATATCAACGAACTATTAGGTGAAACTAAGGCCATCGACGACAAGCCAAACGATAATAATGCCGATCAGCAATTTCTCAATGACAAGAAAAATACTTTCAGCAAAAAATTATCTGACTGTCAGCTGTTTGTCTATCGTGTTAATGAAGCACTTACTGCTTACAAAAAAGTTGCCACCAATATGAGTGCAACCAAAATTGTACGACAAAGTGCCCCCGTATGGGAGATCTTCGACCTAAGTGTCCTCAATAAATTCATTGAGTTTGACCGCGATAAATTGTACAAACAAAGCGGTATCGCTCAATTCACCCCTGGTAAATCTATTGTTATTATTTTATTTATCATTCTCGCCACCTTAATTGCGAATATAATTCGAAATATCCTCACACACTGGCTAGCCAAACAAAAACATGCCTCAATGCCTGTCTGTGCGATGATTACAACAATGACCCGATTTATCATTCCCTTAACCGCGCTTGCCGCATTTTGTTTATGTCTGGCGACGATGATGAACGGCGAATACCTAGAAACTATCGTCTATAACACGGTATTTGCTGGTTTTGCATTTTTGTTGATCTTTTCATTTTCTAAATTTGTCTTTAGCCCACCAGGTGAACTCGATAATATTATTGGGCTGCCTAAACCAATCAGTCAATCCCTGCATCACCGTTTAATAACCCTAGCATCATGGATAACCCTAGGCTATCTGACAATGCTGTATATGAATACAACAGCTCTTACTGATCAAGAGATTGAATTATTCAAAATCGCATTTGTAACAGTCTTAAGTCTTTTGTTGGTTGCGTTTTTGTGGGTATTTAGCCGTCTACCCGCTTTGTGTAAAAGCAATCACTCGCGCCCCTTCTACATCAAAAGTATCCTGATATTTTTGTTACTGGCGACCTTGACGGCTGAGTGGGTTGGGTTTCATCGGCTCGCGATTTTTATTGTTACAGGCTTGTCGCTTTCAATTCTATTGCTAGGCATCGCCTATGTTCTATGCTATCTCGTTGAAATTACCTACACACTGCTAACCAATGAGCGCTATACCTCCGCTTCTAAATTTCGCCGATTCTTCGGAATACGACCTCACCGCGTATTCCCAGAAATGGTCTTATTGAAGTTTTCGGGCTACATTTCTGTGATCACTGTTAGTTTTATTTATTTTATTTCTATCTGGTCGACTCACGTCAATCTTCACGAGAGCTTACTTGAGGCGCTTATCGATGGCTTCAAAATATATGGCTTAAATGTTAATCCAGTGCGCGCCCTGTTTGCTTTGGTTATATTCTCATTGTTATTATTGCTAGGGCGCTTTATATCTACCATTATCTCCACTCACTATCATGGCTCTAAAGGCAAAGATACCCAGGTTGCCATCGCATCAATTTCGTTTTATATCAGTTTCACAATTGCTTTACTGATCTCTTTATTGATTACTGGGATTAACTTCACCGGGCTCGCTATTATTGCCGGTGCACTCTCCGTTGGTGCTGGTCTTGGATTGCAGGATATCGTGAATAATTTTGTCTCGGGATTAGTGCTATTACTCGAGAAGCCAATCAAACCTGGCGACAGAATTATTATTGGTGAGACCGAAGGCTTCGTCAAAAAAATCCGTATCCGCTCTACTCAGATTTGTACGTTGTCACGAGAAGATGTCATCGTACCCAATGCGGATTTAGTCTCTAATCAAGTGACTAATTATATGTTTCGTGATGAGTATTGGCGGGTTATATGCCCCGTTGGCATTGCTTATGGTAGTAATGTCGACCTGGCGCGGGATTGCCTGCTCCAGGTAGCTAATGAAAATCCAGATGTACTCAAAGAGCCCCCAAATGAGCCCGCTGTATTGTTTAGAGAGTTTGGCGATAGTTCGCTTAATTTTGAATTATGGTGCATTATCAATAATGTTAATGATAAATTTAAAGTACAAAGCGAGTTGAACTTTGCGATCAACAAAATCTTCAAAGATCATGACATTACCATTGCCTTCCCGCAACGGGATATCCACATCAAAAGCGGCGACCTACCTAGCAATGATGATTAACGCTGCTTACGGTAAAGCTTTTTTGCCGCCAGCGGTGATAGTTTAAGTTGGTGGTAGGCAATCCCCGGATCAACCAAGGCACGCTGACTCAACGCTTCACGCCCTAACAATAACCGGAACTTAAGTGGGTCTCTATTTGATAGGGTTAACTCTATTGGCCATTGTTCTCCCCCAAGACTGAGTCGAGTTTCAATAACCCAACGTCTTTCTTTGTGGCCATTGGAACTCATGATATAGCGCTCATCAATAATAGGCTTGCAACAGCTGATGACTATTTTGTCGTTGGCTTGCAAGGGATACACATCAAATGCCACATACTCTTGGCCATTGCGCTTAAGGGGTTTAATATTTTCGGCGTGAATTGCCGAGGTTTTGGCGCCGGTGTCTATTTTGGCACGAATTGCTGGGATCTTAAGATCATGCAATTCACACCATTCGCTGCGGCCTAGGACTAATTTGTTGTGGATGGTTTTTGCTTTCACGTTAATCTACCTCAAGCTACAGGCTATCGACGTCATATTCCGCAAAAACTTCTTGCAGATTTTCAACTTGCTCAGCCACATGATGAGGTTTATCGTAACAGGCGATGTGAAAAAGCGCCGCACCTTCATGCGTCATAGGGAAATTACTTTTGCCAATGATAATACCCGAATCTGGCACTAGCACTTTGTGCTCCTCTCGACCTGTTGGATTCGCGATAGTTGCCAGGACTTCCCCCTCCTTGACACTTTTGCCCAAGCCTTTGTGAGGACGAAAAACACCACTACGAGGCGCTCTTACCCAGTAACTATGACGTACAACGGTAGGCTCAATATGTCTAGTCGCTAATTTTTGTGGTGGTAACATCCCGAGCGCTACCATCACACTAAGAATACCATTGACACCTGAACGAATAGAGACTTCATCAAAGCGCAATGACTCCCCAGCCTCGTACAACAAAAACGGGATCCCTTGTGACGTTGCATACTCACGCATAGATCCATCCCGTAACTCCGCGTGGAGTATCACTGGCACATTAAACGCATGGGCTAAATCTTTGGTCGCTGCATCATCGATGTTAGCTCGGATCTGCGGCAAATTGGTCCGGTGCAGTGAACCCGCATGCAAATCAATAATGTGAGTCGATTTAGCAATTAATTCCGTTGTCACCAAATGGGCAAGACGTGCAGCTAATGAGCCTTTTTCGGAGCCAGGGAAACAACGGTTTAAATCACGTCGGTCCATTAAATAGCGGTTTTGGTAAAGAAATCCGTAGATATTAACAATGGGTACTGCAATCAACGTGCCCGTAAGTTTTTTGAGGGCTGAGCGTTTAAGCAGTCGTCGCACGACTTCAACGCCATTCACTTCATCACCGTGGATTGCTGCCGTCACACATAAGGTAGGACCGGGCTGTTTGCCTCGGATAACATGAACTGGCATGGATAAGGGTGTCCAGTCATACAGCTCGGGCATTTTTAGCATGAGGGTTTTTTGTTGTCCTGGTGCTATTTCCTCCCCATTGATGGTGAGATTATGGTTTCCTTTTGTCATAGCTTATCCTTGGTAGCGACTCCGCGCACTGATTGGTTTAGCATGTTTGGCAATATATTCAATAATCATGCCCGCGATATTTTTACCGGTAGCAGCTTCAATCCCTTCAAGCCCAGGGGATGAGTTGATCTCTAGCACCAACGGTCCACGCTTGGAGCGAATAATGTCGACGCCGGCAACCCGCAAATTCATTACATTCGCGGCTTTGACTGCCATCTCGCGTTCGGCCTTGGTGATCTTAATCGCCTCAGCTGTCCCGCCCTGATGAATATTGGCACGAAACTCGCCTTCTTCGGCTTTGCGCTGCATGGTAGCAACCACCTTATCACCAATCACAAAACAACGCATATCAACGCCTTCTGATTCTTCGATAAACTCTTGGACGATAATATTGGCATTGATCCCCATTAAGGTCTGCGCCACACTCTCTGCTGCCTTGCGAGTCTCCGCCAATACTACGCCAACGCCTTGTGTACCCTCCAGTAATTTGATAACAACGGGGGGGCCATTCGCAATCTTGATCAATTGATTAATGTCATCTGGATTGTGAGCAAAGCCAGTGATAGGCATATCGATGCCTTTCATCGCGAGAATTTGATGTGAGCGTAACTTGTCACGGGACCGGGTAATTGCCAGTGAAGGATTGACTGAGTATGTTCCCATGGTTTCAAACTGGCGCACAATAGCCGTACCATAGAAGGTACGCTTAGCACCAATGCGTGGAATTACAGCATCAAAAGGCTTTAGCACCTCGCCTTGGTATTGTACTGTGGGCTTGCTCGCGGTGATATTCATGTAACAGCGCAGGTAATCGATAACCTGCGCATCATGGCCATGTGCAATCGCCTCCTCATAAAGACGTCGTGTCGAGTACAGGCTATCGTTCCGTGATAAAATTGCAATTTTCATTTAAATTAGTCCCATTTCTTTGACAGTGTCGCGTTCATGGCGCAACTCATCAAGGGTAGCTTGAAGTTTAGCTTGGCCAAATTCATTATGCTCAATTCCAGAGATAACTTGCAAGTCCCCATTCTTAACTCGCACCGGGTATGAGAAAATCAATCCCTCATCCACATCATACTCGCCTTGAGAGCATTTAGCGACAGAGAAAGTCTCTGCGTCTGGCGTATCATGGGTCAGGTTATAGACCGAACTAACAATAGCATTAGCGGCTGATGCGGCCGATGACGCACCGCGGGCCTTAATGATAGCGGCACCCCGTTGTTGTACTACCGGAATGAATTCATTTTGTAACCATGGCTCATCATCGATAACATCAGCAGCAGACTTGCCATTGATCTTAGCATTATAAAAATCCGGGTATTGGGTCGCTGAGTGATTGCCCCAAATAGTCATTTGCTCCACTGCAGTAACATCAACGCCGGCTTTTTTGGCTAATTGGGTACGGGCACGCTTCTCATCTAACATTGTCATCGCAAAGAAGTTCTCGTTGGCAACATCAGGGGCACTGTTCATTGCAATCAAACTATTTGTATTACAAGGATTACCCACCACTAAGGTACGTACATCATTGGCAGCATAATCATTAATGGCACGCCCTTGCTGAGTGAAAATACCTCCGTTAATTTGCAATAAATCAGAACGCTCCATGCCTGCTTTACGGGGAACTGCCCCAACCAACAAAGACCAATTGACACCATTCATCGCGTCTTTGAGGCTGGACGTACAAATGATATTTTTGAGTAGAGGGAAGGCACAGTCATCTAACTCCATCGCCACCCCTTCAAGGGCTGGCAGGGCGCCTTCTAACTCTAACAGCTGCAGCTCCACCTCTGTGTCAGGCCCAAACATTTGCCCTGATGCAATACGAAAAACTAATGCATAGCCGATTTGTCCAGCAGCACCAGTAATTGCTACCTTGACGCGATTATTTGCCATGGTTATCTCCTCTTTGTAAAATCGTCTGCCACTCATAGGTTGGATCCCCGATGGCAATAAAGTAGGGATTCAACACTGAATCTTTGTCGTTGTAACGTAAGCTTTGCCCATTAAAATCTAACAGAGCACCGCCAGCCTCGGTAATGATGCATTGACCTGCTGCCGTATCCCACTCTGAGGTCGGTCCCGTACGGGGATAAAGATCAGCACCCCCTTCTGCAATCAAACCTATCTTCAACGCGCTGCCGAGCTGTAAAATATCATCGTCTTTGAGTTCCGGCAAATACCGCTGTAATGAATCAAGCCCATGCCGGCGACTAGTAGTAACGCGAATGATGTCGCTGTCAATCTTATGAGTCATGATCGGTTGCGGCGCGGCAGCACCCACTACCTTGAATGCGCCGCCACATTGGCAGGCATAATACAAAATATCTTGCAAGGGACTGTAAATCACCCCAAGCACCGCTTCGTGGTCTTCTACCATGGCAATATTGACACAGAACTCACCGGTTCTATCAATAAATTCCCGGGTACCATCGAGGGGATCAACAAGCCAATAGGATGTCCACTGTTGCCGTTGTGCATAGCTGGGCAGCTCCCCCTCTTCAGACAATACCGGGACATCTGGGGTTAGCTGCTGCAAAGCATCGTAAATAATTCTATGAGAGGCCAAGTCAGCTTCGGTCAATGGGGTTTTGTCATCTTTGTAGCTAACGTCACCCTGCCCCACCTGCTCATAGATGCGCTTGATTTCACGTCCTGCAGTACGGGCGATATCAATACAGACAGTGACTAACTTATTAAGTGCAATGGTACTCATAGTGGTGCATATTAACGGAGTTTGGGGGCGCTGTACATTTGCAAAATAATTGTTCACACCTAGGGCAAAATAACGTATCATGCCGCCATGCACTATCAATTTGAACAACCGATCCCCCTCTCTCTGTACATTCACATCCCCTGGTGTGTCAAAAAATGCCCTTATTGTGATTTTAATTCCCATGCTAAGGGAAATGGGATACCTGAGGATGCCTATGTAGATGCTTTGCTAGAGGATCTAGAGCAAGACTTGCCCCTGATTTGGGGACGGCGCATTGTGTCGATTTTCATTGGTGGTGGCACGCCGAGTTTATTCTCAGGCACTGCCATGGCACGCTTGCTCCAGGGCATACGGGCCCGGTTGAATTTTGCCCCGAGTATTGAAGTTACCATGGAAGCTAATCCTGGCACCGTGGAGCATGATAATTTTGCCGGCTATCGTGAGGCAGGCATCAATCGTTTGTCCCTCGGAGTCCAGAGTCTCAATAATGACAAACTCAAACGCTTAGGCCGTATCCATAGTAGCGAGGAAGTCTTCGCTGCCGTTGAGACAGCCAAGACCGCGGGTTTTGATAATATTAATCTCGATATCATGTTTGGTCTGCCGGAGCAGAGCATTGATGAAGGGTTAGCAGACTTGCGCGGCGCCCTCGCCTTGGCGCCTCAGCATTTTTCTTGGTATCAATTAACCCTAGAACCCAATACCGTATTCTATAAGCAACCCCCTCCCTTGCCGGCGGATGATACGATTTGGCAATTACAAACTGAAGGGCAAGCATTGTTAACCAAGCGGGGTTACCAGCAATATGAAGTATCGGCTTATAGCAAACCAGGACGTGAATGTCAGCATAATCTCAACTATTGGCGCTTTGGCGATTACTTAGGGATTGGTGCTGGTGCCCATAGCAAAATCACTGATATGGCCCGAGGCGTTATCATCCGCCAATGGAAAGTGCGCTTGCCCGGGAGTTATCTCGCAGCGGATAAGCCCTTTATCGCCGAGAAAAAATCCATTACGCCTGGGGAATGTGTGTTTGAATTCATGCTCAATCGATTGCGCCTGAACCAGCCAGTTGCGTTTTCGGAGTTTGAACAGTATTGTGGCTTACAGCGAGCTGTATTGAGGGAACAATTAGACCAATTAGCGAATGATAATTTACTGCGATTAAGCAGTGAGGGCTTTACCCTCACTGACTTAGGAAAACGGTTCTTGAATGATGTTGTCGCGTCTTTTATCGAGGCGAATGGGGTCGTGGTTGTTGGGTCGGGGTAACATCACGGCCACAGGAACCCTGACCAGACGCTTGATAACGCCCACCTGTTAGACGATTTAATGCCGAACCAACACTGGCAAAACTGTCTTTCGCTGCCTCTTTTGCGCGCGTAACCCTTGAAGGACATTTAGTTTCATGAGCCGCAGGCGCTGCCAGATTAGCCGCAACAAAATTCGCGGCACCTTGCTCAAACGCTTGTTGATAAGCATCCACTAAGCCAGGCTGGGCAGATTTAAGAATATAAACTTGTTTGCCGTTAGCTAATTCAGGAAATAACTTATCCGCTGCAGCTTGATCGTCAATACCCGCCTTTTGGCCATAAATCCCTTCGATGAAGTCTCCGGTCTGTTGTTTAAGCCGAGCCTTGTTCGTCGAGCGTAGCCCAACACCGGCTAATACCTGCTTGAAAGCATCTTCTGCCTTCACATACTTAGATTTTGCCTCCCTAGGACGCTCGGTGGTGATGATAGGATCAGTGCCTGACATGGTATTCCCCTTATTTTTCAATAGGTTAGCACCCATATGGGTAAATGTTTGTCCCCATAGCTGACAGTGTACTCCTATCAGCCATGGATGAACAGGGTTAATGGCATTAAACTGCGCCACCCTACGCTCTGCGAGCTTCGGGTGACAGGCTGAACATATCGCGATGGGGGTTTCCTCGCGATTTTCCCCCTTTGGTCGCCATACGTGCGGCTTGGCCGCGCTGGCGATAGTACTTGGAAAGCAATTCCCGCTTTCAGTAGGAGTTGCTGAGAGTTAAACTGCGTCTTTACCGCCTGCCAGTGCTTGAAGCTAGCCCTCGGGGGGTTGGTATTGACATGTCACGCATTGCTACAACAATTGAATCGTCTTCCTCTTCATCATCATCGTCCCTAATGGTTTGCTCAATCTCGGGAGCAGTATCATCATAGCTTGTACTTGTCCTAAATGGCGAGCTTTGATCAATCTTGCCGAGCTCCGCTTCGAAACCATCATTGTCAGTTAAGTACTCACTACCGCCAAGCTCTACCCGCAAATCGAATGGCACAGGAACAGCTGTCATATAGCCATCATCCTCTGCTACACAGGTTGGTGCCACTGATTCATCATCACCATTGGCTCCACTGCTGCCTGTAGGAGAAGAACTAGCTTCAGAAGAAGTAGAACTTGAGCGATCACCGCGAGCCCCTTCTTCAGGCTGCATTCTTCGTTCGGCGGCTGTCCGCTCCACTAAACCTCGCATCCAGCTTTTGATCGGATTCTCTTGCTGGTCAGCGGTACTAGACACTAAGAAGATAGTTGTCGGATCACCCAAATGTTCAATCAACTCATTAACGATATCTTTTCGGAAGTAGACTTGGTTATTGTGATCCGTGCATGAATAATCCTCTTGGGCTTTCAACAGTTCTTCTAAGATTGCTAGTTGTTCAGCATCATCAGCAAAATGTGCTTTAAGCTCTGTCATTGCGCTCAAACTCATAGCAACCAATCGCTGATGCCAGTCTTGTTTCGCAGACTTGTCAACACTGAGATCATAATTTTGGAGCCATTTCTGTAGTACCACCTCACTGCCACGATAACCTTGCAAATAACCTGAGTCAGTGAAACGTGTCATTGCTGCGCCCACATGAGCACGAGCTTTGTTAACTGCGTTATTTGCCGCATCTAATCGATCCAGAAGTTTGTTAAAATCCGCATATCGAACTTTGTCATGGCGAATGAGTTGTTTAATGTCACCTGGCAAATACTGCAAAAAACCACTTTTTGTAAAAACATCATTATCCATCGCCGAGGGGCGCTGAACTAAAGTTTGTAGCGCTGCAATGACTGCAGTATTATCGCGAAAGTCCTGCGCAGGTAATAATGTCAAAATAATCCCGTTAAATAATTCTCGGAAAATTGCCTGACGCTTTAACGCTGCCTTAGTGGTGTATTTGTTATTAGCCCTAACACTGACTAGACGAGTTGCAGAGGCGCGATATGAACAACTTTACGTTCCCCTTCTCTAACCGCTGCTTTCGCTTCTTGCTCAAGGATCTCTGCACGAAAGCCTCGCTGATGCTGTTCATCCGTACCCAGGATGTCTTCAAAGGTCAGATACTCAACGCCTGACTTGCTGTATTTATCACGATAACTGCGTTTAGATGATGATGAACGCTTACGCGACGGACTGAATTTGCCAAAGGTCGCCAGCAGACGACTTCCGCGTTTCTTTTCTGAATACATATCACGACTCCCGCTAGTGTTTGTTTGCTAATTATCAAATGTTATCTAATTTGGAGCAGCTTCGGATACTAGCACAAATACCAAAAGAAAACAGTAGTTAGGGATGTTTTTTTAAATGTTTATGGACATTACCACAGCGGCCAAACCCACAGTATCAGCGGCAGTGCTGTGATTATAATCAGAATTTCCAGCGGTAACCCCATGCGCCAATAATCCCCGAAGTGATAACCGCCGGGCCCCATGACCAGAGTATTATTTTGGTGGCCAATTGGGGTCAAAAATGCCGACGAAGCACCCACCGCCACCGCCATCAAGAAGGGATTAACATTGTAACCTAACGACTGAGCGATACTCACTGCAATTGGGGACATCACCACAGCGGTAGCAGCATTATTCATTACATCTGATAAAGTCATGGTTATAATCATCACTAGGCCTAAAATCACGACCGCGGGAATATGGCCCGAGAATGACGCGATGGCATTTGCAATTAAGGTTGTACCGCCCGTCGTCTCCAACGCACCACCAACCGGGATCATTGCGCCCAACAACACGATCACCGACCAATCGATACTGCTATAGACTTTACGGATGGGAATAATATTCAACAAGATCATAGCGAGTACAGCACCGGAGAAGGCAATTTGCACCGGCAAGATTTTTGTTGCAGTTAAGATCATTGCAATCACAAATACAATCACGGGTTTAAGAGCGCCTTTTTCCATTCCGATCCGTAAACCGCGATCGGCGAGTGGCAAAAAACCAATATCCGCGATAGTCTCTGAAAGGTTATCACTCTTGCCCTGTAGCAACAGAATATCACCCGCTCTCAGACGCACATTCTTCAAGCGTTGCTGAAACGACTCACCCGCACGGGCAATTGCTAAAATATGTACGCCAAAACGCCGCCCCAGTTGCAAACGTGCCGGTGTGCGTCCTTCAATGCTTGAGCCAGGCATAATGACTGCTTCCGCTAACCCAACATTGTCAGAGGTTAATACTTCTGGGGTTACTGTGGCATCACCGACTAATTGTAGCTTGGCGCTATTAATCAGTTGCTCGAGATCTTTAGAGCCCGCCTCAATGATGAGAATATCATTCGCTTGTAATTCTTCGTCTTCAGAAAACTGTAAACGCTTACGGTTACCTCTAATTAATCCTAATACGGCATATTCTTTAGTAATGTATTCTTCTATAGCGGTGATAGGTTTACCCACCAAGACCGTTTCTGCGGGCACTAGCACTTCAGCAATATAGTCATCAATACTAAAAATATCTTCGGTACTTGTTTTTGAGAGTCGAGCTTTAGGGATACAGCGCCAACCAATAAAAATAATAAAAACTATCCCCACAATTGCGACGCCTAAGCCCACAGGCGTAAAGTCAAACATTGCAAAAGGTTTGCCGACCACTTCTTGCCGGTAAGTAGAGATTAAGATATTCGGCGGCGTACCAATTAATGTTGTCATCCCCCCGAGGATGGAACCAAAGGCAATCGGCATTAAGAGCAACGCTGGCGAGCGTTTTTGTTTGGCTGCTGTAACCATGGCAATTGGCATAATTAATGCCAACGCGCCGACGTTATTCATAAATGCCGACAGTACCGCAGCCATAATCGTTAACACTGCAATGTGCAGTAATGCATTATCCGTCGCCGGTGCTAAGCGCTTGACCACCACGTCGATAAGTCCTGAGCTCATGATAGCCTCGGTTAAGACCATCACTGCTGCGACAGTGATCACCGCGGGATTTGCAAAACCCAAAAAAGTGTCTCGATAAGGCACGGCACCGCAAGCCACAGTCGCCATCAAAGCAATCAATGCGACAATGTCATAACGCCAACGCCCCCAGATGAACAGGGCCAGCGCACCAATGAGGATGGCAAAGACGAGGTATTCCTTTAACATAGGTTCCTATAAGCTTCGAGTCATACTGAATTCTAAACCCTGGCTCAGCGTTTCGCAAAAAGCATGTCCCACACCCCATGGCCCAAGCGCTCACCGCGACGTTCATACTTGGTCATAGGGCGAGATTCGGGGCGCGGTATGTATAACTGTTCTCCCGCACAATTACTTAAACCTGAACAGTTTTGCAATATCTCTAAACAATGTTCGGCATAATTTTGCCAATCGGTGGCAATATGCAGGGTGCCTCCGGGTTTAAGCTTGCTAATAATCAATTCAACAAAAGGTTGTTGCACCAAGCGCCGCTTATGGTGGCGTTTTTTCGGCCAAGGGTCGGGAAAAAAGATCTGGACACATGCAAGGCTATTGTCAGGAATACACTGCGCCAGGATTTCTTTGGCATCTTCCGTGGCAACCCGCAGATTGCTCAAACCCAACTCACCCACACCTTTCAACAAGGCGCCGACGCCAGGGCGATGAACTTCAATGCCGATGTAATTGGTCGCAGGATTAGCGGCCGCCAACTCAAGCAAGGACGCCCCCATACCAAAACCAATCTCTAGCACCGTATCCGCTTCACGGCCAAATAATTGGGACAAATCTTGCATCCCCATCTCTGGCCCAAAGCCATACAAAGGTAGGTAAGTATCTAGTGCTTTTTGCTGGCCTGGAGTCAAACGCCCTTCACGGCGCACAAAACTACGGACAGTCCGTTTATGTTTAGGTTCGTTCATTATGCTTCTATTCGGGTGACAGTACGATAAAACCAGTACGATAATCCCAACGTCGTGGCGATACCGAGAATTTCGGTAATGTGCATCCAATCATTGGCGAGCAAACTAAAGGCATCCGCACTGTGCGCCAACGCTAAAGGCACCGCTAACACTACATCCATTAAGGCTGCCCCAGTAACCAAACCACAGGCAAGTAACATACCCATTTGGCGGCGTTTTTTGTTGATACGGGAATCATCATGCAATTTACGCCCTGTAAAGTATGCCAACAACCCACCAAAGAATAAGGGTACCGACGTCGATAAAGGCAAATAAATCCCCACGGCAACTGCCACGACAGAAATAGTCTTACCCCGTCGTTTCAGCCACAGATTCACTAAGATTGCGGCAATACCGACAACAATACCCAGCTCAACCATATCCCAGGGTAAATTATAATCGAGTACCGCCTGGCTCACAGCTGCTAATAATGCTGCAGGTGGTGCCGGCAAGGCATTCTCGAGTTTCATGGACGGATCAGGTAGCACATCACCAATACCATAAACATTAAACAATAACTGCATCACCAGTGGAATAACTGCTGCGGCCACTAATACCCCCAACATCAACATCACTTGCTGCTTCCAAGGTGTTGCTCCCACTAACTGACCGACTTTGAAGTCTTGAATGGTGTCATTGGTCAGGCAAGCAGCACTGATAATACTAGCCCCCACAAAGATCAGCAGGGCAACGGCCATTAACTTGTTATCTACCCCGCTAACCCCTTGGGTTTGTAGATAAAAACGCAACACCACCGCCGCAATAATAACGCCTAAAATCATAATTGCTGAACCCGGGCTTGTGGTCACACCAACTAACCCTGAAAGATACCCGCACAAAGCGCTGAGAATAAAACCAATAAATAAAACATAGAGCACAGCCACGATAGCCAATGGCAACTGCGCCGAAGCCCCAACCCCAAGCTGATCAAACGCGATGGTTTGCCCCATCAAATAGTACAGCGCAAATAACAACATTAGCATGCCAATGGCAACATAGTAGAGCGGTATGTCTCTCTCGGTGCGCGGAATGGGCACACTCTGAGGATCTAAAAGCGCCCGTAAGGTTTTACCAATGCTAATGACAAAGGGGCGCGTGAGTTCGACTAAACTCCAGACCCCTGTGACAATCATCGCACCAATGCCGATATAGCGAATCTTTTGTCCCCACAATGCCATGACCAAATCCGTTGGCGCCCCACCTTGGGCTGTCACATGGTAAACCTCGCTTAAAATGGGCACCGCGATAAACCAGCCGAGAAGAGCCCCAATAAGCACACTTAACCCAGCATTAAAGCCGATAAGATAACCCGCACCAATCATAGTCGCAGAAAAGCCTGCCCCAAAACCCACCAAGCTTCGCCCCGCCAAGAACCACACTTGAAGGTGATTTGCGACAATTTTAAAACCGGTCTGAGCCAACTCAATAGCAGCACCAACCATCCCACCCAGGACTAATTCTTTGAGCCCTAGCGCACGATTATCGCCAGTAATGAGCACCTCGGCAATTGCCCGCCCCTCAGGAAACTTCAATGTGGGTTGTGTCACCAACACATGGCGGATAGGTATGGCAAATAAGACCCCTAATAGCCCGCTCACTAACGCGATCAAAAAATTCTGCCAATAACTGAAATGGTCCCAGTAGTGTATGAGTATGAAAGCCGGCACGGCATAAACAATTCCGCCAGCCACCGCCTCACCGGCAGAAGCAGCAGTTTGCACTAAGTTATTCTGCAATATGTTGCTACCCTTAACAAAGCGCAGCAATCCCATAGAAATAATGGCTGCAGGGATGGATGCTGAGGTCAACAAGCCCACTTTGAGCGCTAAATAGGCATTGGACATGGCCAAAATAGCCGTCAATACAATCGAGAGTATAACGACTTTGACGGTCAATTCCGGTAATTGCTGCTCGGGGCTAATGTAAGGCTTTTCCATAGTAGTGATCTAATGTCAGTTCTATTCATTCGGGCTACCCATTAAAGCCGATTGATTGCGTGTTTGCAAGATTCCCCGTACAATCGATTTTTTCAACCATTGTTCAAAGAGAATACCATGGGTAAATTTATCAAAATCTTCCTTATCAGCCTTTGCAGCCTGATCCTTATTATTGCCCTCGGCGCCATTGCTGTACTGACGTTTATCGACCCGAACAACTTTAAGGACGAAATCAGCGCCGCTGTGGCGAAACGCACTGGCCGAGACCTAACGATCCAGGGCAATATTGAGTGGTCATTCTTCCCCTATCTTGGCTTACAGCTCTATAGCCTGCAATTGAGTAATGCCCCAGGATTTGATGATAAACCCTTCGCAGAGCTGGATGAAGCAGACATCAGTGTTAAATTATTACCCCTTATCACCGGTCATGTCGAAACTGGCAAATTGGCGCTGCATGGCTTAAATGTTAATTTGAGCAAGAATGCCAATGGCAAAAATAACTGGGATGATATGGTCAACAAACTAGAAGGCACAAAGCCTGCCCCTCAGCCAGCGCCTGTCAGCGAAGCAAGCTCTAAACCCACCAAAAAGCATTCACCCTCCGATCTGGATATCAGTATCTCTGGGGTCAATATCAAGAATGCTCAATTAAATTGGCAAGACCAACAACACAATCAAACAGCAACGGTTATTTTGCGTTCTTTAGCCAGCAAAAACATTAATACTGTTGGTCGAACTTTCCCGTTAAGCGTGCATTTATTCCTGAAGAGCACTAACCCGGAGCTGGATGGTAACCTGCGGCTGAACAGTATTGTTGAATACAACAGTCACCAACAGAGCTTAAATCTCAACAAGGTTGTCATGAATGCTGAACTCAACTCTGAGGATCACAATACCCTGTTGTTCAAGCTACAAGGCGATACTCATGTTAATTTAACCAAGCAAACTTTTAGCATCGAGCATTTACTGCTTAAGTTGAATAACCTCACCGCCAAAGGACAATTACGAGCTGAGAGTATTATTGATGCACCAAAGTACCGCGGCAATCTTACTGTTCCTAACTTTGATCTGGATAAATTGCTTAAGTCACTCAATATGGATCCGCACTTTAAATCATCACAGGCTCTAACCAAAGTATCCGCCAATGCAGGTTTCAGCGGCACAAAGAATAGTTTTAAGATCCTTGGACTTAAAGCGAATGTGGATGAGAGTCAAATCAAAGGCTCTATCAACATGAGTAATATCGAAAAAAATATTGCTGATATTGATATTAGTATTGATCAGTTAAATTTAGACGACTATGCGACGCTAGCCAGCTCCAAAACAACATCAAAAAAATCATCTGCTGCGCAGAAACAGTCTAGTGCTAGTCGTTCTCCATCATCCAGTCAACCGGCTTATGAATTACTGAACAAAATCCAACGTAAAGGTAAATTGCACATTGGTCGACTGACCGCTGCCGGTTTGCGCGCTGATTTTGTCAACACCAGTCTCAAAGCCAAGAATGGAATTATCAGTTTTAACCCGATTAATGCCAATATGTATGGCGGCAAGTTTGCGGGTAAATTAAGCATGGATTTCACGGGGCCGGTGCCACGTTACCGATTTACCGAGAGTTTGAACAATATCAAAATTCAGCCTTTACTAACCGATGCAGCTGGGATCAACAAAATCAGCGGTACCGGTTATATTAAATCTGATGTCACAGCCCTTGGCACCAATGGCGATGCTATTGTGCGTTCCTTAAATGGTAATTTGCGGGTAAATTTAACCAATGGCAAAATTGCCGGCCTTGATATTTTACAAAAGCTCGACACGGCCTATAGCTTATTCAAAAAACAACAAATACCCAGCAAAACTAGCCACAATGATACGAGTTTTGCGTCACTTCGAGGTAGTGCCAAGATCAAAAACGGTATTGCTTATAATAATGACTTGTTGCTCAGTTCAGGCTTGGTCACTGTCAAAGGTGCTGGTAGCGTTAATCTCATTAAACAATCCCTCAATTACGACATTACGGTAAAAACCTCTGAGAATGGTGTCGGTGGTTTATTAGGACAACACATGGAAGAAATTGGCGGTGAGATTTCGTTTAAGGTCACAGGTCCTCTTAGCAACCCCAAGTTCACGCCTGACTTGAGCAAGATAACCTTGAAAGTTATTGGCAATACCTTGGATGCTGATATTGGTGATACCAAAGAGACTATTGATAAAGCCACCAAAAAATTACAAAAGAGCATTAAGAAATTTTTTAATAACTAAGAGTGTCGGGGCTCATGCGTGAGCCCCCTGCAAAACCCAATGCCATTAACCGCCAAACAATTTCAGCAACGCATCTTCAAGTGGTTTGATAAGTACGGCCGTAAAACCCTGCCCTGGCAAATTGATATTACCCCTTATCGAGTGTGGGTATCCGAAATCATGCTACAACAAACCCAAGTAACAACCGTGATACCGTATTTTGAAAAATTTATGGCGGTATTTCCAACGGTCAATGATCTCGCCAATGCCCATGAAGATAAAGTCTTAGAGCTATGGACGGGTTTGGGATATTACGCCCGTGCCCGTAATCTACATCAGGCAGCAAAGCTTGTTGTTGATGAGCATGCCGGCGTTTTCCCAACAACCGTTGACGCACTACAACAGCTTCCCGGCATTGGCCGTTCCACTGCCGGTGCAATTGCGGCTATTGCCATGAATCAGCGGGCGGCGATCTTAGATGGCAATGTCAAACGGGTATTGAGCCGTTATCATGCCATTGACGGTTGGCCTGGTAAATCCACGGTGGCAAAGACATTATGGGAATTAGCAGAAAAACTTACACCTGACAACAAGCTACCAGAATACACCCAAGCCATGATGGACTTAGGGGCAACGGTTTGCACTCGCAGTCAACCTCGTTGCGATGACTGTCCATTGCAATCCCATTGTTGTGCGGCTAGACAAGGTAACCCGCAAGATTACCCAGGCAAAAAACCCAAAAAATCCTTGCCCGTTAAACAGCGCTATTTATTGATGTTATGTAATGAGCAAGGTGAAATTTTATTGGAGAAGCGCCCCGCCAAAGGTATTTGGGGTGGCTTGTGGAGTTTTCCCGAATGTCCATTGACTGATGATCCTAAACAATGGTGCCAAGACCAATTCTCGGCGAACATTATTGCTATCGACCACTGGGAGTGTTTTCGCCATACCTTTAGTCATTATCATTTAGAGATCACGCCGGTAAAAATCCTTGTCACTGAATGGCAGTCCAAGCCCATGGCCGGTGCACAACAAGTTTGGTACGATGCCGAGCAAGTTCAACAACGGGGTTTAGCTGCCCCTGTAAAAAAATTACTCGATAATTTATTGTAGGAGAGACTATGACCCATACCGTACAGTGCGTAAAACTCGGCTGTGAAGCCGAAGGTTTGGATTTCGCCCCCTATCCTGGTGAGCTGGGGCAAAAGATTTATGACAATGTCTCCAAACAAGCCTGGCAACAGTGGCTACAGCATCAAACCATGCTGATTAATGAATATCGCCTCAATATGCTGGATGAAGAAGCCCAGGCCTTCCTCAAGGCTGAAATGGACAAATTTTTCTTCGGCGACGGCAGTGCTAAGCCAGAAGGCTTCACGCCAACAGAATAATTTCGCTTGAGGCCTTGACTATCAATGCCGCAATCGGTTTAATAGCGGGCCTTATTAATGCTTATTTAACTGGTAATAGTTTGACCATATAAGGCCAGATAGCTCAGTCGGGCGAACTGGTCAGAGGCGAAGCACTGCTTCGCCCCAGTGAGCGACCGGCCATGGATGGACGGGCCGGTAGTGAAAAAAGCGCAGGTGTCGCGCCATGGATGGCAACATCAAATTTAACTAACAAGGCCAGATAGCTCAGTCGGTAGAGCAAGGGATTGAAAATCCCTGTGTCGGTGGTTCGATTCCACCTCTGGCCACCACCCTACGCACCTAAAGGTGCTTCGGGCGGCAGGCCATCTATACTTACCATGTTAATCAGTGAGATAAGCGAGGCTGAGCAACAGTAGGATACAACATGCCAGACTATGAAGTTCTTCTAAAAGAAACCAGTCGTAAACTCTCCAAAGCTCTAGAGCATCTTGATTATAGCTATAACAAGATTAGCAACTTACCTGACCAACTGTCTGATATGGATGATGAAATCATGGAGACGTGGGAGAGTTACTCGTCACGATTTGCCCGCGTATCAGATATCTTCGTCACACAATTTCTCAGAACTAAAATTGCCCTCGAGGAACCAGGCTTCAAAGGCACAACCCGTGATTATTTGAATAAAGCTGAGAAACTCGGACTAATTACTGATGCAAATGAGTGGGCGATGATCCGTGAATTGCGCAATGCCGCAGCTCATGAATACAATGATGAAGATTTAACGGCTTTCTACCAGAAACTCAAATCACTATGCCCCACGTTATTATCTATCAAATCCGTTATTGGTAGCTAAACACGATGCGTATTAGCAGCGATGAAAAAAAAGCATTCTCTGATGTTATCCTCAAATATGTAATTCCACCAGCAGAGTTACGATTATTTGGCAGTCGTGCCGATGATAGCGCTAAAGGCGGCGATATTGACCTTTTATTAATTGTTGAAAGTGATGCAATACGCTCAACAATAGCCTTTAATAAAGCCGATATTTTAAGTGAAATAAAAACCATTATTGGTGATCAGAAAATTGACCTGGTCATCACTACGCGAGAAAAAATGCAATCTGATGCTTTTTTACAAAGTGTTTATCCTGGCTCAGTATTGTTGGAACAGTTTGAGTGAGCGAAGTTAAGTACAATGTCTAATACAATATCCAAACTAATAAAAACCATGGAACTCGAACCTCACCCAGAAGGGGGTTATTTCAAACAAACGTATGCTGCTGAGGATCATTTCACTGTTCCTAAACAGTATGAAGGTTCAACAAGGCCAGCTGCTACCCATATTTATTATCTACTCGATGGTGAAGACTACTCCTCATGGCATCGCATTAAATCTGATGAGATATGGCATTTCTATGCTGGCAGCACGCTATCACTACATATTCTTAATACTGACGGTTTCTTAGAAACCATTAAGTTAGGTAATGGGATTACCGAACACAATGCAGTTTTTCATTATTGTGTGCCTAAAGAATTATGGTTTGCTGCATCGGTTGATGACAAAGACAGCTATTCATTACTGGGTTGTACGGTCTCACCAGGCTTTGATTACCGCGATTGGGAATTAGCTGATAATGAGACTTTACTTAAACAATTCCCACAGCATAGAGATATTATCAATCAACACCGAGTGCGTGGTAGTTAGTCTACGTTGAAACAAACCGCTTCAATATTATTACCGTCTGGGTCGAGAATAAATGCCCCATAGTAGTTAGGATGATAGTGTTCGCGCAATCCTGGTTTACCGTTATCTTGGCCGCCTGCCTCGATACCAGCTTGATAAAAGTCATCAACAACACCCCGAGTCTCTGCTCGAAGTGCAATATGAATTGATGAAGGTTGTTTATCTGATTGGTTGTGTCCCTATAATGCTGTAAAATCGTTTTTTATTAAAATATGATAATTTATCGTCCCTACCCCCTGAGTTTAAGTCACAACTAGGCTATAACCGACTGATTTTATTACACTTGTAAATTAAATCATAAATTAATATTACCTTAATAAGCATCAACTATCATAGCACTAACTAATAATTATGATAAATACTCATGTTCACATCAAAGACCGACATATATCTATTTACTATCTGCTATCTGCGTGATCTCTCTGGAAAGCATGATGATACTAGGATCGATAAAACCATCGAAGAATTCAAGAGATTGATTGATAACCACGAGCAGGACCTTACTATTGGTGCGCGTTTTTTAAAAGGACTTCATTATAACTGTGACTCATTAGCTAAAGAAGAAAAGTTTTTTTTAATTAGCCTTGAAGATATCTACAAGAGTATCACTTTTAAACAAACAGAACATGAACGATATGCAGCACCATTACAACGTCGAATTGAGTCACAATTACAAATAGAGCTATTCTCAAATCCAACTACAAAAATGACCGCATCCGTAAAAGCAGTGTCTGAAAAAATCATTAGAGCATTAGAGCATCATAAAGACTTAGTTAATCATAAGAACATCATGGAAGGTTTTTGCATAAAACTCACGGAACGTGAAACTGAAATTGCATTCGGCGCATTCAAAAAAAAACCAACCATTGATGATGTGATAACTGCATTGAAAAGTACTGATAATATTGACCTAGCTAGAATAATGTTAATTCACTTTAAATTTGCACAAGTTGTCATTCGTAATATAAACATCGGCATTGATAATGAGAAGGAGTCAATAGGGAAATTCCAAGAGATATGCAAGACAAACAAGGACAAAATACCATCTCGTCTCGTTAAGCATATCGCTGACGAACTTTTCTATAATTCAAAGTTATTCAAGTCCCATATAAATCGTGGCAGATATGGCAGACTCGTTACAGACAAACGGACAAACACAATGGGAATAATGTTGCTTGATCAAGAAGAGTTCAATGATGGTTTGCCATCTCATTCCAACTCATGGTGCCCTGATGCAAAACATCAAAAAGCAAATCTTGAGTCACCTTACGTAACTGATTTAAGCCATAATGACGCTGTTTATGTTTCTGGACCATCAGGAATGACAAGCTTGTTTTTATCACAAATGGAGGTACTTTGTAATTTTAAGACACTAGCTGACAAACAGCACTATCTAGCTGCTGTCGCAGCATATCTGGTTGCGGGTGGGTTCCATTCTCTCCATGAAGTGCTAGGGCCAGCCGAGTATGTACTTGGATTACTTCCAGGTTATAAAGTGCAACCACCATCAGTAGAAATGACCGCACCGCCACCTAATTATGCTATCTATTATCAGCAGCAAACTGAGATCGACTCTGAATTTTCTAAACGTCGCAATGATGGCTGGGATAAGATATGTTGTTTTTACCGAAGAAAGTTTTATGAAGAAAGACTAAACACCTATAGTGACCGAAAAACAAATAAAGTATCATGTATAACTAAATATGAAAATAGCAATTCAACCAGTGAAGTAGCATCCTCTGAGAGCGCCACATCTTCGACAGTATGGAATATTGCAAAATATGGTTTCTTTGGTGCGGTTTTTGGTTCTAGTGCCGGACTTGTTAGTGGTCTTATTGTTGGCGCCGTTGCAGCTTTGCTTTACTGGTTGACCGCACCGGTAACAATACCGATCACCATAGCAGCATGCTTGGTTGCTGGCGTCGGTGCTGGCCTTGCTACAGGCCTGAACGGAGGTGCCATTCTCGGCGTGAGTTACGGCTATATTCATTAGATACCCTAGCGGTAACAGTAACGTTTGGTAAAAAAGCTTAGAGTCAGTGTAATTACTGACATTGATGGTGATGTGGTCAATCATATTACTGCGATTAAAAATTCAAAACTACTTTTCTATGCTGCTTCATATGTATCATTAATCGCCTCGATTGACAAATGAAATCCTAGGGCCAACAAAACCTTTCCTAATGTATCAAGCCGAGGATTTCCTCTGCTTGATAATGTTTGATATAGACTTTGGCGATTTAAATGCGTTTTTTGCGCAAGCTTTCCAATACCACCTCTTGCTTCAGCAACATTGCGCAATGCTAGCAAAAACACTTCTGTATTACCATCTTCTTGATATTCATCAAGCGCAACTTTGAGGTATGCCGCTGCCGTTTGTTGATCTTGCAATAATTCAATTTGTAAATCATGCACACTACTTGTTTTATTAATCATTGATCGCTTGCTCATGATTGTTTCCCCTTAGTTCTCGACAGTATTGTTTCGCCAATGCAATGTCCTTTGATTGCCTGGACTTGTCCCCTGCTATCAGCAAAATAACTGTCACATTATCATATTCACAAAAATATACTCGATAACCAGGTCCAAATGCTAATCTTAACTCATAGACCCCATCACCTAGCGCTTTATAGTCCCCATAATGCCCTAACGCTACCCTGTCTAGTCTCCGCAAAACCCTCGCTCTGGTTGTAAGATCTCTTAGCCCTCTTAACCAGTCTGAGAATGGTTCCTTCCCACATAGGGTCCTGTAGTAACGAATATTTTTTGTTTTCATAGTTAACTGTCGCCTATAAGCGACAATGTGTCAAGAGCTAATTTTAAAGAAAAGATAACCCCTTGAATATATTAATGTTACACTTTCAATTATTTTACCCAGCTAAAATGAGTGTAACTATAAAACCATCCGAAATCCGGCCTTTCTGGTTAACTTAAACGATTTGATCTGTCTGTTCACTTTTGGTACAATCTGCCTTTCGTTGCCTTGAGGAATGGCTATGTTAACACTACAACTCATTGAAAATTCACTACAATCTCTGGATGGCTTCTATCTGTGGAAAGACACTGATTCAGAATATCTAGGTATCAGCCCCCAGTTTGCCCGACTTTTGGGGTATCAAACTTCTAAGCAAATTATTGGTGCACGGGACGAGAGTCTGGCCTGGGCTGAGTTTGCGGAGCAAGCAGTTCATGATGACCAAATAGCGCTTCACCAAGGTGGATTCCAAGGCATTGAATATGCGCGCTTCTCTCATCAATCAGAAATGATTCCGTTCTTAGTGAGCAAGCATCGCTTTAGTGATGGGAGTGGTGTTCATCAAGGCATTTTTGCTCAAGCCACACCACTAGAAGAAGTCACATTTCCAACGCTCAAACAACGACAATTAAGCCAGCGCGAACAGCAATGTTTGCAGCTGTTTTTGCAAGGAAAAACTTGCCGCGAAATTGGCGATGTTCTTTGTTTGTCACATCGCACCACGGAAAAATACCTTGCGAGTTTAAAGCTTAAGTTCAATGTTGGAAATAAAGCAGCACTAGTCAGCAAAGCTATCCAGGAAGGCTATCTGACTAATGTGACAGATACAATTAACTAAGCCATAAACAATTCATCATCAGCACTGACTATCATACACATTGACGTATTGCGCGTTAGCATCGATCATGTATACTTCCTCTGGAATTCTACCGCGAGACCAGCTTATGTTTTTTAAATGTTTTCCTATCTTCTTAATGACATCACTTCTCAGCATTGCAACCATTGCCGTCGCTAAACCATCACCCACTGCAGCAGATGAAAAGTTAGCTGGGCTTGAGCACAGTTTTAATGGCAAAATTGGCGTTTATGCTATTGATACCAATAATGGCAATATCATTGCGCACCGTGCGGATGAGCGCTTTCCATTCCAGAGCACCTTTAAAACCATCGCTGCCGGTGCGCTCTTGTACCAAGCCAAGACCGATGATGACTTACTGAATGAACGCATTACTTATTCACAAAAAGACTTAGTTGGCTGGACACCTATTACCAAGCAGCATGTCAAAGACGGCATGACGCTGGAAGAACTCGCCGAGGCTGCTGTCAGTTATAGCGATAATGGTGCGGTTAATCTCATTATGGAAAATTTAGGCGGCCCCGAAGCTATTACGCGTTTTGCTAACGCTATCGGTAATGCATCCTTTAACGTGACAAATTACGAAGTGAATCTTAATTCTAATCCTTATGATACCAGTGACACGTCAACACCAAAGGACATGGCGATAAGTTTACAGAAATTAACTTTAGACGATGTCTTGTCCCCTGAAAATAAACAAAAGCTAACGACCTGGTTAACCAACAATACCACCGGTAATCAACGCATACGTGCGGGTGTGCCTATCGGCTGGACTGTTGCTGACAAAACTGGTTCAGGTGATTACGGTGTTGCTAACGATATTGCACTCGCTTGGTCGCCATTCTGTAAGCCTATTGTAATTTCCATTTATACGAATCAAACTGACAGTGATGCTAAGAATCGCGATGATATTATTGCCCAAACCACTGAGATTGTTTTTGCTGAATTAGCTAAATCTAATCAATGCATGAGTAAATCAGTGATGATGAGTTAGTGCAGCATCACCCGCCCCCAATAATCGGCGGTTAAATACCTTTATTTTTGCTTTTGTGTTATAGCGCCGGCGATAGACTACTTATAACCGGCGCTATAACACAAGGTCAGAAATGTACCTGTTACGAGGCTAACTTTCTGTAACCTTATTCAAATAGATCTTCAAGGGTAACGATGCTACTAACTAGGGTTTGCTTATACTGATTATTCGTTAATCCCTCTGCCGCAATAAATGCAATTAGTAGCTGTTTCTTAGAGCGTGTTTGTTCTTTGAAGACAGTTAGCTTTTGATTTAATACGTCAGCATAGCTCTTTGTTATGGTATATGGTTTATCGCTATATTTGATCTCACAAACGGTGATGGCATCATCGCGTCTATCGAAGAGCAAATCTATTTGTGCTCCCTGGGTATTACTTGATTGTTGAGGGGAATAGTTCCACGTACTGGCTAAACTCATGGGTGGTAAATCAAGTTTTTGTTTAATTTGAGCAATATGTTTATAACATACCGACTCAAAAGCATAGCCTAACCAACTATGCCATTCAGGCGTCAATTGCACTGCCTGCCAGTCATTTTTGTCAAACGCGCCAGCTTGTAACTTTGATTTGATAGGCTCAATCCACCTTAGATAAAAGTAGGTATACTCATCAACTAAACGATAATAAATACCGCGTCGACGATGATAGAGTGGCTTAAAGCTCATGATGAAGCCCGCATCTTCTAACTCATTTAATCGTTTTGCGCTATTGCCGCCAGTCGCGCCAATCTGTTTAAGCAGTTTATTCTTCATGATACCGTAGCGATTTTGGGCGAGTATTTTGACTATTTTTATATGGTCACCATGATCTTTAAAGAGGGACGAAAATAAGTTATCAAATTCGCCCAGAAAAAACGCATCCTCACTGAAGCAGAGTTTTTGGATGATTTGCATCGCTGATGTTTTCCATTTTATTTTAGCCAAATAAAATGGGATCCCTCCTGTAACCATATAAAGCAAAAGAATCTGTTTATCGCTGAGATTAAGATCACGCGCTTGTAAGAACTTTTTAGTGTTTGACAAATCATATGGTTTTAATAACATTTGTTCGGTGACGCGATTATGTAGACCGCCTTTACTATTAATGATTTTATTGATTATCCAGGAGGCTGAAGAGCCACAAATAATTAATTTGATTTTAGGGTTTCGCGACCAGTATTGATTCCAATAGTAATCCAGGGTTTCGAGTAATTTTGAGCGAGGAGTTGCCATCCAAGGCAACTCATCGAAAAACATCACTATCCTCTCCACGCTGGTTTGGTTTTCTATCGCATCATTAATCCGCTCAAATACATCACGCCAGTTTTTTTCGTGTTGCAGCTTTAATCCGTTATAAAAAATCTTGCCAATGCGATCCATAACATTGGCAATTTGAGTGGCCATATTTCCGTCTTTTAGACCTGTGACATCAAAGAATAGACAGCCCTTTTTATTCTGAAAGTACTGCCAAATTAGGTAGGTTTTGCCCACGCGTCGTCGACCATAGAGTGCCAAAAATTCTGCAGAATCTGACTCATACAGTTGTTGCAGCTGCTCGACTTCCTTTTTACGCCCGATTATGTTCATAGTTTAGCCTAGATTTGTGTTATAGCGCCGGATATAAACTTACTATAGTCGGCGCTATAGCACAAGGCAAGTTTGCTAGTCTTTTGTGTTATAGCGCCGGCGATAGACTACTTATAACCGGCGCTATAACACAGACTTCAGCCTGTGTCGTGGTCTTATGCTGCACTAGCGGCATAACAGTTTGATATTTTGTTGTGGACATAGCTGATAGCAGCCACGCCTGCGACTGCAGCGACAACACCAATTGCTATGGTAATCGCCAAAAAGACAGCCGTTGCTGCGATTGGGTTTGCGATCAAACCAAAGCCTGCAAAGGTCAGCCATCCCATTACTAGCGCTCCTTTTATGCCACCGCCGGCAGCAAGCCCTAAGCCACCACCGGTAGCTACCGTTGCTTTCCATTTATGTCGAGCAAAAAAACCAAATGCGCTGGCGGATGGTTGGAGGACTTGACTACTGGAAGAAGATGGCTTTTGATTAGGAGCTGTAGCGCGTCGTGAAGATTGTATTTCTGTCAGCCCTTTTAAATCCTGAATATGCTCTTCAAACTTTGCCGATAGAGACTCTTTTGTATTCCATTTTTCGTGCATAGTCCCTAACATACCGCGCAGAGTTTGGATAAATTGGTATTCAGCCTGGTATCTAGCACTCGTGCCATGTGCCTCATAGTTAACTAAATCTACCGTATCATTATCAGTCTCTTCATCTACACATGGTTCAGTCGCCGTGGGCTTCGCAGTCTTAGGCAATTTCCCCGTCAGTAATTGCGTTAAGATCACCGCAATCGCAAAATGATCATGCTCTATGGTAGAAGAAATATCATCATCTTCTCGTTGCTTGCGATGGCGGTAGCAAGCTGTATCATAGTTTACAGATGGTCGAGAAGAATTTTTATCTACTATCTCTGTAACCTTGAAATCCAAGCTATCGCTATCTAGCTCACTCAGCATCTCAATAGTAATATATTCAGGAACGATGTCGCCGTATACGTTATTCTCTTCTCCCGATTCGTCTGCTGGCTCAAGTATTTCTGCGAGTTGCAAGCCAAGCGCTGCCACTTGTTCCAGTGTTAATGGTATTCTTTCGTTATCGTTATCGGTGATTTGATCAATGATCTCGCCGAGGTTTTTTGGCAGTTTTTTTCCTGACTGTGGCTTCATCTTAGGCACTGCACTAGAGGTATCAAGCTCTTTCAACGGCGGCTCTGTCCGCCATCCATGATCCACATCACCAGCTTCAGTGCCCGAATCTTCTCTATGAGTTATCTCAGGCGTCGCTATTTTTGTAAGCATCTTACTTGCTGTCTCAATAAGATTATCCGCTGCTAAGGTACAAGGGGTCTCACCAACATTTAGCAAAACGACGCCAAAAAAGGCTTCCCATTCAGAATCATTATCCAGTATTTCAAGCGTAGGTAATTTCTGCCGCTCACCGCTTCTACGAGACCAAATATTTTCAACGACTTGATTTGCAACTTGAGGATAACTGCCACCGCTATAGCACTGAAATAACATCACACCGATAGCATGCAAGTCGGCCACTTTTGATGGTGTGGGCTCGCCATCCTGGTTTGACTGATATGGCGTGTAATACTCATCGGGTAGTGCATCTTCAGAGGCATTAATTGTTACCTTAAGATTGGCAGGATCAATCGAGACACATGCTGGGCTAAGACAGCCGTGGGCTTTGTTTTCGTTAGACTCATAATAGGTCGTCAATGCTTGTAGGATATTAGCACCCAGCTCAGCGAGCCGATTGTTATCAATCGTTACACCATCGATAGTGCCGATGACGCCAGCGAGTGTGATTTTGTCTTGGGCTTCAGTGGCTTTATAGCCTGTTTCGAGTAAATGAGGCATTGTAGCTATCCTGTTCAGTGTTAATATTTGCGCATCATACGCTTGTTGCGGTAGAAAAAACAGCAAATTTTGCTATTTTTTGCTTGAACCGGTTAATAATTAAACAGTTTAAAGAGGGGGTTTAGGGTTAGGGATCTAAAGATACACACTAACCCTTACAATACCGCGTCGCTGAGCCTTTGCCGGTTTGTTGTAAAATACCTGGCACGGTATTTACCCATAGTTGCGAAGCTATCGGTTTTGTACACCACGTGCATTGATTTATCGAAGAAAACTAATGCTTTGCTCGTCCAGCAGCATATATTCCAAACATGTCGTGTCCACTTATTGAACGCACATCAACATGGTGTTAAACTGCGGCACATCAATATAACAACAAATGCGAGTATCTATTCACAGTGTGACTTGATCCCCCGGCATTTTGGGAGAATTATACCGAAAAATCAAATGACTATGAGTAATTGACTGAAATCGGAACTGTGATAGAATTGCGCATAAGTTAACAATTATGACTATAAGGCGGTTTACAATGTCCAAGAGCCAAATCATTCTTGATAAAGCAGTCGAGATTATTAATGCTCATGCTGATGGATTAACGCTAATCGAGCCTGGTGAGCTTCCGGCAAAGACAAGTGAGATTCGAACGAGAATTCTCGATGATTTGGGTATCACATCTGAAGATCCTCGCCTCAATGGTATTCGGCCTTTGGATCCAACCGCATTCGCCACGATGAAAGAACTTGCAAGTGCAGGTTGTCATTTGTTTATGCGTCATGGGGAACAAGATTCCAATGAAAAAATCTCTGCTTTGAAGGGTGCAAAAAAGAAAATTGCCCAAATGCAAATTGATAATAATTTTCACGACCCAATCACTGCACGTTCCGCAATTGAACTCATACCACAATTAGTTCTATTTAAATATTTAAAAGAAAAATTCGGCACGACTTTCATTATTCACACATCAAATAACCAACGTGCTTTACAACCTGCACAGGCAATATCAAACGTACTTGGCTGTGCTTTGTGTGACTCTCGAGAACTAACCTGTATTAATTATCCAAATAAATTGACGTCCGAGCAAGAAGCTGTGCTGAATGACGGTGCACTGCCATGGACGCAAGAGGCTGTCGATGCTGTTTGTGGTGAGGGGCAATATAAGAGAATCAAAGACGATATGGAAGCGCGCATACCTGTTTTGGATGATTCATCGATTAGCACTAATACGGTGATTATTGATATCACCCATACTCAACAAATCAATGCTGTGTGTGAAGCCAAGGGTGAATCAATCCAACGCCTAAAATGTTACGGCTTCGTCATGATAGACCGCAGCGGAAATGTTCTCGTCAAAAAAGACGGACTCTATCACAATGAGCTCACTGTCAGTTTAGCAGCATTACCCGCTCCCGCTTACGCAACACCATCAACAGCGAGTGAAGAACCTGGGGATGTTGAGAGAGAGGAAGCCCCTGCCAAGCATATAGCTAGCGCATCATATTCGTAATTTTATGGATTCACTGTCTATTTTTAAGAGGCCGCTGAACTAACACAGCGGCTCATCCCAATTGTATTGTCTAGCATTCTAACGTATTATTGCCAGGAATCACCTTATCAACCTCAGTTCGTGCTTCGAAAGCCTCATGCTCTTGGATAACTATACAATTAGCCATGAACTCAGCCGAAAAAGTCCGGTTATTGATAGCCAGCTCCGCGACAAGTCTTCCGTATTCTTGAGCCTGAGCTGTATCACCACATTTTTCTGCGCTAAAAGCAAGGTTAAAATAGCATTTCGCTAATACATTCGCATTACAAGCGGGTATTAATAAACACTGCGCTAACGCCTCTTTGTATGACTGATGAGCCGCCCGATATTTTCCTTCATGACTATACGTGAGTCCACTCTGTGTAAAACGCTTTGCGCACTGATACATTTGCCTTAGATTAGGCACTTGTGGGGGCTGTGTTCGCATCAGATCCCGCATATCTCTGTCCCTACGCTCAGTGCACGGATTTCCCCCTAGTCCCATTTGACCAAGCATGCCCATCAGGGCCCATAGATCCGTAGTGTTTTTATCTTGGGGTGGAAATTCCCAAAGATACTGCCGCAAGTTATTAAAATATTTATTCGCCATCCCAACACTTAAACCAAGGATGTAGTCAGTAAAGTCATCAACAGTCAACCCTTTGCGTTGAATCAATCCCATATATTCATCATCATTTTCGACAATAAACGGCATAATGCAATTGGTCAATAGTTTGCTGGAGTTCAATATAACTGAGGTTGCGCAACTGTATCGGCTTATTAAATAAGAACGGCTCTGACAGAGTCTTGTGGTATTTTGTGTCATCGATATCTGTACTCTGGGCATGACCGGAATGAACAAAATACATCATGTGTTCGGGTAATTTGTTAAAACGCACCAACTGAAAGTGTTGCTGGTAACGGTCAAGATAAGTCATTGGCATTATGGTCATTTCCTCAATAATTATATTTTCATAAAAAAAGCACCGTTAGACGATGCTTTCAAAAATTTGTTCACTTAGGTACTTAGTCTGCACAGCACCCTAAGCTAAAATTACTTCGTACCACATTCAAGATCAGGATTACACACGCCGCTCGCGGTAACTTTAAAATATTTTATCTTATCGCTAGCATCTGTCCAGCCATATTGAACTTGTAGCCCTTGTAGATAATAGCCATCGCCGCCTTCATAAGATTTAAAACCTAGCCATGCTTTATCCTTCTCGCCGCCACCATTCACTGACAGTGTACCATAGTAGTTATCATTACCATCATAGATATTCCAAACACTCCAACTGGGATTTTCGAAAACGAAATTGTAGCCATAACCAACCTTTGTGCCAATTTTATTGCCTTCTTCGCTCTTCACCAATTTCATAATAAAGTATGGATCTTCTGTAGTACCCTTGCCCGTGCCAATGTAATTAGCAAGCCCAATGTACGCTTGGGCTACACTAGATAGACTGACACCGACCAAAACTGACATAGTTAATAATATTTTTTTCATGATATACCTCTATCATAATAATGAATAAAAGCGCCCCTCATTGCCTCGACTTAACGGTACTATCGATCTTCTACAGGACTATAAACTGTTATAGTTATGAGCAGGTCACTCATAACGCGTATTATAGTCGTTATTATTGATTTCACAACCTCTCTGATTTATAGTAGCTTTTCCAACGCTATAGGAGCATATTATGAAAAAATTAATTCTAACGGTTGTTAGCTTTGGGGCTTTATTTGCAGTTGCTGCCAATGCTACAACGTCTGATGCTAAGAGCATGAATCTTACTTATCACTTGAGTTTCGAGAACAATACCCCCAGCCCCATGAAGCTGTTATTAGCTGAAGAAAAAGGCGTTGAGTCTTTATCTGGGATCGCTGTCGGTCAAGCTGTGAGTTTCCCTGCACAAGTAGATGCAACTATCAAAAACTCTACAACTCACTTTGACTTGGTATTCCGTGCTTGTGAAGAAGGTGCTTTGAAAAAAGCCCGTGGTGGTTATGAATGCCCTGCTGACACCCTCTATACATGCCGTTTTGAAGCCAGTGGTTATGGCCCAACTGGCACCTTTACCAGTAGTTCACAGAACAATTATAAATGTTCACCGGTTGCTTCTGCTGGCCACAAAAGTGTAACTTACTCTGTCGGTTAATCACTGACGATATGGCAGGCTCCATGGCCTGCCATAGCTCTTCTCAGTTTACTCAGTTAGTAATTTCAAATCGTTAATGACGGATAACCAGTTGTGTCATATTAGTTAGTTTGGTGTGCACTATACGATGGCATCATATAGAAACAATGAATACTATACGATACTATCGCATAGTCAATAAACGACCACCCACATCGCTCTGCAAAAAATATATTTTCTCGTTAATAATCAAAAGGTTAGCGGTTACAGCCGCTTTAGCACGTGGCCATCGGGCCTGACGAGTATAGTATTATTAGAAAAATGGCTTAGGAACATGTCTTTGAAGCGCTATACTTGCTTCTATGACAACATTTGACAAATTCGCTAAAAAATACCCTGATCCGGTACAAGCTCACCGGGAATTTGCTATGGATTTGTACCGCCATGGCAAATTTGTTGAGGCTATTGCTGAGCAACATAAGGCAGTTGCCAACGCCGAGAAAACCAAGAACATTGATGCTGATGAATATAATCGTTTAGCCAGTTACTATTATGCCGTAAAAGATTTCACTCACGCTGCTGAATTTTATCAAAAAGCACTAACCATCGCGCCCAATCATCCTGTCATTCAAGAAAATCTCAGCATAATGTATTTCAAACAACAAAAGTACCAAGAGTCCCATGACTTACTTATCTCACTTTACCAGCAAAAACCCGATAACATTAATGTTAATGATATGCTGTCAGCAACCAATGGTTTACTGGGTAATCTTGATGAAGCGAAATTTCATGGCGAAAAATCGTTAACCCTTAAAGACGAATTGGTACACCAACCCGATAATCTCAAAGCAATTGCCGAGTTAAAACACGCTTATGATAGAAATGCTCCAGCAGCAAAGCCTTTTTGTTATGCTAACCCACAACGCAACGTGATTGCTTTTAGTCTATGGGGCAATCATTATTACTATATACAAGGCGCATTATTGAATGCATTGTATATTCGTCACCTCTATCCTGGTTGGACGGCTCGATTTTATTATGCGGATGATGTCCCGCAAAAAACCATTACGAGCTTAGCCAAAAGCGGTGCACAAATGATAAAAATGGGTAAACATGAAGGCGCTTATCAGGCTTTATTTTGGCGTTTTCACGTTGCTCATGACAAAGATGTCGACCGCTTCCTGATCCGCGATACGGATTCTGTTGTTACCTGCCAAGAACGTTTAGCGGTCGATGAGTGGTTACGTTCAGATAAAGCCTTCCACATCATACGTGACTTTTATACCCATACGGATTTAATTTTGGCGGGGCTCTGGGGTGGCGTGGGAAATTGCTTCCCGGATTTAACCCCCTATATCCGTAAGTTTTATCAAACACATATGCCTGAACGTACCATAGATCAGCAGTTCTTACGCTATAATATTTGGCCTTTGATCAAAGATAATGTTCTCATCCATGACAGTTGCCATCAGGTGTTTGACGCGAAAGACTTTGCCCCCCTAGGACACAACCCCAGCACTATTCATGTTGGTTTGGGGTGGACAAAGATACCCTATATACCGGGCAAGGAGCTATTGCAAGAGATCAACCATGATTCTTAATGGAACATCCCGCGATGGGGGATCCTTAAGGGGGAGAATCGCGATTCTCCCCCTTAAGCGCAAGGGCGAATTTACTTCGCGCGCAGCGTAATATTCAGAACAAAACTGCATCATCGATAATGTCACTCTCTGTCTCACGTTGCTGTTCAAGGTTTTTGAAATCCCATAACTTATCATCCATCATCTGACTCGGCTTAATGGCAGAAATTGCATGTAAGATATTACTTGGGATTTTAGGGTTCTCCTGGGCAAGTTCATCAACAAGGCGCGTGACTTTTTTGCGGATTAAATTTTCTTGTGAGCCGCATAAATTGCAAGGAATAATCGGATATGCCATCAGTTTAGCAAATTCGATAATATCCGCTTCTTGGCAATAAGCTAATGGGCGAATGACGATGTGTTTTTTGCTGTCCGTTAATAACTTTGGCGGCATCGAGCGAACTTCGCCATTGTATAAGATAGACATTAATAAGGTTCTCACCAAATCATCGCGGTGGTGACCTAAGGCGATCTTGGTGAAGCCATGTTGTTCGGCATAACGGTAAATAATCCCGCGACGCAGCCGCGAGCACAGTGAACAATAGGTTTTGCCGGCGGGAATTTTTTGTTTGACAATACTGTAGGTATCTTCTGATAATATTTTGTAAGGAATGGCCCGCTGTTCAAGCCATGCCTTAAGCTTAGTATCATCCCAACCTGGTTGGCGTTGATCTAAGGTAAATGCCTCTATCTCAAAGCGCACTTTAGCCCGCTTACGTAACGTCTCCAACATTGTCAGCATCGTAAATGAATCTTTACCGCCGGATAGACAGACTAAGACTTTGTCGCCGTGTTGGATCATATTGTAGTCGGCAATGGCTTTGCCGGTATAGTGACGGAGTTTTTCTTCGAGTTTGTCGAGTTGTTTTACTGTTTGCATTGCGCTACCAATTCGCCCACTAAATCTCCATCATTAGGCCCAAAAATATCCCAGTGAATACAATAATTCGTATCTTCGTTTGTACTTACATCCACATCACTTTCGATAACCGTTGTCGTGTTAGTAAGCCCCGCTTGCTGTAAGGGTGCGGGCTCGGTATTGCCATGATTAGACACCATCAAGTCATGTTGACGTGCTGCGCCCTGCCCCTCAATCATGACGTTGGGTGATGCCGTCAAAAACTCCGCTCGGCCATTGACGGTGCCGGAATAAATTCCGCCTTTATCGCCTGCCTCATCGCCAGAACTTCGGCTAACTATCGATTGCCCATGGGCAACGGGGTTACCATTGATAAAAACCGAAGCCGCCGTATTCGCAAGATCAGCGACCTGCGCAATATTACGATATGTCACTGGTTTGCGCTTTGCCCCCGTATAATTTATCGAGGTGGTCGTCAGTACTCCGCCACTAGCAGCGTGTACGGCACTTCGACCATTAATGAAAACTGTCATGATGGATTATATTCTTCGTGATCGTTGTGGTAGGTCTCTTTGAGGATCAGGATTAAACCCGTGCCCAACAAAATACAAATGGGAATTGAAGTGATGGCGAGGCGGTAATTCTCGGGAGTATAGATGTGAATATTATTGATGATTTCACCGGTCCAACCCATATCCAGCAGCATACCAATCATGGGTTGGAATACAACACCACCAAGCATAATTAACATATTGGTAACCGCGAGCGACGTCCCGGCAGATTCTTTGGTCGAAATATCACGCGCTACAGCAAATACAATAACCTGCGAGCCAAATGCTAAGCCCAACAGTAACATCAACCCATAAACCGCAGCTACAGGTAAGGCTGGTACATACAGAATAATAAACATACAGGCCGCGGCAATAACACCACCGATCAACATCGGAACACGTCGATTATGCAGTTTGTCCGAGAACCAACCCATCAAGGGTCCACCGATGGTAAAGCCTAAAAATACTGCCGAAACCGCATAGTTGGCCTCATGGGTCGAAAAATGCTGCGCCGCACGAAAATAAGGAATACCCCAAGCCTCGGCAAATGCTGTTGCAGGCAAATAAAGCAAACAACCAATCATACCGTTGATCCAAATATAGGGATTCTTCAGCACCACGAACATACCTCGTAGCACCTCAGCCATATCGACTTTGCTTGTGCGTCTATCGAGGGCTTTTGCTTTGGAACTTCGGCTATCACGCACCACCAACAAAATAACAACCGCAATCACAATCCCCAGCACCGCGGTAATCATAACCGTAGAGCGCCAGCCCATTTGGGCAACAACACCGGATAAAACATTATCACCCACCAATGCACCGATTGAACCCAGTGCACCCGTGAGACCTGCTACCATGGCAAATCGTTCAGGCGGCAACCAAATTGTTGCGAGCTTCAGCACGCCCACAAAGGCGAAGGCAGAACCAAATCCCACCAAAAAGCGCCCAAAACCAGCTACCCCAATATGACCGGAGCTTGCAAATAAATAAGAACCAATAGCACAGACGATACAAGCCAGGGTTAATAACCGGCGAGGACCATAACGGTCTACTAGTAGTCCCACGGGCAACTGCATAGGGGAATAGGCGTAATAGTAGAAGGCAATCAAATTACCGAAAGCCCCAGCACTGATGCCATAAGCTTGCATAAGCTCAGTGCTCATGACGCTGGGAGAAATCCGGAGGATGTATTCATAGGTATAGAACAGTGCACCTAGACCACAAACGATCCAGGGGAAAATTGCCATTTTTTTGCGGCTGTTGTTGAGCTTTTCTGTTGTTGACATTGAATTACTCATATACCTTCCAGAGAATATTTATCTTATAGATAAATGCATTAATCGTCTAGCATATCTGCTTATTCTTGCGAAATATGCCCCTGCAACACAAACAATTCCCTTTCCGCATGCGGCCGATGGGCCAGTTAAACAAAATTTTTCGCGCCTTACAACCTGGGTAACGGTTGTCCTGCCCATATTAAAACCAATCTTGTGTTGGTTTTTTTCAGTTAAAACAACGTGTTAGAAAAAACCACGTTGTTGAAAACGACAAAGGCGCTGTTTTGAGCGCCTTTGTGCAAAATTAGAACTAATTCTTAGTCTTTTTTCTCTTGTGTCGCTGAGTCAGCGGCTTTTTTGCCACGACGGAAGCGATCTTTGAACTTCTGAACGCGACCAGCGGTATCAACAATTTTTTGTTGGCCGGTATAGAATGGGTGACATTCAGAACATACTTCAATGTGTAAATCGCCCTTTAGCGTAGAACGAGTATCGAAGCTGTGGCCACAGCTACAAGTGACCTTAATCTCTTGATAATTAGGATGAATTTCCGCACGCATTGTTTTTTCCTCTTACTTGCCGCCACCTGAACCCATCAGGCACGGCCATTGATTGTGGCGGCATACTACCCAATAAGAGGGCCAAAATCAAGTTTTGCTAGCAAAATCCGCCAGTACCGGCGCATGGTCCGAAGGACGCTCCCATTTGCGGGGCTCTTTGTCGATAATACAGGCTTTACAGCGGGCTTTGAGGGCTTCAGACACCAAGATATGGTCGATGCGTAAGCCTCGATTGCGGCGGAACCCTGCAGCCCGGTAATCCCACCAGGAGAAGCTCTTCTCGGGTTGCTCAAACAAACGAAAACTGTCACTTAAGCCCAAGTCCATAATGCCTTGTAGCGCCTCGCGCTCAGGTGGACTCACTAGTACATGGCCTTCCCACTCTGTTGGGTCATGGACATCATCATCCGCCGGCGCAATATTAAAGTCCCCTAACACTACCAGCTCTGGGTATTCCTGCAGTTGCTGTTGAATAAAGGCTGTGACTTTTGCCAGCCAGTTTAATTTGTAGGGATATTTATCCGAATCCAGGCTCGCACCATTGGGCACATACAAATCGATAATGCGCACCCCGTTAGTGGTGGCTGCGAGAATACGTCGCTGGGGATCAGCCAAGTCAGGAATGTCTGTTACCACATCAGTTAATTCATAACGGCTCAATATCGCGACGCCGTTATAGGTCTTTTGTCCCGCGTAGACCACATGAAAACCCGCATCCGTAATATCTGTTTCGGGAAAATTTTCATCGGTAAGTTTCGTTTCCTGCAGCGCAATAACATCGGGTGTTGCCATCTGTGCCCATTCGAGCACATGGGGTAAACGGACTTTGAGGGAATTCACATTCCAGGTAGCGATTTTCATGGTTGACTCTTATGCTGGTGAGTGGATTGCAACGTTAGCATAAGAATTATGGAATTAAAACATTCTCAAGTAATAACTAATTCCTGGATCTAACACGCGATAAACGCCATCATCATCTTGCAGAATTAAGTCTTTTTTGAGGAGTGTTGCGATAACTTGACTAACACTTGATGTTGATAACTCACAAAACGCTAGATAATCCTTACCATAAGGTTCTTTTGTGGGTTGCCTTGCCAGTGCAGTTAAGAGCTTCTTTTGATTCAAGCTCAAGCCACTATAGTCACCCAACAAAATACTCTTGTGACCAAACACATAATGCCCCCAAACTTCATGCACCCTTTCTGCTGTCGGCGGTGTATCTTCACCGCGCCAAAGCGTGCCGCAAAGCGCATTGACATAGTAAGGGTGGCGCTCAGTGAGTTCCATAATTGCAGAAATCGCTTCATCACTAATGGTATTTTGCCATTGCTCCTTCGCTTGTTTTATTAAAAAAGGCTCATAAGCATCCACATGCATACGCTCAACAATCAGTAATTCACACAGTCGATATAGGGGCCGCGAGCTACTGCCAAACATTTCATTAAGCATATGACGGTTACTGCCAGAAAATAAATAAACCACGTTCTTGCTGCGCTCAACGGCATGGCGAATACTGGCTTCTAGCGCTTGCCCATTAGTAATCTCTGCCAATTGCTGAAATTCATCAAATACCAAAATCACTGTCTCTTGTGCTTGTTGGGCAACCTCATCTAATTTCATGAGAATATCAGTAATGGATTGTTCTGGTGATTCTGTGGGATGCAAAGTAATCTTTTGCCCGAAGGCACCTAATACAATATCTGGCTTCATGGCATGAAAGAATTTTGTAAGAATAGTTTGTAGTTTCTTCACCTCAGGGTATAAATCCATCATCACCGAGCTTACCGCACGAATAACCTTGTCTTGCACGTCAGTAAATGAGGTAGAGGATAGCAACTCTATCCAGCCATAGTGCTGGCCTAATTCTTTGGCAACTTTGTTCATCAGGCTTGTTTTGCCGTAACGTCTAGGGGCAACTAAGACCGTGTGGTCAATATTCGCAATGTTATCTTTTAGGCGTGCCACCTCTTTGACGCGATTCAAAAAGGCATGTTCTTCCGCTAAACCTGTTGGAAATTGCTTATTAGGCATAATTTCTCCTGTATTTCATAAGATTATGACTCATATTTATATGAAGTATATATTTCATATAAACATGAGTCAAATGCTTCATAAAAATATGAGTCATATAAATATGAAGTGACAAATATTGAACAAGACTGGATCGCGACCAACACTATAAATTCTCTCGAATATTCAGTAAGATAGCTTTCATGAATCACGGAATTGAACAACGCCAATCGCAACACGGACAATGGTCTTCCCGCTGGGCCTTCATCATGGCTGCCACCGGGGCAGCAGTGGGTCTCGGCAATATCTGGAAATTCCCCTATATCACCGGCCAACATGGCGGCGGTGCTTTTGTCCTGATTTACCTTGTTTGTATTTTCATCATCGGCATTCCAGTGATGATGGCAGAGATTATGATCGGTCGCTCTGGCCGGCAAAACCCCCTAGACTCTATGAAATCTGTCGCTGTGGAGAATGGCCGTAGCTCCCATTGGCGCTGGGTTGGGGCCCTTGGTATCCTCGCGAGCTTTTTGATCCTGTCTTATTATAGTGTGATTGCTGGCTGGTCATTGGCCTATGTCTTTAAGGTCGCTGTGCCTTCTTTCATTGAGCGTAGCCCCCAAGCCATTGATGCCAGCTTTGATAATTTTGTTGCTAATCCCTGGAAGTTATTGTTTTGGCACAGTGTGATGATTATTGCGACGGCTGTGATCATTGCCAAAGGCGTCGAAAAAGGCATCGAAAAAACCGTCTATGTCATGTTCCCTGCTATGTTGACTTTATTGGGGGTTCTTGTTGTCTATGCCATGGAGAGTGGGCATTTTGCCCAGTCGGTAAGCTACTTATTCCATCCTGATTTTAGCAAACTTAAAACCCATGGCATTGTTGCGGCAATGGGGCAAGCATTTTTTTCATTGAGTCTGGCGACTGGCTCCATCATGATGTACGGCGCTTATCTGCCTCGCAGCGCATCGGTCACCAAAGCCGCTGTGGTTATTGCACTGTCAGATACGTTTGTTGCCTTGTTGGCAGGGCTGGCTATCTTTCCTGTCGTCTTCGCTAATGGGCTGGAACCCTCATCGGGGCCAGGTTTGATTTTTGAAACATTGCCGATTGCATTCGGACATATGCCTTTTGGTAATGTGTTCGCGACATTATTCTTTGTGATGTTAGTGTTCGCTGCATTTACCTCAGCTATCTCGTTGCTTGAACCCTCTGTCGCTTGGCTGATTGAGACCTTTAAGATCCCCCGCCGCAAAGCCGCTATTATCAGTAGTTTTGGTATTTGGTTTGTGGGTTTGGTGACCGTTGTATCTTTCAATTGGGCGGCCAATATTAAACTCTTTAAATTGACGATGTTTGAAGTATTAGACTTCTTGACCGCGAATATCATGCTGCCATTGGGTGGCTTCTTCATTGCTATCTTCGCCGTGTGGTTCTTAAACCGTGACGTTGCTCGTCGTGAATTACAACTCCCCGATGGCAAACTCTTCAGTACTTGGCGTTTTGTCGTACGCTATATCTCGCCAGTGGCAATTTTGGTGGTATTTATTAGCGTAATTGTCTAGCGATTGAGTTATCGGCGCGGTCCTGTCGGAGTTATAGCATGGCATACTTGGCTAAGCTCTCCCACACTACAAGCAATTGTCGCCATCATGAACGCAACATAGGGCAGCGGGATATCAGGGTCATTACTTATCACAGCGCCTATCACTAGACCTGTTACGATAGCTGCAGGCAGAACGATACCATTGTTTTTGGGCAGTGGCATTGCCTTCCTTATAATGAATTAATTTACAACTGGGACTGGATTCGCTGCACGGGTTGGACTGTTGCGTGTTACCCGTTGCAAGAAAAACTCTACCGGTTCACTACTAATAAGCACTTCGTCTTGTTCATTCACCACTTCAGCAAGCAAGGTATGTTCGCCTTTATCGATGCCTTTAAGATCATAACTGGTAGTAGTGGCATTAAAAATCGTTGCCTTAATAGCACCATCAACGCGGATATTGAGTTTATTATTCGCTTGCAAAGGCGGTGCCAGACTAAAATTCACTCGTACTACTCCAGGACTACTCCAGACCGTGCCTTTTGGCGTCGGTTCCGTTATTTTTAATGACGTATAGGTCTGCTGCTGTATCTCCGGCTCATCGAGTTCTTTCTTTTGTGCAGAAGTTGCAGGTGCTGTCGTCTCAGGCGCAGTGAAGGTTTGTAGTGGTTTTAACTGTACCTTGGTGGCGCCCTCTGACGGTGTATCAGAAAACACCGGCACCCCTTCAGCATCGCGGGTTTCATAGACGGTTTGCGCAACCACACCTACAGCTAAAATACATCCCAAGATAGCTGCAATAATACGAAAAATATTCATCCTATTCCTCCTTGTATCAGGGCGTCGCCCTAAGCACTTACAGACTGTAATACAATTCAAATTCCAATGGGTGGGTGGTCATATTCACCCGCCCAACATCGTCTTGTTTAAGCTTGATATAAGCATCAATCAAATCATTACTGAAGACATCGCCTTTTAATAGAAATTCACGATCTTCATCCAGAGCTTTCAAGGCATCCTCGAGACTCGCACATACCGTTGGTACATCTTGTAATTCTTCCGGTGGCAAATCATAGAGATCTTTCTCCATCGGATCGCCGGGATGAATTTTGTTTTGGATACCATCTAGACCCGCCATCATCATCGCGGTGAAAGCCAGATACGGATTACAAGCCGGGTCCGGGAAGCGAATTTCAATGCGTCGGCCTTTCGGGCTTGCAACATACGGAATGCGAATCGATGCTGAACGGTTACGACTAGAATACGCTAGCAATACTGGCGCTTCGAAGCCGGGCACTAAGCGCTTGTAACTATTCGTTGTACCATTAGTAAAGGCATTCAAGGCACGCGCATGCTTGATGATACCACCAATGTAGTAAAGCGCCGTATCAGACAACCCTGCGTATTTGTCGCCGGCAAAAATATTCTCGCCGTCTTTGCTCAAGGATTGGTGCACGTGCATACCATTACCGTTATCACCCACCAAGGGTTTCGGCATAAAAGTCGCCGTCTTGCCATAAATATGGGCGGTATTATGCACGACATATTTTAAGATCTGCATTTCATCGGCTTTGCTGACCAAAGTATTAAACTGCGTCGCGATTTCGTTTTGGTTACCGGTGGCTACTTCATGGTGGTGGGCCTCAATCACTAAACCCATCTCTTCCATGGTTTGACACATGGCGGAACGAATATCCTGAGATGAATCCACCGGTGGAACGGGGAAGTAACCGCCTTTGACCATAGGCCGGTGACCAATGTTGCCACCCTCAAAATGGGTCTCAGTATTCCAAGCCCCCTCCACAGAATCAACTTGGTAAGCAGCACCGTGGATGTCAATCTTGAACCGCACATCATCAAAGATAAAAAATTCAGGCTCAGGACCAAAATAACAGGTATCAGCAATGCCGGTAGATTTGACGTATTCTTCTGCTCGCTTAGCGAGAGACCGTGGTCCCCGCTCATAGCCGGTCATGGTGTTAGGATCATAAACATCACAGCGCAAAATCACAGTGGGATCATTATAAAAAGGATCTAACATGGCCGTCGTTGCATCCGGCATCAAAATCATATCGGATTCATTGATGGCCTTAAAGCCGCGGATGGAGGAACCATCGAACATCTTACCGGTGGTGAAGAAATCTTCATCCACGGTATGGGCACCAATAGAGACATGCTGCTCTTTACCGACAATATCGGTAAAACGTAGATCTACAAACTTCGCTTGACTCTCTTGGATCATGCGTAAAACATTATCGACTGACACGGTGCCCCCTGGGTTGCAATAAGCTTAAGAACAAAACGCAATTGTATACAAATGGTAAAAGGAAATCACCCTACTTGTAACAAAATACGCCCGCCGCGATCATGTTGTTCAAGTTCTAACACCCTATGGCCATTGACCCGACACCAAGCCGGGATATCATGGGCAGCACCAGGATCAGTGAAGGTCACCTCAAGGGTATCCCCTGCCGCAAGACTGTTGACCATTTGTTGGGTTTTGATCACCGGCATGGGGCAGAGCAACCGGCTGGTATCGAGAACGCGATTGTTCATAGGAACCACGCTCCCGGAATATCATCGGCGGCTAATGGCGGGACCTTAACTTGCCATTGGGTGCCTTCCCGGGAATTGATTTCGAGGGTGACTTCCTCGGCATCTCGGCCACTGCTATAACGAGCCACAATGCGCGCTGCCATATGCAGATCTTCCGCGCTAGGTTCACCATCCAATAGGGTCAATGGCCCCGGATGACTGACCGTACGAATGTGAGTAAACTCTTTGCGATAACCTTCAAGGAAATTACCTTCCCCTTCTTCCCGGGCCACGATCATTTTGTAATGCTCCGCCGGGCGTAGATGCCGCCCCACTTTGAGCAGCATAATATCGTCCAAAGTATAATCCCGGCTGCAACGGTGTTGCCACAAATCCCCCAATTTATTCGAATATTGTTTGTCAGTGAGGAAGCAACAGCCCCCCGCTGGTTGGGCAAAATCATCTAAGCCAATGTCCTTGGCCATGGCAATCTGTGGTTTGCGCCCACGACCTGATAAACCCATTAACTGCTCACGGTCCACCCAGCCTTCACGCTCCGGCAATGTGGGCGGCAAATTCTTCGCTGATAAAGGGCGTAGGAGTAAATCATCCGCCCCTGAATGCTTAGCAATCACCGGCATGGTGTTCTTGCGCTGGGACATGGGCCGCTGGCCAATGACTTCGCCGGTGATAATAAAGTCAAAATCATTCTCCTCCAGCCATTGTTTGGCTTTTTTGACCATGAAGACTTTGCAATCAAGGCAAGGGTTCATATTGGCGCCATAGCCATACTTAGGGTTCAAGAGCACATCTTTGTATTCTTCCACCACATCGATGATATGCAGCTTGATACCCAGTTGTTCCGCCACCCACAGGGCATTGTTGCGTTTGGGCTTGGCTTTGTCCTTTTTGCGGATAGCATGGGTGTGGCCTTCAACGCAAAAGCCAGTGAAAAAATTAATCCCCTCGACGTGGATCCCCTGTTTAATCATTAAGTTAACAGCCAGCATAGAGTCCAAGCCCCCAGAAACCAGTGCTACTGCCTTACGTTGTTTTGTCATTGTACTAACCTGTTGTTTTTGTGCAAAATTTGGGCTAAATTATACCAATTTTTACAAAAAAGCAAAGGATTTGCTTGTCTAAAGCGGGATTTTCTTTTATGATTGCTCGAATTATAAACAGCCCGAAGAGATAATAACGATATGCCAAAAACAGCCGAACCCATCAACGACTCCACCGCAAGCCAGGATTCTGGAGAGATTCTTTTAGGAACGGATAGAGCTCCACTCTTACCCGCTGAATCAGAAACCGGCTATGGAGCGACTGGCGATGAGCTCCCTGTTGTCGTTCGGTATGCTCCTGGAACCAGCCCCGGCCAATGTTGCTCTCGTTTTTTTAACAAAAAGTATGCTGCCATCGGTGTAGCTGGCAGTGTGGCTATCGCTGCCGCTGGTTTTTCTGGGGTCAACAGCATGGATACAGCAAAAAATGCACTCCCCTTGTACCCATGGCTGCCTGAAGAGCCAACCACCTACACTGCACTTGCTGATAATTTTCTTCTGGTTGCTGCAGCAACATGGGGCGTTTACCAGAATGCAGAGCACATCAAAAAATGCCTCTCAGAAGCTAGCACCAGTTTGAAAGTGTTTTACTGGAGCGTTGTTCTCTCATGTTTGATCTCAGCCGTCGGTGCTGCTTTTATCTCTGCACAAAATGAACCCACTCAGGTTAGGGCAGCTATTTTTGGGGCTGCATCGATGATTTACAATTCAATCCTGATGTTTTTCTATGGCTTTGTGGTAACACCGCAGCTCGTACAGTTAGTCGCCCATCGCAAAAAAGCCAACGCTGTTGGGCATTTCAAGACTGTAGGCTATGACTTGAGTCCTTTCTATTCTAATAAGGCCTATGATAAATTACGTCACCTCTTTCGACAGCAGGCAAATCATCAAGACGATCTTGTCTCTATTCGCAGGGGAATGAGTGATATTGAAAAAAGACTGGTTGATACACTCATCGGTGCAACTATCGACACAAAAAGTGCCAAATACCCAAAACTCTGGCCCGCTTTGAATGCCCTAGCGAGTGGTCTGGGTGTATTTGGTTGCGCTGTTTTTTACTCTAAAATTCTTGGCGCAATGTTAACACTTGCTAATGATGGAATGTGTCTTTTCGATCATACAACATTTTGTGAGACACGAGACATTGCTGACTTAGAGGGCTACCAATATCATTTTGAAATTGTTGCTGCTATTGTCTTAGGGCTCATCGCTGTCTTTGGCTTTGCCATCAAAAGTACTCAATATATCGATGCTGCAACAAAAATTGTTGAGCACACTAGCTATGCAACACAATGGAAAAATTACCTGCTATCCTATGTTCCCTTTGAGGGTCCTTTAGCTAAAGTCTTTGCTGCCGTACCTGTGAGTGTCTTTATGGTTGCCGCTGGCTGGCAACTGTTTTTCAGTGGTGCGGGGGCTGCCGGCATTTATCAAAAATGGCTCGAAAATGGCATCTATGCTAGCCGGCTAGGCTTAGCGGAACATGTGGTGGTACTGACAGCTATTGTTGCCATTGTTTGGTTCTTAGCCGCTGCCATTAACACTATCGCGGTTAATCGCCTAGGTTGGGGCGCACTGTCTGGCCTCAGCAATGCCGCCCGCCGCACAGCCGCTAATTGTCATCCAACTGGTGGCCATGTTGATGTTGAAAGCTTAGCACGAGAAATTCTCAGTGATGTTAATACTATGGAGCGCACCCATTACCCTCGTGGCACTGCGATGCATGAGTTATTGAACCGCATTAGTGATTGGAATAAAGCTGGTTGTGATCCAGCAGAGATTCGTGGGCTATTCTTGGAGCTTCCTGGCATATCAGAAAATGAAGTGTCCGCACTATTAACGAAATATGCTGCTGTCCTGTCAACGTTTGAAAATCAAACCCCTTCAACAACTTCCGCTGGTGATACAGTGGTAGAAATAGGTGAAACTTACACTGCCAGCAGCCAACCTGCACCGCGTCGTTTTGGTTGTGGGCTCTGCTAGCTCACTGCAAGGTATCATCCCTGTCTACAATAGGCAGGGCATCGGATAAATCTTTAAGACACGCATAAGCCCGTTGGCTTTGGGTGTCTTGCCAAAGCTCCATGGCTTCTAAGGGCAATAAGGCATTAGCGCCAGTCAATTCACGCGAGGCTTGTAGTACTTCCATTAACACCACAAACTCATTACGCAGCGTGCCATAAAGTTCACCCAGTGCTGCGCGACTGACAAGGGATAAATGATGATAAGCAGTTTGCCCTAAATCGACAAAATAACTGATTCGCACCCGTTTGCGTTGGGCGTGCCCGGGGAAGAGGCCGGCAAACAATAAACATTTGTCCCCCACTGCTTGCAAAGTTTCATGTTGTTGTCCTCGACCGTGTAATTGACTGCGCAAATACTCAAGGGCTAAGGCCTGATTGCTGAGGTGGGGTTGCTCGACAAAGCGCATCAGCAAGAACACCAAATAGCTCTCGAGTTCTTCATCGAGTTGCAGGCCTGCGTGGAACGCAGCATCTTGCACCAGATGATGCCACTGGGCGGTTGAAGTCGGGTTGAGTACGAGATTATCCATACAATTCCCCTGCTGAAACAAGCACATACCTATAGGATAGCCTATAGCTGAATATTTATCGTGCAATATGCCCAGAATCCGGTATAATTCCCCAATGTTTTCAAATGGATAACTAATTACATGAAATTACGTAACATCGCGATTATCGCCCACGTCGACCATGGTAAGACAACCCTCGTCGATAAGCTATTACAACAGTCTGGCACCTTCGAAGAACGCAAAGAAGTCAACGAGCGGGTGATGGATTCCAATGCCCTAGAGCAAGAACGGGGTATTACCATCCTCTCCAAAAACACCGCCATCAACTGGAAAGACCATCGCATTAATATCGTCGACACCCCAGGACATGCGGACTTCGGTGGTGAAGTCGAACGGATCCTCTCGATGGTGGATTGCGTATTATTATTAGTAGATGCTGTAGATGGCCCCATGCCACAAACCCGTTTCGTCACCCAAAAAGCTTTTGCCCAAGGTTTAAATCCCATCGTTGTGGTAAACAAAGTTGACCGTGATGGTGCGCGACCGGATTGGGTCGTTGACCAAGTATTTGATTTGTTTGACAGTCTCGGGGCGACGGATGAGCAATTAGATTTTCCTATTATCTATGCCTCAGCACTGCAAGGTTATGCGACCTTGGACTTGGCACAACCCTCTGACACAATGACGCCATTATTAGATGCTATCCTCGACAAAGTTTCACCCCCGGATGTGGATCTGGATGGTCCTTTTCAGATGCAAATTTCTAGTCTTGATTACTCGAGCTATGTCGGTGCTATTGGTATTGGCCGCATCAATCGCGGTAGTGTGCGCACCAATATGCCGATCACCCTAATTGATGCTGACGGCGAAACCCGTAGAGGCAAAATTTTACAAGTATTAAGTTACTTAGGGCTTGAGCGGGTCGAAGTACCAGAAGCCAAGGCAGGTGACATTGTTGCTATCACAGGTATTGAAGGCCTGGGTATTTCTGACACCTTGTGTGATCCCAATAACGTTGAAAGCTTACCGGCGCTAACGGTCGACGAGCCCACAGTAAGTATGACCTTCCAAGTTAACAACTCACCCTTCGCTGGTCGTAGCGGTAAATACTTAACCTCACGACAAATCCGCGAACGCTTAGAGCGGGAACTGATCCACAATGTTGCTCTTCGCGTTGATGATACCGATGACCCAGACAAGTTTCGCGTCTCTGGCCGCGGTGAATTGCATTTGTCGATTTTGATCGAAACCATGCGCCGTGAAGGGTATGAACTGGGCGTGTCACGTCCGGAAGTGATTAACCGTGAAATCGATGGCAAACTTTGCGAACCTTACGAGTGGCTATCCATTGATATTGAAGACACTCACCAAGGTGCCGTGATGGAGAAACTTGGCCTGCGTAAAGGTGAACTCAAAGACATGCAACCCGATGGCAGTGGCCGCGTGCGTTTGGATTATATGATCCCATCCCGTGGTTTGATTGGTTTTCACACTGAGTTCCTAACCACCACCTCCGGCACTGGGATCATGCACCACGTGTTTGATCATTACGGTGAAGTTAAAGCCGGCAAAGTTGCCTCGCGCAAAAATGGCGTGTTGATCGCTAACGGTAATGGCCCCACCAGTGCTTTTGCCTTGTGGAACTTACAAGAACGTGGCCGCATGTTAGTAGGCCCCCAAACCGATGTCTACGAAGGCGTCATTGTAGGCATCCACTCCCGGGATAATGACTTGGTGGTCAATCCACTCAAAGGTAAGCAATTGACAAATATTCGCGCCGCCGGTACGGATGAAAATATTAACTTAACACCACATATTCAGTTTTCATTAGAACAAGCACTGGAATTCATTGAAGATGATGAGTTGGTGGAAGTCACTCCAGAGACCATTCGCTTGCGCAAAAAGCTGCTCAAAGAACACGAGCGTAAACGGGAAAAGCGTCAAGCTGACAAGTAACTTAAGCACCGACACAACAGTGCATCATTGCGATTGCCCTCACCTGTGCTAGTATAACGGTATCAACAACCTGGCTATTGGTGCCGTTATGTTAACCCACTTTCCGCCCATTAAACCTTACACCACCCATGAATTAGCGGTGGATGATACTCATACCCTGTATATCGAAGAATGCGGCGAACCTGATGGTATACCCATCGTTTATGTCCATGCAGGTCCCGGAACGTGTCTTGATCCAGTGTCACGGCAATTCTTCGACCCAGAGAAATACCGTATTATTTTGTTTGATCAGCGCGGTTGCGGTCGTTCCAAACCCCACGCCAGCGTAGAGAACAACACCACAGCACACCTCGTTGAAGACATGGAAAAGATCCGTGAATACCTTAACATTGACGCCTGGATATTATTTGGTGGTGCTTGGGGAGCAACCTTGGCACTGGTCTACGCAGAAACCCACCCCCAAAATACCAATGCCCTGATTTTGCGCGGTGTATTTTTAGGTCGGCCACGGGATATTGACTGGTTTTTTGGCTCAGGTACGCGCCATTTCTTTCCTGATTATTGGGACGACTTCATCAAACCTATCCCTGAAGATGAGCGGGATGATTTGTTAGGTGCCTATTATCGTCGTTTAACAGGACCCGATGATTTGCTGCGCATGACTGCTGCTAAGGCTTGGTCCACCTATGAAGGCCGAGTTGCTACATTAGAACCCCACCCGCGCTTGATTGCCCATTACAGTGAACCCTTTCTTGCCAATACCCTGGCACGTATTGAGTGCCATTACATGTTGAACAATTGTTTCTTGGAGCCCAACCAGATTTTGGATAATGTCGGCAAGATCAAAGATATTCCCGGCATTATTGTGCATGGTCGCTACGATATGATCACGCCGCTGGATAATTCTTGGGAATTATACCAAGCTTGGCCAGCTTCAGAGCTCAACATTATCCGTGAAGCCGGGCATTCTTCCAGTGAACCTGCTATCGTCGACGCGCTGATCCTGGCAACCAATCGCATGGCAAGGGGATTACCGGGCACTGCCTGAATGCGTACTGTTGCTGCCATCCCTCTTGAGGAACATCATCACAATCAGTTCGGTAGGAGCCACTGAGCAATTCCCACCGAGCTTGACCCATACCACTGCGCCTGGTTAAATGGAGCATTGCACGTTGAGGGCGTGACTTTGTTTTAGTGATAATGGATAGGCAATTAATGACGAGTGCTGTCATAAATTTTTCCAGGAAGATGATAATCATCGCTGCGGTGGCTGCTTCGGTATGTAGCGCGGCTTTCGCCAGTGAGGCCACGACACCAGCTAACTCCCCTGCTGCTAAAGCCACAACACCCGCCCAAACTTACAATAACGAAGCCACAACACCCGCCCAAATTGCCGCCGATGAAACCACAGTATCAGCTAACGCTTCCGACGATGATGAAACGACCACTGCCGCAGCAGCTTCAACCGATGATACACCCCGAAGCTACGACAAAGGTGACCCACTGGAGGACATTAACCGGGCGATTTTCCGCTTTAACCGGGGCTTTGATAATGTTGCCCTAAAGCCTGCTGCTCATATCTACAATGATATAACCCCAGCACCCGTACGTACCGGTGTTACTAATTTTTTTAGCAATATGGGTGAAGTGCCCATCATGATCAACGATACCCTGCAATTCAATTTGGTTATGGGGTATACCTCCTTGTGGCGCTTTATGATCAATACGACCGTGGGTGTCTTGGGGATATTTGATATCGCCTCCCATATGGGCTTGCAAAAACATTACAACGACTTTGGCATCACCCTGGCCAAATGGGGTGTGACTGAATCCCCTTATATTCAAATTCCCTTCATTGGCCCAAGCAATATCCGCGACGGTTTGGCAATGATCCCTAACTTTCTTTTCTTCTCGCTGTGGCCCCATATCGAGCCATCAGAATTAGCCAATGGTTTATTTGTACTCGATGTCGTTAACTTACGGGCTTCGCTACTCGATTCAGAAGACATCATGGAGAAAGCTGCACTGGATCAATATGTGTTCCTCCGTAATGCTTACATGCAAAAACGCCAAAATATGATCAACACCAAGATCCATTACTTGGATCCCGATGTGGCAGAAGATCAAGATCCACTAGCAGAGGAAGGGGGTGATCCTCTTGCCGGCTACCCAGAAGCCGCTGAACAACTGAAAGAAGACGCCGAGCTTGTAGATGATCCCGAAAAAGCCGCCCAAGACAATACCGACACCGACGCTAATGCTGCTGACGAGGCCACGAAGACCGGTGTCGAAGATATTACCCCTAAGGATAATCCCCAAGCCAACAAGGATAGAGCACCAAAAGCTGATGCGATGAATAAATTGCCAGCCAAGGCAGCGCCTAATGCTTAATATCGTTCTATTCGAACCTGAGATCCCACCCAATACAGGCAATATCATCCGCCTATGTGCCAATACCGGCGCCAAGTTGCATTTGATTGAACCTCTAGGCTTTGCCCTGGATGACAAACGCATGCGTCGGGCAGGATTGGATTATGATGAGTGGGCAGATGTGAAGATTTATGGGGATTTTGATGATTATTTAGCAACCGCTGCCCCGACACGGGTATTTGCCTGCTCCACAAAAGGCACGCACCACTACCATGAGGCTCAATTCCAAGACAATGATCATTTACTATTTGGCCCAGAGTCCCGAGGCTTACCTGCCGACGTCCTAGAGCAAATTCCCCCAGGATCCATTATCCGCATCCCCATGCTGCCCCATAGCCGCAGTTTAAATTTGTCCAACGCCACAGCCGTGATACTCTACGAGGCCTGGCGGCAATTGGGTTTTGCTGACAGTACGTAACTAGGTTTTCTCACAGCAAAAACTATCGTACAATAGTCGATTACCACTTCAGGCCCTATCAGCAATATAAGGTTCATGGAAGCATGTTCGAGAAACTCATCAAAGGAAGCAAGCTCAACAAAAAAAAGGGCTACACGTCAGCTCCCAGTCATTTCCCGGTATTATCATCGAAGCAACTCCTAACCAGCAAACGCTGTGAATATGTCCTCAAACGCTTTCCAGCTATCATTAATGCCCCCAAAGAACATTACGAAGAGCTATACCTCGATGCCATTCACCATTTTGCTGACTTTGTTCAAGGCTTACCGGCAGTACGGATAGCGCCCTACAATTATCATGGCGGCATGTTGGACTTAGGCTTAGAACGCGCCTATGTTACCCTGCTCAATTACCGCAAAGAATTCCCCATCAAAGGTATCAAACCTGAAGATATGCCACCGAGTTTGGCCCGCTGGACTTATGCCCTGTTCACTGCCGGCATGCTCTACGGTATCGGTCAAATTGCTGCAACCTATTGGGTCACAGTGTGTGATGAACATGGCAAGGATGGCACCCGCTGGCAACCCATTGTTTGCCCCATGGGTCGATTGAATACCCACTACCGCTATGGCTTTGAGACCATCAACCGCGACCCGATTGCCTCACGGGCCACGTTAATGATCAGCAAAATGATCTTGCCCGATGCCGGGCTTGCTTGGATTGCTGAAGACAAAGATATCTTGAACTATTGGTTAGCCATTCTAGAGAATGACGAATCTGGTTCGGGCGTGTTCGCCAAAATTGTTTTACCGGCGGAATGGCAGTTACTCGAACATCCACCGGAAGCCCTGGGGCTATTAGGCGATACCGCCGGTCGCGAAATTACCCGTAAACCACAAACCGAAGCAGAGAAAAAGCACAAAGGCTTCTTGGGAGATCATGAAGCTTTGCTAGCTGCTGAAGCCCAAGAGCATCTCGCCGCAGAAGAAGCGAAAGCGGGTCACGGTGAATTGCCGCCAGGAGCAGCCCTTCGTGAAGTCAGAAGTGAAGACATCACTGGCGCGGGGCTTGAGATAGGTGAAGTCTTTTTGCAATGGTTACGCAATGGGATCATTGGCCAAAGTATTAGTGTCAATCGTGCCAGCTCCAAAATACACGTCACCAGCGCCGGGGTGATGATGTTATACCCCGAATTATTTCAGGAATTCATCAAACAAAACCCGCAATACAACACATCTCCCCAAGCCATCAACAAAAGTCTCGACTCCCTCGGCCATACAGCTAAGACACAATCAAACGTACAACAATACTTAAAGGGGCAACATCAAAGCAGTGCGTCCTTGATCGCCAAGGGTTCACAACAACAGCAACACCAAAAACAAGCCGTGGTATTAAAAGATCCGACGGTAATATTTTACTCGACCAAAATCCCTTATATGAATGAAGCATTTAAGGTTACATCATTAGCGATGCAACATACCTACCCAAATTTAACCGCCTGGAAAAGTGTCCCTGCTACCTATCAGCCACCAGGCCCACCAAAGCCAAGCAAGAGTTAAAACCCTCACTGACTAATTGATAATTAAATTATTACCCTCTGTTTCACAAAGCGCTTCTCCCTGTATTGAAATTGACACTGGATCTGAATGGCTTGGTTGTACTTCATTAGCCGACACCGTAAAGTCTCCAGCATCAGATGTTATCATAAATACATATTCGCAGCTGCCATAAGAAACACAAAAAGCATCGCCTTGTGATGCCGTGATAATATCATAGTTGGCTCGGCTTTTAGCAGAAACTGTTTGAGGGAAATCAACTATTCTTATTGTGGCTGGCTCGGGTCTCTCTCTCGGTGGAACATTGCAAGTAGCAAAGCTAACCATCGCTGAAGATTTATTGATAACCTTTCCATTCGCCGCGATAGCACTGACTGCAAATACGAGAAGACAGCTTGCCAACAAACCCGTTAATACCGCTTTCATAATCTCTCCTTAAGTTTCGATAGAGTTATTATTGATTCCTATGAGTATAGACAAAGAAGAAGCCATGAGAAATGCTACTATTCAGCTCGCAACGCCCTGGCAAACAACGCATTCACGGCTTCAGTTGGCGTGAGGGATTGATAAAGGACTTGATAAATTTGTTCAGTGATGGGCATCTCAACCTGGTACTGTTCGGCTAATTGATGAATTTCAGCGGTGGTCTTCACTCCCTCGACTACTTGGCCAATATTAATTTGTGCTGTCTCAATAGACTCACCCTGCCCTAACGCTAAACCAAAACGACGGTTACGGGATTGATCGTCAGTACAGGTCAATACCAGATCCCCAAGCCCCGCTAAACCCATGAAGGTCTCTGACTCACCACCCAGCGCAACACCAAGTCGCAACATTTCATGCAAACCACGAGTAATAAGTGCTGCTCTGGCATTCGCACCAAACCCTAAACCATCAGAAATACCAGCAGCGACTGCCAAGACATTCTTAACCGCCCCTCCTAATTGCACACCAATGATATCTTGGTTGGTGTAAGCGCGGAAACGATTGTTACTCAAACATGCACTCAACTGTTTCGCATACTCAAGTTCACGGGCGGCAACCACCAATGCTGTCGGCATTCCTCGTGCAACTTCATTAGCAAATGAAGGTCCGGAAATCACTGCATACGTGGTATCGCCGACTAGCTCATCTGCCACATGATGCAATAAATTATGCGAGTGTGGATCCAGTCCTTTAGTGGCCCAAGATAATTGCGCTGTCGGGGCAAAGTACTGACGCGCCTGTTCAAGCACTTCGCGAAAACAATGACTGGGTACCACGAGCATAACATCCGTGGCATTGGTCACGGCATCAGCTAATGAAACCTGAGGCGTGAGTGTATCGGGTAATATTACCCCTGGGAGAAATTGTTGATTCTCACGATGTTTATTCAAACTGTCGATGTGATCAGGCTCATGTCCCCACAATGAGGTTGGATAACCATTATTCGCCAGTAAAATTGCCAGTGCCGTTCCCCAAGAACCTGCTCCGAGAACGGCAAACTGTCGAGAAGTGTTAGTCATGCTTACGCAGCAGTCTTGTCACTAGACTCCGCAAGGTGTTGTGCATACAAGGCATCGAAATTAACCGGTGCGAGCAATAATTGCGGGTAACTACCACGGGTTACAATATCAGAGACCGCTTCACGGGCATATGGATAAAGAATACTTGGACAGTAACTGCCGAGTAATTGCTTCAGTTGCTCTTCAGGGAAGTTACTGATAGAGAAAATACCTGCTTGTTGAATTTCCACCAAAAAGCCGGTTTTCTCTTGATTCTTAACCGTGACTAATAACTTCAACGTCACTTCATGAATATCTTCTGCCAAGTTAACAGACTGGGTATTCAACTCAAGTTCCACATTAGGTTCCCACTCATCACGAAAACTTTGTGGTGCGCTGGGGGATTCAAAAGAAAGATCTTTGATGTAAATACGTTGGATAGCAAATTGTTGTTCGCCGCCTGCTGCTTCTTTGGCAGCACCGCTATCGGTTTTGGCTTCAGCTTTTTTGGTGGTTTTTTTCTTGGTTTCTTTTGCTGTTTCGGCTTTCGCTTTTTTGGGCATGTTAAATACTCCTCAGTATTTCAGTTAATTCCCCGGATTCTTCCAAGGCATACAAATCATCACAACCACCAATATGCCTATCATTGATGAAAATTTGCGGCACCGTATGGCGGCCCGTGCGGGCAATCATTTCATCCTTTAGCTCAGGTTCTAAATCAATGCGCCTTTCGGTGATTGTCAAACCCTTGGACTCCAATAAACCCTTAGCTCTCACACAATAGGGACAGGTTGGTTTGGTATACATCTCAATCATGGTACAAATCTCAGTTTTTTTCTACCGGTAGGCTATCAGCCCGCCAAGCATTCATACCGCCTGCCAGTATAGCAAGCTTTTCGAAGCCGTGTTTGCTTAATTCCTGAGCAGCCTGCACGGCGCGGGGCCCCATTTGGCACACCACAATGATTGGGGTTTGCTTATATTTGACCAGTGAGTTAATTCGGCTAAGGATCTCCGTATGGGGGATATGTTTGGCATTAACGATATGCCCCTGGACAAATTCGTCTTTACTGCGGACATCTAACACTAGCGCATTATCATGGTTCATTGATTGAACCGCAGCTTGGGGGGAAACCCGGGGGATACCCCCGACACGCTGGCGTAACTCAAACACCAAGATAGCCACAGCCACAATAATAAACGCTGACCATAACAGCCAGTGATTCACAAAAAATTCGATAAATTGGTTCATTGGTTACCAGTACTGTTGCTAAAGGAAGGCATTATAGCATACACGCTACCGGCTCATAGTGCTTTTTGTTACAATATTCGCCACTAGTAATTGCGGATCTAAGCTATGCCACAGCAACCCAAGCCCCTCGTCCTAATTGTCCTCGATGGTTGGGGCCACAGTGACAATCCTCAACACAATGCAATCTATACAGCAAACACCCCCCATTGGGATAAACTCTGGCAACAACACCCCCATACCCTCATCAGTGGTTCTGGCCATTGTGTTGGCCTGCCTGACGGCCAGATGGGTAATTCAGAAGTGGGGCATTTGAATATTGGTGCAGGGCGCATCGTCCACCAAGACTTTAGCCGCATCCATGAAGCTATTGAGACAGGTGAGTTTGATAACAATCCAGTTTTTCGTGACGTTATTGATAAGGCAAAACAAACCGACCACGCGATTCATGTGTTTGGCTTGCTCTCACCCGGCGGTGTCCACAGTCATGAAGACCAAATACTACAATTCCTAACACTGGCTGCCAAACAAGGCTGTCGCAAGGTGTATTTACATTGCTTCTTGGATGGCCGTGATACCCCACCCCAAAGTGCTAAAGCCTCGTTAGAGCGAATCGAAGCACTCTTCAGCGAAACCCAGAGTGGACAGATTGCATCGTTAATTGGCCGTTACTATGCAATGGACCGAGACCAACGCTGGGAACGGGTTGAACAAGCCTACAATCTTGTTTGTGATGGACGCGCTGATTATCATTATGATTCGGCAGTGACAGCATTAGAGGAAACTTACGCCCGCGGCGAAACTGACGAGTTTGTTAAAGCAACGGCTATTCACAGTGATAATGATCCCGCCATTGCCATTAACGATGGTGATAGTATTGTGTTTATGAATTTTCGTGCTGATCGCGCTCGCGAGATCACCCGCGCATTTGTCGAGTCGAACTTCAAGGGCTTCAAACGCCAACGCCAGCCTGCTCTCTATCGATTTGTCAGTTTAACTGAGTATGCAGCCGATATTCCCACCACCATTGCTTACCCCAAGCTTGAGGTAGCCAATAGCCTAGGTGAAGTATTGGCCGAGCATGGCCTAAAGCAATTACGTATTGCTGAAACCGAAAAATACGCCCATGTGACCTTTTTCTTCAACGGTGGCGTAGAAACACCGTTTGTTAATGAAGACCGCGAACTCATTCCTTCACCAAAAGTGGCCACTTATGATTTGCAACCTGAGATGAGTGCAGTAGAAGTAACTGATAAGATTGTCGAGCATATTCAAGCCCAAGATTATGATGTCATCATTTGTAATTATGCAAATCCCGATATGGTTGGCCATACCGGTAACTTTGCAGCAACCGTAACTGCCATCCAATGTATTGATGACTGCTTAGGCCGCATTCAGGAAGCTTTAGCCGCGGTAAATGGCGAAATGCTTATCACCGCCGATCACGGTAATGCAGAATGCATGCATAACCCCGCCACCAACCAACCCCATACAGCCCACACCAGTGAGCCTGTACCCCTGGTGTACGTTGGTCGTGACGCCCAATTTATCATTGACGATGGTAAACTCTCAGATATTGCCCCAACCATACTGTATTTATTGGGCTATGATGCTCCCGCTGAAATGACTGGAAGGATTTTACTTAAATGCCAATAAAAAAATTTATTCTCCTGCTATTACTCATAACCCCCTGGCACTTAGCATTAGCCAGTAATGAAAGTGGTGACATTGCTAGCATCGACTCTAAACTAACAAAACTCAAGAATGATTTATTTCATACTAAGTCGAAACAATCCGAATTAGAATCTCAATTACAGCAAACCGAAACAGCCATTGGTAATATCAACATCAAAATCCATAAATCCAACCAGCAACTCCAAAAAGAACAAGCTCTGCTGGATGAAGTTAAACGCCAACACCGGGAATATCAAACGAAACTTTCCCGCCAACAAAACCAATTAGCTGAGCAACTGCGCGCTGCTTATATGATGGGACATCAAGAGTATTTAAAAACCCTACTCAATCAACAAAATCCCGAGATGATGAGTCGCACACTGACTTATTTTAAATACTATAATGAGAGCCGTGTCACCCTCATCCATGAACTGGAAGATACTCTGACAAAAATCCAACAAAGTGAAGCAGATATCAAACGCCATACCGATAATCTTCAAGCCCTAAAAACACGGCAAGAAAAACAAAAACATCGGCTGGAGCAAGATGAACAATACCGTAAAACCTTACTGACGAAAATTAAACATTCCATTACCACCAAGTCCCAGCAAATTGCAGCCCTACAAGGTAACAAACGACAATTGCAACACATCGTCAACGAACTGAAACTGCAACGCCGAGCTATCACTGTGCCGCCTATACCCATCGGCCAGCTCAAAGGACAGCTGCCCCTGCCCACCCTCGGTAAAGTGAGCCATCACTTTGGTAATGCCGTTGACGAGAGCTCCCTAAAATGGAACGGGATCTTAATTGATGCCCCCAATGGTGAGGATGTCTATGCTATTTACCCCGGCAAAGTCATCTTTGCCGACTGGTTGAAAGGCTTCGGTTTGCTCCTGATTATCGACCATGGGGACAATTACATGACCCTGTATGGCCGTAATCAAAGCCTCTATGCGCAAGTGGGCGATCACGTTAAAGCTGGCGATTTAATTGCCAAAGTGGGCCATAGCGGCGGATATAGCGAAAGCGGACTATACTTTGAAATAAGACGTAATGGGAGCCCGTTGGATCCCGAGCGGTGGTGTAACGCCAAAAAATCATTAAGCCATGCTTAATCGATAACATGTTCACCCCGCTTTTTGCAGGAGTGAACGCATGTATACAGCCCTAAACACTATCCGCCAATGTATCATTGGATGTGTCATTAGTATTGGTCTCATCGGTGGTGGCGCCGCCTTTGCTGAGCCCGCCGCCAATACAGAGCAAAGCACTGACTACTCCCCCACAAAACTCCCTATTGATGACGTACAGCGTTTTAGTATGGCCATCAGTCAAATCAAAAACTACTACGTCAAACAGGTGGATGACAAAGACTTATTCGAAGATGCTATCCGTGGCATGTTATCAGGACTCGACCCTCACTCGACGTATTTAGACATGGAAGAATTACAAGATCTCAAAAACCACACCACGGGTGAATTTGGTGGGCTAGGTATTGAAGTCGGCATGGAAGAAGGCTATATCCGCGTGGTTAGCCCGATTGATGATACACCCGCTGCTAAAGCAGGAGTGAAGGCCGGTGATCTCATTGTTAAACTCGATGACAAACCAGTGAAGGGCATGACACTAAGAGAAGCCGTTAACCTCATGCGCGGCAAAAAAGGCACAGACATTGTCTTGACCATTATTCGCAAAAACGAAAAACTGCCACTCAAAATCAGCGTCACCCGTGATGTCATCAAAATCAAAAGCGTCAAAAGTGAGATCCTTGAAGATAACTATGGTTATGTCCGTATCAGTCACTTCCAAGATCCCACCAACAAAAACCTCAAGCAAGCCATTGCAAAACTTAACAAAGAGTCCAAAGGCAACTTAAAAGGCATTATCGTTGACTTACGCAATAATCCCGGTGGTTTGCTAGATTCGGCAATTGATGTGTCTGATAGCTTTTTGGATAGCCGTAAACTGAATGACAATAAATTAATTGTTTACACCGAAGGTCGTATTCCTGGCGCCAAATTTGAAGCCAGCGCAACACCCGGTGACTTAACTAATGGTATTCCTATCGTGGTATTAATTAATGAAGGTTCGGCCTCAGGTTCTGAAATTGTTGCCGGTGCTTTGCAAGATCATAAACGGGCAGTATTGATGGGAACCGAAACATTTGGCAAAGGCTCCGTACAAACTGTCCTGCCATTAGATGAAAAACGCGGCGTTAAACTCACCACCGCCCTGTATTATACTCCCCTGGGCCGCTCTATTCAGGCTACAGGCATTAAACCCGATGTCATCGTCGAAGATATGGATGTGGCACAAGACAAAGACAAAGATGCTTTGGAGATGGTCTTGTTAAAAGAATCTGACTTTGATAATGCATTACAAAATGGCGGCGAAAGCACGGCAGCAAGTAAAGTCGATAACAATAAAGACCATGACAATCAACCATTAGCCAGCAAAGACTATCAGCTCCACGAAGCCTTAAACCTCCTCAAAGGCTTGAGTATTGTGAGTTATCAGAAGTAGCTCTAAACAGCCACTGCGCCCTTGATATGCGGGTGGCTTTGGTAGTTTTCAATAACAAAGTCTTCAAACTGATAAGCAAAAATTGACGCCGGTCGTCGGGTAATACGCAATTGTGGCAGCGGATAAGGTTTGCGGGTCAACTGTAATTGCACTTGCTCAATATGATTGCTGTAAATATGACAATCACCGCCTGTCCAAACAAAATCACCAGGTTCAAGATCTGCTTGCTGCGCCATCATGCACGTCAGTAACGCATAAGAAGCAATATTAAATGGCACTCCTAAAAAGGAGTCTGCTGAACGTTGGTAGAGTTGGCAAGAGAGCTTGCCATTGGCAACATAGAACTGAAACATGGCATGACAAGGCGTCAATTGCATTTTGTCTAAATCACCAACATTCCAAGCATTGACGATAATGCGGCGAGAATCTGGCTCAGTCTTTATCAAGTTGAGCGCCTTGCTAATTTGGTCAATGGTTCGACCATCCGCTCCTTCCCAAGCGCGCCATTGTTTGCCATAGACAGGACCTAAGTCGCCATTGGGTTTTGCCCATTCATCCCAAATTGAGACGTTGTGTTCATGGAGGTATTCTACGTTGGTATCACCGTTTAAGAACCAGAGCAGTTCATGAATGATACTACGCAAATGCAATTTTTTGGTAGTTACTAGGGGAAAACCTTTACTTAAATCAAACCGCATTTGATGGCCAAATAAGCTAATAGTCCCGGTTCCGGTGCGGTCAGTCTTGGTGACGCCTTCATCAAGGATCCGTTGCAAGTAATCTAAATATTGTTTCATGAATGTCCCTCTGCCTTGGCGGCATATTTTGGATAACGATACCCATACCATAACATAAGACCGCCAGCGATAATCATCGGCAACGATAATAATTGTCCCATGGTCAGCCAATTGAAGGCTAAATAACCATACTGGGGATCGGGTTGGCGAAACAGCTCGATAAATATTCTAAAACAGCCATACAACAGCAAGAATAACCCGGATACAGCCATTCGTGGGCGTGGTTTGGCAGAATAAACCCAAAGGATCAGAAATAATAAAACCCCTTCCAACAAAAATTCATATAACTGCGAAGGATGCCGTGCTAGCGGCCCGCCGGAAGGAAACACCATCCCCCAAGGCATATCCGTGGGACGGCCCCATAATTCACCATTAATAAAATTACCGAGGCGCCCTGCCCCTAAACCAATTGGCACAAAAGGCACTAAAAAATCTGCCACATCCATAAATGGTTGTTTGACTTTGCGGCCATAAAGCCAAAATGCGGCTAATACGCCCAACACACCACCGTGAAATGACATGCCACCATCCCAGACTTTAAATAGCAATAGTGGATTGTGAAGAAAACCACTAACGTCGTAAAATAACATATAGCCTAGGCGACCACCGACGATAACGCCCACTGCGCCGTAAAAAATCATGTCCCCTACCATCGTCGCAGTCCATGGGTTATCACTACGGCGCGCTCGTAAACAACCTAAACCCCAGGCTGCTCCAAAGCCGACTAAATACATCAAGCCATACCAATGTATGGCAATGGGACCTAATTGCAAAGCGATGGGATTGATAGCGGGATATTGCAACATCAAACTCTCTTATACGTGCATCATTATCCAATTCCAGCCGGAAACAAAAGACTTATTTAACATATCGGCACCTACTAATATCAAGAAAACCGCAAAGATCATTCGCAGTATTTTAGTCGGTAACTTATGGGCTATTTTTGCGCCCAGTGGTGCCATAAAAATACTAGGAATAACAATTCCAATAAAAGCCGGCAAAAAGATATAACCTAATGTATGTGGTGGTAAACCTGATTCATTACTACCCGCAATAATCATGCCGATAGAGCCCACAAGCGCAATTGGAAAACCACACACCGCAGAGGTTGCCACCGCATTGCGTATCGGTACTTTACGACTCGACAAGAATGGCACGGTGAGAGAACCACCACCCACGCCTAATAATGTTGCACAAGTCGCAATAAACGTACCATAGCCCCATAATTTATGGGTGCTCGGCATATCTTTCATTTTGATGAAACTGCCATCAAACGTAATATTGAACGCCATCACAAACATGAATACACCAAAAAATATTCGAAGCGCATCACTTGGCAACAAGTCAACAACACTCGCCCCAATAACAGCCCCCAAAATCAACCCCGGTAACAGCTGCTTCACCCTCTCCCATAAAATGCCACCCCGTTTATTGTGTGCATAAATAGACGATAACGATGTTCCAACAATCACTGCCAATGATGTCGCCACCGCCACATGCATTAAATGCTGGGGTGGTACCCCGACACCGGGCAACAATAACACCAAAATAGGCACGACTAAGATCCCACCACCGACGCCGAGTAAGCCTGCCAAAAAGCCGACACTCGCACCGCTCAGTACATACAATATAAGATGTAACACAATATCATTCATCTAGCCGCAGCTCCTACTTAATTTCTTTGTGCGCATAGCGTTATGCTTGGCTATTTCCCCGCGCGTATTAAACCACCAAGCCCAGCTTTCTCGAGCGCACGCTCTAGTCGGAATCGGATCATGGTCGGATTATCCATCAAGAGGACTTCGTTAGTTAACGCTTTTGCCTCATCCAGCGAAAAGTTTCGCACAATCCATTTCATTCGTGGAAGACTAGACGCTGTCATACTCAAACCATCAAACCCCATACCCAATAAAATAGGAATAGCCAATGGATCACTGGCAATTTCACCACATAAACTCACCGGGATTGCTTCTTGTTTTGCTGTTTCAACCACATACTGCAAGGCTCTTAGCACAGCTGGGTGTAAAGCATCATACAAATCAGACACACGGCTATTGTTGCGATCCACCGCCAATAAATACTGCGTCAAATCATTGCTACCGACCGAGAAAAAATCCACCCGCTTAGCAAATTCACGAGCTTGATAGACAGCTGATGGTACTTCGATCATCATTCCTACTGGTGGTAATTCAATCTCAGCGCCCTCTTCTACTAGTTCGACATAGGCACGCTCAATGAGCCCAACCGCCTCATCCACTTCACTGACCATAGTGACCATGGGCAACATAATGCGAAGATTATTCAAACCTTCATTTGCACGTAGCATCGCTCTTATTTGCATCAGGAATACTTCAGGATGATCAAGTGTCACCCGAATACCACGCCAGCCTAAATAGGGATTGTCTTCTTCTACAGGAAAGTAAGGCAAAGCCTTATCACCACCAATATCTAATGTTCGCATCGTTACTGGACGTGGCGCAAAGGCTTTAAGTAACTGCCGGTAAATCACCCGCTGGTCTTCTTCGGTAGGGAAACTCTCCCGCGACATAAATGCAACTTCACTGCGGTATAAACCCACACCAGAGGCACCAACACTTAATGAAACGCCCGAATCCGCAGCCAAACCGGTATTAACATATAAATCAACTTGATATCCATCTTGGGTTTCTGCCGGCAAGTCTCGTAATTGTTGCAGATCAGCATCGAGTTCACGCTCTTCTGCCGCCAGACTTTGGAACTCCTTAAGGAGTTTCTTCGATGGTGCGACATACACATGACCGTAATAACCATCAACGATTAATTGTTGTCCCTCGAGCTTTTGCATGGGGATTCCCGTTGCCGCCATCACTGTTGGCACCCCCAACGCGCGGGCCAAAATAGCCACGTGAGAATTGTTTGAGCCCTTGGCTGATACCACACCGAGCAATTTGCCTTCTGGGACTTCTGCTAAGTCCGCAGCGGTGATTTCTTCCCCCACCAAAATGACATCATCAGCAAACTGCTGCTGCGGCGATTCTAAATCTTGTAGATGAGCAAGCACACGCCGCCCAATATCACGAATATCCGTCACACGCTCCCGTAAATACTCATCATCCATCGCTGCAAATTGTTGCACATGATTATCAATTACGATTCGCAATGCTCCCTGGGCCCAATTGCCTTTTTCGATTTCCTCGATAACCTCTTTACCCAGGCTTGCGTTAGAAAGAATCGTCAAATACATATCAAATAATGCGTATTCTTCCTTAGCCAAGTTTTCGCTGAAACGTTTTGCCAGGGTTTTAATGTCCTTGCGAGCAGCAAGCACAGCTCTTTCGAATAGGGCTTTTTCGGCGTCCACATTGTCGGTCTGTCGGTCAGGCACAGCAGTCAAGTCTGCTTTGGGGAAGACAACAACTGCATGACCAATCCCTACGCCTGGGCCACTTGGAATACCGCCCATGGTCGCGACGTCTGTATTTGTTACGCGATTGTTTTTTGGTTTAATCAACTCATTAATGCGGCCAGTCGCCTCGGCGTGAGCAATTACACCAGCAAGCTGCGCACACAGGGTGACTAGGAAAGCTTCTTCTGCTTCATCATAACGGCGCTTTTGTGCTTGCTGTACTGTCATCACCCCTAATAATTGACGATGATGAACAATGGGTACGCCTAAATACGCATGAAAGTTTTCCTCTGCCACCGTCGGGTGAGGCAAAAAACTCGGATGCTCACGCACATCTTCAAGATTCAAAGGTTCTGCCCGTTCTGCAACAAAGCCTACCAAGCCTTCCGTAAAACCAACACGCACATCATCAAACGTTTTAAGATCTATCCCTTCTGCCGCCATCAACATAAATTCATCGCTGTTGGGATCATAAATAAAGATACTGCATGCATCAGTCTCCATGGCTTCTTTGACCCGCGCCACGACAATATTCAATACTGCCTCAATATCACTGGCAGTACTGACTTCTTGGACGATGCGTTTTAGCGTAGTTAACATATTACGACTCTGGTGTTGGCGTTACGATATCAGCAAAGGCTTTTAGCGCTTGACGATACACATCTTGTTTAAAAGCAATTACTTGATCTAATGGATGCCAATAATCCACCCAGCGCCAATCATCAAATTCTGGTTGTGCCGCGCTATCAAGTTTAATATCCGCCTCATCACCCACAAAGCGCAAACAAAACCATTTTTGCTTTTGGCCAATGCAGACCGGTTTGCTGTAATAACGAATCAAAGGCTTTGGCAAATCATAGCGCAACCAATCTTGCGTCTGGCCTAATACGCTGACATGCTCCGGGGCAAGGCCGATTTCTTCGTCGAGTTCACGGTACAGTGCATCCTGAGGAGACTCCCCCTTTTGCATACCGCCTTGGGGAAATTGCCAGGCATCCTGGCCAATACGCTTGCCCCAAAACACTTCACCGCGAGAATTGGCTAAAATAATGCCAATATTAGCCCGATAACCTTCTTCATCTATCACTTATTTGCCCTGATAGCCCCAAAAAAGGGGTTATTTTTTCATAAAGTGGGGGTAAGTACAATGTAGAAAAGGAAATGGCTTTTTTTACCATACGATACAATTTTGCTCTAAATCAGCCCGTTACGGATAAATTTGTACCGTACGGTAAAATTTCCACGCGCCGAATAGCTGTCATCTCAATCCTTAAAGACTGGACAAATCCGCAAAAACCGCGCATGATGCTCCCGTGCAAGACAATCAGACAAAATTTAAACAGCCTCGGGCTTTCTATGTGATCTGCTTTACCGAATTGTGGGAACGCTTCGGTTACTATGGCATGCAGGCGTTGTTTATTCTCTACGTCAGCAAAGTTTTTCTCTTCAGTGATGACAAATCTTATAGCCTATTCGGGGCTTTCGCAGCCTTGGTTTATGCAACACCTCTCATCGGTGGTTATGTCGGCGACCAATTAATCGGTAACAAGCGAGCGTTAGTGCTGGGTGCGGCCCTCCTGGTCATCGGTTATGGTTTACTTGCTGTACCCATGGGTAGCGGCGCTGATAGTACCCATGTCTTGTTTTATCTCGGGTTAGGTTTCATCGTTACGGGTAATGGCTTCTTTAAAACAAGTCCATCAAGTTTATTAGGCAAAGTCTACGGCCCCAACAGTCCCCAAGCCGATAGTGGTTTTACGCTCTTCTATATGTCAGTCAACATTGGCAGTTTCGTGGCAATTTCATTATGCGGTTATGTTGCCCATCTATTCGGCTGGCATGTTGCATTTGGCATGTCATCATTCGGCATGTTCATGAGCTTAGTTGCGTTTTTGTATAATCGTCATGTATTGGATGACGTGGGTTCTGAGCCTGACTTCGCGCCGCTACGCCGCAAACTCATTCCACAAGTGGGCCTTATTGTTGCTGCGATGATCATCGGTGCATATTTCCTATTTACTTATCTCATGTTTACCCATTGGGTATTAGTGATGGCAACCCTTGGCGCGTTGCTCTTCTATGCAGCACTCATTCAACGCAGTAACTCTGAAGAACGCCGTAAACTTATTGCTTGTTTGATTTTGATGATTTTCGCTATCAGCTTTTGCTGTCTCTATTTCCAAGCACCACAATCCATGAATTTATTCATCGACAGGAATGTGAACCATAAGTTGTTGGGTTTTTATATCCCAACCCCTTCATTTCAATCGTTTAATCCGTTATGGATATTAGCGTTAGCACCCGTGCTGAGCCATATCTACAATCGCCGCCAGCGTCAGGGCAAAGACTTAACTATCCCGACGAAATTTGCTGTCGGTATTATGATCATGGGGAGTGGCTTTTTGTTACTGTTCGTTGGCACACACTTTGCCAGCACTGATTCTCAAATCTCCGCTTGGTGGGTGGTATTATGTTTCTTCTTATATAGCCTTGGTGAATTATTGGTAAGCGCAATTGGGTTATCGATGATTTCGCAACTGGCGCCACCGCGATACTTAGCAATCATGATGGGAATTTGGTTCTTGTTCATTGCTATCTCAGGCTTACTCTCCAGTGCCATGGCAGGCTTGACGAGTTTGCCTTCTGGTAACATCGACCCTGCTATGTCGTTACATATCTACGGATCTGTTTTCGCAAAATTTGGCTTAATCTCCTTAGGCGTCGGCTTAGTTGCCCTGGCCCTAGTCCCCACCCTCAAACGCCTAATGGGCTTAACACCGCGTTCAGCGCCTGTGCTGGAAATTACGGCAACTGAGTAGTTACTACTTTGTCGTTAATAGATCGGCAAAATCCACAATACGGTAAAAATAATCCGCGTCAAGAACTTCGTCGCTCACACCATTAACATGTATCAATATGGGCACACAAGTAAAGTTCTTTGGTGTTGCCATGCGTTTGATCTTTTCTTCCACTTCCTGAATGACTTTTGTTGTCAGTGGTGAGCTCGAAAATTTTATTTCGCAGACGAATAAGGTATTTAATCGAGTTTGAATTAAATAATCAATTTGGCAACCCTGACGTTGTTTCGTTGCTGTTTGATAATAAGGACTGCTAATTGTGATTTCTTCAGGTCGCAAGTGAAGAATTTGATGTAAAAGATCAGCATTATTAATCACCAAGGCTTCAAACTGAAAACCTAACATACTATTCATGCCTGGCAAGCTACCTATAGCAATATTTTTGTATTGGCCATTTTTGATCAAGTCCAGCTTAGGCTGAATATACTTATAATAGAATCGTAAATAATTATCTGCTAAACGATAACAGGCCGTTTTAGTAGGTTTGCCTGTTTTGATAGACCATGACATCGTTTGTCGTACATAACCCGATTCAATAAGCTCACTCAAATAACTCGTCAATGTGCCACTACTGGCATAACTAATGCCATCTGCGATTGCAGAATATTCAGCAGCGCCATTAGCAAGATACTCGGTGATTTTTTCATATACTGCACTACGCTTACCAAATAAATCATGAAAAATATAACGATGCTCATCCACCAAGATGCCATCTTCATTAAAACAGAGTTCATTGATATTTTCGAATGCAGAGCGTTTCGGCTCAATTAATTCAATATACCAGGGCACTCCTCCCGTTAACGATAACATCATAAATTTTTCGTGCACTGAGCGCTTAAATCCAACAGCATCTAACAAATCATTACAACAGCGCAATGGTAATTCTTTGAGAGTGATCTTCTTAGCAATACGACCAAAATAACCAGTGCTACTCAATATATGCTCTTCAACCCAAGCGGAAATAGAGCTACACAGAACTAAAATCAACTGCGGGTTTTGTTTGTAATAAAGCTCCCAGGCATTTTTTAGTTTGCTCAAAAACGTTGGATCCCGCTCAGCCATCCAGGTAATTTCATCAAACAGGATAATATGACGGCCTTGTTTAACAAATTGTCCCAATAAAGCGAACAGTTGGCTCCAATCATCTGTCTCAATTTGGGGTAAATCTGTTTGTTCCGCGAGTAATCTCGCGAATTCATCCCGCTGGCTCTGTGCTGTAACCCCGTCTACAGGGGCCAAACCAACAAACCGCAAAAACGGCTTACCTTCAGCAAATTTCTCAATCAAGCTAGTCTTACCAATCCGGCGACGGCCCTTGATCACCATGAGGGTAGATGTCTTTTTTTTCAGCAATTCATTGAAGGTGGCTAATTCCTCTTCTCGGCCAATAAATTTGGTAGGATTCATAGTATTCTCTGCGCCAGAATGTATTTTCTCATTTTGGCGCATGTTGAGGAGCATTTCAAGATCTGCGCCAAAATAAGTTTTCGTATTCTGGCGCATGCTGGAATGGCATTTATAATCTGCGCCAAAATAGGTTTTCGTATTTTGGCGCATGCTAGAGTGGTATTTATAATCTGCGCCAGAATAAGTTTTCGTATTTTCGCGCAGATTATATTTGACTCAGACAAAAAAAATGGCCCTAAAACATCCTGTTTTAGGGCCATCGAGACTTGAGCTTTCAACGGGTGGTTTCAATCCTTGAAATCACCGGTTTGCGAGGTTGAATTCTCAGACATTTTCAGTACATTACAATCGAAGCTAATCTAGGAGGTGATGCTACCCAGGCCCGAAGGCCTGGGAGCAAACCTTTTCCGTTCCTTTTTTTGCACATTGTCAGCTCTCACTAACGCTATGCAAAAAGCTACAATCCCTGTATAACTCGTCCTTGAGTTTGCTTCCTTTCGCGGTTCGTCCTGAACCAACAAGATGAATTTTAGCAAACACAAAGACATCAACAAGGGATAAAAAACACGCTTTATGGGATCGGAAACAGGATCTAATTTTCTGGATCGATTTCTTTTTTTCTTTTATTTCAATGGGTTATGTCGAATAAGAGGGGTCGAAAAGACTAAGAAATAAACAACATTTGAGATATGTCTCACACGCCTTGCGGTCATTTCTTTAGCAGAGACGGGCTGATCAATTAACGACCGACCAAGAATCAAAGGCTTATAAACGAATAATTATTGAACAGTTGCAGTGGTGCTTTCCCAGATCCCCTTCTATAGTTAATGAATACCACAGAAAGGCACAATGTATGACAAGAATACAAGGAAAGCGGCTTACCACATGGATACTGATGATAGCCATGGCGCTATGCAGCATTGCGGCCTTCGCCAAAGATACCCTCACACAGCAGCGAGAAACCTACAAACAGGCTAAACACGCCCTAGAGACCCACAAACGGGCCAAATACGAGGCTGTCCTGCCTAAACTCGAGAATTACCCGTTATACCCCTATTTACTCTATAGCGACCTCTCACAACGGATGGGATCTCTCCCCAATGACGAAATCGCGGCCTTTTTGCAAACCTACCCAAATACCGCTGTTAGCGAGAAGCTGCGCCGAAAATGGTTCAAGACCTTGGCCAATCAGCATCAGTGGGAGGTGATTTTGGCTAATTATCAAGAAACCGATGATCCACTGGTGACCTGTGTCAGCCTACGAGCCCTCATTTGGCAAGGCAAAAAAGAACTGGCCTACCAAAAACTCCCAAAACTCTGGCTCACCGGAAAATCCCAAGTTGAAGAATGCGATCCGGTATTTGATGCCTGGCTTAATTCAGAGGCGTTAAGTTCAACCTTAATCTGGCAGCGTATTCAATTAGCCTTTGATGTGAACAATATCGGGCTTGTGAATTACCTCATTAAACAATTGCCCGAAGCTGAACGGGACACGGGCTATCTGTGGTTGAGTGTCAATTACCGTCCCGAAACCATGATGACCGATGAAGCGTTCAAACAAGAATTCCCGCTACGTAGCGCTATCCTCACCCATGGTCTTAAACGTCAAGCATACCGCGACCCTATCAAGGCCGAAAAAAACTGGCTGCAGTTAAGTAGCGAAGTTCCCTTCTCCGATGCCGAAAAAGCCATCGTCAACAAAGCTATTGCTAAAGGTTTTGTGCGTCGCAAACCTGAAATGGCCGCCAGCCGTATTGCTAAAGTGGAAGCAACTGAAGACAACAAAAAACTCTATGAATGGCAAGTGCGTTCAGAGTTGCGGGCAAAAAACATTGCTGCTATCGAAAAATGGTATGAATTGTTACCCAAAGATCAACAACAAAATCCATTATGGCGATACTGGTATGCCAGAAGTATCGAAGTTAACGGCAAACCCAAACAAGCACAAGCAATTTACCAAAAATTAGCGCTGGGACAAAACTACTATAGTTATTTAGCCGCTGATAAGATCAACAAAGCAAAGCTGTTACAGTCAAAACCCTTAACTATCACGGCTGAAGAACGCAAAACCGTTGAAAACAACCCTGCTATTATTCGTGCGCGTGAATTTTATGCCATTAAAGACTACCAAAAAGGCAATAAAGAATGGTGGTATGCCTTCAAGAACATGACGCCAAAACAACAATACATTGCAGCAAAATTATCCCGAGAGTGGGGTTTAAACACCTTGTCCGCCTACACTGCTGCCAAACTTGATTACCAAGAAGACATGGTGCTGCGCTTCCCGACGTTTTATGCGAATCACGTTAACAAAAAATCCAAGCGCCTAGCGTTATCACCGGCATTGGTATTCGCCATGATCCGCCAAGAGAGTTTATTCAAACCCAATGCCAAATCCCATGCGGGTGCCCGTGGCTTGATGCAGCTGATGCCACGTACGGCAAAACAAGTCTCGAAGAAGATCAAATCCCCCTATACCAACCCCACCAGTCTTTATGATCCTAACTATAATATTCTATTAGGCACAACGTATCTCAAAGAATTGCTCGACCGTTTTGATAACCATTCAATTCTTGCAATCGCCTCTTATAATGCAGGTCCCCATCGAGTGGTGCGCTGGTTACCAGAACAAGGTACGGTAGATGCAGACATTTGGATTGAAACCGTGCCCTTCAAAGAGACCCGGGATTACCTGAAACGGGTCGTGGCATATTCCATCATTTATCAGCAATTATTGAATCCTAATGTCCATTACACGCCAGTATTAAGGGATATTCCCAACAATCCTTAGCATTACGCCAGTACTCGTAATCTTCATCCGTGCAAGCTATAATGCCCCTCACTGTTGAGGGAGAGCATTATGGCTATCAAAGTAATCATTAATGGCGCCAATGGGCGTATGGGGCGTGAAGCGGTACTTGCCGTGGACGCAGACAATGGATTGGAACTCGTGGGTCAAACTGGCCGCAATGACGATTTAGCGGCAGCCATTCAATCAACTAACGCTGACGTGGTGGTGGATTTAACCGTGCCCGATGCTGCATTCAGCAACACCATGACGATTATCGAAGCTGGCAGCCATCCCGTCATTGGCACCAGTGGCTTAAGCCCAGAAGATATTGCCAAGCTTGAACAAGCCTGTGCCGAGAAACAACTGGGTGCGCTCATCGTGCCGAACTTCTCTATCGGTGCGGTATTAATGATGCGTTATGCCAAAGATGCCATGAAATATTTTTCCCATGCGGAGATTATTGAATTACACCATGATGGCAAAAAAGACGCGCCATCAGGTACCGCGGTGAAAACCGCGCAAATGATGTCAACAGCACGCCAAGCGTCTGTCACTGCACCGGAGTGCAAAGAACTCATCTCCGGTGCCCGTGGTGCAGATTGTGATGCTATTAATATCCATTCTATTCGCTTGCCAGGACTGGTCGCACACCAAGAAGTAATCTTTGGTGGCCACTATGAGACCTTAACCATTCGTCATGACTCCATGCATCGCCAAAGCTTTATGCCTGGTGTGTGTTTATCCTGCCATAAAGTCATGGAGTTGGATAAACTGATCTATGGCTTGGACACTATTCTCTGATGAATACGACCACTCACACTATCACCATGCAACCACGTTTTTTGTGGTTCTTGATGTTGTGTTACACCATGGCGATGGTATTAGCTAATTGGTTTGATCCCCGTTTGATTCATATCTTTGGTTTAAATACCGATGCGGGTGCCTTAATATTCCCGCTGACGTTTTTGTTCGCCGATTTGATCACAGAGATTTATGGATACAAACACACCCGTCGTGCCATTTGGTGTGGTTTTTTGTTTAACATCTTGTTTCTTATCTACGGACAAATTGTCATTCACCTACCTAGTCCTAGTTACGCTACTCACAATGAGATTTTTAATGATTTAATGACGATGGATGGTCGTATTATCTTAGGTTCTATTGTCAGTTACTTTTTGGCAGAACCGTTGAATGCCATTATTCTCGCTAAACTCAAAATCAAAATGCAGGGCAAAGCGGTCGGCTCACGCTACGTCTTATCAACCTTTATTGCGGCTGGCTTTGACAGCGTATTCTTTAGCACCATTGCCTTCTACGGCATGATGAGCAATAACAATCTCGTAGAGTTTATTATTACCCTGTGGTTTATCAAAGTCGCGGTAGAGATATTAGGCTTGCCGATTTCATTACCATTAACCAAGAAATTAAAACGCCTCGAAGGTTTGGATATTTACGACAAGCATACCAAGTTTAATTTCTTGAGTTTGGAAGGGGATTATTCCAGTGAGGATAATTTACTTGAGGGTGAAGCAAACTCACCCTCAAGTGATTAAGTGGTTAGACGTATCTTTCTTATCTTAGACAGGTCGCAGGCTTGGAATCATCAGGATTCTCAGCTTTATCCTGGCCGTGAGCATCTGATGATGATTCTGTGGTAGATTGACTTGACCACCATTCGGAATAAGGGGCTTTTATTGCTTTCCGCGTCCCTGTAAGCTTAGCTTTATAACCCACTCCTTGGCAGCCAAAATGAATACTAGTTAAAGGATCTTCTTGCCCTGATTTACTTATTGCTGTCTGCAGTTCAAATTTTTGGGTTAGCATAGCGCTCTCTCCGTTAACTTATAATTGGACCAATAGTACCCCTTCAAGGCTGGCTTTGCAAACTTATTAGTCAAAAATACGCGGGACAGCATTAACTATCTGATTAATAGAGTAACCCAACCAGATATAAAGGAACTTTGTTCCCACTACCCATGACAATGCCGTCTGCCAGGATATAGGCATTGTCCACATCACGGATTTGCTTGCGAGTTTTATTGCGGCCACCCACTTCGAGCACCACATCATCCACCACAAAATCACCAACATTATTGTAATGTGGTTTGAGGCCTGCATTTTGTAAATGGGAGATAACAAAGGTTTCACGTACCTTACCAATGGTTGAGTCCGCCAGTTGTGGCAAATAACTGGCATAAATTAAGTTTGGGTTATCGGGGTACATCTTAGCCGGATTACGCAATTGAGCTTTACCTGACTGTTGAGTAAACAAGAACCGTATTAAACCTGCCTGCTCGAGAAACTTTAAATATTCGCTAATACTATCAAAATCTTTATTCAGTGCGCTTGCTAATTTGTACGCACTCATCTCACCGGGCTGTGAATTCAAAATATATTTGTAGAGCCGCTCTATGGTTAATAGAGTTGATGTCTTCAGTTGATGCAATGTGCCGATATCTTCATAAATTGTTTTCTGGACGGCATTCTCAACGGCATCAAATTTTTCCCGTTGCTCATCAAGCTCTTTAAAAAAAGGATAATAACCGATTTGCAAATAATCGTTGAAATACATCAGTATCTTTGGGATATCAATTTGATTCACGATATCCACATGGTTAGCCAATAATTCATTGAATGAAACACGGGGGAGCGACACCTCTAAGTAAAACTCGAGATACTCACGAAATGACAAACCATTGAGATGATACAGTGCGACACGTCGTGATAGATCGTATTTACTGTGTATGATATCAATCGCTGAACTACCGGTGAAGAGCACACGAAAATCTTTATAAATATCCGCAATGTTTTTTAGCTCTTGATTCCAATTCGGATATTTGTGGATTTCATCAATACACAATAGACGGGTTTTGGTACCTTTATACAGCTGATCGACCAAGTCGACGAGTTTGTTCTCGAGGAAAAAAATATTATCCGCCGAGACGTACATTGCCTCACCTTGTTTTGCCCCAGCTTCTAACGCTTGCTTTAGAAGATACGTTGTCTTCCCGATCCCCCTCGCTCCCACTAGGCCCGTGATTTGACGATTGAGATTAAATTGCTCGAATACTTGGCGCGGATAAAACGGCGCTCGATTAAATTGTTCAAATATTATCTCTTGGATATCGGAGAGTTCTTGCATGACAATGACTCAAGTGACTTCGGTTGTAACCGAAGTATAGCCCCATAATCCTTCGGTTACAACCGAAGGATTTACCCGAAAACCTTCGGTTATAACCGAAGAGTCGGGACTAGTTACTACCAATGATGGGGCTCGAATAGGTCTTCTAGGGTAATAATTCGGTCAAAATAGGCACGATTAACCAGAGACTCCGTTGCGCCATGATTACAGATCAAGACCCGCTGGATTCGATAGCCTTTTGGATTAGGAAATAATTGAATTTTACGCTCCATCGCCTCGATTACACTAGTATCAACTTTGGACTGTAAGTACTTGATCTCACAAATCGTGAAAACCCTATCTTTTCTATCAAATAGCAAATCAATTTGATAACCCGGCTGTTCCCCGACAGCTTTACGACTAAAGTAAGCGCCAAACTCATAATCAATCGCATAAAATCCTAAAATCCGCGCGATGACATAAGCGTAACGCCGACAAAACCGCTCGAAAGAAAAACCAAGCCACTTACGATAATCATCAATCGCCAGTGCCTTTGTTGGATCTTTATCAAACTCACCAGAAGCGATACGCGCTTTGATAGGCTCAATAAATTTAAAGTAAAATTGCAAATAGGCATCATTAATATGATAACGTGCAAGTAAACTATCTTGCTTTAAATGGTAAGGCACAAATTTTCGGATAAATCCGCAAAGCTCTAGATCTTGTAATAGATTTGTTAAGCTACCTCCCGTTGACATTTTGATAGCTGTAGCGATTTCAGCGCGGGTAGCAAAGCGATTTTTAGCGAGAAATCTAACAATCTTTTCGTAATGTTCATTATTCGCTAAACTGCTCACAAATATTCTGTCCGTTTCACCGAAGAATGGACTACCCGAACGAAATGCTTGCTGGCAGAGACTCAAAAATACCGAGCCATCTTCCTTTAACCACTGTAAATATTCAGGAATTCCACCGACAGACAAGATAGCATCCATCACATCATGAGCTGTATAATTTGGCATAAACTGTTGCGCATCATTCAGGTGAAATTCATGTATGGGTAACTCAAAGAGACTGCGATTGTACAGCGCTTTGGAATGAGTTACTTGATTGATCATAAAGGAAGGCGATGAGCCACAAAGAATAATAATCAATTCATTATTATGGCGAAAATGATTATCCCAGACATATTTTAGCTCCGCGACAAAGTCTCCCTTATAGGCTGCCAACCATTGCAATTCTTCAAAATAAAGCGTCCAAGGACCTTCGCTAACTTGCTCCGCAATCAACTTAAATATTTCGGTCCAACTGCTGACAGCGAGTTTCTTCAGCAATGGTTCATCACACAGTTCCGCCAGTAATGAGAGAACATGTGACATCTGTTCAGCCTCGGACTTACCTTCAATCCCTTCGAATTTGACCAAATTGCGCTTGCGAAATGTTTGCTCAAGTAGCTCTGTCTTGCCAATACGCCGGCGGCCATAAACCACCAGAGTCCGGGCTTTTGGATAGGTAATAATGTCCTGCAACCGTTCTTGCTCCTCTTCACGGCCACAAAAGTCGATATTTACGGGTATTAGAGTCGATTTCATAGGGTACCTCAGCCACACGGCCCTAATTTTAGTGCGTGTGGCTGGATAATTCAATTTTATTCAGCCAATTAGGGGGTTATTTTATGCTAATTGGCTGAAGATTTCAAAGTTTATCAGCCAATTAGCTTGGTTTTAGAGTGTAATTGGCTGGATAATTCAATTTTATTCAGCCACATGGTGTAATTAGGCCCGTGTGGCTGGAATTAGTAGTTTTAACCCCTGCGAGGTATTACCGTTAACATAAACCACTTTATGGCACTCGGGATCCTGTTGCGGCGCACCGGGGAGGTTGCCCCAAGCGCCGAGGGTGCCGCAATTTTTTATTGCGGTATCGTAATTGTCACCTCTAAACCACCACCATCAGCATTCTGAGCAGTGATACTGCCGTGATGAATTTTGACAGCTTGTTTAGCAATCGCTAAACCTAAACCATAACCGGTTTGGTCTTGTTGATCGCTTCGATAAAAAGGCATAAAGATAGCCTCTAAATCAGCCGGGGCTACCCCTGGTCCATGATCACGGACAGTAATAGTAACACCGTCTTCCTGACACCGCAGTGTAACATTGACCGCACTATTGCTGGGATTATAACGTAATGCATTACGCAGGACGTTTTCGATAGATCGGCGTAGCAAGCGCGCATTCACTGTCATAACCTGTTGCTTGCGATCTGTATTGAAGTCAACAGATTTAGCTTGCTCGGCAAATTCCAAATCAGCATCAGCAATAATATCCTTAAGCAGTGCGACGATATCTTGTTTGTCTTCCAGTGCTTGATCCATGCGTTGAAGATTGGCCAGTGATAGGATTTCGCCAATTAGATCATTGAGCCGAGTTGCCTCTAATTCGATGCGATCCAGCGCAGACTCTGCAGCTTGGGGCGAGTTCCTTCGCGCCAGCTCTAGGCTCACTTGTAAGCGCGCCAAGGGTGAGCGTAATTCATGGGAAACATATTCCATTAATTGTTTTTGTGACGTGACTAAGGTTTCAATTTTTTCCGCCATATTGTCGAACTCATGGGCCAAGTCACTGATTTCATCTTTGCGGTGTTGAATTTGTTGGCTCACGCGGGTTGATAATTTACCTTCAGCTATTTGACTGGCGGCAATTTTAAGTTTGCGTAATGGTCGTGTTAAGTAGACTGATAGTATATAACAAATAACACCGGTAATAATTATCGCAAAGATAAAACGCACAGCAATATATGACTCATGACGTTTACGGGTCATCATACGATGCGGCGGTAATATTGCCACTAATTGGTAATTAGTTACTCGTTTGGTTTGTAATGGGACGCGGATAATCGGTCCACGAGGACGTTCCAGCATACGAAGGGCACGGGGTGAACGTGGCATTATTTGTTGGCCATTGTCTGATTGCACGAATAGATGAATGCGTTCTTTGGGATTCACTTGTCGCAACCAGCGTTCGAGTGCCCTATCACCGCCGCTATCATAAGCCTCCGCCGCAGTTATAGCATACATATTCAATAACGCTGTCACCCGCATAGGACCATAACGGTGATGAATAAAATAACTGCTGTAAACTGCGGTGGCAACAATTATCAGCAACATCGCTAGCCAAAACCACAAGAAAATTTTCCAATACAAGCGACTCATGTATTCGCCTCAAACAAATAACCAACGCCGCGAATGGTTCTGATCCGTGGATTGCCATCGGCTTTGGGGCCAAGCTTGTGGCGCAAGCGACTGATATGAACATCGATACTACGGTCGAATTGTTCAAGAGGACGGGACAGTGCGGTTTCGCATAAAACTTCCTTGCTGATCACCTGCCCTGTTTGTTTGAGCAATAATTTCAGCATATTGTATTCTGCTAAGGTTAATTCAACCGCTTCCCCTTTCACTAGTACTTGATGGGTTTTGTCATCAACAATAATATCGTCTACTTCAAGGTACTCATCCATACTTGGGCTGTCTTTGTGTGCCCGTCTTAAGATAGCCTTCAACCGCGCTAATAATTCACGCGGATTACAGGGTTTGGGGATATAGTCATCGGCGCCCATCTCAAAGCCCACAATTCTATCGACCTCTTCGCCTCGGGCAGTGAGCATCAATACCGGAATATCGGATGATTCTCGTAGTTTGCGCAAAACTTCAAAGCCATTGAGTTTGGGCATCATCACATCAAGAATAACGACATCATAACTCTCGTTACAAGCAGCAATACCTGCTTCACCATCATGCACTGCCGTCACGGTAAAATCTTCAGGAGTTAGGTATTCCGTCAGTAATTCGCAAAATGCTTTATCGTCATCGATAAGGAGTACTCTCGTCATAGTCAGTCTATCTCAGTTTTTTGATAAGACTAACTATGACATAGTTTAGGTTACATTTGCAGTGCTTTACCCAGTCTTTACACTGACTTTGCCCGGGCTTAACACACAGGCCATGGATTGGGTTGTAGACTTTGAGTTGTCAGATGACATTAACTAACTAGGAGAAATCGATGAAAAAATTAGCAACCCTTTTAACCGGCGGGATCTTAAGTGCCTCCCTCGTAGCAGCAGCCCCAGCCATGGCAGAGAAGCCATGCGGCGGTTATAACCATCACGGGAGTGGCAAGCATGCTGTAGCTAAAGATGGCGTCCATCCACGCCTTGCTCATATGAAGAAAAAATTACAATTAACCGACGAGCAAGTAACACAAATCAAATCTATCATGAATAAGAACAAACCTGAATTCCAAAAAAACCGTGCCGCATTAAAAGCCGGTCACGACAAGATCCGGGCCCTAGTAAACAGTGATAATTTTGATAGCCAAAAAGCCCAAACCCTTATTGACGCGCAAACCCAAACCATGGCGAGTACGATGTTAATAAGAGCTGAGCAAGGGCATCAAATTTATACCTTGTTAACACCAGAACAAAAAGCAAAAGTCAATGACTTCAAGAAATACCACAGTGTTGGTAAGCGAGGGTAGTGCTATGGTATAGAATGACATATGCTCACAAAACCGAGCGCTTTCTTAAGCGCTCGGTTCTTTCCACACCAAATCCAATTCCCGAGCTGCTTTAACATCATCGAGTCTGCGTACCGGACGCGTATAAGGCGCGTTACGCACCATGTCTGGATCGCTTTCAGCTTCTTGCTGAATTTTAATCATTACCTCAACGAATTTATCTAAGACTTCTTTACTTTCTGTCTCAGTAGGTTCAATCAGCAAACACTCAGCAATCAGCAATGGGAAATACGTGGTTGGCGCATGCATATCATAGTCCAATAACCGCTTGGCAAAATCCATTGCGGTAATATCCATTTGTTTTGCTTGTCGCGCCATAGTGATGATGAATTCATGGGTTGCCCGACGCTCAGGATAAGCTAAATCAAACCCCGCATCTTGTAATCGCTTCATCAAGTAATTGGCATTTAGTGTGGCAAATTCACCCGCACGAATTAAGCCTTCACGTCCTAGCATGCGTGCATAAATATAAGCCCGCAGCATAATGTTGGCATTACCCGCAAATGCCGACAAGTGACCAATGGAATCAGGCCGCTCACTCTCAGCGACCAAACGATAATACTCCCCTTCTTTGACGACAATGGGCACGGGAAGATAAGGTTCTAAACATTCTGCTACGGCCACAGGGCCAGAGCCAGGTCCACCCGCACCGTGAGGGGTGGCAAAGGTTTTGTGTAAATTCATGTGCATGACGTCAAAACCCATGTCACCGGGACGGGTTTTACCTAAAATAGCATTCAGGTTCGCGCCATCGTAATACAACAGTCCGCCAGCATCATGAATCAAGTCGGCGACATCTTTGATCCGACGTTCAAACACCCCCAGCGTAGATGGGTTTGTTAACATGATCCCTGCGGTTTGCGGACCAACGATGCTTTTCAGAGCGTCAAAGTCCACATCACCGTCATCAGCAATTGGTAGAGATTTTACGGTGTAACCACACATCACCGCAGAGGCAGGATTGGTACCGTGGGCTGCTTCAGGGACAATGATTTCACTACGTGCAGTATCTCCACGGGCTTCATGGTAGGCCTGGATCATTTGCACACCGGCGAATTCACCTTGAGCACCCGCCATTGGGGCGAGGGAAATGCCCTGCATGCCGGTGACAGATTTTAAAATTTCTTGCAATTCATAAATACTTTGTAAATAACCCTGACTATGTTGGTCTGGCGCTAATGGATGGCGCCCCAAATATCCTGGGTAGGTCGCTAAGCGATGCACGCCACGAGGGTTGTATTTCATGGTGCAAGATCCTAACGGATAAAATTGCGTATCGATAGAAAAGTTCTTTTGTGATAACTTGGTGTAATGACGTACCGCTTGTAACTCAGAGACTTCGGGTAACGTTGGTGTGGTTTCCCGTAATAAATGCGCCGGGAAATCATCCGTACTAAACTCGCCTCGAGGAGCTTGCATAAATGCGCGACGGTTCTTAGTGCCTTGCTCGAATATCAACATATTTACGCACCTCCCAATACAGTTGCTAAGGTATCCGCATACTGCTGAATTTCATCATTGTCTTTTTTCTCGGTGACACAGACTAACAAACAATCTTGATAATCAGGAAAATCATCCCCTAAAGGATAACCCACTTGAATGCGATGCTCAGCCATTTTGTCCATCACTTCATGCACCGGTTTCGCTAAGCGTAATACCACTTCGTGGAAATACGCACCCTCGAAAACAACCTCAACGCCCTTGATTGCTGTGACTTTCTCTACTAACAATTTAGTATTGTGATGACTCGCAAGGGCCGTTTGTCGAAGACCACCTGCACCAACAATACTCATATAAATTGTCGCTGCTGTCACTGCTAAACCTTGGTTGGTACAAATGTTTGAGGTGGCTTTGGAGCGACGGATGTGTTGCTCCCGCGCTTGTAGCGTCAATGCAAACCCGGGCTTGCCATCCAAATCTGTCGTGCGACCAATAATGCGTCCTGGCATTTGTCGGACTAAAGCTTGTTTGCAACACATGAAGCCAAAGTACGGACCCCCAGACGCTAATGGGATCCCTAAAGGTTGTCCTTCGCCTACCGCAATATCTGCGCCTGTATCTCCCCACTGGCCAGGTTCACGGAACAAACTCATCGCTATGGGATTCACTACAGCAATAACTAAAGCACCATGTTCATGACCCCAATTAGTTAATAAATCAACTTCTTCAAGACGACCAAAGAAGTTTGGCTGTGGAATAACAACGGCGGCAATATCTTCGCCATTGTAGGGGGCCAATGCATCCATTGCCGTTATGCCGCTATCGGGACAAAACGGTAATTCCTCGATGGTAATGTGTTGTCCTTTTACTAAGGCATGGGCAACACGACGATAAACAGGATGAATAGTGCCTGCGACTAAAATACGTTTAGACTTGGATTGTCGATTCGCCCGCACCGCCATTAAGATAGCTTCGCCCATCGCGGAAGCACCGTCATAGAGGGATGCGTTAGACACATCCAAACCCATCAGGCTTGAGATCATGGTCTGGTATTCGTAAATTAATTGTAACGTGCCTTGGGATGCCTCAGCCTGATAAGGAGTGTAGGCTGTCATGAACTCACCACGGCCAGTGACTTCCCAGACTGCTGCGGGAATATGGTGCTCATAAGCGCCAGCACCAATATAGCAAGCATTACCAATATCTTGTAATGCCCGTTTACGCATGATGCCTGCTAGTTCCATTTCGCCGAGGCCTTCAGGCACGTCAGGCAAGTCATGGATCCGCAAATTATCTGGAATTTCATCAAATAACGCATTAATGCTATCAACACCAATGGTGTTTAGCATTGCGCGAACATCGTCCTCAGTATGGGGAATGAATGGCATGGGTTACCTCATTGTTATTTGAAATAGTGATTAATCTGCAATATGCTCTTCGTAAGCATCAGCGTCTAACAATTCACTCATCTCTGCATCATCGCGAAGTTTAAGTCGGAAAATCCACCCCCCGCCGTAGGGATCAGAGTTGACGATCTCTGGTGCGTCTGATAATTCTTCATTAATAGCGACCACGAAGCCACTGACAGGTGCATAAATATCCGATGCCGCTTTGACAGATTCAACCACGCCGCACTCATCACCGCTGTTAACGTCGGTTTCAAGATCAGGCAATTCAACAAATACCATATCGCCCAATAACTCCTGGGCATGTTCGGTAATGCCAATAGTCACGCTGCCGTCATCTTCCAGACGTACCCACTCGTGGCTTTTGCTGTATTTTAGTTCGCTTGGGACTTCACTCATCATTTGACTCCTTACTCAAAAACTTTTTTGCCATTGCGCACAAACGGTGGTTTAACCACCCGTGCCCGTAATTGTTTACCTCGTACCTCTACCGTGCAATGCTCGCCAATACCTTTGGGTACTCGAGCAAGGGCGATAGAACATTCTAGGGTTGGAGAAAAACCACCACTGGTAATTTCACCTTCGCCGATACCTTCGACAATAACTTTTTGGTGGGCTCGTAATACACCGCGATCTTCTAGGACTAAACCGACAAATCGACGGTCCACACCCCGTTGCTTTTGTAGTTCTAACGCGGCACGGCCGATGAATAATCTGTCCTGTGGTTCCCAGGTAATGGTCCAACCTAGCCCGGAACTCAAGGGAGAAGTAGAATCATCCATATCAGAACCATAAAGGTTCATGCCGGCTTCTAAGCGCAAAGTATCCCGCGCCCCTAGACCGCAAGGGGCAACGCCTTCGTTAAGTAAGGCTTGCCATAATGCAATGACCTTGTCATTGTGAACAATGATTTCGTACCCATCTTCACCGGTATAGCCTGTTCGGGCGATGAATAAGCCGTCACTTTCGACAGCGGAGAATGGTTTCATGTCCGCAACGGCGGCTTGTTGTTCGGGGGTAAAAACGCGGTTGGCCTTGTCTCGGGCATTGGGGCCTTGGACAGCAATGATAGCCATCTCATGACGTTCATGCAGACCAACAGAGAAGCCATTAGTTTGCTGATTCATCCAGGCAAGATCTTTGTCATGAGTACCGGCATTCAGCACCACGCGATAATGATTCACATCCATAAAGTAGACAATCAAGTCATCCACCACGCCGCCGTCTTCATTGAGCATGCAACTGTACATAGCTTTGCCGGCTGTTTGCATTTTGTCCACATCATTGGCGAGCAGGTGACGCAGATAATCCCGAGCCCCGGGACCCAGCAAATCCACCACCGTCATATGGGATACATCAAACATCCCGGCATCGGAGCGGACTTTGTGGTGTTCTTCCAGCTGGGAGCCATAATTCAATGGCATATCCCAACCGGCAAAATCGACGATTTTGGCATTTAATTGAACATGTTCGGGATAAAGTGTCGTTTGTTTGCCCATGAATGACCCTCTGCTATTCTGCGATGGCCGATTATAGCGTGCTATATCGGGCGTGGGAATGTGTTTTTTTCTGAGCGGCTGCGCGGGCTTAAGATTTCCGTTACAGAGTGTTACAAAACGAGCGGTTACCTATACCTCTCTGTTACACCAGCCTTCTATGCTTTTAGGACACAATTAAGCAGGCAGGAAGAAACATGGCATCAACCGATATACAAGCTTGGAAGCTAGCGGTTCAGCGACCAAATATGGCTTATTTGATGACCGAGTCAGTGGGTAGTTTCATTACCGGCGGCCGCAAAAATAAGACCGTCGCCGAACAAGTCCAAGGTCTCGTGTTTGAACCTACAGGTAGGGATGAAAAACACATTCAGTTCGCTATCTTAAAAAATACTTGTCTGTTGTTTGCTCAGATTCATCACCTTGCCACTCAATCCCATAGCAAACATTTATTGAAATTAGCCTTACAAGAAGTACGCGAATTATTTCCAGAGATCAAAGATAACGAGCTTAATCCTGCTCGGCTTAAAGAAACCTATAGCCTGGCAGAATTAGCCGCTAACCATACCAATGCAGCTACTATCTTGGGCCAGATGGATGCAAGTGAATTAAGCGCGCAGTTAAACAATGAAGAACAACGCACACATCAAAATCTCATCAGCGACAAGGGTCGATCCAGTAGTCTAAATACAAGTCCACAATATGCCTTCTGCAATAACCAAATTGATTATTACGCAGAGCAGCTCAAGGCATCCTCACCCAGCGCCAATTCAACGGCCCAGCAGACTAAAACTGTATGGGAAAGTTTTCTTGAAGCCTGTGCCACACTGAAACGCCTCTTCACCAGCCTCGAAAGTGCCCGTCAAACAGCGACACTGCAGTTGAGTGGTAACAAATCTTAACTTACCTCACAATGCCATCCCTTCAATCTGCTGGCTTTGTTCCAGTAAGTGTGTTGCTCTCTCTTTAATACATTGGGAATAACGCTCGATTGTGTTATTCTCACCTTGATTGACAGATAAAGCTTTTGGGATAGCATCCAATGCCACTAATAATTTCAGGCTTAAATCATTAAGACGATTTGCAACTAAGGAGCGCGGCAATTGGCAGGTATCTGCAAAATCCGCTAATTGATAGGCATTCACACTATTACCATCAAATTCATCTCCCAGCGCCATCGCCATGTCTTGTTCGAAGTCTGGGTACATTCTAATATTCACCAAGTCATAAAACGGTGTTAGTGATAGGCCCTGCGCACTCACATAAAAACTAATATTCTTGCCATGGGCATCGTAGTTAAAAACTAAACTATTAAATAGCACCCAATCTAGCAGCACCTGTCTCGTCTGGATGGGACTGTTACATTGATTAGCAAACTCAAATAATTTGGGCAAACTTGCGCCTTCACGAATATGAGCCACATCTCTGCTACTACCAAAATTACGCTCGTATTTATACTCCGGCGGCAAGTTAAGCGCTTGGCAGCCATCGATAATATGATGCCGTTCAATCTCTTTCGCTGCTATCAACTTACGGTCAAAACGTTTTACCAATAATGCAGGATGCGATCCAAAACGCATCAGCTGTGTTTCAGCAACCGGCAAACCACAGCGCTTAGCTAACTGCATAGTAAGGTATTCATTCAGCACCAAATGGGATAGTCTTTGTTTTTCGAATTTAAGAATATGTGTAGAGCATAAACGACCTTCACCAAAACCTAATAGCCCATCCTCAGTCACAATAAGATTAATCTTATCTTGAATACCTGCCACCGAAAGACGAGGTTTATCGTCCCAAATAATCAAACCAAACTCATCCCGAGAATTTAGGCGGCTTGTTAACTCCTCCGTTGTCAATTCACGAAATGCGGCACTCTCTGGCAGCGACTCACCAGCCGGGACAATAACCAATGCGCCGGGAACATCTAGGCCTAATGCTTTGACTAAACCAAAGGTGTTTTGCTTACTTAAGTGAAATGAACGTAATAGTTCCTCAAGTCCATCGCCTTCAGGCAATAAATTTCTCAAAAAACGTTGCGCATTAACCGTGGGTATATCCTCTTGTAACGGCAAATGTGGTGACAACGAATAGCCCTCATGCAACCAACCCGATTGGTATTGCCAGGTGATATCATCGTCTTGCAATGCGATTTGCGCTATTAATGTTTTGCCCAAATACACATCTAATGCATGCTCAGTACCAGCCATCACTGTCATCTCCCGGTTCTAACCACGGCAAAATTTGTAACTTGATACCCAGACCGTGACAAATCTTCAAAATATTATCTAGCTGCGTTGTTGGCTTACCGTTCTCGATATCTGCTAAGGTCTGCTTCGCCACGCCACAAAGTAATGCGGTATCCTCTAAGCGCAAATTGCTTTGAGTACGCCGGGCTCTCACTGCTTGACCCAATAATTCCGGCGTCAAGGTTTGCGTCAGATCTGGTGTGGAAAGAGATTGAATACGTTTTGCCATAATAATCCTACTAAAATAGGTTTAATCGCTAAAATGGCTTAAAAACAGCCTTTAGTCCTATTCTAGTAGGTTTATAATAAAAAATGCAAGGGGATTGGACAATAATCCCAGCCTGGTAGGATTAATGGGCTAGCCCCATGATTTACTTGATCATATTCCTCGTAATTACTACGTTTTATAGTAATTACGAGGAATATGATCAAGTAAATAGCGTTTTCACCTTGCAGGTTGGTACCGCATGAGGTGCCATTTAGTGTATGGGTAAACATAATAAACAACTGGAAAAGATGCGCAATAATCCGAGGAATTGGATTATTGGAGATCTAAAGGTGTTCGCGAAACGCTATGGCATTGAATATCGCCTCCGTGGGCGCTGATGATATCCCGGGCGGTGGAAAAACCAAGGCTTAATATTAATTCTCTAACAGCTCGCCAAAATCAACAATATGTGCAAAAAAGTCATTTGTTGCCATTCCCTCTGTAGCACCATTAATGTGGATTAGTACAGGTAATACAGAAAAAGTTTTTGGCAGGTTTAATGCGGCAATTTTTTGCTCTACTTCATTCACAATATTCATACCCACTGGATTTTTAGAGAATTTAACTTCACATAAATAAAGTGTATTGAACTTCGTTTGGATCAAGTAATCAATTTGACACCCTCGTGATGACTTTGTTTCTCGTTGAAAGTAAGGATTATCATAAACGACATGACTTGGTGAAATATTTAATTTTTCAAGTAAAATATTGCGGTTATTAAGCACTAGATTTTCAAACTGATAGCCCATTATAGTATCCCAACCTGCTAAATCTGTCACTGAATAATGTTGGAATCGCCCCTTCGTTATCTTCTGATAATTTGGTGAAATATATTTTAAATAAAATCGCATATAATTATCAGATAATCTCAGCTTATATAAACTTAGCTCTTTCGAGGACTTGATTGACCAGCTATAGTCTTTTGTAATATATCCTGAAAGAATTAAATTGTTTACATACTCTGTTAGTGGACCGCCGCTTGGATAATCGATACGCTCAGATAACTCTTTATAGGTAACTGGCCCCAGAGATAATGTACTAATAATATCCTTATAGATATTATTATTTCTTCCAAACAAATCATGAAAGATATTATCAAACTCATCGACAAGGATCCCATCTTCTACAAAACAAAGCTGCTGAATATTTTCCACAGCAGATAATGATGGATCTATTAATTCGATATACCATGGTATACCGCCTGTCATAGACAACAACATAAATTTTTCAAAGATAGAACCTCTAAAGCCGATCACTTTTAGCAAATCATTGCAGTGTGGTAGTGATAATTCTTCCAAAATAATTTTATGCTTGATACGACCAAAGAACAGTGTACTACTGAGAATATTCTTTTCTATCCACGTTGATATTGAACCACACAGAATTAAGATTAAATTTGGGTTCTTACTAAAATAGTTATCCCAAGCGATTTTTAATTTCCCTAGAAATGTTGGATCAAGGCTCGCCATCCAGGTTATCTCATCAAATAAAATTACCACTCGACCTTGTTCAGTGTGTTTTGCAAGCAATGAAAATAGATCACCCCAATCGTCTGCTTTTAAGCCAGGTAAGCCAAAATAATGACTCAATTGCCGTGCGAACTCTTCCCTTTGTGACTGAGCTGTTGTTTGTTTTGTCGGCGCCAATCCCTCAAATTTGTAATAGGTAAGATCTTTGGCAAATTCCTCAACCAGGCGGCTTTTACCAACACGTCTTCTCCCCCGTATCACAACCAGACTCGCTGTACGCCGCTGAAGAAGACGCTTCAGTCCAGCTAACTGTCTATTCCTGCCAATAAAAGTATCAATATTCACAACTATGATAACCCTTTGAATTTAAATGTTTTTTCTGAATTTATTGCTAAAATCGATATAAATTCATTCTAGAACGTCGCTTCAACTTACGCAAGAATACCAAAAATACCATTTTCGCGTAAGTTCTTGAGGGTACTAAAACTTACGCGAAAATACCAAAAATGCACTTTTTGCGTAAGATTGTGTTGGATTTGCTCAATTTAAGGTTAGAAAACATTAAGGGTGCCTCTATAAATTAGCGACTTGTCCTAAATCGAGATGCAAGGGTTTCGAGGAGCGGAGTTTATACGCTAAAGCTCTAGCAAGGCAGGCAGAAACCGTTGCAACGACGAGTTAGGGCAAATGAGCAATTTATAGAGGTAGCCTTACCCCGGCAACACCACGGTAACCCTAAGCCCACCACTGGGGCGGTTGCTTAGGCGGATATCGCCACCGTGGGCGCGGATGATGTCGCGGGCAGTAGCAAGGCCGAGGCCGGTACCGCCAGTCTCCCGGGAGCGGGAATGCTCGCCGCGATAAAATGGCATGAAGACTTTATCCAATTGCGCGTTAGCTATCCCAGGACCATTATCATCAAACAAGATATGTACTTCATCGCCTTCAGCGTGCAAGTCGACAGTCACAGAACCCGCATACTTGCAGGCATTGTCAATGACATTGGTAAACACACGCCGCAACGACACACTACCGCCGTTGATGAGGACTCGGGTTTGGGGACCGATGTATTGCACATCTTGACCGGTGTCGGCAAAATCTTCGCATAATGACGCCAACATCGAGACGATATCTAAATTCACCCGCTGCTCACTGCGACTGTCTTCGCGAGCAAACGCCAAGGTCTCAGAAATCATCGCTTCCATTTCGTCTAAGTCTTTGATGATTTTTTGTTGTAACTCCCCTTCATCGAGATATTGCGTGCGCAATTTCAAGCGCGTGATGGGTGTGCGCAAGTCATGGGAAATCGCTGCTAACATTTGCGTGCGCGCCTGGATCAAGTCTTGAATACGCTCTTGCATCTTATTCATCGCAGTCGCGGTGGCTCGCACTGCCACAGGTCCGTAAATGGGCAATGGTTCAGAGTGCAAATCCACCCCGAGACGTTCAGCAGCTTTGGTAAATTTATGCAAAGGCTTAGTAAAGCGATTAATAGTCCAAAGGAAAAAGATAACCGCCACGGCGACAATGATTTCTAAGCTGAACAAAAACGATTGTAGGCCAAAGGATGTTGGCACAATGGTTGCCGTAATATTCAGCCAATCATTTTGCGGCAACATAAACGATAATTGAATATTGGGTTGCTGATCGCTGATTTTCTCGAGCACTTGCCAAAGGCTGGCATTCACAAAGCGCAAATCATTTTTGGCCCGGTGATCAATGGAGGCTTTAAGATTGGGTAAATCCAGCGCCTTGACCATTTCTTGTTGTTTTTCGGGTGATGTATTCTCAATAGTTTGAATAAGGTTAATCACTTGCCGAGCAACAATGTCACGGTTAACCTTGAATTCAGTGCTTTGACTGCGTTGGGAGTAAATCACAAACACAATCAAATGGGTCAAAATCATCCCCAGCAGGATCAATAAAATAAACCCGCCCCCTAAACGGCGCGGCATGAGCTCCGAGAGGACGTTAAACATTCGCGCTCTTCTCGATAGCTGGGGTAAACATATAACCGCCGCCGCGGACGGTTTTGATGATCACAGGATTCTTCGGATCCTCTTCAATCTTTTGCCGTAGGCGACTCACTTGAATATCAATACTGCGATCAAACGGTCCCGCCGAACGATTACGGGTGTATTCAAGTAATTGATCCCGACTCAAAACACGCCGGGGATGTTCAATGAATGCAATCAATAAATTATACTCACCGGCACTCAAGGTGATCTCAACCTCATCGGGAGAAACTAAGCGTCTGGTGGCTTGATCTAAACACCAACCACTAAAATACAAGGTATCACTATCATCATCTTGCATAATCGGTGTATTTAAGATCTGTGTGCGGCGTAATAAGGCCTTAGTGCGTGCAACTAATTCCCGAGGATTAAAAGGTTTAGGGATATAATCATCCGCCCCCACTTCAAGACCAACAATTCTATCAGTGTCTTCGCCAATGGCCGTCAACATGATAATAGGCACATTGGACTCGGAGCGTAATTGCCGACACAGAGCAAAACCATCATCTCCCGGCAACATCACATCCAGGACAATCAAATCCACCGTGTTCTCCGCCAAGATCGCAAACATAGCCTTGCCATCACCAGCACACAAGACGTTATACCCATACTTGCCATACAAGTCTGCCAGTAGTTCGTTAATGTCTTTATCGTCATCGACGATCAAAATCGTTGATTTATCCATAATGGTTCCTAATAACTTGCGCCCAAGCCCAAGGCTTGTGACATAATTAATTTTTTTAACGGTGCGCAACTGTCTGTCATGTTCAAACCATAACTGCGTAGACTGACTAACGCCTCATTATTGCGAGTAAAGCATTGTTTAAAACCTTCCATCACTGTGATCATCGCCATATTGTCACCCCGTCGCGCGCGTTCGTATTTGCGCAAGGTCGCAAAACTATGCATGGGTCGTCCTTTAGTGTGGGCTTGGGTAATGACATTGGCCAACGCCATGGCGTCTTTGATGCCGAGATTTAAGCCTTGGCCGGCCAAAGGATGAATAGTGTGGGCTGCATCGCCAATCAACGCCAGACAGGGGCGAATATATTGCCGAGCATGGCGCATCTTGAGCGGAAAACTCGCTCGCTGACTGACGTCATCAATCATCCCTAGTCGCAATTCAAAGGCATTGGCCAACTCCATCTTGAAGGCTGTATCACTCAATGCCAATAAGCGTTGGGCTTCTTCTGGTGTTGTGGACCAGACAATAGAACAGGTATTGGGATCAGCTAAGGGCAAAAACGCTAACGGACCGGTGGCCAAGAACCGTTGGCGCGCCACTTGCTGATGAGGCGTTTCAGTTGTTACCGTTGCCACTAGGCCATGGTGACCATACTCCCATTGTCGCACCTCGATACCGGCTTGCTCGCGCAACCAAGAATTACCGCCATCGGCACCGATGATTAACCGACAACGGTAATGCTCACCAGCATCGGTTGTCACTTCATAACCACCGGTCATGGGCATGGCTTGGCTTAAACGCACAGGCGCTAAGAATTCGATATTGTCCTGTTGAATGATAGTGTCATACAGCGCTTTGTGAATAACGCGGTTCTCAATAATATGGCCTAGATCAGTTTGTCCCAGCTCCGCACAATCAAAATGAATGTGTCCATCACCGAGGGCATCCCAGACATCCATTTGGTGATACGGTGCGACACGCGCGTTGTGGATAGCTCCCCAAACGCCAATTCGTTCGAACGCGACTTGGGACGCACGGGTAATAGCACTAACCCGTAAATCATAATGGCTAGGATCCCAATCAAACTGCGGGGCCTTACCATCAATAATAAGGATCTTCACTGGCAGGCTCGCAATTGCCGCAGCAAAGGTCAGACCGACAATGCCGGCACCCACAATGATAATATCGACGTCTTGGGCTTGTACTGTTTGATCGTTCATTGGTATAGTCCGGGTCACGAAGTAGCCATTATAACCTATTTAGGTCATGACAAAAGCACAGTTTGACATCATTATCGTTGGCGGCGGTTTGGTTGGCGTCAGCCTAGCCCTGGCATTGCGTCAGCAAGGCCTTGCTATCGCCATGGTGGAAGCGGTTCCACCCCGGGTTGCCCAACAACCGGGCTTTGACGCCCGCACCTTAGCCCTGTCTTGGACCTCTCATCAAGTCTTATCAGCCCTGGGACTCTGGGCAGAGATTGCCCCCCATGTCACTCCCATGGAACATATTCACGTATCTGACAAAGGCCATTTTGGCTTTACCCGACTCCATGCTCGGGACTATCACGTCCCTGCATTGGGCTATGTCATTGAGATCCAACGCTTGGGCAAATTACTCTATGAGACCTTAGAACAAACCGATGTTACCCGCTTTTGCCCGGCCACCCTGGAGCAAGCAAACCGTGACGGCAACACCTGGGAATTAACCATCCGTGGTGAATCAGGCCCAATGACCTTAACCACTGGATTATTGATCGGTGCCGATGGCGCCCAATCCCCGTTGCGCCAACAATTGCAATTAACGACCCGGGAAAAAGACTATCAGCAAAGCGCTATTGTCACCACTGTGAGCACGAGCTTGGCCCATGACAATACCGCCTTTGAACGCTTCACCCCCAAAGGTCCCATTGCCCTGCTGCCCATGACCCATGACCGACAAGCCTTGATTTGGACCCTAGATAATGGGGATTTTGCGCCGCTAATGGCACTGAGTGACGAATTGTTCTTGCAACAAGTACAACAGAGTTTCGGTTATCGCCGTGGTAAATTTTTACGTGTCGGTAAACGCATGAGTTATCCCCTTAAATTTATTCACTGTGAAGAACAAGTCCGCGAAGGTTTTGTCTTATTGGGTAACGCGGCCCATACATTACATCCCGTCGCTGCCCAAGGGTTTAATTTGTGTTTGCGCGATATTGCTGAACTGGCCGAAGTCGTCGTCAATGCCAAGCTGGCCGGTAATGATTTTGCGAGTCTTGCAACACTAGACACTTATCAAGCACGTGTTAATCAATACCAATCTAAAACCATCAAAATCACTGACAGTATCGTTAAGTATTTTTCTGATGATCCATACTTGTTAACTAAGACCCGTAATGCGGGATTAGTATTGCTCGATACCCTGCCGATGTTGAAACGACGCTTTGTCAAACGCACCATGGGCACAGCCGGTAATTTGCCCAAACTGTGCCGCGGCTTAGAACTCTAGTTAACGATTTTCTGCCATTAATGGCGACTCTATAAATTAGCGACTTTCCCTAAATCGAGGCGCAAGGGTTTCGAGGAGCGGCGTTTACAGGTAGTAAATAAGCACCGCCTGCCTACGCTAAAGCTCCGGCAAGACAGGCAGTAACCCTTGCAACGATGAGTTAGGGGAAACGAGCAATTTATAGAGATGCCATTAATGCTTCGATATCATCAATACGCTTAGGCAAACCAACGGTCAAGACTTCATGGCCTTTGTCCGTCACTAAGATATCGTCTTCGATACGCACGCCAATGCCACGCCATTTGCCATCAGCGGCTTGGTTATCTTCGGCGATATAAATACCAGGCTCAATAGTGAATACCATGCCCGGCTCAAGAGTACGCCACTCGCCATCCACTTTGTAATTACCCACATCATGGGTATCCAAACCTAGCCAGTGACCTGAGCGATGCCAGTAGAATGGCATATAAGCTTGCTCAGCGATGAGACTATCCACCTCCCCTGCTAACAAACCAATATCCACCATACCTTTAACCATCACTTGTAAAATGACTTCTTGAATGGCGTGCCAGCTGACACCAGGCTTGACCGATTCAACTGCTGCCATTTGCGCATCTAAGACAATTTGATAAATCGCCCGCTGCGCGTCACTGAACTTGCCGTTGACTGGGAAAGTCCGAGTAATATCCGAGGCGTAATTATGGAACTCAGCACCCGCATCAATTAACACCAAGTCACCGTCTTGCATCTGACGATTATTGGCAATGTAATGCAGTACACAGGCATTATTACCGCTGCCAACGATAGAGGTATAGGCTGGACTGCGGGAACCATGGCGGTAGAATTCGCGCATCAGCTCAGCTTCCAGCTCATATTCATTCATGCCTGGCTTACAGGCTTTGATGGCAGCCAAGTGGGCTTCGACAGAGATCTCTGCCGCCGTGCTTAACACGCGGATTTCATTGTCGCTCTTGAAGAGACGTAATTCATGAATTAACGGCTCGATGTTAGCAAACTCTTCAGGGGCCGCAACACCGGCGCGCACCTTGGCCCGTAATTCATTGATACCGTCCATCAACAAGTCATCAAAGAAGCTGTCTTGACCGACAGGGTAATACACTTTGTCCCGCCCTTGTAATAACTGCGGTAGCACGTCGACAAAATCTTCACTCGCAAATGCTTCATCGGCACCATAGGTTTGGCAAGCCCCTTCAAGACCGGCACGTGGACCATCCCACGCTTCGCTATCAGGATTACGGGGACGACAGAATAAAATAAACTCGCCTTCGGGCCGACCAGGGATGAGACAGACAACCGCTTCAGGCTCTTCAAACCCACTCAAATAGACAAAATTGCTGTTCTGACGATAGAGATGATGACCATCGCCGTTACGGATTAATTCCGGGGCTGCGGGAAGGAAAGCGACACTGTTCGGCCCCATTTGTGTCATCACTTGTTGACGACGTTGTTGATATTCTGACATTGGTACCATTATTACTTCCTCATCAGCGTTAAACATGACCTGTTGTTTGCTGCTAGTGCAGCGTATCGCCAGCACCGGATTGAGATAATGCGCTCTCTTGGCCAGTTAATGAGGCAAACACCATCAATACCGCCATCCGCACATATTCCACCACCTCGGCGAAAGCTTGTTCATCTTCTTCTGAGACGTCTAAATCTTCGTATTCGATATAGGAAATTTCTGCCAAACGCTGTAACGCTTCGCGAGTATCCTCGTCATGGTGACTATCATTGACGCCAATTTCCAGACCGCCCAGCGCAAGTCCGGTCACAAAACCCAAGCACCAGCTGCCTAGTTCGCTGGCTCTCATTTCAAGCCCCGACTCATCGTCAGGTAAAAGTAATTCAAAATCAAACTCCATCGAGGTCAATTTTGCCTGGGTGGCGTTAAAAAGCTCTTCAAGGATACCGATTTGCTCATCATCACAGGTTTGGTTTTCGCTATTAGCAGCGGCAGCTGCGGATTTTGCCCAGGTAATGCCATCCATGCGTCCGGCAGCGCCGGTACAGAACAAACCACACAGTAAACCATGGGATTCGGAGGGACTTGCCACATCACTGGCATGGCGCAGCGCCCAGCTCACATCATCATAGGGCGGCAATGAGTTATCTTGCATATAATATAGCCAACTATTTCTTGTTCAAAAGGAGACAATTCTAGCACCTTTTGCGGTGGTTTTGTAAGGCTAATGACACTCTCCCAATTTCAAATGGATATGGTATAGTCTAGCGATATCAATTTAGTGGGATGTGCCATGGATGATGAAATCATACAACGCTTAAACTCAAAAACCGACTTACTGGTACAGAAATACCAGCAATTGCTCCGGGAAAACCAACAATTGCGCGCCGATAAGACGGAGCTTGAACAGCAGTGTGATACCCTTCAGCGCAAAAATCGCCTGGCCAGCCAAAAAATTCAAGCCGTTGTTCATAAGCTTCGTGCCAATCAGGAGGAAACCACCCATGCTTAACGATAACAACCTCAAAAATATTCACATTCTTGGACGTTGTTTTTCCATCAAATGTGCTCCTGAACAACGGGCCAAACTCGACCGAGCTGCGGCTTACCTCGAAGATAAAATGCAAGAGATTAAAGATTCTGGCAAAGTCGTAAGCTACGACTTAATGGCTATCATGGCAGCATTGAACATTACCGATGAATTACTGAACCGCGCGCCGGTAACTAGCCCAACCACGGTAGCAGCGCCTGAATCAACCACTGAGCTTCATGCGCTGGAGAAAAAACTCACGGAAACCTTGGCACAAACCCAAGTCGAGGAAGAAGAATTTGCGTTAATATAATGAGTGATACCACTCCTCGCAATCTTACCCGTAAACAGCTCAAACAATCACGAGCCGATTTAACCACTGATGACTGCCATCGCCTATCCCATGCCATCTGCGAACGAGCAAAGTCACTTAAACTCATTGAGGCTCACCAGCATATTGCCTTTTATATGCCGTTTAACAACGAAGTAGACCCAGCCGCCTTACTACACTATGGATTAGAACATCACAAACGCTGCTATTTACCCATCCTTGATCCTGAAATACCGGAGCAATTAGTTTTTGCTTCTTTCGCAGCAGATGATCCCTTAGTCGATAACCGTTACGGTATCAAAGAACCCATTTACCATGCCGACAATATTATTGCGCCGGAGATGCTGGAGCTAGTCTTCGTGCCTTTGGTGGGTTTTGATGTGCAAGGTAATCGCTTAGGTATGGGAGCTGGCTACTATGACAGAACCTTTGCCTTCGTTAAACAAAGCGATGCCCCAATCCCCCGCCTCATTGGTCTTGCCTATGAGTCACAAAAAATCACGGCTATTGAACCTATGCTGTGGGATGTTAAACTGGACGGCATTATTACTGAAGCTGATTTTTATTCGTTTAAGGGGCAACCATGAATTACTGGTTAATGAAATCCGAACCGGATGCATTTAGCATCGATGATCTCGCCAATATGCCCAAGAAGACGGAACACTGGGATGGTATTCGCAATTACCAAGTGCGCAATATGATCCGTGATGACATCAAAAAAGGCGATTTAGTATTATTTTATCATTCCAATTGCAAGCCCCCGGGTGTGGTGGGCATGATGGAAGTGGTCAAAGAAGCCTACCCTGATCACACGGCGTTTGATCCTGACAGCAAATACTTCGACCCTAAAAGTGACCCTGATAATCCTCGCTGGTTGATGGTAGATGTGAAATTCAAGAAAAAATTCAAACACATGGTGAGTCTTGATGAGCTAAAAGCCAACCCAGCGCTTGCCGAGATGCGCTTAGTACAACGGGGAAATCGCTTATCCATCTTACCGATCACTAAAGCCGAGTGGGATGAGATCATTGCAATGTGTGGTGGGTGAGCGGCTAGTCGTTCATAGTTTTAAGCGGCATCGCGATGCTCAACTTCTTTTTCGATGATTTTTCCGCTTGCTGCAATAGCATTTTTAAGATCAAATGCTGTTTGTAAATTCAGCCAAAACTCAGGCGTGGTCCCAAAATATGTCGCCAAACGCAGTGCTGTATCTGCGGTAATCGCCCTTTGACCATTCAAAATAGCTGTTATCCTGTTAACAGGAACATGAAGTTTTTTGGCAAAGGCATTTGCTGATAAATCCAACTCATCTAATTCATCTCTGAGAATCTCACCAGGAAGTATTGCTCGCATTTTATTAGTCATAATTTATATCCCCTACCACTCCATAATCACCTTGCCACTATTCCCCGAGCGCATGCGGTCAAAGGCTTGCTGGTAATCATCCACCGCAAAATGATCGGTGATGACGGGTTTAATATCAACGCCGCTTTTTAGCATGGTTGCCATCTTATACCAGGTTTCATACATTTCGCGGCCAAAGATGCCTTTGAGAGTAACACCTTTAAAGATAACATTAGTCCAGTTGATACCAGCGCTCTCTGGCAACAAACCCAATAACACCACGTTACCACCATTGTTGATATTGCGTAATATCGTATCTAAGGCATGTGGACTGCCGGACATCTCGAGAGCCACATCAAAGCCTTCTACAATATCTAACTCTTTCATGACATCACGAATACGGGTTTCTTGGATATTCACCGCCCGGGTTGCACCAAGCTGACGGGCCAATGCTAAGCGTTCCTCATTTAGATCAGTAATTACCACATTGCGCGCACCAACAAATTGCGCGATGGGAATAGCCATCAAACCAACAGGCCCTGCTCCTGTGATTAAAACATCTTCGCCCACCATATCAAATGATAAGGCACAATGCGTTGCATTGCCGAAGGGATCAAGGATCGCAGCTTCATCATCACTAATGCCATCAGGGATCTTAAACGCATTACTGGCAGGCAACGATAAGTATTCGGCAAAACAGCCCGGGCGCTGACAACCCACACTGATAGTATTGCGGCACAGATGGCATTTGCCCGCGCGGCAATTACGGCAATGACCACAGGTTAAATGCCCTTCACCAGAAACCCTATCGCCGACCTTATAGCCCTTAACTTCTGAACCCACCTCAACGACTTCTCCCGCAAACTCATGACCAATGATCATCGGCGTGGGGATTGCTTGTTGAGCCCATTCATCCCAATTATAAATATGAACATCGGTACCACAAATGGCAGTTTTATTGATTTTGATCAATAAATCATTGGGCCCGCATTTGGGTTCTGGTACATCGGTCATCCAAATACCGGGTTCAGGTTTTAATTTACTGAGTGCTTTCATAGGTAACCTTATTTAATCAGCCCCATGTCTTTGCCAACATTGGCAAAGGCATGAATGGCTTTGTCTAATTGTTCTCGTGTGTGGCCTGCTGACATTTGTGTGCGAATACGGGCTTTGCCTTTCGGCACCACAGGATAAGAAAATCCAATGACGTAAATACCTTCGGCTAGTAGTTTGTCCGCCATGGTAGATGCAACTTTTGCATCCCCTATCATCACCGGAATAATAGGATGCTCGCCAGGTACCAAATCAAACCCCAACGCCGTCATTTGTTCACGGAAATACTGACTATTGTCTCGCAACCGCTCACGTAACTCATCGCTGCCCTCGAGGATATCCAACACTTTGATTGATGCACTCGCAATCATTGGCGCAAGACTGTTCGAGAATAAATAAGGCCGTGAACGCTGCCGCAACCATTCGACAATTTCTTTGCGGGCACTGGTAAAACCACCTGACGCACCGCCTAGGGCTTTGCCCAAGGTACTGGTAATAATATCGATACGCCCCATAACATCACAATACTCATGGGTCCCACGCCCCTTTTTACCCGTGAATCCGGTAGCATGGGAGTCATCCACCATCACTAGAGCGTCGTATTTATCCGCTAAATCACATATCGCGCCAAGGTTTGCGATGATGCCGTCCATGGAAAATACACCATCAGTAGCAATTAAACGATAACGGCAATCTTGGGCTTGTTTAAGTTGCTCCTCTAGATCTTGCATGTTGTTGTTTTTGTAGCGCAAGCGTTTCGCTTTACACAAACGGATACCATCAATAATACTGGCGTGATTCAACTCGTCACTGATGACCGCATCTTCAGGGCCGAGTAAGGTTTCAAATAAACCGCCATTGGCATCAAAACATGATGAATATAGAATCGTATCTTCCATCCCAAGAAAAGCAGAAATACGCTGCTCCAGTTCAATATGGGGTGCTTGGGTACCACAGATAAAACGCACGGATGACATGCCATAACCATATTCCTCCAACCCGGCTTGGCCGGCTTTGATTAATTCGGGATGGTTGGATAAGCCAAGATAGTTATTGGCACAAAAATTCAGTACTTGCGCACCTGATTTTACATCAATTGCTGCTTGCTGTTGGCTTGTGATCACCCGTTCTGCTTTGTAGAGGCCGGTTTCTTTTAATTCGTCGACTCGTTGTGCTAAGTCAGATAATATCGCTTTGGTCATGATGTTCTCCCCTGTCTGTGGACGACATTATCGACATGGGGCTCTGGGTATGTCAATTATTTTTCTTCTCGTTTAGAGCTCACGCCCGGGATCTCAATAATATCTTCGATTTCTTCTTTGAGGCTTAATTTTTCACCAGCGGTTTTGCTGGTGCCTTTGGCCAAGGAAATCTTCAAACGCAGGTTATTGGCGGAGTCAGCGTTGCGCAATGCCTCTTCGTAGGTAATTTTATCTTCTTGATAAAGATTAAACAGGGCCATGTCAAAAGTTTGCATACCAACATTCTCGGAACGTTCCATCACCCCCTTCAGCTCAGAGATCTCACCACGACGAATTAAGTCCCGGATCAGGGGTGTACCGAGCATAACTTCTACTGCTAACGCCCGTTTACCGTCCTTGGACGGGATCAAACGCTGGGAAACAAAAGCAATTAAGTTAAAAGATAAGTCCAATAACACCTGGTCACGCATTTCTTCAGGGAAAAAATGGATAATTCTGTCGATTGCTTGGTTTGCATTATTGGCATGCAAAGTAGACATGCACAGATGTCCAGTTTCGGAAAAAGTTAAGGCATATTCCATGTTCTCAGCGCTCCTCACCTCACCGATGAGAATAACATCCGGTGCCTGACGTAACGCATTCTTGAGGGCATCCCCGTATTCTAAGGTATCAATCCCGACTTCGCGCTGATTAATAACAGAACGTTTGTGCTTGTGAACAAATTCAATAGGATCTTCGATGGTTATAATATGACCATCACTATGTTGGTTACGATGTTCAATAATAGAAGCCAGGGAGGTTGATTTACCGGTAGATGTGGCCCCGACAAACATTACGAGTCCACGCCTTTGCATGGCGAGCTTCTTGATGATGGGCGGCAATCCTAGCTCTTCTGGGTTCGGAATGTCGTATTTAATGTAGCGGATAACCATCCCATATTCGCCGGATTGCATGAAAATATTAATCCTAAAGCGACCCACTTTGTCTCGCGATAAGGCTAAATTCATCTCTGGGCGCTGGGCAAATTGCTCTTGTTGGGGCTTGGTCATGATTTTGTTGGCAATATCTTTGATATCGCTGCCTTTGAGGGCAGTTTTGCCCACCGGCTCAAGCTTCCCAAAGACCTTCAAGGTGGGAGCGATACCCGTGCTGAGGTAGAGATCGGATGCTTCTTTCTCGCCCATTAATTTGAGGAGTTCTTCTAAGTCGACCGCCATTCTTCCTATCCTGTTGCGAGATTACACTTCAATAAGCATAGCAGGGATCTCGCGAATGGGCTTGCGAGCCTATTCGCGTGGCCGGAGCCTACTTCAGCCAATGTCTGCCACCGTTAGGCGGGAAAAAGCTTAAGGTCGCAAAATTTTGTTAATTTTATCTTAAGCTTAGCTGCCTATACTTCCCCCTACGCACGCGATTGTTAGCTCTTCATAATTGATGACAAACCGTTAACAAGCAATGAGAAAGTATTGGGTGGGCAGAGGAAGCCGCTGGAAATAACCGCACCTGATCAACGAGCTATATCTCTTAATTCGCGTTGCTAACAGTGCAACTATTTACAGACAACAAGGATACATATGGCGATTCTTTCCAATAGCTTATTGGGTTTTGTAGAACTCAATCCACTGCGACGCGGGCAACGGCGTAAGCGTGCTCAACAACAGCTACCAACCGAACTGTTTATCAACCCCTACAGAACTGCTGCTAATGATACTATTCGCTATATTGATGTGTATATGATTTATTCCGGCCTAAATTATCGCCAACGGCGCCGTAAACTTAAATACTTCTTCAAACGATCAATTTTTAATCTCGATGAACGGCTGGATACGAAGACTATCTTTATTAGCCGTGAGAAGGCGCTGAGTTATGCCCGCTCGATGGATGCTAGCTTTGCTGTTATTCGTGCTATCGTACCGGATAGTGCTATTGTCAGTCATGGCGGCCACCTTAGCATCCGTTCCGACGTACTAGATCCACAAAATATTCATGGCTGTTTCCCTGGCCAAGGCAAAGGCAAAATTTATTACGAGAATCCGCATTTTAAGATGGATTAAATCAAAAGCCGCAATGACAGAAGAGTTTTGCGACTTTTCTCATACGCTATGATTACAGCCCCCAAAAAGAAACCCCGCATAAGCGGGGTTTCTTGTATCAGGTCTAGACTGAATGTCGGCTTACATCATGCCGCCCATTCCGCCCATGCCACCCATGCCGCCCATATCAGGCATGCCAGCATCTTCTTTAGGTATTTCTGAAACCATACATTCAGTGGTTAACAGTAAACCAGAGATAGACGCTGCATTCTGCAGAGCGCTACGGGTTACTTTGGTTGGATCAATGATACCGTTAGCAACCATATCAACATACTCGTCAGTGGCCGCATCATAACCAAAGTTACCTTTTTCGTTGATCACTTTGTCGAGTATCACAGATGCTTCTTGACCCGCATTAGTCACGATTTGACGTAATGGCGCTTGCATCGCCCGACGGGCAATATCAATACCAACAGTCTGATCAGCATTATCACCTTTGAGATCCTTGATGCCTTCTAAAGCACGTAGTAATGCGACACCACCACCAGGGACAATGCCTTCTTCTACCGCTGCACGAGTTGCATGCAATGCATCTTCAACACGGGCTTTTTTCTCTTTCATTTCAACTTCAGTAGCAGCGCCCACTTTGATCACTGCAACACCACCAGCTAATTTAGCCACACGTTCTTGCAGTTTTTCACGATCATAGTCAGAGCTTGCTTCTTTGACTTGCTTACGGATTTGTTCGATACGATTTTGAATATCGCCTTCGCCACCATCACCATCGACGATAGTTGTATCATCTTTAGAGATAATAACTTTCTTCGCGGTACCTAAATCTTCAAGTGTCGCAGACTCTAAAGTGCGTCCTGTTTCTTCAGAAATTACTGTCGCACCGGTCAAAATAGCAATATCTTCCAGCATTGCTTTACGGCGGTCACCAAAACCTGGGGCTTTAACCGCAGCAACTTTCACAATACCACGAATGTTATTGACAACTAAGGTTGCAAGCGCTTCGCCTTCAATGTCTTCAGCAATGATAACCAAGCCACGACCAGCTTTAGCAACATTCTCCAACAAAGGAATTAAGTCACGGATGTTGCTGATCTTCTTATCAGCCAACAAAATGAATGGTGACTCAAGTTCCGCTTTCATGTTGTTTTGGTTATTCACAAAGTAAGGTGAAATATAACCGCGGTCAAACTGCATACCTTCAACAGTTTCCAGTTCATTCTCGAGGGATTTACCTTCTTCAACCGTGATAACCCCTTCCTTACCGACTTTTTCCATCGCTTCAGCGATAGCTTCGCCGATTTCAGGATCGCCGTTGGCAGACACAGTACCGACGTTTTTGATTTGTTCTTTGCTTTCGCAAGATTGGGACAGTTTTTTAAGAGCTTCAACTGCAGCACGGACAGCTTTGTCAATACCACGCTTAAGATCCATTGGGTTAAGACCGGCAGCAACACCTTTAAGGCCTTCACGAAATAATGCATAAGCAAGTACAGTTGCAGTAGTCGTACCATCACCGGCCAAGTCAGAGGTCTGTGATGCAACTTCTTTCACCATTTGCGCGCCCATATTTTGGAAAGGATCTTCCAATTCAATCTCTTTGGCAACAGAAACACCGTCCTTAGTAATAGTTGGTGCGCCAAACTTCCTATCCAAAGCAACATTACGGCCTTTAGGGCCTAAAGTTACTTGTACTGCACGTGTTAACAGCTCTGCACCTTGGAGAATTAACTCCCGAGCATCAATACTGAATTTTAAAATTTTAGCAGGCATTTGTAATTCCTCTCTTCTAAATAATTAACCTTCAACGACACCCATGATGTCATCTTCACGCATAACCACTAACTGTTGACCAGCTAGCTCAACTTCAGTACCGGCATATTTACCGAATAAGACCTTATCGCCAGTCTTAACCACAGGTTCAACAACGGCACCGGTTTCTAGGGTTTTGCCTGGGCCAACCGCTTTGACCAAACCGATCATTGGCTTTTCACCAGCCGTATCTGGGATCACAATACCACCAGCTGTAGTACGTTCTTCTTGGCGTTCAACCACGATGCGGTCACGCAAAGGACGAATATTGCTCATATGTTTAACTCCTCAATAATGAATGACAACCTGTATAGGCAGCAGTGCTGCCACACTGTTGCTTAGCACTCTCTCTTAGAGAGTGCTAATTCTAACGGGGTGATGCCTTGTGTCAAGCATTTCCCCCGCTTGCAAGGGAGATAGGGACTGTATGAAAGAATTCAAGGGGTACTTTAGTCTTTGCGGGTAAATTCACCTTCGATGACATTGTCATTAGCAGCAGCTGGTTGTGATTGTGTGCCGGTTTGGCGTCTAACCAGCCAGCTACTCATATGTGGTAAGAGTAATGCGAGCCCCAGGATGTCGGTCAAAAATCCCGGTAAAATCAACAACATACCCGCGAATCCCCGGACCAGCATCTGATTCATTGGTGGTATTTCGGCTTGTCCCTGTGCACGCCAAACGGCGAGCATCCCAGTGGTACGCAAAACCGCGACCCCTAGTACTGTCGTGATAAAAATCAGTAACAGCATGGGCCAGATACCAAACCACTGCCCCACTAGGACAAAGCCAACTATCTCTACCAACGGCAAAAGCAGCAGTAACCATTTGAAAAATATAGGGAATCTGATAGGAATTGGGGTCAACATGGCTTTTTACCTCGTAAAATGTCCCTCTAATATAAAGATGTTCAGAGAAATTACAACATGATAACAGCAAATGCTTGACTCATCTTTCCAGCTCACTTACGGTGTACTACTATTTCTTATGTAGATCCGAAGGAACCGAAATGCTCAAAAAAACCACTTTTATTGCTCTATTTGTTACCTTTTTGCTCGCCCTCACGGCTTGTTCTCAGTCCAACTCCACCACAAAACGGCTTTATGATGCCCTCCCCGTGAACGTGGATGGTAATCCTGAAGGCGATGTCACTTTAGTGGAATTTTTTGATTACCGTTGTAAGTTTTGCAAAAAAATCCAACCTGATATCGAGCAAATTATCCAAGCAGATGATAATGTCCGCGTCGTCTATCGTGATATTGCCATCCTAGGGGCTGATTCTGAATTTGCTTCTCGTGCTGCCCAGGCGGCTAAATTGCAAGGCCGCTACTTAGCCCTGCATCGATTATTGATCAACTCTAAACAACCTTTGACCATAGAGCGGGTTTTGCAATATGCCAAGCTAGCAAACTGTAATGTTGAACAACTGCAAAAAGACATGTTCTCACAAACAGTCACTGAAGCCATGGCTGAGAACAAAGCCTTAGCCAAAATGATGGACATCAAAGGCACACCAACGCTGTTTGCAGGCAAAACCCAAGATACTAACAGCAAGCCGAAAGAGTTCGCCGGCGATCCGACTAAAGCAGAAATCGAAGCACTGATTAGTAGTGCTACGAATAGTTAACCGCAATAAGAGACCCTGATGAAACGCATACTACTCACTGGCATATTGTTATTAATTTCAAGTCTTGGTTTTGCCCAAGAAAATGGCCAACCGTTGCCGGTTGAGCAAGTGTTTCATCCTGCGGCAACGGTTACTGACGCAGATACCATCACCGTGCATTGGGATATTTTGCCGGGGTATTATCTCTATAAAGACAGGTTTCAATTCAAACTTGCCAAGCCCGCCAATGGCCAAGCCACGCCGGCTCAGTTACCGGAAGGCATTCACCGGGAAGATGACATCATCGGCAAGTACGAAGCCTACGAGCAATCTGTTGATATTCCACTGAATGTGGCCAATGCCCAAGGCAAAATTACCTTACTCATTGGTTATCAAGGCTGCTCAGAAAATAATTTCTGCTACCCTCCCCAAGCCAAGCAAATCACATTGAACTTAAATATTCCCAACAGTGCCGGCACAGGAATAAAAGATATCGATCCTGATGAGCTTGCGGCTGCACTGCCCCATGCTGTAGGTAGTCCCACATCACAGAGCGAACAAGATAAAGTGACTGAACTTCTCAGCCAGCACAGTTTATGGGTAAGCTTATTGAGCTTTTTGGGGTTTGGTTTATTGCTCTCATTCACCCCTTGTGTGTTACCCATGATCCCGATTTTGTCAGGCATTATCATTGGTCATGGCAAACATATCAGTGGCCTCAAAGCCTTCTGGTTGTCGTTCACCTACGTGCTAGCAATGTCAGTCACCTATGCCATTGTTGGCGTCATTGCGGGTTTTGCCGGTGGTAGCATCCAAGCAGCCATGCAAACTCCGTGGGTGATCACAGCTTTTAGTATTATATTCGTGTTGTTAGCACTGTCTCTGTTTGGCTTTTATGAATTACAACTCCCTGCCAAATGGCAAGAAAAGATAACAGGTGTCAGTAGTCACCAACAAAGTGGTACATATCTTGGTGTTGCTATCATGGGAGTGCTATCAACGTTGATTGTTTCTCCCTGTGTTACAGCCCCCTTAGTTGGGGCACTGGCTTATATTGGTAACACGGGTGATGCAGTGCTTGGTGGTTTAGCACTCTGGGCCATGGGAATTGGCATGGGTATACCATTAATTATTATCGGCACATCACACGGCAAGCTGCTGCCAAAAGCAGGCCCCTGGATGGACAATGTCAAAGCGTTCTTCGGCGTTATCATGCTCGCTGTAGCAATTTGGATGTTATCGCGAATTATCCCAGGTCAACTAGCGATGGCATTATGGGCCATACTATTATTGGTATCCGCTGTCTACATGGGATTATTACACCGTGAAGTATTAACCGGCTGGGCACAGTTCTGGAAAGGTTTAAGCCTAGTGATGGCTATTTACGGCATCATTTTGATGATAGGTGCCGCCACGGGTAATACAGATCCCCTACAACCCTTAGGGAATTTAAACTTTGCCAGTGATCAGGTTGCCACCTCAACCCCGAGCAAACACGTATTCACTCAGATCAAAACAGTTGACGATTTAAATCAACAACTCGACATGGCCAAACAGCAAAACAAAATCACTCTGTTAGATTTCTATGCGGATTGGTGTTTATCCTGCCTTGAGATGGAGAAACAAACCTTTAGCGACCCAACGGTACAAGCAACTCTGGCCAACTTAATTGTCCTGCAAGCTGATGTTACCCAAAATGACGCCATTGACAAAGCCTTGCAAAAGGCCAACCGTGTTGTCGCGCCACCGACTATCATGTTTTTTGATCAAGACGGTGACGAAATTCCAAATTCTCGTATTGTCGGCACCATGGGACCAGAAAAATTTATTGAACATATTCGGCAATTCACAACGCAGTAACTAAGGATGCACTATGGACAGCCTCAAGATTTTATTCGCGACTGACTTTTCAGAGACTTCAAAGTTAGCACTTGATTTCATGTGTGAAATTGAAAAACTTTTTACTATTGACGTATTGTTACTGCATGTTATTGATTCATTTTGGAAAGACTGGTTTTCATCGGGTATTTACGAAAAAGAAGTACAACAACGTTTAGAAACCTGGCAACAAAAACTTGCACACAGTGGTGGTTCAAATAATCGCACCAGCGTCCAAAAAGGTAACGCGGCTAATGCCATTTTACATGAGGCGAAAGATCATAATGCCAATTTGATAGTCATGGGTGGTGACAGCGAGGCTTCACCAACTCATTTTCTGACAGGTACCACAGCAGCCTCTGTTGTTAGAAGTGCAGAGCAGTCGGTTATACTCATCAAGTCTACTGCTTGCAAAAAAATTCTCTGTGGCTTTGATGGCTCTGATCATGCCATTTTGGCCTTGCAATTAGCGATTAAAGTTTGTCAAAAACTCAATGCCGAATTGACTATCGTCTTTGCCGTTCCGCGTATGGATTTTAATCCATTGGGTATGAGTGATAAGGATATCGTCACTAAAGAAGATACACTAAAAACACAAAAGGTCGCCGACATGGAGGATATCCTGAGCAACATCGACTTGTCCGGCATTAAAGTCGAGAAACATTTCCCCTGGGGCCAACCATCCCGGGTTATTCTCGATATGGCAGAAGACTTTGATCATGATCTTGTCATCATCGGCGCTAAGGGCCACAGCTCTCTCACCAAGACCTTAATGGGGAGTACTGCCGAAAAAATTCTCGCACATGTGCCTTGTTCATTATTGGTTGTGCGTTAGTACTCAGCAAGGAGTTTAAACTCCTGATAAACACCGCACTCTTGGTAACCCAGTTTTTTGTACAGCGGGTAGCCTTCGTCTGATGCCTGTAAAACTGCAATGTGATAGCCGCGATCTTTGGCGCGCTTTAAACGATATTGTTGCATCGCTTTGCCATAGCCCTGGTGGCGCTCATCAATAGCCGTTGATAGCCAATGTAGACCTGCAACATTGGCAAAGTAACAAATCAGCCCCCGCACAACAGGCTTATCATTGACATAACCGACATAGTATTCAATAGGGTCGTCATCAGTATAAACATCCGCAATCATACTGAAGTATTGCTCGAATGATTTTTCGTCATTTGCTAACACAAGAGCGAAATCTCGCAAAGATTTTTTGTCTTCTGCTTTGATGATATTTAGTTCGGGCGGTATAACAACGTCTCCGGCCCATTGATCCAAATCGAAATACATAGCGGTATTATTTTCGCTATTAATATAACCCTCGCCTGTTAGTAGTTTCATTAAGTTGTCTGGCTTGTCTCCAGGCCCCACCCACCAAGAATAATCGCGCTGCTGTTGGCTAAAATAGTTATTTATCTCAACGATTGATTCAACCGCACTGTCATCTGCAAAATTAGCTCTTAATATGTAATTGAATGTATCATCTGTCAAGCCTGAATCAACTAGGGTATAAGCGGGTTTTCTAACGAGTATTGCGCCTTGTAGATATTGCGAAAAATGCGTCATATGAACACTTAGATTCGCATTCATCGAATGAACAATTTCATTCTGTGACCACTCACTCGCCGGTATATCTAGGTTAGGTAGTAAGAAATTATTACGCCGCTCTGGCCATTGTTTGGCTTTATGATCAGTTTCCTGAACAAATTTATTTTTTGCCATTGTATATGCCTCGCGGTCATCAAAATATTTTTGTGCTAATTGTTGTTTAAGCTCAGCATAATCCTTCGCGTTCGCCGGATGAGCATTCATATAATCACGAAAATTCACATGACGGCGAACTTGGGGATCACCTTGGGCAAAGATATGCAGATGGTAAGCAATTTCACCCGCCTCCCGTCTGGCAAAACGACTGAAGTGAGGAATGATATTAGGTGTTACGCTATATCCAAGATCCGACAATGGCTGTGATAGATTTTCAAAATCACGCAAGTCTGCTAATTCAACAATAATATCGATTACCGGCTTCGCTGGCATATTGATGATGGCAGTACTGCCAATATGGTGGGTTGTTGCAATGCTGTCACCGAGAGCTTTCTTGAGTTGCTGAGATTCTTTGATGTAGAATTCAGGCCATGTATGATCATATGCGACTATCGTAATATTTGGATATTTCATAGTTAATTCCTAGCAAATACAATGATTATAAATCGAGTTGTGCTTCTCGCCCCACAAACTGCTATAATCCTAGGGAGTTATGGTCCTTATACTATACATCAATAAAATAGTGAAGCTTTATTTATGCCTAAGAGATCAAATTTTATCGTTCTGCTACTATTATTTATAGGAATTAAACTTGCGTTGGCAGAGAGTATGAATAGTAATACAAATCTGTACCCTGGTGAAACGTTACAGACAATAAACCAGACCGAAGTACTAACCTATTTCCGACCGGGTGATCCAGAGCAGCCAACTATTATTTTTATACCAGGAAATTCACATCTTGCCAGAATTTCATATGGCTTTCCTGACGGTAAAGAAGACGATTTTATAGCCTACTGGCTCCACAAACAGGGCTATCCATTTTTGGCAATATCATACCCCTTAGAGAACCCTATTTTCAAAAAAACCTACCCTGACTATACGTTACAAAACTGGGCTGACTCCGTTATTGGAGCTACCCAAAAGGCCATTAGAGAAAATAAGCTCTCCAATGAAATTATCGTTGTTGGCTGGAGTATGGCTGGTGAGTTAACCCCTGTGCTTGAAACAAAGGCTGATGAAGCAGGCCTTGAGCTTTCGTTATTTATTGGTTTATCACCCGCAGTACCTTTATATAATTTACAGCCTGTCGGTGATTTTTTTGAAAAACTTACACCACTCAGCAATGGCCTGGCTAACACAATGCAATTTTCTGATTTTTTTGTTGAAATGAAATCTCAACAAGAAAAGCAACATGGCCATACTATTATTCCTGATACCGTCTACACAACTCAGTTTATTGGTAACTGTCCAATCAATATCATGGGAACGTCCAAACGATACTCTCATCAGGAATTTATTAACAACCTTGCTGACACATTACACGATGGTCACGCTGAAGATATAACCGAGTATCCACATATTGCCGTGATACATGGTAATCCCGGCTCAGATCTAGATTATGTTCAATACAGTAACTATGACTGGGGATCCATTATACTGCGAAAGTATGATAGCCTGTGCACGAGTTATGAGCAAAACCATAATCCGCTAACAAATCCCCTATCTGAGTTGATTAAAACTATTGATGGCAACCATATGTTTTTTATTGGCAAAGAGAATGCTACAACCACAGCGAAAACCATTGATAAACTCATCAAAACCAATAATGACATACTCAATAAAATACATCGCATTTGTGTTAAACACAGTAAATAGCCATATCATTTCGACTATATTTCGTTAACTAATTCCCTCTTTTTTTCTTAAATACATTAATTACAGACAAGACAACAGGAATAATCGTCGCTATCACTAGAATTTCACCAAATGATGCCAAGCTGCCATCATAGACAAAGCTCACTATTGCACTACCTCCCATACCTGACATACCGATAAAACAGGAAAATAACGCAATCTTAGCGCTCATCACTTCATCGCTTGCTTCAACGGCTAAGCGATTCACAATGGGATAAGTTAAACCTGTACCCGCAGCGAGAATAACCATGGCAATGATCATATGTGTAAGCTCATCAGGCCATAGCATTGATGTCACAAAGGCATAAATACCTGCAGTAATGCCCAGAATAACGCCGAACATAACCAGCGAGTCTAGCGAGAATCGTTTAATGAGTCGACGTACACAGTGGGTTCCCACAATATACGCGCCAAAGACTATAACCTGTACCAGGCCAAAACTCATCGTTGATAAATGAAAACGGTCGATTAATAAGAAGGGTCCCGCAGCTATCCAGGCAATCATCGCACCGAATAAACACACTGCAATCAGCGCGTAACACAAAAACCTAGCATTGAATAACACATTTTTGTACTGGCGAAAGATGCCTGACAAGGGTTGTTTTGACTGAGATGGTTGTCTAGTCTCAGGCATTTTGAAAAACAAACCAGTGACTGACAGTACTGCCAATAATGCCAAAATGACAAAAATCCATTGCCAGTCGACAAAATATAAAATAATAGCGCCTACCAATGGTCCAAATGCTGGAGCGAGTACTGAAATGCCATTCATAATTGCGATAGCATGGATTGCTTGTTCTTGTTCAAAGAGTTCATGCACTGTGGCATAGCCAGCAATAATCATGGAGGTAACTGTTACCCCTTGAATAAAACGAAATAGTAGTAATACGTGAATATTGGGTGAAATGGCACAACCAAGAGAAACGAGAATAAAAACCAAGCCACCAAATAATAATACGGGCCGTCGGCCAACCCTGTCACAGAGAGGTCCGAATATGAGTTGCGTTGAGGCAAGCCCCATAAACCAGGTGGTAAGAGTTAACTGGGCTAAGTTATGTGTGGTTGATAAGTCATCCGCTAACTGCGGCAAGGCAGGTAAATAAGCATCATTGGAGAGATACAGTGATATTTCATACAATGCGAGAAGGATCGGAAAGAATAGCGCTGAATCATAAATACGAAATAGTTTGTATTTCATGATAACTCCTTAAGTAAATTAAAAAATAAAGGCCACTATAATAACCAATACCACGTCAAGATGCTAGGGGAGCCCTCCCACTTCACCATATCAGCCTGATATGAGAGAGATAAATTAAGCTCTTTGATTTATTTGTGGTTTTTATTGCTTCTCAAAAATTAGCTTAAGAGAGCCTGTGCTAGCTGTTATTTCATCAATTAGTGTTATTGGTAATTCGCCTAAAACCTCATCATAAATTTCAGCTTTTGTGTATAAACACACAGGTGCCGTCATTGATGATCGTTTTGCAACATCACTAGTTAGTCGATAGAAGCGTTCATCTAAAGCCTGGTTGACAGGATAGCCTTTAGCATAGTGCCCATCAACGGTGAAAAAGCTAATGAAAAATCGCGTTTTACTCAAAGATCGTTCAACCAATAGTTTCATTAAATGCCTAATGTGAGTATGTTTCATAAAACAAAGGCAACGATTACTGTATATCAAGCTGTACTGATGGGCTAAATCACTTGCCTGTAGCTCTCTTAAGTCTTTGACGAGATAGGATATCCGTTTATCAAAACTCTGGTTTATGGACTGGAATGCTTTATCAGGAGGGTTAAGATCAATGGCATCAACATAGCATCCCTGTTTTGCGAGTCTTAAGCCCTGAGGACAATAGGGAGAACATCCTAGATCTAGCGCAAAAATATTCTTGCTGGACGAATAAAGCAATGAAGTTGCATATTCAATGGTCTTAATATCCAGAGCATCAAGATTATTGTAGGAACGACAAACACCATGTTCACCGTCGATGGGTAACGCCTCTTCTTCATTATAGTCAATACTCATACGACCTCTCATTAACCTTAAATGGTAATGGTTTATCTATTCCTTTCATTCAGTAGTTGTTCTTATCTTAACTGCCCGCGAGTGAGAATGCACTGGTAAGCTCCTGGCGAATGCTCTCTCAAACTACCCTAGGTTGCTTATATACTACAAGAGCCCCTGCCCCATAACCATCCCTCTCGGCATTAGGGTGAACTTTATTATGTTCCTGGGAGAAAATACGTAACCGTTGCTGGTGATAGTATTCTTTGTTCCAGAAATATGTCAACTTCTCCGCATTTAAATTAAAAATACTCGCTGGCAACTGCAAAATCTGATCAATAACCGCTTCCATTAGCAAATTCAAATCATGGTAGTTGTTACTCAGAATGATTATTGTATAACGAAGAGCTGGAATAAATCCGAAAAAACTTGAATAGCTATCAAGCCCCCCTTGGTGGCCGATAAGTGGGCCACAGGCTGTTTCTGATTGTGTGAAACCAAGATTAATAATGTCCCCATCAGAATCTGTTCCGTAGTTACTAAGCATCAAATCACAGATCGATTTAGGTGCCTTGTTAAACAGATAATCTGCCCATTTATTCAAATCATCAATCGTCGATATAACATTACCTGAACCAATAGCATTAGCCATGTCGATAAATACGTTACCGTTTAAGTTAGGCGTCAACCTAGGATAACGATCATTTCCTTTATAATAAAAGTAATTCCCTGTTACCGGAGCACTGCTATGCAGCATTCTTGATGGTAATTTGATATGCCTATTGAATACTTCCTCATATGTGCACCCCGTCATTTCTTCAATCAATTTTCCGAGTAGAAAGTAATTAGTGTTTGAATAGTAATGCTCTTTACTCGGATCAAACGATATCGCTTGAAGTAATTTGGTAGCACTTACAGGCTCATTCAGCGCTTCAGCTGCATAAACGCCACTGCTGTAAGGATCTAAATATTCAGATAATCCCGACTGATGAGTCAACAAATCTAACAAACTTATTTGTGTAACCCAAGATTTTTTTATAGCGTTTAGGAACTGTGAGCTTGGAAATAGATCAATCAACTTCTCACGGAGTAAGTCCTCTATATTTTCATATGGGAATAATTCTTGTAGCCTTGCAAGCAGCATGTAAGCTGTCATATGCTTAGTTACTGAGCCAATATAAAATTGTGAATCACGATTCACGTCTGATGTAGAATAACAGAACCCATTTGTCCCTGAAATTGATATGCCAGAGCTTCCTGTTAATTGTTTCTGCAATTTAGTAAGTGATTTATTAAAATTATACATATTGGTTTCTCTTATTTTGTTATTGAACAAGAAGGTAATGAGATGTGTTAACACTTTTACGAACATCAATTAACCAGGAGTTTATAAAACAGTTTAATAACATTAAAGTTTATATGGAAGTTTTTGCTATCTATCTTTATAACCGCCAAGTTATCACATAATTTCAGACTATCAAAAAAACCTTGAAGGTCGCTCTGTTGATAATTTGCAAATGAAATATCAAGATAGCGCAAGGTTTTATTTACTTAAAGCGCTTGCGATAACAACTGGAAATCATCTTTATAAAGTGAGTTTAATGATAAGTTCAATGACAATACAGTTGTGTTTTTTGCAAGTGCTCTCATAAAGCGTTGCTTTTCATCAGAGGTAACCCCCATATCAGAGCTGTAATATCCAAAAAAACCATCTGCTGTTAAATCAAGGCTAACAAAATCTGCTGGGTTGTCTTCCAGACTTTTACATAATTTTTCATTTGCAAACATTGTATTTCCTCATTTTTTAATCATTACTTATTATTCCTTATAAGATTTGGATGTATTTTCACTACAAAATAATAAAATCGAATACATTTACATTAATCAGCTATAGTAGCTCCCTTTAACTGCTGAACTAAATCAGCCAAATTTTTCTCGACCTGGTGAGGGTCATCACGCAGCTGTTCAACAAAGTCATCGCCGAACTTATCTGTCGTTATCGTTTCAATACCATTTACCATTCCATCAAAAATTCGAGCTGCTGCATAAGCCGGTGTTTCCTTCGTCATTTTAATCTCATTCGCCATATCAGTATCAATGGGCCCTGGGTATACACCAAAAACCTTTATTCCGTATAGTGCTAGCTCCGCTCTGACAGTCTGCGTCAGTGAATGTAAAGCAGCCTTTGAGGCTGAGTAGGTTGCTGTTAGAGGAAATGCAGACAATCCTGCTAATGAACAAATATTCACAATAGCACTGTTTGCTGGGTGCGAAATGAGATGCCCCTTAAATGCCTGTATTAGATGAAGCGGACCCCAATAATTAACTTCAAATTCTTGTCTAGCTGATGCTGAAATATAATCGAAACAATAACCTGAGAAGCCGCATGCGCCAGCATTGTTAATAAGTATCTGAACATCCGTTGCAACGCTCGCAGCTTGGTCAATACTATGTTGGCTGGTAACATCTAGACTGATTGGTACAACTATATCTTCATGTTTTGCAACTACATCTTCTAATTGCGTGACATCCCGTGCTGTGACATAGACTTTTTTTGCACCTCGTTTTATAATTTCGTCCACTAACGCGCGTCCTATGCCATTTTCGCGGTTTGTGCCTGTTATAAAAACCACAGAATTAGTTAACTCTATATTTGACATCATTATCTCCTCTAACGATTTTTTAATTAATAGACATTCAGAACATCTTCACTACTCGTAGTCTATGTATAACCTATAAACGCATAGTAAGGATAATCAATACCTTTTCTATCAAGTTCTTCCCTATTTTTTTCCATGACATAGCCATTACACAGAGTGCCGACTGTATATAGTGCTCCGGCTGCCACGAAACCAGCAACAATCAGTGGCCATCCCACACTACCAATCGCCGCTAGACATGCAATTGTAATCACAATAGCACCAATATTTGATACTAACGAAACAGCTGTAGCTTTCGCAGATGTTGGTTTAAAAAATATTGACAAGCACGAGATACTTTGAGCTTCCAGCTTAGTGCTGTATTTTTTCTCTTCGACAACGGCATGCCGGTCATCACTAACTTGTTTTGATCTGAATTTACTATATGTTGTCGCTGCTACACGTTTAAACACATCATTAATATTGATATTTTCTTTAGCAGAGCTTTCTGTATAACCAGCGTCATATTTGCTGGCTAGCTCAATCGCTGTGTCTCTTGGCACCTCTCTTTGATGTGAACGATCACATTTATTTCCGACAATATGTACAACAGTACCCTCGTTGATATATTCATTCTCCTTCAACCAAGCAAGCCTCGTTTTTAAGTTTATAAAAGAAGATCGGTTGCTGATATCAAAGCAGGCCATATAGGCAACTGCTCCACGAAAATGATTATTTGTGGGTCGGCTCTGTGACTCACCACCAGGCCAGTCCCATACTTGTAATCGGATCTTAGGTCCAGGATTGCTACCATCACCTTTAAATTGAATCGTCTGACATGAAGATTCCATACTCGTCGAAGGTTTAGTATTGTCATAGAATTCATCATCTGTAAAACGACGTATCACACTTGACTTCCCAGTCCCAGCATCACCAATTAAGCATACTTTGTATAAATGATCATACTCTCTGCTTTCCTTGTGTCCAGACATGTTGTTTTCAGTTTTTTGCAATGTTTCGTCTATGCTGTCAGCATATATTGGATCTTGTCTATACATATATCTACCTCATTTCATAAGCATCTTTACTTGTTATACGATGCTGTAGTTATTATTATCTTTAAATGATTTATCCGTAAACAGGGATTATCTCCCTATGGTCATAGTTCTGTTCATTTTTCATAAAACAGCCCAAACAAACAACACAGACTAAACAAATTGGAAGCCCTACAATTGATGTGATAACAACTGCAATCGCACCATCTTGTATCAATTCTTCACTACTGGATAATGCTGTAGTATTTGATGAGCTATTTACTGTCGTATTCAGCGCTGAAACTGCCTCTAAGGACATTGATAGCATCGCTAAAACGGTAAGCGACTTATGACTATTATTTCCTGACTTAAAAAAACTAAACATCATTCACTCCTGCTGTATTTTTCTCAATTTAACACAATCACTATTACTAATATCCTAGGAAAACTACCCATTCTTCACTACTTGAGTGGCACATAAATCTTGATCCGCTCTTCATCCATCCCTGTGGGAATGTTCTCAAAACACGTAAATGCTGGTTTGCTATGGTCAATATCGTATTCGGATACTGTCTCCCATTTGCCATAAATATAATGGTATGCCAGCCCTAAATTGTTTGGCTTCCCCTTATATTGAAAACGTGCGTAACAGCCACCTATTATGTTAATCCGTGCAATCTCGAGATCATCATTCACATGTGATACACAGGCACTAAATCTAACAGCTTCCGGCGCTACTTCACCATTGTGAGGATCATCATGGCCTATCCCAATAAATAGTCCAGTAAAGTCATCCTCTAACTCAACAGCCGAAATTTCTGTCGCTAATGCCTCCCACGCAGCTGGCGCAGATTCAAAATACAATCCCTGCTTTGTTACGCCTTGTAACTCTATGGTTTCAAGATCAAGTATTTCGGGCTCTTCAAGGCTGACACACTCCAGCTCACTGATGATATTGTTCACCTGCCTTGATGCTTTTGGTGTAAAGCCAAAAGCTTTCTTGAATTGCCGTGCAAAAGCGGACTGATCTTCATATCCTACAGATAACGCCACTTCTAATACTGAAATATTCCGTGTCCTCAAGGTTCGGAATGCCAACTCCATACGCAGCCCACGAATAAACTGGCCGGGTGACTGCCCTACAGCATCATCAAATAGCCGCTTGAGTGTTGCCACAGATACCCCTGCAGCCTTGGCAACGTCATCTAAGCTGATAATCTCGTCGAGGTTATCATAGATAAATGACACCGCTTGACCAAAATTGCTATTTTTCATGTAACTCATTGATTTCTCCAGATTCACCCTATTTAGTCGGCTATTCTACACAATTATTTTCCCATATAATGTGCAGAATAGCTCAAATTTAACACTACCATTCTCCTTTGCGTTCTAAAATAGTTAGGCTAGTGCTGGTGTAAAACCAAACATCGCTGCAAGGTTCTGATCCTCACAATGGGATCAGCCATTAAGCTGATTTTAATGGTTTGATCAGTGCTTTTCACAAGTATATAGGTTAGGGGAGCCGACACGTCGGCCCCACTATCGATAATATTACTCTAATAACAGCATTACTTCTGTTAACAATTCCGTTTCAGCAACATCATTCTCAAAATTGAGATAACTGAATATGCAGGGTAAATCTCCTAGTGTCTCATCAGTACTAGGTAACCAATCTCGATACAGCGCATAGACAGCCTTATCAAGATTCTCTCTAGAACCTTTATGGACAGTCACTGCATATCGACCTGCAGGCAGTGATTTTTCGATCACATCTCCTGTCAGTTGAATATTTCCAGGCACGCGTAATCCTAAATCAAAACGGAATTCACTCGGTTCTGTTGTATTAGGATCATCGTAGGCAATACCAAAGGCATCACCTGCTTGTGGTTTCAAGTTCACACGCTGTGCCTTCGCCCAAGCGATTAATTTATCCACCGAGTTTGCAATACCCGCTGGGTCACCCCTATGTTCAAGTACCGCGAGTCGAGTCTGAGGTCGTTCTCGTATTTCAACAATCATTTTATGATCTCCAAGTTCAGGCAATCGATACGGTGGATTTTCCCATGAGCTCCAGTTGTTCGATTTTCGGAACTGGCTCGGACTCAAACCGCAGATTTGTTTAAATGCGCGGCTGAATGCCTCATGGGAATCAAATCCCGCATCCAATGCAATATCAAGAATGGATCGCTCTTTATCCATAATTAGCCCAAAGGCTGCGCGTTTCAATCGCAGCCAGCGGATATACTGGTATAGAGACAATCCCATATACGCAGTAAATAAGCGATGGAAGTGAAATTTAGACATACCTGAAATTGCAGTTAATCGCTCCAATGTCAAATCCTCATCAAGGTGTAACCCAATGTAATCAATGATATTTTGGAGTTGTTGTCGCTGTTTCATGCTTGTCAATTTACCTCATTTCACTTAAATACGCGATAAGAATAATAGACATTTATGGTCAAAACTTGATTGATCTTGCGACACGACTACTTCTTTGCGTGGATTACTGGGCTTCTTTCAGCTCAATCTCATTGCCTTGGGGATCCTTAAGATAAAAAGAATAACCGCTACCTTGAGCGCCATAGCGTTTACCATGCCGGTAGACATCTATGTCGTGTTTCTCGAAATAGGCTTGCAGTTCATCAAAGTTATAGTCCGCGACCCGTAAGCAGAAGTGAACAAGATTAGGCGTTGTCACAGTTTCAGTATCTTTAGTTTCAAGGAAATCAATCAAGCTATCCCCTATACGCAATTGCGTCAAACCAAAATCCGGCTGGGTCTTTTCCACCTTACAGCCCAAAATATCACAGTAAAACTGTAACATTGCATCAATATTGTGAACCGATAAAACGATATGATCTAAACCAAGTATCTTTAGCATATTAATTACCTCATGTTATTGATTAATGTCTTCTCTATGCACCATGGTAGGAGCAGCTTCTGCCGTAGAATATACCATAAGTTCAGACACATTGACTCGTTCCGGTCTAGTGGCGCAATATATAATGGCATCCGCAATATCGTCTGCAACTAATGGCTCAAAGCCCGCATAAAACTGTTCAGCGCGCTCTTTGTCCCAGCGTTTTTCGCTGAATTCAGTTTTAGTCATACCCGGATCAATTTCTGTGACTCTGATCATATACCCCATCAAATCAAGTCGCAATGAACGGGTTAAGGCTTTGACAGCATGTTTGCTGGCGCTGTAAACATTACCACGAACATAATAACTATGACCTGCTGTTGAGCCAATATTAATAATATGTCCAGAATTGCGAGAGACCATAGTTGGCAGTACAGCCCGGGTTACATATAACAAACCTTTTACATTAGTATCAATAATACTATCCCAATCATCCGGACTGGCCTCATGCATTAGCTCAGTAGTCACACCAACACCTGCATTATTCACCAAAATATCAATATTGCGCCAGGATTCATCTAAATCAGCAATTGTTTGTTGGACTGCTTGTTTATCTTGGACATCAAGCTCAATAGGTAGGACCTGTGCTTTATACTCAGCTGCTAGTTTAGCAGCAATTTCCTGGAGTTTTTCAACTCTTCTCGCTGTTAATATTAACCTGGCACCTGCGGCTGCAAAACTCTCTGCACTGGCCTTCCCAATACCGGATGATGCACCAGTTATCATAACAACTTTATTATCTAAGTGACTTAGCATATCACGCTCCTCGTTTGATAATGAATGAACTATTTGATTTATTGGATTTTTGACGATGGCTATCATAAACACTAGTAAGTCAGCAGTAAACCAGTAAAAATCCTAGTTCTCAATACATTCGCGGCTTTATTCTAATAGAAGCTTGTAACCCATTGACAAATAACAAACTTGTGTAAAAACGGATTAAAATGTTACAATCTGGCCATTCACACCTTAATTCAATTTTCTGAGGGCACGTAATGATATCTGTTCCTAATAATGATCTTATCTCGGCAGTTAAATCAAAAGAAGGAAAGTATTTAAAAGTATCTCACAAACTCGCTGAAATGTGCCATTTCCCTGAACCTGAGGCCATGATTGGTTATTCAACTATTGAACTTTGCCATGCGGCGTACCGATCTAAATTCTATGACCCTGCTAAACAAGCTGAGGAATATTTAATAGAGGATGAAGAAGCGTTACGCGGCAATCATGTCTTCATGTTTGATTCTACCTTTATTAATGATGAATTACATTGCTTGCTCGTCCATAAATATCCTTATTTTGTCGATAATCGCATTGTTGGCAGTCATTTCGACTCAATCCAACTTGGCAATATCAACCAGCATGTCATCAAAAGCTACCTATCTAATCCTAACATTGGTATATCTGAACATACCAGTCGTCACCTAGATGTGTATGACCTTGCACCTAGCCGTCGTTATGAGTTTACCCCTCGCCAGTGGCAATGTTTACAATTACTCGCTCAAGGCCATAGCGCGAGTGAAATTGCCACTAAGTTATTTATCTCAAGAAAAACCGTCGAATTTCACATCGGCAATATGAAAGACAAAGTGGGCGTCAGAAAAACTGCAGAGCTGATTGCAAAAGTCGCAGCTGAAGGTTTATTATAGCGCCATCGTCTATAAAAGCGAGGTTTCCAAATGGACAAAATCAATATCAACGACAAATTTAATCTATTTAGTGACCATTGGACACCAAAGATCGTCGCTGATCTCAATGACTCTCATATTAAACTGGCCAAGTTTAAGGGTGAGTTTGTCTGGCATAAGCATGATAATGAAGATGAACTCTTTATGGTGATCAAAGGTGACTTAACCATCAAGTTCCGCGACAAAGAAGTTCAAGTATCGCCTGGCGAGTTTATCGTCATCCCTAAAGGTATTGAACATCTTCCTATTGCAAAAGATGAAGTTCATGTCATTCTCATAGAGCCCAAATCAACACTGAATACCGGTGATACTGATAGTGACTTAACGGTGAGTGATTTAGATAGGATCTAATTGATAGGTTAATTACACAGAATGACGTTTACAATCCGACAAGCTATACCAGAAGATGCTGAGGCACTAACAAAATTAGCTAAGCGCTCAAAAGCGCATTGGGGCTATAGCGCTGATTTAATTAAGGCATGGGAACCCGATCTAACTATTACTCCTGAATTTCTCGTAGATGCTATTGCATTTGTCGCTGAAAAAAATGGCAAAATCGCTGGCTTCTGGGCTCGCTCTTGTCATAATACTGACGAAGTAAGTCAGGGCTATTTATTTGTTGAGTCAGAATTTATGGGACAAGGGTGCGCAACGCAATTATGGCAAGCTGTTAAATGCGAAGCGAAAAATAGAGGATTAACATCATTTGTTATTGAAGCGGATCCAAATGCAGCAGAATTTTATTTAAAAATTGGCGGCATAAAAATTAGCGAAAAAGAATCACCCGTTGTTCCTGGCAGATATATACCGATTATCAAATTTACACTTTAAATAATCAAGTTCACATTCAAATTTCACCCCACCGCAATGACAACTGCCTGAATATTTTGCCATGCTTTGTCCTCTATGAATACTGCTCGCTCGCTGCCATTTCTTCGATGATAAATTGGCAGAACTTAGCAATGCTATTCTCTGTATGTGTATATTCAAGACTATCAATATATTGCTTTCGACGACTCACTTGTACGATAGTCCAAGGGTAACCACCAGATGCTAACATAGCATTCAGTATAAATCTCGCAATTCGGCCATTGCCATCCATATAGGGATGAATGAAGACAAAAATATAGTGCCCCAATACAGCACGCACAGCCGCTGACTCTTCATTGCTCAAACAATCAAAAAAAGCTTCCATACAATCAATCACAACTTCATTCGTTGGTGGTGTATGGCGTGAATTACGAATATAGACCTTGCTATTACGATACCCCGCCAAATCGCCCGCCGAAACAATATTCGCCTTAACTGATGGAGAAAATAATTGTTGATACCATAATGACAAATCTTGCTCTATACATTCTCCAGGGTTCTTGCCATCAAGAATATCGGCCAATGTCTCTTTTACCTGTTGAAATGCATCGTAATAGCCTCTCGCGGCTAAGGCGTTACGCTGATCATTATCAAACTGGTTCTGCTCAGGATTCCAGTGATTATTTCTCACGCGGTGTATTAACGCGGGCGTAACTTGATACCCTTCTATGGACAATGAATTGTATGCATCATACTCATATAGCTTATCAACAGCCGCCAAATATTTACCTTTTTGCTTTGGTAGCCCTTTTGCTTCGGGAAATTTATGGATAATTTCTTCGCGATATTTTTGCCACAATAGTCGTATTCGCGCTGCATATGGGGAGCGTTCTTTTACAGAAGATAATACCGGCATTTTCATATCGAATGGATTTGTTTTATTGACTGTCAACCCAATAGCGTTAATCGTTGTCTCTATATCTTTGGCATAATTTTCCATCCCCAAAAAATCATAAGCACCAACAATGCGGTCCGCGGCCCTTCTGAAATCATTTTCAATAATAACTCGACTTATTTCACTCGAACTGCGAACAGAACGCATCGCAATTTCAGCATTTTCGGCATTGTTGCGAAAGTAAGTTGGCGCAGCTTTGCAAAGAGCATAGGGTAATGACATTACCTGCAGTCCATCATATTCAATTTTCTCATCAGGTATATTCTTGGGATCAGCATAAATCATTAAGGACGTATCATAAGGAAGATTAAGTAGCGTCCCCCCTTCTGGGACAATTGCAATCACTTGGCGTGGCATTGCCATATTACCTGAATACAATTCAAGTGATGCTTCCGCTGAAAGACAATAACGATTATCGTAACGCTGCTGTAAATAGACCCTTATGAAATCCCAAAAATTCGCATACCACGCTGCTGAGTCACCAGCTGCTAAATCAGGCCTAGTCAACATATACCAACCTTTAGTGATTTCCTCCAGCCAATGTGTCCTTACTAGTATTTCACGATCTTGGCGATCTATATCAACTGTTGGCACAATGTGGCTATGATATTTATCAGCCACTGCCTTCACCCGCTCTAATGCGGCTGCAATTCTATCTGTTTGAGCCATTAATTTATCCTCGTAATTGCAGAATTCTAGCAATTACTCAGTTTTCCTGCAAACGATTACTCAGTTTTGCTGCGATCAATTACTCAGTTTTCCTGCAAACGATTACTCAGTTTTCCTGCAGTAAATTATAAACTTTTCAATAAATTCAATGAGTTAGTGAGCCTTGTTACATGCAACAACGTGGCCTATCTTGTTCAACCTTTAAACGCTTAACCCGTTCTAAGTAGCAAACTGACTAGTAACTAACAAAAGATGTTAGTTACTGGTTGATTTAAGCTCAATGCTTCTCTTCCATTTTGAGCCTATCAGTAGCAGCATGGAATAGCGCTCTTGACCATGCTTCAATACTGCTCGGTGGTCTGATAAATTTGATAATATCTTCCTTCGCCAATTCTATATCTAATTCATCAATTCTTGCGTGCAACAACTGCTTTACTTCATCTGTTCCCAATGATTGGTCAGCCTCATAAAAGCCATAGTCCCGTAAACGTTGTTCTAAATGCTTTAAATCTACTGGCACACCGCGTTGAATGAACCAGAGAAAATCATACCAATCTCGGCCTTTCACACGCTTTTGCCATTGCCGCAATAACACCGCACAAATTTTACCTGCAAATAAGCTCGGCAAGGTAAAGCTTTTTACCCAAAATGGGATAGGCTGGAAAACTGCAACTTGCTCTGTTGAGAATTCCAGTGGCGGCGTTGTATCTACTTCAAGTTTAATCTTCAATAAACTTCTGCCATGGCTACGTTGTAAAATTTCAGCTGGCGCTTCGATGCGTATCAGATGCTCAAGGGTGTTTGCCTTCAAGAAAGCTGACTGTATGGCGCTTTGGTTTGATTTCTCTTTCATTGACACCGACGTCGTAAAACCAAATGCTTCAAGCTCAGATTCAATAGCATTCAGATAGCTCGCTAAATTGAACCCCGTGTCTTTGGTTAATAATGAAAAATCCAGATCTTCGCTATATCGGTCTAATTGATAGAGGATCCGCAGTGCAGTTCCACCGTAAAATGCAGCATGCTCGAAGAATTTGGCTCGCCACAGTCCAACCAAGGCCACTTGCTGCATAATCTCTTTGAGTGCATTTTCAAAATCATTATCAGTTTGACACTGATAATTGTCTAACATAGCACGTATTGTTTTTTCCATTATGATAGTTCCTGTAATGTAGTAACCAGTAATGTGACTGTAGGGTGGCGGTAGTTCTTAGCGATTTTTTGGCAGCGATCATGATCTAAATGACTCAGCATGCTTTCATCAATTCGTAAATCTTCAAACAGTAAATCTAACATATCTGCTTGTGTTGTAACATCCCGATAACGACTAATTGTATCTATCAATGCTTTCTCTGGTGAGGCAATGAGAATATGGAAATTTTTGCGAACCGCTAACCAATCAATACCAACTGTATAGCGACTAGTATTTATATAGGTATACTGAAAATTTCCCACTGGCGTCGTGAACTGTTTATTGCGCTTGGTTGTCATTGAAGTTACTAACTCAACTCGCTCAGGGATCATGCCATAAAACGACAAAGCAAATTCTTGGGAAATATATGATGGCCCAAAAATCAAATTTGCTAATAACTCACGACAAATGGGTTCCGTTCGATAGTGTTCACCAAGGACATACAAGCCTTTTTTGACACGAATGAGCTCGCCCTTGGCAAGCATCGTTGTTATTTTGCGATGCGGTGCTTTATAGTTTTTTAGACAATCCATTACCTGCCCATAGTCTAGCACCCCAGCGATGGCATTATTAATCAAGCAATCCAAACCAAATCCTCCAGTAACTAACAAATTATGTTAGTTACTGGAGGATTTGTCAATTTTAGGGGTAGACAACACCTGCCAATGGAATAGCAGCCCCCTAAATCCTGACTAAACTGATACAGAACAGGAGCTCGCAATGACACAAACCTACATCACAGACGGCGGTTATCGCTTCATACTGGCGACCACTAATGAACGGGCTAGCACCAATTGGGTATTTTTACCTGGCGGGCCGGGCTTGGGTTCTGAATATTATTCACCGTTGATTGAATTATTAGATTTACCGGGTTCTGTGTGGCGTTGTGATTTTCCCGGTGATGGGTCGAATACTTCAGATTCAAATACCGAGTTTGATAAATGGGACGAGCGTTTGCCGTTAGCACTTGCTACATTGGGCAACGTGATTTTAGTAGGTCATTCATTCTCCGGCATGTTTATATTGACAGTTCCTGAGGTTGAAAAGCATCTATCAGGACTTGTACTCATGGATACGGCCATTGATCACCATTGGCGTGACGGCATCCTCGAGCGAGCACGGGCCCAAGGGATAGAGAACGATGACGAGTACTGGAAAATTCGCAAAGCAACTCACGATAATGCAAGCCTTAAACGGGCAGCGCTTGCCGGCTGGTATTACTATATGAGTGCGGGCGTTAAGGAGCAAGCCCTCGCCTTATTGTCACCACTTCCTTTTAACTACAAATCGTTTATTTGGGCACAAGAACAGTTTCATCCAACTTTTGAAGCACAATGGATCCCCGAGACAATCCCAACACTTATCTTGTCAGGCAGCGAGGATATGCTAACACCTATTGATTTTTTCAAAAACGATACACGCTTTCATCGAGATAATATTCAACTCAGCGAGATCCCCGGTGGTAGTCACTATCCTTGGATGGAGGAGCCGGAGGCTGTTAAACGGATCTTTAAGAAATTTTGTGACCAGCTATAGCGTTATGGCCAGTTATATTTTTTTATAAGTGGCCATAACTCCCAATTCTACTCCACCCGCCCATGGAAAAAGCCGAAATACAATAGTAGGCAAAAAACGTTGATCCCGCAGAATACCATGGCCATATGAACTTGCGTTTGGCCTTCGATATAACTGGCAATACCGCTCAAAAAACCCGTCATCATCATCACTGAAGCAGCAATAATACTATTCGCTGTGCCTGCTAGGCGAGGGAATAAACCCAGCGCATAAGCGAATGTATTAGGGAACACTAATCCACCGCAGCCAATTGTAATAAATGCGGGGATTGATAGCACCCAAATATTCATCGTGCCGGCAAGGCCTATGCCTAACATCACCACACTGGCAATCGTTGAAATGATAAAAGCGACAATCAGTTTACTGTTCATATCCACTTTGATGAATAAACGATTGACTAAATTACCCAGAAACCATGCCACCCCCATACACAATGCAATATAACCAAACACAATCGCTGTGTGTTTTAGCCGTACCTCTACCAAGAACGGCGCAATGGTATTAAAGATCACGAACATGGAATACTGAAACCCCGTTATCAGAACGGCGGCAATATACTTTTTGTTGTTAAAAATAGTTCGATAATTTTGGGCAATAGTCGATACCTTAAAAGGATGCTTCTCGTGAATTGTTTCTTGATAAATAATTAACGCAATACACCACGTGACTAATACGTAGGCAGCTAAGGCTGCAAAAGCAGCTTGCCAACCATAATAATGCTGCAAATACCCACCAAAAAACGGCGCAATGATCGGCGCTAATGCCCAGATTAATGTCGTATAATTAATGTATTTCTTAAATTCATCCCCTTCAAACAAGTCAGAGGCAATCGCTCTTGCAGCAACACCCGAAAAACTAATCGACACCCCTTGCAAAAAACGCAGTGCCACTAACACATGCACCGTTGGCGCAAAGGGCAATAATGCTGATGTCAGAGTGGCAAAACCAAGGCCGATATAAATTGGCTTTTTGCGGCCAAAACTATCGGAGATGGGACCACTCACCAACTGGAATAAACCATAACCAAACACAAAACTCACAATCAGTAACTTGGTCATGAAGGCGCTGGCATTAAGGTCGCGTTGAATATGTGGCAATGATGGCGTAATTAAATCAATACCAAAACCTAAAATTGGTAAGCAAGTATAGGCCACAATCATTAAACGCTGTTTGGCCTTTAATGAAAACTCTGGCGCCATCGAACCCCCTTAATCGTACCGTTATTCCGGACGGGCTAATGCAAATGAACAACGCTCAGGATGATTCACCATTTGGCATTCATAAGATGTCTTACCACCGGGAACAGATCCAATATTGTGCCAACCAATGTCATGGCTGTCAGGGACAAGACGATGACTCTCAAGGATCAGCGACGTCTTGCTGTCTTTGGTAGCGTAAAAACACTGGGAAGGCCCACTGGCTGTATGGGGACCATCACTCTCACCAAGAATACGTTCCGGATAGTAAATCCCCGACGGGGTTTCTGCAGGTGATAGCGTAAATTGTGGTGGAATGCCATCACAGCTCGCGTGGGAACCAAAATTACCCTTACAATGAATAACAGCGGGACAAATGGCAGTACCTGCCATGACTGCACTAGATAACAAAGCCATGATCAGTGCCGTAATTATTCTGTGCATTATCTCTCTCCTTGTCTCAGTGTCATCAGAAATGCGTTAAAAGTGTCGCATTAATTCGACGCCAAAACAAGAAGCGATCAGAAACTTACTCAGGGCACTTCACAGTTAAGACGTCACATTTAGCGCCATGTACGATGCTAGACGCGGTTGAACCAAGCAATTTACCCACGCCATGACGACCATGGCTACCAGTAATAATTAGATCTGCCCCGATATCCTCAGCCACATGAAGAATTTTAGCTTTAGGGGAACCCACCTCAATTATTTGCTTGTCTTCGGCTACCGCCAACACCCGACCAAGCTCAGCGATATTTTTTTTGGCCTCATCGAACAATTCTTGCTCTATATCCACAGCGCCTAAGTAGCCGCTGGCATAACTCGGCAAAGACTCTACAACATGAATCAATGACATCTGAGCACCGAACTGCTCTGCCAATTGCAGGGCCTTATCCGCAGTCACCTTACTGTGCTCAGTAAAATCGGTAGCTAATAGGATATGTTGATACATCGTCATTGAACTATTCCTCATGTAAATTCATAAACTGAGTTGCGTATTAGACAAAAGCCTTTCACAGAAATCAACAAAATGCATCTATTAGATCTATTTTTGCACAGATTGTTCCTGACCGATTTTCACGTTATTCTTTCTTAATCTGTATAAACCATTTTAAGTTGAGGATCCCCATGGCCGAGAAGAAAGATACTGAAAAAGACCAACCTGACAACAAAGTCGCCAGCAAAGCCCTATTTGAATCCCGAACCATTCTATTCTTCGGAGAAATGAAACAAGAAGTCTCCAAAGCGCTCACCGAACAACTGTTAGCGATGGCCCACGTGAGTGACGACCCCATCAAACTCATCATCAATTCACCCGGCGGTCACGTGGAGTCTGGCGATACCATTCATGATTTGATCAAATTCATCAAACCCGATGTCAAAGTCATCGGTACCGGTTGTGTTGCCAGTATCGCTTCCCATATCTTCTTTGCCCCTAAACTTGAAGATCGCCTGTGTCTGCCCAATACCCGGTTCTTATTGCATCAGCCCAGTGGCGGCATGATGGGGCAAGAAACCGATATCAATATTCAAGCCCGCGAAATTGTGCGCATGAAACAGCGCATCAATAACGTCATTGCCGAAGCAACCGGTCAGGATTACGACAAAGTCGCCAAAGACACTGAACGTGATTACTGGATGAGTGCGGAAGAAGCGGTTGCCTATGGCATGGTGGGCCGCATTGTCGACAACATTGGGGATGTTTAGAGCCTGCTCCTACCGATAAGGGAGCACGTATTTATTCCAATACTGAGCAGTCAGTTTGTCTGCTTGTTTTTGTTGTTTAGGTGTTAAAGCATCCAGTGCTTGGGCGCGATACTTCACTGCCGCAGGAGCTTTGTTGCCATTCGAGACTGCAATATTTAACCAGACATAAGCTTGTAACATGTCTTTCGGTGCCGCCAACCCTTTGAAATACATTAAACCAAGATAAGTTTGGGCACGGGCACTGCCTTGTTTTGCTCCGCGCTCTAACCAATAAAATGCTTTTTGGGGATTCTTATCGGTACCTAAACCTTCCGCATACATATACCCCAGCGCTGCTTGAGCTTTAGGGTAGTCTTGCTTAGCCGCTTTTGTCATCCACTCGAAACTATTGCTATTACTCTTCGGTACGCCAATGCCATCAAGATACATTAAGGCCAAATTATACTGGGAATCCGGGTTTCCCGCTTTCGCTGCCTGCAGATACCAGTGCGCAGCTTTGGCATGATTCTCTGGTGTACCTTTGCCCTCGTCATACAACCAACCTAATGCATGCATTGCCCGCACATTGCCTTGATTGGCGGACTTTTCCAACCAATGAAAAGCTTCTGCATAATTCTGCGGCACACCGTGACCTTCGATATGCACCGCACCTAAATACAATTGCGCCGTTGGGTGCCCTGCTTCGGCGGACTTGCGCAGCCAGACCACGGCTTTTTCGTTGTCTTCACCACCACCCTGGCCTTCAAGGTAATATACCCCAACACGAAACTGTGCTTCGGGATGGGATTGTTCTGCGGCATATTCATACCACTGTAATGCTTGAGTATCATCTTGGTCGACACCCTCGCCCCGGGCATAAAGACGCGCTAGCTGGAACTGTGCATCTACATCGCCCTGAATGGCCGCTGACTTCAGATAACGCGCGGCTTTGGACAAGTCCTTCTCGACATGCTCGCCAGTCAAATGCATCATACCCAAATTGTAACAAGCATAGGGATTGTTTTGCTTAGAGGCTTTTTGGAACCATTTGGCTGCGTCTTTTTGGTTCTGTTTGATACCATGGCCTTCCGCTAAGAGGCGGCCATAATTAAGTTGAGCTTGAGCTAAACCTTGATTGGCTGCTTTACGGTACCATTTGGCGGCCAACTTATAATCCTGTGGCACACCGAGGCCTTTCTCATAGAGTAGCCCAAGATTAAATTGTGCATCAGCTTGATTTTGTTGCGCGGCTTTCTCGAACCAGCTTGCGGCTTCTTTGTAATCTTTGACGCCACCCGTGCCTTCAGCGTAATACAACCCAACAAATAGTTGGGCCGCTTTATCGCCCTGCTGGGCAAGTGGTCGACAAGACGCTAGAGAGTCACAGTGCTCACCCTGGGAGTCGCAACCGACGAGTAATACAGGAAACAATAAAATTAGCCACCAAAGCCGCCGTGCACTACTCATCATGCCCTGTATACGCTCCTCGTTGTTAGGCGACTTTAATTGTTGTTGGCTGTACCAAGTCTATAAAGTCAGTTACCTTAATTTGTATCAACTCTGAGTAACTCCCCGCGTTAAAAGCCATTTCGTCTTCGCGGCTGAGATCTTCGGTCAAATATACCTTCATTCCATACAAATTGCCAAATGGCGGCATCGTACCCGGATCGCAGTCTGGAAACTTTTCCCGAAATTCCATTTCATTAGCAAGCTCCACATTACCAACCCCAAGCTCTGCTTGCAAATCATAAAAGTGCACATGATTCGCAGCCGGTAAAACCACCATAGCCATTTCGCCGTCGATTTTGACCACCACGGTTTTGGCCAAGGCCTTACCTGAAATATGGGCAGATTGTGCCGTCTCTTGTGCAGTATAGGCAGGCGAATGACTGATAGTCACGTACTTAATATTGTGCTCATCTAAAAGTTGTTTGAGTTTTTTGGCGGGCATAGTCACCTCCTTCAAATTGCGCTCTTTTTTGAGAGTATAGACAGCCTAGCTGATAAATTCTCATACAAATTGCACGGATGCTGCTAAACTTAGTTATATACCCACATATATCAATAATTAAGGAGATAACATGACACTAGCCTGGATTTTAGTTGCAAATGCAAGTCTCGCCCGCCTCTATGCTATTCCAAAAGCGAAATTATTCAATGGAAGCTGCAAGTTAAGCTTAGTGAAAGAATTCATGCATCCTGAAAGCCGGCTGAAAACCGCTGAACTCACCAGCGATATTTCTGGCCATCAAAATTTCGTGGAATCTGGTGATCCCAAGGATCAAGAGGCTGAACGCTTTGCTAAAGAGTTGGCGGATGCCTTAGAAACTGGCCGTGTATCTCATAAGTACGAAGAATTAATTATCTCCGCACCGCCACAGTTTCACGGCACCTTGAAAAAATATATCAATGATAAAATTCAACACCTTATCAGTGTGGATATCAAAAAAGACTACACCAAGGACAATTCCAAAGCCCTCGTGGCGCACTTACAATCTTATGTTTAACAGCAATTCCCGCTAAAAGCAGAAGCGGCTGTACAGGGAGAAAAATGGGGCCTAAGGCCCCATTTTTTGGGCTATTGAAAACGTACGGTCAATACATCGCACTTAGCGCCATGCAGGACAGCATTGGCGGTAGAACCCAGCAATAGAGACAATCCATGGGTACCATGGCTACCTAATACAATCAAATCTGCGCCTAAACCTTCAGCGGCAGCTAGAATTTCCGTCTTAGTGGGGCCGATTTTGACATGGGTATGATCAGGGGTGACATTAAATTCTTCAGCGAACTTAGCGATAGCTTCTTTGGCTTCATCAATATGAGGACTAGCAATATCCGTGATCCCCATATAGCCATAAGCAGGGATTGGTTCAATCACATGGATAATACTTAAGTCTGCGGTAAAAGTATCTGCCAATTGACGGGCTTTGCGGCCGGTGGATTTGCCTTCATCGGCTAAATCGGTGGCAAATAAGATGTGTTTGTACATGGGAAACTCCTTCTCTAGGCCTAGCACTTAGCGAAGTGTAGCCGGAATAGTCAGCAAATGCTACTATTGCAAGCTATGACATTGAGTATCTTTAGCCTAATCATTGTCCTATTGATGGCTGCAGTAGCAACTACTGTGGTGTTTCGTTATCTACGGATCCCCGTTATTCTCGGTTATATTGTAGTCGGCGTATTGCTAGGCCCCCATGCTGTTGGTTTAATCGCTGATGGACAAAATATCCGTGACATCGCTGAGTTTGGTGTTGTATTCTTGCTCTTTACCATCGGGCTTGAGCTCTCTTTTAAAAGACTAACTACCCTCAAAAATGTACTGATTAGCTACGGGGGGCTACAGATATCAGCCACTGTCATAATTACACAAGTTATTGGCATATGGTTGGGGCTAACGCTAATAGAAGCAATGATTGTTGGCTTCGTTGTCGCAATGTCGTCCACTGCGATTGTAACAAAACAGCTTGTCGACCAAGATGAATTACATACACCTCATGGTACCAATGCGCTAGCGATTTTATTACTCCAGGACCTTGCTGTTGTTCCTTGTCTAATCCTTATTCCGAGTCTTGGGCAAGCAGCATTATCATCAACTATCATGCTTTCTGTCCTTTTTGCACTTGCTAAGGGCGTAATTGCTATCGCTTTTATTTTGCTATTAGGCAAACGCCTGTTGAGGCCCTTGTTCCATCATATTGCAGCCGCGCAATCCAGCGAAATATTTACACTGGCGACTCTACTTGTTGCTTTAAGCTTTGCTTGGGTTACAGATTACATGGGACTCTCTTTAGCTCTAGGTGCATTTTTGGCAGGCATAACCCTGGCTGAAACAGAGTTTCGGCATCAAATCAGTGCGGAAGTACGCCCATTTCGCGATGTTCTCCTCGGGCTTTTTTTTATAACCATTGGTATTCAATTTGATCTTCAAGCATTGTCCATCACGTGGCAATGGATACTTATCTTAGTGGTTGCATTGGTGATCGGTAAAACCCTACTCATATCCGCATTAGGGATCATCCTCAAAAATGGCTTAATCACCTCGACACGCACCGGTTTAGTGCTCGCTCAGGGGGGCGAATTTGGCTTTGTTATACTGATACTGGCTCTTGATTATGAACTCATTCCACAAGACTACGGTCAAGTCATTCTATCTTCTCTGCTAGTTAGCATGATGCTCTCACCTGTATTCATCCGCTTTAATGCTAATATTGCGAATATACTCAAGAAGAAACCTTCATAGTATTCACGATAGATTTCAAGGCCATAGGGTCTAGGTAACTAAAAATCTTCCCAGATAGTCTGACCAGACTCATCAGATTTAGGGTTATCGCGCAAATCAGCGATCCGCTGGTGCTTTAAGCGTTCTGCCTTTTGGGCTGCGGATTCCTGGATCCGCTGACGAGTTGATTCAAGCAGCTTATCTGCATCACTGACATAATCGGGTTTTGCCATGGGATCCCCTACTCATTCAATAAATGTGCCGGGCATGGTAGCATAGTTCTTTGATCATCGGTACTCAGGAAAACAAAAAATGTCTGAAATTCAAACAGCAGATGTTCCACATTTGCTCACCGCCATCACTGGCCCTTTGCGCCACCTTGAGAAACATATCCTAGAACACCAAGTAGCCATTGAGACCTGGTTTCGTAAACAGTGGCAAGTGACTCCCGCGCCTATTCACAGTTCTGTAGATTTGCGTAACTCAGGCTTTAAGGTGGCGCCGGTGGATACTAATCTATTTCCTGCAGGTTTTAATAATCTCAATCCTGAATTTATGCCATTATGTATTCAAGCAGCTCAATCCACCATTGAGAATCACTACCCTGGCTGTGACAAGATATTATTGATCCCCGAGAGCCATACCCGTAATTTATTTTACCTTGAGAGCCTGCACACCCTACAGACTATTTTACAAAAAGCCGGGTTTGACGTGCGCATTGGCACTCTCTTAGAGCAAATCACTGCCGCGAAAGATTTTGAATTACCTTCGGGCAATCGTATTACCCTAGAACCTGTTGTCCGCACTGGCGCCAAAGTTGGCGTTGATGGTTTTTCTCCTTGCATGGTCATGCTCAACAATGATATGTCCGAAGGGACACCGGAGATTCTGCAGGGCATTGATCAGCCCATTCGACCACCACTGGATTTAGGCTGGTCAAAACGCTTGAAATCCATACATTTTGACTACTACCAAAAAGTCGCGGAACAATTTGCTGAGGTTATTGATATTGATCCCTGGCTCATCAATCCCTTATTTCGCAGTTGTGGCGAAGTGGACTTTATGCGTCGTGAGGGAGAAGAATGTCTAGTACAAAACTCCGAATTACTCCTCAACCAAATCCAAAAAAAATACCAAGAGTATGGTGTCGAGGATACGCCCTTTATTGCCATGAAGGCCGACGCTGGTACCTATGGCATGGGGGTAATGATGGTGGACAATCCCGAACAGATAAGCCAACTCAATCGCAAAGAACGCTCAAAGATGGCGGCAGGCAAAGGCAAACAAACCGTCAACAAAGTGATTCTCCAAGAAGGTGTATTTTCGTTCGAAACCTTAGGCGAAGAGAATTCTGTTGCGGAACCCGTGGTGTATTTGCTCGGTCATCATGTCGTCGGCGGATTTTATCGCGTCCATAAAGGGCGCGCATCGAACGAGAACTTGAATGCACCAGGCATGCATTTTGAGCCGTTAGCTTTTGCAGATTGTTGTAATAATCCTGATAGTCGCTTAAAACCTCACGATACGCCGAATCGCTTTTACACCTATGGTGTGATTGCTCGTCTGGCAGTGTTGGCAGCTGCCCGTGAATTAAAGGATGTCTCATGAGCATTAAACTTGGGATTGTGATGGATCCCATTCAAAACATTACCATTCACAAAGATTCAAGCTTTGCCATGTTACTCGAAGCACAATCTCGGGGTTGGGAACTGCATTACATGGAAGCCAAGGATTTATTCCTTGCCAATGGCCAAGTTCAAGCATCAATGCAACGGTTACAAGTAGACGATAATACCCAGCAATGGTTTCAACTATCTGAACAACAAACATCGCCATTACACAAATTAGACGTTATCTTGATGCGTAAAGACCCGCCCTTTGATATAGATTATATCTTTACGACCTATTTACTTGAACTCGCAGAACAACAAGGCTGTTTAGTGCTGAACAAACCCCAAAGTCTGCGCGACGCTAACGAAAAACTTTTTACCGCGTGGTTTCCGCAATGTTGTCCCAGCACGTTGGTGAGTAGCAGCGAGGAACGCATTCGAGATTTTATTGATGAACATGGTGATATTATCTTAAAACCCCTTGAAGGCATGGGTGGCGCATCCATTTTTCGGGTTAAGCAAGGCGACTTGAACACTTCTGTCATTATTGAAACCCTCACCCATCATGGTCAACGCAATATCATGGCGCAAGTATTTATCCCGGAGATTAGTGACGGCGATAAACGTATCTTAATGATTAATGGTGAACCTGTCCCCTATGCGCTCGCACGCATTCCCGCTAAAGGCGAATTACGGGGCAACTTGGCTGCCGGCGGTACTGGCAAAGGTATTCCCTTAAGTGACAAAGACCGATGGATTTGCCAGCAAGTTGGCCCTACCCTGAAAGCCAAAGGATTAATTTTTGTGGGTTTGGATGTTATCGGCGATTATTTAACAGAAATCAATGTCACTAGTCCCACCTGTATTCGAGAGCTTGATAAAGCGTTTGATTTAAATATTTGTCAACAATTATTTGATGTTATTGAGGAAAAACTATCGTGAGTGAATATTGGATTGCCCCATCAATTTTGTCCGCTAACTTTGCTTGTCTTGGTGATGATGTGCAACAGGTCTTGAGTGCCGGTGCTGATATTATTCATTTTGATGTGATGGACAATCACTTCGTGCCTAACTTAACCTTTGGCCCAATGATCTGCAAAGCGCTGCGTGACCATGGCATTAATGCCCCCATCGATGTGCATTTGATGGTGAACCCTGTTGATGGCATCATTCCGGAGTTTGCTAGCGCAGGCGCCGATTATATTACCTTTCACCCCGAAGCCAGTCATCATATCGACAGAACCTTGCAATTGATCCGTGATAATGGCTGCAAAGCAGGACTTGCTTTTAACCCGGCAACACCATTGCATCATCTTGATCATGTGCTTGATAAGTTAGATATGATTTTGATTATGGCAGTGAATCCGGGCTTTGGCGGGCAAAAATTTATTTTAAGCACCCTAGAAAAAATCCGCCGAGTACGCAAAGTGATTGATGAGAGTGGCTTAGATATCCGCCTCGAAGTGGATGGCGGTGTTAAAATCGACAATATCGCTACAGTTGCTGATGCGGGGGCTGATACCTTTGTCGCAGGCTCGGCTATCTTCAACAGCGATAACTACCAAACTACCATTGCTGCCATGCGGGATGCATTGGGGAGCTAGTTTTGCCCAGTAAACAATTTGATGACAATCCGAACCGCTACTGCGGATTGTCATGATAATCCGAACCGCTACTGCGGATTATCATGATAATCTGAACCGCTACTGCGGATTATCTTGACAATCTGAAGTAGCGGTGCTAAAAAATAAACATAACTTGTTGAAATTACAGGCAAATCCGATGCGAACACCCTTACAACGCTTATTAAACCTACCTAACCTATTGAAAAAAAAGTCTTTTTTTCTATTTGGCCCCCGAGCAACTGGAAAATCAACCCTCATTAAGCAACAATTTCCCAAAACTACCAACCTCATCAATCTCTTAGACAATGAACTGTACTTTCGACTAAAAACCGCACCGAGTGAACTAGAATCCATCATCATGGCCCACGACTATCACGATATTGTCATCATCGATGAGATACAAAGGATCCCCGAGCTACTAAATGATGTTCACCGCCTCATTGAGGATGCAGGCATAAAATTCCTCCTCACTGGCAGTAGCGCGAGAAAACTTAAACATAACCAAAGCAATCTCTTAGCCGGAAGAGCCAGACAAGCTGAGCTATTTCCACTGACGTACTCTGAAATTCCTGATTTTAACTTAGAGCACTACTTACGGTTTGGTGGCATACCAATGATTTATTTAAGCGATGACCCAACTGATGATTTACATGCCTATGTTAATACCTACTTAAAAGAAGAAATCCAAGCAGAAGCATTAGTGCGTGAGATACCTGCGTTTTCTCGTTTTCTGCACTTTTCTGCATTAACAAGCGGTGAATTATTAAACTTCAGCAGCCTAAGCAACGATGTTGCAATTAGCGCTAATACTGCCAGAGAGTACTATCATATTTTGGAAGATACATTTATTGGCTTCATGTTACCTGCCTGGACAAAGTCAACCAAGCGTAAAGCTATTAGCACTGCAAAATTTTATTACTTTGATATTGGTGTTAAAAATACCTTAGCTAACATTAAATCTATCGATCCCAACTCCGACCTCTATGGCAAAGCATTTGAACACCTCATTGCCTGTGAATTACGCGCCTATATTAGTTACCGTCGTAAGCATGCAGCATTGCGTTATTGGCAAGCGAAATCTGGCTATGAAGTTGATTTTATCATTGAGGATGATATTGCTATTGAAATTAAGTCCACAAAAAGAGTCCATGATAAACACCTTAAGGGATTAAAAGCCCTTGCGGAAGAACAAATCGTCAAGCAGTATTATTTGGTCAGCCATGATAAAATTAATCGTAAAGTCGATGGAAAATATATAATTATCTACTGGAAAGATTTCCTCAAAAAACTATGGGATGATGCTATTTATTAACGAAAAGCCCACTAATTACTCTCCCCAGCAAACTATCCATATCTTGCCTATACTTAATGATGTTCCTCCTCAAAGCATCCTAATAAGCAAAGGAAATATCATGTTAAAACAATGGGTTATCATATTTACGCTATTTTTTACGACGGCTGCTCTGGCCGACAATGCAACCTTTACCTGCCCAAGAGCCAATGGTGAAGTCAATGCAGGACCTAATGCCTCCTCAGATGGTTGGATAACACTCATTCAAGGCGGGGAAAAAAAAGCAACCGTTGAATCATTTAAGTGGGTGGATTTTCACATTATGCCCGGCCATGATGGCCAAACGACAATATTAGATTGTGTGACGCAGGGCGAGAATGGCAAGCGAGTCACGTTCCGTAAGAGTGTTAAAGCCAGCAACTGTCAGTTGACGAATACCAGCACCGGTACATTTCGCTGCTTAATGCACAGCTAAACCAAGCTGTGCTTTCGCAAATAGTCATGGGCGACATCGGCAGGAGAACGTTTGTTAAGATCCACTTGATAATTCATTTGTCGCATATCGTCGTCGCTAATTTTTCCAAGTAACGGTTTCAACACGGTTATGATTTCAGGATGGGCGTCTAAAACTTTGGCCCGCACCAGGGGTGCAGCATAGTAAGGCGGAAACGACTGCTTGTCATCCTGTAACACCTGTAAATTGTACGCTTTTATTTGACCGTCAGTGGTAAAAACCATCGCGATATTAATTTGGCTATCGGCAATTGCCTGGTACATCAAGCCGATGTTCATTTCTTTAAGCTCGCCAAAGTGCAAGTTATAGTTCTTTTCAAGCCCAGGCACACCATCTGGACGCTGCAACGACTCTGATGGCATACCCGCAATTAATTGTTGTTCGATAGGTACTAAGTCACTAATCGTGCTGAGCTTATGCTGTTTAGCAAAGTCCTCTGTGACCGCCAAGGCTTCGGTATTATTAAAACCAAATGGCGTTAGCCAGGTAATATTAAAACGCTGCTGATATTGTTGTTTTACCAGTTGATAGACACTGTCTTTATTGAGTTCTGATTGCATAGGCTTTTGTAATACGATGAGATAGGCAGTCCCAGTATAATCAGCATACATATCCACTTCGCCATTGACCATGGCAGCTTGGCAAATCACCGTACTGCCGAGATTAAATTTGCGCTGTACCTTAAGATCTGTGTGTGCTTCTAACATTTGCGCCATCATTTCACTCAAAATAAATGACTCAGTAAAGTTTTTGCTGGCAATGACAATAGTATTCTCACTTCGCGGCATTAATTGCACGACAATAAAACCACCAATAGTAACAACACTTAATACCCCAACGGCCAACGCCCAACGCAGACGGCGACGACGCTTGCGTCCAGATAAGCCGCGTTTGTAACACAACAAACGTTCAATACAGCCAATCAACCCATCAAATGCCAACGCCAGTAATGCTGCAGGAATAGCACCTAGCAGTATTAAACGGGTATTATTCATCGCCAGACCACGATTGATAAAATCTCCTAACCCACCGGCACCAATAAATGCAGCTAATGTCGCTACCCCCACACTGATCACCGTTGCCGTACGAATACCGGCAATAATCGTTGGCATAGCTAGTGGCATCTCCACTAACCACAAACGTTGTCGGGGTGTAAAACCCACCCCTCGGGCTGCTTCAATTAATTCTTTGGGAATGGCTTCGAGGCCAGTTAAGGTATTACGAATAATGGGTAACAATGCATAAAGACTTAGGGCGATAATTGCCGGCGTTGCCCCTATGCCAGTGAACGGCAACAAAAACGCTAACAAGGCAAGACTAGGGATGGTTTGCAAAATACTAGCAAGCCCCAATACCGGCTTGCGCACCCGTAGATTACGTGTCGCCCAAATACCCAGCGGGATCCCGATGATGATAGCTACACCCGTGGCAATACCTACCAAGTAAATTTGTTGGATGAGTTTGACCCACAGCTCTGCCATGTGATCCGCTAGAAACTCAGTCAGTGTCTGTTGCATTGTCTGTCAAATACCGTAGTTGTTCTGCTGGTTTAGCAAATAAGTCTTGTACAAAGTCCGTTGCCGGGTGACTTAAGATGTCGTCTTTGCACCCCACTTGTTCGACACGACCTTCATGCATAATAGCAATACGGTCGCCAAGACGTAGGGCTTCGAATAAATCGTGGGTAACAAAGACAATAGTCTTGTGCAATTCTTTATTGAGGCGAAGAATTTCTTCTTGTAATTCATCCCGAGTAATCGCATCCAATGCGCCAAACGGTTCATCCATGAGCAAATAATCCGGATCCGTTGCTAACGCCCGTGCCACCCCCACACGTTGTCGTTGTCCACCGGAAAGCTCATGGGGGTAGCGCTCGGCAAATTGGTCTGGTGGCAAGTTCACGAGATCTAATAGCTCCCGCGCCCGAGCATCACGTGCGTCCCGCGGTGCTTTCATCAATTTCATCACCACCGTGATATTCTGTGCCAAGGTCATATGGGGGAATAAACCTATGCCCTGAAATACATAGCCAATACTGCGCCGTAGTTGTACAGGGTTTTGTTCCAGGATCGGTTTGCCATCAATAGTGATATCGCCGCTGGTTGGTTCTACCAGGCGATTAATCATTTTCATGGTGGTAGTTTTGCCCGAGCCTGAGGAGCCCAGCAATACGAGAATTTCGCCACGCGCAATCTCGAGGGAAACATCGTTCACCACATAGGATTGACCATTATCGAAGGATTTGGAGAGATGCTTGAGGGTAATCATTGCCCTGACTTGTTACGCCAACGAGGCAGCACTGTAACAAAGCCCCTGCAGGAATACAACGGTTGGTTGATTTGGCGTTCGCTGTTCGCGAACAGCGAACCTCTACAGCGCTAACACTAGGTTCTTAGGTGCCGTCTTCACCAATGAGATATTACGTAGACCTTTGTACTGCTCCAAAAAATGCTTGCCCTTATCCGCATTGACTTCACTGATATGCTCAAAAATATACAAACGGATAATTTTTTCGATGTTGATGTCCATATTGGTGATATCATCACCGAACTTCTCCCATTTGCTGACAGCTGTGTGGGATTCATTCACCACTGTCTCAGCAAATTGCCGTAAAGCCATGGAAAAATAACTGCGGATAAACTTCAGCTGGTTGCCCGTCAAGCGTTGTTCCTGGGCTCCCAACGCCAAAATGGCTTTATCCGCAACAGCTTGGATATCAATCTTCGGCAACCATTCGCCATCAATCAGCACCATATCAACTTGGTCTAAGCGAACAGGAAAGCCTAAGCCGTCGTATATATATGGTTCCTCTGTCTTCATCTCTATAGCACCCACTCTCTGGAATGTAACTTGTTACAGACTATAACGAGCAAACCGGCGCTTGTAAACCTAGTTTACAGATATTGCGATTGATAACATCATACCACCCTAGCCCACACCCCCTATCTGTGTTAAATTCGTATGTCTGTATGGTTAAGGAACACCCATGAAAAAAGTCGACTTGAACAAACCTATCGCCACTGCCGGCTTGCGCCACGTGGCCCTTAAAGTGCTACATTTCGAAGAATGCGTGGATTTTTATACCCGTATCCTTGGCATGGATATTGAGTGGCAACCAGACGATGATAATGTCTATCTCACCTCCGGCATTGATAATTTGGCCCTGCACCGTTGTGACACCCCCATCAAGGCGAAATCCCCTCAGCGATTAGATCATATTGGCTTCGTCATTAACACCCCTGAACAAGTCGATGTCTGGTATGATTTTCTGAGGGATAAACAAGTCAACCTGCTCAACGTCCCTAAAGATCACCGCGATGGCGCCCGTAGTTTTTATTTTGAAGATCCCGATGGCAACCAAATTCAACTGATTTATCATGCGCCATTAGCCAAGAATGCGCCACAGGTGAGCCCACTGAAAAAAATCGGCAAACCTGCCACCAAGAAAAAGGCCCCTGCTAAGAAGACAGCAACCGCAAAGAAAGCAAGCACCGCGAAAAAACCTGCAACTAAAAAAACCCCCGCCAAAAAAGCCACCAGCAAAAAGACAACTGCTAAAAAAACCACAACCAAAAAAGCTGCAACTAAAAAAGCCGCAACCAAGAAAACCACTGTGAAAAAAGCACCTGCCAAGAAAAAACCCGTAGCGAAGAAAGCAAAAGCCACAACAAAAGCCAAGTCAACGCGCAAAACAACGGCGAAGAAATCAACAACGAAAAAAACAACAAAACGCAAAAAGTAACGGTACCCAATGCAGCGACACTACAGCCCTTTAGATAACATGATCGACCGCTTTGATCATGGTTTAAGAACCCTATTCGGTAAGCCGGTCACCACTGACCGTGCTTATCCGGCAGAAAACACACCTATCCCTAAACTCACCAAACAGGAACAACGCCACGCAGCAGGCCTCATGCGTGTTAATCACGCCGGTGAAGTTGCCGCCCAAGGCCTCTATCAAGGCCAAGGCTTAACGGCTCGACTGCCTGAAGTCAAAGAACAAATGCGCGAAGCCGCTATCGAAGAAAATGACCATCTCGACTGGTGTGCAAAACGCCTTGATGAATTAAACAGTCATACGAGTGTACTCGGTCCCGTTTGGTATGGCGGTTCCTTCATCATCGGTGCGGTTGCTGGTGCCATTGGTGATAAGTGGAGTCTGGGTTTTGTCGCTGAAACAGAACACCAAGTGATGGCCCATTTGGATAAGCACCTCAAAAAACTACCCCAACAAGATCAACGTTCTCGCAAAATTATCGAACAAATGCACACTGACGAAGCGCACCATGCTGAGACAGCCATTGGCGCTGGTGCCGCAGAATTACCAACACCTATCAAAAAAGTCATGGGTATAGTGTCAAAAATCATGACTTTTAGCGCTTATCGTATTTAGGACTGTTGTACAGCGGCTAGACGCTCCGGTGTCCCAACATCAAACCATTCGCCATCGTAATATTCACCACTCAGTAGCCCATCGGCAATTTTGTGTTTAAACAACGGGCCTAGTGGAAAACGCGTTGCGCGAATACCCGCAAAAAATGCCGGCCGATAGACCGCAATGCCACTATAGGTATATTTGGGTGAACCCGTCAAGGAAAGCTTATCATTATCTATCGCAAAATCCCCATTAGGCACATGTTCAGGATTATCTACCATCACTAAGTGAGCCTCGCTCGCAATGGTACTTGGTAATTGCGAAAAGGGATAATCAGTCCAGATATCACTGTTAATAGCGATAAAAGGCTCATCACCCAACAGGGGCAATGCATTCGCAATACCGCCACCGGTCTCAAGGGGCTGGTCTTCTTGTGAAAAAACCACGTTGATGCCCCACTGACTACCATCACCAATAGCGGCGATTATCTGGTCCTTAAGGTGAGACACATTAATAACAACATCGCTGATGCCATGCGCCGCTAATGCCCGTAAATGGTGACCCAACAAACTCTCACCCCGTATCTCTAATAACGGTTTCGGTGTGCTTTGGGTTAATTCACCCATACGTTTACCGTGGCCGGCAGCCAATAGCATTGCTTTCATCATCAAAATTCCTGTTGATAGGCAGGTAATACTTCCTGCTGCAATAATTGATAAAATGGCGCGAGTTCTGGGAAGCGTTGTAACCCATCGAGCAAATAATTCATCACCAAAGGAATATCCTCTAGATAACCAGGCTTGCCATCCCGTAAGTGCAGACGCGAAAAAATACCCAACACTTTAATGTGACGTTGAATACCCACCCAATCGAACCAACGTAAAAATTCATCAAAATCTACACCTGTTAAAATGCCGGCATTAAGCGCTTTGTCATAATAGACTTTCACCCAAGCCTCAACCTTTGTTCTCGGCCAAGCAATATAGCAGTCTTTTAACAGAGAGACTAAGTCATAACTTACGGGTCCTATAACAGCATCCTGGAAATCTAACACCCCAAGCCTGCCATCTGCTAGCACCATTAAATTACGGGAGTGATAATCCCGATGCACACACAGCCGTGGTTGCGCCAAAAAGCCAGCGCAAATGATAGCAAATGCTGATGCGAGTCCATCCCTTAAAGCAGGGCTTAGCGACAATTTTAATTGTTTGCGTAAAAACCAATCTGGGAAAAGCGCTAACTCTTGAGCAATTAAATGCTCATCGAAGATGGGTAATGAATAGCCTGGAAAATGCTGGCACTGTTGAATTAACAATAATTCATCGATAGCTTGCTGGTAGTAGCCGTCAACGGACTCGTCATTCAGCGCTGACAATAATAAATCATCGCCAAAATCCGTTAACAATAAAAAACCATTGGTTAAATCTTGCTGAAGAATGGTTGGGACAATAACGCCTTGATTAGCAAATGCTTCGGCAATAGCGACGAACGGATGGCTGTTTTCTTTTTCGGTAGGGGCGTCCATCGCGATTAAGCTCATATCCGGCAAAGTGACGCGAAAGTAGCGGCGGAAACTGGCATCACCGGCAATTTGAGTAATATCTTGGACAGTTTTTTGGCAGGTATTGGTTAACCAGGCGGTTAATTCTGTTAATCTTTTATCCACTTTGATGTCTTTTGTCACTTTGTTCAATCTTTTATAGCTTTCAAATTCAAGGTTCGGTAACATTCCACGGTTTGGTAGCATAACAAAACCTGTCGGAAAAAATTTTATCAGTTTTCAATGGAAAATGGCACAGCATCGTGAAAAAAAATAAGCTAAAAAAAATACAACTTGGCTTGATTGCTGCCATTGCTGGGCAACTCTTACTACCGCATGTTTTGGCTGCGGCTTCATCATCAGAAAATATTTCCCATCCTTCCCCACCGACGGATACTGGCAAAACCACGCACAACCCCAAAAAATCCGATAAATACCCTAAGGGCATAAAACCAATCGATCCCTACCAGCTAAGCCGCAAAGAAATCGCCGATTATATTGGCTGGGTCAATGATAACTGCAGCAAGTATCTATGTAATGGTTACTATAAAGAACCCCTGCTCTTCAAAGGCGATAAAATAATCTCTACGGTCAACAAAGCCCCGGTAACGATTACTGCCAATCAGACGGAGCTATCTCAGGCTTCTACCTCTATCCTCAAAGGCAATGTGGTGGTTTCACAACCCTACCGACGTTTAAATGCTGACATCGCTTACCTTAATCGTAGTAAAGAAACCGGTAAAGTAGATACCGTCGACGCCTATGGTAACGTCCATTTGCGCGAGCCTGGTAAATTAGTAATTGGCGATCGCGGCCATTTACGCTTGTCCGATAATACAGGGTCGCTTTATGATGTTATATATAGAATGACATTTGATGCTGTACCGCAATTACCCGTCACATCAGCTGAAGACGACGTCAACTTCAGCGGTACTACGGCATGGGGACGCGCCAAAAAAATAAGACGCAGACCTGATGGTATTGTCACAATATCTGACGCCAGCTATACCACTTGTCCGCCCCCCAAAAATACCTGGCATGTCTTTGCAAAGAAATTACATCTCGATAAGGAGAGTGGTCGGGGAACCGCTGAAAATGCAACATTGTATTTTCATGAAGCTCCTGTATTCTATTCACCATACTTTAACTTCCCCCTAGACAACCGCCGCCAATCTGGTTTTTTGTTCCCAACCTTTGGTCACTCCGAGGATGATGGATTTGAACTGGCTGCACCGTTCTATTGGAATATCGCACCGAATTATGATGCGACTATAACGCCTAAATTAATGACTCAACGGGGCGTACAACTCAACGGTAATTTTCGTTATTTAACCGAAAGTAGCCATGGTGATATTCATGGAAGTATTCTCCCCCAAGATCAAGAATTCAAAGATTTTCGCCAGGATACGCTAGATAAATACCCCGTCGGGACACCCGGACGTAATCGCCTTAAAAACGACGGCTTAGACAGGTATTTTATTTCCGTCCAGGATAACACAGCACTAACCGATCACTGGTCGACGTTTCTCTATTTAAATCGCGCGAGTGATGATTATTACTTTGATGATTTTAGCAGTGACCCTGCACAGATAACAGATAATCAACTGATTAATAAAGGCAGCCTTTTTTATAATGATCAGCATTGGCATTTCACCGGTAATGTGCAAGGCTATCAAACCTTGCACCCCGTTAACCAAACGGCGGTGAATAACCAATACTCGATGTTGCCGCAGTTACGCATGCGTGGTGAATTTCCAGATGCTGTCGACGGCATTAACTTTGACTTAGACAGTGAGGCTGTCTATTTTGACAAAGATACCAATCCCGGTGAATCAGAAGCCCCTGTTATCGGTAATAGATTGTATTTGGAACCGGGTCTAAGCATGCCCATATATCGTCCTCAAGGCTATCTTAAACCCGAAGTAAAACTCTCTGCAACTCAGTATGATTTACGCCATCAAGTACCCGGCGAAGATAGCAGCATTACACGGGTATTACCTATTGCTGATATCGATGCGGGGTTGTTTTTTGACAGGTATTTTAATTTTTTGGGTAATGGCTATCAACAAACCTTTGAGCCACGTTTATTTTACTTGTTTGTACCCAACGAAAATCAAGATGATATTCCTCTGTTCGATACTGACGTACAACCTTTCACGTACAATCAATTATTCAGAACTAATCGCTTTAATGGGATTGATAGAATTGGCGATGCTAACCAACTATCTGTTGCTATGACGTCTCGATTCTTACAACAGGCAACGGGTGAAGAAAAACTACGGGCCAGCATCGGACAAATTTATTATTTCCGTAACCGCAAGGTCAACATCGATACCTCTACCCAAGATTTAGTAACTCTCGAAAACTCTGTACCAAGTGACACGCCATCCTCACCCATCGCCGGGCAACTACTGTACCATATCAATAATGCTTGGAACTTTGAATCTAATATTGCCTGGGATCCGAATGTTAACGAAACTAACAACGGCAACTTCTTTTTCCAGTACATGCCAGACCATGATCATATATTCAACGTGGGTTATGTGTATTTGCGCGGCGGCGATTTGGATCCGGGGACTAACCCCAAAAACTCGTCCAATGATTTAAACCAAGTAGACTTTTCTGTCGCTTGGCCACTCATCAAAAACTGGAAGGCAGTGGCTCGTTGGAACTATAATATCAGCCACAACCACCCTCAGACCTATTTTGCCGGCCTTGAGTATGACAGTTGCTGTTGGGCTATCCGTACTGTTATTGGCCGTGAGTTCAATTACCTCGAGACATTGCCCAATGGCAAGAACCACGAAGTCTTTGACAATAAAGTCTATATTGAATTTGTTTTCAAAGGTCTTGGCGATGCTGGCGTTAACAGCGCAACAGGACTTCTCAAAGATGGCATCCCTGGCTACAGCGACAATTTTGGCATGGTCAATATGAATAATATTACTAACATTATGTAGCCGACATCCCACCAGTCTTGCGCATAAAAGGGTAAAAAATAGCGCTGGTGCGAAAAGCCGGATGTAGCACATAACTGAAACAATATTGGACAACCATCTATATTGTCTAACATTGAACAACTTCCCAAGATAGTAGATAATGAGCAACTTTTTAGTTTCTCGAGAATGAAATGATGAATAAACCTGTTAAATTATTAGCCATACTATCCCTGATCGGCCTACTATCAGCCCCCTCTTTTGCCTTCGCTGATGACGTAAAGCTTTCTTTGCCAGGCGCCAATAACGTCCCTCCAACGGGTAGTGAACTACCACCGATACCCTTCGATAAAGATGGTACATCCGACCCATTGGCTGTACCCGATCTCAAAACTCGAGCAAATACCGCTGAGCTACCTAACCCCATGAAAACAACTCAGCACACGCCAACGACCCGGAACATGAACAAAATCGTCGCTATTGTTAATGACGATGTCATCACCGAGAGCGAACTCAATCGCGAATATCGCCGTATTACTAAAGAACTCAAAAAACAAAATACTAATCTACCCAACGAAAATGTCCTACGGGCACAGATCCTGAATCAAATGATTGACGAAAAACTCGAACTCCAAGCGGCTAAACGCGTTGGCATTGAGGTCGATGATGCAACGCTAGATAAAGCCATCGCTAATATCGCTAAACACAATAAAATGAGCGTTGCCCAGTTACGTAAAGAAATCACCGCTACTGGCTTAAGTTATAGCGCTTATCGCAAACGCATTAAAGACCAAGTCACTATCGAGAAGCTCATGCAAGAAGAAGTTGGCGCCCATATTTATATCTCTAAAAGCGAAGTTGATAATATTCTTAACTCCGTTGCTTATTCATCCAATAACGTCCCTGAGTACCACCTCAAAGATATTTTAATCGCACTACCCGATGAACCCTCTTCACAGGAAGTTCATGATGCCCAAACCAAGGCAAAACAAATCATGGCTCAACTCAACAAAGACAGTGACTTTGGCCAAATTGCCATAGCTGAATCCAACAGTCAGACAGCCCTTAAAGGTGGCGACCTAGGCTGGCGCCGCGCTGCAGAGTTGCCCACTGTATTTGCAACCAAAGTGAAAACCATGCATAAAGGCGATATTGCGGGCCCTATCCGTACGGCTAACGGTTACCACATCCTTAAACTGGAAGATGTCAAAGGTGGTACCAGCAAACACTATATTACTCAAACCCACGTACGTCATATTTTAATGACGCCCAATGCCTTGCATTCCGATAAAGAAATCAAAGTAAGTCTCGAAAAACTGCGTAAGCGCATTAACAATGGTGAGGATTTCAGTACACTTGCTAAAAAATATTCTGAGGATACGGTTAGTGCTAAACAAGGCGGTGATCTGGGCTGGGTTGAGCCTGGTATGCTGGTACCGCCTTTCGAACATGCAATGGATGGCTTAGCTAAAGGCAAAATTAGCGAACCTGTAAAATCCGAATTCGGTTACCATATCATTGAAGTATTAGGGCGACGCAAAAAAGACGACTCCAAAGATCATGAACGTCTACAAGTACGCAAAATGCTCTATCAAAAGCAGTACGGCGAAAAAGCGCAATCTCTTGTGAACCGTTTGCGCAATGGGGCCTACATCAAAAAAATGGACTCGCCCGATGACAAAAATTCTGCATAGCTCCACGAGCGAAGCACAATGAAGCACCGCGCCCGTAAACGCTTTGGGCAGAATTTTTTGACGGATGCTGTAATCATCGACAGGATTGTTGCAGCTATCAACCCTAAAGCGGGCGATAAGCTTGTTGAGATTGGGCCAGGTCATGGTGCGCTCACAAAACAATTGCTGCCTATTACAGGAATAATGGATGTTATCGAACTAGACCGTGATCTTATTCCTGAATTGCAGGCTTTCTATACTGAACTTGGCCAGCTAACGGTGCACCAAGCGGATGCCTTGCAATTTAATTTCAGCCAATTAAGTCATGAACCTAAAAATTTACGCGTAGTGGGGAATCTTCCTTATAATATTTCCACGCCGTTGATTTTTCATTTATTAAGCCAAAAAGACTGCATCAACGATATGCATTTTATGCTACAAAAAGAAGTCGTAGAGCGCCTCAGCGCTAACCCTGGTGACAAAAATTATGGCCGCCTAAGTGTCATGGCGCAATACCATTGCCAAGTTGATTACTTATTCTTAGTGCCACCAGATGCTTTCCAGCCACAACCCAAAGTAGATTCTGCCATTGTCCGCTTAGTGCCTTACGCAGCTCTACCCTGTGTCGCTAATAACGAGCGACTGTTCGCTGATGTGGTACGGCAAGCCTTCTCACAACGGCGCAAAACCCTGCGTAATACGCTCAAATCTCTCATCAGTGCGGAACAACTGAGTGAGCAAGGTATCTCCCCCCAACAACGCCCAGAACAACTTTCTGTCGAAGAGTTTGTCCGAATCGCAAACCACATCGACAAAATCTAGCAATTTCCCCCAAACCCCCTGTGCGAGATCGCTGAAAAAACAGTCGTCGATCAGCAATTGTCCATTGGCTCTGTTAAGCAATATTTACAACTAACGCATTGATTTCAGGGGCTTTTCTTGCTATTTTCAGACCCTTCGATAGGTTTAAAACACCAGCTAAGACAATTGTGCTTTAGCTGGCTTGTAATATCATGGGGACGTGTTTAAGGACAAACCTGGGGAGCGGCCCACGGAAGCGAGCCAACATGGACGTTGCTAACAGGGACGCTAACCACACGGCAGTGAATGTCGAGGGCAGACACATACGAAGGGCGATCCCATGGGATCGCCCTTTTTATTTGGGTTTAGGTTTGCTGACGGAATCGCTGAGCAAATCCCCATAGTCCCAGTACTGCAAAACTAATTAAGGTCCACCCAGGCATGGTTAAGCCCAGAAAGTGCCACTGTACTTCGGCGCAATCCCCTGTCCCCATAATCAGCAATTTGATGGACTCCGTTAATGGTAATATCTGCAGCATATAAGCAAGACTCGCTTGGCAAGACACCCCATCTACAGGAGGATAAAATTGCAACCATAATTGTCGTCCTGCAGATAACGCCCCGAGTAACGCCATAAAAAATATCACCCAACTATAAATATTTACGCCACGACGTCCCGGATTATGTAGAGCTGCAAACACAAACACCAGTCCCAACACAGCCATTAATAGCCGCTGAATTTCACACAAAGGACAAGGCTTAAGCCCTTGGGCAATCTGTAGATAACCCGCACCTGCAAGTAATAATAAACAAACAACAAAGCCAATAGTAAAAGATTTACGAATTGATGGCAGAGACATTGGAAGCTCCTCAAAGATACGTTGATTTAATACTAGCCGCAAATGGTAGCATTTGCCATGAGTACTTGTCATAACGCCCGTTGCCAATTAAAATCCAGCCTCTAATTAAGGAGAAAGACATGAGCAATAAATCAACACTAAGATTAGTTTCCACTGTATTAACTGGCACACTTGCCTTAGGCATTGCCAGCACGGGTTTTGCCGAAGGCGTTTACTTCGGTGGTGCCTTAGGCCGTTCTGACTTGGACTATACGGCCAGTAACCAAAAAGTATCCCCCGCGAAGCGCCACGACGAAAAAGGCCTTGGCTGGAAGGGATTACTTGGCTATCAAGTCAATCGTAACTTTGCTGTCGAAGGCAGTTACACCCATTACCATGAAATGAAACTCAAAAATATGCGCGGTATTCCTGGCGCAAATGGCAAAATTGATCAGGCTGCTTATGACTTAAGCGCCAAAGGTATTTTGCCTATTGGTAACCAGTGGAATGCATTTGGTAAGCTTGGACTTGCCTATGTAGATGCAGACAAATCCCGCAACTCAACCGCCAAAGTCAATGGCATACGTTTTAAAGATGAATCTGCGTTCAGACCAACCGTTGGCATCGGCGGTACCTATATCATCAATCAAAACCTCACCACCGATATTTCCTGGAATCGGGTTATCAGCGGTAGCGGTATCAAGACTTCTGACTTTTGGGGTTGGGGCTTAAATTACTTCTTTAATTGATCATAGTGCTGTGCTGTCGTCAGCAGCACAGCATTCCTACATCGTTTCTCGCGTCTGCCAAGACAATGAATACTTTTCCCCGAGCGCTTCAACTGCCTGGCAAAGTTCAGCAGGTCCTGAAGCAATCACATCCACTTCACGGGCAATTGCCTTGTCGTAGGCATCTAACCAAGTCTCAGCGAAAGCGGTTACTGACCCTTCAAAACATCCCGGCTGAAAAATTTTCATGGCTAAGCGTGTGGGGATTTGGCGATTCTCAAATAAGGGCATGGTTGCAATGTATTGAGGTGGGACATTATTGATTAAAATATTTGATGGTCGCGGTTGGAACGGTAATTGCCCGTTGAACCCTAACATCACTAACATAGGCTGACTAGGTCTTAAACTATGCAATTGATCGGCCAAAAAGAAAATATTGCCGATGCCGTTACCTTGGCCCAATAACAATAAGCGCTTTATTGATTTCTGCAACAAGAACGGCGCACCTTCAATGCCGGTAATTTTAACGTAGTCGTTGGTTTGGACTTCGGTTAGCCAATGGGTCTCTGGCCCTTCTTCATGAAATGAAATTTCGACCCAACCTAGTTCTGCTGAGCGACGCATCACTGCGATCACCAATGCAACCCCTGCCTCTTCAACGAATTGCTGAATTAATAACATTTGTCCCGGCTGTACCGATTGAGCAAGTGCAGGTGATTGTAAGCGCAGGATATAGTAATTGCCGGGAAAACGTTCCCGGGCAGTGACTTTCACAAATTCGTCGAATTCAATGTGTTGCTTGTCAGACATTCGATTGCCAAATAATTTCCCCGTCTACTAGAGTATAAGCCACTCTGGCCGGCATTTCCCAGCCCATAAAGGGGGTATTTTTGCCTTTGCTGGCGAGGGTCTCAGAAGCAACCACCCAGTGATTGTGGGGGTCGATAATACAAATATCCGCAGTTGTATTAGGACTCAAGCAGCCCGCCTCAATGCCCAGTATTGCGGCCGGTTTGGCGGTGAGGCTGGCAATGGCCTGGCTGAGGGATAATTGCTGGGTATCCTGCAGGCGCCATACCAGGGCCAACAGTGTATCAAGGCCAGAAATTCCGGGCTCTGCTTCGCTAAATGGGGCAAGCTTGGCATCCAGCTCATGGGGCTGATGATCGGAGCATATAGCGTCAATGATGCCACTTTGTAGTCCCCGCAGTAGGGCGGTTTGATCCTGACTGCTGCGTAAGGGCGGTTGCACATAACATAGGGGTGAAAAATCACTGATATCAATGTCACTCAGATGCAAATGGTTAATGGAAACATCTGCTGTAACGGGTAAACCTGCCTGCTTTGCCTGATGAATTAAATCGACTGCACCACTGGTGGATAGTTTACTGAAATGACAATGCACACCCGTTTGTTTGACCAATTCAATAGCACGTGCCACCGCTATAGTTTCCGCACAACTCGGGATCCCAGGAATACCCAAACGCGTACTGACTTTACCTTCGTGAGCAAAACCATTTTGGCTAAGATAAACATCTTCAGGTTGCAGTATCACTAGCAAGTCTTGGGTTGCGGCATAGGCAAATGCATTGCGTAATACATTAGTATGCACAATATCATTACGACCATTACTCACCGCCACACAACCCGCTTGTTTGAGTGATGCCATACTACTGAGATACTTGCCTTCAAGGCCTTGGGTTAATGCCGCAATGGGCAGCACCTTAGCCTGACCTGCGGTTTTTGCCCGTTGTAGAATTTGCTCTACTACCGAAGAATTATCAATCACCGGATTGGTCATCGGGGTACAACATACTTGGGTAATACCGCCCTGGGCTGCAGCGCTAGTTTCACTGGCGATGGTTGCCTTATAGGTAAAACCAGGCTCACGCAAATCGGCACACAAATCAATAAGCCCCGGGCTAACGATCATATCCGTTGCATCAATCGTATGATCGGCACTAAAGTCGGCTAATTCATCCGCCACTGCAACAATCTTGCCATCGGCAATATAGACATTAGTACAATGCTCAATATCACTTTTGGGGCAAACCACTAAGCCATTGTTGATGAGGATCTTTGTCATTGACTATCCCCTACTATCATTGACATCACTGCCATGCGCACAGCAATGCCATATTCGACTTGGTGTAGTATCACTGACTGTGGGCCATCGGCAACACTTGAGGCAATTTCAACACCTCGATTAATAGGACCAGGATGCATAATTAATACGTCAGGCTTTGCCGTTTGTAGACGTTCCTCTGTCAAACCATAGGTGTAGAAGTATTCTTTCTCACTGGGAATCAAGCCTGATTTCATGCGCTCATGTTGTAGGCGCAACATGATAATCACATCAACACCATCAAGCCCTTCGGCCAAATCATGGAACACCTTAACCCCTAAGCTCTCTATGTCCGCTGGTAGCAATGTTTTCGGTGCCACAACCCGCGTTTGCGTGACCCCTAAAATATTTAAGGCATGAATTTGCGAGCGCGCCACCCGTGAATGCAATACATCGCCAACGATAGCAACGGTTAACGGCTCAAACTGTTGTTTATGCCGTTGAATGGTAAACATATCCAACATCGCCTGGGTAGGGTGGCTGTGAGCGCCATCACCTGCATTTAAGACAGCAATATTGTCATGGATATGACGAGCAACGAAATCCGGTGCCCCGCTAGCCTTGTGGCGAATCACAAACATATCCACTTGCATAGCTTGGATATTGCGTACAGTATCCAGCAGCGTCTCGCCCTTTTTGGTGGCAGAGGTAGCAATATCTAAGTTCAAAACTTCCGCTGATAAGCGTTTTGCCGCTAACTCAAACGATGTTCGGGTCCGGGTACTGGGCTCAAAAAACAAATTCGCAACCGTGCGCCCCTTAAGCAGTGGCTGAGCATCTTCGCCTTTGGCTGCCCCCAACAGCGACTGGGCCCGGGAGAGAATAGCCTCGAGTATAGACTTGGGTAAGCCATCAATGGTTAAAAAATGACGTAAACGCCCCTCTTGGTCTAGTTGTATCGGTGCACTGGTCATTTGCCGTTACTTTTGCTGTAAATAGGCTGATAGTAGCAGCTTTACAGCCCTAATTACAGCCATCCCCGGTGGCTCCCTACAGCATCGGGTAGTATTCTCCATCCTACCGGAGTATGATCGCTTCTCCTGCCCACATAATAGGAGCACTACAATGAAAAAAACCATAAACAATCCCCGATCGCCCAGCCCCATGAGAAGAGCTGCAACTTATAATAGCTACACCATGGCCCTTCGATGTGGACTGGTTCCTGGTGACAGCTTATCCTTGCCCGCAGAATTTGAAGATCCGTGGCTAATAGAACGTCGCGTTCCTCCGACAATACAACGGAATTCAGAAGACGACGGATCTTCTCTAAGTAGCTTTGATTCACAAGACCCAACCCAAGAAATTGAGGATGACGATTATGGCGATTGTGCTGCTAGCCCTGATACGCCGCCTCTGCGACGAGCTCCAGCCATAATACAAGCACCTGAACAAACAGAGTCTGGCGACGGCACAGAGCATGAGAGTGATGGCTCGTTTAGGTCGACGTCATCATTTCGTTTGAAAAACTGCGGTTAAGCACACACTCACAAGCAATGCTCTTGCATCCAGCCCTCAAGGATAAGACTGGCTGCAAGGCTGTCGATTTGGTTCTTCTGGACCGCTTTATAGCCACCGGCATCGAATAACCGTTGCCTTGCTTCAAATGAGGTTAGGCGTTCATCTACCCCAAAGACCGGTAGTTTAAATTGCTGTTTGAGTTGACCGGCAAAAGCCCGGGCTTTACGCGTAATGGGTTGTTCAGTGCCATCCATGTTAAGGGGGATCCCGACGACTAAAGCATTGGGCCGCCATTCATTGATAATCTCCGCTACCGCTTGCCATTGGGGTTCACCATCATTGGCTAATAGCATCGTCAGGGGTGAGGCGGTTTTTGTCAGTGACTGTCCGACAGCAATACCAATGCGGCGCAAACCAAAATCAAATCCTATCAACACCCCATCAATGGCATGGGGTGGGTCGCATTCAAAAGCTTGAGGTTGTTCAGGCATGGCCAACATCACTGGATAATTTTGTCAGGTCGACGCCGACACTACTGGCCGCTGCGCGCCAACGTTCTTCAAACGGTACGTTGAAGAGAATATCATGATCCGCAGGTGCCGTTAACCAAAAGTTATCGCTGATTTCTTTTTCTAATTGATCAGGGCCCCAACCGGCATAACCCAAAATAACAACGGCATCATCAGGCCCTTCCCCCACTGCCATCGCTTCAAGAATATCTTGCGACGATGTCACACCAATATCATCTCCTGCCATTAAGGTGGATTGCCATTCGGTGTTGGGACGATGAATGATAAAACCCCGTTCCGGTTGTACGGGACCACCCAGCAATACTGGTGAGCTACGTATATCATCCAGTTTGGTATCAATACGCATTTGTCCCAGTACTTCGCCGAGATTAATGTCCAAGATAGGTCGATTGATAATAATGCCCATTGCACCTTCTTCATTGTAGGCACAGAGGTAGATCACCGCCTGGGAGAAGTTTACGTCCAACAAACTCGGCATGGCCACCAAAAAGTGATTTTGTAGTTCTGCTTGCATATCATTCATACGTTTAAGTATTAGTGCTCTGTGGAAGAAGCGCAAATTCCCAGTTAAGCAAGCCTTAAGTGCTTGCGCCAGAGGCCTGATTCCCTCGAAAAATTCGTTCCACATCCACTTTATCAAACTCATAGTGGCGATTACAGAACTCACAATTGACGACAACGTGGTTATGGGTCTTAAGAATATCCTGAGCCTCATCTTTACCGAAAGAAACAACTGCCTTTTCCATTTTTTCGGTACTACAACGACAACGAAAGCACACTGGCTCCGCTGAGAACAAACGAATATCTTCTTCATGAAATAATCGATGTAAAATGGTTTGATTATCTAAATTGAGTAACTCATCTACGGTCAGTGATTTTGCCAGTGTCAACACATGCTGCCAATAATCCTCAGCAAAGTGATCATCATCGGGCATTTGCTGAATCAACAGTCCCGCCGCCCGAGTGTCATCTGCTGTTAACAATATTAACGTTGGCAATTGCTCAGACTGCTGGAAATAATCTTCTAAGCAATGACTCAATTCCGCTTTGTCCAGAGTCACAATACCTTGATAGCGCTCCGCGCTGTTATCAGGAATGATAGTGATACCCAGCTGACCTTTGCCCAATAAGCCCTCCAGCTCTGCATCGCTAAAATCCGCATTGTGTTGCCATTTCGCTAAGCCGCGCAAATGGAAGTGGTGATTGCATTGGGCCACCAACAGCGTCACCGGCCCATCCCCTTGGGATTGCAGGATTAAGGAACCCTCAAATTTTAGGGTGGCACTCAAAAGCGCCGTACCCGCCAAGGCTTGGCCTAGAAGTTGATGAACCCGTTTCGGGTAAGGGTGGTGGTCACCAATTGCCCGATATGCCGCTGCCAAGTGGACCAACTCCCCCCGTATACCGCGGTTTTCGAACAAAAAACGTTGTAGCGTGTCATTTTCAGTTATCGTCATGGGGCGCGATGTTAGCAGATTGGCAAAAAGAGTCCAGTTTTGAGAAAAATATTTATGTTCTTTTCTAATGGCCTCGTCTAGCATATCTTCCACAACTTCCTTATTTCTCCCAATTTATTTCAAAGCCACAGATGAAACTCAACTATCACACCCATTCTTCCCATAAGCAAGCACAACATCAAAGATAGGGAAAACATAAACACTTTTGCCTTTCTTTATCCGCTTGAGCAGTCGAAGCTCCTCTAACGTTCTAAGGACATGGGAAATTTGTGATGAAGATTTACCAGTAGTAGATGCAATGACTGAAACCGAACAACTTTCTCTACGAGCAATCACTTTCAAAACGTTCTCTTGAAGCTCAGACAAATTTTTCTGCTTCAATCTATCTTTAATCAACCGGTCAATGAGAGGTTTTGCTGTATCTAACGAGATTTTATCCGCAAGATCACCAACATGCAAAAGACGCAACATCCTGGATAGAAGTCCAAAAATATAACGCAATCTCCCATGCGTTAGCTTATGCAGGTAACTCATAACAGCCCAGTCAATGGGTAATTCTACATTTTTGTTAACTCGGTAATACTCAACCCTGCGAGTGATTAGTTTTTTAAAATTATCTTGACTTAATGGTTTAATTACCACCTCATGACTAACAATATCATCTAACCTATCGACTTCCTGTGCTATAAAGGAGCGTAACCCCTCGTCACCAACAAGGATCCAGCTTATCCCATCAGTCTGCATATAGTCTCTTAGCGAATTAAAAAGGTATCTCAAGTGTGTTTCTTCGTGAATTATTCCAATATCCAGATTATTGAGTTGAATAAGCAAACCATGTTTAAAACCTAACGATTTAATTAACTGCGCTAATTCTTCTAAATGTTCTCCTAGTACATTTGTAGGCACAATTACTGGCTGAGTAACAACCCCAGGGGTTTTACCATAATTAATACCGCCCCCAAAGCCTGAAACACCGACTTGTGCACCAAAAGTACGGTACGTTTCTGCTATGCGATTTGATATAGCTTTGGCATCTTGGAATGATTGATTCTTCTCTATTTTCTTGAAAAAAGCCAATTCTAGCCCGCGGATTACATTTGCTATAATTGCCGCAAATAAGGTTTCAACTGTCCAGCCGGCCTCAACACGTATCTCTTTAGGTGGTGTAAAATATAACTTTTTTTCCTGAGCCTCAAAACGCATCAAATTCGCAAAAGAAGTTGTACCAACGCCCCTTGCTCCCTCAATGATGAGGTTCACATTTTTACTTGCTAAGACCTTCGAGCAAATTTCTGCTTCATTTTCATGACCAACATACAAAGAAAGTGTCTTTTGTTTGATAGGATCTGTATCTAAGGGGTTATCAGTAAACCCGAGTCCTTCCCAATCCATAAAAATTAACCTTTAGCTGATTATTAATGTCATGATAATATCAATTGATATACAATTGTCAATTGATAAATTAAAATCAACAAACATCAATTGTTCATATAAACCACAGAACATCTTTAATAGATTGAATTTAAAGGTTTTAATCATGAGCTATGGAGTATAGCCGTATTGGTCTGCACTGCAAGACTTATTTTGGCATTTTTCCCCTTACCTGGTATCATCACGCCTTTCAAATTCCTGCAATCTAGGAGATTCAGATGCACGCGGAAACAAAGGCCGAAACTATGACGTATACAGACTTATCGACGGAGCAATTGATCAAACACGCGCTAGAGCGCAATGAGGGGGTTTTGAGCACTAATCAGGCCCTCAGCGTTGCAACTGGCACCCGTACCGGCCGCTCTCCTCGAGACCGTTTTATTGTCCAGGATGATGTGACCACCAACACAGTAGATTGGGGTAACGTCAACCAACCCATTAGCCAAGACCGCTTTGATGCCCTCTGGAACCAAATCGAAGCCTACCTTGCGGACAAAGATACCTTTGTGTCACATCTTGAAGTTGGTGCTGACAGTGAGCACTATCTACCAGTTAAAGTCATTAACCAAAAAGCCTGGCACAATCTCTTCACCCGTAACTTATTCATTCGCCCGGATACTTACAATCGTAAACAAAAGCCTGAATGGACAATTCTCAGTGCACCAGATTTTCATGCATCTCCTGAGCGAGATGGGACTAACAGTGAAGCAGCTGTAATATTAAATTTCAGCCAACGCCGCATTCTTGTTTGTGGTACTCACTATGCCGGCGAAATGAAAAAAGCCATGTTTACTGTGATGAATTTCTTGTTGCCGAATATTGATGTGCTACCCATGCACTGTGCCTCTAATATTGGCATGGAAGGTGATGTAGCATTATTCTTTGGTTTATCCGGTACCGGTAAAACCACCTTGTCGGCCGATCCAGAACGCTTTTTGATCGGTGATGATGAACATGGTTGGGGTAAATCAGGCGTCTTTAACTTTGAAGGCGGTTGTTACGCAAAATGTATTGATCTCTCCAAAGAAAAGGAACCCGTCATTTGGGATGCCATTCGTCATGGGGCAATTATGGAAAATGTCGTCTTAGACGAAAACCAAGCGCCTGATTACAGCGACAGCACCTTATCCATGAATTCTCGTGCCGCCTATCCCCGCGAACACATTGAAATGCGTGCCGAGGCCAATCGCGGCGGACAACCAGATGCCGTGTTGTTCTTAACCTGCGATCTCTATGGCGTATTACCACCGGTATCATTACTCAGTAAAGAACAAGCCGCTTATCATTTCTTATCCGGTTATACCGCATTAGTCGGCAGCACCGAGGTAGGACAAACTGAAGGCATCAAGCCAACATTTAGCACGTGTTTCGGCGCACCATTCTTCCCGCTATCACCGTCAGTGTATGCTGAATTATTGATTAAACGCATCGAAGAAACTGGCGCACAAGTATATCTTGTGAATACCGGTTGGACCGGCGGAGCTTATGGCCAAGGCGGTGAGCGCTTCTCAATCCCAACGACGCGCGCCATTGTCCGGGCTATTTTATCCGGCGCCTTAAAAGACGCTAATACTATTACCCTACCCGGCTTTAATTTGGCAATACCTGAAACCATCAACGGTGTTGATAGCCAATTGTTGAACCCGGTTAAGACCTGGTCTGATAGTACGGCCTATGAAGCCAAACTCATGGAGCTAAGTGAGCAGTTCCGCGAAAACTTCAAGCGCTTTGATGTTGCACCGGAGATTGTAAAGGCTGGGCCGCTTTAGATCTATAATACAAAACGTTGTCATCCCAACTCGGGATGACAACGCTTTTTAGAATTCCGACTTACTCTTCGCGTATTTCTCCGCTTCAGCCGCACTAATGAGATTATTTGAAATCAATTCTTTCATATGCTGGACCGAGTATTACGCTACGCGCGAAATGAATTCGCGCTCGCGCTTAAGAGGGAGAATGACGATTCTCCCTCTTAAGAATCTCCCATCGCATTAGGTTATGAGATAACTTAGAACTCCGACTTACTCTTCGCGTATTTCTCCGCTTCCGCGGCACTAATGAGATTATTTGAAATTAGCTCCTTCATATGCTGATCTAATGTCATCATACCTTCAGCTTGGCCGGTTTGGATGGCAGAGTACATTTGTGCGACTTTATCTTCACGGATAAGGTTACGAATAGCCATGTTACATACCATTATTTCCAACGCTGGAACGCGACCACCACCAACTTTCTTTAGTAAGCTTTGCGAAATCACCGCTTGCAGTGATTCAGACAACATCGAACGCACCATATCTTTCTCACCCGCAGGAAAAACGTCAATAATACGGTTAATCGTTTTAGCGGCAGAGCTGGTATGCAAGGTGGCAAACACCAAGTGACCGGTTTCAGCAGCGGTCAATGCTAAGCGAATGGTTTCCAAATCCCGCATCTCACCAACAAGAATAACGTCAGGGTCTTCCCGCAAAGCAGAACGTAAGGCTTGGTCAAAACTATGGGTATGCATATGTAATTCACGCTGGTTAATCAGACATTTTTTACTCTTATGCACAAACTCAATAGGATCCTCAATGGTAATGACATGATCGTAGCGCTCGTTATTAATGTAATCTACCATGCCTGCCAACGTTGTACTTTTACCCGAACCCGTTGGCCCAGTTACCAGTACTAGGCCATTTTTGCTCTTGGCAATACTTTTAAAAACATCCGGCATCCCTAATTCATCCAAGGTTGCTATTTCTGTTGGAATAGTTCGAAACACCCCCGCGGGACCGCGGTCTTGATAAAACACATTCACCCTAAAGCGAGCAAGTTTGGGAATATCAAAAGAGAAGTCTACTTCAAACTGCTCCTCAAGAATTTTGCGTTGGGTGTCATTCATGATTTCATACAAGAGCGCTTCAACCTGCTTGTCATCCAACTCAGGTAAATTAACCCGGCGTAAATCACCATCCACCCGAATCAAAGGGGGTAAACCAGATGACAAGTGTAAGTCCGATGCTTTATTCTTAACGCTGAAGGCCAGTAATTCAGATATATCCATTGGGGGCACCTAATCCATTGAGTATTACAACCCAGTTAAACCACATACATACTCGAATTATAGACGCTGAGAGCAAATGGGGGAGAAAACCCGGTTCTGTGAAGCTCATCGCCGTCTCAAAGAAGCAACCTGTGGATAAAATTAGAACAGCCATTGCCGCAGGACAACGGGCTTTTGGTGAAAATTATGCCCAGGAAGCCCTCGACAAAATCGCAGCACTCAAGGACGAGGATGTGGAATGGCATTTCATTGGCCCCATTCAGAGCAACAAAACCCGCCTGCTTGCAGCGCATTTTGCCTGGGTTCACAGTGTGTGCCGCCTTGATATTGCCCAACGACTCAATGACCAGCGGCCAAGTAGCCTTGCGCCACTAAATATCTGCCTCCAAATCAACACCAGCGGTGAGGCCAGCAAGTCAGGCGTTAGCGTTGATGAGGCCCATGATTTGGCCCACGCCATTGTCTCCCTGCCCCACCTCAAACTCCGGGGCTTGATGACCATCCCTGCCCCTTGTGATGATTTTGACGAGCAACGGCGCCCTTATCATCAATTACAAGATTTATTTCTTTCCCTGCATCAACAAGGGATCTTGATTGATACCTTATCCATGGGCATGACCAATGATTTTGAAGCAGCCATTGCTGAGGGAGCCACGATGATCAGAGTGGGCACGGCAGTGTTTGGCGAGAGAGAATAGTTTATTTCTCGCTGGAGACGAGCAACTCCCCAAAATCAATAATCTTGGTAAAATAACCCTCGTCTAATACTGCATCACTCACACCATTCACATGAATAAGTACCGGAAAACAAGAGAAACCTCTTGGCAGTGATAAGCGTTTTATTTTTTCGTCCACTTCATTAATGATATCCATACCCAATTGATTCTTTGAAAATTTAATTTCGCAAACAAATAAGTTCTGATAGCGGGTTTGAATTAGCAAGTCAATCTGGCAGCCTTTTTGTCGAGTAGTCTTACGCTGGAAAAATGGATTACTCGCAACAACATGGGAAGGATTTATGCCGAGTAATGATAATAATGATTTTTTGTTCTTCAGAACAAGATTCTCAAATTGTAATCCCATGGTCGTTTGCCAGCCAGGCAAATGCATATAGTCTACATCTTCATAGAGTCCCTGCATAATAAGCTCACGCTTTGGTGCGATATATTTCAGATAAAACCGTAAATAATTATCACTCAAGCGGTATTTGCTCAACCGTGCAACTTTGCCGCTTTTTATGCTCCAGGTATAATCCCGACTAATAAACCGCGCAACAATCAAGTCATTGAGGTAGTCATAGAGCTTGCCACTACGGGAATATTGAAGTTTGTCACAAACATCATTGTACTCCATACTACCATCAGCAAGAAGCATGACTATTTTTTTGTAAATATCGCTTCTCGAATTAAAAACATCATGGAAAATTAAATCAAATTCATTGACAAATAACGCGTCTTCATAAAAACATAATTGCCGAATATTTTGCTCCGCTGTGAAACCTGGCTGCAATTGTTCTAGGTAGTAAGGAATACCTCCGGTAACGGCAAGTAATTGAAATTTGTCATAAGTACCACCCACAAAGTTTTGTGCGTGAAGTAATTCATTACAATCAGGTAATGGCAGCTCATCCAGACTAATTCGTACGGGGATCCGGCCAAAGTATCCGGTACTGCTTAATATATTTTTTTCGATCCAGACTGAGACGGAACCACACAAGATTAAGGTTAACTGATGGTTATTTTTGAACTCTGTATCCCATGCATTTTTTAACTTCGGCAAAAAGGTAGGGCTATCCATCGCCATCCAGCTAATTTCATCAAACAGAATATTAACTTGGCCATTGGCAGTGTTTTCCGCGAGAACGGTCAATAAATCAGACCAATCTGTTGTTCTGAGTGGCGGCAATTGGAAATACTTTTCAAGCAATCTGGCAAAATTATCCCGCTGATCTTGCTCAGTGATCCCCTCATCAGGGCTCAAGCCAACAAACTCATAGAATTGGTAGTCCTTAGAAAACTCTTGGATGAGTCGACTTTTGCCAATACGGCGACGCCCTTTCACAACAGCTAGGGTGGCGCTTTTCTTATTGAGCATTTGTCGTAGTTTCTCTAAGTAGCGGTGCCGGCCAATAAATGGTAACTTTTTCACCAACCCCTCCTTTAAAGGTGCGCATAATCGACAATTGTATGTTTTGCGCACCTAAAAAGCAAGAAATTTAGTGCGCATAATCGACAATTGCAGGTTTTGCGCACCCAAAAAGCAAGAAATTGGGTGCGCATAATCGACAATTGCAGGTTTTGCGCACCTTTGATGCTTTTAACGCTATGAAATTACTCAAAAAAACCCTCTTTATTTCTCTATTGATTTTCCGTATGCTGTCGGTAACTGAGAGAAGGAACCAGAGAGTTATGGAAACAACAGAAATCGCCTTTATCGGCGCCGGCAATATGGCGACTAGCCTGATTGGCGGACTCATCACTGATAATTATCCCCCACAAAAAATATGGGCCAGCAATATTCGCGAAGAAAAGCTCGAAATATTAGCTTCCAACTACCACATCAATACCACTACCGATAATAAAGAAGCCGCCAACCAGGCCAAAATTGTCGTCTTATGTGTCAAACCCCAAGTCCTTGCTGAAGTATCCCAAGAGCTTGCTGATATTGTGCAATTACGCCAATCCTTGGTGATCTCAATCTCCGCTGGCGTGCCAACGGATGTCTTGTCTAAATGGCTTGGCAACAATGTGCCAATCGTACGTTGCATGCCCAATACCCCCGCCTTGGTCGGGGCCGCCGCGACAGGCTTATACGCCAACAAACTGGTTGATAGGCAGCAAAAAGACATTGCTGAACACTTGCTTCGAGCTGTCGGTATCACCGAGTGGTTAGACACTGAGGAACAAATGGATGTCATTACGGCACTCTCCGGCAGCGGTCCAGCGTATTTTTTCTTGATGATCGAAACCTTACAACGGGAAGCCGAAGGCTTAGGTCTATCCCCTGATGTTGCCAAACTCTTCAGTATTCAGACGGCGCTGGGCGCCGCAAAATTATTACTCGAGAGTGGCACGGATGTGGAAATACTACGGGAACGGGTAACCTCCCCTGGCGGCACAACTGAGGCAGCCATAAATCTCTTGGAAAGAGATAACTTTTGTAATATCGTTGCTAACGCAATGAAAGCTGCCGACGAACGAGCCCGGGAAATTGCCGAGCTATTCCGCGGCAATTGATACAAGAGAATTAAGGTATACACATGACACCTCTCCATAATGCAGGATTGTTTCTGCTACAAGTGCTATTTGATCTTTATATTTTTATCGTGATTTTGCGATTCATGTTGCCGCTGATTGGTGCTGACTTTTACAATCCTGTGTGTCAATTTGTCATTAAGTTCACTAAACCATTGACTCACCCGCTACAAAAGCTCATTCCTTGTTACAAACGCATTGATTTTTCTGTTGCCTTATTAGCCGTTGCTCTCGAAGTGCTAAAAGTCATCGCCCTGGTGCTACTGCAAGCCGGCACCATTCCTAATATCGCCGGCATTGTTGTTTGGTCAATCGGCGAATTGTTGAATCAAGTGCTGCATATCTTCTTCTACTCCATCATTATCCAAGTAATACTAAGCTGGCTCCGTCCGACCCGCTACAATCCGTTTTTGGAAATTATTTACCGACTGAATAGTCCCATCCTGCGGCCTATACAACGCCTGATCCCACCCATTGGCGGCTTGGATCTCTCCCCCATTGGCGCGATATTGTTATTGCAAATTACCACTATCATCATCAGCCAGCCGATTATGGCGTTTGGGGCGCAGATGGTCATGTCACAATGACAGCGCCGCATTTGCATTCCCCGCCACAATCGTAGACACTATGTCCACTTTTGCGGGATTAAATGGGTAATTAATGACCATAACGGCGGATAAAACCAAAGCCTTAAGCATCTTTACTATTGTTATGATTACGATCACCTCGGTGGATAGTATTCGTAACCTCCCCGCTACCGCATTATTTGGCAGTCCTTTGATCTTTTTCTTCATTATGGCGGGTCTGTTCTTTTTGGTACCCAGCGCCTTAGTGTCCTCGGAGCTTGCTACTGGTTGGCCGAAAACTGGCGGCGTCTATGTCTGGGTGCGAGAAGCCTTTGGTGAAAAAACCGGCTTCTTCGCTATTTGGTTCCAGTGGGTGGAGAATGTCATTTGGTATCCAACAATCCTGGCGTTTGTGGCTGGGTCCCTGGCTTATCTCATCAGTCCCGCGCTTGCCAACAATCGCTTTTATCTCTGTGGCGTTATCATTGGTACGTTTTGGGCCTTGACCTTTATTAATATGGCTGGCCTTAAAAGCTCGGCGCGCTTTAGTGCTGTCTGTGGTATTGGTGGACTCATTATTCCAATGATATTGATTATTGGTTTGGGCATTACCTGGGTCGCCACCGGTCATGACTTGCAAATTGATTTTAAATTACATCATTTGCTGCCTGACGCCCATGATACTAGCATGATGGTTTCTCTGACGGGCGTGGTACTGTGTTTTTGTGGTATTGAAATTGCCACCGCCCACGCCTCCGATGTCAAGAACCCGCAACGGGATTATCCGCGGGCGTTATTGATTTCGGTGTTATTTATTTTTTTCACCATGCTATTGGCATCGTTGAGTATTGCCATCATTGTCCCTGGCAACCAGTTGAGCCTAGTGTCAGGTGTCATGCAAGCTTTTAGTAAATTCTTCGTCGCTGACCACATCAGTTGGATGACGCCAATTCTAGCCCTAGCCATTGTCATTGGCAGCCTTGGGGGAGTGAGTAATTGGATCATCGCCCCTAACCGTGGTTTGCTGGTAGCCTTAAATGATGCCGAGGTTGGTGGCTATTTGCGTACAGAAACCAGCACTGGCGCGCCGATTGGTTTGTTGCTCTATCAAGGCGTCTTGGTGACACTGCTGGCCTGTTTGTTTTTGTTCATGCCCACTATTAATAGCTCGTATTGGATCTTAACCGCAATGACGGCCCAATTATACATGGGTATGTACATTCTCATGTTTGCAGCGGCTATTTATTTACGTTACAAACGACCGGATACACCAAGGGCATTTCGGATCCCCGGCGGCAAATTGGGCATTTGGTTGGTTTCTTGCAGCGGTATTATTGTCAGCATTATCACCATTGTAATTGGATTCTTCCCACCCAAAAACATCGACCTACCGAGCCTTTTGCATTATGAAATAACTATGGTAACGTGGCTACTTATTATGTGTTGCCCGCCGTTGATTTTTTTTGGGGTAAAACAATTTAGGAGGAATTAACATGCCAACGAGCTTATTCAAGGATGCCATTACCCATTTAGACAAAGCAGCAAAATTTGCTGACATCGAAGCTGAATCCCTCGAACGTTTAAAATATTGCCGTGCAACACTTGAGGTCTCCGTCCCTGTACGTATGGATGACGGCAGTCTACGGGTATTTACCGGTTATCGCGTGCGCCATGATGATACCCGTGGCCCCACCAAAGGCGGTATTCGTTTTCATCCCAATGTCAGTCTTGATGAAGTCAAAGCGCTTTCATTTTGGATGACCTTCAAATGTGCGGTGATGGGTATTCCTTATGGTGGTGCCAAAGGTGGCGTGATGGTCGATCCAAAGCACTTATCGAGGCTGGAATTAGAACGACTGAGCCGCGGCTTTATCGAACAAATTGTTGATTTCATTGGTCCAGATACTGATATTCCTGCACCGGATGTTTATACCAATGCCATGATCATGGGTTGGATGATGGATGAATACTCAAAGATTGTCCGCCAATACACACCTGCTGTGATCACTGGCAAACCTATTCCCCTAGGCGGCAGTCTGGGGCGTAACGAAGCCACCGGTCGCGGGGTGTATTACTGCATTAAAGAGTTAGAAAAAAAACTTGGCTGGACACCGGAAGACAAAACCGTTGCTATCCAGGGCTTTGGTAACCTCGGCCAACATGTTGCAGCTCTCTTGCACCAAGATGGTTATCGGATTGTTGCAATCAGTGACTCCCAAGGAGGGATCTATTCTGATAGTGGCTTCGATATCCCCAGCATCATCCATACCAAGAATGACACCAAACGCGTACGCGCTGTGTATTGTGAAGGGACAGTGTGTGAAGTAGTAGAAGCCAAACAAATCACTAATGAAGAGTTATTAGAATTAGACGTAGATATTCTGATCCCCGCAGCCCTTGAGGATGTCATCACCAAAGACAATGCCAGTCATATCAAAGCCCCTTATATTGTTGAAGGCGCCAATGGTCCTATTGGTCACGGCGCCGATGATATTTTGGCGAAACGTGATATTCTCGTCGTGCCGGATATTCTCGCTAATGCCGGCGGTGTAACCGTGAGTTATTACGAGTGGGTGCAGAATAAATCAGGCTACTATTGGGACGTTGATGACATCCATAAACGACTCGAAAAACGCATGAGCGAAGAATTCAATAATGTCTACAATTTAATGGAACAGCATCACTGTGATATGCGCACCGCTGCCTATGTCCATGCACTAAATCGTTTGGGTCAAGCTATCGAAGCCCAAGGCACTCATACATTTTTCTCAGAAGAGGTATTAGCGTGAAACAATGCGTGCTTGCTACCAATAATCCCGGTAAGCTCAAAGAAATGAACGAGCTGCTGGTAGACTTTGATTACCAAGCTATTCCCCAGAGTGAATTCAGTATTGTTGAAGTAGCAGAAACGGGTTTAACCTTTGTTGAGAATGCTATCATCAAAGCCCGCCATGGCTGTCGTGAAACAGGCTTACCTGCTATTGCTGATGACTCTGGTATTGCGGTAGATGTATTAAACGGCGCGCCGGGTATTTTTTCAGCGCGTTATAGCGGTGAGAATGCCAGTGATGAAGCAAATCTTGCGAAATTACTCCAGAATACCGCTGATGTTGATAAACCAACGGCTCGCTATCACTGTGTAATTGTTTTTATGCAACATGAGGACGATCCAACCCCTATCATTTGTCATGGTACTTGGGAGGGGTATTTGCTGAAAGAATCCGTGGGTGATGGTGGTTTTGGTTATGACCCCATATTCTTTGTGCCTGAAGAGAACTGCACGGCAGCCCAGCTAAGCGCTGAGCGCAAAAATCAACTCAGTCACAGAGGACAAGCGTTGCGGCAATTAGCGGAGATGCTTAAACAACTTATTTGAAGAGAACTGTTCAGCAACATTATCAATTGCTTGCAACACATTATCTTTAGTTTCTCTCATTTGACGACTCACATCATAGAGATCAAAACCAAACTCACTAGTGACTTTTTGCGCGACTAACGCCTGCAATGCTTCTAGCATTAGTGCTTCTTGATCATAATCATAGAATTCTGGATTATAGGAATCTCCCACACTATGTATTCTTCTCATCGCCAATTTATCCATATATTCTTGCAAATCAGGATCTGAAATAGATAACAGCGTTTGCAATGGTTTGAGATAAATAAATTTTTCGTCAACGTCATAGTCTGCTGCCCCTGAATCTTCGTATCCATGATAGATGGCTTTAATGACTCGTCTTAACGAATCTTCAGGTGAGGTAAAGTAGCTATTCTCATCATTCTCATACAAATTGAGTATTTGGTTCTGAACAAACTGATACGCTTGTAGCTGGCGAGGTTCATCGCGCAGCTCAGTTTGTGAAAACTGGGATAACGTGGTTAGTGCTTGTTCTGCAATTTGTTTAACTGTGCGGGGCATAATCATTCCTGCATCTATAATAATTATTAATGGGCGGGATTGTGTAAAATTTAGATTAAGACAGTATTAAGGCCAAAACTCATTGATTTGCCGGCGGTTTTTCTTGATAATCAGCTTATGCCTGAGACTAATGATCCATTAATTGCAGCGATACATGCCCATCAGCAAGGCGATTTCGCCACGGCTGAGGCCTTATACTTGGACTTCTTAAAGGACCAACCCAGCCATACGGATGCCCTCGACTTACTGGGCGTCTGTTATGCCCAGCAGGGTCAGCTCGAGGAGGCCAGAAGCTGTTTGGAACAAGCCCTAAAGCTTGCCCCTGACTCTGCTAACGCCCATAATCACTTGGGTAATGTATTGAAGAGTCTCGGTGAGACTGACGATGCCATCGAACACTTTCAACAAGCCATCCGCCTACTAGCAAACTATGCCGAAGCTCATAATAATCTTGCCGTGCTCTATCATCAGCAAGGACAATTTGATAATGCCATGAACGAATACCAACAGGCCTTGAGCATCGAACCTAATTATCCCGATGCCTTGTTGAATTTGGCGAGCCTGTATCTAAAACGCCAACAATTACTACAAGCGAAATCTTTGTTACAACGCTTAGTGACGCTTGAGCCCGAGCATCCCCAGGGTAATTATTTGTTAGCTAATATTGCCTATCAAGAAGGCGAATTAGACACAGCAGTGCTGCGCTATGACCATGCCTTAGCTTTGATGCCAAATCATCTGGATAGCCTGCTGAATAAGGCTGCTACGCTTTTAAAGCAAGGCAATAATGAACAAGCCCTTGCACTGTATTATCGCGTACTTGAATTAGAAGAAAATAATCCTGCCGCCCTACAAAACCTGGCAGCTATCACCATGGTAGAGCAAGATTATGACAGCGCCAAGAAGCATTACTATGACTTATTAATCGAAGAACCTGAAAACACCATCGCTCATTTTAATCTCGGCGTGGTATTCATGTCTGAGCTCAAATGGCAATACGCCGCCTATCATTTTTATTCCTGTATCAAAGCTGATAGTGGTAATCCCGATACCCATATCAATTACGCGACCGTCTTATTAAAACTCGACAAACGGGACGAAGCTATCCGTCATTACCAAAAAGCCCTAGCACTGCAACCAGATAATCCGGCGGTACAATACACCCTGAGTGCGTTACTGGGCGAAGACACACCTACTCACGCACCAACGGAATATATCGAAAAATTATTTGATAACTATGCTGAGCATTTTGATGAAGATTTATTGAAAAAATTACATTATCAAACGCCGCAATTACTGCTGGAGGCATTAACACCCTATCTTAGCGGACGCGATGGCTTAATGATTATTGATCTAGGTTGTGGCACGGGACTGTGCGGTCCGTTATTCAAACCCTACAGCCAAAATCTCATTGGCGTGGATGTCTCGGCCAATATGCTCGCCGAAGCAGCCAAGCGCGATGTTTATGATGAACTGAACAAAACCGATATTTGCCAGTTCTTAGGAGCCCACCCACATACTAGCGACCTTATTCTCGCCGCCGATGTGCTGGTCTATTTTGGTGATTTGAGTGAGGTATTCTGCCATGCTAAACAAACGTTGCGCGACCAAGGCTTATTCGCCTTCACCTTAGAGCTCGGTAACGAAGGTGATTATCACCTACAACGCACCGGACGCTACTGCCATAGCGCAAATTATGTTCAAACCCTGGCCCAGCAACAAGGCTTTGAATGCCTCGTTCAGCGAACTGTCACCTTGCGCATTCAGGCGGATGAACCCGTTTGTGGACTGCTATTTGTGCTTCAGTAGTTCTTATTTTGACCAAACCCTTCTCTCTAACCTGTTCTATACTGATGTATAACAATGATTAATCAGGATTTTTGCCGACCATGGCTGAGAACACCGCCGAAGAAAACCAAATCACAAGTACCGATGGATTTTTTGAATTGTCGCAGGACTTGCTGTGCATTATTAACATTAATGGTTACATTAAACAATGTAATCCCCGTTTTGCAGAATTGTTCGGGTACTCCTTCACTGAATTAAACTTGATGGCGTTTGTCAATCTACTCCATCCTGATGAGAAGAAATCTATCGAAGAACAATTTGCTAGCCTCAACCACCATCAACAATCCATTCAGTTTCGCGTTCGTGGCCGTCGCTCCAATGCCCAATATAGTTGGCTACAGTTTATTGCTATTTTTGACAAACCTCAAAAACTCATCTACCTCACCGGCCACAGGGCTAGCGAAGATATGCGTGAGGCACGTCTCAATCACTATGCTCAACATGTGGCAAAGATTGGCAGTTGGGAATTGGATCTCATCAATGGCAAATTGTTTTGGAGTGATGAGATGTACACCATTCATGGATTATCGCCGGATAAATACACACCGGCAGTGACAACGGCATTGGCGTTTTATACCGAAGACAGTTTACCCATAATCCGCCAAGCCATCAAAGACTGTATCGATAGCCAACAAGCCTTTGCACTTGATCTTGAAATCATGAGTGATAATCAACGCCAAATCGCCGTGCATGTTACTGGTGAACCCGTCGTTGAAGATGATCGGGTAAAAATGATATGCGGTAGCTTACAAAAACTCGCTGATGTAACACCTGATTCGCCACAACTACGTTCATCTAGCCAATGCGCCGACCATACCTTGGCATTAGCCAACAGCCCTGTGGGACTATGGGATTGGGATATTAATAGTGGCAAAATGGTTTTCTCGGAGAATTTCAAAAAGATGCTAGGCTACAGCAACGAAGAATTTGCTGATGAGTTTTCGTCATTCGAACGCAGTCTGCACCGAGAAGATCAAGACCAAACGATTCAATCATTATATCAATACCTCGAAGACCGAAAGCCCTTCACCGTAGAGTTTCGTTTGGTAACTAAAGATGATAATGTCATGTGGTTCAGTGCCACCGGACAAGCCCGCTGGGATGAAGGCGGCAAAGCCACTCATATGGCAGGGATCTTTTGTGAGATCAATGACAAGAAATCTCTCGAGAAAAAAGTCATTGGCGAGAATCAAGCCAAACAACAACTGGAAAAACAATTCAAACAAATCGAAGTATTGCTCTCTACTGCAGGTAATGCCGGTGATGAATTGATTAATTATCTCAATCTTTCACTGCAAGAGTCCCGACAAATGGTCGATGCCCTACAAATTCCCAACAAAGCCGAACTCATCGGCAAAATCGAAAAACTCGACAAAGCGATTCGACTTTGCGAGAGCTACATGAAACAGTTAGGTCGTTAAGGCCCCAGCCTAATGCAAACTCGACGGACTATTGTCGTCGAGTTGGCTGACGTTAGGATTAAGGTTATAGTGCAGGCGTTTCATTTCTTCGATAACTAAATCGCTGAGCTCGCCTTCGTAGCGGTCAGGTGTGGCTTCATCGATGGTTGAAATATCGTTCTGGGCCCGAGTGAGGGCTTCCTCTGCTGTTGGCATTAGCAAATCTTGACGGTCAAAGATCAAAACCTTGATTAATTCTGTACCTTCAATATTACGGAACGATAACTCCATCGCTGGAGCGTATTGTTCTTTGACTTTAACCACATGGGGTACTAATTCAAATCGGTAACTAGTCACACTGACTCCTTAATCATGATTCTTTGCTCATTGCTGCCCGTAATGCTGCGGCCATGCCTGATTCGAGCTGAGGTTGCTTGGGCTGGCGCTTTTTGTTGGGCTTATTCGTCTGTTGTGGCTTTGCTTTGTTTGATTTGGATTTTTTGCCTTCTAACAACATGGTGAAATTAACGCGGGAACGTTGCAAATCCACCTCTAACACTTTGACCGTGACAATATCGCCGGTTTTGACCACTTCGCGGGGGTCGCTAACAAACCTGTCCGTTAACTCTGAAATATGCACGAGACCATCTTGGTGTACACCCACATCAACGAAAGCACCGAAGTTTGCGACATTAGTCACAACACCTTCGAGCTCCATACCTGGCACTAAATCAGAAATCTTATTGATCCCGTCTTTGAATGTTGCGGTCTTGAAATCCGGTCGCGGGTCGCGGCCTGGCTTATCAAGTTCTGCGATAATATCCCTAATAGTAGGCACACCAAACTGTTCATCAACATAATCCGCGGCATTCAAACTATCTAGAAACGCCTTATCGCCAATGATCCCGCCTACGTCTTTGTCACATTGGGTAATGATTTTTTCGACCACGGGATAGGCTTCTGGGTGCACGGCAGATGCATCCAGAGGATTATCTCCATCATGAATGCGCAAAAACCCTGCCGCTTGCTCGAAAGTTTTTTCGCCTAAGCGTGGTACTTGTTTTAATTGTTCACGGGATTTAAATTGCCCATGCTCATCACGAAACGCAACGATATTCTGGGCAATAGTTTCATTCAATCCCGAGACATTCACCAGCAAAGGCACGGATGCGGTATTCAAATCCACGCCCACGTGATTCACACAATCCTCAACCACATTGGTTAAGCTGCGGCTTAAGTGAATTTGATTCACATCATGTTGATATTGACCAACACCAATAGCTTTAGGCTCAATCTTAACAAGTTCTGCTAATGGGTCTTGTAAACGGCGAGCAATGGATACCGCCCCTCTCAAGGTAACATCCAATTCTGGGAATTCTTTCGCGGCTAATTCAGAAGCAGAATACACCGACGCGCCAGCTTCAGAGACAACGACTTTGGCGGCTTGTAAGTCTTTGTGTTGCTTTAACACATCTGCCACTAAACTCTCTGTCTCCCGTGATGCAGTACCATTACCGATACTGATCAACTCAACCTGATGTTTGCTGGCTAAGTCTGCAAGGATCTTAATTGACTTATCCCATTGCTGTTGTGGTTTGTGAGGATATATAACTGCCGTATCGAGCAGTTTACCGGTGCTATCAACCACAACCACTTTAACCCCGGTACGCAAGCCGGGATCTAGGCCCATGGTAGCGCGACAACCCGCCGGGGCCGCCATCAATAAATCGCGCAGGTTAGTAGCGAATACGCGAATGGCTTCTTCTTCGGCATTTTTACGCAAACGGGTAATGCTGTCTAATTCAAGCTTGGTAAAAATCTTCATCCGCCATGCCCAACGTACTGTCTCAATCAACCAATTATCCGCCGCACGGCCTTGTTCCGAAATAGCGAAGGTTTGGGCAATCTTGCGTTCGCAAGCATTCAATGTAGCGTCAACTTGGTCTTCAAGGGCTAGTGCGACTTGCAAAATCCCTTCACGACGACCACGCAATAAGGCAAGAGCCCGATGGGATGGGATCTTGTTGATAGCTTCAGCATAATCGAAGTAATCAGCAAACTTTTTGCCTTCGTCTTCCTTGCCGCTAAAAGCCTTGGCCCGCACAAGACCATGGTCCCATAAATAATCCCGCAATTGACCAACCAGTTCTGCATCTTCTGCAAAGCGTTCCATTAAAATTTGCCGTGCGCCATCTAGCACAGACTTAACATCGGCAAAGCCTTTGTCTTTATTGACGTATTGCTTGGCTTCGGCCTCAGGTTCAGTTGTTGGTTCAGACAATAACAAATCCGCTAGGGGTTCAAGTCCTGCTTCCCGGGCAATTTGGGCTTTGGTGCGACGCTTAGGCTTGTAGGGTAAATACAAATCCTCGAGCCGAGTTTTACTGTCTGCCGCAACGATGGCTTTCTCAAGTGTGGGGGTTAATTTGTCTTGTTCCTTAATGCTCTTTAATACTGTTGCTTTGCGATCTTCTAATTCACGGAGATAACCTAGACGCTCCTCGATAGTACGCAATTGACCATCATCTAAGCCTTGAGTGACTTCTTTACGGTAACGGGCGATAAAGGGGACGGTTGAACCACCATCCAGTAGTTCGATGGCTGCATCCACTTGGGCTGATTTTACTTGGCATTCCTGTGCAATTTGTTGACTAATTCTATTCATTAAGTATTTCCGCGTCATTATTTTCGCCCCACCGGGGCTGGTCAAAAGGGGAAAGATTATAAACATTATCCACAAGGAAAGGAATGGCATAGCCATTGTATTCCATCAATCGATGCTTTAATCTTGATTAACACTGTTCAACAACTAGGGCTACCCCAAAGGTGCACAAAAAGATTTCAGTCATAGCCATTTTCGTCTTTGCTGCCAGCATATTAGCTGCCTGCGGCGAAACCATTCCAACAGCGGCAGTGCCTGTGGATTCAACACACCACGATGTCGTTCTTGACACCTGCCCGCCTTTTGACAGCGTCAATATTGTCGGTGATTTTGACGTCACCATTCAGCAAACCCCAGACAAATATCAACTCAAAGTCATTAGCGATCACACCAAAATGACCAAATACCCCCGCCGCACCACCCACTGGGTACAAAACCGAACCCTGTATGTTCGAGTTGATCCGAAGAATCCTGGCTCTCGTGGTGATAAAGTGCGCCTCATCATTGATGCACCCAAACTCAAAGACGTGCACCTGAATGGCACCCCTAACGGCAAAATTTCCTATGTCACAGGACCTGAGTTCTCACTCAACATCGAGAACAGTGGCTTAATCCTGATAGCCGGCAATACCCGCCGCTTTAATGCCACTGTGTCTGAACACTCTAAACTCAATGCTCGCTGTATGCGTGCCTACACTCTTTTTGTTAATACCGTTGATAATGCCCAGGCAGAAGTCACCAACAGCAATGGCTTGAGCGCTATCGCTGCCAATGCCAGTAATGTGTATTACTACCAAGACCCAGCGATGGTGGCAGAGCATCTTAAGATTTCGGGCTCTGTTATTCGGATGCATGGCTTAACCAGAACTGGCGAGCCCCAAGATGTCTTTGGTCCCCAAATTGAATGCCCAGCCAAGGACGGTAAAGCCGTTCATGGTTACGGTTAAGAGAGATGCTTTGAATAACACACTCAAAAAAATAACTTTTGCCATCATCACAGCCAGTTTATTGAGCGGCTGTGGTACAACCAATAAACCTTTGAACGAGGGTGTCAAAGGCGCCACTGTACCCGAGAGTAGTTACCCCAATCCTAACTTTGGCAAAGGCTTAGCAACCGGTACGGTTGCAGGTACCACAGCAGGCACAGCGGCTGCAAGCTTATCCTTAGCCGCACCATTGTATGGCGCAGGTCTTGGGGCATTTGTCGGGGCAACTGCTGTTGCTGGTTATGAACAAGAGCAAATGCGGCAAAAATTATTAATGGATCTTCGAGCTGAGGGCGTGAACATCATCAACCTTGGCGATATGGTCCAAATTGTTATTCCAGCGGATGATATTTTCTTCCCCGATGAAGCGGCCGAGATTAAAGACACCGGCAAAGAAGTTCTGCACGATGTTGTGCTGTATATTAAGGAATTTGGGCCCGTGCAATTACACGTTGAGAGTCATACTGATGATGTCGGTTCTGTGGCTCACCGGGTGAAGTTATCCAACCTACAATCCCAAAGTGTGGCGACGTATCTCTGGGCCCACGGTATTAGCCGCAAGCGCATTGACTTCAATGGTTATGCTAGTACCCAAGATGTAGCCACCAATAACTCTGTCAGTGGTAGTGCCTATAACCGCCGTATCGAAATTAATTTCAGGAAATTACCGCCAACTTCTACCGCCTTACGGGGTGTGGTGCCCGCAGCTAGCTAACGTTTTGCTGTTTACCAACGAATTAGTCTTAGCCTACCGAAGCTTTATCATAGGTAGGCAAGCTAAGATGATTTAGCCGTCAATTGTTTCTGACGCTTTAAATGAAAGTCTTCATAAATCGACAAGATTGCTGGTATCACCACCAAAATTAACAATGTCGCAAACGCCAAACCAAAGCTAATAGAAATCGCCATCGGTATCAAGAACTGTGCCTGCAACGATGTCTCAAATAACAATGGGGTCAAACCCGCGATGGTGGTTAATGAGGTTAACAAGACCGCGCGCAAACGCTGACAGGAAGCCTCAACAATGGCACGCCTAGGATGCATACCTTCGGCTTTGAGTTCTTTGTAACGGGTTAACAGAATGATCGAGTCATTGATGACAATCCCTGACAAACCAAAAAAGCCAAACAAGGATAATATCGTCAAATCATGGCCCATCACCCAGTGACCGAAGATAGCCCCCACTAAACCAAGAGGAATGGCAATCATCACCACAAAAGGCCACGCATAGGATGAGAATACCCAGGCCAAGACAATGTAAATCAATACCACTGCCAACATCATGCCATACTTCATATCGTTCAGGGTTTCTTTTTGTTCTTCGGATTTGCCCGCCAAATAATAGTTAATATTGTATTGCTGAGTTAGTGTCGGCAATGTGCTTTTCTCGAGGGACGCCATTATCTTGTTGGTGTTAGTCACTTGTGGATTGACCCGTGCGGTGACATGAATGGTTTGCTTGGTATCGGTATGACGAATCACATCAAAACCGCGGCGCGAATCTAACGTTAAGACATCGCCGAGGGTTAGACGTTCACCCCCTGTGCCTATGATGGGTAGTTTCTCTAAGGTTGTCAGGGAATGCCGCTCCTCATCTGGCAACATCACTCGCACTTCAATTTCTTCATTGGGTAAATTATAAATTTGCGCCAGTGACCCGGTAAATGCCGAACGCAATTGGCTACCAATATTATCAATGGTTAATCCCAAAGCGGAAGCCCGCGGTGTAAGGGAGTAAATTAACTGCTCTTGACCAAAAGGCAAATCATCTTCGATATCCGTCACCCCATTGTAACCATACAAAGTATTCGCTAACGCCAATGCTGCTTGCTTGAGATTATTGATATTCTTCCCGGTTAATTGAATATCAATATCTTTGCCCGGCGGACCCGACCGGGGTGGCTGGATAATTAAACTCTCCACCTCAGGGATCATTTGAATGTTCTCGCGCCATTTTGCGATGAATTCATCGTTGCGCACATCCCTGTCATCGGGCTCAATCAATTCCACATCCATCGAACTAAACTGCTCACCCTTGCCTTTTAAGAAGGCGCCTTTGTTGCGAATAATAATATCGGTCTCAACAATATCTCGGTCTTCGAGTTTTTTGTAATACAGATTCGTTTCATCCAAGGAGCGTTGCATTTCACCCATAAACGCTTGCATAGTTTCTGGCGATGATCCCGCCATGAACTGCACACTGGCTTTGATCATATTGCCGTCGGGGGAAGGGAAAAAATTAAAATTCACCCGCCCACCGGCAATTAACCCAAAACCTAATAATAAACTCGCCACCGCAATACAAATTGTCAAACTGCGATTGCGAATGGCTTTACGGACAAAGGGCCGGAATTTTTTGTCACGAAAGCGGGCAAACCCGGCATCGATAGACTCTCGCAATGGATGAGAGTGGCTGGCTTGGATATTACGAAAACTATGGTACAAATGTCCCGGCAACACCAAGAAACATTCAATAATAGACGCAATGATCACACAAATAACAACGATAGGAATGGCTTTAAGGATTGTGCCGATGATGTCACCGATCAATAACAAGGGCAAAAATGCACAGATGGTGGTGATGGACGACGCCATGACTGGCGCCAGCATACGCTTGGCGCCAAGCTCAACCGCTTCAATCACGGGCCTGCCTTGATTCAGCAATGTGAGTGACTCTTCTCCGACCACAATAGTATCATCGACAATGATCCCCAGCGTCATGATCAAAGCAAATAGTGACACCATATTGATGCTACCACCCAACATATGTAACACAAAAATCGCCGCCATGAATGATACCGGGATCCCCATGGCTACCCAGGTCGCCACTCGCCGATTCAACAAGAAAAATAATAATGCCACAATCAAAATAAACCCGCCGGCACCGTTTTTGAGTAACAAATTGATCCGTTGTTTGATGTAACGCCAGGTTTGGTCATAAACATGGAGTTGCACCCCTTCTGGCAAACTGGGTTTCGTGCGTTTGATATATTGCTTTAGGATCTTTGCTGCCTTTAGGGCATCGGCGGTTTCCGTGCGAAATACCGCTAACTGCACCGCTGGTTTGTCTTTGTAAAAAACTTCGACTTCACTCTCTTGTGGTCGCAACTCAATGGTTGCGATATCTCCTAATCGCAAGAGTCGGCCTTCAACATCACTGACAAACGGCATCTCTTCAAAGTCCTTGATCTCTCGTCGTTGTTGCAGAGCCCGTAATTGCCGTGCAGTATTGCTGCGACCGATAGTACCGGCTGGTAAATCACGGCTGCGGGCAGAGACCCGTTTGGCAATGTCATTTAACGACATATTCAAGGTGGATAACTGTGCTGATGGCACTTGAATGGCAACTTCTAATTCCGGCAAACCTTCTACTTCAACTTTAGCAATGCCGGCATCCAGCAATTCTTGTTCCATATTGTGCACTAAGGGCCGTAGCTCAGCTAAGTTCTGTGGACCAGTTAAGACAAGTTTGGCAATATTCTCGAAGTTTTCTTCCTTCGTGATCACGGGCTCCTCTGAGCCTTGAGGCAAATTGCGCACCAAACTCACCCGCTCACGGACCTGCTCAAGTGCTGTAGTCATATTGGTGCCCTGATCATATTCTAGGGTAATTGAACCGCTGCCTTGGGTGGAGTTGGACGTCATTTCTTTCAAGAAATCCACATTCCGCAATTCTTGCTCGAGGGGATCGACAATGGAGGTTTCAACATCTTCGGCACTGGCGCCATCCCAGACTACGCGCACGGTAATATAATTCACATTAAATTGTGGCAGAAATTGCGTGTTTAGTTGCGTTAATGCCCAAGCCCCCGAGAACAGCATAATCAACATCAACAAATTCGCTGCCACCGGATGGCGGGCGAATATGCTAATGATTCCTTTGCCTTTGCCTAATTTCATGGCTTCCTTAGGTTATTCTACAGTGACTTTACTGCTTGTTTTGGGTTCTTCATCAACGTTCACAACACTGACTCGCAATCCACTAATTGCATTAGGTAATGGCGTCGTCACTATTTGCTGACCTGACTTAAGCGTAGGACTGGCTATCAAGGCGATTTTTTTGTCATCCTCAGTCATATTGCCAACTCGCTCGATAGTGACCGCTTGTAGACGTCCTTTATCGATGATATAAATCCTATCATTACCGTAAATCGCTTTGATGGGAACTGCGTATAAGTCGCTACGTTTCGGCAATTGAATACGCAGAGCTGTGGTCGTACCCAGTGAAATATGTTTGCCCGCGTCACCCATAATATGGAACATGCAGTCTATACCCGCTCGGCCTTTATCAATATTGGCGTCCAACCTGTCCAGACGTAATTTCACCTGTTGGCCATCGATAGTGGCTGTAGCAAGTACCTCCCGTCCCTCAGCGATAGCTTGGCGGGCTCGACCAATATACTCTGGTGGTATTTGGGCATTCACCTCAACGTCAGCCGTATCGAATAATTGCACCAATTCATCGCCTGGGCGCACTCTATCGCCCACAGCCACATAGACCTCCGTTACTTTACCGTCAAAGGGGGCACGAATTTGGCTGCGCTCTACATCAATCTTAGCCATATTCAGATCCGCTTCGGCTTTTTTGAGGTCCGCTTGTAGTTTCGCCAGACGATTAATATGATCATCCACTGCTAATTGTCGGTTAGTGACCGCCAGTGCGCGACTGCGGAGTAATTCTTTGGATTCATCCAAGGCTTGCTCGGCACCGAATTGTTTTTTGATCAAATGTTCCTGCCGCCCAACCCGTCGCTTTGCCAAATCGTATAAGGCTTGCTCATGCTCAAGGGCTTTTTTGTCGGTTTCGAACCGTGCTAATTCCGCCTTGATGGCGGCTTTCATGTTAGCAACGCCAGCTTCGTCTTGATCCCGTGCAAATTTCACATCTCTGTCATCCAGTTTGATAAGCACATCACCTTTGTTGACCGTTAGCCCTTCCTTTGCCGGCGTCGCGACAACATCGGCAGTGATAGCTGCTTCCATTTTGGTGGTACGCGGTGACTCCACGACACCAAATAACACTAATTCAGGTGCATAAGTGCCTGGTTTGGCTATTTGTACAGCAACCGGCCATGCTTTTTCGGACTGTGGCTCAACATCCGCTTGAGGTTTGGTCAAAACTAAGAGAAGATAGCCGAGAATACCCACGCCGAGGATTGCTAGAGGTAACCAAACTTTGCGCTTAGCGAGAGCGTCTTGGAGTTGGCGCTGTAATTGTTTGAGATCCATGGGCATCCTTGTTTGCTAGTTGGCCCTCATCAGAAGGTCAAGATTAAGTATAAACCTCAAAAGGGAGAATGACTATGGATTCACCTCGTACTAAGCGGCCTAAGCGGCGCGCTAGTTCACCAATGGATATCCCTGGACGCGGAGGACCCACGTCGATGTCTAATGCATTACGTCGCCGTTCTGAAAACAGTGGCAGTACTAGAAGGCCCCCTGTTTCTTTTTCAGCATCCTGTCGTGATCTCTTTTTACCAGAATACGGTAAATCCCCACCCCCTAAAGGCGTCACCTCGCCACGAAGTCTCGAAGAGATGGCATCCTTTTACCAAGCATTTCGGGATCAACCTGGTGGAGCCTGCGAACGTAGTGGAACCGATAGCCGCAGCATTTCTCCACAAAGCGCCGGATCGGACACAGAAGAAGAAGCTTCTGTACTTAAGTCTCCATCCCCCACCTGCGGGAGCAATGATGGTTAACTATCCTGGGTATTGGTGAACATGTTATCATCCACCGCAAATAACACTCTGGATGATCCATGGCCCTTCGACTTTGGCAACGATTACGCAGCAATAGCTTAGCCATCGGCTTGCTTTTTCTATTGGGCTTCATTTGGGGTTCTGGTTACTCTATTGCCAAATATGCCACCATGAATGGGGTCAGTCCCTTGGGTTATGCCTTTTGGCAATCCCTTGGCCCTGCGATTGTAGTGACCATTGTCAGCTATGCTCGCAAAATGCCGCTGTACCTCGACAAGCGCCATAGTGTTTACTACCTCATCTGCGGCTTAATCGGTATTGCTATCCCCAATACCACGATGTACTTCATCGCCCCTCACTTACCTGCAGGGTTGCTCGCAGTGATCGTCAATACGGTACCCATCATGACCTACCCTATTGCTCTCGCCTGTCGGCAAGAACGGTTTAGTACTTTGCGCTTTGTTGGGGTTGCTTGTGGTTTCATTGGCGTGGCTTTTATTGTCCTACCCCATGGGCATGTAACCACCATGACCTTTAATGCCTGGTCCCTATTAGCATTAGTCTCGCCCTTATCCTTTGCCAGTTGTGCCGTGTTCATCGCCCACAGCCGCCCCAAAGACAGCACGTCTTTATCGTTATCTGCTGGCATGTTAATAGCGTCGACCCTGTTATTAACGCCAATGATGTTAGCAAATGATAGTTTTTATCCCCTTTGGCCACCATTCTCATTACCCGATTGGATAGTATTGCTCGAGATCTTCCTCTCCAGTATCGGCTATGTATTATTTTTCCAATTGGTCAAACTGGCAGGCTCGGTGTACTACAGCCTAGTCGGCGGCATCGTCGCCTTAACGGGCTTATTCTGGGGTTGGTTTATCTTTGGTGAGCATTTAAACACCTGGAATCTGGTGGCAACGGTGCTGATCCTCCTTGCCATTGCTCTTGTAACCCTCAAGCAGCGAACAGTAAAAATGGCATAATTGGAGAGACTGCCAGCTTTTGTTTTTTAAATCACCTACTATTCAATGGGTTATAGCATATTGATTGATATATAAATCATACTATACTTGATTTATATTGATATCAGTTTAAACGTACCCATATACTGATTAATTTTTGAGAATACCATGATTTGTTTAAGGTGCATGAAGCCCATTACCAATAAGCGAGCTCACTACAGCTTGCACGAATTGATAATAGCTACTGCACGATATTAATGAAAAAAGCACTTACCAAATTAATTACCCAACGATACCAGGAGCTTGCTGATGTCCTCAATGATTGAGTTAGATAAAACTCGCTTGCATATTTATCATGAAGGGCGCAAGCGCCGGATGTTTGTCGGGGAATTGGTACATGATGTCAAAAAAAATAAATTCATCTTTACCTATGACGAAAACTATGTAAATTCTCCCACAGCAATCCCTATTGGGCGAGAGTTTAATTTGTTTGATCTTCGCCATGAGTCGAAGACAGGCAAGCTATTCCCATCGATGTTGGATAGGATCCCCGATAAGCAAAATCCCGCATACGTCGATTATTGCGAAATGACAGGGATTTCTCCGGATGAAACCAATTACATTGTATTACTGGGGAGTATCGGCCGACGTGGCCCTTCGACATTTATCTATGAACCCGTATGGAAAAATAATTTCACCCCTGCAATGATCACTGAACTGCGAACAGAGCTAGACATTACCCAGAATGATTTGGCCATCGCATTCGATATCAGTAAACCCACTCTGCAACGGGTTGAAGCAGGTCAAAGTCATGATCCGAATACCCTGAAGCGCATACAAATCATGCTGGAATTCCCTGACGCGGCCCTTTGGCAATTGAAACTCTCCAGCGCCAAACTGCATAAAACCCCGAGAACCAAACTCCGCAAATATTTTGTGCAGAAGAAGCGAGAGAGAAATCAGCAATAAATACAACTCTGATTCAGAGTGTAATAATAACCACGGTTATAATAACCGCCATTATTATAATGGCGATTATTGAAGATCTGCTCTTTTCCACAAAAAAACTACCCATCACCCTACATTTACGCTATCATCCATCCAAACTTAGGGGAGCTCCTGTGAGCTGAGAGGTGGATGACCACGACCCTGGAACCTGATCTGGTTAGTACCGGCGTAGGAAAAGTAACCATGAACACACCCAGTATAAGACTTGAGGGGATAACCCTTCAATACCAAACAAAGACGCTTTTTGAGGATTTATCCGCATCTATCCATGGTAGTGAGTGGTCTGTTGTCCTAGGCCGCAGTGGCGTGGGCAAAACCAGTTTGCTGCGCCTCATCGCTGGGTTATCGGCTGATGCAACAGGACAGGTTAGCGCCAGTGATCATTTGCCCCTTGAGAACCGCATTGCCTACCTCAATCAACATGCCAGTCTCATGCCCTGGCTATCGGTCATTGATAATGTTTTGCTGGGTTATACTTTGCGCGGGGAAAAAACAACGGCACTTCGCGATAAAGCACTCAATCTGTTAGAGCATGCGGGCTTAGCAAACAATGCTAACCAAAAACCCCTACAACTCTCCGGCGGCATGAAGCAACGGGTCGCTTTGGTGCGCACCTTGATGGAAGACAAACCCATTGTCTTATTGGATGAACCCTTCTCAGCTTTAGATGCCATCACCCGCTTACATATCCAAAATCTGGCAGCTGACTTATTACGAAACCGTACCGTGTTGTTGATCACCCATGATCCCTTAGAGGCATTGCGTCTTGGCCAGCATATTTATGTGTTATCAGGTGCGCCCGCCTACTTGCAAAGAATGACAACACCCTCAGGGTCTATTCCTCGTTCTGCTACAGATGTTGATCTCTTATGCCACGAGGCTGAATTGATTGCGGCATTAAGCCAAGGGGAACAGCTATGAGACACCTTTGGCGTGGCTGCATAACAACACTGGGACTTTTGATGCTTTGGCAATTAGCGGTTTGGTTATTTGCTTTACCACCCTATATATTGCCAGGCCCGCTGTTGGTGATTAAAACCTGGTGGTTAGCGAAATCCCTTATCGCCCAACAAAGCCTCATTACGATCAGCGAAACGTTATTGGGTTTAGTGATTGGTTCATTGCTCGGCTGCATTGCTGCATTAATACTGGTATTATTCCGCCCTGCGCGTTTGTGGCTATTGCCTATTTTAATTATTTCCCAAGCTATCCCGACCTTTGCCATTGCACCGTTACTCGTAGTGTGGTTTGGTTATGGTATAGGATCCAAAGTTGTCACAGCAATGATTATGTTGTTCTTCCCGGTCACTACCGCATTTTTTGATGGCCTACGGCGCACTGATAAAGACTGGCTGGACTTGGCTCATGTGATGGGTGCCAACAGCTGGCGTTGCCTTTGGCATATTCGTCTACCCGCTGCATTGCCCGCATTAGGTTCGGGACTGCGGGTTGCCGCTGCCATTGCTCCTATTGGTGCTATCATCGGTGAGTGGGTCGGTGCCAGTCGTGGTTTAGGATTTTTGTTGTTAAATGCCAACGCCCGCATGCAAATTGATATGATGTTCGCAGTCCTGCTGTCGATAACGGTTTTTACCTTAGTACTTTATTACAGCGTAGATAAAGTGCTTCGCTATACAATCCCCTGGGGAGAAATTCAATGAAGCGATATTTGCTATTAATAACCTTACTATTCGTTACTACTTGTTGTCTTTCTGCTAAACCTTTAAAGGTTATGTTGGATTGGTTTCCAAATCCTGATCATGCACCACTGTATGTGGCCAAACAACAAGGGTTCTTTAAACAACATGGCATTGATGTTGAGCTTATCGGTCCGGCAGATCCTGCTGATGCGGTTAAGCTCGTTGCCGCCGGCAAAATTGATCTTGCTCTAACATATCAACCGCAACTGGTCATCGCCGTGGATCAAGGCTTACCCATCGTACGTATTGCTACCTTAATTGCTACCCCATTGAATATGCTCACGGTTCTTAAAGATGGCCCCATTAAGGATCTCAAAGATTTAAAAGATAAACGTATTGGCTCCGCCGACGGGGTAACAAAACATATGTTATTAAAAGCTTTATTAGCGTCTGCAGGGTTAACTTTAGATGATGTAGACGTCGTGAACCTGCATTATGATTTAACCCAAGGTTTACTGACTGGCAATGTGGCTGCTATCACTGGTGTTAATCGTAATTTTGAATTAACCCAAATGAGATTGGCAAACAAACCTGGCAAGGGTTTTTATCCAGAAGATTATGGTGTACCCAGTTATGATGAACTGGTCATTGTTGTGAATAAACAGCATCTCGATGATCCACAGCTTCGGCCATTTGTTGAAGCCTTGGAAGAAGGCACCTTGTATCTCATTAATCACCCCCAACAAACTTGGGAAGCTTTTGCGAAACAGCATCCTGAATTAAACAATAAACTCAATCGCCGGGCTTGGTTTGATACCTTGCCCCGCTTTGCCTTGCGTCCCGGCGCACTAGATATAAATCGCTATCAACGGTTTCAGGATTTTATGAATGAACAAGGGTTACTGAAGAATAACCCTAAAGTGAAAGATTATGCGGTGGTGCTAAGTGCTAAAAGCCACAGCCCGGTCGACGAGCTTGGCTAACCGCTTGCTCGATAGCATCGGCTTGTTGAACCACTTGTTTTGCTTCTGCCGTATCGGTCAAGCGGCCTTGAACCGGTTGCCTGAGCTGCCCAACTTTTTCGTCTTGTAGCTGACTGGCAATAGCTTGTTTTGCCGCTTCTACCGCATTGCAGATAGCTTGATAAATATTCTGGAATATCTCGCCCCAAGAACCTTCGAGATGTTTATTAGCTTCTTTGCGGCCTTTGCCAAAAGTACCACGCAAAACATTCATCTCCGCATCAACATCATTTTGTTGGAGGAAAATATAACCGTCAGCATCGGCAGCGGCTAACATATGCTGTACTCGTGCACGTTGGGCTAAGAGTCCCTTCTCAGGTTGTTGGCCTTGATTATATTCATGATATGCAGCCGCATCGCCGGCAAGAATAGCCTTGATAGCTTTCGCTTTTTCGTATTTTGCTTTTTGTTCATCGGATTCTTGGACTTGACCAAGATGATTTTGCAATCGCACATCGTGAATATCTTGACGAGGAGTGAGCTCATGAGAAGCGTTGAGGTTTGCTCCCCCAGTTTTTACGAGAGCACCTATTTGCGCGTTAAAGGCAGCAATGGCCTGATCAAGGCCAACTTTAAGTGCGTGGAGTTGTGCTTTAGCTGCCTCTTGTTCACGTTGATCATTAACAATTGCTTCAAAATCATCGGAACTATCAATAACTGTGCCTTCAGCTTGGCGCCTTGCCGGTTTATCAGCAACAGCATTGTTATAGGCTTCAAGGACATCTCGCTGGGCTTTTTTTCGAGCTTCGTGCTCCAAAGCTCTCTTTTGTTGTTCGGGAGATAACTGTTTCAGTAATTCATCTTGCTGAGATGCAACCGGTGGCTCAGAGAAACCAAGCCGGATGTGTTTCGCTGTCGCTCCCATTTCATGCTCCTAATGAACTAAAGTTTCGCAAAGCATAGCAGAAGATTTGTACTCTGTGAAGCTAACCCGTTAATTTTTAAGCATTTTTGTTCAGCAATCCTTCGCTTCCCGGGGGAATTAATGCTGTGTTATGATTTATCCGGCTTTTCGCACCAGAACTATTTTTGATGCAGAAAAGGGTAAAAAGTTAACGAAAAAGCGGAATGTATATGCAATACCTGAGCATTTTGAGTTAAGTTTTTACCCTT